>SDBU01000019.1_pt1 | contig 229921 bp, 231 predicted proteins | sample 2277071 | NCBI WGS metagenome assembly SDBU01 (sample SAMN10397929, study PRJNA504765) | marine sediment metagenome | isolation source: marine sediment core GS08_GC12, 126 cmbsf | place: Arctic Ocean: Gakkel Ridge, Loki's castle | collected 2008
GCTCCCAGGTCCATTCCGCTCCGGCGCTGGCATCGGCTCACACCTTACCCGACTCTCTGCGCCCCGCTCTGAAGCCTACTAGTCCTGTTCAAAGCCTTTGCGTAATTATTTCTGGTTAGTTTAACAGCCGGTTTTGCTTTTGTCAAGTACTGGCCCTTCTATATTGCTGCCTGATAAGGGGGTATGCTATACTGTTAAGCGATATATCTAATTCCAGACGGGAAAAGGGGGGAGAATTTGCCGGATACAACGACCATCAAACAACTCTTGGAGGCGGGGGCTCACTTTGGGCATCAGACAGGGCGGTGGCATCCCCGTATGAAGAACTACATCTTCACCAAGCGCAATGGTATTCACATCATTGACCTGGAAAAGACGGCGGTTCTGCTGGATAAGGCCTGTGAATATGTTCGAGAACTGGTCGCGGGAGGCGGCACTATCCTGTTTGTCGGCACCAAGAAACAGGCCCAGGAGTCAATTGTGGAAGAGGCGCAGCGCTGTGGTATGCCGTACATTGACCAGCGCTGGCTGGGCGGGATGTTGACCAACTTCACCACCATACAGGCACGCATTGACCACCTGGTACGCCTTGAAGACCAGCAGTCGAGAGGAGAATTCGGGCGCCTGACCAAGAAAGAGATTCTAAAGATTAATGAAGAGATTGGGAAACTGAATAAACAGATGGGTGGCATCAAGGAAATGACCAATCTGCCCAGTGCTCTGTTTATCGTTGATCCGACGAAGGAAAGTATCGCACTCGCCGAGGCCAAACGAATGGGAATACCGGTGGTGGCCATCGCGGACACCAATTGTAACCCCGATTTGATAGACTATGCGATCCCGGCGAATGATGATGCCATCCGCGCCATAAAGCTGGTATGCGGCAAAATGGCCTCTTCCGTTCTGGAGGGCAAAGCCGGTTTTGCCGAAGTGTCGGTGGAGGCAGCGGAGCTGGAAGGAGTGGGGGCAGCTGAAGCACTGGAAACGATGGAGCCTTTGATCTTTACGCCGGAAGAGGAATAAGGAGAACCAGTTTTGGAAATATCCGTAGAGACGATTAAAGAGTTGCGAAACCAGTGTGGTGCGGGGGTTATGGAGTGCCGGGATGCCCTGCTTGAAATGGAAGGGGATGTGGAAAAGGCTCTCCAGGTTTTAAAAGGAAAAGGACTGCTCAAAGCCGCGAAAAAAGCCGACCGTGTCACCACGCAGGGATTGATTGAAGCTTATATTCACGCCGGAGGGCGGATAGGGTCGCTGGTTGAGGTAAACTGTGAGACCGACTTCGTGGCGCGCACCGATGAGTTCAAGGAACTGGCGCATGAACTGGCCATGCAGGTTGCCGCTCTTTCACCGCAGTATATATCCGAGGAAGAGCTCCCCGAAGGAGCCGACATTGAGCCTCAGGCTGCCTGTCTGTTGCAGCAGCCTTACATCAGGGACCCCGGAAAGACCATTCGTGATGTAATCGTCGAAGTCATTGCCAAGGTAGGTGAAAATATCCGGGTAAGCCGCTTCTCCAGATTTGAATTAGGCGTCAAGGACTAGGGAAATGGCCGAGACCAAATACAAACGAGTACTCCTCAAGCTCAGTGGTGAGTCTTTTGCCGGAGGCAATAAGTTCGGCATTGATATCGCCACTCTTACCAAAGTAGCCAAACAGATCAAGAACGTGGTGGAAACGGGAGTGGCGGTAGCTATCGTCGTCGGTGGGGGTAACATCTGGCGTGGTGATGAGGCCGAGGCAAACGGCATCGACCGTGTAACCGCGGACTATGCCGGAATGCTGGCCACCGTCATCAATGCCCTGGCCCTCCAGGACACGCTGGAGAAAGCGGGCGTCCACACACGGACGCAGTCGGCGATTGGCATTAATCAGGTAGCCGAACCATATATCAGACGTCGCGCCGTCCGACATCTGGAAAAAGGCAGGGTGGTCATCTTTGCCGGCGGTACCGGGAACCCCTATATGACCACGGATACTGCGGCAGCGCTGCGGGCAATCGAGATCAATGCTGAAGTCCTGCTCATGTCCAAGAACAAAGTAGATGGCGTTTACAGTGCTGACCCAATTAAAAACCCGGATGCGAAAAAGTTCGATCGCCTCACCTATCTGGAGGCACTGAACCTCAGGCTTGAGGTGATGGACGCCACCGCCCTCTCCCTTTGTCTGGAGAATAAACTGCCCATCATTGTGTTTGACCTTCAGGCACCCCACAGCATGGAAAGAGCGGTCAGCGGTGAACCGATTGGCACCCTGGTATCAGGCGAGTAGAGGAACATGGTTAGCGATGCGTTGCAAAACATAGAAGGAAGGATGCGGGCGTCTGTCAGTGGTCTGCGAAAAGAGCTGACGACACTGCGCACCGGCCGTGCCACACCGGCGCTGGTCGAGCATATCAGGGTAGCCTACGCTGGCGTGCCCACGCCCATACATCAGATTGCCGGTATTTCCGTGCCTGAGGCAAGCCTCCTTATCATCCAACCCTGGGACAAGAGCAGTATTCGTGAGATTGAGAAAGCCATCCTGAAGTCTGATCTCGGTTTCAATCCGACCAATGATGGCAATGTGATCAGAATAAGCATCCCGCCACTTTCCGAAGAAAGGCGGCAGGAGCTGACCCGGGTGGTGCGGAAAAGGATTGAAGAGAGAAAGATAGTGGTGCGTAATCTGAGGCATGAGGTTATGAATGACCTGAAGACCATGGAGAAGAATAAAGAAATGTCTGAGGATGAGCATAAAAGAGCCCTCAGCCAACTGCAGAAGCTCACCGACGCTTTTATTGCCGAAATTGACCAGACCGGACGGGACAAGGAAAAGGAGCTTCTGGAAGCATAGGCCCCAGAGTATGCCGATAATACCGGGGGAGAATCGGGAGCGATGAAGTCACTCAAGCAGCAGGTAAAACGATTGCCAGTTCATGTTGCCATTGTACCTGACGGGAATGGGCGCTGGGCGGAGAAACGCGGGCTGCCCAGGCTTGCCGGGCATCAGGCTGGCGTGAAGAAGATGCGCGCCCTGACAGAGTATCTCAATGACCTGAAGATAAAGTACGTTACCCTCTACGGATTTTCCACCGAGAACTGGGGCCGTCCCGGGGAGGAGATAGAGGGGTTATTCCGTATCCTGAAGGAGAGGATTGACCAGGATATCCCCAAGCTACACAAGAAGGGCATCAGGGTTCGCCATCTCGGGCGGCTTGGAGAACTGCCTGACTGGCTGCAGAGCTCAATCCGGCATGCCGTGGAACTCACCAAGGATAATACGGGGTTGACGCTGAGCCTGGCCTTCAACTACGGCGGGCATGTTGAGATAATTGATGCGATTCGCCGCATCATCGCTGAAGGCATCCCGCCGGAAAAGATAGACGAGGAACTGTTCAGTGACTATCTGTATACCGCCGGTATGCCGTATGTAGACCTTTTAATCCGGACCGGCGATGAATGGCGCCTCAGCAACTTTTTGCTGTGGCAGACTGCCTACAGCGAATATTACTTCACCGATGTTCTCTGGCCCGACTTTAACAAAGAGGACATGGACAAGGCGTTGATTGCCTACAGTCAGCGGGAACGGCGCTTCGGCGCGCTGTAATATAAGGCATGCTCAAAAAAAGGGTTGTAACCGCACTATGGGGTATTCCTCTCCTTATTGCTGTCGTCTGGTTTGATAGACCTCTGCCCTGGTTCACCGTCTTCATTGCCATCTGGGGGCTGCTGGCCGCTTACGAATTTTACCGACTGGTGGGCGTTTCCGGCATCTATTCGCTGACTGTCTTCGGGCTGCTCTTCACGCTTCTGATAATAATAAGCCCGCACTGCCCGTCCCCGTTTGCCGCTCCGCTGCTGGTGACGCTGGCCATCGTAATGCCGCTCATCTGGCTGGTACTTCGCCAGCGCGTCGATGGCGCTTTTACCGGCTGGGCATGGATGGTGGCGGGGTTTCTCTACGTGGGCTGGATGCTTAGTTTCCTGGTAGATTTGCGGCTTGAAGCCGGACGGAACTGGGTGTTTTTCGCCCTTTTTACCACCTTCGGCTCCGATACTATCGCCTACCTCGTCGGTCGGGTGCTGGGCAGACACCGCCTCGCCCCTCAGATAAGCCCGCATAAGTCCTGGGAGGGAACGATTGGAGGGCTGCTGGGAGCGATGGCGATGAGTTTGCTATTTACGCTGGCAACTCCACTCCAGATAACGCTGAGCATCGGGCAGGGAGTAGTGCTGGCTCTGCTGGTGAGCATTTTCGGACAGATTGGCGATTTAGCGGAGTCGTTGCTCAAACGCAACACGGGCGTGAAAGAGTCGGGCGCTTCAATTCCGGGGCATGGCGGTTTTCTCGACCGGATGGACAGCGTTGTCTTCGCCGGTGTTACCGTATATTTATACCATACCTTAGTTGTCCTGTAGCTGGTCTTATTAGATTTTCTTTTCTACCTCACCCCCTCTTAAACACCTCGATTACTGCTCTTTTTGGAAGTAACAGTGCTATAATGACCATCATGAAAAAGCTCGAATTCGGTGCCAAAAAGCTAGGCATTGAGCTAACCCCCCAGCAGCTGGAGCAATTCCAGGTCTACTATCAGGAGCTCGTCGACTGGAACCGTCGGCTGAACCTGACGGCAATCACCGATTACGAAGAGGTGCAGGTCAAGCACTTTCTCGATTCACTTACCGTGGTCCTGGCATTGAGGCAGCCACCATCTAAAGATATGAGGCTTATTGATGTCGGCACGGGGGCAGGCATACCGGGGATTCCGTTGAAACTACTCTTACCTGATACGAATCTTGTACTTCTTGACGCTACGAAGAAGAAAGCGAGCTTTCTAGAGCATATCGTACACAAGCTAGGCCTGAAAGATGTGGCGGTGGTGGTGGGGCGGGCGGAAGAGATCGCTCACCGCCCCGAATACCGGCAGCAATTTGATCTGGCTCTATCCCGGGCGGTGGCGAATTTACCAGCGCTGGTGGAATTGACTCTGCCGTTCTGTGCCATCGGCGGCAGGTTCATCGCTCAGAAGAAGGGGGATATGGGGGAAGAAGTGCCGGCGGCACAGCGGGCGATTTCCCTCATGGGTGGCAAGCTGACCGATGTGAAACGAATCGACCTGCCTGAGTTCGCCGATGAGCGCTGGCTGGTGGTCATTGACAAGGTTGAAAATACCCCACCGCAGTATCCCCGCCGCCCTGGCGTGCCGGCCAAGAGGCCTCTGGGGTGAGTTAAGGTGACCTAGAATGAAGATAAAATATCTCAGCGCCACCTTGATTCTGCTTCTCCTAATCTCTGCGATTGGTTGCGCTACTCCTGCCACGCCTCAAGTCACCAGGGTTATTGACGGTGACACTATAGAGGTTGACATTGCTGGCACGATATACAAAGTCCGCTATATTGGCATAGACACGCCAGAATTAAATGATAAACGCCCCGAATTTTGTGCCCTGGCGCAAGAGGCTACCAGATACAATAGACAGCTCGTGGAAAGAGGAACTGTTCGGCTAGAAAAAGATGTCTCGGAAACTGATAGATATGGGAGGCTTCTACGCTATGTTTATGTGGGTGATATCTTCATTAATGCCGAGCTGGTAAGACAGGGGCTGGCTGAAGCAAAGGCTTATCCTCCTGATACTAAATACCAAAGCTACTTTGAGGAAATGGAGGCGAAGGCTAAGCAAGATGGCTTTGGTCTTTGGGGATTAACTTTAGAGCCAACTCCTGCCCCGATTCCTTATTCACCTACTGTGGCTACGGGTATTCAAATTACCTACATTTTTTATGATGGTCAGGTTCCCCGTGTAGAGTCCGACGAATATGTAGAAATTGCCAATCTCGGAGAACAACCTCAAGATTTGGCCGGGTGGGTACTACAAGATATATCAGACGGGTATCCTTCATTCATTTTTTCTACTTACATCTTAGAGCCGGGAGAAAGCGTTCGAGTTTATACTAATGAGTATCATCCTGAATGGGGAGGTTTCAGCTTTGAATCTAGTCGAGCTATTTGGAACAATAGTGAACCCGATATAGCTGCGCTCTACAATGGCCAGGGTAAAGAAGTCTCCCGAAAAAGCTACTAAGTCAGTAAAACTTTAGCTAACAATCGAGCAATAAGCCCCTATTTGTCAGGAGTGTTTAAGAGGGGTGAAACCCCTCTTCTTTCTGTCTTCCCCCTCTCCTTCAAAGGAGAGGGGGATAAAGGGGGTGAGGTTGCTAAACACTTTACACAGTAGTAGAATATTATTGCAGATGGGTAGGTTGCTGACAAAGTGAGGTGATGCATTATGGAAACCGGAACGTGGAAGGTAAAAACGGGATTGGCTCAGATGCTCAAGGGCGGGGTCATCATGGATGTGATCAACCCGGAGCATGCCAAGATTGCTGAGGATGCTGGTGCCTGCGCGGTGATGGCCCTGGAGAGGGTGCCGGCCGATATCCGTGCCGAGGGTGGGGTTGCTCGAATGGCCGACCCGACGGTTATTGAGGCCATTATGAAGGCGGTTTCCATACCGGTAATGGCGAAATGCCGTATCGGGCACTTCGTGGAGGCGCAGGCGCTGGAAACGCTCGGCGTGGACTACATCGACGAATCGGAAGTGCTCACCCCGGCCGATGAGAGCCACCATATCTGGAAGCACGACTTCAAGGTTCCGTTCATCTGCGGCTGCCGCAACCTTGGCGAAGCCCTGCGCCGCATCGGTGAGGGGGCCGCGATGATCCGGACCAAGGGTGAGGCTGGCACTGGCAACATTGTTGAGGCAGTCAGGCACATGCGCGCGGTGATGGACAGCATCCGTGAGCTGGTCAATACTCCGCAGGAAGAACTGATGTCCAAGGCCAAGGAGATGGGAGCGCCTTTTGAGCTGGTCAATGAAGTGCACAAGGCAGGGAAGCTGCCCGTGGTCAACTTTGCTGCCGGCGGCGTGGCCACTCCGGCGGATGCAGCGCTGATGATGCAGCTTGGCACGGACGGCGTCTTCGTTGGCTCCGGCGTTTTCAAGTCATCCAATCCTTCGGCGCGGGCGCAGGCGATTGTCAAAGCCACCACGCATTACAACGACCCGCAGATAATTGCGGAGGTTTCCAAGAATCTGGGCGAGGCGATGCCCGGACTGGATATAAAGCAAATTCCGTCTGAGGAGTTGCTGGCACCGAGAGGTTGGTAATATGAAGATTGGCGTCCTTGCCTCGCAGGGAGCCTTTATCGAACATATCGAAAAGTTGCGCCAGCTGGGAGTTGAAGCTATGCCCGTCCGCTTGCCCGAAGAAATTGAAGGCCTGGACGGGCTTATCATTCCCGGCGGGGAGAGCACGTCCATCGGGCGCCTGATGCGGGATTACAAACTCACGCAGGCGATTCGAGACCGGGTCAAGAATGGAATGTCCGTATTCGGTACCTGCGCCGGCATGATTCTAATGGCCAGGAAAAGCGACGACGCTTACCTGGAGTCGCCGGGACTGATGGGCATTACCGTCAGGCGCAATGCCTTCGGACGGCAGCGGGAGAGCTTTGAGACAGAATTAAATGTGCCGGTACTGGGTGAAAAACCCTTCCCCGGCGTTTTCATCCGTGCTCCACTGATTGAACAGGTTAATGGTACTGTGGAAGTACTGGCACGCCTGGCCGACAGTACCATCGTTGCCGTGCGAGATGGTAAAATGCTGGCGCTGGCCTTTCATCCCGAGCTAACGGATGACCCGCGGTTTCATCAATATTTTCTGGAGATCGTGTCCGGACGAGATTAAGTGGTTACCGGAGGGGATAGTTGCAGAAGGTAATTACCGACGATCTGGAGGCATTGCTGGATATCCTGCCACCGCACATACGGCAGCCACTTTGTGAGCAGAAAGACCTCAGTGAACTGCTGGAAGTGGTGCTGGACCTGGGGCGTCCTCCGGAAGCCCGCTTCCCCAGCCGGGAGGTGACACTCAATCCCAAAGAAGTTGACGAGGCGGATATCGACCATGTGGTTTCACGCATCGGCAGCTTCGGTGATGACAACCGGGCCGGGATTGAGCGGACGCTGCATCGCATATCCGCCATCAGAAATCGCAAGGGGCGCATTGTTGGCCTGACCTGTCGCGTGGGTCGCGCCGTTTTCGGCACGATAAAGGTGATTGAGGACCTGGTGGAGTCGGGCAAGAGCGTCATGCTGCTGGGCCGTCCCGGCGTGGGCAAGACAACGATGCTGAGGGAAGTAGCCCGGGTGCTGGCCGACGATGTGAACAAGCGGGTGATTATTGTCGATACGTCCAATGAGATTGCTGGTGACGGAGATATCCCACATCCGGCCATCGGTCATGCCCGCAGGATGCAGGTGAAAACGCCGGCCAGGCAGCACGCGGTGATGATAGAGGCGGTGGAAAACCACATGCCCGAAGTTATCGTCATTGACGAGATTGGCACCGAACTCGAAGCACAGGCCGCGCGCACCATCGCCGAGCGTGGCGTCCAACTGGTCGGTACCGCTCATGGCAATACTCTGGAAAACCTGATGCTGAATCCCACCCTCGCCGACCTTATCGGCGGCATACAGTCGGTCACCCTGGGAGATGAGGAGGCGCGGCGGAGGGGCACCCAGAAGTCGGTACTGGAGCGGACATCCCCACCCACCTTCGACATTGTGGTTGAAATTCAGGAACGGGACCGCGTGGCCATTCATCCCGATGTTGCCGAGGCGGTTGACGCCATTCTGCGGAGTCAGCCCGTTGATACGGAGATAAGATGGATGGATGAAAGCGGTAAAATAAGGGTAGAAAAACCACCGGTGGAGTCAAAAAAGGGCAAAGAAAAGAAACCGGCCAGTCGCGACCAGCACCGTATTCACCTCTTCGGGGTCAATCGTATCAGGCTGGAGCACATGGCCAGGGAGATGAATCTGAGCCTGGACATTGTTGATAACCTGCGGGAGGCCAACCTGTTTGTCACCTCCAAGAACTACTACCGCCGGAAGCCGCAGAAGGTCAGGGACGCCGAGGCAGCCAACCTGCCCATCTACGTCCTGAAAAGCAATACCCCACCCCAGATACAGCAGATGCTACAGAATATTTATCCCCTCACCGGTGCCGGTAAACGTGACTCGTTCCAGATGGCGCTGGCCGAGGCTGAAGCGGCGGTGGAGCAGATAAGGAACGGTAACGAGGGCGAGGTGAAGCTCAGTTCGCAGAGTGCCTATATCCGCCGCCTCCAGCACCTTATCGCCGAACGAAACGAGATGGCCTCACGCAGCGAAGGCAAAGACCCGAACCGAAGGGTGAAGGTGTATAAGGGATAGCACAGTATGTCTCTATTTATTACTTTTGAAGGTGGGGAGGGGAGTGGCAAGAGCGTGCAGGCAAAGGCGCTGTGCCGGAGGCTCTCTCGACTGGCTATCCCGGCAATATTGACCCATGAGCCTGGTGTAACGTCGCTGGGCAGAAAAATTGCGCACTGGCTGAAATGGGGAAAAGACATTGGCATATCGCCGCTGGCGGAGTTGATGTTATTTAATGCCTCCAGAGCGCAGTTAGTTAACGAAGTTATCAAGCCCAATCTGCAGAGACATAAGGTGATTATCTGCGACCGCTACGCTGACTCGACGACTGCCTATCAGAGCTACGGGAGAGGTCTGGATTTAAACATGGTCAAAGCGGTCAATGAGGCAGCGATGCAGAAAGTACAGCCTGACCTGACCATTTTGCTCGATATGCCTGTGGAGGCCGGGTTGGCCCGAAAAAAAGGCGAAAAGCGGGACCGCTTCGAGCAGGAAGATATTGCCTTTCACCGGCGGGTGCGCCAGGGATACCTTGAGTTAGCCAAAGACGAGCCGAATAGATGGCTGGTAATAGACGCGGCACAGTCCAGAGATAGAATCGCTGAGATTATCTGGCAAAGAGTTAGACAGTTACTCTCAAAAAAGCCTTGAGGGGTGTCTAAGAGGGGCGAAACCCCTCTTTTTTAATTCTTCCCCTTGTCAAGAGGAAGGGGATAAAGGGGATGGGGTTGTTAAATATTAATAATAGACCATCTTTCACCGAGGAAGCGGAACTGCTGGCGCGCGGCATCAGGCTCATTGCCGGGGTGGATGAGGTGGGGAGGGGCTCAATAGCCGGGCCGGTGGTAGCCGCCGCGGTCATCCTGCCGGATAATATCAGTGCCTCGTGGCTCGCCGAGGTCAGGGACAGCAAGCAACTGAGCCCGTTAAAGCGTGAGATTCTGGCCAGACATATTAAAAAAACCGCGATATCATTCGGCATTGGCGCGGTGAGTCACCGGCTTATCGATACCCTGGGTATCGCCAGGGCAAACAGGTTAGCCATGAAAATGGCCATAGAAAAGCTGGTGCCGGTGCCGCAGTACCTGCTCATCGACTACCTGCACCTGCCATTGGTAAACCTGCCGCAGAAGGGTATCACTGACGGCGATTGCAAGTGCTTTTCCATTGCCTGTGCTTCTATTGTGGCCAAGGTGGCCAGAGATGAGATGATGGTCAGGATGGACCGACTTTTTTCAGGGTACCGGCTGGCGGAAAACAAGGGATACTGCACTGAAGCCCATGTGGCGGGGCTGTCACGGCTGGGACCTTCGCCTATCCACCGGCGGACATTTGAGCCGGTCAGGGGTTATCTCTAGGCAAGAACCATGAAGCGCCAGGAAACGGGCAATCTGGGGGAAAAGCTGGCGGCAGGATTTCTGCAAAAGCGAGGCTATCGCATCCTGCAGACCAATTACCGCTGCCCGGAAGGGGAAGTTGACATAGTTGCCCGACAAAATGACTGCCTGGTTTTTGTTGAGGTGCGGACAAAGCGGAGTTCAGCATTCGGCAGTCCAGAGGAATCAATTACGCCGGCGAAAATGGAAAAACTGAGAAGAGTGGCCGCTCACTACCGGCAGGCACACGACGATATACCCGCTTCGTGGCGGATTGATGTCGTTGCCGTTGAACTGGACCGGCGGAACAAGCCGCGGCGGATTGAGCTTATCGAAAATGCCGTTGGTGAAGCATAAGCCACCGCCAGCTTTACCCCTCCCATTGGCTGTGCTAGAATTAACCCACCCGGAGATGGAGATTTTACCCGAACAGACACTGCGCATCATTGATGCCAATGTGAACCGCATTGGTGAGGGCCTGCGTGTTCTTGAGGATGTCAGCCGGCTGCTGCTCAACAGTGGCGACCTGAGTCAGCGGTTAAAAAACCTGCGCCATGAGCTGGTGAGGACAGAGCCGGCGCTGGAGCGGCGGCTCATTCAGGCGCGGGACGCTGCCGGCGACGTTGGCCGCGACCTTGAAGTGCCGGGCGAAGCAAAACAGAAGGACTTGCCGTCCGTGGTGATAGCCAATTCGCGCCGGGTGCAGGAATCACTGCGGGTCATGGAAGAGCTGGCCAAACTGCCGGGCACAGTTCTGGACTCGGAAAAGTACAAACAAGCCCGCTTCTCGCTCTACACGATAGAAAAGGAGCTGATGGGCCGGCTGACAGAGTGACGGAGGCATGCCGCCAGATAATCAAACGGCTTGAGGTAAGAAAATGAGCGGGTTAAGTGATAGCCTGGAAAAAATTGCGGAACAGGTAAGACGAGATTTCACGGAACTCGATGCGGCCAGAGAGAAGGCGCTGCCCTGTTGTCGTGAGGTGATTCGAAACTGCAGCCAGGCGATACGCGCCGTGCACCGGCAGGAATTTGAACAGGCGGTGGGGTTGCTGAAAACCGCTCGAAGCCTGTTAAATGAAGCGGAACAGACGGTAGCCGATTATGACGAGCTGAATTATACCGGCTTTTTCAGAGATGCGCAGAAGGAGTACGCCGAGGGAAGCGTTCTTCTCTCCGTGGTAAATGGGAAACCGGTACCTTCCCCGGAGGAGCTGGGTATAAATGACGCCGCTTATCTGAACGGGCTGGGGGAAGCGGTGGGGGAATTGAGGCGTTACCTGCTGGACAGCATGAGGCAGGGCGATGTATCCAGAGGGGAGGAACTGCTGAGAGTGATGGACGATGTTTACAGCGTCCTGGTGACCATTGACTTTCCTGATGCCATTACCGGCGGACTCCGGCGCACCACGGACATGGTTCGCGGTGTGCTGGAGAGAACGCGCAGCGACCTCACTATCCTTGTCAGGCAGAAGGACCTGGAGAACAGGCTGGAACAAATAAGAGGAGATAATAAATAGTTGCTTATTGACCGTGGGCGAAAAATGCGCTAAACTAACAACGTCAGTGAGCAATCGAAAAACGATGAGATGAAGTTATAGAAGGCGGTAATGTACCTGCCTTCTTTTTATTACTGAGCACCGTATTTCAGGAGGTTTCAAAGATGGATTCAATGGTTCTGCGCATACTGATTATTCTGGCGGGTGTACTGGCTCTCGGTTTTGTTGGTTACCTGGTTACCACGATTATTCGTGAGAGCCCGGGTAACGAGAAAATGCGTGAAATTTCCAGTGCCATCCGGCAGGGGGCGATGGCCTTTCTACGCCGCGAATTTACCACCCTGGCTGTCTTCACCGTGGTGGTCTTCATTATCCTGGCCGTATTCATTGAACCGAGGCCATATGTCGCCATCGCTTACTTCTTTGGCACGTTTACCTCGGCGCTGGCGGGATGGCTGGGGATGAACATCGCTACCCTGGCCAATGCCAGAACCGCCAATGCGGCCATCGAGAGCTGGGCCCGGGGGCTGAAAATCGCCTTCTCCAGCGGTGCGGTGATGGGCTTCTGCGTCGTCGGTCTGGGGCTGCTCGGTCTTTCGATAGTCGCCTTTATCTGGGAGGACAGCCACGTCTGGCTGGGATTTGCTTTCGGTGCCTCATCCGTGGCCCTGTTTTTAAGAGTCGGCGGTGGCATCTTTACCAAGAGCGCGGATGTCGGTGCTGACCTGGTGGGCAAAGTGGAGAAAGGTATTCCAGAGGACGACCCGCGCAACCCGGCCGTAATTGCCGATAACGTTGGTGATAATGTTGGTGATGTGGCCGGTATGGGCTCCGACCTCTATGAATCCTATGTATCGGCAATTGCCGCCTCAATGGTGCTGGGAGTCATCGTTCTTGGTACCGGGATAGGCATGCTGCTGCCTCTGCTGCTCAGCGGGGCGGGCATTGTCTGCTCTATAATCGGTGCCCTTTCGGTAAGACCAAAAGATATAGACGCTGAGTTTGAGAAACAGGTCTCTATGGCGCATGGCGCCATGAACCGGGGCGTGTACGTGAGCAACATCCTGATGATAATCGCCAGCTTCTTGATTATCCGGTTCTACGTTGGCGACCTGGGGCTCTTCTGGGCGGTGCTAGCCGGTTTAATCGCCGGTTTCCTGATTGCTATGGCGACGGAATACTTCACCTCGGCGGAACACGGACCGGCGAAAAAGCTGGCTCAGGCGGCGGAGAGTGGGGCGGCGGTGACCATTATTGAGGGTATGGCTACCGGCTTCATGAGCACGGTGATACCGGTCCTCCTCGTAGCGATAGCGACGGTGCTCGCCTATCTATTCGGTGGTCTGCTGGGCATCGCCGTTGCCTCGATGGGGATGCTCATAAACCTGGGGATGTTACTGGCCATGGACTGCTACGGGCCGATTGCGGACAACTCGGCGGGCATCGCGCAGATGGCCAACCTGGGCAAGAAGGTCAGAGAACGCTGTGAGGCCCTCGATTCAGTAGGCAATACTACCGCCGCCCTGGGCAAAGGGTTCGCTATTGCCTCGGCAGCGCTGGCCTCACTGGCCTGGCTGGCTACGTATTTTGCGGTCGCTAATGTGGAAATTGCCAGCCTGACCAATGTGGCCGTTATTGCCGGTGTACTTATTGGCGGTATGCTTACTTTTATTTTCTGTGCTCTGGCAATGCGTGGTGTGGGCACCGGTAGTTTTGCCATTGTTAATGAAGTTCGAAGACAGTTCCGCGAGATTAAAGGGTTGATGGAAGGTGAAGCCAAACCCGATTACGTGCGCTGCGTTGATATCGCCACGAAACGGGCACTGAAGTCAATGATGTTACCGGGTACCCTGGTGCTGGCCGTGCCGCTTATCCTGGGCTTTACCCTTGGTCCACAGGCAGTAGCCGGGCTACTCGTCGGATCGCTGGTTACCGGTTTCCTGATGGCGGTGATGATGGCCAATGCCGGTGGCGCCTGGGACAATGCCAAGAAGTTCATTGAAGCCGGCAACTACGGTGGCAAAGGCAGCGAGGCGCACAAGGCCGCCGTTATCGGCGATACGGTCGGTGACCCGTTCAAGGATACCGCCGGGCCATCCCTCAACATACTCATCAAGCTGGTTGGTAAAGTAGCGGTCATCTTCGGGCCCGTCTTCGTCATGCTGGTACCGCTTTAAGTTATAAATCCTTTTCCGGCTACTACATGTTTAAAAACGGGTTATCACGTCGTTCCGCACCGATGGTTGTCTTTGGCCCGTGACCGGGGTAGACGATAGTCTCATCGGGCAGAGCCATAAGCGTGGCCTGAAGGCTATTTATAAGCTGCGCGTAATCCCCGCCGGGCAGGTCGTAGCGCCCAATGCCGCAATTGAAAAGGGTGTCACCGCTGAAGAGGACACCATGTCCCAGCAAGCAGATGCCTCCGGGGGTATGTCCCGGCGTATGAATTACCTTGAAATGCAGCTCACCGATATCCAGGCTGTCCCCATCCTTGAGCAATCTGCCGGGAGGGGGCGGGGACGGGCAGTGGAAACCGAAGGTGAGGGCGAGAGCCTGTTGCCGGTGATATTCGGAGTCGCCGGTGTGAACCGCTATTTCGGCACCGGTGGCTTCCTTAACCTCCTTCAGAGCGGCAATATGGTCGGGGTGTCCGTGGGTGAGGATAATGGACTTTATGGTTAATCCGAACTCGGCAACGCTCTGCAAGATAATCTCCGCTTCATCGGCCGGGTCAACAATAACTCCCTCGTTGGTAGCTTCATCACCGACGATGTAGCAGTTGGATGCCAGTGGCCCGACAACCAGTAATTTTATAATCATGGTGCTCTCCAGTGTTAATTCTAATATTGAAAAGCGCCAGCCTTCACTGACGCCAACTCTGCATTTTACCATTATACCCGATTCTGCTCAAGCCGAAAGGCTTGTTATTTAGCGGTCAGATACGTTAAACTATGTATGATTGCCTCTTCATGGTACCAGCAGAGACGGGAATTCCATTGATGTCTGACATTCATCCTTTTCGCGGTGTCCGTTATAACCAGACGATAATACGTGACCTGGCACGGGTAGTCTGCCCGCCTTACGATATCATCCCTCCGCATATGCAGTCGGCGCTCTATGAGCGCAGTGAGCACAATTTCATCCGGCTTGAGCATGCGCGGAGCCTGCCTCAGGATACTGCTTCGGAAAATAAATACACCCGCTCCGCATCTACGCTGGCACATTGGCTGGCGCAGGGGATTCTCACGGTTGATGAAGTCCCGGCCGTTTACCTCCATGACCACTATTTTCCGTATCAGGGCCAGGAATACCGGAGGCGAGGCATTATCGCGTTGGTCAGGCTGGAAGAGTGGGACCGGCGGGTGATACGTCCTCACGAGGGTACGCTGGCCAATCCCAAAAGTGACCGGCTTGCGCTACTGCGCGCGCTCCAGGCCGATACCAGCTCCATCCTGGCCCTCTTTGAAGACGCCGACCAGCGAATTGCTTCCGTACTGACCGCCAAGGAGAAGGACGAACCCCTGATTCATTTCAGCACCGACTCCGGTGAAAAACACCTTCTTTGGGCTATCACTGAAGCGGATATGCTCGCTCAAATACAGCGGAACCTGGCCCATCAGCCCCTCTATATTGCCGACGGGCACCATCGCTATGAGAGCGCTCTGGCCTATCGGCAGGAACAACATAAGAAACCGGTAAAAACCTCAAGGGACGAGGGCTCAGATTTCGTGATGATGACGCTCGTTGATTTCGCCGATCCCGGCCTGGTTATCCTGCCACTACACAGACTGGTACGTGGTTTACCGGCAAAAAAGCTGGACAATATCCGGAACGGACTGAGTTCATTCTTTCAGATTCAGAACCTGCCGTTCGACTCGCCTGATATCTGGTCAAAGGTGAATGCCTTTTTAACTGAGGAGGCGGGTCAGGAAAATATCGCTCTTATCGGGACGAGCGGTAAGAATCTCTTACTGCTGAAACCGCGTGATTTTGCATCGCTGAAAAAGTTCCTGCCCGGCTCTCGCTCGGAACAGTACCAGAGGCTGACCGTCAGTATTCTGGATCACGTTATTCTTGAGAAACTGTTAGGCCTGAAATTGGAGCGGGAGGCGGCGGCGCTGGCCTACAGCTACGACCAATTAGATGCGGCAAATATGGTTCTCAGTGGAGAATACCAGATGGCGTTCCTGATAAGCCCGATAAAGGCAGACGTTATCAAGAGGATTGCTGATGTCGGCGACCGGATGCCCAGAAAGTCAACCTACTTTTATCCCAAGCTGCCTTCGGGACTGGTATTCTACCGGATGGCAGATAATTAACGCATTGCTAAACCGTTTTGTTTAGTTGACGCTTTAGCCAGGCTTATGCTACCATAGAGACGTTTCAGAAAGCTGGCCAACACGGGGGTTGCACGGAGCCCCCTTTTCATTTTATCCTTGTAGTAGGCTATATTTAAGCAAAAGGTAATTACTGACAGGGAAAAAGACGATGCTGGTCGACGAAGAGTTAGCCCGGTTCTCATCAGATAAAGACACGCTCCTTGCCGTTGGTGTGTTTGACGGCGTGCACCTCGGTCACAAACATCTGATTTCACAGCTGGTGGGCAAGGCAGAGCAGGAGAATTCACTTAGCGGGGTAGTAACGTTTCGACAGCACCCCCAGGAGGTGCTGCACCCTGATATCAAGTTGCCGTTTCTTACCGACCTTGCGGAGAGAGAAAAACTGCTCAGAAATGAAGGGGTGGATATTATCGTTCCCCTTACCTTTACCGCGGAGACTTCTCGGCTTAGCGCACACGATTTTATCGCCCTGCTCAAAAAACACCTGCGTATGCGTGGTATAGTAATCGGGCCGGACTTTGCGCTGGGTAAAAAACGAGCCGGTAACGTGGACGCTCTCGGTACATTAGGGCGTGAGCTGGGATTCAGCGTTACCGTGGTGCCTCCGGTGGTAATCGATGGAGAGATTGTGAGCAGTACCGCCATCAGACAGGCTCTGGCGGATGGAGATGTGCACAGAGTTCGCCGACTGGCCGGCCGCGGCTTCAGCCTCCGTGGTCACGTTGTCGCCGGTGCCGGGAGGGGAGCGGCGCTGGGATTTCCGACCGCCAACCTGGAGCCTAATCCAGAACAGGCCCTGCCCGCAGACGGGGTCTATGCCAGCCGGGCAGGCATTAACGGAAAAGATTTCCTCTCCTTGACGAATATAGGTACCAAGCCCACCTTCGGTGACAAAAGGCGAGCGGTGGAGATATATATAGTAGACTATCAGGGCGACCTCTACGGGCATGAAATACAGGTCGAGTTTGTGGAGCGACTGCGCCGGGAGAAGAGATTTAATAGCGTGGCAGAGCTGAAAAAGCAGATGACCGAAGATGTGAAACGAGGCATTGCCATACTAAGTGCTAAAATTGGAAGGTAAATATGAAAGGCCAGGTAAGGAAAATCGCTGAGCAGGAACAAAATCTCCTTCTGCGACGAGGAGTAGCCGAGATCATCGTGGAGAATGAAATGATTGAGCTGCTCCGCTCCGGCAAAAAATTAAGGTTGAAGGAAGGTTTTGACCCCAGTTTCCCTGATATTCACCTCGGTCACATGGTGTCGCTCCGGAAGCTGCGCCAGTTTCAGGAGCTTGGCCATCAGGTGGTGCTCATCGTGGCCGACTGGACGGCCCGGATAGGCGACCCGAGCGGCGTTTCGGCAACCCGCCCGATGCTCACCGTGGAACAGGTAAGGGCTAATGCCCAGACCTATATGGAACAATTCTTCAAGGTGGTGGATAAGGAAAAAACCGAGGTGAGGTGGCAGAGCGAGTGGTTCGACAAGTTCACCCTGACCGAGGTTATTCAGCTGACCAGCAAATTTACCGTTGCCCAGTTTTTAGCGCGTGATGACTTTAATACCAGATATAATGCCGGGCAACCGATTGCGTTGACCGAGTTTATGTACCCCCTGCTCCAGGCCTATGATTCGGTGGCAATAGAGGCAGACGTCGAGTTCGGCGGCATCGACCAGAAGTTTAATTTCCTGGTGGGAAGGGACCTGCAGTCCATGCTGGGGCAGCGACCCCAGCAGTGCTTTATGACGCCGCTCCTGGTGGGCACCGACGGCAGCCAGAAGATGAGCAAGAGCCTGGGTAACTACATCGGCGTGACCGAGCCATCTTACACAATATATGGTAAGGTAATGTCCATTCCTGACGATCTGATTATCCAGTACTTTGAGCTGGTGACCGATGTGCCGGATAAAGAGCTTGAGGAATTCAGGCAGGCACTGAAAAACAATGCGGTCAATCCGATGGAGCTCAAGAAGCGCCTGGCTGATGAAATCGTGAAGCAGCTCTATAGTGAAGAAGAGGCCGATGTAGCTACGAAGCATTTTGAAAGAGTTGTTCAGAAAAAAGAAGTACCGGAAGAAATAGAGCTTGGAACAAAATCAGGCAGCATTCTTCAGGATTATTTAGTGGAGAACAAAATGGCCAAAAGCAAGAGTGAAGCCAGGCGTTTGGTTGAACAGGGTGCCGTATATATTAATGGCGAAAGAGTCACTGATATAAATTATACATTCCCGAAAGATACTATCATACGGGCCGGTAAAAGAAGATTTATTAAATCTACTTAGGATAGGTTCATTTGCCAGAGTGATTAATACTGATATTGAGAAAGAGGAAGGTAAATAAGTATGGGACAGTTGCGTATTCCTGGGCCAACCCCGTGCCCGCCGGAAGTGCTTCAGGCGATGGCCTGGCAGATGATAAACCACCGCGGGCCGGAATTCGGGGAGATGATGCGTGATGTCACCGCCAAACTGAAACAGCTATTCCAGACCGAAAATGATTTATACTTGCTGACAGGCTCCGGGACGGGGGGGCTGGAGGCGGCAATTGTCAATACGCTCTCTCCGGGGGATAAGGTCCTTTCCGTGACGGTGGGTGTGTTCGGGGAGCGGTTTACCGACATGGCGGCAGAGTTTGGCGCCGAGGTTATCCCGCTCCGCTTCGAGTATGGTAAAGTGGCTGACCCTGACGAAATACGACGCGCATTGCAAAAGGAGCCGGAAATCAAGGCCGTGCTGATAACACATAATGAAACCTCGACCGGCGTTACCAATGACCTGGCAACCATCAGTGCCGTGGTCAAGGAGTTTGATAAACTGCTGCTGGTCGACGCCATCAGCAGCCTGGGCTCGATTGACCTGCCGGTGGACAAATGGCGCTGCGATGTAACCGTTACTGCCTCCCAGAAAGGGTGGATGGTACCTCCCGGTATGGCGATGGTCAGCGTCAGCAAAGAGGCCTGGCAGGCTCACGCCAAAGCCAGGATGCCCCGTTTCAATTGGGACTTCGCCAGAGCCCGGAAATATCTGGAAATAGGGCAGACACCGTGGACGCCAGCCGTATCTATCGTGTTTGCGCTTTCCGTGGCGCTGGATTTGATACTGAAGGAAGGCCTGTCCAATATTTTTGCCCGCCATGCCAGAGTCGGTAAAGCAGCCCGGGAGGGAGTAAAATCGCTGGGGCTCTCCCTCTTTGCCGATGAGAAGTATGCTTCCAATACGGTTACTGCCATATCGGTTAGGGACGGCCTGAATGTAAAGGAACTGCTCAAAATACTGCGCGAGGAATATCAGATAGTACTTGCCGGTGGTCAGGCGAGTCTGCAGGGGAAGATATTCCGCATCGGGCACCTGGGCCTGATAACAGAAGAGGATATCAAAGAGATAGTCTCCGCCCTGAAAGAAGTATTGCCCAGGGTAAGCAGGTAACATGCTGTGAAGTACTGAGAGCGTATGGGACTACCACAGGTACAATAATAAACGTCTCACTGAAACGGCGATTACAGGAGGGCATACGCCCCTCTTTTTGTTTCTGCGGCTATACCTCAAATTGACTTGACATATAGGTAATGCTATCATAAACGCAGAAGTCAGGAGGCTGATTTACTAAGCTTCGTTGAATTCCTGAGTGTTATGTCGACTCTAGGTGAACTTAATCAGGAAGTTGCCCGCTGTATGCTATGTGAGATAGCCAAGTATCGGACAAATACCGTACCTGGAGAGGGGGCGGAGGATGCTGAAATCATGTTTATCGGTGAAGCTCCAGGCTGGCATGAAGACCAGCAGGGACGGCCTTTTGTCGGGCCAGCCGGGCACTACCTGGACCAATTATTGGCATCCATTGGCTTAACGCGGCGGCAGGTCTTTATCGCTAATGTAATAAAGTGCCGTCCGCCAAATAACCGCGACCCGCTGCCGACAGAAATTCAGAATTGCCAGAAATGGCTCGACCGCCAGATAGAGATAATCAAGCCCAGAATGATTGCTACTCTAGGCCGTTATTCTATGGCCAGGTTTTTCCCGGGCAAAAGTATAAGCAAAATTCACGGGACTGCGGTCAGGCAGGACAACACCATATACTTCGCGATGTACCACCCGGCGGCGGCTCTCCACCAGCAAAGTCTGCGGCAGGCAATAGAGGCAGATATGAAGAAGATACCGGCGGTTCTTGCCGAGATAAAAAGTGTTCCAGAAGCTGAATCCGGCCCTCAGCAATTGAGTATGTTTTAGGACTGTTTAAATGGCCAGATCGAAGTTAAAGCTTATTCCCCTCGGTGGTCTCAGCGAGATCGGCAAAAACATGCTCCTGCTGGAGTATGAGAACGACATTTTAATTATTGATGTTGGCCTTATGTTTCCCGGAGAGGAAATGCTCGGCATTGACCTGGTAATCCCTGACATCAATTACCTTATGGATAAGAAAGATAAAATAAGGGGCATTGTCGTCACACACGGCCACGAGGATCATATTGGCGCGCTGCCCTACATTTTACCGCAACTTAATGTCCCTATCTATGCTACCTGCCTGACCAGTGGCATGATACGGGTCAAACTCAAGGAGAGGAAAGCGCTGGCCGACGCCAAACTCAACGTGGTATCACCCGGCGAACAGATAACGCTGGGGGCATTCAATGTGGAGTTCTTTCCCGTCTGCCACAGTGTTCCCGATGCCGCCGGCCTCATCATAAATACCCCGGTTGGCGTGGTGGTACACAGTGGCGATTTCAAGCTCGACTACACGCCGGTCTATGGCCGGCCAACCGACCTTTCGCGCCTGTCTCAGGCGGGGGCACAGGGGGTTTTACTCCTTCTTTCCGACTCCACGTATGCCGAGCTTCCCGGCTACACGCCGTCGGAGAAGGTGGTCGGAGAGACCCTGGACCATATCATGGGTGATGCCCCGGGGAGAGTGATCGTCACCACCTTTTCCTCGCTGGTATCGCGCGTCCAGCAGGTGATTAATGCAGCTGCCAAGCATGGGCGGCGTGTTTTCATTGTCGGACGCAGCATGAGTGATACGGTACGCATGGCGCTGGAGCTCGGGTATATTCAGGCTCCGGACGGAATCCTGGGCAGAATTGATGAAGCCCGTGGTCTCCCGCACAACAAGGTAGTATTTGTTACCACCGGCAGCCAGGGCGAGCCAACCTCGGCGCTGGTGCGCATGGCAAATCGTGCCCATCCCAACGTTAACATCCATTCCGGAGATACCATCGTGATATCGGCAACGCCAATCCCCGGCAACGAAGCCGTGGTCAACCGCACGGTAGATAACCTTTTCAAGCAGGGGGCACGGGTACTGTACGATAAAGTAGCGCAGGTTCATGTCCATGGCCACGGCAGTCAGGAGGAACTCAAACTATTACTTACTCTGGTGAAGCCAAAGTTCTTCATGCCCATTCACGGTGAATACCGCCACCTCAGTCTGCACGCCAAACTGGCCGAATCAGTGGGCATCCCGAAGGACAATACTTTTGTTCTGGAAGACGGGGATATTCTTTCGCTCACCGCAGAGTCGGCGAGAAAAGATGGCAAAGTTAGTTCGGGAAACGTGTATGTTGACGGGCTGAGCGTTGGCGATATCGGCGGAGTGGTGCTGCGCAATCGACGCATGCTGTCCAAGGACGGCATCGTGGTGGCGATAATTGCGTTGAACCGGCAGACGGGCAAGCTGGTGGGGCGTCCTGACATTGTGACGCGAGGCTTTGTCGATACCAGAGAATTCAAAGAAATGATTGATGAAAGTCGCGACCTGCTGGCCAAAGTACTGGACCACAGCAGCCCCCGTGCTACCGAATGGAGCTTTGTCAACGCCAAGGTGAGGGATACGCTGGATAAATTTTACTATGAGAGGACCAGGCTGCGCCCGATGATTCTGCCGTTTATGGTTAAGGTATAGCAGCTATGCCAAAAAGAAAACCCAGAGCAGACAATGAATTCCTGAACAAACCGGGCCGAAAACGAAAGCGGCGTTCCTTTCTGGGTGGGCTGTTCAGTTTCCTGTGGTGGGCCCCGGTGCGCAATATCATCCTGCTGGCGATTGTAGGCGTGCTGGTCTGGCTATTCCGGGAAAGCCTGTATGGCTTTTTCGGCTGGGGGCTGCTCTTCATTGCCGCGGCGTTTATCACCATTATCGTTCAGGTAAAGAGGCGAAAGCTGTCCTCGTTTATCCTCCGCCTCAATCGATGGCTGGGAACGGCTGCCTTTGTCCTGGCGGCCTGGGGGATACTGGCTGTTTTGGATCTGGGGGGCAAATTTGGCGATGTTCTTATCATGGAGCCCGCGCCGGTAGTCGATATTTTGATTATCATAGGGCTTACTATCGTTGGTGTAGTCATGGTCTCTCCCAAGGCCTGCATACGGTTGGTCGCCAAATTCCTCTCGCGGCTGGGAGTCCAGTTCCAGCGGCGGCCGGCGAAGGTGCCCAGATATCTTGAGAAACAGCTCGATGCCGAACGCGCTGCGATGCCACCCCATATACAGCTTCACCCGAGGTCACCCATCGAGGAAAAGCCCCCCATGCCGCATGAGATGGAGCAGCCTACCGTTAGGCCGGAAAAGGTGATGCCAAAATCGCCACTGGTGACGCCTTCAGAGAGGGAAGCGGTGGCCGGAGCCACGGCGCCGACCACCCAGGAGCTCAGGCAGGTAACGCAGGAGGTATGGAAGAAATACGGCCAGTCATCTGACCTGGTGGTGGTTGATGGCTGGCGGCTGCCCCCGATAGATATACTCGACACGACACCGGAAATTGAGTTCAGCGAGGCGGATAACGTACACAGGGCGAAGATTATTGAAGACGCGCTGGCCAGCTATGGCGTTGAGACCAAAGTCGTGCAGATAAACGCCGGTCCCACGGTAACCCAGTTCGGCGTGGAACCGGGCTGGGACAGGAAATTGAGGGAGAGGAAGGAGCGGGGCAAAAACGGCGAGGTTACGGTAACGCTGGAAGAGGTGTCCAAGACCAGGGTCAAGGTGGACCGGATTACCTCTCTGGCGAATGACCTGGCACTGGCGCTGGCGGCGCCGAGCATCAGAATAGAAGCACCGGTGCCGGGAAAGTCGATGGTTGGTATTGAGGTGCCGAACACCAGCATCGGCGTGGTCAGCCTGCGAGGCGTTATTGAGTCCAGTGCCTATCAGAAACAGCAGGCGCGGTCGAAGCTGGCGCTGGCGCTGGGCAAAGGCGCCGGCGGCGAGTCAGTAACCGGGGACCTGACCCGGATGCCTCACCTGCTTATCGCCGGGGCCACCGGTAGCGGGAAAACAGTCTGTCTCAATGCGGTTATCAGTTGTCTGTTGCTCAACAATACCCCGTTCGATACCAGGTTCATCATGATTGACCCCAAGCGCGTTGAGCTCACGCCGTATAACAGCATCCCGCATCTGGCCACGCCGGTTATCGTTGATACCTCCAAGGCTTTGAGTACGCTGCGCTGGCTCAGTCAGGAAATGGACCAGCGGTACCAGAAACTGGCCTCGGCCGGTGTCCGTAACATTGAGGGTTACAACAAGAATCGCGAGGGCGCCGATAAGCTGCCTTACATGGTGCTTATCATTGACGAGCTGGCCGACCTGATGATGACCAGCTTTGACGAGGTAGAGCATACTCTGTGCCGACTTGCCCAGCTTGCCCGCGCCACCGGCATCCACCTGGTCGTGGCCACGCAGCGTCCTTCAGTCGACGTGGTCACCGGACTTATCAAGGCCAACTTCCCGACCCGCATCAGCTTTGCCGTTACCTCTCAGGTGGACTCGCGCACCATCCTTGACAGCACCGGGGCGGAAAAGCTGCTGGGCAAGGGAGATATGCTCTATATGCCCACGGAAGCGGCCAAGCCAAAGCGTCTTCAGGGATGTTTTGTCTCTGACCCCGAGGTGGAGCGGCTGGTCTACTTCTGGAACAGCCAGAAGGAGCAGCAGGCGGAGCCGATTAAGATTGAGCAACTGGTGCCACCGGCGTCGATAACCGCCCGCAGCGGCCAGCAGGAAGACCCGCTCCTGGATGCCGCCCGCGAGCTGGCGCAGGAGCACGACCACATTTCAACATCTTACCTGCAGCGGAAACTGCACATCGGCTACCCCAGGGCCGCCCGCATCATGGAGCAGATTGAGGAGGAGATAGGGGGTGAGGTAGTGGGGGAAGAGGATGAGGGGGGGGCTGAGTAAGGTCATGTTAGCAAAAATATTAATGGTCAAATAGCGAGCAGAGAATGCGCTTTACCCTAATAACGGGACGCCGGAAACGCCGTGAATAAGAAAATGGGTATTCTGTAACATTACTTCGAAACGCTTTTGCATAAGAATTTGTAACAGGGATTAGAAAATAGACAGCAAAGGCTTGACTTTTAGGTTCTCAAGTTGTACCATTCTTCCTGCCTTGGAGGTGTGTTGAAATGACAACAGATGATGAAGGGAACGATGCTTCAGAACGACGAAGAAAACTAATTAAACAGATTCAGAAAGCAAGGGGCAGCAAAGTTATTTGCTATGTCACAGGCGATAGGCAGAACTTACAGACTAAGATCGCTCACGATTGTCATCCCTTAATATTCAGTCACCTTCGAGAAATAGGTACAACGAATAAGATTGACTTATTTCTCTATACGCCAGGTGGTATAACAGTTGCAGGTTGGGGACTTGTACACCTTATACGAGAATTCTGTGAGGTATTCGCTGTTCTAGTTCCGTTCAGGGCGTTGAGTTGCGGAACATTGATATGTCTCGGCGCAGATGAGATCGTAATGGGTAGACTTGGTCAATTGGGACCGATAGATCCTTCTACTCAAAATCCGTTTAATCCACCAATTCCTGGAATGCCGCTGTCACCACAAAATACATTACCGATGAACGTGGAGGACGTAGTATCTTTTATTGATTTAGCAAAACGTGAAATTGGGCTTAAAGGTAACACTGGCTTGTCAGTAGCGCTAGAATCACTGAGTAAGATGAACCCTTCCGCACCTCTTGCGCTTGGGGCTGCACACAGAGTGAGACCACAAATAGAGATGTTGGCCAAGGGACTTTTAAAAATACATATGGCAGATAAGCCCAAGGAAACAAAACGAATAGTGGACATTCTAGCGAAGCAACTTGGTTCACACGATTATCTTATTGGACGTAAAGAGGCAAAAGAAATTGGGCTAAAGGTAACAGATGCATCAACTGAAGTTGAAAAGCTAATGTGGGAATTGTACAGTGAATATGAAGGAATGATGGAGTTGAATAAACCATACAGTCCACAGACGTTTTTAGGACAGCAGAAGTCAGCCACTGGAACTTTCAGTAGGGCAGCAATTGAGTCCGAGATAATGACACACATTTTCCGCACAATTAAGCAAGTAAATGGTATAACAATTAACCCTCCTATAGTACCTGTGCCAACTCCAGGACATCAAGAAATAGTCATTGATGAGGGGTGGATAAGGTCATAGAACTAAGGTGCCATACTAAAACAGCTTTTATTATGATATAATTTAAATAGGTGGTAAGAATGAATTCATCAGAAACAAGTGGATTAGCATCATATCAACAGACAGTTAATCAAACACCCGGTCTGGCCTCATCCGTTTGGCCACAAGGTGCAAATGCTGAATTGCCTCTAGCGGTTCAAATTGTCCCCATAAACTATGGTAAGCAGGAAAAAGAATCTCTAGAGGAGAAAACTGCTTAAACCAAGCCTTCCATACCACCTGCTCATTTCCTCTTTAACCTCTTCAGCACCGCATCCATATATATTTTAGCCAGGTTTTTGCCGTGCTTGGGTATGCGCTCCCGCTTTTTTCTGAACTTCTGTTCGCGGCGCTCCTGCCTGGCATCTGGCTTCTCATCGTTCACTTCTTTATCTCCACCTGGTCAAATTCTCTGCGCAATTCAATGATGCGGTCGCGGAGCAGGGCCGCCTTTTCAAACTCAAGGCCTCTGGCGGCGACTTTCATCTGCGTCTCCAGCTCCTTAATCAGCCGGGCCACATCCTCCTTAGTTGCCGGGGCTTCAGCAGTATACGGGGCACGCGCTTCCGCCACCACCTTCACCCGCTCCGTTATGTCACGTATCGCCTTCCTGATTCCCTGCGGGGTGATGCCGTGCTCAATGTTGTACGCTTCCTGTATCTGGCGTCGGCGCTGCGTCTCATCGATGGCGGCCTGCATGGAGCTGGTGGGTGCGTCGGCGTACATTATAACGCGTCCGTCAACGTGGCGGGCGGCACGCCCCATGGTCTGGATGAGCGCTCCCCTCGACCGCAGAAATCCCTCCTTGTCCGCATCAAGGATGGCCACCAGGCTTACCTCGGGCAGGTCAAGCCCTTCCCGCAGCAGGTTGATGCCAACGACAACGTCATAGACGCCCAGGCGCAGGTCGCGCAGTATCGCCACCCTTTCCAGGGTATCAATCTCGGAGTGGAGGTAATGCGTCCTCACGTCCATCTCAATGAGGTAATCGGCCAGTTCTTCCGCCATCCGCTTGGTCAGCGTGGTCACCAGGCACCTTTCACCCTTATCAACCCTGGCCTTTATCTGGTCGAGAAGGTCGTCAATCTGCCCTTTTGTCGGCTTGATTTCGACTGTCGGTTCCAGGAGGCCGGTGGGGCGGACCAGCTGCTCCACCACCTGCTGGCTGTGCTCGTATTCGTAGTCGGCCGGGGTGGCGGAAACATAGACCACCTGGTTGATGCGCTCGTTGAACTCCTGGAAGTTGAGCGGCCGGTTGTCCAGCGCCGAGGGCAGGCGGAAGCCGTACTCCACCAGCGTTTCCTTGCGGGAACGGTCGCCGTGGTACATACCGCGGACCTGGGGCAGGGTCATGTGTGATTCATCAACAAAGAGCAGGTAGTCATCGGGGAAGTAGTTGACCAGCGTCCAGGGGGGACTGCCTGGCGCCCGCTGGGAGAGGTGGCGGGAGTAGTTCTCCACGGCGTGGCAGTAGCCGGCCTCGCGGAGCATTTCCAGGTCGTAGTTGGTCCTCTGCTCCAGGCGGGCGGCTTCCAGCAGCTTGCCCTGCGCTTTCAGTTCGGCCAGCCTTTCGGCAAGCTCCTGCTTTATAGTTTCAAGGGCCAGTATCAGTTTATCATGCGAGGTAACAAAGTGCTTGGCCGGGTAGATGTCAATGGAATCAAGCTCGGCGAGCAGTTCTCCGGTCAGCGGGTCTATCTGGACGATGCGGTCGATATCGTCGCCAAAGAACTCGATGCGCAGTGCCAGCTCTTCGTATGAAGGCTGTACCTCCAGAGTGTCGCCGCGGACGCGGAACCGGCCGCGGGTGAAATCAATATCGTTGCGCTCGTACTGCATGTCCACCAGCTTGCGGAGGAGCTTCTGCCGGCCGTAGGTATCACCGCGTCTCATGGAGGCAACAAAGCTGCGGTATTCCTCCGGCTCGCCAAGGCTGTATATGCAGGAAACCGAGGCGACGATGAGCACGTCGCGTCGCTCAAAGAGGGCGCGGGTGGCAGCGTGGCGCAGCTTATCAATCTCCTCGTTGATATCTATTTCCTTCTCGATGTAGGTATCGGTGCGCGGGATGTAGGCCTCCGGCTGGTAGTAATCATAGTAGCTGACGAAGTACTCCACGGCGTTATCGGGGAAAAACTCACGGAACTCACTGGCAAGCTGTGCCGCCAGCGTTTTGTTATGGCAGAGGACCAGCGTGGGCCGCTGCACCTGCTCAATGACGTTGGCCATGGTGAAGGTCTTGCCGCTGCCGGTGACCCCGAGCAACGTCTGCTTTTGGAAGCCACGGTGAAGGCCTGCCACCAGCTTGTCCACCGCCTCGGGCTGGTCACCGGTCATCTTGAAATCAGAGACAATTTTAAACTCTGGCATGGCTCATCCAACGATTTAAATTCTACATCCAGTATATCGTGTTGTTATGGTGGCTTCAATGTAACCCGGCACGGCCTCAACTGTTTCCTCATGTTGCCGAACCAGACTAAAGTACCAGGCAAATAATTACTTTAGGTGGATGTTTATTCGACTATTCAAATGGTACTATGCTCCAAAGGAGGTGGGGAAAATGTTGATGAGGAGTTACTTTGAGGCGCTATCACCGGGGATGAGGGCCAAACTGGATCCCATTTCCAGAATAACGGGGGACCAGAGGCCAGAAAATTTATCTTCCGTTCTAAAAAATAGGCTTGATGCTGCGCCGTTAAAAAATCGCCTGTGGCCAATTGATCGGTATAAAAAGCGTGCCGAATCAAGGACCAGAGTTACCGCCTTTTAACCTGGTTTTTTATTCTGCCAATCCACCAAGAGCCTGAAAAAGATTAAGGCCTTTTTATTGCCGGTCGCTTATGGCAGAAACTTGAAAAGAGAAGGGGGGTAGGGTAGTTAGATACCTCACCCCCTGTGTCCCCCTCTCCTTCAAAGGAGAGGGGGATTAATTTAAAAAGAGAGGCTTCGCCTCTCTTGGACTCTCTGTGCTGTGGGGGAAGGGAGTGGGGGATGTGGTTAAATGTAATTTACTCTTCAGAAATAATATATTTGATGAATTTTTGTCCGTAGCTGGTAATTCGACTTTGGAGTTGCTCTGCTCCTATTCCTGTCATCGTAGTGTTTAGACTGGTTAAATTAGCTAATTTCATATCAGTTAGTTGTTCTGCTAAGTCTTTTATCTTCTCTGCTGGTATATTTGGGAGGCGCTTTTCAAGCGTTTTACTAATGGAGCCAATGTGTACAGGGTTAGGATCTGGTTTCAACATCATGGCTCTTAGTATATGAATGTGGTTAGGCTGCATTTCTTCGAGCGTTCTTAAGAATCTTATCTTTTCTTCATATATATCATACGCTGGATTCTTAATATCATTAGCTAAAAAGGTAGCATAGGCTCTACGTTTTTCATCGTCGCGTTCATTTGACACTTGTTGCAAAGTTTTCTCTAATAATTCCTGAAACTCTTCGGTTTTTACATAATCCTTTGGAATTTCAGATTCAAGACTTTTGATTTCTTCTGCCATATTCAAAAGAACTTCGTTGATCCTCTCTATCTTACGAGAAACAGACATACCACTAAGTACTGAACTGACGGGTCCCCCAACCCACGGAACTATACTGGATATAGTTGCGGCAGTGTTAAGGAAATCCTCTTGCTTAGTGGATACTGGAAGTATTTCTTTGTTCTTATTTTCTTCTTTCACCCTACCTTCCCCCCAAAATACTGTAACGCCAGCCTGATTTTTTCCTCCAGAGATAAATCTGAGGCAGGGGGCAGGGTGGCCACAGCCTTGGCGGCCTCGGAGGCGGAGTAGCCCAGGGCGGTGAGGGTGGCCAGGACATCGATGTTCTCCTGGGCAAGCTGGGTGGCGGGAGTGGTTATCCAGCCGGCGCCAATCTTCTCTTTAAGCTCAAGGATAATACGGCTGGCCACCTTCTTCCCGATTCCCGGGATTACCGTCAGCAAATCAACGCTGCCGGTGGCGATGGCGGTCACCAGCTGCTCCGCGCTCATTCCCGAGAGCATGGCCAGCGCCAACTTGGGGCCTAGGCCGGTAACGCCAATCAGCGTCTGGAAAAGTGTCAGCTCCTCGGGTGAGGCAAAGCCGTACAGGGCGGCGTTGTCCTCGCGGAGGTGAAAGTGGGTATATAACCGCACCTCCTTGCCGACGGCGCCGACGGCGCTCAGGGTGGAGGTGGGCATAAAGACCTGAAAGCCAACGCCGTTCACGTTGACCACGATCCAGTCGCCGCCCAGCGCTTCTACTTTCCCGTGTAAACTTGATATCACTGTTTCTCTCCCTGCCTGGCGAGCAGCTCGCTCAAATGTATCTCACGCAGGTGGCAGATGGCCACGGCGAGGGCATCGGCGGCGTCATTGGGCTGGGGAATTTCTTTTAAACCAAGTTGCAGACGGACCATCTCCTGGACCTGTTCCTTGCTGCTGGCGCCGTAGTTGGTAACGCTCTGCTTGACCTGGGTGGGAGTGTACTCGTGGGTGGGGATGCTCTGGGTGGCAGCGGCGAGGAGGGCAATCGCCTGGGCCTTGCCAATGGCCAGCGCCGAGCGGGCATTTCTGGCGACAAACGGCTGCTCCACGGCCACCATATCCGGCTGGTAGTTCTGGATAATGCACAAAAGCTCTTGGTAGAGATAACACAAGCGCTCCCCCATCGTTGAGCGCCCCGAAGTAACCAGTGCGCCGCAGTCAATCAGGGCCAGATTATCGTTATGGCTCTCCACCACCCCGTAGCCCATGGTGACCGTGCCCGGGTCAATACCTAAAACTCTCATCGTGGATAACCGTCAACCGGAAGCCTGTAACTGGTACTGCTCCAGAACCGCATCGGGGAAGTCGGCATTGCTGGAGACATGCTGCACCTCGTCCAGTTCCTCCAGCTTATCCAGCAGCTTCAGGGTCTGCATGGCGGCTTTCTCATTAAGCTGGACGACTGTCTTGGGCACCTTGAGCAGTTCCGCCGAGGCGATGGGTATTTTCTTGGCTTCCAGCGCTGACCTGACTGTCTCAAGGTCTTCGGGCATGGTGTAGATTTCAACGTAGCCGCTCTCTATCTTCACATCATCAGCGCCGGCATCAATGGCGTTCAGGGCCAGGTCATCGGCGTCAAGGCGGTCAATCTTGACTGTAATCAGTCCTCTGGCATCAAAAATCCAGGATACGCACCCGTTCTCCCCGAGGCTGCTGCCATGCTTGGTAAAGGCGCCCCGAACATCCTGTATCGTCCGGTTGCGGTTATCGGTGAGGGCTTCCACAAGTATGGCGGTGCCGCTCGGCCCATACCCTTCCAGAATCACTTCGGTCAGGGTCATGCCTTCCAGCTCGCCGCTGCCCTTCTTGATGGACCGCTCGATGTTATCCATGGGCATGTTGCTATCTCGGGCTCTCTGGACGGCAAGTCGCAGGCGAAAGTTGGTATCCGGGTTGCTGCCGCCTTCACGCACGGCGACGATTATCTCACGGGTCAATTTGGTGAACAGCTGACCACGGCGGGCATCGGCAACGCCCTTCTGGTGCTTGATTGAGTGCCATTTTGAATGACCTGACATCGCTCTACACCCTCCTTGGCCGCGAGTCCAGCCTTTAGTGTCTTAATTCTATCACGTCGCCTGCCAGCGGTCAAAGCACGGACATATATTGTCAATCACTTTTTAAGCTGCTTGCTTAAGCTCCGACTCCCTGGATGAAGTACCGGTCAGGGATTTAAACCTTTCTCCGTATTTTCGGGTGTGAGCCCGTTTCAGCTGCTGGAGCTGGGCCTGGAAGGGGGCTGAGGTGATGCTTGCAGTGGACATCAGCAGGGCATCTTCGCGATTGTCCGTGTAGTAGCCGCGGCGCAAACCCGTCTGCACAAAGCCATGCTTGCTGTACAGGCTCTGGGCGGGCAGATTGGAGACCCGCACCTCGAGGGTAGCGATATTGGCCTTGAGTTCGGCGGCGAGGTCGATGGTTGACATGAGCAGGATTTCGCCGATGCCCTGCCGCTGGTAACCCTGGCGCACGGCGATGTTGGTGATATGGGCCTCATCGGCCATCACCCACATGCTGGCAAAGCCGATGATACGCTGCCTGCTCGATTGAGGCGGTTCGTGGCCGAAGAATCGATTCTGCCGCCACCATCGTTTTATCCTGGACATAAGGCCGGAGACGTCTTCCCGGGGGATTTCCATTTCCGGCTCTTCCGCCTTATGGCTGTCATCACAGACAACGATCAGACGCGCCAGCGGGTTCTGCAGTTCGCGGCGATAGTCAGGCGGTGGCCACTGGGTGGGGAACGCCTCCCGGTCAATCTCATTTATCTGGGATATATCCTCTTTGCACATGTAGCGCATGTAGTACGCCAAGGTTTCTTCTCCATAATATGCACAGAGATAGCTTCGTATGATTTTAACATATTTCTGCACCTCGCCACAGCGCAATTCATAGCTGGCGGCGCTATCTTTTTAAATGTTCGTTCGTTATACTATATGCACAGGGTAACGCCATATGGCGTCATGAAGATACCCTTGAATGAGTGACTGGCTGTATGGAGTTGTCAGGTGCAAGATGAAGAGAGCCTCGTCCGGCGGGCGAAAGAGCATGACGAGGCGGCTTTAACACAATTATATGAGGAGAACTTCGATAAGATTTATCGATATATAGTTCTCAAAATAGGAGATAGGACCGAGGCGGAGGATATGACACAGCAGGTCTTTCTGAAGGCGTTCAAAGCTATCTCCGGCTACAAGTCGAGGGGAAGCCCGTTCTCTTCCTGGCTGTTTCGCATTGCCCGCAACCAGGTGGTTGACTACTGGAGAAAGAAGTCGAAACGGGCAACGGTTCCCCTTGAGGAATCGCGGGTCGGCAGCAGCAACAGCAACCCCAGTTCCGAGGCAGAACGGAAGATGGATATTGAAAATCTGGTTGCGGCCACCAAGCGGCTGACAAGCATGCAGAGGGAAGTGGTTTCACTCCGCTTTGCCGGCGACTTGTCGGTGGCACAGGTAGCCGGATTAATGGGCAAGAGTGAGGGAGCCATCAAGGCCTTGCAGCACAGTGCCGTGGTATCTCTGCGCAAAATGCTGGCGACAGGTTAAAGCAATGAAGAATAATAGAGAGTTTGCCAATATCTTCAACGAATGCCTGGAACGGATTCTGACCGGCGGTGAGACCGTAGAGCAATGTCTGGTCAGCTATCCGGAGCACGCCGCCGAGCTTGAGCCATTGCTGCAGACGGCACTCAACGCGAAGGAAACGCTGGAGATTGCTCCTCGCCCCGAATTTCGGGAGAGGGCCAGGTACCAGATACTCGCCGAGCTCAGAGACATAGAAGAGAGGAAGCAGCGCCGCTTCTCATTGTTTGGCTGGCAGCCGCGCTGGGCAACGGCGGCAATTGCGGTCCTGGTATTGCTTGTAGCCAGCAGTGGCACAGTAGCTGCCGCCGGGAACAGTATGCCGGACCAGCCACTGTATCCGGTGAAGCTGGCCACGGAGAGGGTGCGACTGGTATTGATCCCGTCAAAGCTGGGTAAGGCCGAATACTACGCGGAACTGGTGGATAAAAGAGTCAGCGAGATAGTGAACATGGCGGAAAAAGGTAAGCTGAAGCAGATGGAAAAGACTGCCGAGCGAATGAATAACCAGTTAGTGGCTATGGCAACCCTGGTGCGTACAGAAAGGGGTGCGCCGGCTGTCCTTACCATACCGCCGGCAGTGCCGGAAGCAGTTCCCGCACCAGCGGAGGTGACGAGAGAGGCACCGGAAACCGCCGTGGCGCCTGAGGAACCGAAACCGGGCGTGATGATGGCCCCGCCGCCTGAAGTTACAACTCCAGCGCCAGCGCCGCCACCTACCAGGGCCGGAGAGCCGCAAAAAGGTAGGCCTTCAATAACGGCAACACCGGCTAAACCAGTGCCGGAAAAAGCGCCTGTACTGGCACCGGCACCGGCGGCTGTTCCAGGGCCAGAAGGTGAAGCGGATGAAGATGAAACGCTGGACAGACGAGCCAGGTTTAAAATAATTCTTGCCCAGAACGCCAGAAGACATCCGGAGGCCCTGCGGGCAGCTTTGCAGAGAGCGCCTGAGTTGGCCAGACCGGCTCTGCTCCGAGCGCTGGAAACGTCAAATATAGAATATGAAAAACTGCTCGAGTTCCTGGAGGAATTGGAGGAGCAGGCTGAAAAAGATGACGAAGACTAACCTGCATGTCCAATACATGACTTAATCAATAAAAGTCAGACTGAAAAAACAACCTGTATGAAAAAGTCGCCACTAACCAAATGGCGGCTTTTTCGTTATATTAATGGAGATTAAAAACAGGGAGGTAAAGGATGAAGAAAAGGTGGTTGGTGGCCATCGGTCTGGCACTGGTCGTTGCCGTGGCTGGATTGGTCGGCTGCATTCAGGAGGAAGGTGCCCTGGGTTCGATGCCATCGAGCCTGAAATTGAGCCTGAACAACCAGCAGGAAGGCATCTGGGTCAGCGGCACGGGTAAGGTTACGGCGGTTCCTGACCTTGCAGTATTGAGGCTGGGCATTGAAGCTCAGGAATCAAGTGTGTCCGCGGCTCAGGTACAGGCGACCGGGGCGATGAATGCGGTGATGTCGGCATTGAAGGATAGTGGCATCGCCGAGAAGGATGTGCAGACACAGTACTTCAATATTCACAAAGTGACCCGCTGGGATGAAAAAGAAGAGCGAGAGGTGGTCATCGGCTATCGGGTCACCAACGTGGTAACGGCCAAGGTCAGGGAGATGGATAAGGTCGGTGTCATTATTGACGCCGTGGCGGTGGCGGGAGGCGACCTCACTCGCATTGACAGCATCGGGTTCACCGTCGAGGACCCATCGGCTTATTATGATGAGGCGCGAGAGAGAGCCATGGCTGATGCTGCGTCCAAAGCCGGGCAACTGGCCGAAATGGCCGGTGTTAAGCTGGGCAAGCCAATTTATATCGCGGAGAATACTCCTTCCCCATATCCGATTTACCGCGAGGACTTCTATGGGAAAGTGGCGGCAGCCCCGGCGATGGAAACTCCAATCAGCGCCGGCGAGATGGAGATCAACCTTAATGTTCAGGTCACCTACGCAATTCTGGACTAGAAAGTAAATTGACCGGGGTGAGGGGTTATTCCTCCCGTCCCTGTTTATATAGCAAAACTGAATATCAATTAACTTAAAGGAGAAAAGGGAAATGTCAAAGAAGATGAAAATTCTCATTGCCGTGCTGGTGGCCATCCTCACCTTGACCGTGAGCGGCGCAATGGCGGTGCTGGCCCAGGATGGCGAGGAGACTGAATTTGACGAAGAGGAATTAATTGAAGAGCTGGATGAGATTGCGCCCAGGGTCAGATTATTTATGGCCTCGATAGAGTCGAACGAACTTCTTTCCAGGGTGTCCGATATCCTGGGTATCTCCGAGGAAGAGCTGAGCGATGCCTTTACGCAGGCGAAACAGGAGATGATGGCTGAGCGTTGTGAGGAAGCATTCTACGAATTCCTGGACAGGGCGGTTGCGGAAGAGCTACTCACGGAGGGAGAAGCTCAAGGTATCAAGGAATGGTGGGAGCAGAAGCCGGAAGCTCTTAATTCGGCCCAGTTGAGAAATGCCTTATGCATAATGCGCTCGAATCCCGAATTGAGGATGGAAATACTGGAGCAGGCGATTGAGGAAGGACTTATTAGTGAAGAAGAGGCTACTGAAATCATGGCGTGGACGGGCAACCGGCCCGCAGCTCTGAGCCAGTTATCTCCGAAACCGCAAATCATGAACTCGGTGCGAGGTCGTCACATGATTGCGGTCCGGAAAGGATGGCACGGCCCGCTACCTTACCAGAATACGGACTAAATTAATAGTACACGCCGGAATGAATAAGGGAGTCCAGTAATGGGCTCCCTTTTATTTGGCCCATTATTTTATCTGGATATTTGCGTAGCGTTCCCACTCGCTGTAAACGCAGCCGCAGTACTGCTGGCGGTAAAGGTCAAGCGGTTTGGTTAAGTGACGGCTGTCCGAGTATCTTTTACGGAGGTCTGCATAGAGGAATTCAACACCTTTTGCCTCCGCAATGCTGGCCCCGATTTCGCGTATCAGGTCGTGCTTCTGGTGGGGGCTGATAAGCAGGGTGGTAGTAAAAGAGCCGAAGTCTCTTTCGCGAGCAACTTCAGAGGTTCGTAAAAGGCGCGTCTGAAAGCAGTGGCGGCAGCGTTCACTTTCATGTCCGACCACCTGGCGGAAGTAATCGATGATTTCGTACCCCTCGCTGACAATCAGGGGAACCTTTAATTGAGTCGTCAGTGCTTTCATTGCCTCAAGGCGCTGCTGGTGTTCCATATAGGGATGGATATTCGGGTTATACCAGAAGGCACTGACATCATAGCCCTGTTCCCGCCAGTGACTGACGGTGTAGGCGGCGCAGTGTGCGCAGCAGGCATGAATGAGCATTGATTTCATCCTGATTATAATTGTAAACGATGGGAATGCGAGGTGCAAAATCTGCTGCGCAACCACATGCGTTTTTCATAAGTGGCTGAAAAATGCTAGAATAGGATAAATTTGTTGAGGAGGCGTAAATTGTTTTACGAAGTAGAGTATCCACAGCCCGAGCCCGGACAGAAGCAGATTTCAGCCCTGGTGGTGCTGAATCCGGCGGAGTCGAGGAGGCTGCTGGCGAAAGCCACGGTGGCGCTGCCCGAGGTCCAGAACGCCTATAAAAACGGCATTATTATCATCGGGCGCGGTATCACCACTGCCTTCGTCAGCGAAGAACTCTTCGGCATCAAGATTGAGAACAAAAGCAATCAAACGGCGGGACTCATCTGCAATGGCATAACCAATGCCAATCCCGGAGCACCACCCTGCACCTGGCACGTTGTCCGCAAGGGCAAGGTAATGGAGGGAGCTGATTCCAATGTGGAAATCCTCGATTTTGGCCCGGACGATGTCTTCATCAAAGGAGGCAATGCCATCGATATGGAGGGCAATGCCGGTATTTTCGCCTCTGGTGCGAAAGGTGGGACCATCGGCATGTGCTGGCCCATCGTGACGCCGCGCGGCTCACATCTCATCATGCCGATAGGGCTGGAGAAGCTGGTACCGTCGGTGATTGAGGCGGCCAAACACACCGGGCACTATTATTTTAAATACAGTATGGGACTGCCGGCCAAGCTGATGCCGGTGGTGCTGGGCAAGGTGCTTACCGAAATTCAGGCAATCGGTGTAATGACTGGCGCCAGGGCATACCACCTCGGTGCCGGTGGCGTCGGTGGTTCCGAGGGTGCGGTGGTGCTGGCACTGGAGGGCGATGAGAAACGAGTGGAGAAAGCCTTTGAGTTCGTCAAGTCGATTAAAGGAGAGCCACCGGTGAGCCCCCCGGATGAATTCCGAGTCAGTTCTGCCAAAGATTATAATTACGATGCCATGGCACAGTTTGCCACTCTGGGAGGCGTGTAAACCGGTCGCTCCAGCGGGCTCTCTAAATGATGCCTGAGAGGCGAAAGGGTTACCACAGGGTTCTCTGGGGAGGTTTCTCTTTGTTATAAGGCAAGCCGAGGTGCTGGTAGGCATGCTGGGTGGCGGTTCGGCCACGGGGAGTGCGCTCCAGAAAGCCCAGCTGCAGCAGGTAGGGCTCATAGACTTCCATAATGGTGTCTGATTCCTCGCTGATGGCGGCGGCCAGGGTCTCAAGACCGACCGGGCCGCCGTTAAATTTTTCCACAATCGTCCGCAGCAGCTTGCGGTCGCTTTCATCGAGGCCGATGGAATCAACTTCAAGCTTGGCCAGCGCTTCGATGGCTGCCTGGTGGGTAGCCACGCCATCGCCTTTAACCTGGGCGTAGTCTCTGACCTGTTTGAGTAGTCGGTTGGCCACGCGCGGCGTACCCCTGGCGCGACGAGCGATCTCCTTCAGCCCTTCACTTTCTGCCTCAATCTGCAGGATACGGGCGGAGCGGTGCAGAATTGCCTCTATTGATTTCTGGTCGTAAAAATCAAGTCGGTAGACAGCGCCAAAGCGATCGCGAAGGGGCGGGCTGAGCAGGGCAAAACGGGTGGTCGCCCCGATAAATGTGAAAGCAGGCAGGTTTAGCCGCAGGCTCCTGGCGCCGGGCCCCTTGCCTATGATGATATCCAGGGCGAATTCTTCCATCGCCGGGTAAAGAATTTCCTCAACAGCGCGGCTGAGGCGGTGGATTTCATCGATGAAGAGGGTATCCTGGTCATGCAGATTGGTCAGTATAGCCGCGAGGTCACCGATACGTTCAATAGCCGGCCCTGAGGTAACTCTGATGTTCACCCCCATTTCGGCAGCGATGATGTAGGCAAGGGTCGTCTTTCCCAGTCCGGGTGGTCCGTAAAGCAGCACATGGTCGAGCGCTTCACCTCTACCTTTCGCCGCCGCGATGGCGATGCTCAGGTTCTCTTTGATCTTTTCCTGGCCGACGAAATCACCAAGGCGGCGCGGTCGAAGGCTGGTGTCAAGAGGCGCATCTTCAGCACTGGGTTTACCTGATATGATACGAGCTATTTAAATCTCACCCCCGTTAATCCTCTGACTTCGGCCCATCACCTTCACTGCCCGGTGGGCCTATTTCCTCTTCCGGAGTCGTCAGGCTGGAACTTTCCTGGCCAGCTTTATCAAGTAGCTGGTTCAAGAGCTCTTCTGGCGTTTCAGCGACCATCGGGCCCGGTACCCCTTCCGTCATCTCACCAAATGACAGGTCCGGTACTGCCTTCGACTCTTCTGCCAGTGCTGCTAGAGTCTTTTCCAGTGACGGGGAATAGGCCGGGATCAATTTCCCGATGATGACGTTTTCCTTGAGCCCGACCAGCCTGTCTATTTTACCGTAGACCGCCGCTTCGGTGAGTACCCTGGTTGTTTCCTGAAAGGAAGCCGCCGCCAGCCAGCTATCGCTGTTCAATGAGGCCTTCGTTATGCCCAGCAGCACCGTGTGTGCTGTGGCCGGCTCACCGCCCTCGGCCAATACTTTAGCGTTGATGTCCTCATAGGTGAACTTGTCTATCAGTTCATCCGGCACCAGGTCGGTATCACCCGCGGAATCAATTCGCACTTTCGTCAGCATCTGATGGGCGATGATCTCGATGTGCTTGTCATTTATGTTTACACCCTGAGAGCGGTAAACTTTCTGTACTTCATCAACCAGGTATTGCTGTACCGCCTCACGACCGAGAATGCGCAGGATGTCCTGAGGGTTCACCGAGCCATCGGTAAGTCTCTGGCCAGCGTGTATCTCCTCTCCGGACTGGACCCTGATACCGGTAGTGGTAGGGACAGCATACTCCCGTTCCTCCCTCTCTTCATAGCTGATAAATAGCTGACCTTTTTTAACGCTGACCTCGCCGGCGATGCGAGCCACAATGGGCGGTTTTTCTTTGGAGATTTTCTTGGTTCCGCCTTTGGTTTTCTTGGCAGCCGCTGGAGTTGCGAGCACCGTGCCAATATCCACCCGCTGTCCATCATTTACCATTACCTGCCATCGGGCAGGCAGGGCATATTCGTCACGGTAGGTCTCAGAGCTGGTAATCTTGATTCTCCTGCCTTCCTCATCCTGAACGACCTCGGCTAAGCCGTCTATTTCGGAGATAATGGCCTGACCTTTGGGAGCTCTGGCTTCAAATAGCTCTTCCACCCTGGGCAGACCGCTGGTGATGTCTAGTCCGGCCACGCCGCCGGTGTGGAAGGTGCGCAGGGTCAGCTGGGTGCCCGGCTCGCCAATACTCTGGGCAGCGATGATTCCTGCGGCAGTATTGAGTTCAACCAGTCTGCCGTGGGCCAGGTCCCTCCCGTAGCACATCTGGCAGGTACCCCGTTTCGACTGGCATGAGAGGGGCGACCTGACGTGCACCCGGTCAACTCCGGCAGCAATGATTTCCGCCACCTTCTGCTCATCGATCTCCTCATTACGGTCAACGATGACCTCCCCTGTTTTTGGATGGACTACCTGGCTTGCCGCCAGTCTGCCGCTGGTACGATCGGTAAACGAAGGCAGCAGCGTTTTTTCTTTCAGTTCCGATACCCAGATACCATCCACGGTTCCGCAGTCCTCTTCAAAAATAATGATATCCTGGGCCACGTCAATAAGTCGTCTGGTGAGGTAACCACTGTCCGATGTCCTCAGTGCCGTATCGGCCAGACCCTTGCGTGCACCGTGTGTGGAGATAAAGTATTCCAGAACGGTGTGTCCTTCACGCAGGCTGGATTTTATGGGGAAGTCGATGATTTTACCGGAAGGATCGGTCATCAGACCGCGCATGCCAGCCATCTGGGTGATCTGGGAAATATTACCTTTGGCCCCGGAAGTGGCCATCATATAAATACCACCGTAGCGGTCAAGGGTATCCGAGATGATGCTGGTAATACGGTCCATGGTTTCCATCCAAACACCCACGATGCTGTTATATTGCTCGCCCTCGGTTATCAGACCGCGGCTATACTGGTTGTCGATGATGGCTATTCTCTCCTCCGCTTCCTCGAGTATTTTGGCTTTGCTCTCCGGCACCTCAATATCATTCATGGCAATGGTGATGCCGGACTTGGTAGCGTAACGGAAGCCCAGCTGCTTGATGCTGTCAAGGACTCTGGCAGTGTCTTCATTTTTAAGTATCCGGCAGCACTCCGAGACAATCTGCTTGAGTCCAGACTTGTCGATTATTTTATTCTGGAAACCAAGCTCCGGAGGGAGAACTTCATTGAAGATAATACGACCTATTGTGGTTTTGGTTTCCTGCCCATCTCTGCTCCGGTCTCTGACCAGGATTATAGCCCCGAGGTCGATGTTGCCCAGCTCATAGGCAAGTCTGGCTTCATCAAAGCTACCAAATCGCCTACCTTCTCCCTTGGCTCCGGGTCTTTCCATAGTGAGGTAGTAGCAGCCAAAGACCATGTCAAGGGTAGGCGTAACCGTGGGCTCACCACTACTGGGCAGCAGCATGTTGTGCTGGCTGAGCGCGAGCTCTCTTGCCTCGCGCACCGCGGCTTTGGAGAGCGGGATATGGCAGGCCATCTGGTCGCCATCAAAATCAGCGTTGAACGCCGAGCAGACCAGTGGGTGAATCTGGATGGCGCTGCCATCAATGAGAACGGGCTCAAATGCCTGGATGCTGAGGCGATGCAGAGTAGGCGCCCGGTTCAGCCAGACCGGCCGTTCCTTTACCACTTCCTCGAGTATATCGTAGACTTCCGGTTTGGCTCTTTCCACAAGTCGCCGGGCGCTCTTGATGTTCGGAGCGAGTCCCTGCTTTACCAAGCGGTGCATGACAAAAGGTTTGAAGAGTTCCAGGGCCATTCGTCTGGGCAGACCGCACTGGTTCAATCTGAGCTCCGGGCCAACCACGATAACGGAGCGACCGCTGTAGTCGACCCTCTTCCCCAGCAGGTTCTGGCGGAAGCGCCCCTGTTTACCACGGAGCATGTCGGAAAGTGATTTCAGTTTATGATTACCGCTCACCGAGATAGCCCGGCCGCGGCGGCCATTGTCGATGAGTGAGTCGACAGCTTCCTGCAACATTCGCTTTTCATTGCGGATGATGATCTCCGGCGCGCCTATTTCAATCAGGTGGCGCAGACGATTATTTCGGTTAATGACCCGCCGGTACAGGTCATTGAGGTCGCTGGTGGCGAACCGGCCACCGTCCAGCTGAACCATGGGCCGCAGGTCGGGAGGAAGTACCGGCAGAACTGTCACGATCATCCATTCCGGTTTATTGCCGCTGTTTCGAAATGCCTCCACCACCCGCAGCTGCTTGCTTGCTTTCTTACGCCTCTGGCCGGACGAGGACTGGGTTTCCAGAAGCAGGTTTTTGCGCACCTCATCTAAGTCTACATCTTTGATGATCTGCAGGATGGCTTCAGCGCCCATCCTGGCTTCAAAAACCTCGCTATATTTCTGCTTCAGTTCGTGGTACTGGCTCTCATTGAGCAACTCTTTCACTTTCAGGTTTTTAAGCCATTCCACCTCATTCGTTAGGTTTTCCTCAAGCTGTATTTTTTCATCGGTAAAGTTGCGCCGCAGCTGGTTAACGTCCTCAACGCTTGCTCCGTCCTGCTCCATCTGGGCAATTCTTTCGTCAACAGCTTTCTGGCGCTCGTCAATTTCGCCAGAGGTACTCTCCTGTATTTGTTTGATGGCTTCCTGGCGTGCCTCTTCATTGACCGAGGTGACGATGTAATTGGAGAAGTAGAGTATGTGTTCCAGGTTGCGTGGTGAAAGGTCAAGCAGAAGGCCCAGGCGACTGGGTGTTCCTTTGGCGAACCAGATGTGACTTACCGGGCAGGCCAGCTCAATGTGGCCCATGCGCTCACGGCGTACCTTGGCCCGCGCGACCTCAACACCGCACTTATCGCAGATCACGCCCTTGTAGCGAATTTTCTTGTACTTGCCGCAGTAACACTCAAAGTCCTTGGTGGGCCCAAAAATTCTCTCGCAGAACAGACCATCTCGTTCTGGCTTTAGTGTACGGTAGTTGATGGTCTCCGGTTTGGTTACCTCTCCGTATGACCAGCTCCGGATCTGCTCCGGTGAGGCCAGAGAAATTCGTATGGCATCAAAATCATTAATTTCCAGCATCTTCTTCCGTTCCCTCTCTCAAAGACGTCTCTTCAATCACGGCGGATTCGGTTTCCAGCTTGGGGGTTTCTTCAATCACGGTGGGTTCGGTTTCCAGGCTGGGGGTCTCTTCAATCGCAGCAGGTTCGGTTTCCAGTTTGGGGGTTTCTTCAATCACGGCGGATTCGGTTTCCAGACTGGGGGTCTCTTCAATCACAGCAGACTCGGTTTCCAGACTGGGGGTCTCTTCAATCACAGCAGACTCAGTTTCCAGGCTGGGGGTCTCTTCAATCGCAGTAGGTTCGGTTTCCAGGCTGGGGGTTTCTTCAATCACGGTGGGTTCGGTTTCCAGGCTGGGGGTCTCTTCAATCGCAGCAGGTTCGGTTTCCAGCTTGGGGGTTTCTTCAATCACGGCGGATTCGGTTTCCAGACTGGGGGTCTCTTCAATCGCAGTAGGTTCGGTTTCCAGGCTGGGGGTTTCTTCAATCACAGTAGGTTCAGTTTCCAGGCTGGGGGTCTCTTCAATCACGGTGGGTTCGGTTTCCAGGCTGGGGGTCTCTTCAATTACTTCTTCACCTGCGGTCACGCCCGCCTCTCTCTCATTGATCACCTCGAGGGCCAGGCCCAGACTCTGCAGTTCTTTGACCAGAACCTTAAATGACTCCGGTACCCCAGTCTGAAGGATATCCTCGCCCTTGATAATAGCTTCATAGGCTTTAGCTCGCCCGTTGACGTCATCCGACTTTATGGTCAGCATTTCCTGGAGGTTATGGGCAGTACCATAGGCTTCCAGTGCCCATACTTCCATTTCACCAAAGCGCTGGCCGCCGAACTGGGCCTTGCCGCCGAGAGGCTGCTGAGTTATCAGGGAGTATGGACCAGTAGAACGAGCGTGAACCTTGTCCTCAACCAGGTGAATTAGCTTCATCATGTAGATATCGCCAATCGTCACCGGCTGGTCGAATGGCTCACCGGAGCGCCCGTCCCGCAAAACTACCTTGCCGAATGTAGGCGGAACATCTTTCCTTTCCAGATTAACCTTCTCCACAACTGACATTAACTCATGCTGGCTCAGTTCCCGGCTCGGTATGCCGAGTTCTTCCAGCCAGATGCGCAGACAGACCTCTTTTGCTTCTCCGAGATAGTTATCGTTGAAAACCCGGCTGCCGTCATAGCCACAACCGTCCACCCATGCCTTGGCCGTCTCCAGTTGAATTGATGATTGCTTTCTGTCTGGTGCGTAATCAACCGCGCCTGCCTTGCGAGCAAGCCAGGCTCTCGACAGGGCATCCTCTATCGCCACGTCATTGGCACCGTCAAAGACTGGTGTGAGCACCTTGAAGCCCAGTGTCTGGGCTGCCCAGCCGAGATGTGTCTCCAGAACCTGCCCAATGTTCATCCGCGATGGCACACCAATCGGATCGAGGATGATATCAACCGGAGTACCATCGGGCAGGAAGGGCATATCCTCTTTGGGGGCAATGAGGGCAATGACACCCTTGTTGCCGTGACGTCCGGCCAGCTTATCACCCACGGAAATCTTTCTTTTTTGGGCGATCCATACCTGAACCCATTCGTTAACCCCGGCGGGCAGGTCATCACCGCTGTCCTTTCGGGAGTATATTCTCACATTGATAACCTTGCCCCATTCGCCGTGTGGAACGCGCAGCGAGGTATCTTTCACATCACGGGCCTTTTCGCCGAATATCGCTCGCAGCAGCTTCTCCTCGGCGGAAAGCTCCGTCTCGCCGCGGGGAGTGATTTTGCCAACCAGTGTATCATCGGGACTGACTTCGGCACCGATGCGGATAATGCCGTTCTCATCGAGCTCACGAAGGCTCTCCTCGCCAACATTGGGGATATCCCGGGTAATTTCCTCCGGGCCCAGTTTGGTATCACGGGCTTCCACCTCATGCTTGGCAATGTGAATTGAGGTGAATTTATCAGCTTCTACCAGGCGGCTGCTGATGATGATGGCGTCCTCAAAATTGTAGCCTTCCCAGCTCATGAAAGCGCAGAGTACATTCTGACCCAGGGCCAGTTCGCCGTTTTCCGTAGCCGAGCTGTCGGCAATCACCTGGCCGGCGGCAACGCGGTCACCTCTCTGCACCAGGGAGCGCTGGTTAATGCAGGTTCCCTGATTGGTGCGGACAAATTTCATCAGTTCGTATTCGTCTTTGTGGCCGTTATCCGTGGTGATAACAATGCGATATTTGGCTTCGTCAAAGGCACCACTGGCACTGCCCATTTCGGTAACAACTCCAGCGTTTTTAGCAAAGACAACCTGGCCGCTATGTCTGGCAGCCTCCGTCTCCATACCGGTGGCCACCACGGGCGCCTCGGGAGTGAGCAGTGGCACCGCCTGCCGTTGCATGTTGGCACCCATTAAGGCTCGGTTGGCGTCATTATGCTCAAGGAAGGGAATCAGTGCCGTGGCCACGCTGACGATCTGCCTGGGTGAAACGTCCATCAGGTCTATGTCCTCCACCGTTTCCATCAGATAGTGGCTTCCTCGCCTGGCCTCAATCTTTTCCTCCAGGAACTGGTTGTTTTTGCCAAGACGGGCATTTGCCTGAGCTATGGTAAATTTCTCTTCCTCATCGGCAGATAGATAAACAATTTCATCGGAAACAAAGGGTTCTACCTTGACCCTGGTATTCGAGAGTTTGGCCAGCTTGGAGGCAATTGCAGGAGTCACGGTGGCTTTTGCCTTGACTACCTTAACTCCCTGGCTGTCGGCCACTGCCTCTTTGACCTTCTTGCCGACCAGCCGTTCATCAGTGCTGCTCATCTCGTTAATAACTTTGCGGTAGGGTGTCTCAATAAAGCCGTATTCGTTGATTCGACTGTAAGTGGCCAGTGAACCAATGAGACCGATGTTCGGGCCTTCTGGTGTTTCAATGGGGCAGATCCGGCCATAGTGGGAAAAGTGAACATCGCGGACGTCAAAGCCGGCGCGCTCACGTGAAAGGCCACCGGGTCCCATTGCGGAAAGGCGGCGCTTGTGTGTGATCTCGGCCAGCGGGTTGGTCTGGTCCATGAATTGTGAAAGCTGGGAACTGCTGAAGAACTCCCTGACGGCGGCCACGACGGGGCGGATATTGACCAGAGCGCTGGGAGTAATAGCCTCCACGCCGATGATGCTCATGCGCTCCCGGACCGCCTGGGCGAGTCGCAGCAGGCCGACGTGAAACTGGGTCTGTATCAGCTCACCGACCGTGCGTACACGCCGGTTGCCGAGGTGGTCGATATCGTCGCCAGAGTCATTGCCGTTATTGACCATGATGATGTGACGGACAATCTCTTTGATGTCATCTCTGGTCAGAGCACGCCCTTCCAGGTGTTTGAGTATCTCTTCAAGCATGGTGTAAAACTGGAGCAGTTCTTCCTGGTGGTCGAGCTTGCTGGTCAGTGCCACTTTGAGGTCTTTGAATATCCTGACTACCTCACGGTCGTTTTGTTCTCCAGCCTGACGTAGTCGAGAAACCAGTTCCGCCGTTTCGGAGGGTAGCTCCAGTGTCTCAATACGGTTTAATACTTTTTCCGCGGCGATGCGGAACAGGCCAAGCCGTTTGTTGAGCTTGTAGCGCCCGACCGTACCCAAATCATACCGCAGCGGATCGAAGAACAGGTTCTGGATCAGCTTCCGGGCGTTCTCCAAGTTCGGGAGTTCTCCCGGCCTGAGTTTGCGATAGATATCGAGCAGAGCTTCTGACTCGTCCTTGATGAGCGCGCGTTCAAGAGTTGTGGAGATATACTGGTGTTCGGGGTGGTTATCATCAGCCGAGAAAAGGTCAAGCAACTGCTCATCGTTGCTGTACCCGATGGCGCGGAGCAGCGTGGTGATGGGAATTTTCCGCTTGCCATCTATCTTGGCGGACAGAATGTCACGGTTGCTGGTCTCGAATTCCAGCCAGGCACCGCGGGTGGGTATCAGTTTGGCAGAACAGAGTTCACGACCCGAGGCGGCGTCTTCCTCGACTTTGAAGTAGACGCCTGGAGAGCGCAGGAGCTGGCTCACCACCACCCTTTCCGCACCGCTGGTGATAAAGGTACCTTTGGCTGTCATCAGTGGTATGTCTCCCAGGAAAATGTCCTGTTCTTTAATCTCCCCGGTCTCTTTGATCAGCAGCTGTACCCTGACATAAATGGGTACCGAGAAAGTTAAATTACGGTCACGGCACTCTGCCTCGGAGCGGCCTTTGCGCGGTTCGCGGAGCTCGTAGCCGATAAAGCTGAGTTCCAGTTTATTGCTGGTCAGCGTTTTAATCGGCGAGATTTCCTGAAGTAGACGCTTGAGACCGTCTTCCTGGAAGCGCTGGAAGGAGTCTAGCTGGACTTTAATCAGGTTGGGGACATCTAGAATCTGGGGCAATTTGGCGTAAGATATTCTGGGAACGGGATGAATAGCTTGCTCATTCGCTGGTAAAATAGAAACCATACCTGTACCTGCTCCTTAAAAAAGACACAAAATCCCTAATTTATTGCTTCAATAAATGAGGCATGCGGCATTAATGCCTATAATGAAAGGAAACATATAATGGGGATAAACCCTCTGAGGACATAGTCAAAAAGTAATGATACCATTAAATCAAAATTTTGTCAATACCAATACAATGGGGTTTTGTTTGCTTTTAGTTGTTTCCTGAATGTAGGGTAGTGACAAAATGTTATGTTAAGGTCGACTCCTCCGCAACAGAATCCGTTTTGGGAGCTTGACAAACTGTAAACCAATAATATACAGTATGGCACGGTGGGGTGTAAAATTATTGTAGGATAAGTAGATGTTAAACCATAAACTACTTTGTGAAGAACGACTAATCACTGGCTTTTTCGTCCAGCCACAGAAGTATCCGCCTGGGCCTTTTGACCGTACCCAGTTAGCTATGGTATACAGCAAGATTACACAAAAGTATGACTACCCGAACTTCAACCAACTTCCTAACGGTGCAGTTATGCTGAAGCCTGCAACTCAAAGCCATGTGCAACTCCAAGAGCTTTTGATTCAGGTTAATGAAGCAATAGAAATTCACTTCGATTCGGCTAAACAAAAAGTACTCGATATATTTGAAATCGTTGCCACGCATTTTCAGTTGGACGCTTTCCATACCTTTGGAGTAAAACTAATAGCACGCTGGCCAGTCGAAGGAGACAATCAAGCGTCTAAATTTCTGGAGGATAAGTACTTTAGAATATCTGAGACTTCGTTTGGGATACTTGGCCCTGGTAGAGATGCTTCTGGTATGAAATTCCACTTCAACCGTGGCGACAGTATGTACAATTTACGCATTGAGCCACAAATTCAGGACTTATCAAAATTGTGGATAGAGCTTGACATTCAATTCCCTGGCGCATTTAAAGGGTTGAAAGAAGTCGGTTCACACATGCAGGTCACATATGATTATTTGTTTAACGAAGTCAGGAATTTTCTGGAATCCCCAGTATAGGAGTAAGCGATGTCAATAGGACAGGTGCTAACAGATAGTCTGCCCATATGGCCAGCGAATAGAACAGCCACGCGAGACCTAGACGAGGATTTCTCCCGCACAGTTTTGGAGATAAGAAACTTGGCAAAAGGCGGAGGCCTCAATGTCGACTGTCTTATAGTGTCGGCCTTAACTCTAGTTAGTCGCGAGGCGTTCAATTGGGAGGCCGCAGAAAGACGCGCGAATTGGGAGGAACGCCAAGACCACTTCGTTGAATTCGGCGGTGTCGAAGGCCTTCTCTCAGACCTGCACTCATAATGTATGCGGTTCCGCCGATTAGACGGATTCAAGGAAGACTACAAGCAGCTCCAACCAGATGAACAAACCCTAGTAGACAAGGCTTTGGAGTTCTTGGCAGCAAACCCAAGACATCCTAGCCTTCGCCTGAAGAAGCGAAAGGGTTCAAAAGAAATCTGGGAGGCACGGGCGTCGCTTAGTCTGCGGTTTACATTTGCTTGGGAGGGTGACCTAATAACTCTAAGGGTTGTCGGGCACCATGATGAGGTGTAGAATCTCGGCTCTACTCATTCTTGGTTGTTTTCCTATCCAACTTATCCGATATTTCAGTAAGTTTTGCCATTACGTCCTTGTTTTGTGCTTCTAATACATCAATAATCTTCTTTTCTAGTGAATCTGTCCTCGATGATTCCTCGAACCACGGGAGTATTAACTTCAGCGTATATACTATAACTGCAATCCAAGCGATAAAGCTAAATACGGCTAACCCCGCAAACACCCACGATGATACGCTTGATGGAAGCATTATTTTCCCTCCATCGAAGGATATCCATATTGCCCAAAAAGAGATAGATAAAGGAAAAAGAACCAGTGTAAGTGATACCAATACAGAAGTTATTCCCCATTTTGATTCAGGCGTATTAGCAGTAGGAAGCGCTTTAGCGAGCCTTAACAGAAGTCCCCGATAAGCCTTTTTAACCATTGGCCTTTCCCCTTCAGGTAGTTACTAAGGGGATTATAAACCCTAGAGTGCCATAAACCAAGATTTTGTAAAAGGCACTTAACATATCACTTGACATCTCCTTGGCTAGTTGCGGAACTCTATTTTGCCTCTTATAATAGGGGGGCTTGCGCCAGTAGCTCAGTCGGATAGAGCGCCTTCCTGCTAAGTCGGTGGCCGTGGGTTCAAGTCCCACCTGGCGCACACCCCCCTTGACAAAATCACAACTATGTGCTAACTTCATGGTAGCAGGAAGGTTATCCACTCTGAGTGGAGAGACCAAGGGCGGCAGACTGTTAGGCTTACGGGCAAGGGAGCAAACCAGTCTGCTTCTTGTTTTGTGGGGTAAAGTTTTACCCCACCCTGCATCAAGTATATAATCCCTAAATATATTACTTGCTCCTAATCTGCGAAAGTGATGGCATTGGTGGGGTAATTCGTCGTATACGTGGTCTGCCTACTTTTTTTTTGCTTTATGTTTAATTATAGCACCAAATTTAGAACTAACATCTGATGTAAAGAGATTTAATATGTCTTCAGCCTTCTCCGCCTGCTATAATTAGCATATAGGTAACAGGACTAAAAGATGACTACGGCCAGGCTGATAATCGCGGTTGTAAGCACGCTGGTGGTGGAGTTTGCCTTCTACGTTATATGGCGCTGGGTGCTCCCGGAATTTGATATTCAGGTGCCGCTGGGGGTGCTGATTGGGGTGATGATCTTCTGGGCGGTATTCGCCGTGGCCGACTTTATATTTGTCACCCACATCCTGAGGCGACAGACGCTGGTCGGCCTGCCCACCATGGCAGGCAGCCGGGGCAGGGTAAAAAGTCCTCTGCATCCGGAAGGCCAGGTCATGATAAAAGGTGAGCTCTGGGGGGCGAAGTCAATCGAAGGCGATATTAATATCGGAGAGGTGGTCACGGTGGTGGGGCAGGACGGCTTGCAGCTTGTTGTCCGCCGGGCTGGCACCGGCAATTTTAGAATGGCCAATGGCAGTTCTATACGTTGAACAGGAAGGTAATGACATCGCCATCCTGAACGATGTAATCTTTTCCTTCAAGTCTGAGCAGTCCCTGCTTGCGCCCTTCGGCCAGACTGCCGCACCTGACCAGGTCATCGAACCTGATAACCTCGGCCCGGATGAACCCCCGTTCCATGTCAGAGTGGATTTTACCGGCAGCTTTCACCGCGCTGGTGCCGCGCGGAACGGACCAGGCTTTCACCTCAGCGGAGGCAGTGGTGAAGAACGAGACCAGCCCCAGCAGCTCGTAGGACTGCTTGATAACGCGGTCGAGTCCGGATTCGGTCAAACCGAAATCGGCGCGGAACTCGGCGGCCGCCGGCTCATCAAGCTGGCCGAGCTCCATTTCCAGTTTGCCACAAAGGGCGATGATGTGGGCTTTCTCCTGTGCATGGCGTGAGTTCAATTCCGCTTCAAGACCAGCCGCCTCAGGCAACTGTTCCTCTCCGATGTTGACCACGGTGAGCAATGGCTTTGCCGTGAGAAACTGGTACCCGGCGAGCAGTCGAGCATCCCCCGCGGCAGGCGATAGCGTCCGTATCGGTATGTCTTTTTCCAGTTCTGCCTTGAATTTTAGCAGGGTCTCCTGCTCGTGGAGGAAGGCCGGGCGCTCCGGCAGCTTGGCCGCTTTCAGGGAAGTCTCGATTCGTTCCAGTCTGCGTTCGATAATGGCCAGATCAGAAAAGACGAGCTCCATACTCATGGTAGCGATGTCGCGCTCGACGTCAAGGCTGCCTTCGGGGTGAGGTACGCTCTCATCGGCGAAGGCCCGGACAACGTTAATCAGCGCATCGGCATTACTGAGATGGTTGAGCAGCTCGCCGCCAATCCCCTTGCTGGTTACCAGGCTCTTCACGGAAGCCCCGACGTCAATATATCGCACTTCGGCGGGAACCACACGCTTGGGTTGCAGCATGTCAGCCAGCGTCTTCAGACGTGGCTCGGGGACTTTGGCAACGCCGATATGTGCGGCAAGAGCATCGCTGGCAAAGCTTCCGGTGCCAGCTTTACCCGCGGTCAGGGCATTGAAGATGGTGGTTTTGCCACTTCTGCCTGGCCCGACGATGCCAACATCAATACTCATCAGTTCAACCGCGCGTCAACAGGTGGAAGCGTTGATTACTGCGGGCTCGTCTTTTTAATCACCTCTCTGGCCTGCTTCAGGGCGAGGTCCCGTTCTTTCGCCACCAGGTTCTCATTGGCGGCAAGGTCCAGCAGGGCAAGCAAGGCGTCATGGGTAGAAATTACCCCCAGCTGTTCGATGGCTTTTCTCCTCAGGTCAGCCGGTAGTTTCATGTCGGCAGCGATTTCGGACAGTTTTTTCAATTCATCAGTTCTCTCTGACATCGTACACCTCTTAACTTCAGAGATTTCAATCAGACATTTTTACTGATATAAAGTCTACTCTTTGTCTGATAATTTCTCAATAGGATAGCCTGCATTTTAGGTGATAAATACCTGGATGTTCGGTTATGGTAGAATGGATAGGCAAATAGTGTCGGTGGGGTGGACTTTTGCTCTACGTTCTTTATGGAGAAGACGGTTTTTCCCGACAACAAGCGCTTGATGAGATAAAAAGCACCATCGGTGACGAGACGGCTCTGGCCACCAATACCACCGTACTCGAAGGGCAGCAGGCGACCGTCGACCAGATCAGAACCGTGGCCGAAACAATGCCTTTTCTCGCCGAGCGACGGCTGGTTATTATTCAGGGGCTGCTGGAACGCTTTGAATCCAGAACGAAGGCGGGACGGCGCAAGAAGGCCGCCGGCGTATCCAGTCGGCAGAATGAGTACCAGTCCCTGGCTGACTATCTGGTTACGGTACCTGATAGCACCGTGGTGGTGCTGGTGGATGGAAAGATAAGCCATAAAAACCCATTGTTAAATTCACTTTCAATAAAAGCGAAAGTGAAGTCCTTCCCGCTGCTGGACAGAGAGAAATTGATTCAGTGGATAAATAATCGGGTAGCGGGCAGAGGCGGCAGCATATCAACTTCGGCGGCACAACTCCTGGAAAGATTTGTGGGCGGAAACCTATGGATAATGGCCAATGAGATTGAAAAGCTGGTTCTGTTTGCCGGTGGCCAGCAGGTTGAGGCCGATGATGTCAGGCAGGTGGTGAGTTACGTTCAGGAAGGCAGCGTCTTTAATCTGGTCGATGCTATTCTTGAGTTCAGGGGAGGTACAGCCGAAAAGCTGGCCGAGCAACTGTTGCAAAAGGGAGCATCGCCGGCCTATCTTCTGGTCATGCTGACCAGGCAGGTGCGATTCGTTGTCTGTGTCAGAGAACTGAAAAATCAGCGCCGGACCGAGGCGGAAATCATGGGCAGGCTGGCCATGACCTCATCGTTTGCCTTGCGCCGGACCCAGGAACAGGCCAGCCGATATTCGATGGCGCGGCTGAAGGAAGTATATCACCAGCTTCTGGAAACTGACCTGGCGATTAAAACGGGAAGATATAACGCTGAGCTTGCCCTGAATATTTTAATCGCCGAGCTGTGCCAGGGAGCAAAAGCCCCTGTAACATAGCTTTTGTTTGACAGCTACAACGTCTTACGCCTAAAATCAAGTAATCAACCGTTCGTTCGGTGCTTATGGCAGGAGTTATCAATGACCAGCGATGAGTTAAGAGATGCTTACTTGAATTTTTTCGCTGAGAAAGGGCATGATATCATTCCCAGTTCCTCTCTCATCCCGCACGGCGATCCCACCCTTCTTTTCACCAGTGCCGGCATGGTGCAATTTAAAGACTATTATCTGGGCAGGGCTGTGCCTCCCAATCCCCGCCTTGCCTCATGCCAGAAAAGTTTCCGCATGACCGACATTGAGTCAGTCGGTGATGCCAGTCACCTCACCTTTTTCGAGATGCTGGGCAACTTCAGCATCGGCGACTATTTCAAGAAAGAATCTATTGCCTGGGCCTGGGAATTCGTCACCGAGCGTCTGAAACTGACTCCGGAGCGTCTCTGGGCAACCATCTACCTCGATGATGACGAGTCTTTTCAGTACTGGAAAGACGTTGGTGTCCCTGAGGAAAGAATCCTGAGATTCGGTGAGAAGGAAAACTTCTGGGGTCCGGCAGGTGACACGGGACCGTGCGGACCGTGCAGTGAGTTGCATTTCGACTTCGGCGAGGACGTTGGCTGCGGCAAACCTGACTGCAAGCCGAACTGCGAGTGCGGTCGATTTTCCGAAATCTGGAACCTGGTCTTCACCCAGTACAATCAGGATGAAAATGGGCACCGAATACCTTTGCCCAAGCCCAACATTGACACCGGCATGGGGCTGGAAAGAACGCTGGCGGTGGTTACCGGTAAAACATCAGTTTACCAGACCGCACTGTTTACGCCATTACTGGAACGCGTGGAGGCATTGTGCGGGAAGAAGTACGGTGTAGATAAAGAGATTGACGTTGCCATGAGGGTGGTTGCCGAGCACGGTCGTGGTATCCCCTTCCTCATTGGGGATGGTGTCATACCCGGCAACGAGGGCAGGGGATACGTGCTGCGGCGATTGCTGCGCCGGGCAGCTCTCTTTGGCCGCAGGCTGGGGCTAGATAAACCGTTTCTGACCGAAATGGCCAGCACAACCATCGAGCATATGGGGCATATATACCCGGAAATAAAACAGCGTCAGGACTTTATCCTCAAGCTCATTGAGGTCGAGGAGGCCAGGTTTGAGGAGACACTTAGCACCGGACTGGAGTTGCTTGATGGCATACTGGACGAGCTTGCCGGTAAGGAGAAGAAGGAAATATCCGGGAAACAGGCTTTCAAACTCTATGATACCCATGGTTTTCCCGTGGAACTTACGCGGGAGGTTGCCCGCCAGCGCGGCGTTCTGGTGGATGATACTGGTTTTGAACAGGAGATGGAGAAACAGCGGGAAAGAGCCAGGAAGGCGGAACTGTCAGCTTCCGGCAAGAAAGCGGCGTCGGAACTGGCGTCTCAGTCACGTTCCTACAAGACCACACCGTTTGTCGGCTACCACGATTTAAAACACCGGTCGGTCATCATCGACCTTATGGTTGATGGCAAGTCGGTTGATTCCATTGAAAAGGGCCAGGCCGCAAATCTCGTTCTGGAAACAACGCCATTCTACGGGGAGATGGGTGGCCAGGCGGGCGATGCCGGCCAGATTCGCGGCGTATCCGGGCAGTTCACCGTGACCGATACTATCAGGGTTCCGCCCGATATCATCGTCCATCAGGGAAAGATTAGCGAAGGCAGCCTGACGGTAGGCGATGAAGTCGAGGCCGAGGTCGATAAAGCCAGACGTCTGGATATCGCCCGCAACCATACCGCCACCCACTTGCTGCAGCACGCGTTGCGCGGCGTTCTGGGCGAGCATGTGCAGCAGAGGGGCTCGCTGGTAACGCCCGACCAGTTCCGTTTTGATTTTTCACATCTGAACGCCATGCTGCGGGAAGAAATAGAGTCGGTGCAGCATATGGTCAACGAGAAAATTCGCCAGAACCTGCATGCCTACGATGAGGAATTGCCCTACAAGCAAGCGATTGCCGATGGCGTCATTGCTTTATTCGACGAGAAATATGGTGACACGGTTCGGGTGCTGCGCATTGGTGAGCCGCCAATCAGTTCGGAGCTTTGCGGCGGCACGCACGTCAGCTCAACCGGGGAGCTCGGGTTTTTCCAGATTGTGGCCGAGAGCAGCATTGGGGCCGGGCTGCGTCGCATTGAGGCAGTGACGGGAAGGGGCGCCGAGGCATTTGTGAAGAAGCGTTTTGCCAGCCTGGAAAATATCGCCCATTACCTTCATATTCTGCCGGGTGAGGTAGAGTCAAAGGTAATTGAGATTGCCACCGATAGCGATACCGAACGCAGAAACAGAGAGGCTCTGGAGAAAGAACTGGCCAGAATGAGGGTGGAGTCGTTGCTCGGGCAGGTTGAGGAGATAAACGGAATCAAGGTGCTCGTGGCCCGGGTGCCCTCATCGAGGATAGAGATACTGCGGGAAATGGCTGACTTCATCCGGGATAAGCTGAAAAGCGTCATTCTGGTGCTGGGTACCATCTCTGAGGGCAGGCCAATATTCCTGGCGGCCGTCACTCCAGATCTTGTTTCCCAGGGCTATGACGCCGGTAAACTCGTAAGGGAGGTGGCCAAGGTGGCTGGTGGCGGTGGTGGTGGCAAGCCGAATCTGGCCCAGGCCGGCGGCAAGCACAAAGAGAAACTGGACGAAGCCCTCCGTCTGGTAAGAAATTTGATTTAGAGCATCTCATTGCTCTGGGGGTGGCAAAGACGCGCAGTCTGGGTTTAGATATCGGGGACCGGTGGATAGGGGTGGCCATGAGCGACCCTCAGGGCATACTGGCCAGCCCGCTCACCATCATCGACCGCACTGACGAGCAGCCGGGCATCGCCGCTATTCTCGCCATCATTGACCAGAACCAGGTAGGGGTGATTGTGGTTGGTCTGCCAATCTCCATGAACGGCAATATCGGTCCACAGGCGGAGAAAGTGCAGGCTTTTGCCCGGGAATTAAGCCAGCACACGAAATTACCCGTTGAATTCAGGGATGAGCGCTTGACCACGGTATCGGCACAGAGGCTAATCAGGATGACCAAGAAAAACCGCAAAGTCAGGGATGACGCTATGGCCGCTGCGCTCATCCTGCAGGGGTATCTCGATGAAAAAGTGGCTTAGAGGATTGACAAATTTTTTTTTATCGATTATAATTGCTTTGACAAAGTAATATATAAGATTATGGTACCTTTAGACAATTACTATAATGTTATAGAAGCTGGACAGCGTCTCAGGATTCATCCCGAGACGGTAAAACGGTTGTGCCGTCAAGGAGATATACCAGCGATCAAGATTCACAATACCTGGCTAATCAGTGGCGATATTCTGGACAATTTTGCCGGAACCTATGTTCCCCGGCGCGGTGCCAGAAAAAGACTGATAAACTAATGAAGTGAAGGAGAGCTGAGGGGTATACTGGCAATAAAGGGGGCTTGATTGGCCGATGAAGCGTGTAAGAATCTTTCGCATGTTGGCAGTGGTTATGCTCCTTTCAGTGTGGCTGGTGGGATTATCGGTAACACCGGTTATGGCGGGGCCGGAGATTAATATATCACCCGACTCTGGCGCGGTGGGGACTACGGTTACCATCTCCGGAGAAAACTGGGATTCTTATAAAGGGGATAAGATATATATCTATTTCGCCGGCGAAGAATTAAGTGCCAGCCCGATCGTTGTCCCGCAGACAGGCATTTTTCACCTTGATTTCAATATCCCGGAAGATGCGGAGCCTGATGAACACATCATCAGGGTGAGGGCGGAATGGGGCTCAACACTGGTAACAAGCACCTTTACTGTTCTGGAACCTGAAATCAGCCTGAGCAAAAAGTCAGGCTCGGTAGGCAGCAAACTGGTCGTGGACGGCGAAGGTTTTTACGCGGATAGAGTGGTGACCATATATTACGACACCAAAATTATCGGTACGCTGACGGCTTCATCTACTGGTGAATTCAGTTATAGCTTTAATATCCCTTACAGCACCGCCGGAGCACATGCCATTATAGTGGAGAATGCTAAAGATAATTCCGATGAGGTTGAATTTGAGGTGATACCCAGGATTACCATAAACCCCGTCACAGGAGCGGTGGGGAGTATCCTGGAGGTCAGTGGTAACGGCTTTGCTTCTAAAAGTGATGTGTCCGTTTTCTTCCAGAATGATGAAGTTGCCTATGCCAGGACAGATAACTACGGCACTTTTAAGGCTGCCTCTTTCAACGTGCCAAAGACGCCTCCGGGTACTTCCGATATCAAGGTTAAGGATGAAAAGGGGAATACAGTAAGATACGAATTTACCATCATCGCCGGCGCCCGCGTTGACCGGACCAAGGCCAGTGTTGGCAGTGAGCTCACCATCACTGGCACGGGCTTTGAAGCCAATGGAGAGATAGGTATGGAATTTGATGGCGTAGCGGTGACAACTATCACTGCTGACAGCAGTGGGGCTTTTCAGATTGTTTTCAAGGTGCCGGCGAGCCAGCACGGAGAACATGTTATCACCGTAAGCGATGGCGTAAATACCCGGCAGCTTGCCTTTGAAATAGAATCGGACGCGCCTCCGGTGCCAGCGCCCGTATCACCAGATGATAGCAGTGAGACGAAGGCAGCGGCCTATTTTGACTGGAAGGGTGTTGACGACCCGAGTTTACCGGTACGCTACCAATTACAGATAGCGTCCGATAGTGGTTTTTCGATCGTGGTTATGGAAAAAACTCTGGCCGAATCTGAATACAGACTGAGCGAGGCAGAGCCACTGCCAACAGTGACCGCCGACTCACCGTATTACTGGAGAATAAAGGCGATTGACGGGGCGGCAAATGAGAGCGAGTGGTCAGTACCCAGGTCATTTTTAGTGCTGGCACCATCGGCACCGGTACTCCTGCTACCGGAAAGCGACAGCGAGGCGGAGGCTGAAGCATATTTTGACTGGGAGGATGCTACGAGTTTGAGCCTGCCTGTAACGTATCAAATTCAGGTGGCTAAAGATCAGGATTTCACCGAACTGGTGATGGAGAAAGCGGGGCTGACCGAGTCTGAATACACGGCGATGGAAGAAGAGAAGCTGGCGGCGGTGAAGAAGGACGCTCCCTATTACTGGCGGGTAAGAGCTGTCGATGATGCTGGCAATGAGAGTGAGTGGTCAGCGCCCGGCTCATTTCACGTGGGCTTTTATCTGGCACTACCAAGCTGGGCGCTCTATACACTGATCGCCTTTGGCGCGATAATCATTGGTTTTCTGGCCTTCTGGCTGGGAAGGAGAACCGCTTTCAGCGAATCATAACGAAACTTTAATTAGATTGGAGGCAATGGAATGAAGAGTGTGAACATGCTGAGGTTAATAGGTTTGGTTGTGGTTATTACCATGCTGGCCATGGCGGCACCGGCGACTGCTCTAGACCGGTTTATTGAGCTGGGTCCTGAGGAGGGAACCGTTGGCAGCAAGGTTGTCGCGGTGGGCGAGGGATTTAACAAGACTACGGAGACCACTGACCAATTTGCCATATTATACTTCTCCAGTCAGGAAGCCTCGAGTGTTGATGACATTGATAGCGACGTTACCGTCTATGAAATAGTTAAGGATGGCCTGTACCTCAATGAGGATGGTGAATTCGAGGAGGAGTTTACCGTCCCGGCTGAACTAAATGATGGTGAGGATGCGGATGACGATGAAGATGTAGTGGCCGGCACCTACTATGTCTATGTATGCCACTATATCAACACCACGCCACCGTCAGTTGCCACCAGGATCAGGGCGGTAGCCGAATTTACCGTAATCGGCGGAGTGGTCGAAATTGACCCCGAGGAAGGCTCGGTGGGTGAAGAGGTTGAAATCACCGGTACGGAATTCGCTGATAGAGAGGATATCACGATTTCTTATGACGATGAAGAGATAGATATTGAAAGCGGTGACGATGAGACGGATAGCAGCGGTGAATTTATCTGCACAGTTTTCATTCCGGAAAGCACCGCTGGTACCCATACCATTAAGGTCACGGTTGGAGGCAGTGAGGCCGAGGCTGAATTTACCGTTGAACCGGAGGTAATCCTCGACCCGACTTCAGGAGAGGCCGGGGTTGAAATTTCGGCGAGTGGCACCGGCTTTGGCCGGAGGAGTGATGTGGTCGTGTATTTCGATGCTGACGCAGTGGCCACCGCCACCGCCAGTTCCGACGGTAGCTTTGATGAAACTTTCACCGTGCCGGAGCTTGATAAGGGTATTTACGACGTGGAAGCAGAGGACGATGATGGAAATCTGGACACTGCCAAATTCACCATAACGGTGCCGGCGTCAACGCAGCCACCAGAACCAACTCCGGCTCCAGGGCCAGCCCCATCGCCAACGGCGTTGAACATCAGCGCTACCAGCGGCAAAGTCGGCTCCGACCTTATCATCACCGGCGCCGGGTTCGAAGCTGCCGGGACGGTTACCATCAAGTTTGGTGATGAGGTTCTGGATACAGTTCCTGCTGATGCCAGTGGCATATTTATCGCTATTCTGAAGGTACCATCACGCAAAGCTGGAGAGTATCCCATAACCATCAGCGATGGCACCAACACTGAAGAGAGGACATTTACATTAGAGGCAGTGCCGCCGCCTATACCGGAACCGCTCCTGCCGAAAATGGGCGTGAAGGCAAAAACGCCGGTGATATTCGACTGGGAAAGTGTTACCGCGGAGGCTTCACCGGTGAGCTATGCTCTTCAGGTGGCGACCGATAAAGACTTTGACGAAGGCTCTATTGTACTTGAGAAGACAGAACTGGTTGCATCAGAATATGCGACGTCGGAATCGGAGTCTCTCGAGCTGGCTGAACGGGAAACCGTTTACTACTGGCGGATCAGGGCCATCGATGCGGACGAAAATGAGGGAGAATGGACCGGGGCCGGTGAATTCTACGTCAGCAAATCCTTCTCCTTTCCCAAATGGGCACTGTACACCCTGCTCGGGCTCGGTGGACTGGTGCTCTTTGCCGTTGGTTACTTGATGGGCCGCCGCACCGCCTATTACTACACATTCTAGCCGGGGCCTGACCTCCCCCCCCCATGTTATTCCCCCTCCTTAACAGGAGGGGGAATTTTATTGAGGTGGTTGGGGTTCTAGTTTTATTAGAGTGATTAACTTCCCCTCGCCCCCCTTGGCGTAAACTGGCTGGCAGCTTCGAGCACTAACGCCAGGCTCATCAGGAAGTCGTCGTGGCCCTGGGAGGGGTCAACGTAAAAGTTCATCGTCTGGTTGGGACGGTACTGGCTTCTGGCTCTTTCCATCTCGAGCCAGAATTCCTGGTACTCAGGGGAGCTGTCACTTCGGTACATCTTCAACCGCCCGGAGTTAACCGCGGCGAGCAGGTTAAAACCAAGCTCCGATTTCGACCGCTGGGTGAAGGTAAAGGGAACCACCCGTGAGCCCAGCGCCTGCCTCAGAAATGAACTCACCGGCTCACCAACTCCGGTAGCATCAACCGCAATCCGGCGGCAGTGCCATACGTTCTTCAAAATATCAACCATCTGGGAGTAAAGCTCGGTATGCTTTCTGCCCGTCCACCAGTAATGTTCCACGATTTTTACCCGTGGCTGCTTCACCAGTTCACTGTCGGCGGTGAAATCCAGCTCACCGATGGTGACCACCGTGGAGTCCTGCCGCGGCTTTATCGCCCTGAGGTAAGCGTCCTCGGCCTCTTCGGCTTCCCCGGACAGGTCTATGCCGGCAACGTAGGTTTTACCTGACTCATAAACGTGTTTCCGGTGGTGCTCGCCACATATCTGGGCACGCTGTTGCATGCTCAGGAAGCCACCGCCGCCACGGATGGGCTGGAGCCGATACTGGGTCAAAAAAAGCGGATGGTTTTCACCAAGGCGCTCCCTTTCTGCTTCAACATAAGCGAGGTAATCAGGATTGTAACGGGCAATTTCCTGCCAATCATACCGGAAATGGCGTCTGACACCGTCCCTTCTTTCCAGCTCCAGGTTGGTCTGTTTCACCTCCTCCAGCAGGGTGGCGTCATCCCAGGTGGTGCCATAGTGCACGGTGGTCACGTTGGTGGTGGCGCCCATGGGCTTGAACTCTTTGTTGTATTTTTCCTTGCTGACATCCTGCGCTTCGTCTACTTCCAGCAGGATGTGGGCCGTATTGCCCACCACGTTGGCGGATTCATCGGCGGAGAGGAATACGGCCCGGGCATTGCCCAGACTGATGATATAGCCCAGTTCGGCGCGCCAGATGCCATCGAAGCCGGCCTCATTCAGCCTGTCCCTGAGGCGGGCCATGGAGATAATCGTCTGCGGTTTGAAGGTAGGGGAGCACTTTATCAGATTTTGCGGCTCCGCCATATAGAGCGTCAAAAGGAGCATTTCAAGCTGGGCAGAAAGCTCATTTTTCCCTCCCTGCCGGGCGATCTCCACGGAGAAAGTCAGCCCCTTTCTGCCAAAGACGCTGTTCAGTATGGCGAGAGCGATCTCTCGCTGGTAGGGACGCAGCCTGCGTGCGGCCAGTCCGTTGACCACGGGTTCACTTGCTGATAGTAGTGGCGATGCCGATGCCGAGGGGGAGGGCGACTTCTTTGAGGACATTGCCAATGGCCTCCTTCAATCCTTTCCTCTGTTCTTTGCTGATTTTGTATTTCGTGCGGATAAGCCTCTCCAGAGCATTGGTGGCTTCTACGATGAGTTTGATATTTTTCGGGTCATCGCCCAGGATGGACTTTATTTTTACCCGGAGCAGCGCAATCTCATCGTCAATACCATTGACACCGGAAACAAATTCGAAGTCGAGACGCTCGGCTTCATCAAGCACTTTTTGGTAAGAGCCGCCCTTTTTCGCGTTTGTCTTTGCCTTTGTTGCGTTTGATTTCTGGCGTGCTCTGGCTGGCATATGGTCTTTCTCCTTTGCTTAAAGTCCGGGCAGCTGCCAGGACAATGGTGTGGGCAGCGAGGTCCCACCGCTGTTTTGCCACGGCCAATTTCAGGAGTTTCATCATTTCCCTCGTTATTTTAATTAGCATCAATAAAATAGCACAAATGTTCTATGCGAGGCGAGTCAATTTTGTCACCATTTTTACATCGGGCTGACTTTTCATTCCTTGACAATAAATGGTGTTGGGGTTACGATTGTTCTAGCGTTCCAGCGTTTAGCAAGGAGGCAGCCGTGGACTTTTCTCTCAGCGAAGAGCACAAGATGCTCCAGACCACCGTCAGGGACTTCGCCAATGAAAAACTGGCACCGGTGGCCGACGAGCTGGACCGGAAGCAGGAATTTGCCCGAGACAACTTCAAGATGATGGCGGATATGGGGTTGCTCGGCCTGGGTATACCTCCGGAGTATGGCGGCAGCGGTGGTGATGAGCTTTCCGTGGCCATTGCTGTGGAAGAGCTCTCCCGGGCATGTGCCGCCACCGCCGATATTCTGGACGCACACCTGTGCTTGTGCGCGGCACCGATTTACCGCTTCGGCACCGAGGAGCAGAAGCAAAAGTTCTTGCCCGCACTGGTGAAAGGGGAAAGAATCGGTGCCATGGCCATCACCGAATCAGAGGCCGGCAGTGATGTCAGCAATATGCAGACGACCGCGGCCAGAGACGGTGATGACTATATACTCAATGGCACCAAGATATTCATCACCAATGGCGATGTCTGCGATGTGATGCTGGCCTTTGCCAATGTAACCGAGCTGGGGGAGCGGGGAATGACGGCATTTCTCGTGGAGGCAGACTCGCCGGGCTACAGCAAAGGCAAGAAGTACGATAAGCTGGGCATGCGTGCCGCCACCAATGCCGACCAAGTGCTCGAGGACTGCCGCGTGCCGGCAGCCAACCGACTTGGTGATGAGGGACGGGGCATGCGCATCTTTCTGGAACTGATTGACCATGGCCGGATAGGCATAGCGGCACAGGCCCTCGGCATTACCCGCGCCATTCTGGAGAGAACCGTTGAGTATGCCAAGAACCGCAAGCAGTTCGGCGCGCCGATTGCTTCCTACCAGGCGATTAGCTGGCGACTGGCCGATATTTATACCGAACTGGAAGCAGCCCGATTGCTCACCTATCAGACAGCCTGGCTGGCGGATAACGGACAGTCGTTCCGGACGCAGGCAGCTATGGCCAAGCTATATGCCACGGAACTGGCCATGCGGGCTTCCACGCTGGGGATTCAGGTGTTCGGTGGCTATGGCTATATGATGGACTCGCCGATGCAGCGCTACTTCCGCGATGCCAAGCTGACCGAGATTTACGAAGGAACTTCGGAAGTCCAGCGTATGATTATCTCAGCATCGCTGTTTCGCTAATCAAGGCAACATGGAACATGGAAAAACCATTGACCAGCTGAATATCGGTGACCGGGCCAGCATCAGCCAGCAGATTACTGAGCGGGACGTGATACGCTTCGCCGAGTTAACCGGGGATATAAACCCGATACATATGGACAAGTTTTATGCCGAGCAGACGATTTTCGGTGAGCGAATCGCCCACGGCATGCTCACTGCAAGCCTGATTTCAGCAGTGCTCGGCATGAAGTTACCCGGCCCCGGCAATATTTATATATCCCAGAGTTTGAAGTTCAGAGCACCGGTAAAGTTCGGGGATGTAATTGAGGCTGAGGTGGAGGTGATTGAAAAGATACCGGAGCGAAACCGCGTTCGCTTGAGGACCACCTGCCGCAATCAGGACGACACCGTGGTGCTGGAAGGCGAGGCGGTGGTCATACCCCGAAGCGAATAGTCCATTTAACGGCAAACGACCATTAAACCAGTGGAGGCGTTCATGACGGAGCAAGAGTACCTGATGGGTAACGAGGCGATGGGGAGGGGAGCGATTGAGGCAGGAGTGAAGGTGGTAGCGGGCTACCCGGGAACCCCGATCTCAGAGGTGCTGGAATATGTTTCCAAATACCCTGATATCCGTGCGGAGTGGTGCATCAATGAAAAGGTGGCCCTGGAGATATGCATGGGTGCTTCTCTCTGCAACACCCGCTCACTGGCGGTAATGAAGCATAACGGGACCAATGTGGTCCTTGATTTTCTCATGCACCTGAATTACACGGGGGTACGCGGTGGGCTGGTGCTGATTTCGGGGGATGACCCCGGCGCCCTCTCATCGCAGAATGAAGAGGACAGCCGCATAATCACCCGCCTTAATGCCCACCTGCCGGTATTTGACCCCTGGTGCCCGCAGGAAGCCAAGGACATGGTGAAGGCGGCTTTTGAACTCTCCGAGGAGACGGAGCTATGCTTTGTGGTGCGGCCGGTGACGCGCGTTTGTCATGGGCGCAGTACTATCGGCATGGAGAGTATAAAGAAAGGGAAGGCGCCACGCTTTGAAGATGATCGCTCCCGATTCATTATGAGCGCGGTTAAAGAGACCCGGGCCGGCGGCGTTCTTCGGCCTGTGATCAGGCATCGCTGGCTCAATGAGAAACAGCCCGTGCTGGCCAAAGTCATGGAGGCTAGCCCCTTCAATCATATCGAGGATGGTGAAGGCAAGATAGGGCTGGTCGCCTGCGGCATCGGCTATGCGTTTGTCAAAGAGGCGGAAAGGATACTGGGTAAAAAATTCCCGATTCTCAAGCTGGGCACCCTGCCCCTGCCCAGGAACAAGGTGCTCCAGTTCGCCCGAAAAATGGACCGGCTGGTCGTCTATGAGGACAGCGAGGCGGTGGTGGAGGGTATGTTGAAGCAGATGTTTTATGATGAAGGTGTGCCGGTGGAGGTGGTGGGGAGGAGCGGGTTCCTGCCACCGGAAGGCGAACTATCAACCACCATAGTACTGAAGTCGCTGGCGGGGCTCTATCCGGAACTGGAAAAGAAAATCCCGGCAACAGTGGCGCTGGAAATGAAGGTCCCGATACGAACGCGCACCCAGTGTGTGGGCTGCCAGTACCGCGGCCTGCTGCACGCGCTGAAGCTGGTGGCGCGCAAGTACAAGGGCGTGGTTACCGGAGATATCGGCTGCTATGACGCCGGCTCATTCTTGCCGCTGGAGCTGCAGTCGACCATCTATTGCATGGGCTCGTCAATACCCATGGCCTCAGGCATCGCTTACAGCGGCTGTGAACAGCCGGTATTTGCCATCATCGGCGATTCCACCTTCTTCCACAACGGGGTTCTCGGTCTCCTGAACGCCATCCACAGCGGCGTGGACCTGGTAGCCATCGTCTGCGATAACCGGACCACGGCCATGACCGGCTTCCAGCCGCATCCGGGCAGTGATATCGATGTTCGCGGTGAACCGGCCATGGCCATTGACGTGGCTGGACTTGCCACCGCCGCCGGAGCCACCAGTGCCCGGGTGGTCAATCCTTATGACATCCCGCAGGTAAAGGAAGCGCTGGAAAAGGCGGTGAAGGAGAAAGGTGTCTCCGTTATCGTGGCCACCGAACCGTGCTACCTGGTGTCGAGGCGGACCGGCGAGCTCGGCTTCACACCGCGCAAGGTCGTTCTCGATGAAGACCTCTGCAATGGCTGCAAGATTTGCGTCACCTACTTTGGCTGCCCGTCCATCCATTTCAGCGATGGCAAGGCGACCATTGACTATGGCACCTGTGTTGAGTGCGGCATGTGCGTGGAAGTTTGCCAGATAGGAGCAATAACATGGAGTTAAACGTACTGATTGCCGGTGTCGGTGGACAGGGCAACCTGTTTGCCTCAAGTATCCTCGCGGAATACCTGATTAAAAAAGGCTATAAAATCTTTGCCGTGGAAACAATCGGCGCCGCGCAGCGCGGCGGCTCCGTGGTATCGCATCTGAGGGTTTCCGATGCTGAGCTTTATTCGCCACTCATCCCGGCGGGGAAAGTGGATGTCCTTATGGGATTTGAAATTATCGAGATGCTGCGTAACTTCGAACTGCTCGCCGGGGACGGCATGTACCTGCTCAACGACTACAAAGAGCCGACGGTGCTGTGTAATATGGAGATGGATACCTACCCATCGGACGAGGAAATCCGGGCAGCGCTGAAAAAGTCGGGGAAGAAGGGCTACTCCATCAAGGCCACCGAATGCGCGCGGCAGATTGGTGGCAGCCTGTTGACCAACGTGGTCATGGTAGGCGCGCTGTGTCAGGTATCGCCGCTCTTCGATAGCCAGGAAGTGAAGCAGGTACTGGTCGGGAAGTCGCCGGCCAAGGTGAAAGAGCAGAACTTGCAGGCCTTTGACGCGGGTGGTTCGCTTATTCAAAAAGCGATGCGCGAATCCTGACCTGTCATCTTGTCAGGCGCCTAACGGACAAATCAATACTCGGTATAAGTATCTCGGAAAGGTATTTTTGTCATGAGCGTTGCCAGGCAGCTATACCAGTTGCAGGAAATTGACCTTGAAATCGCTGATGAAGAACGCAAGCTGGAGCAGGCAGTCAGCCAGCTGGGTAAAGATGACGTGATTGTCGCCGCTCAGGAGAAGCTCAAAGCAGCCAGGAAAAACCTGGAAGAGTTGCAGCACCAGCAGCGTTCCCTTGAATGGGAGATAGACGACCTGGCAAGCAAAATAAAAGCCGTTGATGTCCAGCTCTACGGCGGACGGATTAATAATCCGAAGGAACTGTCCAACCTGCAGCATGAGGTTGAGCTGCTGAAAGCCAAGCGTGCCGGGGTGGAAACGAAAGACCTGGAAATTATGGACCAGGTGGAATCAGTTGAGGCGAGCATGGCAACTCTGAGCCATGAACTGGAGGCTACTACCACTGAGTGGCAGCGTGAGCAGAAACAAATGAGGAAGGAGAAAGCGGCACTGGAAGATAGCCTGAGTGACCTGAGGCAGAAACGTGGGGCAAGGGCTGCCGAAATCGACCCGAAGGTCTTGACGCTTTATGAGCAACTCGGGAAAAACAAGAAGTGGGCTGTGGCCAGGGTGGAGCAGGGAATCTGCCGCGGCTGCCGTATATCCCTGCCCACCAGCGAACTGCAGCAGGTGAGAAGCAGTGCTCTGGTACAATGCGGAAGCTGCAGTCGTATTCTGTACCTGCCCTGAATAGTGAATGAAGATCGAGAAGGCAATTATATATACTGATGGGGCCTCCCGGGGAAATCCCGGTCCAGCCGCGATTGGCGCCGTGATTAAAGACGGGCAGGGCCGGGTTCTGGCCCGTATTTCCAGGCGTATCGGGATAACTACCAATAATCAGGCAGAGTACCAGGCCGTTATTGCTGCCCTTGAGAAAGCCCTTGGTCTGGGCGCCGCCAGTGTTGAGGTAAAATCCGATTCCGAACTGGTAGTAAGGCAGATAAACGGACGTTACCGCGTGAAGAACATGGGGCTGCGACCATTAAACCGGCGAGTCGGGGAACTGCGGTCTTTATTCCATGGTTTTTCTATTGCCTCTATACCAAGGCGTCAGAACGCGGAGGCAGACAGGCTGAGCAATGTGGCTCTGGATTCAGTGGTTGACTAATGGCATCCCCGATACTAGACTATAACTGGGTCAAGTAAACCGGGTAGCCGCCCTGTAAATCGGGGAGGAAAGTCCGAGCTCCACCGGGCAGGATGCTGGGTAACGCCCAGGAGGGGTGACCCTACGGAGAGTGCCACAGAAACATACCGCCCTGCGTCAGCGGGGTAAGGGTGAAATGGTGGGGTAAGAGCCCACCAGCGACCGGGTGACCGGTCGGCTGGGTAAACCCCATCCGGAGCAAGGCCGAATAGAGGGACATAAGGACGCCCGGCCTGTCCCCGGGTTGGCCGCATGACCCTGGTGGTAACATCAGGGCTAGATAGATGGCTACCGTCCTTCCCGCAAGGGAAGGATACAGAACTCGGCTTACAGGTTTACTTGATCCACTTCTTATCTCCATGAGTTCCGCCTTCCATTTAAGCGGTTTCTCTATCTTATATCACCAAAGCTTTAGTCTATCCGGTTGCCTGTACATATAATTATAGGTACAGATTTGACCATAGCCCAAATTGTCAAAGCACATAATGCGTCGTTCCGTTTAATTCTCAGCTATACAACTTGACCCTGGTGACTTCACCATCTATGATTTACTTAGGGGTAACCATATTTAGCAGAGATACGAAACATGCGCATTCTGGTTGTTGATGATGATCCCGAGATTGTAAGCTTTGTCAGGCGCGGCCTGGCCTATGAGGGCTACAAAGTCGACACTGCCGCTGACGGCTCTGAAGCACTGGCCAAAGCGCGGGAAAAGGAACCTGACCTGGTCATATTGGACATCATGATGCCCGGGATTGATGGCCTTGAGGTTAGCAAACGCCTGCGGCAGGGGAGCGATGTTCCCATCCTCATGCTTACCGCCAAAGGGACTGTCGCTGATAAAGTAACCGGACTCGAAAGCGGCGCTGACGATTACCTGGTCAAGCCGTTTGCTTTCGATGAATTGCTGGCGAGAGTCAGGGCTTTGCTCAGACGCCACCAACCCAGGGAAGAGGAAACACTCCGCTTTAGTGATCTATCGCTGAATACGGCGACCAGAGAAGTAAGGCGGGGCAATGACCCCATAGAGCTAACCGCCCAGGAGTTTGACCTGCTTGAGCTGTTCATACGCCACCCCCGCCAGGTGCTCAAGAGAGACCTCATTTACGAGAGAGTTTGGGGGTATGACTTCGAAGGCGAATCCAATGTCATCGAAGTCTACATACGTTATCTGAGGTCCAAGCTAGAGGTTCGTGACAAACCCAGGCTGATTCATACGGTTCGCGGCGTCGGATACGTGATGAAGGAGTAAGTGCATGCCGATTCGCTGGCGGCTGACTTTGTGGTTTGCCCTGATATTATGTGCCATTCTGATTCTATCCGGTATTGTGCTCCATATTTTACTGCAGCGCTACCTCATTGGTCAGGTAGACGAAAATCTCAGCATTTATTCCGCACGGGTACACGGTACACTTCACCCACAGGAAATTCCCGACCCTCTGGACTATGAGGTCATTCACTCCAAATTACCACCAATCAACGAATTTGCGTCACCTGGAATATATATTCAGTTGATAGACCGAAGCGGGAACGTGGTGGTGAAATCGGACAACCTTGGTGAGCAAGAATTGCCGGTAAATCCAATCCTAATCTCACAGGGCTTTGCCGGCAATGTGGCCATAGAGACACTGGCGGCCGGTGATAGTGCCAGCGTTCGCATGATAGTGTCGCCGTTGTATCTAAGAGACCAGGTCCTTCTTCTGGAAGTAGCCCAGTCTTTAAACCACATAGACGCGGCTATGAGCCAGGTGAGATGGGCTCTGCTGGCGAGCATTTTGCTGGCGCTCATACTGGCCTCATTATCCGGTGGCGTTATAGCACGCCGCGCCCTGGTGCCGGTCAGTCGGATTACACAAACAGCTCAGGACATCGAAACAAGCTCTGATCTAAGTCAGCGGGTAGGCTATTTGGGCCCCGGGGATGAGATCGGAGAGTTGGCCAACACCTTCGACCATATGATTGAACATCTGGACAGAGTATTTCAATCCCAGAAATATTTTGTAGCCGACGCATCACACGAGCTAAGGGGGCCACTGACCGTTATCCGCGGCAACCTGGATTTGCTGAAACGCAAGCTCGGCGAGGAAGAAAGACGCCGGTCGCTAAAAGCAATTGAGCGAGAGTCAATCAGGATGTCCAAGATTGTCGATGACCTCCTGCTTCTGACCGAGATCGAGTCAAGTCAACTGGCACAGCCGCAGAGAGTTCTCCTCAAAGATATTCTTTCAGAGGAACTGGAAAGAGCGCGCACGTTGGCCGGAAGCCGGAAAATTGCTGTCAGTCAGCCGGAAGATTTGGTCATAAATGGTGACGCTCAGAGCCTGAAACAGCTGCTGGGAAACCTGGTCGACAATGCCATCAAGTATACTCCGGAGCAGGGCACTATTACACTTTCGTTGTTTCGAGATGGTTCATGGGCTCGTCTGGAAGTAACTGACACTGGAATCGGGATACCCCCTGAGCACCTTCCACACATATTTGACCGCTTTTACCGGGTCGACAAGGCCCGGTCTCGTGCCAGCGGTGGCACTGGCCTTGGTTTGGCGATAGTAAAGGGAATAGCCGAGCAGCACGGCGGCAAGGTCAATGTCACCAGTGAACCTGGCAAAGGCAGTACATTTACTGTCCGGCTAAAATTCTAAGCAACTTCTAAGCTTCTTTTAACCCTCATTTAAGTATTCTGTGGCACTATAGATGTTAGACAGAGTTGTGGCATCCATGGTGCCTTTTCTTTGAGATAGCTTTAATGAGCAAGGTTAAATTACTAACAGTATTTATCGTCACTGTCAGCATAGCCGTAGTGCTGCTTCGGCTCTTCCCATTCTCCGGAAAAGCCGAAGACGAAGTATTACCTCAGCCGGTCGCAGTGGAAGAAGCGTCCACCGGTCTCGGAATCATTTATCTCCCCGTCACTCAAGGGCTATCAGAGTACTATGAGCTTGGAGTAGATTATGGTGCCCTCGTCACTGAGCTAATACCAGGTAGTCCTGCCGACCGAAGCGGTATACAGGTGGGAGACGTCATCATCACCTTTGATGACGCTACACTGGAGCCGAAAGCCCAACTCTTAGGCATGATGATGGCATGCCGTGCAGGTCATATTGTAACACTGGAGGTCCGGAGGGGAATGGAGACAAAGATGATACAGATAACTCACCGAACGACTCAGGAGTAAGTTATGAACGAATGCCACCGGCTCAAATTCTTATCCAGGACTAATCATACTTTAACCCTGGTCTAAGGTAAGGCAGCTAGAATACTTACAGAAGGGTTGGAAGGAGGACACTAATGCTGGAATTTATACAGAGCTATGGTATCTGGGTATTTCTGGGGCTGCTCTTCCCCCTGATGCTGTGGGGGCGTTCTCGAGGACACGGCATGGGATGCTGTGGCGGCGGGCATCAGCCTGAACCCGAAACGGCAAAGGAAGATGGCCGGGGGAATCAGCCAGGCAGAAATTGTCACTAGGCCTGGTGAGGAAGGAGTTGAAAATGCTGAGATTAAAAAGTTGTCCCAGGTGCAAAGGAGACATTCTAATTGACCGAGACCACATTAGCTGGTATGAACAATGCCTCCAGTGTGGCTATCAGCATGACCTTGATGTCTCATATGAAGCGAAGGGTAACGGTAAGAAAGGTATTAATAATGTTGCATACAGGATGGGGCTCGTCACGGAGAAGTTAAAGTAAGATGTGTCATCTGATATTATTTATGCCGGTTCTGGCATTGCCGATTTTCTGGCTAATGCCGCCTAGCTCGGCAATACCAATTTATATCATCATCATCCTGACCACTGCCTTCCTTTACTGGCTCATAGCCAGGGCAATGGGCAGGCAACCTGAGACCGGCAGTGAGAGCTTAATTGGCACCACGGCTAAAGTTGTGTCGCAGTTCGGTCCGGCTGATCATGCTCAATACCTGGTCCGCTCCCGCGGCGAACTATGGACTGCCATTTCCACTGACGCCATCACGACCGGTGAAATAGTGAGCGTTTCCGCCGTGAACGGAATACGATTAGTCGTACGCAGGAGTGATAGCCAGGGCACATCAACCGCCGATGCGGTAAGGAAGGCAGATGAACGGCATTGTCATTAACATAGACCCGGTAATATTTCGAATGGGCGATTTTGAGTTTCGCTGGTACAGCGTCGCCATAATACTGGCGGTGGTAGCGGCTGTAGTCATAGCCTCTCAGGAGGGCAAGCGGAAAGGATTGCCCACCGACTTTGTCTACTCTCTGGCGCCCTGGGTACTGATATCCGGAATAATAGGGGCCAGGCTGTTCCACGTGATTGACCAGTGGGAATACTACGCGGGAAACCCGCTTAATATATTTCAGGTTCAGCAAGGCGGCCTAGCCATCTGGGGAGGACTGTTTGCAGGTGGAGTGGCCACTATAGCCTATGCCAGAATAAGGCATATACCCGTAGGCCGCCTTGCTGACACCGTGGTACCCGCCTTGTTGACTGCTCAGATAATAGGCAGGTTAGGCTGTATCATCAATGGAGATGCCTACGGCGGTATTACCAGTTTGCCCTGGGGCTTTATCTACACTCATCCTGATGCTCTGATTCCCAGCGCTTTACTTGGTGTTTCCACGCACCCTTACCCGGTTTATGAGATTCTGTGGAACGGAGTGGCGCTGCTGTTTCTCTTGAAACTACGCCATAAATTCGGCAAAGACGGGCCCCTTTTCTTCAGCTACCTCTCATTTTACTCTCTTGGGCGTCTGGCTCTCAGCTTCGTACGTCAGGAAAATGCGCTGTTCTGGCAACTACAACAAGCACAGATTATAGCGGTAGCCACTCTGGTTATTTCACTTGCGGCACTCATATACCTCTCAATGAAGGTAAAGCGAGGGATAACCGCAGAAAACCAGGTGTATGCATCGTTGAAGAGGTGACGGAGTAAATGTTAGGTTCACTTTTAATAACACTCAGAGAGGGGCTCGAAGCGGCTATTATCATTAGCATAGTGCTTGCCTATCTCTCTGCCATCAACTACCGTAAGGGATTTAAACCGGTTGGGGCAGGAACCGCTCTAGCGATTGTAATAAGTTTAATAGTCGGTGCGGCGGTCTATTTCTCTGCGGGGAGATTCGAAGGTCGCGGTGAGGAGATTTTTGAAGGTACTGCCATGTGGATTGCCGCTGGCGTGCTAACCTGGATGATTTTCTGGATGCGGAAGCAGGCCATAAACATTAAGGGACATCTGCATGCCCAGATACAATCTGCGCTCGGGAGTGGCTCGACGTTGGGTCTGTTTGGGCTTGCTTTTGCGGCCGTACTCAGGGAAGGCATTGAGACCGTACTCTTCCTCTTTGCTGCCACCAGGGTAGCTGAGTCAGGTGTCTTGTCGGCGGTTGGGGGTGTTCTGGGTTTAGTTATCGCCGTAGCCATCGGCTATAGCATTTACAAGGGAACCTCGAAGCTCAACCTGAGGGTCTTTTTCAATGTGACTGGAGTGCTGCTGATTCTATTCGCCGCCGGTCTACTTGCCCATGGCATTCACGAGTTCCAGGAGGCCGGAGTCATCCCTGCTATTGCAGCGCAGGTATGGGATATCAACCACATTCTCCCAGAGCAATCGATAGTCGGCAGGTTCTTAACCGCTATATTTGGCTACAACGCTAATCCCTCACTGGTGGAGGCGCTCGCCTACATCGGTTATTTAAGCTTTTCCCTGGTAGCCTATTTCTGGCCAGCTAAGTTTATGAAGGAGGGTGAACTGAAAGAAAATGTGAAGTATCACGTATATGTTGAAGTAAGATGATGCCATATCTGGCAGACACAAATTAAGGAGGTTTAAATGAAAAGGATTTTACTCGTCGGTTTGACGATTGTCGTTCTAAGCTTATTGACAGTTTTTACCATTCCCGTATTTGCTCACGGCCCAACGGAGGGAGATTCGGGAACACCAGACCAGGAAACATGGCAGGCGATGCATGAGGCCTGCGAGGAAGGCGACTGGGAAGCAATGGCTGAGGCCGCTGAGGAAGCGCACGAAGGGCTCGGCTACGCTTCTTGCCATGGCAATGATTATCCGGCCTCAGGAGAAGGGAGTCTCAATAGCTGGGGCGGCATGATGGGTGGTCAGATGGGTGGCTCCGGCAATATGATGGGCTGGTAAACAAGTAAAGGCCAAAGAAACATGTGACTGGATGACTCCAATTTACGATTGGGGTCGTCCAGAAATTCTAATGTAAATCTAAGCTTTCTATCATAAAAATCTAAGCCTTTATGTTTATAATTATTTAAACACTACGTAGTAGCTGTAATAAGGGGTACCGTATTATTGTGAAGAAGGCGGGCTCTGCCAGGGGAGATTTAAGGAAAGGCTGGTCAGGAGCCCCTCCCATGTGTATCTTAATACAAAATTGGGCGAAGTGGCATCCCGCTTTTTTCTTACCTCGGTACACCTGGATTAATTTGCGAACCACATATTAAGAGTACCTCGTTTGATACTCAAATCCACGTTCGTATATTATATTCGCCTGTTTTGTTACTAATGACACTTGGTTTTCCTCACCATACCCCACCCTCGTCCGGACAACACTGAATTTGAGCACAAGTCTTGTCGGTATAAGACCTGCCTAGCGCAGGGCATTTTTCTTTCCCAGCAACGCCACCCCTCTTTATCAGTTTTCTTTCTACTTTCTATTTTACGATTGGAAACCCCTGCGCAATCCATTCCCTGATGCCAACCGAAAGATGGTAAACTTCCTGAAAACCCAGCTCTACCATGATATCAACTGCCTGCCCACTTCGATTTCCACTTCTACAATATATGAAGAACGTCTTCTCTCTATCTAACTTAGCGATTTCATCTGTAAAATTCTCAGCATAAAAATCGATCAGGATAGCGTTTTCTATATGTCCGTCTTTGAATTCTTCAGGTGTTCTGACATCAATAATTAAGAAATCGGGATTACCTTTATTTTGCTGTATTAAGTCAAAAGCCTCTTGAGCCGCCACATCTTCAAGTATCAGCGTCGTATCAAGTGATTTACTGCAGCCACTAACCATCGGAACTATTACCATCAGCAATAAACAAGCTAGACCGGTATAATATTTATTCCTCATGCCACATCCCCTTTTAGTTTTCTTTGTTTCCTTTAGTGGTCTTAATAAGTAAAATATGAACTGATACTCCGATAGCTATGATAAGTAATATCGCCCTGATAATCAGGCCCTGAACCGCGAAAATTATGGAACAGGTAATCGTTATCCACAACAGAAGGATGGTTATAATCTTTACTTTCCGCGGCATGCCCTTTCCCTGCAGGTAATTACGCACGTAGGCGCCAATGAATCTGTTATTTAAAAGCCGGTCGTATAACTTCTGAGAACTGCGCAGATAAAAGGCAGCCGCGAGTAAAAGAAAAGGCGTCGTGGGCAGAATCGGCACAAATATGCCTACAATACCGATGGCGGTGGAAATTGTTCCGGCAGCGATAAGCAGCCTTCTTTTCAGCTTTTCCGGCATCTCTTCAGTTTCTTCCTGTTTTGTCCTTAGACGAGGTTGCCCTAGTCAGCGCTATACCTAAAGAGTATCAAATCCGCAAACTTAAGAATAAAAAAACGGATTATTCCAATCCGAAATTAAGGTTTACCTGCGATAACGTGGCGTGTCACTATTCAACGGTGACACTCTTCGCCAGGTTGCGCGGGAAATCGATAGGGCAGCCGCGCTCTTTCGCCGCATAGTAGGCCAGCAGCTGCAGCACCACCGCATTGACCACGGGGGAAAACAGCGGGTCAACCTTTGGCACCGTAATCACCGAATCGGCCACTTCTGCAACGACCTCGTCTCCCTCCTCAACCAGCGCCAGTACCGGGGAGCTTCTGGCCTTGACCTCCTTGATGTTGGTCAACATGGCATCATAGTTGTTGTCCGGCGCCACAATCGCCACGACCGGGGCCTTGCCATTGAGCAGAGCGAAGGGGCCGTGCTTCAATTCTCCCGCCGCATAACCCTCGGCATGAATATATGATATTTCCTTCAGCTTCAGCGCTCCTTCCAGCGCTACCGGATAGTTAATCCCCCGCCCGATAAAAAAGACGTTGTCATGTTTGGCAATCTGCGCGGCGTGCTGGGCGATTGTTTCCTCGTCGTCCAGGACGCGCTGCACCTTGCCGGGCAACTGTCTCAACTCCATGATAAGACTGTCTTTTCGTCTCCGGTCAATTCTGGCAGAGAACAGAGACATCCAGTACAAAGCCATTAACTGCGCAGTATAGCTCTTGGTTGCGGCGACGCTTATCTCCGGGCCTGCCATTGTATAGACGACATGGTCAGCTATCCGCGTGGCGGAGCTGCTGACGACGTTGGTGATAACGGTTACCGGACATCCTTCACTCCTGAGCCTCTTGATGGCTTTCAGGGCGTCGGCGGTTTCTCCAGACTGTGTGATAACAATTGCCTGCGTTTGTGACGAGGTTTGACCGGAATAACCAAACTCAGAAGCCAGCTCGGTCCTGACCGGGACTTTAAACAGTTGTTCCAAAACGTATTTTCCGACCATGGCGGCATGATAGGAAGTACCACAGGCCAGCATCAGTATTTCACCGGCACCAACCTTCTCCGATATATCCCGGTCGGCAGCTGTTTCATCGGTATACAGGTTAGCCCTGATAGTATCCCGTATTACCTTTGGTTGCTCATGGATTTCCTTGAGCATGAAGTGTTCGTAGCCACCCTTCTGCGCATCCTCCACACTCCACGTTACCCGCTGCGGCTTCCGGTCCACCGTCTCCCCGTTCTTTTTCACCTGAACGCCTTCTCCGGTAATCACGGCGATATCATCATCTTCCAGATAGATGACCCGGCTGGTGTAGTCCAGCACCGCGGGCACATCCGAGGCAATCAGATTTTCCCCATCGCCAATGCCGATAATCAACGGGCTGTCCTTCCTCGCCGCGATGAGCTCGGCCTTACCGTCCATAAGCACCGCGATGGCATAAGAGCCTTCCATCTCCGCCAGTGCTTTTACCACCGCCTTCTCCAGGTCGCCTTTAAAATATTTCTCTATGAGGTGAGGGATGACTTCGGTATCCGTTGCGGAAGTAAAGGTATGCCCCTCTTTGATGAGCTTTTGACGTAACTGCTGGTAGTTATGGATCACGCCATTGTGCACCACGGCGATTTTTCCGGTGCAGTCGCCGTGCGGGTGAGCATTTACCTGAGACGGCTCTCCATGAGTGGCCCACCGCGTATGCCCGATACCGATTTTTCCTTCCAGACGGCGCGGAAGTTGCTCTTTCAGGGCCTCCACTCTGACCGCGTCCTTGTTTATCTGCAAACCACCGCCCGCCACGGCAATGCCACAGGAATCATAGCCGCGGTACTCCAGTCGAGCCAGGCAGTTCAGCAGAATAGGCCTGGCCTGTCTTTCCCCTATATAGCCAACGATGCCGCACATATTGCTTAATCGCTCCGCTACTTTAAGTTACACCACCAGACTCCGGTCGGGCAGTCGACCGCTGAGCAGTTTCAATGACCGTATCTGGCTGTAGTTCCCGACGATTACACCCGGCTGAGCCACCACGCTGTCGCCCAGTGTGCACCCCTCCCCAAGCATCGCCCCAAAGCTGACCAGATGGTGTTCCTGATTGACGGCAATTTCTTCCTGGCCACTGCATGCGGCGAACCGTCCACCAATCTGGCAGCTATTGTCAATGACCGAGTCATGTATGATGCCGCCCGAACCGATATTCACATCGCTGCCGATGACGCTGTTTTTCACTTCGGTAAACGGAGAGATGACCACGTTATTGCCGATGCTTGTCGCCGGGAAGATGCAGACACTGGGCCCTATCTCACAGCCATCCCCGATAACCACCGGCCCCGCAATATATGAATTGGAACGTATCACCGTACCCTTCCCGATGGAGACCTGCCCCTTCACCGAAACACCGGCTTCAATCGTGCCGCCTGACTTCGCCTGAGCCTGCTGCAGAACGGCGGCATTGAGGTTCAGGATATCCCAGGGGTAAATCGCGTCCAGCCATGCACCCTCAGTCTCTACGGCTTTGATTTTATGGCCCTGCCTTATCATCCGGTTCACGACGTCAGGAAGGTCCAGCTGAGGTTCAGCAAAGTCGAAAATCGCTCGGCTGAAGGAATATATCCCGGTGCTGACCAGGTTGCTGGCCGCTTCCTCCGGCTTCTCAATGATTTCTTTCACCGTTCCGCGCTGTATGGTTACCACGCCATACCGCATCGGGTTGTCCACTTTCTTTACCAGCACCGCCTCCGGTTCAATGGTGGCAAACTGGTCAATGGTATCCGCAGCCATCAGGTTATCTCCAGGCAGGACCAGGAAATCATCTTTGATGGCGGCTTTCGCCTGAGCCAGCGCGTGCGCCGTGCCCAGTTGACGTTCCTGCGTAACATAGGTCAGGTCAACGCCGAACGATTCGCCGGAGCCGAAGTAGTCAAGTACTTGCTCTTTCCGGTAACCAACCACCAGCACGATGTTGCGAATGCCCTTCTGTACCAGTGCTTCAATCACATACTGCAGAATCGGTTTATCGGCAATAAACAGCATCACCTTCGGCCGGTTCACGGTAAACGGCCTCAGCCTCTGTCCCTCGCCAGCGGCCAGAATCACTGCTTGTTTCATCGTCATCTCCTCAGAATATTCTTGATTCCGGTGAAATCACCCCGCTCGCCACTGCCCCCGGGCCGATAAGGGTATAATTGCCAATCATGCTGCCAACATTGATGCTGGCATTTATCCCCGTTTCCACCATATCCCCGATTATGGCACCGAGCTTGCGCCGGCCGGTATCGATACCTTCAACCCAGACCACCTTTTTATCCAGCCTCAGGTTGGCGATTTTGGTACCGGCGCCAAAATTGCACCCCTCACCGATGACGCTGTCGCCAGCGTAGTTATGGTGGGGAAGGTTGCTTTTTTTCATGACAATGCAGTTCTTTACCCCCACTGCATTGCCGATATGGCAGTTGTCCCCGATGGCGGTGCAGGGCCTGATGTAGCAGTTGGGGCCGATATCACAGTTTTCACCGATGATTGCCGGACCGATTATGTATGAGCCAGAACGAACCACGGTATTTTTACCAATGGCAACGGGCCCCTTGACGACCACATTTTCCTCCACCTCGCCTGAGTTCCGGGCTTTCAGATCGGACATCAGCGTTTCATTTGCGGTCAGCAAGTCCCAGGGATAACTGATGTCCAGCCACTGGCTTATGGTATGGCAGGCGATACCGTGTCCTGCCTCCATCATCAACATTAAAGAATCAGTCAGCTCATACTCGCCGCGCGGCGACTTTTCGGTTCGGGATATCGCTTTAAAAATCTCCGGGGTCAGGAGGTACAGCCCTGCATTGGCCAGGCGCGAGGGCGGGTTTTCCTCCTTCTCATAAATGCGGACTGCCCGACCTCTATTTACCTCGACGACACCCAGTCCCCGTGTGTCACTTACCTCAACAACCGCCAGCGAGGTATCTTTCTTGACAGCCATTTCGGCTATATCTCTGCGGCCGATAATCATGTCGCCGTTCATCATCAAGAAATTGCCCTCAATCAGTTCCGCCACCATGGCCAGGGCATCTGCAGTACCCAGTTGCCGCCGCTGTTTGACATAGTCAATCTGCACCTTCCATTTCTCGCCAGCACCGAAATAATCAAGCACTGCCTCATCATGGTAGCCAACCACAAGGATAAACTCGCTGATGCCCGCCGCAATTGCCTCAATGAGTAAATGCTCGAGTATAGGTTTATTGGCAATGGGCAGCATTACCTTGGGCCTGGTGCAGGTAAGGGGTCGCATACGGCTGCCCTCGCCGGCGGCCAGGATAACCGCTTTCAATCTAATCCCCCCTTGCTGGCAACATAATTATCGATTACCCTGCGCTGAAAAAAACATATCACCGATGAGCGAATACGCTTCTGCATTGTCCTCATTCTACTATGCTGACCTTAAAAGTCAATAGAAGCTGTAGCTACCGGAGAACCCGCAAAGGAGTGGAAGAACCAAAACGTTATATACCGAGCTTGGAACGTGTATAGAGAAGCCTGAGCACATCATCACGCGTGACCAGCCCGATGACTCTGCCCTCGCTCTCCACCGGCATCTGACTGATACCATATTCTTCCATCTGCTCGATCACGCTCAGTACCTCTTCATCCCTCCGGACCACCTTTAACCGCTCCGCTGGCGTCATGACATCACTCACGGCCGTGGTGTCCCAGGTTTTTTGGTCAATCGACTTGATGTTACGCAGAGTCAGTATGCCCTGTAGCTCTCCGCCATCAGTGACCATAAAACACTGGTGCCCTCCGACAAAGATATAGTCCTGAACCACGCGGCTGATGGTCACATATGGCGATATTACCGGGCAGGTGGTGGTCATGACATCAGCTACTTTGACTCCCATCAGTGCCGCCTGCCACTGTGTCTGCCGGTAGCTGGCGGTGGCCATATAGGTCAGGAATATCCCGATAAATGCCAGCCAGAGGCCGTTGAACCAGTTTTCCCGGGAAAGGAACATCAGAATGACGCCACCAGCCACAAAGAGGTAACCCACGCCCCGTCCAACCTCGAAGGCAATACGGGTGGCGCGTTGGTAGTTGCCGCTGAAGCGCCATAAAAGGGAGCGAAAGACACGACCGCCGTCAAGGGGAAAGCCAGGGATAAGGTTGAAGAGGGCCAGCACCACGTTTATCCGTGCCAGCCAGAACGTCAATGCGGCTAACGGTTCATTGACGCTTTGCAATAACAGGTGGAGCCCAAAAAACAGGCCGCCAATGACCAGGCTCGCCACCGGGCCAGCCAGGGCCATTCTGAGCTCCGCCCCGTGCCGGCTGGCCTCACGGGTCATATGGGCCACTCCTCCGAAAAGAAACAAGGTTATACTTTTCACGGGGATATCATTGGCCCGGGCCACCAGGCTGTGGGCCAGCTCATGAGCCACCACGGAAGCGAAGAAAAGCAGGCTGGTCGCTATGCCGGTGAGCCAGTAGGTCGGTGCACTCCATTCGGGATAGGTATATGGAAAGTACTGCCAGGAGAGGGAACCGGTGATTAAAACGAAGATGATGAACCAGCTGTAATGTATGCGGAACTGAATGCCGAATATTCTGCCTAAACTAAATGCACCGCCCATGCGATTATGTCAAGCTAACACCGGGGCGAGCCAACGCCCAGATACTTCTCCACCAGCTCCATGGCACAGTATTTGCCACACATGCTGCAGGCTGAGCCGGCAGTAGCGTGCTGGCGATGCACCTTCTGGGAACGCTCCGGGTTCAGTGAAAGCCGGGCCTGCTCTTCCCAGTCGAACTTTTTACGTGCCGTTGACATTTTACGGTCCCACTCCTCGGCGCCTTTTACCCCTTTTACAATGTCACCGACATGAGCGGCGATGCGTGAGGCAATTACCCCCTGCCGCACATCTTCGTAATCCGGCAGAGAAAGGTGCTCGGATGGTGTCACGTAGCAGAGAAAATCGGTGCCGGCCGCAGCGGCAACGGCACCGCCGATGGCGCCTGTGATATGGTCATAGCCAGCACCGATATCAGTTACCAGCGGACCCAGCACATAGAACGGCGCTCCCCGGCAGACTGTTTTTTGCAACTTGATATTGGTCTCAATATGGTTCAGGGGCAGATGACCCGGCCCCTCCACCATCACCTGTACACCAGCTTCCCAGGCCCGTTCCACCAGCTCGCCCAGGGTTAGCAGTTCCTCTATCTGGGCACGGTCTGTGGCATCAGCCAGGCTACCGGGACGCAGGCCATCGCCGAGGCTCAAGGTAACATCATATTCGCGGGCAATATCCAGCAGGCGGTCATACTGCGCATAGAGCGGGTTTTCCTGCTCATTATAGATAATCCAGCCAATCAGGAAAGCACCACCACGCGAGACCACGTCAGCAACCCTGCGCTGGTTCTTGAGGCGGTCGATAGCCACCCGGGTAACGCCGCAGTGCACGGTAGCAAAATCGACGCCGTCTTTGGCATGCTCTTCAATCACCGCGAACAGGTCATCCGCTGTCATCTTCACGATGGCGTCATACCGTTCTATGGCCTCAAGGCCCGCCTGATAGATGGGCACGGTGCCAATTCCCGCCGTACTGGCGGCAATGATGGCCCGTCGGATGGCGTTGATATCGCCGCCGGTGCTCAGGTCCATCACCGTGTCCGCGCCGGCATCAATGGCAACGCGCAGCTTTTCCAGTTCCGTACTGATATCACCAAAATCAGAGGACGTGCCGATGTTGGCATTGACCTTGGTCTTCAGTCCCTGGCCGATGCCGCAGGGAATCAGTTTCTCATCATGATTGATATTGGCCGGTATAACTATTCTCCCCCTGGCGACACCCTCCCGAATAAACTCCGTGTCAAGGCCTTCCGCCTCCGCCACTATTTTCATCTGTGGCGTTACAATGCCTTTCCTGGCTGATTCCAGTTGCGTCATAGTTTCCTCCACAAAGTAAAAACCAAGGGCTCCGGCGGTTCCTCCTAGACCCTTGGTCCAAGTTACTGCCGCTTCCCTACGCTCGCATTACCGAGGTCAGGTCCACAGGGTTGGCGCGAACTACCTCTCAGCCCGTGAGCACCCCTAGCGGTTTATTATTCTCTTCCAGATGATAACTATAGCACAAGCCTAGCGAAAATGCAATGTCGGATAACTATATCGGCCAGCTCAGCCAGTCAAAAACACCGAGCATCTTCAGCCCGATGTAGAACATAAGCAGGATGAAAATAAGCCGCAGACGCTGACCTGGGAGCTTATGGGCAACGATAGCACCGACCTGCACCATGATGAAACTGCTTACGATTAAAAGAAAAGCCGAGGATAGGTTCACATAGCCGATGGAATAAGGCGGCAGACCCGGAACGTCCAGCCCATTGATAATGTAGCCCACAAGGCCTCCGACACTGTTAAAGATAATCATGGCCAGAGATATGGCCACAGCACGATGGATATTAAATCTGAGCGCCAGCACTATTATCGGCACCGCCACCACACCCCCGCCAACACCCAGCATGCCAGCGATTAAACCCAAAGGTATGCCCCAGGCAAACCACACCCAGGGATTTGATACCGGTTCTCGCTCAGTATGCCCTGTTTTTGCGGTAAGCATCCGGATAGCGCTGAGCAGGACAATAATACCGAAAGCAATCTTCAGCGCCTCCCCAGGAAGATGCGTCGCCAGGGTAGCCCCGGCATAAGCAAACACCAGCCCGGAGATACCCATGACAATCGCCACCCGCCAGTTCACCACCCCCAGTCTGCTGTACCGCCACGTTCCGCTCAGAGAAATAAACAGGATGACCAGCAAGTTGGTGCCGAAGGCCAGCTTGATGGCATCATCAGGGACGACGCCCATGTCAATGAAGACGAAGTACTGCACTGGCGCCATGATGAAGCCGCCGCCCACCCCGAGGAGGCCCCCGGCAAACCCAACAAATACACCGGTGCCCAGCAGAATAAGAACGTGGACTAACGCCATCGGCTTATCAGGCCTTTTCCAGCTCCCGCTTCACCGCCGCCATTTTGCTCTGTATGGTTGCCGCCTGGTCCCGCCGCTCGTCAATCTTCATGGTGGTCACCACCCGCTGCGCACCGGCATCAAAAGCGGAACGGTGCATCCTCCGGGCTAAATCGAGGAGCTGTTCCAGGTCGCCCTCAATATTGGTACCCATTGAGGTCATCTCATACTTTACGTTTTTCTCCTCCTGAAGCACTTTTACCGCGCCGGCGACAAACTTGCTCAACGAGGGCGTCCCGGTGCCCAGTGGCATGACACTGATCTCGATGATAGCCATCTTTCCTGACCTCCTTTCGGTAAGGCTGACTTTTAATCCTCAGTTTTGGCCATCAAGCGACCGTAGTATGAAGTATTAGCAAGGTAAAGCGCTGCCAGCGGGTTGTGGCCAAAGACCCGGTCTTTTACCGCCAGCACCGTCAGGGGTACACGACAGTATTTAATAAATAAGGTATCGTGCCCGATGCACAGGCCAAGCATGATGGCCATATCTACCTTGACCGCGTTCAATATCTCAGCCTGGACAATCGGGCTGCACATTGACTCCAGCCAGCCCGGGCCCCGTATCTTCTCCTCTTCCCTGATGCCGATTCTTTCTTTAGGTGTCGCCCCCACCTTGCACCGTACCGAAACCACCTCAAACCCCTTGTTCTCCAGAATATCGGTCAGGATGCGGGCCTCATTGGCCAGCCCGGTACAGAAGGCAATGCCGAGTTTCTTATAATTGCACTTGTGGGAAAACTGAATCAGCTCCTCGACCCGCGGGATTTTGGTGCGCAAGCCCCCCGGTACTTGTTCGTAACATTCAAACTCCTGTACCGAAGCGAGACGGGCAAATTCCCTAACCTCCGGGCGGTCATATTCGGTGGTTACCTTTTCAATTAACTCGGGCATCAGCTTCATCGGACAATAGGCAGGCGCGTCATCAATGGGAGGTTCTTCACCTGATTTTAATAGCGGAAAGCAGACCACCTTGGTACAGCGTGCGCATACCGGATACAGCTTTTTCACCATTTTCTGCCCCCTTGTCTACCAGTATTTAAAAATAGAGGTTATCCTGACCACACCGTCTTATTCTAATTTTTCAGCAGTCAAAAAACAAATAATCAGAAGATGATGGAAATTTTCACCACGCACCCCAACATGCTGAAAAGAATAAAGCACCTTTCCACACTGGCTGTTTAGTACGAAGTCTGGTCAAATTTCTACGTTTACTCTTGCCATCGTTAATAATAAGGTAGTATAATAGGCGGCGGGGTAAATCGGCTTCAAAATATCGAATGCACTCTCCCTGGAGCAACCGGGTATAAGGTTTACTGCGTATCAAACTATGAAGATAGCGATTAGTGGTAAAGGCGGCGTGGGCAAGACGCTGTTGGCATCCCTGCTCGCCCACATTTTTGCTGCCTCCGGCTATTCCGTCCTCGCTATCGATGCCGACCCGGATGCCAACCTCGCCGCCACCCTTGGCTTCGCCCATCCGGAAGATATTGTCCCCATTTCGGAAATGAAAGACCTCATCGCCGAGCGGACGGAAACCCAGCCGGGACGCTCGGGGGCCTATTTCAAACTGAATCCGAAGGTTGACGACCTCCCGGAAAAGTACTGGCAAAAGCTTGACGGTATCAGGTTGATGGTTATGGGGCGAATTAAAAAAGGAGGTACCGGCTGCTACTGCCCGGAAAATACGCTGCTCAAAGCATTGATGAGCCACCTGCTTCTGGCCAGAAACGAGGTCATCATAATGGATATGGAGGCAGGCATAGAGCACCTGGGAAGGGCGACCGCCGGTGCCGTTGATAAATTGATTGTGGTTGTGGAGCCGGGACGGCGGAGCCTGGAAACCGCCCGCTCCATAAATGGACTGGCCGAGGACATCGGCCTGAAGAATATCGCCGCGGCAGGCAACAAAATCCGAACTCAATCTGACCGCGATTTCCTCATTTCCAGCCTGCCTGACCTGGAATTCCTTGGCTTCATTCCCTACGATCAGGCAATCGTCGATGCTGACCTGGCCAATCAACCTCTGGTTGACGCCAGCCCGTTAGTTATGAATGAAGTAAAGAATATTTATCAGAAACTGATAACCGTAAAAGAAACCGCCAGATTTAAATAAGATTAGCCGCTAAAAATACAATACAGGAGGTCCCCGTGGCGTACGACGCAACCAAAATGAAGGACTGGCAGATTGCCGAAGCAGCCGAGGCGAATATGCCAATGCCGGAGGAGTGGCGTGAACGGCTGGGGCTGGAGAAGGACGAGATTCTTCCCTACGGTAGAATCTCCAAACTTGATTTTCTGAAGATTATCGACCGCCTCAAAGACAAGCCTGATGGCAAGTATGTTGAGGTAACCGCCATCACCCCCACCCCACTCGGCGAGGGTAAAAGCACCACCTCCCTGGGACTCATAGAAGGTCTGGGAAAGAAGGGTATGAGTGTCGGTGGCTGCCTCCGCCAGCCTTCCGGCGGACCCACCATGAATATCAAGGGAACCGCTGCCGGCGGTGGCAACGCTCTGCTCATCCCTATGACCGAGTTCTCCATGGGTCTCACCGGTGATATCAATGATATCATCAACGCCCATAACCTGGCGATGGTCGCCCTGACCGCCAGGATGCAGCATGAGCGCAATTACGATGACGAACAGCTCGCCCGGCTGACCAAGATGCGCCGGCTGGACATTGACCCCACCAGGGTGGAGTTCGGCTGGATAATGGATTTCTGTGCCCAGAGCCTACGCCAGATAATCATCGGCCTGGGTGGTCGCATGGACGGCTACACGATGCAGTCGAAGTTCGGCATCGCCGTGGGTTCCGAATTGATGGCAATGCTCTCCATCGTCAGGGACCTGGCTGACCTGCGCCAACGGATGGATGAGATTACCCTGGCCTATGACAAAAAGGGCAATCCGGTAACCACCGGCGACTTAGAGGTAGGCGGGGCTATGACCGCCTGGATGCGCAATACCATTAACCCAACTCTCTGCTCCAGTACCGAGTATCAACCGGTAATGGTTCACGCCGGTCCCTTTGCCAATATCGCCGTGGGCCAGTCCTCCATAATCGGTGACCGCGTTGGCCTCAAATTATTCGACTATCACGTCACCGAGAGCGGCTTCGCCGCTGACATCGGTTTTGAGAAGTTCTGGAATGTAAAGTGCCGCAACAGCGGCCTTAAGCCGCACGTATCCGTGCTCACCACCACCATCCGCGCCCTGAAGATGCATGGTGGCGGCCCCAAGGTGGTGGCTGGACTTGCCCTGCCTGACGAATATACCAGGGAAAACGTGGCACTCGTGGAGAAAGGTCTGCCCAATATGCTGCACCTCATCGGTGTTATCCGCAAGTCCGGTATCAACCCGGTGGTCTGCGTCAACTCATTCCAAACCGATACCAAGGAAGAGGTAGCCGTGGTAAAGAAGGCCGCCGAGGCAGCCGGGGCACGCTGCGCCGTATCCTCACATTGGGCAAACGGCGGTGATGGTGCTCTGGAGCTTGCCGATGCTGTCATAGACGCCTGCAATGACCAGAACGACTTCCAGTTCCTCTACCCGATGGAGATGAAACTGCGCGAGCGGGTGGAAAAGATAGCCAAGGTGGTCTATGGCGCCGACGGCGTATCCTGGACGCCAGACGCGGAAGCTAAAGCGAAAGCCTTTGAGGCTGACCCCAAATACGACGAGTATGCCACCATGATGGTGAAGACCCATCTGTCTCTCACCCACGACCCGGCACAAAAGGGAGTGCCCAAGGACTGGACATTGCCCATCCGCGACATCCTTATTTACTCTGGAGCCAAATTCCTCTGCCCCTGCGCCGGCACCATCAGCCTGATGCCCGGCACCAGCTCCGACCCGGCCTTCCGCAAGGTTGATGTAGATGTCGATACAGGCAAGGTACGGGGACTCTTCTAAACAACCTAATAATACTTAATATTAATGTAGATGGCCAAGACAGTAGAAAAGAAAAAATACAAGGTCCACTTCAACCCGGACAACGTGGAAATTGTGGTGGACCAGGGAGAGGATCTGTTGCAGGCGGCTATTGCCGCCGGGGTGCGTATTTACGCTTCCTGCGGTGGTGCTGGCACCTGTGGTACTTGCAAAGTACAGGTTGAAAAAGGCGATGTAGAGACCACCCGAACCGATAAAATCACCGGCGAGGAATTCAGTAAAGGAATCAGACAGGCCTGTCAGAGCCGGGTTCTCTCCGATTTGTCCATATACGTTCCGGTTGAGTCAAGGCTGGAAAAAGCGGTCCTGGCCCGTGAACAGAAGAGAGTCTCTGAAGTTCTCGCCACCGGCTGGCGGTTTGTGCCCCCCCTGAGCAAATATTTCGTGGAGCTGCCGCCGCCCACGCTGGATGACAACTCCAGCGACCTTTCCCGCCTGCTCCGGGGACTCAAGCAGCGTTACCATCTGAGCAACCTGTCCATCGACTTCCAGGTGATGAAAAAACTGGCCAGGACGCTACGTGATGGCGACTGGAAAGCAACGGTAACGACACTGGTTACGGCAGTGAAACCAAGGGCTGGAGACAGACGCCGGCCGCGAGTGATAAATATCGAGGTCGGGGACACCAGAGATAAGCATTACTCGCTGGCCTTTGACATCGGCACCACCACCGTCTGCGGGCAATTGCTCGATTTAAACCGAGGCCGGGTCGTTGCCGAGAGCATGGCCTATAACGGGCAGATAAGCTACGGGCAAGACGTCATCACCCGTATTGCCTACTGCCAGAAAACGGGTGGCCTGAAGAAACTGCAGCAGGCAGTTGTCGCCACCATCAATGACATCATCGGGGAACTGCAGGACCAGAGTAAGGTTGAGACAGAACACATCAGCCATATTATGGCTGCCGGCAATACCACCATGACCCAGATTTTGCTCGGCCTCAACCCTCAGTACCTCAGATTGACGCCCTATACGCCCGTGGCCAATTTTTTCCCCCCGGTGCCGGCAAACTCACTGGGGATTCAGGTCAGTGACCACGCCCACCTCTTCTCCTTCCCGGCGGTGGCCAGCTACGTGGGCGGGGACATTGTCTCCGGGATTGTCGGTTCCGGCGTGCACCAGAGAAAGGCATTGACCTTTTTCATGGATGTCGGCACCAACGGAGAAATAGTTGTTGGTAACTCAGACTGGATGGTCACCGCTTCTTGCTCCGCGGGGCCGGCGTTTGAGGGGGGCGGCGTCAAGCATGGTATCATTGCCGCCGAGGGCGCCATAGAGGATGTTAAAATCAACCCGTCAACTTTCGAACCGAAAATCGGCACCATCGGCAACGCCAGACCAAAAGGTATCTGCGGTTCGGGCTTGATTAATACGGTTGCCGAGATGCTGGAAACCGGCGTCATCGGGCAGAACGGCAAGTTCAACCAGGACCTGTCCACCAGGCGAGTCAGAGAGGGCGCCGATGGCTACGAGTACGTCCTGGCCCGGGCAGCGGAAACGCAGACCGGCAGTGATATCGTGATTACCGAGGTTGATATTGATAATCTGATGCGCGCCAAGGCAGCCATGTATGCCGGCTGCCAGACCCTGAGTAAAAGCGTGGGCATTGAATGCTGCAACTTCGACCAGGTGATTATCGCCGGTGCCTTCGGCAGCCATATTGACATTAAAAGGGCCATCACCATCGGCCTGCTCCCTGAACTGCCCGAGGAACGATTTATCTTCATCGGCAATGGCTCACTGCTGGGCGCCAGGCTGACATCTTTCTCCACAGACCTGCTTGACGATGCCCGCAGAGTGGCCCAGATGATGACCAATTTCGAGTTGAGCGAGAATGTGGACTTCATGAATAATTACGTAGCCGCGCTGTTCCTGCCGCACACCAATACCGAGGAATTTCCCACGGTGAGCAAAAAACTGGCCGGAAGGTCAAACAATAACCCCAAAGAGAGGACCAAAATTTGAGTTACAACATCGCCGTTGCCGGCAAAGGCGGTAGTGGCAAGACCACCGTTGCCAGCCTGGTCGTCCGCTACCTGAAGCAGAACGGCCTGGGGCCAATTCTGGCGGTGGATGCCGACCCCAATGCCAACCTCGGTGAGAGCCTGGGCCTCAGTATCAGGCAGACCGTTGGCGCCATCATTGCCACCTTCAATGAAGAGAAAATCAACATCCCGCCGGGAATGACCAAGGAAGCATACCTGGAAGTGAGACTCAACGATGCCATGGTGGAAAGCAAGGGCCTTGACCTGGTGACTATGGGCCGGGGAGAGGGCCCCGACTGCTACTGCTATCCCAACCTGCTCCTCCGCAAATTCATGGACAGCATGGCCGGTAACTACCAGTACATTGTTATGGATAATGAAGCCGGGATGGAGCACCTGAGCCGCCGCACCACGCAGAACATTGACGAACTGCTCCTCGTTTCCAACCACTCGGTGAAAGGCGTCCGTACCATCGCCCGCGTCGGAGCGCTTGTTGATGAACTCAAGCTGGTGGTAAAAAGGCAGTCAGTTATCATAAATATGGTTCCCGACCGCATAGACCCGCATATTAGAGAGGAATTGACCAGGCTGGGCATGGAACCAGCCGCTATCATTCCTCTGGATGATACCGTGAGTGAATCTGACATGGCGATGAAACCGCTCCTCGACCTGCCCGATTGCCAGGCGACGAATGCGGTTGATACCCTGATGGCCGAACTGTTAAAAGATAAAGTCAAAGCGATAAAAACGCTTTAGAGGAGTAGAAAATGACGGCAAAGATTATCAGCGGGACGGAAATAGCCAAACAGATTCGTGAGGAATTGAAACAGGAGATTGCCCAACTCAAAGAAAAGCACAACCTGGTGCCGGGCCTGGCCACCGTGCTGGTCGGAGAGGACCCGGCGTCACAGTCTTATGTGGGAGGGAAGGAAAAAGCCTCAAACGAGCTGGGCATCCACTCGGAACGCATTGACCTGCCCGAGAAGACCTCTCAGGATGAGCTTATGGCGCTCGTTGACCGACTGAATAAAGACCCGAAGATACACGGCATTCTGGTGCAATTACCTCTCCCCAAACACCTCAATGAAACGGAAGTGCTCTACGCCATCGACCCCAAAAAGGACGTGGATGGATTTCATCCGGTAAATGTGGGGAAATTAATGATAGGGGAGCCTGAGTATTTACCCTGCACTCCGCACGGCATCCAGCAACTTCTGGTCAGGTCTGGAGTGCAGATTGAAGGCGCCGAGGTTGTCGTGGTTGGCCGGAGCAACATCGTCGGCAAGCCGATTGCCAATATTCTGCTGCAGAAAAGGCCAGGGGCCAACGCCACCGTCACTATCTGCCACACCGGTACCCGTGATATTTCCTTTCACACCAGAAGGGCTGATATACTGATAGTGGCCGCCGGCCGACCCAAAGCTGTTACCGCCGATATGGTCAAGGAGGGAGTGGTGGTGATTGACGTCGGTGTGAATCGGATCGGCAAGACGGCGGAGGGCAAGGCCATTCTGGTCGGCGACGTTGATTTTGAGGGTATAAAAGAAAAGGCCAGCGCCATAACGCCGGTGCCGGGAGGCGTTGGGCCGATGACCATAACCATGCTGATGCTGAATACGGTAAAGGCAGCCAAGCTAGCCGCAGGCCTGGCTTAGAAGGAGGCAATTATGGAAGAAAATAAGGCTGAGGAAACTGGCGCATCAAATCGCGACAAGGTGGAAGTGCTCGGGGCAACTTACGAGAAGGGAAAGCCCGAGGGTGAAGAGATGGGGAAGTGGCGGCAGAAACTGGAAAATCGAGCCGACAAACTGAAATACCTTCGCACTGCGGAACGATACTGGTACGGAAAAGACTGGTTTGGCAGCGAAAAACGCAAGACTCCAGCCTAGGAAAAGGAGATAGAAATGGCATTTGAGATACCAAAGACCACCTATACCGGTAAAATTAAAGAAATCAAACTGGGCACGGGTGATAAGGCCGTCGTCGTTGGCGGAGAGAGCTGCTATCCGTTCTACCTTTTCGAAGGCGAGATGCCGCGTCTGCCCAGAATCGCCATGGAGGTCTACGACTCCCCCCCCGAGGAATGGCCTGAAGCCGCCCTAGAGCCCTTTGCCGGCGTCACGGACGATCCCGCTGCCTGGGCTAAAAAGTGCATCGCCGATTACGGCGCGGAGATGATCTGTTTGCAACTGGTCAGCACCGACCCCAATGGCCTTGACCGCGGCGCTGATGAGGCGACCGAAGTCGTCAAAAAGGTCGCTGATGCGATCGATGTCCCGCTCATCGTCTGGGGCACCGCCAACCATGATAAAGATGTTGAGGTTTTCCGCAAGGTAACCGAAGTCTGCCACGGGAAAAATTTGATTATTGGCCCGGTGGAAGAGGGCGACCACAAGCAGCTCGGTGCCGCGGCGATTGGTTACCAGCATACCGTGATATCTTCAACGCCCATCGACATCAACCTGGCCAAGCAGCTCAATATTCTGCTGGGCAACCTCGGTGTCCCTGACGAGTTGATTGTCATGGACCCCACCGTCAGTGGCATTGGCTACGGCCTCGAGTATGCCTACTCCGTAATGGAAAGAATGAGAATGGCCGCGCTGACCCAGCAGGATGACAAGCTCCAGTTTCCCATTGTCTGCAATATCGCCCGCGAGGTCTGGAAGAGCAGAGAGGTTAAAATATCAGAAAAAGAAGACCCCAAGATGGGGGACGCCAAAAAGAGGGGTATTTTACTTGAGGCCATGTCCGCCATGTGTTTGCTTCTGACGGGAGCCGATGTGCTGGTCATGAGACACCCCGAGGCAATCAAACTGATTAAAGAGATGCTGGCCGAACTGACGGCTGCCTGATATAAAATCAAGGACTGGGAGGAGAATACAATGGCCGAAGAAGTGGAAAAGACCAAAAAGAGTGTCGATACCGCCAGTCTCGAGCTAATTGATAAAGCCGGCACCGACCAGGTCAGCCTTGCTTTCGATAGAGCCGAGCGGATGAAGCCCTGCCCCATAGGTGCCGTGGGCAGTTGCTGTAAAAACTGCGGTATGGGACCCTGCCGGGTACCACTACCGAAAGGCAAAGAAGAAACGCCGGAAGAGAAAAAGAAACGGCGGGGCATCTGCGGGGCTACCGGTGAGACTATCGCCGCCCGTAATTTCATCCGGATGATAGCCAGCGGGGCGGCAGCTCACTCCGACCACGGCCGGGGGGTGGCTGAGCTCTTTCTAGCCGCCGCCAGAGGGAAAGCCCCTGGCTACGAGATAAAAGATGAGCAGAAGCTGCTGGCACTGGCCCTGGAATGGGACATTGAGATTGGAGACCGCAGTAACAATGAAATAGCCATTGACATCGGGGAAAAGGCGCTGGCTGAGTTCGGACGGCAGGAGGGTGAAGTCCTGTTCTTGAAGAGAGCGCCACTGAAGCGCCAGGAACTGTGGCGACAGCAAGGGGTCGCTCCCCGGGGTATCGATAGAGAAGTCGTGGAGATAATGCACCGCACTCACATTGGGGTTGACCAGGACTACCAAAACCTGCTGAAACAGGGGGTCAGGTCATCCCTCGCTGATGGCTGGGGTGGCAGCATGCTTGCCACCGAGTTACAGGATATCCTCTTCGGCACCCCGGCTCCGGTTCTGGGCCAGGTAAATCTGGGGGTGTTTAAAGAAGACGAAGTAAACCTGGTCATTCACGGCCATGAGCCGCTGCTCTCCGAGATGATTGTCGCCGCCGCTCAGGAGCCAGAGATGATAGCGCTGGCCAAGTCCAAAGGCGCCAACGGGATAAATCTGGCCGGCATGTGCTGCACCGCCAACGAGATAATAATGCGTCACGGAATACCTCTGGCGGGCAACTTCCTGCAGCAAGAGCTGGCGCTGGTTACCGGAGCGGTGGATGCCATGGTGGTGGACGTCCAGTGTGTTATGGAATCCCTGCCTGACATTGCCCAGTGCTACCATACCAAGATTATCACCACCTCGCCCAAAGCCAAAATTAGCGGCGCGATGCATATCGAGTTTGACGAGCACAAAGCTATGGAAGGAGCCAGGGAGATAGTCAGAATAGCGATTGAGAACTTCCCCAGGAGAGGTAAAAATATCCGCATTCCCAAAGAGAAATGCGACCTCATTGCCGGGTTCAGCCATGAAACCATCAACTACCTGCTGGGTGGTCTGTTCCGGGCTTCATACCGGCCGCTGAATGACAACATCATCAATGGCCGAATCAGGGGAGTGGCCGGCGTCGTCGGCTGCAACAACGCCCGCACCGCCCATAATGAGGGTCACATTGCCATGGTCAAGGAGCTGATAAAGAACGATGTGCTGGTACTGCAGACCGGCTGCAGCGCCATGGCCAGTGCTATGGCCGGGCTCATGGTGCCCGAGGCAGCCAAATATGCCGGCGAGGGACTGGCTTCAGTCTGTGAAGCAGTCGGTATTCCGCCGGTATTGCACCTGGGTTCCTGCGTGGACAACAGCCGCATCCTGATAGCGGCTACCGCCATGGTCAAAGATGGTGGCCTGGGCGATGACATCAGCGATTTGCCTGCCGCCGGCGCGGCGCCGGAGTGGATGAGCGAGAAAGCCATCTCCATCGGTCAGTACTTTGTCGCCTCCGGGGTATTCACCGTGTTCGGTGTAACCTGGCCGACCACCGGCAGCAAAGAGGTAACCGATTTCCTGTTCAAGGACATGGAAGAGCTGTACGGCGGCATGTGGGCTTTTGAGCCTGACCCTGTTAAAGCCGCCCAGCTTATGATTGCGCATATTGACAAAAAGCGCAAGGCCCTGGGCATTGACAAAGCCAGAGAGCGCGTCCTCTATGATATGGAGATGAGACGCGAGATGGAATCGGCCTAAGCGCCAGAGCGATGAGAGAAGGGGGTTAATAAGTATGTCAAAGATCATTGCTTCCGCCGCAATCAGAGGTGCCTACAAGATTTTCGGACAGGCAGAAGAGAAATGGCAGCAGGCGATGGATAAATGGGGCGCCAATGAACCCGTCGGTTTCCCCAACACCGCCTACTACCTGCCGGTGATATACGGCATTCTGGGCGAGAAAGTGGAAAAACTGGGCGATATGGAGCGTATCCTGAAGAGATGCCGCTCCCTGCTGCCACCGCCGGTCAGGGAACTGCATCCTCTGCCCTACCTCGCTCCCGCCCTTGACGCCGGCATGGCCACCTTTTTCGCCGAGGAAATAATTGAAGCGATTCGCTACCTAGAGCAGCCTGAATTCTACCTGACCGGGGAAGACATAGCCGATAGTAATATCTGGCTCGGGGCGGCCGATGACGTCATCATGAGAAAGCGCGGTCTTGAGTTCGTCGATGGCACCGCGCCCGGCTTTGCCGCTATCCTCGGCGCAGCACCAACCAGCGAGATTGCGGCGAAGATTGCACAGGAGCTGCAGCAGAAGAACATTTACGTCTTTATGTCCGCCGAATATAACGGCAAGCGTTTCTCCGAGCAGCTTGTTGAGGCTGGCGTCCAGATCGGATGGCCAACCCGTTTGGTCTCATTCGGTCCTGAGGTTACCGCAACGGTATTTGCTGCCGGCTTTGCCACCAGAGCCGCCCTTTCCTTCGGCGGTGTTGAACCAGGCGACTACCGCAAGTTGCTCATCTATAACAAGGACCGCATCTTTGCCTTTGCCATGCCTCTCGGCTACGTAACCGACGAATGGTACGCCAACGCTGCCGGAGCCATCTGCTTTGGCTTCCCCACCATCGCTGATACGCCCATACCGGAGGTCCTGCCCACCGGCATTACCACCTACGAGCACGTGGTCTCCAATATTCCCCACGACGAGATTGTAGCTAAAGCAATCGAGATTCGAGGCCTCAAAGTCACCGTCTCCGAAGTGCCGATACCAGTCGCTTTCGGCCCCGCTTTCGAGGGAGAGCGCGTACGCGGCGAAGATATTTACCTTGAGGCCGGCGGCGGCCGCACCCCGATGGTGGAGTGGGTAACCAGCAAACGGATGGACGAGGTGGAGGACGGCAAGATTGAGGTGGTCGGGCCGGAATTAACCGACATTGAAGCCGGCGCACAGTTGCCACTGGCGATTGTGGTTGAAGTTGCCGGCCGCAACATGCAGGAAGACTATGAGCCCATCCTGGAGCGGCAGATCCACCACCTTATCAACTATGCTCAGGGCCTGATGCACATCGGGCAGAGGGACATCGCCTGGCTCCGCGTCAGCAAGCAGGCGGTGGAAAAAGGATTTAAACTTGAGCACATCGGTACCCTCCTTCACGCCAAGCTCCACCAGGACTTCGGCCGTATCTTCGACAAGTTACAGGTCAAGCTCTATACCGAAGAAGCCAAGGTAAAGGAGACCGCGGAGAAGGCCAAGGAGGTCTATACCACCCGCGATGTCCGCATTGAAGGCATGACCGACGAGACTACCGACATCTATTACTCCTGCACGCTGTGTCAGTCCTTTGCCCCGAGCCATGTCTGTGTCATCAGCCCGGAGAGGACCGGCCTGTGCGGCTCCTATAACTGGATGGACTGCAAGGCTGCCTTTGAAATCAGCCCTACCGGCCCCAATCAGCCCGTGGAAAAAGGCGAGATGATTGACACCAAGCTCGGGCAGTGGAAGGGAGTTAACGAATTCATCACCAAGGCCTCCCGCGGGAAGATAGACCACTATAACTTCTACAGCATCATCAATGACCCGATGACCACCTGCGGCTGCTGCGAGTGTATCGCCGCCGTTCTGCCGCTCTGCAATGGCATAATGACAGTAAACCGCGAGTACAGCAGTGATACGCCCTGCGGCATGAAGTTCACCACCCTGGCCGGCACCATCGGTGGCGGTATCAGCACGCCGGGATTTGTCGGACACGGTAAATACAACACCACCCAGAAGAAATTCATCATCGGAGACGGCGGTTTGTTGAGAATAGTCTGGATGCCCAAGTCACTGAAGGAAGAAATTGCCGAGCGGTTCAAGGCACGTGCCGAGGAACTGGGAGTACCGGACCTGCTGGACAAGGTTGCCGATGAGACCATCGGCACCAGCGAGGAAGAAATCCTCCCCTTCCTTGAGGAGAAAGGACATCCAGCCCTGACCATGGACCCGATACTGGGCTAAGAAAGGAGAGTTGCCATGCCACCGACTGGAATTGAGATTTTTAAATTGCTGCCCAAGACGAACTGTGGCGACTGTGGCGTGCCCACCTGCCTGGCTTTCGCCATGCAACTGGCTTCGGGCAAGGTAGAACTGAGCGCCTGTCCCCACGTTTCTGAGGAATCAAAGGAGAAGCTGTCCGAGGCCTCAGCGCCGCCTATTTTACCGGTTACCATCGGTGTCGGCGACCGGGCACTGAAGATTGGCGGCGAGACAGTCATGTTCCGTCACGAAAAAAGATTTGAGAACCCGCCCGGCATCGCCATCCTCATCAAGGACACCATGGATGATGCCGAGGTCAACGCCAGACTGGAAAAGTGCCAAACGCTCCAGTATGAAAGAGTCGGCCTCACGCTCCGTCCCGAGCTGGTGGCAGTAAAGAGCGAATCCGGTGAGCCCCAGAAGTTCGAGGGCGTGGTGGGCAAGGTGGCGCAGGGCACCGATTGCGGCATTATCCTGATGAGCGATAACCCCGATGTCCTGGCCGCCGGACTGAAAGCCTGTGCCGACCGCAAACCACTCATTTACGCCGCTACCAAAGATAACGTTGATAAAGTCGCGGCGCTGGCCAAGGAAAGTTCCTGCCCGGTGGCGGTAAAAGGCTCGGGGCTGGAAGAAGTAGTGGCACTGAGTGACAAACTGACCCAGGCGGGACTGAAGAATATAGTTATTGACTCCGGCTCCAGGACTTCACGCCAGGCACTTGAGGACCAGATAATCATCCGCAGCGCCGCGCTGAACAAGAAGTTCCGCCCGCTCGGATTTCCCACCATCACCTTCCCCTGCGAGATGACCGACGACCCGATGAAAGAAGCATTGATTGCCTCCATGTTTGTCGCCAAATACGGTGGCATAATCGTTCTTTCCGATTTATACGGCGAAAGCCTGTTCCCGCTGCTCGTGGAAAGGATGAACATCTTCACCGACCCGCAGCGGCCGCTGGCGACGAAGGAAGGTATCTACGAAATTGGCGGTCCCGGTGATAATGCACCGGTGCTGATTACGACCAATTTTTCGCTGACCTACTTCCTGGTCTCGGGCTACCTGGAAACCAGCCGTGTTTCCAGCTGGCTGCTGGTGAAGGACACGGAGGGGCTCTCGGTAATGACCGCCTGGGCCGCCGGCAAATTCAGCGCTGATATCATCGGCCCCTTTGTCAAGAAGAGTGGCATTATGGACAAGGTAAAACACCAGAAATTGATTATTCCGGGATATGCGGCGGTGGAAAGTGGCGGTCTGGAAGAAGAACTGCCCGGCTGGGAGATACTGGTCGGGCCAAGGGAAGGCGCCCACATCCCGGCCTTCGTGAAAGCATGGACTCCATAAGGAGGATATAATGATACTCATAGGCGAAAACATCAACATGATGTCTCAGACCATTGGCCCGGCACTCAAGGATAGAAACCCCAAGCCAATCCAGGACCTCGCCAAGGCTGAAACCGGGTCCGGCGTGGATTACCTTGACCTCAACATTGGTCCGGCCAGAAAGACCGGTAGCGAGCTGATGCCCTGGGTGGTCAACACCGTGCAGGAAGTCACCGATTTACCGCTGTCACTGGACACCACCAACCTCGCGGCCACGGAAGCCGGCCTCCAGACAACCCGGAAAACTCCCCTTATCAACTCCGTTTCCCTGCAGCCGGACCGGATAGGACCCGGCCTGGAGCTCGCTAAGAAATACGACGCCGATGTCATCGCCCTGCTCTGGGGCGCCGAGGGTATGCCGCGAGATGCCAACGAAAGGGCTATGAACGCTGTCGACTTTGTTTACAAGGCCAATGAAATCGGCATTGCCAATGAAAAACTCTGGGTTGACCCGATTGCCAGCCCTTTATCGGTAGAAATAAACCAGGTCACAGCACTCGTCGAGTTTATGGCCATGCTCGGGGAGATCGCGCCGGGTTGTAAATCGGTGGTTGGTTTATCCAACATTTCCAACGGCACACCGACCAACCTCCGGCCATGGCTGAACCGCACCTATCTCATGATGCTGATGAAGCATGGCCTGCACTCGGCAATCGTGGACGCCTTTGATACCGACCTGATACAGATTGTGAGGGGGAAGAGACCAGAAATATTGAGCCTGGTACACCGGATAATGGACGGTGAGACGCCCGATTATGCATCTCTATCCGAGGAGGAAGCCAAGTACGCCAAGACAGTCAGGGTACTGACCGGTAAATCGCTCTACTCCCACTCCTGGCTGGAAATATAAACTCTGGTGACGTAACATCCATGGGAGAAGTCGCCGCTTAGACCTGATACGGAACCAGATGAATGAAGGCAAGGCATTGACGTTACCCATCAAGCAGAATGACGGATACGGATATGAACTGGCTTTTCGCCTGGCTGCGGAACGGCTGGCGGAAATCGAAGATATTGAGCCACAGTGCCACCGATGCGGTGCCAGATTTCTTAAATCAGAGAAAACGATATCCCTTGACTTCCTGAACCAGACATACCTCATAACGTATCCGGACGCCAGCGTATCTCGCCAGGACAGTGAAGAAGGCGTATCACTGGTAGACAAAATACTGCTGCTTCACTACGTTACGCAGGCAAAGGGCACACCGCTCTCCGGTGAGCTCATCTCATTCAAGGAGCTGGCTGGTGCCGCCGGCTATTTCCCGACCTTTTATAATCGAACCATAAAACCGCTGATCACCTGCTTCGGACATGAACCGGAGCGATTGCTGGAGATGGCAGAGTCGGTCGGCGGACGTAAAGCGGATTACGGCGACGTCTCGGTGACCATTCACGCTTTAAATATGGTGCCGTTAACCATGGTGCTCTGGAAAGGCGATGCCGAATTTCCTCCCGAAGGCACCATCATGTTCGACCGCACCATCACCGATTACCTGCCAAACGAAGATATTATTATTCTCTGCCAGAGCACCAGTTGGCGACTGGTGAAACTGCTTAAATCTGGAAATAACAACCCGGACCGAAGTCGAGGTTAAAAATAAATAGCCGCGCTGAAAAACTGATAACGGAGCTTTACGAGGTGTATCATGGGAATGATTAGACTGACCATTGATGGCCAGAAAATCGAAGCCAGCGAGGAGACATCTATCCTGGAGGCGGCGATATCGGCAGACATTTACATTCCGGCCATCTGCGCGCATCCCATGCTCACCCCTGATGGCTCCTGCCGGCTGTGCCTGGTGGAACTAGAAGATGCGGAGGCACCCGTCACCGCCTGCAACACCAAAGTTATCGAGGGCATGGTGGCACATACGGATACGTCTCTGCTCAGAGAGGAGCGGACGGACGCGCTGAAAAAGCTCCTCGCTCATCATCCCTGTGAATGCCTTATCTGTGAACGGCGCGACCGCTGCGGACCGTATGATATCTGTCTGCGCAACGTGGCGGTGACCCAGCGCTGCGTCCTCTGCCCCTACAACGGCCAGTGTGAGATACAGCAGGTGGTCGATTACATAGGGCTGGAGGGAGAAGAGCTTACCTGGCAGTACCGTGGTTTACCGATCGACCGTGACAACCCTCTTTTCGAAAGAGACTATAACCTGTGCATAAGCTGCTCAAGGTGCGTGAACGCCTGCAAGGAGATACGTGGCATCGAGGCCATCAAGATGGTCGACCATGACGGCGGCCGCTGGCCGGAACCGTCAGATGACAAATCGCTCATCGATTCCGGCTGCAAGTACTGCTCCGCCTGCGTTGAAGTCTGCCCCACCGGGGCACTGATTGACAAGGTAGCTAAATGGCGGCCGGAGATAGACCACGAGGAGCTGACCAATCCGTGCAGCTATGCCTGCCCTGCCCATATTGATGTCCCCCGCTATGTACGTCTCTGCGGTGAGGGGCGATTTGCCGAGGCGCTGGCCGTCATCAGGGAGCGCGTTCCCTTCCCCGGCGCCCTGGGAAGGGTCTGCATCCACCCCTGTGAACAGGCCTGCCGCCGCGAGGCCCTGAACGAGCCAATATCAATAAAATTCCTGAAATGGGCCGCCGCAGAGCGCGACGATGGCCAGTGGCTGAAACTGGCCAAAAAAACGCCCCCGACCGGGAAAAAGGTGGCCATCATCGGCTCGGGACCGGCGGGGCTTACCGCCGGCTACTATCTGGCCAAGCAGGGACACGCCGCTACCGTTTTCGAGGCCCTTCCTGAGCCCGGCGGGATGATGCGCGTCGGCATCCCCGACTACCGCCTGCCGACGGAAAAGCTCAACGCCGAAATTGACATTATAAGAAAAGCCGGCGTTGAGATTAAGTTAAATACCAGAATAGATTCCATCGATGACCTGTTTACCCAGGGCTATGATGCCGTCTTCGCTGCGCCGGGGGCACACCAGGGCATGAAGATGGGCGTGGAAGGGGAAGATGCCCGGGGCGTTTTCGATGGTGCTACATTCCTGAGAGAGGTTAACCTGGGCCGGAAGATAGACACCGGTGCCAGGGTTGCGGTAATCGGGGGCGGAAATGTCGCCATTGACGCGGCACGGGTCTCTCTCCGCACTGGCGCCAGGAAGGTAACCATTGTTTACCGCCGCACACGGGCAGAGATGCCCGCCAGCCCGGAGGAGGTCGAGGCCGCCCTGGAAGAAGAAATAGAAATAATGTTCCTCGCCGCCCCGGTGCGCATTGACCGGGCAGGCAATATTTTAAATTTAATGTGCACCCGCATGGAACTCGGTGAACCCGACGCCAGCGGGCGCCGTCGACCGGTTCCCATCAGGGACAGTGAGTTCGCCACCGAGTTCGACTCCATTATTGCTGCCATCGGTCAGATGCCGGATATCCCAGGCGGTTTCAACCTCAAGCTGGGCAGGGGCAACACCATTCAGACCAGTGCAGAGACTATGGCCAGCAGCACCAAGGGTGTCTGGGCGGGTGGCGATGCCGTCAGCGGTCCGGCCTCGGTCATTGAGGCCATCGCCGCCGGCCGAAAGGCCGCCGCGTCTATTGATAAATATCTGGGCGGCACGGGAGATATCAGCGAAGTCCTGGCGCCGCCGAGTGAGTTCAGCCTCTGCGTGGGCAAAGATGACGGCTTTTTCGAGTGGACGCGGCCGCCTATGCCGGCACTGCCGGTGGAGAAGAGAATTGATAACTTCGAGGAAGTTGAGCTTGGCCTCAACGATGAGGCAGCGGCGAAAGAAGGCAAGCGCTGCCTGCAGTGCGCCGTGCGCTGCATCATTACCCCACCACCATTACCCCCCAAGCCGAGTAAAAGCAAATATAGGCGGGAAAAAGTTGCTTTAAAGTGATGGATGAGATCAGGATAACCATCGACGGGAGAGAAATCAGGGCCAGCAAGGATACCCTCCTGCTCGAGGCAATCCTGGCGGCGGGGATATATGTCCCCAATCTGTGTCATGACCCTGACCTGGAGCCAACCGGTGATTGCCGCCTCTGCGTGGTGGAAATCGCAGGCATGCCAGATTTCGTTACCGCCTGCACCACGCCCGTCACCGAAGGAATGGTGGTACAAACCAATACCGCGCCGTTGCATGAAGCCCGCCGCGCCGCTCTGGAACCAGTCCTGGCCGAGCACCCCAGCGAGTGCCTTGTCTGCGACCGCAAGGAACGGTGCCAGCCCTACGATATCTGTTTACGCAATGTTTCCGTAACCGACCGCTGTGTGCTCTGTTCCAAGAACTGCCAGTGTGATTTACAGAAGGTGGTCGACTACCTGGGTGTGACCGAGCTACCCATTCGCCCCAAAAACAGAGGGCGTCCGGTCGATTACAGCAACCCCTTTTTCAAGATAGACCGCAATTACTGCATTCTCTGCCGCAAATGCGTTCGCACCTGTAATGAAGTTACCAGCGTGGGTGCCATTGAGATAGGCCATAATGGAGACCGCGAGCAGGTCAGTCCGGTTGACAGCAACTCTCTGTTTGAGTCAAAGTGCCGTTCCTGCGGTGAATGCATGGTGCGCTGCCCGGTGGGTGCCCTGATGCCGAAAATGGCGGTACCGCCAGCCCATGAGGTGAAGACCACCTGCCCTTACTGCGGTGTTGGCTGCCAGATGTACCTCGGGGTGAAAGATGGCCGGGTCATATGCGTCCGCGGGGATAGAGATAATGAAGTAAACCGTGGCCGACTCTGCGTCAAGGGCCGCTTTGGCGTCACGGAATTTATTCACCACCCTGACCGCCTGAGCAACCCCCTCATCAGGCAAAACGGAGAGCTCCGTGAAGCCACCTGGAACGAGGCGCTCGACGCGGTGGCAGCGGGGCTGGGCCGGTACAAGCCGGAAGAGGTAGCCATTATTTCATCGGCCAAGTGTACCAACGAGGAAAACTACCTTCTCCAGAAACTGGGGCGGGCGGTCATCGGTACACATAATATCGACCACTGTGCCCGCCTCTGACATTCCCCCACGGTGGCCGGTCTGGTCACCACTTTCGGGAGCGGGGCCATGACCAACTCCATTGGTGATATCAAAGACGCCGCTTGTATTTTCGCCATCGGCACCAACACCACCGACGCCCACCCGGTAATTGGCTTTGAAATCAAGAAGACGGTGCGCCATGGCGCAAAGCTCATTGTGGCCAACCCGAGAGAAATCGAACTGGTACGCCACGCCGATATCTACCTGCAGCACCATCCCGGCAGCGACGTTGCCCTGCTCATGGGCATGTGCCGGGTAATCGTCGATGAGGGCCTGCTGAATGAAGGCTTCATCAACGAGCGCTGCGAGAATCTGGATGCTTTCAAAGAATCGCTGCCATATTTTGACCTGGATACCGTGACAAAGATTACCGGCGTGCCGAAAGACAAAATAATTCAGGCATCCAGAATGTACGCCACCCATAGCCCCGCGGCGCTCTTCTATGCGATGGGCATTACCCAGCATTCCCACGGCACCGATAATGTCATTGCCGTGGCCAACCTGGCCATGCTCACGGGGAATATAGGCAAGCCGGGGAGCGGCGTCAATCCGCTGCGCGGCCAGAACAACGTCCAGGGCGCCTGCGATATGGGGGCACTGCCCAATGTCTACCCCGGCTACCAGGCGGTGACCAGCGAACCGGTAAAGGGAAAATTTGAGGCGGGCTGGAGTTGCTCGCTGCCTCCAACCAGAGCCGGACTTACCCTCACCGATATGTTTGAGGCCGCCTACAACGGTCAAATCAAAGCGATGTATATCATGGGTGAGAACCCGGTGTTGACGGAGCCGGAAGCCAAACACGCTATTCAAGCGTTGCAGCGCCTGAAACTGCTCATCGTGCAGGATTGTTTCCCCACCGAAACCACCCGGCTGGCGCATATTGTCCTGCCTTCGACAACTTTCGCCGAGAAAGAAGGCACCTTCACCAACACGGAGCGAAGGGTGCAGCGAGTAAGAAAGGCGGTTGAACCGGTTGGCAATGCCCGGACGGACTGGTGGATTATCGGGCAGGTCGGACAGCGAATGGGCAGCAACGGCTTTGATTTCACCAACCCGTCCCAGATTATGGATGAGATCGCCCGGCTGACACCAAGCTATGGAGGCATTTCCTACCGTCGTCTGGAAAAGGGAGGATTGCAATGGCCCTGCCCCACCGAAGAGCATACGGGAACGGCCATTCTCCACACCGAGATATTTACCCGCGGCAAGGGGCATTTCGTGCCGCTTGAGTACCGGCCGTCAGCCGAACCCCCTGATGAAGACTACCCACTGGTGCTGACCACCGGCCGCAGTCTGTTCCATTACCACACCGGCACGATGAGCCGAAAGGTGAAAGGGCTTAACGCTTTTCACAGCGAGGAACTGGCGGAAATAAACCCCAGGGACGCCGCCGCCTTCAGCATTGCTGACGGTGATACGGTGCGGGTGGTTTCCCGGCGTGGCGAAGTCACCGCCCGGGCCAAAATCACCGAGGTTTCCCCGGTTGGCGTGGTCTTCATGACCTTCCATTTCGCCGAGAGTCCCACCAATCAGCTGACCATACCGGCACTGGACCCAGTGGCCAAGATACCGGAGTTCAAGGTCTGCGCTATCAGAATTGAGAAGACCGCCGCTTCCTCCTGATAAGACAGGCGCCAAGGCGAGAATTTCATTCCCCTGTCGTGGTATGATACACATAATTAACAACTCAACTGCGTACGGTTTTGTACCGCAGAAAGGAACCCGGCCATCAGAAATAGATTCAGCCTGCGCTCTCTTTTTAGCGGGCTGCTGCCTTTACTGGTACTGGCACATCTTTCCCACCACCTGGTGACCGCCCTGCCGGTGCCGCTCCTGCCCTATATCCGCGATGAATTCGCCCTGGATTACACCCGCGCCGGATTTTTAATATCGGCTTTTAGCGTTATCTACGGCGTCTGCCAGCTGCCAGCGGGCTGGCTATCCGACCGCCTCGGGCCACGCATCCTGCTCACCATCGGCATCGCCGGCGTGGGGGCAACCGGACTGCTGGTTGGCATAGCACCAAACTATATCGTACTGGTCACCGCTCTCGTGCTGATGGGTATACTGGGTGGTGGTTACCACCCCGCCGCCACCACCATGATATCAGCCGCGGTGGCGCCGAGAACCCGCGGCCAGGCACTCGGCATTCACATGGTCGGCGGCAGTTTTAGTTACTTCTTAGCGCCACTCATCGCCGCCGGCATTGCCGCCGCCTGGGGCTGGCGCGGTCCTTTCATCACGCTGGCCATTCCCAGTATCGGTATTGGCATTGTGCTCCATATAATGCTGGGGAAACGCATGCCGTCTCAGAAAGCAGCGACCGGGAACACCGGAGTCTCAACTGAAACCCCACCTGCGCCCGGCCACAGGCGCCGCCTCATAACTGTGGTGGTATTGAGCTCCTTCACCATGGCACTGCTTATATCCATCGTTTCATTTGTCCCGCTTTTACTGGTTGATATATATGACACGGGTAAAGAAATGGCGGCGGCTTCAGTATCGCTCGTATACGGTATGGGACTCTGGGCGGGACCGTTCGGCGGCTATCTCTCGGACCGCTTTGGCCGGGTGGCGATAATCACCATCATGTGTTTGACGGGCAGCATCGCCGTTTACCTTTTTAATGTGCTACCTTACGGCTTTGGCACCGCGGCCATACTGGTTATCATCGGCATTACCATATACTTCAACACCACCGCGACACAGTCATACATCGTTGACCAGACCACCGCCAGATATCGTTCCACAGTTCTCGGCTTTTACTTCTTCGGCAATATGGAAGGTACTGGAATACTGACCCCTGTACTGGGCTACCTGATTGACCATTTCGGTTTCCATACGAGCTTCACCATCAGCAGTGTGGCTATTGTGAGCGTGCTTATTATCTGCTCTGTTATCCTGCGGCTGAGCCGGAGATAGCTGGTCTGTGACTACCACTTAAGTACTTGTTCCAATGGTACTAATTCACCATGCTTGTTCTGTTGATTTCTGGCATTGCAATATGTATTATGTAAACAGGAGTATAATAGTTATGGTCAAGACCGTATATCAATCAGTGTGGGGGTTGGGTAGTCGTTAACCATAAAAACTGGTCTCGCCCTGGTAATACCCATTACCGAATAGCTATGTTGAAAAGGATTCTCACTGTAACCATATTTCTAGTTACCATATTGGCTTTTGGTTGCCAACTGTTCTATCCGGTAAATTACGCAAATACAGTGGTGCGGGCGGAATCTGGCCCTGACCTGACCGTTCAAATGATAACCAGTTCACCAGAAACGCCGACCTTCGGGGACGATGTAACCTTCACGGTAACTATCGGCAACCAGGGCACGGCTGCTTCAGGTCAATGCTATGTTGCCTATTATATTGACGATGAGTATATTGACGATGAGTACGTGCCACCCATTGACGCCGGTAGCAGCACCGAATTCACCTTCATATGGGCCGCCGAAGCCGGCATACATGACATCACCGTGGTGGTCGATTACAAGGAGCAGGTTAATGAAAGCGATGAGGGTAATAACGAGAAGACCTACACGTTATCAACGCTGGGCACGGACCTGATAATCGATTCTATAACCTGGTCGCCATCGGAACCTTCCGTTGGCGCTACGGTGGTTTACACAGTAAGTGTTAAGAATCGAGGCACGGTCATCGCCAACTCAAGCCGCGTACATTTTTACATCGACAGCGCTTCCTGGGGTGATAAAGATGGCGGCAAAATATACCCCGGTGAAACGCTGCCCTTAACTTTTTCCTGGTTTGCCAAGGCAGGCCCACGCGATATTAAGGCTATCGTCGATAAAAACAACTCCGTGCCGGAGACGGATGAAGATAACAATGAAATGACGGTAGTCTTCTCAGCTTTCCTTCCCGACCTCATCATAGATGATATCACCTGGTCTCTCGAGGAACCATCAATAAGCGATAACGTAAGCTTTACTGTATCCGTTACCAATCAGGGTAGCGTTGCGTCGGGCAACACAACCGTCAATTTTTACGTTGATGACAGGTATTTAGATTCAGAGTGGATCGATAAACTTGATCCCAGCACCTCTGAAAACGTGACTTTTTCCTGGATTGCTAAGAAGGGCACACACGATATAAAAGCCACGGTGACCCCGCATGCCGTTGTTACCGAGAGCGATGAGACCAATAATGAAAAAGTCATCACCTTCTCACCGAGTCTTGCCGACCTTATTGTTCAGGATATTACCTGGTCACCGACTGAGCTATCGGTAGGCGATAAGGTTACCTTCACCGTGACCGTGAAGAACCAGGGGATTGGCAACTCAGCAGAATCCAGTGTCAATCTGCGCATTGATAGTTTCTACATGGGCTATCGGGCACTGGAAGGCATAGATGCCGGTGACACGACGGGAGTAACTTTTACCTGGAGAGCCGAAGCAGGTTCACATCAGATAAAGGCCATGGTCAACCCCAAGGATGAGGTGCCCGAGAGCGATGAAGCGAATAATGAAAAAAACATCACCTTTCTAACGCCACCTCCTGACCTCATCATAGAGCAGATAACCTGGACCCCGCCAGAGCCGATTATCGGTGACACAGTGACATTTACCGTTACGGTAAAAAATCAGGGAGAGGCTGGCTCTGACTATGCCCATGTTGCCTATTACATTGATGATAACCGCGTGTCTTCTAACTACATAAATCCAATATCAGCTAACGCAACCGATAATCAGACCTTCACCTGGGCAGCCATCGCCGGCGAACATGTTATTAAAGCTTTTGTTGATTACACCGAGGTAGTTGCCGAAAGCGATGAGACCAATAATGAAAAGGTAATCACCCTTGTCCCCATTGGTCCCGATCTCATAATCGAAAGTATAGACTGGTCGCACAACGACCCATCGGCAGGAGAAACGGTAACCTTTACTGTCACCGTAAAGAATGATGGAGGTAGCCGGGCAGACGCTTCACTGGTCTATATTTACATTGATAACAACCCAAGGGGCTATCAGGACATCCCAGACATGGACCCTGGCACAAGAGTAATCAGAACCTTTGACTGGAAAGTGACATTGGGTTCGCACGCTATCAAGGCCGTGGCCGATAATTCGAACCTGGTGACAGAGAGCAACGAAATAAATAATGAGACGTCGATTGCCTACCCTATGCCTGACCTTAACTTCGAAGCCATGATATGGAGTCCAATTAACCCATCAATAGGGGATAAAGTCACATTGACCGCATACCTCAAGAATAAAGGCAGCCTCAGGGCAGGTGGTTTCCAGATATACTTCTACGTCGATGATAAGCTCGTAAATCAGCAGGATATTCCGCAGCTCGACGCTGGTGCGCGCGTGACCAGTACCTTTGAATGGGATGCCACCGCCGGCCCGCATACCCTTACCGTGTTCGCTGATGGCGCCAATGTTGTTGCTGAGGGAGTTGAGAGCAACAATGGAGAAACGGTCGCCTTTTCCATTCCCGCCCCTGATCTGATCATCGAGTCCATCACCTGGCCCTCTGGAGAACCCTCGGCCAGTGACAATGTGGTCTTTACGGTAACCGTCAGAAATCAGGGTGATGCCAAGGCCAGATATTCATCCGTGAATTATTATGTCGATGGCCAGTACCTGGCATCAGGACAAATCAATTCACTTGAGCCCGACGCTGAGACTGAGGAGATTTTCAGTACCTGGATGTCACAGGCTGGACCTCATACTATCAGGGTGGTCATCGATGAAGGCAACCAGGTTCCGGAAAGCAATGAAGTGAACAATGAAAAAGTGGTGACCTTCTCTACTGAAAACACCACTTCAGCAGCAGAACAGGCGCCCGCTCCCGACACAAAACCCCGGCAAGGGCCAGCCCCGCTCCCACTAACACCACCGGAAAAAGACTACAAGACAGAGATATTCTTTGGCATCGTGGTGGTGATACTCGCCATTACTCTGACTCTCTCGCTGCTCCGGGAGCTCCGAAGAAGGAAGTAACGTCCGCCTCAGTAAAGAGTTGATTTAAGCGATTTTTCTATCTTTAACAATCTTGCTCAGCGCTGACGACGCGGCGCTCCGCACAAAGCCTTCGTCGCTACTCAAGGCAATAAACTGAAACCCCTGGGCAATGCGTTCGTTGACCGCTTCGGCACTGCCCACCTGGATTCCCCCCCGAACACCATACTTTTTCCCTGCCGCCAGCGCCTTGTTTACCGCAGCCACGTGGCGGGGGTCGGTCTGGTCCAGACCCGGTTTCAACCCCAGGGATATAGCCAGGTCACTTGGCCCGATAAAGAAGCCGTCCACACCCTCCACGGAGAGGATTTCATCAACGCGATTCACGGCATCAATATGCTCAATCTGTACTATCAAAGCAATCTCCTCGTTGGCGTGCTCAAAGTAATCGACCCCGCCGTAAAGCCGTGCCCGCGGACCACCATAGCTCCGCACGCCGAGCGGCGGATAGCGAGTGGCCTGCACTGCCCGTATCGCTTCTTCACGACTGTTCACCATGGGAATGACCAGTCCGTAAGCACCGGCATCCAGAGCGCGCTTGATGCACATCGGGTCGTTCCACGGTACCCTGACCATTGGCACTGCGCCGGTATATAAGACAGCCTGCACGATGGATTGCGTTGTATTGATATCAATGGAACCATGCTCGGTGTCAACTACTATCCAGTCGAATCCCATATTGGCGATGATTTCGGCGGTGATGGGACTGCCAAGCACCATCCAGGTGCCAACTGCCGCCTTGCCTTCACGCCACAGCTCCTTCACGCGGTTCTTCTTCAATTTATTCTCCCCTTTTTCAGCTTTTCATCTGTTCCAGGAAGCGCTTCAGCCTGGACTGAAATTTCGGCTGGTCCCAGACCTCCCGGTTCACCACACCGTCGGGCATTTCCCCGTTTATAAGCTGCGTCATCTGCCTGGCGATGATTTCCCACACGTTGTTGAGAAAATGGTCGGTGAAAACCATGGCATGGGCGGTAACGATGACATTGTCCAGCTTTAACAGCGGGTTATCCGGCGGCGTTGGCTCCTGTTCAAAGACATCCAGTGCCGCTCCCTGTATCCACCTTTCACGCAGCGCTTTCACGAGCACCGCCTCATCAATAATCGGCCCGCGAGCGGTATTAATCAGGAAGGCAGTCGGCTTCATCTTTTTCAGTTCCCTCTCGCCAACGAGATGACGTGTCTTCTCATTCAGCGGACAGCTGATATTGAGGAAGTCAGATTCAGAGAGCACCGTGTCCATATCCACCAGCTTCACGTCAACATCGCTCACATCTTCCGGTTTGAGGTAAGGGTCATAGGCGATGTGCCTCATGCCAAAAGGCTTGGCCAGCTTGAACATCTCATGCCCTATGTTCCCCACACCCAATGACCCCAGCGTCCTGCCAATCAGGCCGTAGCCGTTGTATTTGGCCACCTCGCTCCATCGTCCTTCGCTGGTTAGCTGGTGCTTGATGAAAAGACGTGTGCTGAGGGCAAGGATAAACGTAATGACGGCCACCGCGACCGGGCGGCGCACCGCGTCCGGCGTGATGCATAAAAGTACCCCGGCTTTGGTCAGCGCCGGAACGTCAATGCGGTCATAACCAACACCGTTGCGGTGTAGTGAAAGAAGCCGGTCATTGCCGACGAAACTGCTCTCCGTCCATCGGGAAAAGGTACGGGTAACCACGATATCATAATCTTCTATCTGAGGCGGAGTCACTTCGGGCAGCATTTCGGCGAAGATCTCGCGTTCAATATCCGGTATCTTCTCCAGAGACCTGAATCCCGGGCAATCCAGGATAAAATTACCATCTTTGTCATAGTAATCCCGGGTGAAGCCGACCTTGGCTTTACGGCCCATGCTTGTTTCCTCCTTAAGTTGTAAATTTATGGTGTGGTAAACTTCTGCCCACCGTGAATTCTCTCAGGGTGATGGCGCATTAACCACATTTTTATCTTTCCCCTAATGTTTGTCAAACATTCACCGTTAGCAATTCCCTGATTCTTGTCATTTACCATGGAAATATTGTAATATTAACCGAAACGCTGGCGGCTGCCCGCGCCACAGTGTAATTATTACCCATCAACTGAATGATTCCATCCTCACAATTTATCAAATAGGGCTGAGAGAATACATTACAAGGAGGTATTTACGTGTTCAAATCGGTCAATCTTCTCAGGCTGAATCAGGGCCAGGAACTCTTGAATGAACTTGCCCGGTACTGTGAAAAGAAAGACATAACCTCGGCAATAATCCTCGGTATCATTGGCTCTCTGGAAAAAGCCAAATTCGGCACCGCTCCCAAAGACGGAAAGTGGGGATGGGACTTTGACGAGTATGAGGGCCACCTGTCTATCCTCTCCGCTCAGGGGTCGCTTTCCGTGTATGAAGGTGAGAAAATATTCCACATCCACATGTGCGCCATCGACCCACTGAAGCCGGGGCAGCTAATCGGTGGTCATGTTGAAGAAGCTACTGTCTGGGCGACGGTCGAGATTTACATCGGCGAGCTCAGTTATCAGCTCGAGCGTGACTTTGACCCGGAGGTCGGTCTGACGGCGCTACGAACCACCTAACCATAGTAAACTTAGATGAAGCTCATCACCTTGACACCCTAGCTCACCATACAGCGTAAAATGAGTTCCGCTATTTGAAACGCTTGACAAACTGAACGGACTTCGATATTATGGCATATCAGGTATGCACCAATGCACTGGAATTGACGACCACACCATATATTCTCCACACCTTATGGGTTATGGGCCAATAAGACATGAAAGGGGGTGACCACTTTCAGAAAACACCGTTACTTAACGACTATATTTCAATAAGGAGGATAAATTGAGCAAAAGATTAGTATTTGCATTAGTAATGGTTGTGGTACTGGTAAGCAGTCTGGCTGCGGCCTGTGCTCAGCCAGCGCCGGCGCCAGCTCCCGCTCCAGCACCTGCACCAGCTCCAGCACCGGCACAGCCCGTGGAAGTGGTCAAGTGGATTTACCAGGATGACAATCCCACCACCACCTCCACCTATATGTCCCTGGCCAGGGTCAGCAAGGCGATTGAGGCGGCCAGTGGCGGGCGCTTCATCATTCAGGCCAACGAGGGCGGTGCCATTGTTCCCGCTGACACTGAGATTGAAGCCGTTCAGAGGGGGATTCTTGATGGCGCTTCCAATGGCCCCATCCTGTGGGTTGGTGACCTCCCACAATCACCCCCATTCTCCATGATGGTCGGTGGTCCCACCGCAATGCAGTACCAAATGTGGTACCTGTGGGGTGAGGGCCTCGTCCTGATGAAAGAGATGTTTGATGCCGGCGGATTTGAGAATGTCAAACCAATAGCCACCATCTGCCGCGAGCCGGAGACCTTCCTCTACACCAGCTTCCCGGTCGATGGTCCGGAGGACCTGGCCGGCAAGAAGATGCGCCTCCTCGGTGACGAGGCGGTGATTTTCGGTGAGCTGGACGTGGCCGCTGTTTCCACCCCCAGCCCCGAAATCTACGAGGCCATGCAGCGCGGCGTCATTGACGGCTTCCAGCACTCAAGCCTGGCGGTTGACTGGCCCATGGGCTTCCACGAAATCGTTGATTACGCCTACGTATCCCCACTGCGCCAGCCCACCGACATGTATGTCTACATCGTCAACGAGCAGTCATGGGCTGACCTGCCCAACGACCTGAAGTGGATATTCACCGAACTGGTGTGGGCCGAGGGCACCAGGCACTACGCCGAGTGGACCTACAAGAACACTACCGCCACCGCCGACTGGATTGCTGCCGGCGTACAGGTTGTACCGGCACCCAAGTCACTGGAAGCCGCAATAGTTAATGCTTCCAATGCCTTCTACGCGAAGCGAATGGCCGAAGACCCGTTCTACGACAAACTGATGAAATCCCTCCAGAACTGGCGTGACGCCTACGCATTGACCTATCCGAGCCTGTAATTTCTAGAATCACCTCCCCGCCCCGGAGCCGTCTTCGGGGCGGGGAAGTTTAATAACCAGAAAAGAACAATTATGAGAAAATTTATACATACCGTTGACACCATCAGTGAGTGGACAGCTAAGACGGGACGATGGTTTATCATAGCACTGGTGGTGCTGGTGACTACTGAAGTCACATTGCGCTACGTTTTCAACAAGCCGACCCTTTGGGGATATGAGCTCCACGTCATGCTCGCCGCCAGCTCGTATATCCTCGCCTTTGCCTACACCCATAAACTCCGGGCACATGTTCGCGTCGATATAATATACGCTCACCTCCCTCCGAGAGGACAAGCCCTTATTGATTTCCTGGGCACGTTGCTTCTCTTCTTCCCTTTTATATTTCTTCTCTGTTTCACTGCCTGGAACTGGATGTTTGATTCTTGGGCGACCGGTGAGAGGATGCCCATTACCGGCTGGTACCCGCCGGCCGCGCCGTTGAGAACAGTGATACTCTATGGACTCTGTTTGTTTGCGCTTCAGGCCGTAGTCCATTTTATTCGAGATACATATCTACTGATGAGAGGCAAGCCATATGATTGATTTAAGTCCAGAAATGGTCACCGCCATCATGATTGGCGGAGTTCTCATCGGCGTCCTGACCGGTTTCCCCCTTGCATTCATCGTCGGAGCTATAGCTTTATTTGTTGGTTTCAGTATTTTCGGTCTCCGAGTTGCTGACGTCATTTATACCAATATCTATGGCATCATGACCAACTACATAATCATCGCGGTGCCGCTGTTTGTTTTCATGGGGGTGATGTTGGAACGCTCGGGTATAGCGGAACGGCTGTACGAGGCCATGTACCTGTGGCTCGGCGGCTTGAGAGGCGGTCTGGCCATCGTCACCGTGCTCATGGGCACCGTCATCGCCGCCACCGTGGGCATCATCGCCGCCTCCATCACCATGCTGGCGCTGGCTGTCCTTCCCTCAATGCTGAAACGCGGCTACAGCAAACCACTGGCCACCGGGGCCGTAACCGCCGGCGGCTGTCTGGGAATACTTATTCCCCCCAGCATCATGCTCGTGCTTTACGGACCGATGGCTGGAATATCAGTGGGCAAGCTCTTTTTCGGCGCTTTCTTACCCGGATTCACCCTGTCTGCCCTTTACATCACCTATATTGCCATACGGAGTTATCTCCAGCCGCAAATTGCACCCGCCGTACCCGTTGAAGACAGGAAAGTGCCTTTCCTGAAAAAAACTACCATGCTGCTAACCGCCATTGTACCGGTCGCCGTTCTCATCCTGTCGGTACTGGGAGTAATCTTTTTCGGTATCGCACCCCCCACCGAGGCAGCTGGTGTCGGCGCTTTCATGGCTACCATACTTGCCATTGTCTACCGGCGTTTCAGCTGGGCAACCCTGAAAGAGGCCTCTCTTATTACCATGCGAGCCTGTGGCTTTATCTTCCTCATTGTTACCATGGCCGTGGCCTTCAGCGCCGTCTTTCTCGGCGGTGGTGGCCGGGAGGTTATGTCCAATATCATCTTGAGCGCCCCCGGTGGCAAATGGGGTGTCTTTGCCGTCATCATGTTCATCATCTTCTTTATGGGCATGTTTATCGAGTGGATTGCCATCGTCTATATCATGGTGCCGATTATCACCCCCATTGCCGAGGCAGCCGGTTTCCCCCTCCTCTGGTTCTCCATTATGGTCTGTGTGAACCTGCAGATGGCTTTCATGACCCCGCCTTTTGCCTCTGGAATCTTCATCTGCCGCGGTGCCTGTGACCCAAAGCTTGGCGTCACCATGGGGGACATCATCAGGGGTGTGCTGCCGCATGTGGCACTGATTATTGTAGGACTCTTCCTTTTCACACTCTTTCCGCAGATAATTACCTGGTTACCCGGCCAGATGATACGCTAGTAACCAGTACCAGATACTTAGTTCAGAGTCGGGGAGGTAGGATTTATGACGCATGAAGCCCATAAAGTGGTGAAGGAGGCCGGCGGACGGCGCATTGTCATTGCCGACTCAGCGACCTCAGTCACCGAGGATAATAAGAATGATATCGTCGTTAACGGTTCACACTGCGGTGCCAATATCGCCCCCGACTACATACTCCCAAGTGGTGCCCGTGGGGCGATTGGCAATGATGCCGGCATCGGCCTGGAAAATGCGGGGATAGCCAGCCTGAAAACCCTGGAAGAGCATGGCATCCCGGCCGCAGCCGTCGCGGCCATGTCCGCCGAAATCGGTGTTGGCCAATCCACGTATAACGAGGGTGTCATATCGGCAGTTAACGAAGTGGCCAAAAAGATGGGCGTTACGACAGGCATGACTGCCAAAGAAGCGTCTGACAAAATGCTGGAAGGAATTCTGAACACGACATAGAAAGGGGAGGGGATAAACATTGGCTGGTCAGATAATAATAAAGCAATCTGGAAACCGTAAAATCGTCGTTGCTGATTCTGCGGCGGCGATGGACGAAAGTACTAAAGGCGATGTCTTCGTCGATGGTTCCCACTGCGGGATAAACGTCGGGGAGATAACGATTCATAGCGGCGTTGGCGCCATGATAGGCAACGATGCCGGATTGGGAAAGAACGATGCCGGTATCGTCGCCCTCAAAATGTGCGATGAACATGGCATTCCAGCCGCCGCTGTCGCAGCCATGTCGGCCAAAATCGGCAACGGCCGGAGCACCTATGAGCAGGGTAAAATTTCCGTAGTTAATGAGGCAGCCAAGAAACTCGGCGTTTCAGTCGGCATGTCCGCCAAGGAAGCGGCCGACAAATTGCTGGAAGCACTGGCCCAGAGCTAGAAGCAGTATTGTGGTGGAACCTGGCGGCTGGTCGTGTATCCTGGAATGCGGTATAATAAACCATGATGCTCGCTGGTATAGCTGAACCTGAATTAACCGACCGACTATCAAAAACCAACATCACTCAGCATATCAAAATACACGGAAAAGTTACTGAAACCCCCTGTAATGAACTCATAAGAGGCACTTACGGGGGATTTTTTTATGGGTAACATCAACTGGAATGTCTGACGGTCAACTATGACATGGAAGGGGAGATAAAATGAAAGCACTGGTTAAAACAAGCGAAGCCATCGGATACGAATATAAAGACGTTGATATGCCCAAAATCGGGCCCAAGGATGTCCTGGTCAAGATTATGGGGGCTGCGATATGCGGCAGCGATCTCCACGCCTACCATTCATCACCCAATATCATGAAAATGATGCAATTACCCATTGTTACCGGCCATGAGACGTGCGGTGAGGTGGTGGAAGTGGGCGACTGTGTTACCAACCTGAAAAAGGGCGACCTGGTTTCGCCGGAGCCGCACATTTTCTGCGGAGAATGCTACTACTGCCAGAACAGCGCCGCGCTAAACTGCCTAAACATGGGCCTTCTTGGCCATACCATCGGTGGCGCCTTTGCCGAGTATATGGCCGTACCGGCCCACGTCTGCTGGAAACACCCGCCGGGCATTTCTTATGAGCTCGGCGCCATTCATGAGCCTCTGGGCGTGGGCGTTCATGGCGTTATGTCCGGGGAAATCAACGGCAAAAGCGTGGCCGTCTTTGGCTGCGGGCCCATCGGCATGTTCGCTATCGGGGCGGCCAGGGTCTTCGGGGCGACCAAAATCTTTGGCATTGAAGTGGCACCGAAACGGGTTGCCATGGCGCGCCAGCTTTTTCCTGATGCCACCATCATCAACTCCAAGGAGCAGGACCCGGTCAAGACCATCATGGAAGCCACCGACGGCCTGGGCGTGGACGTATCAATTGAGCTCAGCGGCAATGCCGAAGCAACCAGATTTTGCTTTCAGGCACTGAAACGTGAGGGCAGAGTGAGCCTGGTCGGTGTCCACCCCAAAGCCATGGAATTTGACTTCCACCCCAATATCATACTCAAGGAGGCAAGAGTACACGGCGTGTTCGGCCGTGTGATCTGGCAGACCTGGTGGCAGGTTCGAGCCATGCTGGACACGGGCAAGTTCGACCCGCTGCCGATAATAACTCACCGCTTCCCGCTGGCTGAATTTGAGCAGGCCTTCAAGATGGCCGAGAGCGGTGAGGCAGGAAAGGTACTGCTGATCCCCTGACCAAAAGGTCAGATACACCTTTGGAAGCGAGCCAACTTTACTCTACACAGTCCTGAGGCAGGTGAACTATGGGAGAACGTCTGAAAAATAGGGTGGCCATCATTACCGGAGCTGGTGCCATCGGCCCCGGTATGGGCAATGGCAAGGCAACCACCATTCTCTTTGCCCGAGAGGGTGCCAGGGTCATGGCGGTTGATATTAACCCTGAAGCTGCCGAGGAAACTAAAAAAATGATTGAACAGGAAGGCGGCGAGTGCATCACCTTCCAGGCTGATGTCTCTCAAGCGAAAGACTGTCAGAAAATGATCGAGACCTGCATTCAGAAGTTCGGTCGCCTGGATATCCTGGACAACAATGTGGCCCTGGGCTCGCACGGGGGCCCGGTGGAAATCAGTGAGGAGACCTGGGACCGTGTCATGAACGTGAACGTGAAAAGCATGTTCCTCACCTGCAAGTACGCCCTGCCCCATATGGAGAAGCAGGGAAGCGGCGTCATCATCAATATCGCTTCCATCGTTGCGCTAAGGGCGGGGCCATCGTCTTTGCTCGCCTATTCTGTCTCCAAGGCAGGTGTCATTGCCCTTACCCGCGAGGTGGCCATCCAGTACGCCGCCAAAGGTATACGGTGCAACGTTATCCTGCCCGGGCTGATGAAAACACCACGGGTGGAACGCTACTATAAAGGTGTCTGGGGCAGCACCGTTGAGGAAATGTGGCAGCGGCGCGACGCCATATCCCCCACCGGAAAACAAGGTGAGCCCTGGGATATTGCCTACGCCGCGCTGTTTCTTGCCTCCGATGATTCGAAGTACGTTACCGGAACCACACTGCTCGTGGACGGTGGTCTGTGCGGAACGATGAGAACCTGGTCACCGGAAGCGAAATAGACATTTATACACCGCTAGAAAAGGAGAATAAAGATGGGAGAACGTCTTAAAGATAGGGTGGCCATTGTTACCGGCGCGGGTTCAATCATGGCCGGTACGGGCAATGGCAAGGCGACCGCTATCGTCTTCGCCCGGGAAGGCGCCAAAATCATGGCCGCGGACTATAAGCTTGAGGCCGCCGAGGAAACGAAAAAGCTGATTGAGCAGGAAGGTGGCGAGTGCATCACTTTCCATTCCGATGTCTCCAAAGCGAGCGACTGTCAGAAAATGATCGAGACGTGCATTCAGAAGTTCGGCCGGGTCGACATTCTGCACAATAATGTGGGTATGGGCGGTTACGGGGGGCCGGTAGAGCTGTCGGAGGAAATCTGGGACAAGACCATGGCCATCAACTTGAAAAGCATGTTCCTCACCTGTAAATACGCCCTGCCCTACATGGAAAAACAGGGCAACGGTGTCATCATCAACATTTCCTCACTCAGTGCTATCAGGTGCCAGCCGGCACCAGCGCTTGCCTACTCCGTCTCCAAAGCCGGGGTAATCGCCCTCACTCGCGAGGTGGCCATTCAGTATGCCGCCAAGGGCATCCGCTGCAACGCCATTCTGCCCGGGCTGATGAAGACGCCGATGGTCGAGTACTACAACCCTGATGCCTACGGCGATGGCAGTGTGGAGCTGATGTGGCAGCGGCGTGATGCCATGTGTCCCACCGGCAAGCAGGGCGAATCGTGGGATGTGGCCTACGCTGCCCTGTTCCTCGCTTCCGATGATTCGAAATACCTGACCGGAACGACCCTGCTGGTTGACGGCGGTCTCGCTCAAACCCAGAGGTCGTGGCCGTCAGAAAAGAAATGACCAGTTAAAGAGGAGTATTTACCATGGGAGATAGACTGAAAGGCAAAGTGGCTATCGTTACCGGCGCCGGTTCCGTGCTTCCCGGCATGGGCAACGGCAAGGCGACGGCCATCGTCTTCACACGGGAAGGCGCCAGGGTAATGGCGGTCGACTACAATCTTGAGGCCGCCGAGGAAACGAAAAAAATGATTGACCAGGAAGGCGGCGAGTGCATCACCTTCCAGGCCGATGTCTCCAAAGCGAGCGACTGTCAGAAAATGATCGAGACGTGCATTCAGAAATTCGGCCGAATTGACATCCTGCATAATAACGTGGGCATCGGGCAGTGGGGTGGTGTTGTCGAGACCGAGGAAGAGACCTGGGACAAGGTGATGACGGTAAATGTGAAGAGCATGTTCCTCACCTGCAAGTATGTCATCCCTCACATGTTGAAGCAGGGAGGAGGCTCCATCACCAATATCGCCTCGGTGGGCGCCATACGATTCACCCTGCCCAACTGCGCCTACGCATCCTCGAAGTCGGCGATAATCGCCTTAACCAGGGACATCGCCCTGGAATACGCTGCCAAAGGCATCCGCTGCAACGCCATTCTGCCCGGGCTGATGAAGACGCCGCAGGCTGAGTACTACAACAAGGACGCCTGGGCGGGGGGCAATATAGAAGAAATGTGGCGCCGCCGCGACGCCATGAGCCCCATGGGCCGGCAGGGTGAAGGCTGGGACACCGCCAATGCCGCCCTCTTCCTTAACTCTGACGAGGCGAAATACATCACGGGAACCACCCTGATGGTTGATGGCGGTATCTCGCAGACGATCCGGTCATGGTGACCGGGTTTCATATTTTGGAAAAGGGTATTATATAATTAATAGTGGGGTGATTATAACGTGCTGATGTTTAAATCTTTTATTCACTCTCAGACCCCGCTGATTAATCCCAGTTATGGAGAAGGGAGCAACTATGGCTATTGAAAAGGAAAAGCTGATCTGGATGTTTCGAACCATGGTCCGCATCAGGCGATTCGAGGAGCGTGTTTCCCGCGAGTTCGCTGATGGGAATATACCGGGCAGCGTCCATCTCTACATCGGTGAGGAGGCAGTGGCCACCGGGGCAATTGCCCACCTGAAAAAAGAGGACTACATTATGAGCACCCACCGCGGACACGGGCACCTCATTGCCAAGGGCGGCGAACCCAACAAGATGATGGCGGAACTCTTTGCCAAGAAGACCGGCTACTGCCTGGGCAAGGGAGGTTCCATGCACATCGCCAATATCGATATCGGCATACTGGGTGCCGCCGGCATCGTCGGCTCGGGAATCCCTATTGCCACCGGGGCCGGGCTTTCCGCTCAAATGAGGGGAACCGACCAGGTTACCATCTGCTTTTTCGGTGACGGTGCCTCCAACATCGGCCGCTTCCATGAGGGAATAAACCTGGCCTCCGTCTGGAACCTGCCGGTCGTCTTTATCTGTGAAAATAACCTGTGGGCGGTTTCCGTGCCCACCACCCTTTCCCTGAACGTCCCCAACGTTGCTGATAGGGCCGTCGGCTACGGGATTCCTGGAGTCGTGGTTGACGGCATGGACGTCACCGCGGTCTATGAGACTGCCGGGGAGGCGGTGACCAGGGCAAGGAATGGACAGGGTCCGACCCTGATTGAAGCCAAGACGTACCGCTTCCGCGGCCACTTCGAGGGAGATTCCGGCACCTACCGCCCCGAAGAAGAAATTAAAAAGTGGCTGAAGAGAGACCCGATCAACAACTACAAAGAAAAGCTTATCGAGATGAAAGTGCTGACCGAAAAGCAGGCTGAAGCTATTGATAAAGAAGCGCTTGCCGAAATGGATGAGGCGGTAAAATTTGCCCAGGAAAGCCCCTTCCCCGAACCAGAAGAGACCTTGGAAAACGTTTATTCATAGGAGACAGGCATGAGAGAGATAAATATCCGACAGGCGATTGGTGAAGCCCTCGACGAGGAAATGGCCAGGGACCCCGCGGTATTCATCATCGGTGAAGACGTGGGGCCAATGGGCGGCCTGATGGGAGAAATCGGCGGCCTGTATAAGAAATATGGCATAGACAGGGTCAGGGATACCCCCCTCTCCGAGGCAGCTATCCTTGGTGCCGCCATCGGCTCCGCCATCACCGGAATGAGGCCGATTGCGCGAATGCGATTTGCCGACTTCCTGGGTGTGGCCTGGGACGAAATCATGAACCAGATGACCAAGATGAGATACATGTTCGGGGGCAAAATCAAGATGCCCCTTACCATGGACGCCCTCACCGGCGCCGGCCGACGTTCCGCCGCCCAGCACTCCCAGAGCATCGAGGGCATGATGATGTGCATCCCGGGATTGAAGATTGCCCTGCCCTCCAACGCCTACGATGCCAAAGGGCTGCTCAAGACCGCCATCAGGGATGACAATCCGGTGATGTTTTTCGAGCACAAGCGGCTCATGTGGGGCGGCCCCACCAGCCAGGTGCCTGATGAAGAATACCTGGTTCCCTTTGGTCAGGCAGAAATCAAGCGGGAAGGCACTGATGTGACCGTGATGGCTACTGCGTACATGGTTACCATGGCGCTCAACGCTGCCGAAAAACTGCAGCAGGAAAAGGGAATCAGCCTGGAGGTCATCGACCCGCGCACCATCGTTCCCTTCGATAAAGAAACGATATTGAACTCGGTGAAGAAGACGGGTCGCCTGGTCTGTTTCACGGAAGAATGTGAAACGGGCAGCTTTGCCGGACATGTGGCGGCAATCGTGGCTGATGAAGGCTTCGACTACCTTGACGCCCCGATAAAAAGGGTCAACGCGCCGGACACACCGGTACCCTACGGCATCATCATGGAAGACTTCTGGATTCCCAGTGAAGAGAAGCTTATCAAGACAATAAACGAGATACTGTAACCGCTATCCTGATTGCAGCGCCGTTCATACTCACCGTATCTTTTTACGGCTGAATTAAGTGCTATGAAAAGGGAAGGAATCGGCAAATGATTGCTTACACTTCCCTTTTTATTATTTTGACTTGATATTAATAATGGTTTGCGCTAATAGCACAGTGCGTATAATATATATCTAGCAAGCTACAGGAGGTACTTAAGCTATGGCTCACGATGAGAAATTAAATCAGAAACTGGCGGAAAAAGCCAGGATTATCCGTAGAGACGCCGTGGAAATGATCCGGGCCGGTGAGTTGGGATGGATAGGTGGCTCATTCTCACAGGCGGATATTATCGCCGCGCTGATGTTCCATTACATGAAGCACGACCCGAAAAATCCAGACTGGGAGGACAGGGACCGTCTGATTGTTTCCAAAGCCCACTGCTGTGAGACGGTCTATGCCGCCCTCGGTGAGGCAGGCTACTTCCCGAAAGAACTGTACCAGTCCTACGGCAAAATGGGAGCCACCTTACAGGCACACACAGAGCGGATTGTGCCGGGGATTGAGTATTCCGGCGGCTCGCTGGGCCAGGGGCTGTCCTTTGCCCTGGGTGAAGCGCTGGCGGCTCGCATCGCTGCCCCCAAAGATTCGTCCGGCCGCCCCACCCCACGCTACCGCGTTTTCTGCATCGTTGGAGATGGAGAGAGCAATGAAGGGCAGATATGGGAGGCGGTCATGGCATCTGTCCATTTCAAGGTGGACAACCTCGTGGCCATCGTCGACCACAATAAGTTCCAGTCCGGCGCCACGATTGAGGAAAGAATGAATATGATGCCCTGGGTGGACAAATGGCAAGCTTTCGGGTGGGACACCACCGAGATTGATGGACATGACTTCGAAGCTATCCTCACCGCCCTGGAAAACGCGGATAAGGTCAAAGGCAAGCCACACGTCATCATCGCCCATACCATCAAATGCAAGGGGGTGCCCTCTTTCGAGCACAAGAACCTGCACTTCTGCAAGCTGTCCGATGAAATGTACGCCGAGGCGATGGAAGCGCTCAAATAGGCAGCCTCGCGCCAATAGCAAAAAGACCATAAGGGAGTGAAAGATGAAACGGAACTATGTGCTGGAAACACCCGGTGAAATGAAGGCCATGTACCAGGCCTATAACGAGGAAATGATAGAACTGTCCCGGAAAAACGGCAATATTGTGCTCCTGTACGGCGACTTCCCCCACGGTGCCGCCGGTGAACTGTTCCAGAAAGAATACCCCGACCGTATCTACGATGTCGGCATCGCCGAGGCAAATCTCATCACCGTCGCCGCCGGTCTGGCGGGGGGCGGCTACCTGCCGTTCACCCACTGCCACAGCATCTTTGCCGTCGGCCGGGCATATAACCAGATACGGCAGAACGTTGCCTTTGATAAAATGAATGTTAAAATCGTCCTCTGCAACTCCGGTATGCTCTGGGCTTTTATGGGCGGTTCGCACCAGATTATTGAAGAAATCGCCGCCATACGCGCCATCCCCAATATGATGCTCGTTTCACCCGCCGACCCCGTTTCGACGAAGAAAGCGACCGCGGCCATTGCCAGGCATATCGGCCCGGTGGCCCTGCGCATCTCCGGCTCCCCCGTACCTACCATATATCGTGATGACTTCCCGTTTGAACTGGGGAAAGCCGTGGCGCTGACCGATGGCGGTGATGCCACCATCATTGCCACCGGCATGGTGCTCTCTGACGCGCTGGAAGCAGTTGACACGCTGGAGAAAGAAGGCATCAAGGTACGCCTGCTCGACATGCACACCATCAAGCCGATTGATGAAGAGGCTATCCTCAAAGCCGCCAGAGAGACCGGCGCCATCGTCACTGTGGAAGACAGCAGCATCATCGGTGGCCTGGGCGGAGCAGTGGCCGAGGTCGTGGCGGAAAACGCGCCGGTGCCGGTAAAACGGGTCGGCATTAAAGACCGCTTCGGGCAATCAGGTACCGTCCCAGAACTGAAAGAGGAATACGAGCTGTCAGCCCGGCATATCGCCCAGGCAGCCAGAGAAGTGATTAAAAAGAAATAGACTGAGGCCAGCCTATTTCATTCAGTAAAGGGGGAATAATGAAGCAACTCGGTTTTATCGGCCTGGGCACTATGGGTAAAGGCATGGCTTTGAACCTGGCCAGGGCGGGGTATCCGCTGGCCGTCCATGACATCAGGCCCGAGCCTGTTCAGGAACTGGTGAAAGCCGGAGCTAAAGCGGCCGGTTCCCCACGTGAGGTAGCTGAGAATTCAGAGGTTGTCATCACCATGGTAACCTCATCCCCCCACGTGGAACAGGTGATGTTCGGCCCCGACGGCGTCCTCGCCGGGATGAAAAAAGGCAACATCATTATCGACATGAGCACCATAGACCCGATTGTGACCCGCAAGGTGGCAGCAACGGCCGCCGAGAAGGGCATCGACATGCTGGATGCACCGGTGAGCGGTGCTCCCCCCAAAGCTGCCGATGGCACCCTCTCCATAATGGTAGGCGGGAAAAAAGAAATCTTCGCACAATGCCAGCCAATTCTTGAGGTCATGGGAGAGAAAATCATTCACGTTGGCGATGTGGGCATGGGGGAGGTGGTCAAGTTGGCCAACAACCTGGCCGCATGTATTGCCGGCATCGGTGTTTTTGAGGGCTTTTTATTTGGCGTCAAGCTTGGCGCCGACCCCAAGGTTCTCTACGAGGTCATGAGTGCCAGTTCCGGAAACAGCTGGGTGCTGCAGACAAGAGTACCCTATCCCAACGTTATCCCTCAGAGCCCGGCCAACGAGGACTTTGCCCCCGGCTTTACCACCGACCTGATGGCCAAAGACCTCGGCCTTATTCTTTCCGCCGCCGAGGCAACTAAAATTCCGCTGCTTGCCGGCAGCCTGGCCCGGCAATTAGTCGAGATGGCCAGAGCCGCGGGTTATGGGAGCAAGGACTGGTCCGTGGTCGCCAAGGTAATACAGCAGCTGGCTGGAGAAGAAACCTAGCACCACGTGCTATGGCAAAGTAGTCGCCGACTTCATAGAAGAGGTGAAAAACAGGCCGGATTTCTGGGGTGTCGGCGTGGACGATCGGCGTTGATGAAAACGGCGTGGTGGTGCCGCGTGATGATACTGAGGCAGTGACCATTAACCATACCAAACTCTATGATAAGTGAAGTTAAATAGTAGGTAACTCACGGGGGAGTTTATAATCTAATAATCTAATTAGAGGAGACGCTGGCAACTGCTAAAGAAGCTATGGCTAAATATTACTGATATCCAGTGGTCACTTGTGTCACAGTTCCAGAACTATCAACCACATATGTACCTTTGGTGTACTTGGTAGCAACATAATTTACTGTAGGTGATTCACTCCCATCGGCATAAAGGTCATGCATATATAGACAATATCCATCTTTATCATATCCGCGAACATACAAATTGCCCTGTGGGCCTTCTATCTTATGAATCCCACAAACTGAGGTATCAGGGAAAATAAACATATCATTGGTCGGTGAAGTTACTGGACTTGGTAGTCTTCCTAAATTGTTATCTATCATTAAAGCTACAACTGCAGATTGTACATTGCTCCATTCTGTTTCTGCTGCCTCTGTTTCCCCTCTACCTATGAACCGACCCACATTAGGGATAATAACGGCGGCTATAATCGGAAAAATAAAAAAGGAAAAAACAATCGGGACTATTCCGACTATCCCCCAAGTTCTCTGGGTTTTCTTAAAGTGTTCAATACTATCCCACTTCTTATTTCGCCACGCCCATTCATTTCCCTTTATGCCAAGTACGATGCCCATGATAAAGCTGACGAAGGGAATGAAAGCAAGAAGTGCTATCCAAACGTTATTACCAACACCCCATATCCAAAGCAGGAGGAATGCTCCCCAGTTCCAACCTTTGATTTCATCAGGAACTACCGCTGCCTTCCCTTGGCCAGATGTGTTTTCCGTTACCCCCGAAAATTCTTTATCGGCACACGGATTACAGTAGATTTTCCCTCCCAGTGCCGTCTTGCATTCGACACAAACTAGTTTGCCACAACTGACACAAGCTCCGACAGAATCGCGTTCTAGATGATAAGCACAGTTTGTCACTTGTCATTACCTCCTTTAATAAGCTAAAAAAGGCGCCAGCCACCGCATATAAATTTAACGGTTACCAGCGCCCCTTTTCATCACCACATTACTAATCCGATATTCTATTTTTAATGTGACGAACTAATTATAGTCCTATTTTTAATTATGTCAATACCTTAAATATCTATAACTGGCTCAAAAAGATACGCAGAGCCCCCGCCTCTACCTAAACCAGCGTGGGCCTTTTCCCAGCCCACGGTGCTGCCTGTTCAAATGCTGCCGCTGCCCTGAGGAGGGCGGCTTCACCGTGGTGCTTACCAACGATTTGAACACCTATCGGCAGTCCCTTTTCCGTCCAGCCGCAGGGTACGGATATCGCCGGATGGCCGGTCATGGTGATGGCGTAGGTCAGCATCGCCCAGTCCAGGTAGTGCTCCATCGGTTTGCCCGCGATTTCGGTGGGGAACTTCATTTCGGCGATAAAGGGCGGGATGGGCGCCGTCGGTGTCAGCAACAAATCATATTTATCAAAGAATTTTTTAGCCTTGGTCCATATCTCCGAGCGCTGCCGGTGCGCCCAGGCTATCTCCTGAGCCGATAATTTCAGCCCCTGCTCGATATTGCCCGTCACCAGCGGGTTTACCCAGCGCCTGAATTCCGGGTCGTTCTGGTACTGTTCTCCGTAGACGGCGACGAAGCGCACTCCCCGCAGCGTCAACGCTGTTTCTTTGGCCCCGCTGAAATCAGGGCAGTCCTCCGTCACCTCACCGCCCAGACCGCGGAATACGTCAATCGCCTTTCGTGCTTCCTTTAATACCACCGGGTCAACCGGCATCAGGTTAAGGTTATCGCTCCAGGCGATTTTGAGGTTCCTGGCTTCGGGGTTTTGCGCCGCCTGAAGGAACGGGGTTGCTTCTCCGGGCAGAGACACCGGGCTCCTCCCGTCCGGGCCGGACATCGCGTCCAGGAACAGCGCAGTATCCGGTATAGTACGGGCAATCGGTCCCTGTACCGACAGGTCGTCCCAGTGAAGCAAATTTGGGTAATGCGGTATCCGCCCCGGCGAAGGTCGCAGCCCTATTACCCCGCAGAAACTGGCAGGAACTCGCAGCGAGCCGCCCAGGTCACTGCCCGATGCCAGCGGCCCAATTCCGGCGGCCACGGACGCCGCAGCACCACCGCTGGAACCACCAACAGTATAAGCGGTATTCCACGGGTTGCGTGTTATGCCAAACACCTGATTAAAGGTCGAAGCGCCGGCGGCAAATTCAGGCGTATTCGTCTTGCCCAGAATGATGCCCCCCTCTTTCTTCACTCGCTCCACCAGCAGTTCATCTTCAGCGGGCACGAAGTTTTCATACAGCTTCGAGCCATACGTGGTCCGGATGCCGGCGGTCGGGGTAACATCTTTTATAGATACCGGGATTCCGGCCAGTAAGCCGCTTTCTTTCCCCTGCATGATGGCCGATTCCGCCTTTCTGGCCGCCTCCAGCGCCATATCCGGCACCAGCGTACAGTAGGCATTAATCGCCGGATTTACCCTTTCGATTCGTTCCAGAAAAGCCTTCATCAGTTCCACCGGAGAGATGGCCTTTTTGCGTAGCATCTCTCTCAATTCCACCGCCGGGGTAAAGCACAGGTCCTCAGTGCTCAGGTTGCCTTTTACGGCCATGATTCAATTCTCCCTTCTGATTATGCTTACATGGAGGTTTTCTTACCTTCCCATTTCTTTTCCTTGAGCCATTGCTTCCGCGAGGAATAAAATTCATCCCACTCGACAAAGCCCACGGGCAGGCTGATGCCTCCATCAACCAGCAGTGTGGTGCCGGTAACCATGCGGGCCCGCTCTGACGCCAGAAAGACCACCGCATCCGCCTGATCCTCAGGATAGGTAAAGTCCTGCAGGGGCGTTGACTGGAGCGTCCGCTTCTTTACTTCCGGCGATATCCGGCTCAGGACCACTTCGGTCATGGTAGGGCCCGGACAGACCGCATTCACATTTATCTTGGCCGGCCCGAGCTCAAAGGCGCAGTGGCGGGTGAAACCAATAACGCCTGCTTTAGCGGCACTGTAGGCGATGCTCCCGTAAAGGGTCATCCTCAGACCGGCCAGAGAAGAGATATTGACGATTTTCCCCCCGCCCCTCTTCTTCATCACCTCGGACACGATTTTGGTGCAGTGGAAAAGACCTTTCATATTGATATCCATCATCCAGTCCCACTCCGATACTGGCAAATCCTCCAGCAGAAAGGCATGGTCACCGCCAACATTGTTCACCAGAATGTCAATCCCGCCCCACTCTCCAACGATGCGGTCGACCATCTCCTTGACCTCGGCTTCTTTGGTAACGTCAGCGCTGAAGGCCATCGCTTTTTGTCCCAGTGCTTCTATTTCCCTGGCTGTTTCGTCAGCCGACTGCAAATCGGTCAGGGTGATGTCAGCCCCCTCTCTGGCCAGCGCCAGGCAGATGGCCTTGCCCAGCCCGCGACCGCCACCGGTTACCAGCGCGACCTTGCCTTCGATTCCGGAATACATTGGTTTTGGCATAGCTAGTTTCTTCTTTCTTTTCTCAGGATTCCTAAATTTGGTAAATATTTAGAGCATGGCGACGGAAAAGCCACCATCCACAGGCAGCGCCACACCGGTCACGAAATCAGATGCCCGGCTGGCCAGGAAAACGGCCGTACCGGCGAGGTCATCCGGCTCACCCCATCGGTCCGCCGGCGTGCGCATGTTAACCCGCTCTTCCAGTTCCGGCATGTCCTTTCTTGCCTTTCTGGTCAGGTCAGTATTGATGAAACCGGGAAGGATAGCATTCACCTGGATGTTGTCCCGTGCCCAGGCATTTGCTTGACAGCGTCCCAGCTGCACAATGCCACCCTTGCTCGCCGAGTAGAGCATCACTTTGGCCGCGCCGAAGATGGAGGTCATGGAGCCGATATTGATAATCTTGCCGCCACCCGCGGCTTTCATCGCCGGGTAAACTGCCCGCGAAAAGAGAAACGCGCCTCGCAGATTTACATCCAGCACCTCTTCCCACTCATCTACCGTATATTCCTGCGGGAGCTTGCGAATATTGGTGCCGGCATTATTGACCAGAATATCAATTCGCCCGAAGGTATCCAGCACCTTCTTCGCCATGTCCTGGACCTGTTTCTCTTCCTTGACGTCCACTTTGACTCCAATCGCCTTCACGCCGAATTCGTTCTGGAGCCCTTTCACCGCCTCGGCCGTTTTGGCCTCATTACGAGCCGCGATAGCGATATCGGCTCCTGCTGAGGCCAGCCCGCGCGCTATTCCCAGGCCAATGCCTCCGTTCCCCCCGGTGACAACCGCCACCTTGCCCTTTAAGTTGAATAGGTCTTTCATTTCGCTCCTCCTTCAATCACGCTAATGGCTATATATTAGCCTCTTTATTTCTGTGGCTCAATGATAACCTTGATGGAATCGCCGGCCTCAGCAACCAGACGGAAACCCAAACCTGCCTCCGCCAAAGCCAGACGATGTGTAATCATCCGCCGCACCGGGATGGTACCGGCTCGGATTATTTCCAGGGCCGTCTGGTAATCATAAGGGCTGGCGCCATAGCTGGTGGTCAGAGTGACATCAGTACGCCAGAAAACCTCATTTAACGAAACCGGAGTGGCAACGCCGGGGTCTGTTGGCGCAAAGAGCAGAACCGTTCCCCCGCGCTCTACCGACTTAAATGCCTGGACCGTAGCCGCCGTAGCCCCGGTGCAGACTATCACCAGGTCGGCCAGATAACCATCGTTGACCTCACGAAATCGGGCAGGCAGGTCTTCTCTGGCATGTATAGCCGCATCAGCCCCGAACCGTTTGGCGGCGTTCAATCGAAACTCGTTGATGTCCGTCGCCACCACTCGACCGGCTCCCAGAGTTCGAGCCAGTTGCAGATGAAGTAATCCGGCAATACCGCTGCCGATGACAAGCACACTGTTGCCCGGCTGCATACGTGCCGTCCTCTGTCCACGAAGCACACAGGCTAGCGGTTCAATAAATGTTGCTTCCTCACAGGACATTTCATCAGGCAACCGGAAGACACCCCGTTCCACATTGATGGCCGGCAGGCGTACGTATTCGGCAAAACCACCGGGCTCAAAATTCGTTTTCCGCAGGGTATCGCACATGGTGTGGTGGCCCCTGAGGCAGTAATAACAGGTATTGCAGGGGACGTGGTGGGCCGCCGATACACGGTCCCCTTCCTTATAGTTCTCTACCCCTGTCCCCACCTCCACAATCTGTCCACCAATCTCATGACCCAGAACCAGGGGCGCACGGTCCAGGCGATACCACTCCATAACATCACTGCCGCAGATACCGCTGGCTTCCACCCGCAGGCGCAATTCACCGGGACCTATCTGCGGGACGGGCGTTTCCTCAACGCGTACATCACGGTTGTTGTACCACATAGCCACGCGCATGTTCTTTTCGCCGGTGTCAGTCATGATTTCCTGCCCTCTGGCTCCTTTTCACTATCATACAATTCCTGAGCCTCTTTGGGAGTTGCCTTCCCGTGCACAATGGCGCGTATCGCCTTTATCATGGCTATCGGGAAATCGCTCTGCCATACATTCCTCCCCAGATTCACCCCTATGGAACCTTTCTTTATGCCATCATGGACAAATTCAAAAACCGCAAACTCAGTATCAACCTGGGGCCCGCCCGCCATAACCACGGGAACAGGACAACCCCCGATTACCTTTTCAAAGCCTTCACACCAGTACGTCTTGACCACCCTGGCACCCAGCTCAGCGGCGATGCGGCAGGCCAGAGCAAGGTAGCGGGCGTCCCGTTTTTCAAGCTCTTTGCCCACGGCGGTAACCGCCATCACTGGAATGCCGTACCGCTCCCCCTCATCAACGAGCTTTGCCAGATTCAACAATGATTCCTTCTCATAATCAGAGCCAACGAATACGGAAATACCGACGGCCGAGGCATTAAGGCGAATAGCCTCTTCCATAGAAGTGGTAATTCCCTCATTGGCCAGATCCTTGCCCACCACGCTGGTACCGCCCGATACCCTGAGAATAATCGGCTTACTATTACCCGGGTCAACCGATGAGCGTAAAACGCCTCTGGTGATGAAAAGGGCATCCGCGTAAGGTAGCAGCGGTTCAATAGTTTTGCGTGGTTCCTCTAACTTTCTGGTCGGACCCTGGAAGTATCCGTGGTCAACGGGCAAAAAAAGCGCATGCCCGTCCGGCTGGATTAACTGTGCCAGACGATTCGCCATTCCCCACTCCATTTCACACCTTCCTTTCTATGTGCAACAATTCAACGTCTTTAATTTATTGAAATGGCCATTGGTTTGTCAACTGGAAAACAGGTTTGACAAGCCTTTGCGAAGCAATTACCATTACTTTTGGCATGTGGATGGTGAGTAGAGCTAAATCCGCACTGAAAAATATTAAAGGAGTAACAGTATGAGCACAATTGCATTGATGGGCGCGGGCGGCAAGATGGGTTTGCGCATCGCCAGGAACCTGAAGGCTAATAAAGATTATAAAACACTGTACGTTGAGATAAGCGACGCCGGCAAATCCAGCCTGGCTGAGCTTGGTCTTTCGGCAACACCACAGGATGAGGCACTCCCGCAGGCTGATGTCGTTATCCTCGCCCTGCCGGATAAACTCATCGGCAGTGTCTGCAATGATATGGTCCCCAAACTCAGGAGCGGTACCATGGTCATGGGGCTGGACCCGGCGGCGGGGTATGCCGGTGTCCTCACTGAGCGAGAAGGCATTAGCTACTTTATCAGCCACCCCGGACACCCACCACTGTTCGGCGAGGAAACAGATATTGAGGCACAGCGGGACTGGTTTGGCGGCGTCAAGGCGAAACAACCTATCGTCTGCTCACTGCACCTGGGCCCGGAAAAAGATTACGCCAAGGGAGAAGCCATCGCCCGTGTCATCTTCGCTCCCGTGAGTCGTGCCCACCGTGTGACCACAGAGCAGATGGCGCTCCTGGAGCCGGCACTGGTTGAGACTCTGGCTTTAACCTGCTTCATGGTTATCCGGGAGGCAATGGAAGAAATCATCCGGATGGGCGTCCCACAGCAGGCCGCCTTTGACTTTCTCATGGGGCATATCCGCACGACGATAGCGATAGTCTTCGACTTTGCCGGCGCGCCGGTTTCTGACGGAGCCAAACTGGCCGCCACCCAGGCCAGGGAGCAGATTTTCCAGCCCGACTGGAAGAAGATACTGAAAATAGAAAACGTCAGGCAGAGCGTAAAAGATATTACGGGAGCGATATAGCTAACAGATGGCGAACACACCGCGGCCAGCGGTTTTGCGTTATCGCTGGCGGGGTCGGTAGCTCCTGGGGAGCCTCCTGAAATAGGTTATCGCCCCCGTGAGTGTTCGCCTTACTTCTCTCGGCCCGAAAATCAACTGTTTCAGCTTCATCAGCATATATCCGGGCCGCAGGTAGTACTCACGGTTGGCCCGCAGACAGAACGCCTCGATGGCCTCGGCGGGAAGTCCGGGAATATTGAGCACGCTGCGGTACATGCCAGCATCATCTGCCCAGTCGGCAAAGCTCTCGGAAACAAGATAACCGTTTTCCTGCGCCCACCGGTAGGCCTCTGTTCCCGGGTAGACCAGCAGCGGGAAAAACTGCATGGTATCGCAGTTCAGTTCCCGGGCCATCTCCAGGCTTTTATCCATCGTCTCCGTGGTCTCTCCGGGATTGCCGATGATGAAGCAACCGTGAACCAGCAGTCCCGCTTTTCTGGTATCTTGCACAAACCGCCTTATCTGGGCCACGGTTATTCCCTTCTGCATCCGGTTCAGCGATTCCTGGTCGGCGCTCTCAAAGCCGACGGTGACCAGTCGGCAGCCAGCTTTCTTCATCCACCGCATCGTCTCCAGCTCCAGGTTGACCCGCACGTTGCAGTACCATTTTATCTTTATCCCCCGCTCAAGTATCTGCCGGCATATCTCCTTTACTCTCTCCTGGTCTATGGTGAACGTATCATCCTCAATGCCGATTTCTCTCACTTGAGGGATGTTCTGCGCAATCCACCGGAATTCATCAACCACGCTGGCAGCGCTGCGGGAGCGGTACTTCCGGCTGTGAAATGTCTGCGGATAGACGCAGAAAAAACATTTATACGGACAGCCCCGGCCGGTAATTATCATGACCATGGGATAGTTGGCCGCCGCGAAATAATAGTCGCGAACGTTCAGATGCCGCTTGTAGACCTGGCTGACAAAAGGCAGCGCATCCACGTTCTCGATTAGCGCTCGGAGCCGGTTATGAACAATCTCATCGCCGTCTCTGAAGACAAGCCCGTCTACCGTTCTCAAATCCTCCCTTTTCTCCAGACAGGAAGCAAGGTCGCGCATGGTATAGTCATACTCGCCGACGGCGACAGCGTCCACCTTTTCACTCAGCTTCAGCGTCTCCTCCGGCAGTGCTGAAGGATGCGTGCCCACCAGAGTCACGAATGATGAGGGAAATCTCTCCTTGAACTGTTCCGCAACTTTCACGTCGCTGTAAATGCTCGGTGTGCTGGTATCGACCACAATCAACTGCGGGGGCTCATTTTTTACCTGCTCAATGACATCAGCCACGGAAAGGCCCTGTGCCGGAGCGTCAATGAGGCTGACCTGAAAGCCACTTTGCTCAAGGACTCCGGTAGCATAGGCGAGCCAGAAAGGATAATATATCGTCCCGCCCAGAGTAACCGCCGGGCTCCGTGACGTTCTGGAGAATCTCCCTTTGAAGGGAGGGTTAAGCATCAGGACATTCATCTCGGCGGTTCCCCCGCCGCCTTCGGCATTTTACGCGGCCGAAATACCTCTTTCCAGAAACCGACCGTATAGCCGAGGTGCTCGAGGATAAAGACGACTGGAATAGTGGCCAGATATCTGGCATCTTTCTCTTTGCTGGTAAAATACAGGCCGTGCAGTACGACTACGACCAGATAGAGGCCAATAATGGCCGTCAGAATCCAGTGGCTGGCGAGCAGTGTCAGCAGAAGCAGAGGCGCCAGCAGTGGTGGCAACACCGGCCAGTCCCACACCCCACATTCCTTCCTCCAGCCACCGTAGCGATACATATTTCTGGCAAACTCCTTCAATCCCCGGCTGTGGTCGTGAAGAACAGCGGCGTCCCTGACGTAACGCAGCCGGCCAGACTTCAGCAGCCTCGCATTCAACTCCGTCTCATCGGCACCGGAAAGATCCGGGTCAAAGCCACCAGCCCGCAAAAGGTCGCTCTTACGGTACATGCTGTTGCTGCCGCTGATGCTTTTCACAAAGCGGTCGGAAAACGAAGCTCCACCCTGCACGGAACGACCGCTGCCCAAAAAGGTAGCGAAGGCCAGGTTAATTGAGCGTGTCCATAGCCCTTTGCCGATATTCTGTATGCCGCCGCCAACGCCGACCACGCCTTCATTAAAACCGCCCACGAGATTCTTCAGCCAGTCCTTACCGGGAATGCAGTCGCCATCGGTGAAAGCGAGATATTCACCTTCAGCGTGCTCCACGCCAATCTGTCGGGCGGCCCCGGCGGCCCCGTAGTCCTGATAAAAAACTTTCACCGGGAATTTTTGCGCCCGTTCCGCGGTGCCATCCGTGGAGCGACCGTCAACCACGATCACCTCGTGCGGAGGGAGCGACTGGGCAAAAACTGCCTTCAGGCACTGCTCGATTTTCCCGGCCATGTTCTTCACCGGGATGATAACCGATATCTTTGCCGATTTCTGAGCTGTCAATGGAATCGTCCTGTCTATTTGAAATTATGATTAATACAACACGGCATTATTATCTGGCTGTATTTATTTTACCATTATAACCCAGACTAAATGTGAAAATCATGATTAGGCATTAATATCCGTCTCCGATGTCCATTAACAATCCCACCATAACCATGTTTGCGGTTATATTACTGTGGTATAAGTTTATTCCTTTGCTAATACCAATATGGTACTTTGGCCATAGGTAATAAGTTATGGATATCAGTATCGGGGCAGAAAAAGAACCCTTTTATCCATATTTACACATCACATCATAGTGAATGCTACGTATCACGTGAATTGTCCTTTTTTAAGTCAAATGGCAAACTATAATGACAAAAGTCTTGACATTTATTATAATTAACGTTTAAAATGTAACGTCAATGAAGTAGGAAAACAATAATGGGGATGTGGTAAAAATGAGAAAGGCTAATATTAAAAAATGGGGTAAACTGGGCGTAATGCTTGCCGTCTTCGCCACTCTGCTACTGCTGCCCCAACCGGTCCAGTATTATACGGCCTACGGTCAGGGCTACGGCGGTGGTGGTGATAATCCCCCGCCAGAAGGCACCAGTGAAAGTGTTACTGGAGTCACTACTTCAGACGGTGAATTCACCGAGACGACCACTTTACAATCGGCTGATAATGATCTGAGCCTCGTGATTCCCGAAGGCACGGTCGGTCAGACCGAGGACGGTGACCGTCTGGCCAGAGTAAGCATAACCAAAGTGATTGGTCCCCCTGCCCCACCAGAGGATAACGATTTCATCGGCCTGACCTACGACCTTGAACCGGATGGGGCTACCTTCGATCCGCCGATCACCATCACTTTCACCTACAATCCGAACTGGATACCGAGCGGACTGGGGCCGGAAAACCTTGACCTGCGTTACTACGATGAGGATACCGAGACGTGGGTGCCGCTTGACCCTGAGGATATAATAATTGATCCGAATACCAATACCATCTCAGCCCTGATAAGCCACTTTACCTACTACGGCGTCATGGTACATACGGCACCAGCGGAATTCACGGTCAGCGACCTGTCCATCTCGCCGGCGGAATTTGAAGTGGCTGAGAAATCAACCATCAGCGTGGACGTCGCCAATACCGGTGATATCTCGGGCACTACCAGGGTAACTCTCAAGTTAAACGGCGTGGAGATTACCAGCAAGCTGGTCTCGCTGGCCGGCCATGAGTCTAAGACCGTGTCCTTTACCACCGTACAAGGCAATCCAGGCAGCTACAAAGTGGATATCGACGGGCTCTCCGGAACTTTCACCGTAAAACCGGCAACGGTCGAGCCGGTAGTGATAACTTCGACGGTGCCCTCGGTAACGGCGCCAGCGGTGGAATACCCGGCGCCCACGACGGCACCGGCACCACCGGCTATGCCTGCCCCGGTTCCCGCGCCGACACCCTGGCTGGCCATAATTATCTCGCTGGTGGCAAGCGTCACTGTGGCCGTTATAATCGTCTGGTACTACGGTTTCCGAAGCGAATACTAATATCAGGTCGGTAACTGGCAGAAATCGACTATTCCCGGGCTAAATACCCGGGAATAGTTTTTTAGATTCAATCTGATGGCATATAATGTATTGATGAAGGCAAAGCGAACTATTAACCAGGAAACGGTACTTTTTGTACCGAAAAGTGGCTAAATTCGGTCCGCGTTTTACGGTAAAACAAGGAGGTTGAAGTAATGCATAAAGGGTTAATGATCTGGAATATCATATTAACCATAGTGCTGGTAGGCGGACTACTGGCCGGTTATTTCTGGGTCAAAAATTACCATACCACTGCTGAGGAAGAAGTTTCAATGCTGCGCCAGCATATCAATGAATTAACGGTGGTGATGACACAGCAGTCAGCGGTGCTTAACGAGCATGCACAGATAATCAACGGACGTATGGAAAGCATGAATGAAAAGGTTGTGGCCGCCATCGAAAAAAACGATGAGCTGATTCAGGAAATGAACGGACTGGTAAAAGAATACCAGCAGGTCATTAATACGAGCGCCACATATTTTGAGGAAATTCTGGACAACTTGAAAAGCCTTTCCGTTACCAACTCTGAAGAACCAGGTCCTTAATCAATTTTTTGTAACCAGACATACAGCCAGGGACTGCCATAGTAAATCTCCGGCTTGACATCCCACTCCACAATATCAAAACCATTTAGCATTTTCTTGGCCTCATCCTCGGTATAAAGGGCATAAAAACGGGGTTTTCCAGAATAGCTCACCGCCTGTTGACCAGTGTCAATCCCCTCCCCCTCGCCCAGCTTCAGGCTGCAGAAAAAGGCACCCTGAGCCATTAAAACATGTTTTATACCATTGATGACCCGGCCGATATCCCGCTTGGGGATATGATACAAGCAGTGCGCCGCCCATACGCCTCCAAAACTTTGCGGCTTGAAATTCAACCAGCGCATATCCATATGACACAGCGGTACTTCAGGAAAGTCATGCCGGGCTAACGACAGCATACTTCGGGACAGGTCAACGCCATAAATATTCAACCTTTTTGCCCGGAAATAACCGAGGTCATGTCCAAAGCCACAGCCCACATCCAATACCCGGACCTGTGGAGACGGCAGTAAGGACACGAATCTTTCTCTCGCCGTCTTATGGTAGGCCTCTGACCCTCCCAGGTAGGGGTCTTTGAGGCGACGCATGTAGTCCTCGGCAATCTCATCATACGTCTTCCTGGTGATATCAACTTCATTTGATTTTCCAGATTCATCGGACATACCAAATCCTCGCTTATCGTTCTCCTCTTCGTGACCTCTCTCCCGACATTCCCATCTCACTATGACACGTGCGGCACTACAGTATCAGCATGGCGTCGCCAAAGCTGTAAAAGCGATAGCCGGCATTGATGGCTTCCTGATAAGCTCGACTGACCAATTCTTTGCCGGCAAAGGCAGTCGCCAGCATGAGCAAAGTCGAGCGGGGCAGGTGGAAATTGGTCACCAGCGCATCGACCATGCGGAACCGATAGCCGGGCAGGACGTACAGGCTCACCCAATCGGCAAAAGGCTGAAGTTGCTCCGGCGGATAAAGCTGCGCCACCTGCTCCAGAATCCGCACCGTGGTGGTACCAACGCAGATAACCCTTCTCCCCTGCCGCTTCGCCGCGGACAGCTCGCTGACCACTTCCTCGCTGATTATACCGTACTCGCGGTGGATATGATGCTTTCCGGGGTCTTCTTCCCTCACCGGGCTGAAGGTATCCAGGCCGATGTGCAGACAGACAAAAAGAAGTCGCACCCCTTTCTTTTCCAGCCTGTCGAGCAGCTCCGGCGTGAAGTGCAGGCCCGCTGTCGGTGCCGCCACGCTGCCGGCCACCCGTGCATAAACCGTCTGATAGCGGTCGGGGTGGGAGAGCGGGGTATTGATATACGGCGGCAGCGGCACTTTACCCAGTGAGGAAAGCAACGTTTCATCGGAGAATCTGATTACCTTGATGCCGCCCTCTCCCTGACCAATCACCTCGGCCACAATACGGGGAGAAGGACTCCCCCCGGATACTTCCGTTATCGCTACCCGGCTACCGATGCGAAGGCGCTTGCCCCTTCTGACCAGTGCCTCCCAGATGCCTTCTTCCAGCCGACGCAGCAGCAATATCTCCACCTGGCCGCCGCTAGCCTCTTTCTGCCCGTGGAGTCGGGCCGGTATAACCAGGCTCTCATTAAAAACGAGCACGTCGCCCGCCTGAAGGTAGTCGACGATATCATGAAAATGGCGATGCTCTATCGAGTCGCCAGCGCGGTTGACCACCATCAGGCGGGAGTTATCTCTGGGCTCAACCGGCGTCTGCGCAATCAGTGCCGGTGGGAGTGCATAGTCAAAATCGCTCGTTTTCATAGAGAGGAACCAAAAATGAAGACGTTCTGATTACATCGTAGCGCAGTTGTCGAAAAAATACGAGGTGGGAAATACGCTTTCAGGCAGAAGTAAAATAGTTTACACCACCGGCCTGGGCATCAGGCCCGACTTCTGCACTATCTCGGGAACGATATCCTCCCAGTTCACCGCCATGATGTGAATACCGTGTACGCCGGGCATATCTTTCAGTTGCTCAATGATTTCCAGGACAATTCGTACTCCCTCTTCTTTGGGATTATCCGCCTTCTCCATCCGGGTCACAATTTCATCAGGCACGGCCACGCCCGGAACATAGTCACGCATGTAACGGGCCATACCGGCCGACCGAACAGGGATGACACCGGCCAGAATGTGCACCTTTTTATCCAGACCCCGCTCCGTCAGCATTTCCATCCACCTGGCGAACTTGGGCACATCGTAGACGGCCTGTGTCTGGATGAAATCAGCACCCGCCTTCACCTTTTTCGCCAGCCTGCTCACCCGGTATTCAAACGGGTCGGCAAAGGGGTTGGCCACGGCTCCGATGAACACGGGCACTTCCCCGGATACATCCTCTCCGGAAATGAATTTCTTCTCATCACGCAGCATCTTCAGCGTTTGAATCAGCTGAATGGAGTCGATATCAAAAACGCCTTTGGCCGTCGGGTGGTTGCCGAACTTCTGGTGATCGCCGGAAAGACAGAGGATGTTATTGATACCGAGGGCGACGGCGCCGAGCACATCGCCCTGCAGCGCCAGCCGGTTCCGGTCGCGAACGACCATCTGCATCACCGACTCAATGCCCTGCTGCCGCAGAAGCAGGCAGCCAGCCAGGCTGGACATGCGCACGATGGCCGTCTGGTTATCGGTGACGTTCACCGCATCGCAGCAGCGGCGGAGCAGTTCACCTTTCTTTCGTATTACCTCGGCGCTGGTACCTTTAGGCGGTCCAGCTTCCGCGGTCACGGCAAATTTGCCGCTCGCCAGTATTCGTTCCAGTCTCGTTCCGGCTTTCATCTTTATCTCCTATGAGGTAGTGGTGCACTCCGCTTCCGCATCTATCTTCCGGGGTCCACCGGCAACACTCACACTCCAGTCTTTGAAGGGTTCGATTTCTTCCATTTCGTCAAGCCGCCCCATCTCCGACAGACGGTCGTAGATGAGCTGCCAGGCGCAGGGGACATCTTCCGATACCTCACACTTGCCTCCCGACGAACCGCCGCAGGGCCCATTCAGCAGGCTCTTGGAGCAACGCACCAGCGGGCATATGGCGGCCGTCCTCCCCAGCACGCAACTGCCGCACTGCAGGCAAACCTCGCTGAAGTGTCCCGGGCTGTCCTCCATGCCGATAAACATGGTGTTCAACGCGGGATATACCGGTTTGCTGTCCTTTAAGTGCAGGGCTATGGTCTGCACGCCAACGGCACAGGTCATAGCCAGCACGCAATCGGCCTCTTTTATCCGCCCCGCCTCCTCCTCCAGCGCGTATTTGGTCAGCTCATCGCAGGCGGTGGGAATTATCATCCAGCCGGTGACCTTTTTACCACTGCCCTCGATTTTTTCCTTCATCTCCAGAATTTCAGACTTACCTCCGGTGTGGCACATGGTGGCGCAGGTGCCACAGCCGATGATATACACCTTGCGGCACTTATCCAGATAACCCGTAACTTCTTCTATCGGTTTACGGCTGGTAATCGTCTTCATCCTTGTCCCTCCTTACTTGGCGACCCGCTTCTCGTACTCGTCACGGAAGTATTGCAGGCTGTCCATCACCGCATTTGGCGCTGCCTGCCCGAGACCGCACAGCGAAGAAAGCATCATGGCACTGGACAGGGCCTCCAGGTTCCGCAGTTCTCTCAGCGAGCCTTCACTCCTATGAAATTTAGCCAGTACCTCCACCATCACTTCGGTCCCCTGCCGACAGGGTGTGCACTTGCCGCAGGACTCCTCGACCAGAAACTCCATGGTCCGGTGAATAATATCGATTACGTCACGGCTCTGGTCGTAGACGGTGACGGCACCCGCCCCCAGCATAGCTTCAAAGGCGAGGGGGATATCTAATTTGTCGCCGGGCAATATCCGGCCCGTGGCCCCGCCGATTTGAACCAGCTTGATGTTCTTCGCCATAGCCAGCTCTTCAACGAGTTCCCGCAGCGGGCTGCCCAATACCATTTCATATACGCCGGGTTTGTCCACATCGCCGCTGACGGAAAAGACCTTGGTGCCCTTGCTCCGCTCCGTTCCCATCTGGCTGAACCAGTCGGCACCATTCATGATAATTGGCGGGATGTTCATCAGCGTTTCCACATTGTTGATAATGGTCGGCTTTCCCCAGAGGCCGGAGGTGGTGGGGAAGGGAGGACGGTAGCGGGCTTCTCCCCTTTTCCCCTCGATGGAGTCCATCAGCGCCGATTCCTCGCCGCAGATGTAGGCGCCGGCACCTTCTCGTATCTCCAGGTTGAAACCATTTAAATACCCTTTTTGCTTCACCTGATTGAGGGCATTCTGCAGATGGTCGAGGAGATAGTGGTATTCGACACGGAGATATATATAGCCCTGCTTGGCTCCAATGGCGTGGCCGGCAATGAGTATCCCTTCAATAAGCGTGAAGGGGTCTTTCTCCAGGATGTAACGGTCCTTGAACGTGCCCACCTCGCCTTCATCGGCATTGCAGATAACGTATTTGGCGTCGCCGGACGCGGTGCGGGCACCCTCCCACTTGATACCGCAGGGGAAGCCAGCCCCACCCCGACCCCTTAGCCCGGAAGCCTTTATTTCTCCGGTTATCTGCTCCGGCGTCATTTCACGGCGGGCTTTAACCAGAGCTTTGAAGCCACCGTTTTCCAGGTAGCTATCAATTCGCTTCGGGTCGATTACATCGCAGTTTTTCAGCACCACTCGCGGCTGCGGCACGAACTCGCCTCCATAATTATTCGTACGATTTCAAAATTTGCTTTATCTTCTGCGGGGTCAGGTCAACGTGAGCATCGTGATTTATCAGCATGGCCGGCGCATGGTCGCAGAGGCCAATACAGTTGATCAACTCGAATGAGAAACGTCCATCAGCCGTCGTCTCACCGGGAACAATCCCGAGCTCCTTCTCCACCGCTTCCATTATCACTTCCGCACTCTTGAGGTAGCAAGGCAGGCTCTTACAGACCCGGATAACGTTCCTGCCCAGCGGTTTAAGGGAAAGAAATGAATAAAAGCTGGCGACGCCGTAGACCTCATGAACCGGGATGGCCAGCGATTCTGCCAGCTCGGCGATAGCCTCTTCGGGCACATGCCCATACCGGCGCTGCGTTTCCTTTAAACGCTCCACCAGGTCAGCCCGGTCTCTGGGCGGCGTTATGACTCCCTTTCCAGCCATATTACTATCTCCGATGGCTCAGCCTTTGATAAAAAGCGCTTTAACCGCCCTCTCTTCTCCCGCTTTCCTTACCTTTCTCAGCGCTCCCGATGGGCATATCTCAACACAGGCATCACAGTCGTCGCAGGCCTGGCTGCCCAGGGGCTGGTCAAAGCCGTAAATTACCTTGCTGTCAAAACCGCGATACGCCGTGCCGAAAAGCGGCGTGCCATTTTCACCTTTGCAGGCTATGACGCACCGCCAGCACTGCACGCACTTGGACATATCACGGACCATCCTGGGGTGCTCATCCTCGACCGGATAGTAGTGCTTTCTGGCTCTGAAGCGGGGCAGGCCCACTTCCAGGTCGGCGGCAATACGTCGCAGTTCGCAGATATTGGCTTTATCACAGACCAGGCAGGCATCAGGGTGGCTGGCCAGCATCAGTTCGACCAGTACTCTACGCGTGGCAATCACTTTGGGCGAGTGGGTTTGTATCACCATACCTTCTGCAACCGGCGTATGGCAGGAGCCGACCAGCGTCCTGGAGCCTTCCACCTCAACGACGCACAGTCGGCAGGCCCCGATGGGCGACAGGTCCGGGATATAGCAGAGGGTCGGAATATCTATGCCGTTTTCTTTGGCCACCTCCAGGATGGTCATATCAGGACGGGCACTTACCTCTTTGCCATTTATGGTCAGCTTTATCTTCTTCTCCACGTTATCTAAATATTATAAATTAAAAATATTCAGTGCCAGCATTTAACAGTATGGGGTGCACCAAAACCGGCACCCCGTATTTCACAGTGATAACTATTATGCTACCACAGAGCTATTTCGTCGACAAGTCCCGGCCGAAAAACGTCGTTATTTTCGAGTGTTTGCCGTGGAATTTCCCCTATGTTAAACTCTTTAAAGATTCTCCATGAAGATTTTGGTAACCAATGACGACGGTGTTTCCGCTGACGGCCTGTGGATACTGGTTCGGGAGCTGGCCAGCATCGCCGAGGTGGTGGTCGTCGCTCCGGATAGAGAACAGAGTGCCGCCGGTACGGCAGTAACGCTCTGGGAACCGCTGCGGATAAGAAAGGTACAGCCGGTGGTTCACGGCGTGGAAACGTACGCTGTGGAGGGTACACCGTCAGACAGCGTCCTTCTCGCGCTGGGCAGCCTTATCAAGGGCAAGGTTGACCTCGTCGTTTCGGGCATAAACTGGGGGCTGAACCTGGGGGATGATATTTACATCTCGGGAACGGTAAGCGCCGCTCTTCAGGGCTATCTGCATGGCTGTCCCGCCCTTGCCGTCTCCGCCGAACGAGATAGTGAGCCCGGTTTTCAGATAGCGGCCAGGCTGGCCACCATGCTGGCGGGACGGTTCAACGCCAGCCCACCAGCAGCTAATTTATTTCTCAACATCAACGTGCCCAACGTGCCGCTGGCCAGAATCGGCCGTATTCAGGTCACCAGGCTGGCCAGTGAGAGCCATATCAACACCGTCACCGAGGGAAATGACGGCAAGCGAAATTACTACTGGCTGGTGCGGCAGAGGCAGGACGGCAGCCAGGGCAGAAAGACGGACGTCTGGGCAGTAGACCATGGCCACATTTCCATAACCCCCCTGTTTACCAGCCTGCCCACCAGGACACTGTCCGCGCTGCTGAACAATCTCTGTTCCGGCCTGCTCGAAGAGCTAACCGGGTCTGCCGTGTGAGAATATCATGTCGCATTATATTGGTGTCGATATCATCGAAATAGGCCGTATTAAAGAGGCGGTCAACAATTGGGGAGAGAAATTCTTAAGACGTGTCTACACCGAATCAGAACTGGCCATGTATCGCGACAAACCGTCGTCGCTGGCAGCGCGCTTTGCCGGCAAGGAAGCGGTCATGAAGCTTCTGGGCACAGGCAAAAACGGTGTTCACTGGCGGGAGATTGAGACCCTATCTCATTCCAGCGGTAAGCCGCGGGTAAACCTGTACGGAAGGGCACAGAGTAAGGCCGATGAGCTGGGCATTAAAGAGATTGCCGTCAGCCTTTCCCACTCCAAAGAATACGCCATCGCCTGTGTAAGTGCGTTCTCGGAAACAAACCCGTCGAAAAAGTCGGATCATCAGCCGGGAAAAACGGGTTCGTGAGCGATACAGAAGGAACGCCAGTCATTAAAAAATCCAAAATTTTTTATGGCTACTGGATAATTGCCGTCTCGGTACTGTGTCTGGGCACCTTTTCCGGGTCCGGTGTTGGCTCTTTCAGTCTCTTTGTCAATTCCCTGCAATCCGAGTTCGGCTGGGGCAGAGGCGAGATTATGCTCGCCTTCACCATTTTTTTCCTGCTCACGGGCGTGGTGGCGCCACTGGTCGGCAGCATCGTTGACCGTTATGGAGTCAAGGGAGTAATATCCGCTGGAGCGCTGGTCACCGGTCTCGGCTTCGTTTCTCTTTACATGCTGCAGAGCCTCTGGCACCTCTATGTAGCTTACTTCTTCATCGGCGCCGGCATGTCAGCATTCGGCCACGTACCTGCGAGCGCCATGGTTGCCAACTGGTTTGTCAAGAAGCGCGGCACAGCTATCGGTATCATGTCTACCGGCATTGGCACGGGCATTTTCGTGGTGGCGCCACTGGTCGGTAGCTTCCTCATCCCGGCCTTTGGCTGGCGGGTGGCCTACCTTGCACTGGGGATAATGGCCTGGGGTCTAATCCCGCTGGCCATTTTGGTTGTCAGAACCAAGCCCGCCGAAATGGGCCTTTATCCAGACGGCGTCACCAGCCCTGAAGAAGTAGCCGAAATAGGAGCATCCAGCCAGACCACAAAAGGATTGAACCTCAGAGCATCTCTGGGCACCATGGCATTCTGGCTGGTGTCAGTCACCTTTCTAATCAGCGCATTCAGCTCGCTGGGGTTTAACCAGAGCCTGGTACCATATTTACAGGATGCCGGCTTCTCGGTGGCACTGGCAGCCAGCGCCCTGACCATTCTGGGCCTGGGCAGCGCCATCGGCAAATTTTTCTTCGGCTGGCTCTGCGATAGGATTAAAGCGAAGCAGGCATGTGCCCTCAGCATTGTCCTGCTGTCGGCTGCCGCCATTATACTGATGTTTATCCGCTCCACATCCCCTCTGGCCATTATCTGGCTTGACGCCTTCATTTTTGGGTTGGGGGCGGGAGGCTGGCTGCCCACCATGTCCATGCTGGTCAGCCGTAATTTTGGCCTTTCTTCCTATGGAGCCATCATCGGCATGGTATCACTGTTGCAGGCTATTGGCGGTGCCGCCGGCCCTCTATTCAGCGGATATATGTTCGACACCACGAATACGTATTACTGGACATTTATCGTCTTCTTATGTCTGTATGCCGTAGCCATTCCCACCATACTGGTGGTGCGCCGGCCAAAATCATTTGTCTGAAAGGCACTACCAGTAAATAACCAGAATAGAGCTGTCCGATGATGAATATTATCGTGGTTACTGGGAAAGCCGTGGCTATTCCAACAAGGGTGATCTGGATAAAACCTTCATAGAAAGTCTTCCTTAATTAATGATAATATAGTGTAATGATATCCTTCCGCTGGAAATACATTGCTCTCCCCCTGGTTTTTCTGCTCCTTTCTATCGGTCTCGCCATTTATTTTTCCCCCCGGCTTCCGAATGAGATAGCCTACCATTTCAAGAATGGCCTGCCCGACCGATGGCTGAGCCGCGGAGTCGCCACTGCCTGGCTGCTGGTGCCGCAGTTCTTGCTGACCGGCCTGGGCGCCGCCATTGTTACGGGCATAATCCGGCTGGGCAAACACCTCCAGCCGACCGCCAATAAACGTGCGGAAACAATGCTCTTGCTCATAGGCAATATGGTCGCCCTGCCGCAGCTCGTCCTCGCCTTTGCAATGCTGGCCATTTTCAGCTACAATTCGTACGGGATATACCTCATGCCTTTATGGGCATTCGCCCTGATTATCATGAGCCTCGGAGGTATCATCCTGGGGGCATTTTTCTTCCTCGCCATACGGCAGATTCTGGCGAGGAAATGACAATTACCGTATGGCATACACTAAGAGGTACTCGTAATGGCAGAAAAAACACCGGGCAACGTCACCATGGAGAAGATTGTCTCACTCAGTCAGCGGCGAGGCTTCATTTTCCCGAGCAGTGAAATCTACGGCGGCCTATCAAGCTGCTGGGATTACGGGCCACTGGGGGTGGAGTTGAAACGGAACGTGAAGCAGGCCTGGTGGCGCGCTGTGGTTCAGGAGCGCGATGACATGGTGGGACTGGACGCCAGTATCCTGATGCATCCGCAAGTCTGGGCGGCCAGCGGACACCTCGAACAGTTCACCGACCCGCTGGTGGAGTGCAAAAGCTGTCACCAGAGATGGCGCAGCGACGAGGTTGCCGACAACAAGTGCCCTTCCTGCGGTGGTGAGCTCACCGAGCCACGCATGTTCAATCTCATGTTCAAAACCTTCATGGGGCCAGTCGAGGATGACGCCAACCTGGTCTACCTGCGACCGGAGACCGCGCAGGGTATCTTTGTCAATTTTCAGAACGTGCTCAATACGACGCGGAAACGGCTGCCTTTCGGCATTGCCCAGCTCGGCAAGGCCTTCCGCAATGAAATCACCACCGGCAACTTCATCTTCCGCAGCCGCGAGTTCGAGCAGATGGAAATCGAGTATTTTGTCCGGCCGGAGACGGCGGATAAGTGGTTCGATTACTGGCTCGAGGAGAGACAAAAGTGGTACCTGAACCTCGGTATCAGAGATGAGAACCTCCGCCTGCGTCCCCACGGCGATGCAGAACTGGCCCACTACGCCAGGAAGTGCTACGACATCGACTACAGTTTCCCCATGGGCTGGGCAGAGCTGGAGGGTATTGCCAACCGCGGCGACTACGACCTGGCGCAGCACGCCAAATACAGCGGCAAAGAGATGACCTACTTCGACGAGGAGTCAAACGAGCACATCGTGCCTTATATCATTGAGCCGTCGGCCGGGGTGGACCGTTCCGTGCTGGCCTTCCTCTGTGATGCCTACGACGAAGAAATCGCCCAGGGTGAGCTGCGGGTGGTGCTCCACCTCAATCCCGCTCTGGCACCGTACAAGGTGGCTTTGCTGCCATTAAGTAAAAAGGAGAACCTGGCCAAGTTTGCCAGGGAAGTGTACGATAGCCTGCGGCCATGCTGGATGGTCAATTATGACGATACCCAGAGCATCGGGCGGAGGTACCGCCGCCAGGACGAGATTGGCACTCCTTACTGTGTTACCATTGACTTCCAGTCGCTGGAGGACAACCAGGTGACCATCCGTGAGCGCGATAGTATGAACCAGATACGGGTCCCCATCGCCACCCTCAAAGATACGCTCGCCGCCAAGCTGGCCGGCGAAGACCTGTTTGCGCTTCCTCCCGGCGGCCAGATATGGAAAGAAGAAACTAAAGGAGGATAAATTGAAAATCCTCCACTTCGCCGACCTGCACCTCGGTGTTGAGACCTACGGACGTACTGACCCGACCACGGGGCTTTCCACGCGCCTGCTTGACTTCCTGGCCTCCCTGGATAAGCTCGTTGATTTCGCCATAGAGAATAAAGTAGACCTGGTCATCTTCTGTGGCGATGCCTACAAGACCCGCGAGCCCACCCAGACCCAGCAGCGTGAGTTCGCCCGACGCATCAACCGCCTTTCCTCAAACGACATCCCCACCTTTCTCCTCGTGGGCAACCACGACCTGCCCAACGCCATCGGCCGGGCCACCAGCACTGAAATCTTTGATACCCTGTCGGTGAAAAACGTATTTGTCTCCAGCCGCCCCGATGTCTATAAAATCCCCACCCCCAGCGGCACTGTTCAGGTAGCCTCGCTACCATGGCTGAGGCGCAACGTCCTGTTAAGCCGTGAGGAGACGAAGAATCTTGACTTCGAGCAGATGAAAGAAAGATTGCAGCAGGCACTGACCAGCGCTATTGAACTCAATATAGCCAAACTTGACCCCACCCTGCCCGCCATCCTTGCCGCCCACGTATGGGTCGCTGGCTCCCAGATTGGCACGGAAAAGCAGATGACCATCGGGCAGGAGCATGTGCTGCTTTTGAGCAATGTGGCCAGCCCCGCCTTTGACTACGTCGCCCTGGGCCATATCCACCGGCACCAGGCCCTGTCCGAGAACCCGCCCGTTGTCTACGCCGGCAGCCTGGCACGGATTGACTTTGGCGACGAGGCCGACGAGAAGGGTTTCTATCTGGTGGAAATTAATCCTGACAAAGCCAGCGGGCAGCGTCAGGTTGCTTTTGAATTTCAACCGGTAAGCGGCCGCCGCTTCCTCACCATCGATGTGGCGCTGGAGCCTGAGGACATTGACCCCACCGCCACCGTACTTGGTGCCATTGCGAAACAAGAAAAAAAGATTGAAGAGGCCATCGTGCGACTGAACATCACCCTGCCCACACAGCTTGAGGGGCAGCTGCGCGACGGAGACATCAGGGAGGCGCTTAAAGAGGCCTGTTTTGCTACCGTAGCGCGGGAGACACAGCGCGAGACGCGACTGCGGCTGGGGCAGTTCACCGCCGAGGAAATCACCCCCCTCGAAGCCCTGAAAAAGTACCTGGAGTCAAAAAAGACCCCCCCCGAAAGAACCAAAGTATTGATGGAGTACGGGGAGAGGCTGATACGGGGGGAATGAAATTTGAGAGGGGGCTTTCGCCCCCTCTTTTTATTCTTCCCTACTCATACCACCTGGTAAATTCCTCAGGCTTTTGCTTTAGGCTGCGGTAGGTGTTCAGCTTGGCTTTATCGTCAGGGTAGCCCAGCGGTATGGAAATGACCAGCTTTTTGCTCTCCGGGATACCCAGAAATTTCTTTATTTCCGGCGCGTAGTTGGTCACCGAGGCCTGCAGGACACTCTCCACGCCCAGCGAGTGCGCGGCCAGTATCAAGTTCTGGGCAAACAGCCCCGCGTCAAATATTGACCACTCTCCCAGAATCCCATCAATGAAAAGGAAGACGGCGCAGGGCGCACCGTAGAACTCAAAGTTCATCAATCTCAGTTTTTCTCTACCCGCCTCATCCCCTCTTTCAATACCCAGTGTGGCGAGTCGCCGGGCACCGTGCTCACCTGAGCGCGCCTCGTGCTCCGGCAGCCAGTTCTTGGGCATAGGCAGGTCGGGATTGGTCGGCGCCTTGGCCCTGGCAAGCTCAAGGATGATTTTGCTCAGTTCATCTTTCTTCTTCCCGCACACCACCACCACCTCCCAGGGCTGGGTGTTGGTGTAGGAAGGGGTGTTGCTCACCGCCTGCAGGATTTTATTTATCACGTCTTTGGGGACGGGGGTAGGCTTGAAAGCGCGAGTACTATACTTCGTCTTGATACTTTCCAGGGTTTCCATTGATAATACCTCCATTCAAAAATATTCAGCCATTAAAAAGTCAGCGATGCCCAGCCTTCTTTCAGAAGGTCGGAAATAATCGAGCCGACATAGACAACTTTCACGCCGGTGGCTTCCAGCTTTTCGGTGAGGCCCATGCGGTCGGCGCACCACTTGCACGCCAGGACCTCAACACCGGCCTCCAGTAGCTCCTTTATCCTCCCCTGCACCTCCACGTCATTGGCCGCCACCTTCTCTGAAGGGCCGAAGAAGATGACCTTTACCTCATCCATCCACCCTTTCTTAGCGGCATTGAGTGGATATATCAGCCCCACCTCAAGCGCCACTTCCCGATCCGCGCTGCTTACCAGTGCGAAGACTTTGGACGCCATTTCTCTCTCTCCTTTCTTTCAAATAGCTGACGATTTCAACTACTTGTATTCTATCTCTGATAATTTATGCTGCACATCAGCCACAGACTCATGTAGCTCAGATATAGCTTCGCGTAATTGTGTTCTTCTCAAAGCAGGGGCCATCAAGGCTCTTCTAAAATCTTCAATCTGGCTCAATATCTGTTTCATCGCCGGCGAAACCTTTACGCCTATGATATCTTTTGCAGTTTCAACCATCGGGCGAATATGGTATGTCAGATCTGTCAGGTCAAACTTCGCGTAGCCTATGTTCTCCATTAAGGATTTAAGGTCAGGGCTTTCTGCCTGCAATTTGTAGTTTGAGTAAAACCCTTGAATTTCGTCCAGCAAATCGGTAGTCTCACGCAGCGCCTTATTATGCCGCCCGCTTCTTCCCGTCAGGGAATTGAACGTGTTTGAAATTACTTTTAGTTTACCCACTCTGGCATTATATCAGTCAATAACTGGGCAAACAAGCGTTGACTCTTTTATCGCCACTACTAAAACCAGGGTTTTCTCTACATTTCAGCCATGATATAATTAAATAAATTGAATTTTCTCAGTTCAATGATAGTCAGATGTTGAGGAGGTTATGTATATGAGCAACACTCAGGATAATTTGCAGGCGGCATTTGCCGGTGAGAGCCAGGCCAACCGACGCTATTTATTCTTTGCTGAGAAGGCGGAGAAAGACGGCCACCCGCAGATCGCCCGGCTTTTCCGGGCGGTGGCCGAAGCCGAGACGGTACACGCCCGCAACCACCTCAGTACGTCGGGCAACATTAAATCCACCAAGGAAAACCTTGCCGAAGCCATCGGTGGGGAGCATTACGAATTCACCAAGATGTACCCGGAATTCATCGAGCAGGCCAAATCCGAGGGTATGAAGAAGGCAGAAGTGACCTTCAATTTCGCCAACAAGGTGGAGAAAATTCACCATGCGCTGTACGAAAAAGCGTTGCAGGCGCTTGAAGGCAACCAGAAACTGGAAGAGAAGCCCTTTTTCGTCTGTCAGGTCTGCGGTTATACGGTGGAGGACGCCGCTCCCGACAAGTGTCCGATCTGCGGGGCCCCGCAGACCCGGTTCAAGAATATGGATTAAGCATTTTGGATTTTTAATACTGCCTAATATAAAAAGAAGGGGAGGGCTTTTCCCCTCCCCTTCTTTATTTTCAAGCCAGCCCGGGGGTTAATCTCCCTTTTTCTGTACCCACTTTTCCGCCAGGTCCCCCGCCCAGAGTACCTTGGGCTTTGCTCCCTGGTAAGCACGTATCATTAAGAATATCCACAGGGCGACTCCAATCAGCCAGACGATGGTGGCAATCACTGCGCCGATAATGGGTATCCAGCCAAGAACAACGGCAACTACAGTAATAGTGCCAAAAATGTAGATCGACTGCATGGCGTGGTAGCGCACGAACTTGCTTTCCTGCTCGATCAGGATAAAGACCAGCCCGCTTATCCAACCCAGCACATAGCAAAGAAGTCCGGCAACATTTTCATCCAGACCGGTAGATGACTTTTCCATGGTAGCCTCCTGTACGTTTACTTTGTGCATAAGAGTATACCAAGATGATGGCGTTGTCAATAGGGAGCTTTCCGGTTTTATCAACAAAAATGGGGCGCTTTAATCCTCAGTACGCTCTTTGTCTTCGAAAATGAACAATTCCTCCATCGTGGTCTGTAACGCCCGGGCCACGTTGTGTGCCAGCCGCAGCGACGGATTGTATTTGCCCTGCTCCAGAAAAATTATGGTTTCCCGCCGGACACCGACCATTTCGGCCAGTCTCTCCTGGGTCAAGCTATGCCTCATTCGATATTCCTTAATCCTGGTTTTCATTACTACAGCTCACCAGTATATCCCGATACTGGACATGAAACGTGAACCTGTCCTTACTCAATGGCTCTGCTGAACAAGCCTTTGAAATACATAACCAGACTGCCGATAACTCCCACCGCAAGACCCAGCGGGCATATTATGGTGGCCACTATGAAGAATACCGGTTCCTCGAATTCGATACCCCAGAAGTGCATCGCCAGAGCGGAAATGGCATTGTGCAGGAAAATACTGATTATGGCCACCCCGAGTGATATCCCTGCTATCAGCATAAAGGTTCGGAACAGTCTCAAGCTTCTCTCACTCAGCCGCGATCCCACCCGCTCATAGTAAAGATAGGAGAGTAGATAAACCGCCCCGGCGGCGATAAACAAGGCACCCAGAACCTGCACGGTATCTGGCTCCTCCACCAGCCTGACACTGAAGGGCAACATCAGGAATGCCGTGGCCACGACAAAAAAGATAAAACCATTGCGCACTGATTTGCTGGTGTTTTCCCTTACCCGTTCGTCAATTGGCGGCATTTTTCGTCTTCTGAGCAACGACCACAACTCGCGGTGGCCCATAAGCAGCAGCCCGACCAGGAATGCCACCACCACGTAGTACGCTTCCAGCGAGATGAGAATAATGGCCACGACAAGTGCCGTTATGGCAACCGCCCAGAATACTTTCTTCGTTCTCATCCGGCCACTCCATAGTTATATATTTCTAACGTTATATATTTTTAACATTTTTCCCGGCTTTTGTCAATACCTCCTGCCTGATTTTCCGGCCTTTTCTATAATTTGGTTTATTCAGGTCGTCGGCTCGAAAATACTGTTAAAGTGGCCATTGTGCCCCTCGCACTGTTCCAAAAATATTACAAATTGACACCGCAGAACAAGGCCGTAGCTGCGTGCCAAAAGTCTAGGGCCAGCCACTGGTTTACATCCGAATATAATGTGGTATAATCTGTGGAAAAGAGGACCTATATGCCAAAATGTCCTAATTGTGGTCGGGAGACACTCCGAACAGAAGACTGGGCTTGCCAGTGGTGCGGTCATCCGCTACTATCCGGCGCTTTTAAGAAAATACCCAAGACGTACCGGGAGCTGCAGGCGGAGAAGACGTTCAGCCCGCGTTCAGTTTTGGAAGACGAACCGGCACCGGTCGCCGAAGTTGAAATGGCACCAGCACCAACACCTCCACCACCTCCCCCTCCCCCTACTCCATCACCACCACCAGAGCCGGAACCTGAGACATTATCCCCATCGGAACCGGTAGCGGCAGTTGAAGCTGAGATGGAGAAAGGGCCCATGCCACAGCCTGAGCCGGAACCTGAACCTGAGGCCGTTGAGGAAAGTGAACCCGTAGCTGAAGCGGAAAAGTTATCAGTACCAGAAGCAGAAGCGGAACCAGCTCCGGAGCCAACAATTGCACCGGAACCAGAGCCAGAACCAGCTCCAGAGTCGGTAGCAGAAGCCGAGCCTGAAGTAGAGGCAGTGCCAGCGCCACCACCGGGAGCTGTCCCAGCACTGGAACCCGATCCAGCCACCGGTACCATTAACGCGACCGTTGAGGAACTGAATGCCGCCTTCAATTCGGACAAGGCAGGCACGAATAATAAATTAATAAACAAGCTGCTCAAGGTAACCGGAACCGTGGAAAAAATATTTGCCAAAGACCACCTGGATATTTTCTACATTCTTCTGGCCAGTGCCGGAAGACCGGCTACCTGGCAGGTCCGCTGTACATTCAGTCGCGAACACGGTGCGTATTTATCGCGCCTGACTGAGGGGCAAGCGGGAACAGTTCAGGGTACGTACGTTGGCTATGAGAGAAACATCATTCTGAAAGACTGCAGTCTGGTACAGTAATATGTTGAGATTTTCCTATTCATAGTTGAAAGGAGGAATCATCAATGCTAACCTGGGGTGGAATCGCTGTCATTGTCGTTCTGATTATCGTGTTCTTCGTCGTAAGGGGCAGACGCTAGAGTCAGCATGGCTCAGCCCCTATTCAATCATCAATAGGCGGCTATCGGTACTCAGCCCTAACGATACGTTATATTGGGAATAGTATCGTCAGTATTAACTGACTGACGTTTAAATTTGAAACCGAATTTTGCCAGGTGGCGAATAAGCGTCTAACCGACCCGCCGATTTACGGTGGACAGGTAAACAGGTTAGGTTTATAATCTCAACTAGAATGAATCCCAGAGCAGAACTCCGCGTCCTTTTCAACCGTCAGGAGATTGAGGCTGCTGTCAGGCGTCTCGCTTCCGAAATCAGCCAAGATTATCACCATAAGAATCCTGTTCTGCTGGGCATTCTCAGAGGTTCGTTCGTATTTCTGGCCGACCTCATCCGTCACCTCGATTTCCCGCTTGAGGTGGATTTCATCGAGTTATCCAGCTATGGCAGCAGTACGCAGACCTCGGGCAAAATAAAAGTGGTGAAGAAGCTGGAGACGCCGGTACGGGACCATGATGTGCTGATTGTGGAGGACATTGTGGATACCGGCCTCACCACCGCCTTCCTCATCAAATACCTTAAAAGGCAAAAACCAGCTTCAGTCAGGCTCTGCGCGCTCACCGACAAGCCCTCGCGGCGGGAAGTTCCCGTGAAAATTGACTACATCGGTTTTACCGTGCCCAATAAGTTCCTCGTCGGCTACGGACTGGACGCGAACCAGAAGTTCCGCAACCTGCCCGATATCTGCTATTTTGAGGGCGAAGCATAATGGTAACCAGGCAAGCCAGGCTAATCGCCGTGGCCAAGGGAGACCAGCCGGCCGACCTCATCCTCGCCAACGCCAGGGTAGTAAATACCTTTACCGGTGAAGTCATATCGGGAAACGTCGCCATCTGTGATGACCGCATTGCCGGGATAGGAGACTACCACGAAGCAAAGCAAACCCTGGATGTCTCCGGCAGGTACCTTGCCCCGGGCTTCATCAATGGCCACGTCCACCTGGAAAGCTCGATGCTTGATGCTGGCCAGTACGCGCAGGCGGTGGTGCCGCATGGCACCTCGGCTATCGTGACCGACCTGCATGAAATCGCCAATGTCTGCGGCCTGGAAGGGATGCGGTATGTGCTTGACCGCATCCGTCAGCTGCCTCTTGACCTGTTCCTGATGGCGCCTTCCTGCGTGCCCGCGACCCACCTTGAGACATCGGGGGCCAGCATCAGTCCCGAGGATATTCGCCAGATTTTACGCTGGCGGGAGACCGTCGGTCTGGGAGAGGTTATGAACTTTCCCGGGGTCATCCACGGCGATGCTACCGTGCTGCGCAAGATTGCCCTGAGCCAGGGCCAGGTTATCGATGGACACGCTCCGGGAGTCAGCGGAAAAGACCTCACTGCCTACATTGCCGCCGGCATAGGCTCCGACCATGAATCGGTGGCCCTTGAAGAGGCCAGGGAAAAACTGGAGAAGGGCATGTTCATAATGATACGGGAGGGCTCTTCGGAAAAGAACCTGGAGGCCCTGCTGCCGCTGGTCACCGATAAGACCTACAAAAGATGCCTCTTTGTGGTTGATGACCGCAGCGCTTACGACCTGCTCTACGACGGAGATATCGATGCCGTGGTACGCAAGGCAATCCACCTCGGCCTTGAGCCGGTGCGGGCCATCCAGCTGGCTACCATCAATACCGCGGAGTATTTTCGTCTTGACGGTCTGGGGGCAATTGCTCCCGGCTATTTCGCCAATATTTTGGCCCTTGATGACCTGGATAATCTGTCAGTGAACATGGTCTTCCATCGCGGCCGACTGGTCGCCAGAGAAGGCCAGCCATTATTTTCGCTGCCGAGGGCAGATAACCATGCGGTAACCGGTACGGTACATATCAAACCGGTTAATCCAGAAAAACTGAGGTTAGCTGCTCCGTCAGCAGAGTTGCCCGTGATTGAACTGGTACCGGGACAGATTGTGACCCGCAAACAGCACCTGAAGGTCAAGACGGCCAATGGCCAGGTTATTCCGGATACGGAAAGGGATATCCTGAAACTGGTGGTCGTAGAAAGGCACCGGGCAACCGGCAATATGGGACTGGCTATGGTTACCGGCTTCGGTCTGAAGAAGGGAGCGCTCGCTTCCTCCGTGGCTCATGACTCGCATAACATCGTTGCCGTTGGGACGAACGATGATGATATCGTGATGGCAATTCAGGAGATAGAGCGCCAGCAGGGCGGTATAGTCGCGGTGGCGGATGGGCAGGTGCTGGCCAGCCTGGGGCTGCCCATCGCCGGACTGCTCTCCGATGAACCGCTGGAAACCGTAGTCGCCCGGCTGGGAAAGCTGGAGCAGACAGCCAGAGAGCTCGGCGCCAGGCTCCCCTCCCCATTTGCCACCCTCTCCTTCCTTGCCCTGCCCGTGATTCCCGAACTCAAGCTCACCGACCTGGGACTGGTGGATGTGACTGAATTCAGATTAATCAGTTGAAAGACGAGGCTTTAAAACAATGCGCGGACATATCAGCCGACAGGAACCGATTTTTGAGAACCGCTATGATGCCGGCCGGCAACTGGCGACCTGGCTGACCGAATACCGCAATCAGTCGGCCGTAGTGCTGGCAATTCCCAATGGCGGGGTGCTGGTCGGGCTGGGAGTGGCACTGGCACTCAATGCCGACTTCAATATCATCATCTCCCGTAAAATCCCCCTGCCACTCAGCCCCGAGGGCGGTTTTGGCGCCGTGACAGACGACGGCACCACCATACTCAATGAGGACATGGTGAAGCGATTTAATTTGAGCCAGCAGCAGATCAACTATCAGGTGAGCCAGGTAAGAGCCGCCATCCGCCAGCGCAGCCTGCTCTATCACGGTAAAAGACCGCCGCTGGTGATCAAAGGCAAAACGGTGATTATGGTTGACGATGGGCTCGCTTCCGGCTATACCATAATGGCTGCCGTGGAATCAATACGCTACCGCCAGCCCCAGGAGATAATCGTCGCCGTACCGGTGGCCTCAGCCACGGCCCTGCCCAAGGTGGAGAAGGTGGTCAACAGGGTGATTGCCTGCGTTTCCGGATTTGGCCCGGAGTTCTACGTTTCCGACTTCTACCGCTACTGGCACGACCCCAGCGACGAGGAAGTGCTGCAGTGTTTCAAGGAGTGGGGACTGCGTCACCGTCCGAATCTTGAGGCAATGGGTAAAAAATAAGAAGTTAGTCCGAAGCTTGGATAACCTTTATCAATTTTACAGTCCCCCCAGTCCCCCGTCCACGCCCAGCACCTGCGCGGTGATGTACCTTGCCTCCTCCGAGGCCAGGAAGGCCACCGCCTCGGCCACGTCACGGGGCGTGCCCAGAGAACCGAGCGGTATCCGCTTCAGCATCTCCCCTTTCTGCTCCTCGCTCAGTTGCTCGGTCATCTTGGAGACAATGAAGCCGGGGGCAATGGCATTGACGGTAATGCCCCGCGAGCCAACCTCTCGGGCAATGCTCTTGGTAAAGCCGATGATACCCGCTTTGGATGACGCATAATTCGCCTGGCCGGGATTACCCACAATGCCCACGATGCTGGATATGCTGACGATGCGGCCCCACCGCTGCTTGACCATCTGCCGCAGCACGGCGCGCGTGCACAGGAAAACGCTCTTCAAGTTCACGTTCAGTACCGTTTCCCAGTCTTCGTCCGACATCCGCAGCAAAAGCTGGTCGCGGGCAATGCCGGCGTTATTCACCAGAATATCAATTCGTCCGAATTTCTCAATTGCTTTTTCCACCAGGCCGGCAACGTCGGACGCGGAAGTGACGTCGGTCATGACCGCCAGGCTCTGCCCGCCCATTTTCTTTATTTCCTCAGCCACCGGCTCCGCGTCCGCAATGTCACTGATAACAATATTTGCGCCAGCCTCTGCCAGCCTGAGTGCAATTTCCCGCCCGATACCACGGGCACTGCCGGTTACAATGGCTACTTTACCGGATAGATCCATTTTTACCTCCTTGGGTTATGCCAGGCTGCTGCTTACCGCCGGTGCATCCCCGATATTTATGGTCTGTACCTCTCGGTTTATCCGTTTTATCAGGCTGGCAAGCACCTTTCCCGGTCCTATTTCAAGGAACGTGGTTACCCCTTCACCAATCATGAACTCAACGGAGCGCTGCCACTGAACACAGTTGACCAGCTGCTGGATAAGCTCTTCTTTAACTTCCTGCGCTGTGGTCAGGGGTCGGGCGGTGACATTGGCGATAACGGGGATGGATGGGTCGGCAAAGGTGAGCCGGGAAATAATCTCCGTCATATCCTCAACGACGGGCTGCATCAATGGAGTATGAAACGCCGCGCTTACCGGCAGCGGTATCACACGGGCCGCCCCCCCGTCTTTGGCCAGTGCCATGGCCTGAGAAACACCATCGCTATCGCCGCCTATAACCATCTGACCCGGCGAATTCCTGTTCGCAATGCAGGCTCCCGTCTGCTGGCATATCTCAAGCAGCGACGATTCCTCAAAGCCGATAACCGCCGCCATGCTTCCGGGGCGGACAGCGTCGGCTTCATGCATTAGCCGACCACGCTCCCGTGCCAGATAGACCGCGGTCTTGAAATCAAACACGCCGGATACAGCCAGGGCAGTATATTCGCCGAGGCTGTGGCCGGCTACAAACCGGGCCTGCGGCAAAGCGGAATTCACCTCGCGGGCAGCCTCCAGGCAGGCATAACTGACAATCAATATCGCCGGCTGGGCATTTATGGTCTGACGCAGCGCCTCCTCAGGTCCTTCAAAACATAGTTTGGAGAGAGGAAATCCCAGCACTTCATCAGCCTGTTGGAAGACAGCCTTCGCTGCCGCGAAGTTCTCATACAGGTCACGCCCCATACCCGCCCACTGCGAGCCCTGACCGGGGAAGACATAAGCTACATTAGTTGCTTCAACCATGGATTTTCACTGCGAGCTAAATCGGTGAAAAGAGTTTTATTCCGACCTTGCTGGCGGGCCTGATACCTTGATGACCTCTCGGCCAGCATAGGTACCACAGTTGGGGCAGGCATGATGCGGCAACTTTGGGTTATGGCACTGGGGGCAGTAATCCAACTGGGGGGCCTTCAATGCCAGATGACTTCGCCTTTTACCACGGCGTGCCTTGGATAATTTTCTTTTCGGTAACGCTCCCATAATTTACGCTTCCTCTCGCCTTATTAACTGAACTACGATAGATTCATCAGTTTCGACCAGCGCGGGTCAAATGTCCGCACGGGGCAGTCACAGGGCCCCTGATTCAAATTACGCCCGCATTCCGGGCACAATCCAGCACAGTCTTCACGGCACAGCGGTTTCATTGATATTGTCAGCAGCATGTACTGGCGTACTGCTTCACTCAAATCAATTACGTGATGCTCATCAATGGTGAATGAACCGGGCTCCCTTGAAGACTCAATCGGCAGTCCGCTGGTGACGTCAATGGTCTGAATATATTCCTCCTCAAAGCTAATACTCAGTGGGTAACGAAACGCGCTCAGGCAGCGGCTGCAGGTGAAGTCGAGAGCGGTGTGCAGTTCTCCCCTGGCCAGAATACCGCGCTGCGTTCTCAAAAAGCTGATTTCACCGCTTACCTTGCGGCCAGGTTGGTCTTCAGCAATATCAATCGTCTCGTCTATTTTATATTTACGGGATGACCCGATGGATTCCTTGAGTAACTGGGAAACATTTATCTGCATAACACCCGCCTCCACACCAGCCAGTTCCTTCTATTATAGTTCAAGCGGCATATTCGCCGCAAGCTCGGTTAGACAGAGCGCTACGAGTTCACAGACTTGGTTATGGTGATAAGACCATCATTCAGGTAATCTCTTTTGGCCCCGGTAAGCCGGTTCCTGGCTAACAACACTTCCAGCCCACCCTGCACCAGGTAATCTTTGAAACAACGATGATGATTCCTGCCAGCGAAAAACTCGATGGCCCTGACCAGGTAGGATATTGGCTTTCTGGGTAGGGGAACCTGGAAATCGAGGAAAAGCAAAGCGCCACCCCTTTTGACCACCCGCTTCATCTCCGAGATTATATTATCACGAGCCTCTCTCTCTTTTTCATGCAGGGCTAAAGAAATAGATGCGCCGTCAAACACGTTATCCTTAAAGGGTAACTTTTGCGCATCCGCCCGCTGGAACGACACACCCTTTAAACCTCGATTTCTTTTATCTTTCCTCGCCAGTTTGAGCATATTCAGGTCTAGGTCTATACCTGTTGCCATAATGCCAGCCTGGGCATAGTGAAACACCTGGTCGCCGGTCCCACAGCAGACATCTAAGACCCTGTCACCAGCTTTCATTTCCGAAAACTCTATGAGGTAAAGTCTTACATCTCGCAAGAGGGGGTCAATTATGGTCGAATAGTTAAAAAACAGCATGACACCAGCCCGCAAACTTGAGGAGAAGTCGTTGCTTACCGTTTCTTCAGCTTCTCGGTGAGCATCGGCACCACCTGGAACAGGTCGCCCACGATGCCATAGGTGGCTACCTCAAAGATGGGGGCATTGGGGTCTTCATTGATGGCAACGATACACTCCGAGGTCTGCATGCCCACCACGTGCTGCAATGCGCCGGAAATGCCAACGGCGATATACAGTCTGGGGCAGACTGTTTTCCCGGTCTGGCCTATCTGGTGTGAGTAGGTAGTCCACCCTTCGTCCACCGCAGCGCGCGTGGCACCCACCGCCGCACCCATGACCGAGGCCAGCTCATCAAGCATCTCAAAATTCTCCGCCTTTTCCAGACCGCGCCCCCCCGCAACGATAACATCCGCCTCCTCAATTCTCACCGTTTCCGTGATCTCCGCAACAAAATCAAGAAGCTTCGTCCGTGAAGTCATGCGCTCCCGATTGAAGTCCAGTTTTACTATTTCACCCTTCCGGCTGCTATCAGGTTCACCTCTGGAAAAGACATGGGGTCGCACCGTCGCCATCTGCGGTCGTGCCTTCGGACAGGTGATGATGGCCATTATATTGCCGCCAAACGTCGGCTTTGTTTGCAGGAGCAACCTCTTCTCGGCATCAATTTCAAGGTCAATACAGTCGGCGGAAAGCCCGGTGGGCAATGCGGCCGCCACCCGGGGAGTTAGGGCGCGTCCCAGCGCGGTGGCCCCGGCCAGGACAATCTCCGGCCGGTGCTGCTGGATCATTTCGATGAGCTGCTGCGTCAGGAGGTCTTCCTGGTTATTTGCCAGCGCGGGGCTATCGACTAAATAGACCCTGTCGGCGCCGTGAGCAATAAGCTGCTCAACCTCGCCGATGCCGTGGCCGAAGCAGACGGCGCTCAACTCCGTCTGTAACGCATCGGCCAGCTCTCTCCCCTTGGCTAATAGCTCGCAGGCGACGCCCTTGATTTTGCCGTCCCTCTGCTCGGCAAATACCCATACTCCCCGGTAGTGCTCGCTACTCATATCTTTCTGCCTTAAATGAACCCGTCATCCTTTAACCGATTAACCAAACAATCAACCTGTTCTTTTGCCTCACCCTGGAAAATCTCACCCTGGCAGACCCGCTGCGGAGAAAATATCCTGATGACCCGGGTAAAGGAGCCGGCTAGACCAACCCTGCCCGGGTCTGTGTTTAACTCTTTAGCTCCCCAGACCGGTATGGTGGCGCTTTTCGACCGGGCAATACCGCGCAGCGAAGGCAGGCGCGGCATGTTAATCTCCTTGACCACGGTTATTACCGCTGGCAGGGGGCTTTCAACGACCTCGTACCCATCCTCCACCATGCGCTGGACACGCAGGCTGCCATCAGCAACCTCCTCAATCTGGCTGACATAGGCAATAAACGGTAGCGCCAGCATCTCAGCGAGCTGCGGACCGACGTGCCCGGTATCGCCATCCAGCGTCTGCCGACCGCAGATAACAAGGTCATACTGGCCCAGCTTGCGCAGCGCGGCTGATATAGTATATGAGGTCGCCCAGGTATCAGCGCCGGCAAATGCCGGGTCACTCAACAGAATCCCCTCGTCAGCACCAAGAGAGATGGCTTCTCTCAGGGCGGTTTCCGCCTGTGGAGGACCCATGCTGATGGCGGTCACTTTGCCGCCAGTTCGCTCTCTCAGTCGAACCCCTTCCTCAATGGCATAGGTATCAAAAGGGTTAATGATGTTCTCAATTCCCTGGCGGATAAGGGTGTTGGTCTGGGGATCGATTTTCACCTGCGTGGTGCCCGGCACCTGTTTCAGGCAGACGACGACGTTCATTCCGTCTTTGCCTTTCGCTTTCTCAGTTCCCCGGCGATGGCGCTGCGTAAAACCTGGTTGGCACCTTCATATATCTGGGTTATCTTGGCGTCCCGCATCATCTTCTCTACCGGGTAGTCTTTCATATAGCCCGTACCGCCGCAGATTTGCACTGCGTCCGTGGTAACCTTCATCGCTACATCCGAGGCGAAAACCTTGGCCATGGCCGATTCTTCCGTAAATTTACGGGCGCCGCTATCCACTGTCCTCGCGGTGGCATAGACCAGTGCCCGGGCCGCTTCAACCTGAATGGCCATCTCCGCCAGCATGTCCTGCACCACCGGCAGAGTAATAATCGGATGTCCAAACTGGACGCGCTGCTGGGCATAGTCCACCGCCACCTCGAGCGCCCCCTGCGCTATGCCGACCGCCTGCGCCCCAATCCCCGGGCGTGATTGGTCAAAGAGCCGCATCGCCTGAACAAATCCCAAACCATCTTTACCAATGAGGTTCTCCTCCGGGACATGGCAATTGCGGAAGATGAGCTCCCCGGTGGCTGATGCCCGGATGCCCATTTTCTTCTCCTTCTTGCCGAAGGTAAAACCCGGCGTGCCCTTCTCCACGAGTATGGCACTGATGCCACGGGCACCCTTTGTTTTATCAGTTAAAACAATCACCGTATAGAGCCCGGCTTCACCGGCATTGGTGATAAACTGTTTGGTGCCGTTAAGCAGATAGCCGCCTGCAACTTTTTCCGCGGTCGTCTTAATGGCGCTGGCATCGCTGCCCGCTGTGGGCTCGCTGATGGCGAAGGCAGTTAAGTTTTTACCGGCGGCAATATCCGGGAGGTATTTGCGTTTTTGCTCTTCAGTGCCATATTCTATCAGAGTACGGGCCCCAAGGGCATTCACGGCATAGGTGGTGGCTACTCCGGCGCATACCCGGCTCAGCTCCTCCACCACCAAGCACAGTTCCAGGCAGCTGCCGCCCAGCCCTTCATACCCCTCCGGGACGAATACTCGGAACATATCGGCATCAGCCAGGTCCTTTATGATTGCCCAGGGGAACTCTTCTTTCTCATCCAGTTCCGCCCGCACCGGCAAAATTCGCTCTTCGGCAATCTTTCTGGCCAAACTTTTAATGGTCTTCTGCTCTTCAGTCAAAAAATACTCCAAGGAAATACTCCTTTCTTATTCAAGCTATGAAATCAGCCAATAGGCTTAAATTCCTGTCACTTGATTATAACCGTGAATACCGCGCTTAATTCCTGACCGTAGATGGGGAAATTCTCTGCGAAACCTAACATTTAACACCGGAATCAAGTAAAATTATAAGTAAAGCTCTCGCTGGCGTCAAGGCAGGAGCCTGACACCTACCTTGACAGAGACCCTTGCGATGGCTATACTACCGATTACCGAGGGGATTTTGGGAGAAAGCAGTCTTGTAGAAAGGGGGTGCGTCCGGTGGCAGCCAAGGCATTTGTTTTAATTGAGACTGAGGTAGGTAAAACCAGGGAAGTTCTTATCGCCCTGCAAAAATTAAAAGGGGTTTTGTCGGTGGATACCGTGACGGGTCCATATGACATCATTGCCATCCTGCAGGGTGATAGCCTGAATGATATTGGCGACCTGGTTACGGGGAAAATTCACCCTATTCCCGGCATATCCCGTACCGTAACCTGCCTGTCAATTTAAATTACGCTGGCAAAGACTTCAATACTTCATTAACCGTCTGCTCGTCGGTTGAAGCGCCGGCGGTTACGCCGATACGACGTTTGCCTTCCAGCCAGGAAGGCTGGATTTCAGCGGCGGTTTCTATCAGGTATGTCTCTGTCACCTGAGAACATAACTCGGCCAGACGATTGGTATTGGCGCTGTGATGCCCGCCCACCACCAGCATCAGGTCCATCTGGCCGGCCAGTTCGATGGCGGCTGCCTGGCGTTCCCTGATATCATGGCAGATGGTGTCAATTATCCGCATCTCCGAGTCCCGTATAAAGGCGGTATCAATCAGTTTTTTGACGAAATCAGTAAAGTGGGTCGGCACCTGCGTGGTCTGGGATAAAATTCCAATGCGTCGCGGTATCTGGTCCAGTCTGGCAATGAATTTATCATCAAGTGCCGCCAGACCCCGCCCTTTAGTCCAGCCCAGAATACCCCTGACCTCCGGGTGCTCGGCATCGCCGTAAATAATCACCAGAAAGCCGGCTTCCGCCAGTCTGCGGGCCGCCACCTGTGCCCGAAGCACGAATGGACAGGTGGTGCTGATGATTTCAATGTTTCTATCTTTTATTTCCTCTTCAAGCTGAGGGCTTATCCCGTGAGAGCTGGTTACCACTACATCACCGCGGATATCGTCCACGTTTTTGGCCACTTTCACGCCAATTGCCGCCAGCTTTTGCAGCACCTGCCGGTTATGCACCACCGCCCCCAGCGTTTCCACACCACCACGCTCACGGGCCACCTTCTCCAGTACGTCAATGGCCCGCTTCACACCAAAGCAGAAACCTACCTTGTCCGCCTTTTCAATGGTCATCCGGCTGGCTTTTTTCGCCACCATATTGCCCCCGGTATTCTTCGGGCAACAGCTCGGCAATACGGGTCATGATGAGGTGTGTGAACTCCGCAAGCTGTCCCCGGGTCACTTTGCCATTCACCGACGGAAGATTAAACGTGCGCCCGATATTCACCGTGATTCTGGGACGGCGCAACCACCAGGTAAGGCCGGTTATCTTTTCGGTGCCATAAATTCCCACCGGTAATATAGGAACACTATTTCGTACCGCAATGAGTGCCGAGCCGGAAAAGGCATCTGCTATCTGCGCTTCCATGCTCCGTCGTCCCTCTGGAAAGAGAATCAGCACCTTCCCCCTGCCGAACCATTTCTCGGCGAAGCGCAAGGCACCCCGGTTCATACCGCCGCGTCGTAGCGGAAAGGCGCCATAGTTACCGACGATATACCTCGGAATCCGGTGTAGGAATAACTCTTCTTTGGCCAGAAACATCGCCTGCCGGTTAATACTGCAACCCATTATCGGCGGGTCAGCCAGATTTAGATGGTTGACCGCAACGAGTAACGGCCCCTCATCCGAAATGTTATCCCTGCCGAGCACCCGCCACCTGGTAAAGAGGAACAGAACCACCCGGGTAAAATAACGGCCTCCGTAATATACCCAATGCATTTCTTTTACCTTAACAAAAATCAGTACCTTTCAATTATAACGGGGAGGCAGGCTAAAGACAATTGATAACGGAATCAGTTCTCTTGAGCTAGAGAATCAGGTTCAGCAGCCCGCCCACAGAAAGCGCCACGGTAATCATTATGGCCGCTGCCTTGAGCATTCCCACCGCGCCCAGTTCCCGGAAAAGCACCACAGCGGTAGCGATACAGGGGAAAGACATCGCCAGAACCACGCTGCCGACGACCAGCTGCTCCGAGGTTAGCGCCAGAGGCGCCAGCATACCCAAAGCCACATCCTTGCGCAGGAAGCCTATTGTTAGCGCCACCACCGCTTCCTTGGGCAGTCCGAGCAGACCAGTGACCACCGGTGCCGTGACATTGGCGATTACATCAAAGAGGCCGACCGCATACAGTATGTTCATCACCAGCACCGCGCCCAGTATAATCGGTATGGCCTCATGCAGAAAGCCATAAACCCTGAACCATAGCTTCTGAAGCACGGTCCGCCACGGCGGTATACGATATGGCGGAATTTCGATTAACAACTCAGGGCTGAATCCTTTCACCATGCGATTCAGGATGAAACCGAGAATAACCCAGACGAGAAACAACGTCCCATAGACCATGGCGACGTACTGGATGCCCCGCTCTCCCACCAGGCCGAAGACCATTGCTTGCAAAGCAGCACAGGGCACGGCAATGGAGATAAGTGTGGCCGCGATGAACCTCTCCCGTTTGCTCTCCAGTATCCTGGTCGCCAGAATTGCCGGCACGTTGCAGCCGAGCCCCAGCAGCGTGGGAATAATGGCATAGCCGTGAAGTCCCAGGCGGTGCAGGATCGTATCCATGAGAACGGCCAGGCGGGGCAGGTAACCGACGTCTTCCAGCAGGCCAAGCACGAGATAGAAAGCGGCGATATAGGGCAGTACCATGGCAAAAGGCACATAGAGGCCGGTGGTCAGCAAACCAAATGACTCGATGTAATTTATTTCGCCGGCCACGATATGACCTAGCAGCACGTCATGGAGAATGCCGGAGCCACCCATAAGACTGCTGAAAAAAAGTATCACCGGCGTCCAGAGATATTCAAATATGGGGTCAAGGACATAGGTGATCAGGCTCTCACCGATGAAACGAATACCGGAAAATGTGCCCGCCAGAACCACCGCAGCAATGATAATCCCGGTAAAGGGGCGGGCACTGGCATCCTCCAGACGCTCCAGCCAGGTATGGTGACGGTGGGTGGCCTGCTGCACCTGTTCCACAATATTGCCAACGGCGGCCCACCGTTCATCATGGCTGCCTGGCGGCAGCTTGGGCGCCCTGGCTTCGGGAATACTTTCCACCAGCTCCTTGATCCCCTGTCCGGTCACTGCCACCGTGGGGATAACGGGAACGCCGAGCAACTCTTCAAGTCGCTTCAGGTCAATGTGGATGCCGCGGTGTCCGACGTCGTCCCACATGTTCATAGCCACGACCATCGGGACACCTTTTTCCAGTAACTGGAGCGTCAGATTAAGGTTTCTCTCCAGGTTGGTGGCATCAACCACGTTGATGACCACGTCGCCGGTGGCGAGCATTTGCAGAGCAATCTCCTCCGCCTCACAGGTTGGCTCCAGGCCGTAGGTACCGGGCACATCAATCACCTCCACCGTCTCCTCCCCGACCTTCATCAGTCCCTGCGTATAGCCAACTGTGGTGCCGGGATAATTGGAGGCGATAACCCGCACGCCCGTCAGCCGTGAGAAAACGACACTCTTGCCGACATTGGGATTGCCCATGAGGAGAATTTTTCTCAGGCCGTTCTTTTCACCCCGGCGCTTTTTAACCTGGGTTTTTACACCGTGACACGCCATTCCCCTACCCCATCACTGCTCGACCTCGACAAGAATTTTTCTTGCCATGCCGAATCCGATGGCCAGCCGGGTACTGCCCTGCTGCACGGTTACCGGCCCTCGCATCAGCATCGAACTTAATTTAGTAATTTTTCTACCCGGCCGGATGCCCATGGCGCTGAGACGGCTCACCAGTCCCACCCCTCCGTCGATTTCCACCACCTTTCCACTCTGTCCAGGATACATCTGGCTCAAATTTACCTGCTTTATTATCGTCATATATCACCTTTCAATATAGCCATGTTGCCCTACCGACGGGTCCGGCGACACAGATTGCAATAGCCGGCAACACGTATTTCTGTTTCATCAATGTCGAAGTCTTTCAACTCTGGCACTTCTTTTTTCAGGTAGCGGGACAATGGGTAGCCAAATTCAATAACTCGACCACAGCCAAGGCACACCAGATGATAGTGTTCTTTGGTCGGTTTTACTTCATAGTGATGGTGGTCCTCGCTAAAATGCAGTTCGTCTACCAGTTCCAGCTCCTTCATCATCTGCAGGGTGCGATAGACTGTGGAGAGGCTGAGGCGCGACTCTTTCTCACGGGCACGCCGGAAGATCTCATCGGCGTCAAGATGTCCCTGTCCCCGGCGGATAATATCCATAATCAGGGCTCGCTGATGGGTAAACCTCTTCCCGGCGTTATTAAGCTTCACTCGGTTCGTGATCATCTTGCGGCTGCCTTGCGTCCTTTAATGCTAATGATAATCATTTGCAATAGCAATTATAACATTGTTCTTTAGTTTTCGCAACCAGAATTTTTCAGGGCAATTATTACTTCCTGAGCAATGTTGAAGCCCAGACGATTATGATAATCGCGATGATTACGGCAGCGGCAGAATTAACCAGCAGCATGGCCGGTGCTCCCCAGATGCCGGCACCGGCGCCGGTGAGCAGGTTACCCAGCGGCAATGTACCGATAGCAAGCGCACGTGCCCCGGAAACCCGGCCCCGCATTTCCTCGGTAGACCACATCATCAGCATTGACTGAATGAGCGCCATGCACATTCCCTGATTTAATCCGGTCATAACCAGAAGGAGTAGAGACAAAGAAAAGAGGCGTGAGAAGGCAAACAGCATCAACATGACTGGCCAGACAATGGTTACCGTAACCAGCACTCTTCCCCGATGTATTGAATCCGGCAGTATGGCTATCAACAATGGGCCAACCGTATTACCGAGCCCGATTGCCGCCATGAGCTGGCCATAGCCAACAACATCGGTATGCAGAATATCCCGGGCAAAAACCGGGATTAAAGTGAACCAGTACGGGAAAATTAAAAAGTTTACCAGAGCGGCGATAAGTATCAAGGCGGAAAGGGAACGGTCTTTTTTTAAATAACGGAACCCCGCCACGAGGTTCTGCCACATTGATTCCCGGGCCGCTGGTCTTGGCGGCGGTCCGATTTTCATGGGCAGGAGAGATAAAAATGACAGGCAGAAACTGGCGGCAATCAGCGCGAAGCAGCCGCTGGCCCCGATGACCTCAAGCAGGCTGCCGCCAAGAAGTGGGCCCAGTATGGTGGTGCTGCCCTGGGCTACAAACAGCAGCGAAATAGCCGCCACCACGTGGTGCCTCTTCACAATATCGGCCGCAGTGGCATGCCGGGTAGAGAAATCAAATGTGTATGACACACCACCCACCAGGGTAAAAAGAAAGAGATGCCATACCTCAAGAGCCGAGGTCAGAAACAACATCATAATGACCAGGGCACCAGTGGCATAAACCACCTGCACGATGATAAGAATATGACGCCTGTTGAAGCGGTCGCTGACGGCACCACAGAAAGGCCCCAGCAGCATGGCAACAAAGCGGCAGGCCCCCAGCAGACCAACCAGAAAAGGAGAATCAGTCATCTCCAGGACCAGCCAGGCACCAACCACGGTGTCTAGCCAGCGGCCTATATAGGTACCGAAGGAAGAGAGGAAAAGGAGGCGGTATTGCGGATATCGCCAGGCGGCCAGAAAATGGCGGCGTTCCGTGGAAGCAACTTCAGATTCAGGCAATGCTGCTCCTCACCGGCTTCAGGCGCCTAACCTGCTTCTGATTTCAGGCACGGCTTCCTGTGCCGCCAGTTCTCCCAGCCTGATGCCCTCCCGGGCATGATGAAATTCCGCCGCCCCGATATGCACCACGTCCGGTTCAATCACAACATCGGCTTTCTCCAAACTGGACTTAACCAGTGAATAAGTGCCAATGTGCAGGGACTGGAGCAGAACGTGTATGATATTTGGCTCCTTGGCGTCCTTGATACGCTCCTCAACTGAGTCATGCGAACGGTCAATCACGTCCGGGATGACGTTGACGGCAATAACGAAGTCGGCTCCCATTTTTTGAGCCAGGTTCACCGGCACCGGGTTTACCAGTCCGCCATCTACCAGGTACCTGCCTCCCCGCCTCACCACGGTAAATATGCCCGGCAAGGAAATGCTGGCCCTGACTGCTTCTATTACGGAACCGCGGTCGAACACGACCTCTTCCCCGGTATCAATATCGGTCGCGGTGCAGGCAAAAGGTATCAGCAGGTCGCTGAATTTAATATTGCCGCCCAGAAACGAAGCCAGCTGGTCACTGATTTTTTCCCCTTTAATCAGCCCGGTCCTGGGCAGAGCCGGGTCTATGAACCGGGTCAGTCTGCGCCTTGACAGTTCGATGAACCTGTCTTTTATCTGTGCCGCGTTTTTACTTCGGGCATACAGTGAACCAACAATGGCACCGGCACTCGTGCCAGCGATGACATCAATGGGAATGCCTTCTTTTTCCAGAACAGTCAGGACGCCAATGTGCGCCATTCCCCGCGCCGCACCACCCCCCAGTGCCAGCCCCACCTTTCCCTTCGGCAATTCAGTCCCTCCTCAAGAACCAGGGATAGACATTAACAAACTTGCCCTGATAATATAACACGACCATAACGCCCAGTATAAGCATCGCGATATCGATGTAGAGCGCGTCGGCAATAGACAGCCTTAACTGTACCCACCTTTCCGCCTCGCCAAAACAGCCACAGGGCTTGTCGCCAAACCCCTGAACGAGCAGTATGCTGTTACTGGCAATCAGGCCTAAAGTAAGCACCAGCGCCAGGGAAGCAACCAGCCTGGCGGCAATACCGGTGATAAGGAGCACGCCAATTATTATCTCGAGATAAGGCAACCACTGGTAGATGAACCTGTCCACCGCGTTTGGCAAAAAATCCGGGAAAACAAAAATGACAGACGATTCCATCGGGTTGAGCAGTTTCCCCAGACCGGCGGCCAGAAAAATGAGGCCTAAAATTATACCGGCGCTAATAGCGAACCAGTTAAGGCTTCTCATGCTTTAATATAGTTCAATCGTTTCTATTCTCTGCGGTGGGTCAGCCCCTCATCCCCACAGCTCTTCGATGTCCTTTTCCGCCTGTTCCCCACCTCCGGCCTTTCCGGTGGTGAGAAATTCCTGATAGGACTGCGGTGAGCCATACTCCCTCGTTCTGATGACCACCGGCATCGGTACGGCATGCCCGAAAATGAGGGCCTGCTGCTTTGGTTCCAACCGGGAAAGCACCGATTTCAGCGCGCCTTTGCCGGATACGCCAGCCAGGACGCTGTCAATATCCCGCTCGTTGTCGAGCAGGCAGGTTATCTTGGTGCCCATCTGCGACATCACCTCGGTATCTATGCCGCTGGGGCGCTGGTCAATGACCAGCAACGTTACATTGTATTTTCTCATCTCGCGGGCAATGATGCCGAAAATGGTCCGGCCGGCAACCTCCGGATTGAGGAAACGGTGCGCCTCCTCAATGGTAATCACCAGCGGTGTCGGTTTGACGGTATCCTCACCCATCGCTTTTTCCATCCTGTCCCGGTACTGGGCATGTATCCGCCGGGTGAGCAGGTTAGCCACCAAGGTGTAGGCGGTAATGTCCGTGTAGCGGCCAAACTCCAGAACGACGTTTATGCCCCGGTCAAGGTATTCCAGAATGCGCTTGACCGCATTATCCGGCGCCTGGGGCTCGATAAAGGGAAGCCGGCTCACCGTGGCCAGTCCCCTTCTCAGGTTCTGGAAGGTGCTCTCGTGGATACTCAGTTCTTTAAGCAGCTCGTTAGTTTCCTCAGAATCGGACAGGTCGGCGGCCTGCTGCAACCAGTTTTTGCCAAACCGGCGCCGCAACTGGTAAATGGCTTCCACCGCCGGCTCGGTGAGATTCAAAGTCTGGCGCAGCAACGACATGTCTTCCGGTTCAATCTCACCGTAGCCAATTTTCACCACGAAGTCGGTGCTCACCTTTCGCCTTCGGGAGCTTTCCTCATCAAGAGTGAACACGGCTACCTTCGAGGGGAAGAGCTGCTTCAGCGCCTTGACCGATTTGCCCCCCTCGCTTGTCCCTGCCCAGCCATACTCGTTGTGCATGTCAAATATCAAATTCACCGCGGCGCTCTTCTGCAGCATGCCGATGAGCAATATGCGGGTGAGGAAAGTCTTGCCCGTGCCACTCTTGCCGAAGATGCCGTTGGAGCGCTTGACCAGTTCCGGCAGGTCAAGGCATATTCTGGTCTCCATATCGAGCGGCGTTCCCACGTAGAACCGTTTCCCGTCCTCGCTGCCGAAGACAAGCTCCACGTCCTGCTGCGTTGCCAGGTTGACCGCCGAGAAATGAGTGGGTACCGTCTTCACCGGATGCGGTCCTTCAATGAGACTGGCCGCATCGCCGCTGATGGTGAGCATGGGCAGCACATGCAATGTGCCGTAGGTGCTGGTGCCGGAGAGCACCTCGGAAATAAATGGGTCGGAAATATCGGGCGGTGTCAGGGTGAATCGAGGGTCGATTACGCCCAGCCCGATATCGGTAATCATGCCGAAAAATCTCTGTTTCTGCCCCTCAATGGTGACGTATCTCCCCACCGCCATATCCTCCACGGATACTGCACCATCGAGCTTGACTTCAACCCCGCCCTCCAGTGAACCGGAGACTACGAGCCCCAATCTTTCCGTCATTTCAGCCTCCCCAGAATCGCCCGGAGCTGATTATACTGCTCGCCGAGCATAACCGCCAGTTCCTTGCCCGCCGCCACCAGAAAAGCGTGCGGGTCTGCCTGTGTCTGGCTCATCAGGCGCAGCGCCGCGGGCACGATTTCCTCAGCTGATACCGGCAGATGGGCGCTCACCAGGATATCTAAAAAGCCCAGCGACTTACCGAACTCCCGTATTTCATCGGTCGGGCATGCGTAGACGAAGCCGTGGAGGCGCGCCGGGTTGGGTGGCAGATATTGATAGATGCTTTCTCCCTTCCTGTGCCCCACCACCAGCGCGCTGAACTCGCTGCGGAGCAGCTTTGATAGCTGGGGGCTGGACTGATAGACGGCCTCTTCGCTGGCCTCATCTTTACCGCGGGCGATGGCCCGACGCCCCGGCTCCAGGCTGCCGGTGGTGGCGTGGCAGACGATGCCGTAGATGTCCAGCTCCCCACCACTTGTCTTCACCAGGCTGCCCAGCGGCGGCAGCTCATAGAGCTCATAGCACTGCGCGGTAAAACCGGCGGTGCTGGCCTCGATTATCTCGCCAACTCGGTCAGATAGTTCAGGCATAAGTGATGAACCTCACCCCCTTAAAATCTTATGGGTTAACCCCATCCCCTTTATCCCCTTCCCCTTGATAAGGGGAAGGGGAGGAGAGATTTAGAAGGGCGGCGCCCTTCTTACTTCTCCTTTTTCTTTGGCTGCTTGGGTTTCTTTACGTTTTTTCTGCCTTTACTGCCCATTTTTATGCCTCCATCCTGATAATTTTACACCCACCTCGTCCGCTTACTAAAACTCTTGGCGGAGGTGAGGGTGGGGATTTTTTCCTCCACACATAAAGACTCCACCAGCTGCCAGAACTCGGTACGGTCGGCGCCGGTGACCACCGCCTGCTCGTGGGCCTCACTCAAGGCCACCGGGTAGCCCTGCCCTCTCCGGCACTGGTCAAGGACTAAAGCGTGCACCACGTCCAGCAGTTCATTATTCTCCGCCACCCAGCGCGGCATTTCCACCCGCGCCACCTCCTCCTCAAGTCTTATATAGCAGAAATAAATGCGGTGCTCCCCATAACGTTCCTTCGTTATTTTCGACGGACTCATAAAAAGCGCCGACCTCTCTCCCGGCTCAAGCACGTCCATGAACAATTCCCGGTCGGTAACTCCGCCCACGCCCTCGCAGTCCCGGTCTTTTCCGGGCGGGCAGAAGCGGTCGCAGTCTGACACCTCGTGCGGACAGATGGCCACCCGCAGCACATTGACCACGTCGGTGCTGCGCGGGAAGCTGATGTAGCTGGCCAGCGCCACCTTCTTATCCCTGTTTTGCCTTCTCATTTCTTCGAGACAGAGCAAAAAGCCGTTGCCCAGCAGCGCCTCGGCGACGAAGTCGGGATACGCCTCCAGCCCCCAGAGAATCAAAGTGCCATCGAGCAATGCCAGCGTGGTGCTGCCCGGGGGCTGTTCCGCCGCCAGCATGGACAGATGGCGGCATTCCTCAACGGCGCGCTTTATGCCGAGCAGTGTGCCCTCTACCATCTGCTCACGACCGGTCGCGGCGGCCGGTTTTATCACCAGGTCTTCGTCTTCCGCGTATAGGTGCGGAACGCTGTCCAGCACCGCACTCGGTTCATCACCGTACCTGAGGGCCACGGCGCCGATGTTTATCAGATAGCACCGCGTGGAACGGTGCCGGTCAACGTCAATGTGGGAGCCATCGGTGGCTATAACGTCAAACCCGTCGGGGAGGGGTGGCGCAGGGTATCGCTCTGCCAGACCGCCGGCCAGTTCCGCCACCAGCCACGTGGTCCGGCTGGCCGCTATTTTCTGCTTAAGCTTCTCAAGGTCAATAGCTTCGTCGCCAAAGATTTGCCGTGCGTACTGAAGTCGCTGCTGCCTTTCGGCGCGACCTTCCAGCAGCCGCGTCACCATGGAGCTTGCCTGTGAGACAATCTTGGTTAAGTCCAGTGACACTCGCCTTCCCTCTACGGCAAAGTATAATCCATCACTAGAACGAACTCAAGCTATTAAGACACCGAATAGATGAGTATGATATGATGAGCAAAGGGGTTCTAATGTTTCCCATCCTGCTGAGCGTTATCGTCATTTCCTTCTCCGGGGTCATGTTGCCCGGCCCCATGTTTGCCGTTACGCTGGCCAAAAGCTACAAATCGCCGTGGGCAGGGGTCTGGATATCCCTCGGCCATGCAGTGATTGAAATACCCTTAATCCTGCTCATCTACTTCGGCTTCGCCCAGTTCTTCCATAACAGCATCGTGCGATTGGTGCTGAGCGTGGCCGGCAGCGGCATGATTATCTGGCTGGGGGTGAGCATGTTCCGCGCCCGTACCGACGTGGTCAGAAAAGGGAAGGACCTGCCCTACAATGCCTTCACCGCCGGCATACTGGCCACCGGTTTCAATCCCCTCTTCCTGGTCTGGTGGGCGACCATCGGCAGCATGCTCATCATGCTTATCCTCGAGTTCGGCACCGCTGGCCTCATTATCTTCACCATCGTGCACTGGCTGTGCGACCTGGTCTGGCTGACGCTATTATCCAACGTGATTTACCGGACGCGTACCTCCTGGGGACAGAGAGTGCAGGAGTGGCTCTTCATTGCCTGCAGCCTGCTGCTGGTTGGCTTCGGCATCTGGTTTCTGATATCGGGCATTCAGGTGGTGATCTAGAGGTAAATGATGAAGGTAAGTTACGTGTACGACCCCGTATATCTGAAGCATGATACCGGCTACCATCCGGAAAACGCGCAACGCCTTGAAGCCATTATGGCTCACCTTACGGAAACTGGACTGCTAAAGCACTTAACACCAATCAAGCCCCACCCGGCCACCACCAAAGAACTAGAATATGTCCACCAGGCATCATACGTATCACGTATTCAGGATGCGGCAGTGAAGGGCGGCGGCTGGCTTGATGCTGACACGGTAATGTCGCCCGACTCTTACGATGCGGCACTGTACGCTGCCGGCGGTGCCATTGAGGCGACCGATGCCGTTATCAGCGGCAGGACGGACAGTGCCTTTGCCCTGGTCAGACCCCCCGGCCACCATGCCACCGCAATGGCCGCCATGGGTTTCTGCCTCTTTAATAACATCGCCATCGCCGCCCGGCATGCCCTGGAAAAGCACAAGATGGAAAAGGTCGCCATCATTGATTTCGATGTGCATCACGGCAACGGCACGCAGGAAGCCTTTTATAATAACCAGCAGGCTCTCTATATTTCCACCCACCAGTATCCCCACTATCCGGGCACCGGGACCATCGGTGATACGGGGAGCGGTGCTGCCAAAGGCAGCACGGTCAATATCCCTCTGCCCAGCGGCTCCGGCGATGATGAATACCGGCAGGTTTTTGAGCAAATCATCGTGCCGGCGACCAGACGTTTCCATCCCGAGCTCATTCTGGTTTCCGCCGGCTATGACCTGCACTGGAAAGACCGCCTGGCCATGATGGAGGTCAGCACCACAGGCTTTGCTGAGATGGTACAGACCATCAAGGAGCTGGCCGACGAACTGTGTGGCGGGAAAATAGTCGTCACGCTTGAGGGTGGCTATAATCTCAAAGCGCTGGCGACGTCGGTAAAGGCAACCTTCGATGTCCTGCTCGGCAAGAGCGATATTGAAGACCCGCTGGGTCAACCGGAGCACCACCGGTCCACCCCCGACATCTCCGGTTTGATTCAGATGATAAAAGAGACGCACAACATTGACGGAAAGAGATGAAGAAGGATTTTATATTTTACGCGATTGCGGCCAATGTGATTGCCCTGATAGCCGCCCTGGCTGGGGCAAGTCTTCCCGTAATTCTGTTCTCGTCTTTACTGCTGCCCCCGGTTATCCTGATTATCATCAGACTTATCCGCTAGATAAACTGTCACCAGCTTAGTCAGCATCGCCTCTCAATTTATTGAATTACATTAAGCACGCTCAGGGGGTTCTCCCTAATTCCACAAACATTGACAAAGATATTTGATACCATTAAATTTAGGTTATGAAACGCCTGCAACTACTATATGTATTGCTTGGAGTTTCCGCAGTCATATTTTGTGCCGGCATAGTGCTTCTATACATATATTCCTGCTGATTCGAAGCTTGCTGCCCTAAGTTAAAAAACGCTTCTCTCTTAATTGCCAAAACTATATTCCGCCGAAGTACGCACAACCTGCCTTAAGGCACATCATGGCGCAAATCCGGCGGGATGGGGCACTGTTCGCATTTCTCGTTACAGGGCTCGACATGAATCGTCACACTTGCCTGCTGTAGCCTCCTCTTGATATCCTGCTCCAGATGATCGCACATGCTATGGGCATCTTCCAGGCTGGTTCCCTTCGGCATGACCAGGTGCAGGTCAACGTAACGCTGACTTCCCGCCTTTCGCGTGCGGAGCTCGTGATAGTCAACCAGCTCACCAACGTGCTCCATAATAGCGGCTCTGACGACGTTCTCCTCGGCTTCAGGCAACCTGACGTCAACCAGCCCGCCAAATGACCTCCTCAATACTTCATAAGCCGATTTGAAAATAATTAACGAAACCAGCAGCGCAATTATCGGGTCAATGACGGCGAGGCCGGTGAAACGGATGACCACTAGCCCCACCAGTACCCCTGCCGCAGAATAAACATCAGCCGCGATATTACGCGCATTGGCCTCAATTGCCACCGAATCGGTGGCCTTGGCTACTTTAAGCAGGTACTTTGACAGGAAAACGCTGACAATAATGGAAACCAGCATCGCTCCAATACCGGCTTCCGTCAATTCAAGGATTGTCCCGGTGATGATCCGGCGTATCGCTGAATATACAATCAGGCCACCGGCGGCAAAAATCAGTACCGATTGCACCACGGCCGCTATATTTTCCGCCTTGCCATGGCCAAACGGGTGCTCTTCATCAGCGGGTTTGGTAGCGACCACAACGGCCAGAAAGGTAATCGTGATGGCAAACAAATCGAGAAAACTGTCCGCCGCCTGAGCCAGGACGCTGATGCTCCCCGTGATGACTCCCGCCACCACCTTGAACACTATCAGCCCGATGACTACGCCCAGAGAAAGCTTGGCAGCGCCACTTCTGCTGGCAAACATCATTCCTTACCTATTTTACGGCTTTTACCCGCGCGAAAGGCAGCCAGCTGATGAATCGTCCCCACTCTTTCTTGTCCCAGACCACCAGCAGCGTGGGGGCAATGCAGATGGAACTGAATGTTCCGGCAATGATGCCGATTATGAGGACAGCGACCAGATTCTGAATGGTGGCGCCGACAAAGAATAGCAGCGCCAGGACAACAACAAGCGTGGTGAGGCTGGTATTTACCGAGCGGCCGAGCGTTTCCACCAAGCTGTTATTGACCACGGTTTCAAAGTTGGCGTTTATGTCCAGTCGTATATTTTCCCGTATCCGGTCAAAGATGACCACCGTGTTGTTCACGCTGTAGCCGATGACCGCCAGAATGCCGGTGATGAACATCATGTTGACCTGCCAGTTTAATATACCCCCGAGTATGGAGAAAACTCCCAGGGCCACCACTGCATCGTGGGTAAGGGCGATAATGGCACAGGTGCCGTAGTGGAATGGCTTGGGCATGCGGCGGAACGCCCAGGTGACGTAGAACAGTATGCCCAACGCCGCTATCGCCACGGCGATAACCGCCGTCCGCACCGTCTCGGTAGCAATCAGGGGGGACACCGAGGAGAATTCCGGCTCGGTGAGATTGCCAAACCTGGCTTCAAGTCCGGCTTCCATCTCTGCCTTGCTCTCTGCGCTTAATTCCTCGGTGCGTATCAGGTAGTCACCAGCACCGGTGCGCTGGATAATCACGTTATCGTAACCCAGGTCAACCAGCGCCTCCTTCAGTTCGCCCTGCGCCACATCCTGTTCAAAGTCAACGGTAAGCAGCGAGCCGCTGCTGAACTCAATGCCCATTTTCAGGCCAAAGGTCAGCAGGGATATAATCCCGATGAGGATAACCACTGCCGAGATCAGAAAGAACCGAAACCTTTTGCCGACAAGGTCAAACATTTCTTTTACCCACCGATACGCTGAATAGACGCGTCCGCTTCGACAGCGGACCGCCGACGAACATGCGCAATAACGTGCGGGTGACCACGATGGCGGAGAACATGCTCACCGCAACACCTATACCCAATGTAACCGCAAAACCTTTTACCGCTGCCCCGCCAACGATGCTATTTCCCACCCAGAACAGAATAATACATACAATGAAAGTCGTGATATTACTGTCCCGGATGGCATTCCAGGCGCGGTTGAAACCAGCTTCGATAGCTGCCCCGAGCGTGCGACCAGTGCGTATTTCCTCCTTCATCCGCTCAAAAATGAGCACGTTGGCGTCCACTGCCATGCCAATCGACAGGACAAATCCGCCAAGCCCGGCCAATGTTAGAACAACGCCAAATAACTTAAATACGGCTAACACAACAACGCCGTAGAATACTAGGGCCAGGCTGGCCAAAACACCGGACACACGGTAGTAGGCAATCATGAAGAGCAACACCAGAAGGATGCCGATGATGCCCGCCTTCACGCTCATATCAATAAAATCGGCACCCAGAATGGGGGAGACGGTCTGGTCAAATATCGGTATCAGCGGCAGCGGTATGCGCCCGGCATTGAGCAGTTGGGACAGTTCCAGCGCTTCATTCAAACTCAGGCCTTCAATCTGCCCGCTTTCGGAAATTACGGAGCGGATAATCGGGGCAATTGGCACGCCATCATCCCCGAGCAGGGGCTCCCCGCTCAGGTAAATGCCCAGCGGCTCCCCGATAAGTCGACCGGTAATTTCCTCCGATAGCTTCTGCCCCTCTTTATTCCACTCGAAAATAAGCAGCACCTCGCCGAATTCACCAGTTCTGGCATAGGTATTCTCCCTGAAGTAAGAGCTGTTTAGTTCCTTTTCCTGTCCGCCGATGACGGCCGTCACCGGTATCCATTCCTCCTCCCCGTCCTTGATTTTCAGCTCGCGGAACTCAATGAGCGCCGTCTGGCCAATGAGCTTCTTGGCCTTGTCGGCCTCACTGATGCCCGGCAGCTCCACCAGGATACGGTCGGTGCCCTGCTTCTGGATCATCGGCTCGGCTACCCCGAGGATATTGATTCTGCGCTCGATGACGGCAACGGCACCGTCAATGGCCTCATCCTCTGTTCCCGGCTCAATATCCGAGAAATCGGCCTGATAGACCATATGGATACCGCCCTGCAGGTCAAGGCCCAGGCGCATTGCCTCCCTACCCCACAGCGGATAGATAAGAGCAATAATGGCAAAGGCAAAGAGGGCCATGACTATGGACAGAGTAACCAGGTTTCTCGTGGTCATTGTCTCGAAACGCTACATGTCCTTTCGACAAGGGATTTTTAAAGTATGCCCGATATATTTCAAAGCTTCCTCTCTCGTGGTCACTTCCCCCGCCGCCTGTGCCTCACGCACCGCCTCAAGTATTTCCGCAAAGCGCGGCCCCGGACTTAAACCGAAAATATCGATTAAATCGTGACCATCCATGAGTTTCGGCGGCACCGTCAGCTTTTCTTCCTCCGCACGTCTGGCCAGTACGTAAGCCATAACCTCTGCGTGCTCGCGCCAGTGAGCCAGGTCCAGATGCTTTCCCCTCGTCGCCAGATGGTCGGCCAGGCTGAAAAAAAGGATATCAATCCCCGCCTCTCCGGTATCGCGGAAGTAGCGGTAAATCGCCCGGCTGGTCGGCAATCCCTCGTGGCTCATCTGCGTTGGCCGGAGGTGATACTTTACTATTACCTCCACCAGTTTTATCTCCCTGGTGCTGAACCTCAGCCTCTCCATAATATCAGTCGCCGCAAGGGCGCCCTCCGTGGCATGGCCGAGAAAACGCGTCCGGCCATTCTCCTCAACCGTTTTGGTCTGCGGCTTGGCGATATCGTGAAGCAGCGCCGCCAGTCGCAGCAGCGACCTTCTCGTACTTCCGTGGCCGACCTCGTGCGAAAAGTGCTGCGCCAGTGCCTCCGACCAGGGAACGGCGGCCAGTACTTCCCTGTTGCCGTATTCCCAGTCTCCTTCCCGCAGTAAAAAATCGACCGCCTTCACCGTACGCAACGAGTGCTCAAAGACATCCCAGTAATGCTCCCGGGGCTGTGTCACCCCTTTAGTCTGAGCCAGTTCAGGGAATATATTTCCCAGCAGCCCCAGTTCCTCAAGATAATCGATGTGCTGACCACTGTGCGGTAAAGCCAGCAGCCGGAGCAATTCTCCCCTTACCCGCTCCCCGGCCACGCTATCAATAAGATGGGCATAGCGCCGGGCGAGCATCTCCGTATCTTCATGTATTTTGAAAGCAAGCTCCGCCGCCAGACGAACCGCCCGCAACAGGCGAACCGGGTCTTCGGCAAAGGCCGACTCATTCACCACCCTTATAACGCCACGGCTGAGGTCATCCTGCCCATGGAACGGGTCGATGAGCGCTGACGACTGCGGATGACTTATTAGTTCTTCCAGTCCTATCGCCATCGCATCTATGGTAAAGTCGCGCCGCGCCAGGTCCCGCTCAATGTCGGCCTCAATCGTAGAAAAATCGAGCTCCCACTTTCTATCCGCAATGGTGAGCACTACCCTGCCCACCCTGTTCTCTTCGTCAAGAGGGATGTATTTGCCCCCCAGTTCGTCCGCTATTTCGGCAGCCACTTCCAGCGCATCGTGAGCCACGGCAAGGTCAATATCTTCCACCTCGCGCCCGAGCATCAGGTCTCGCACCATGCCACCGGTGAGATACGCGGTTATCCCCTGGCCAGCAAGGTGCTGATGAATTCGTTTCAGCAGGGACAGGGTATCTGAGGCAATAGATATTTTCACTGCCAACGCCATCGAAGAGTACATCTGTTAAACTATACTGGAAGCAGCGTATTTTATCAAGTCTGGCTCGCTTGACGCTAGCTGTCAAAGTTGGTTAAGATAGGCCAATGGTAGCCAAGCGCTCCGGGCTTTCTTATGCGTGGGTCATCGTGGGCATCGTCATCATCGGCATGACGCTCATCTATGGCATCAGGCATTCCTTCTCCGTCTTTTTCCCGTCTATTCTGGAGGAATTCGGCTGGAATCGCGGCAGCACTGCCTTCATGCTTTCGCTGAACCTGCTCGTCTATGGTTTTCTGGCGCCCATCACCGGCAGCCTTGGAGACCGCTGGAAGCCACATCGTATCATGCCCATCGGCCTCATCATTCTGGGCCTGGCCACGATGGGCTGCGCCTTTGCCCAGGAACTGTGGCATTTCTATTTGCTTCTCGGCTTTATAGCGCCAATCGGAATGGCCTGTGCCGGCTGGCCGCTGCTGGCCCCGGCGCTGGCCAACTGGTTTGCCCGGAAGCGAGGCCTGGCCATGGGACTGGCACAGATAGGGGCTGGCCTCAGTTTCACCTACGGCTTGTACGCCGAGTTCGCCATATTGCAGCTGGGCTGGCGCCACGCCTACTTTGTGCTGGCGGGCACGCTCTGGGTAATACTCCTGCCGCTTTACTTCCTCTTCTTCCACTTCCGCCCGGAAGACAAGGGATTGAAACCATACGGAGCGGAGGAACTGGTAATAGCCAGGAGTGAATCACCCGAATCGTCTGCGACCAACCACGCCATATCATGTGACTGGACACTGCGGCAAGCGCTGGGCACCTATCAGCTCTGGATGCTGATGCTGGCTTACTTCCTGTTCTGGGGCATCGGTACCTATCTGGTTATCGCCCACCAGGTTAAATTTGTGGAAGACGTTGGCTACAGCAGCACCTTTGCCGTCTCTATCTTTGCCCTATATGGCTTCAGCCTGATCGGGGGACAGCTGTCTTGCGGAATATCAGACCGTATCGGCCGCGAGGTGACGATTACGCTCGCCAGCGCGCTGATGATTATCGCGCTGATAGCGCTGGTTTCAGTAAAGGACTCCTCCCAGCCGTGGCTGCTATATGTCTACGCTATATGCTTTGGCTACGGAGGCGGCTTTTTTACGCCCACCTTGACCGCCGGCGCGGCCGATATCTTTCACGGGAAGCACTTTGGCGCCATTGCCGGCATACTGCTCACCGGCATGGGCATCGGGGGAGTGATTGGGCCGTGGCTGGGCGGCTATATATACGACGTCACCGGAAGCTACACCAGCGCCTTTTCCCTCTGTATGGCAGCCTTCTTTCTCGCCTGTATCGCGTTCTGGATTGCCGCACCCAAGAATGCAGCTAAATTAAACGCGCGGAGAATGAAAAGACCAACACCATCTGGTTAGCGTTACGGCCATGTTATTCAAGAGGGACAAACCGATAGACGGTCAGACTTTGGACCGCCTGGTCGACGGGGCAGCAGACCTGATGGCCAGGTCGGAGAAAATCGTGGTCTTCACCGGCGCCGGTGTCAGCACCGAATCGGGCATTCCCGATTTCCGCAGCCCGGGCGGCATCTGGGACCGCTTTGACCCGGACGATTTCACCTACCAGAAATTTATCAGGGATGCCAGCGCCCGACGAAAGCAGTGGCAGATGCTCTGGAAAGAGCGCCTGGTGGAGACGGTGAAGCCAAATCCTGCCCACCACGCCATTGTGGACTTGGACAAGATAGGTAAACTCGACTGCGTGATTACCCAGAACGTGGACAACCTGCACCAGGCCGCCGGAGTTCCCGATGATAAGGTGTTTGAGCTGCACGGCAGCATGCGCCGGGTGGTCTGCCTGCAATGCCGCCGGAGGTACTCCATGGCGGAAATCAAGCAGCGGCTGGACGCAGGCGAGGAAGTCCCCGATTGTGCAGCCTGCCACGGCATACTGAAACCGGATATCGTCCTTTTTGGGGAGGCACTGCCGGACGAAGTATTTTCGGAAGCAGCACGTCGCGCCGAGCAGTGCGACCTTTTTATCGTCGTCGGCTCAAGCCTGGTCGTCTACCCCGCGGCACTGATACCGGGCCATGCCACCGATGCCGGCGCCAGGCTGGTCATCATAAATCTCAGCGAAACGCCGATGGACGAACAGGCAGATATACTCATCAGAGCCAGAGCCGGTGAAGCGATGTCAAGAATAATACGGAAGCTGACCGAAAAGAGGAACGGTTGAATTGATACCTCTCTTCAATTATAATTTAGTGACTCGTAAATTCAACGCTGGATGATGCTTTGGTAATGAAATCGAAATTGGCCAGTAAAGTATTATCCGGAGATACCATCGCCGCCGCTAAGCTCATCAGCGGCATAGCCGACGAGGTTCCCGGTGCTTTCCAGGAAATGAGCCATATCTATCCCCATACGGGAAAGGCATACATTGTCGGCGTTACCGGGTCACCGGGTGCCGGCAAGAGCACCCTGACCAGCAACCTCATCAGTCACTTCCGCAAAGAGCACGCGACCATTGGTGTTATCGCCATTGACCCCACGAGCGCCTTTACCGGCGGCGCCCTGCTGGGCGACCGGGTCAGGATGCAGCAGCACGGTGAGGATAAGGACGTCTTCATCCGGAGCCTGGCGACGCGAGGCCTGCAGGGCGGCCTGGCCAAGGCCACTATCGGGGCAATGCACATCATGGACGCGATGGGTAAGGATATCATTCTGGTGGAGACCGTGGGTTCGGGGCAGATAGAAATAGATATCACCAGAGTGGCCGATACCACCCTTTTCGTCATGACACCGGGGGCAGAAGACGCCATTCAATTGATGAAAGCGGGAATACTGGAAGCCACCGATATTTTCGTCATCAACAAGGCCGACAGGGAAGGCGCCGACATTACTATAAACGACCTCCAGACCATGCTCTCAATGAGGAGCTGGCTTCCTGACGAATGGCATCCCGGCATAGTCGTCACCGAAGCCATCTATAACAAGGGTACCACGGAACTGGCCGCCGAGATATCCCGGCATCGGGAGTACCTCACCCGCACCGGTGAGCTGAAGAAACGGAAGCAAGGGAGATTGAAACTGGAGCTGATGGAAACAGTGGAAAGTCTCCTCAAGGACTGCATCACCAATATTGACCACGGCGAGTATCTGGCCAGGCTTATTGATGACCTGGCCAAGGGGAAAACAGACCCTCAGGCGGCGACTCGGCAACTGATCAATCGGCTGGCCAGCGAACTTGCCCAAATTCAGAAACGCCATAAACATGGCCGCAAAACGGCTTAATACGATAAGTTGAATTCACCAGCAACTGACTTCGCCAGGAGGTAGAGATGGATTTTTCCCTTACTGAAGAGCAGAAGATGCTCAAGACAATGGTCGCCGATTTTGCCAGTAAAGAGCTGGAACCGATAGCTGCTCAAATAGATGAGGAGTCCAGGTTCCCTGCGGAAAGCATCCCCAAGATGGCGGGACTCGGGCTCCCTGGCGTCGGTTTTCCCGAGGAGTACGGTGGCAGCGGCGGGGGTACCACCGAGTCCTGCCTCGTCATCGAAGAAATCTGCCGTGTCTGCGCTGCCACCGGCACCATTCTTATTGCCAGCTCCGGCCTGACCGGTATACCGATATTCATGCATGGCGATGAAGGACAGAAAAAACGCTTTGTGCCTCCTATCGCCAGCGGCCAAGTGCTTGGCGCCTTCGCGCTGACCGAGGCGGGGGCAGGCAGCGACCCCGCCACAATGGAGACCACCGCCACCCGCAAGGATAAGGGCTATGTTCTCAACGGCTCCAAAATTTTCATCACCAACGGTGCCGAAGCTAGCATTATCCTTGTTTTCGCCAGCACTGATAAATCGCTGCGCCACAAGGGCATTTCCGCCTTTATTTTGGAAAAGGATACCCCTGGTTTTTCCGTGGGCAAGCACGAGAACAAGATGGGCATACGAGGTTCGTCAACCACGGAGCTGGCCTTCGAGGACTGTTTTGTGCCCGAGGAAAATCGACTCGGCAACGAGGGTGAAGGTTTCAGAATCGCCATCAATACCATAGACGCCAGCCGGGTCACGGTCGCCGCTCAGGCACTGGGCATTGCCCAGGGTGCCTTTGACCGGGCCCTGGCGTATGCCAAAGAGCGACAGCAGTTCGGCCAGCCGATCGTTAACTTCCAGGCCATTCAGTGGATGCTTGCCGATATGGCCACGCAGATTGACGCCGCCAGGCTGCTCACTTACCGCGCCGCCTTCCTGCAGGACCAGAGGCAGCCATTCATCAAAGAGGCATCCATGGCCAAGGTCTATGCCGCCGAGACTTCCTCATTTGTGACCAATAAAGCCGTCCAGATATTCGGGGGCTACGGCTACATCCGGGAATATCCGCTGGAACGTTATCTGAGAGATGCCAAAATCACCGAAATCTACGAGGGTACTTCCGAGATGCAGCGGATGACTATCGCCCGGCAGCTGATGAAGGAGAGTTAAGGGAGCGATACCTGATTCTTTACTTCTTCTCCAGCTCCTTTTCCTTCAGCATTGCCTTGGTGCGCTTGCTTATCTCATCAGCCTTGGCGAGCAGCCATATCATGGTACCCAGGCAGACAAGAAAAATGCCGACGCCGATGGGGCCTGACCAGAACAGGACCAGCCATAAGTTCTCCATTTCTTCCTCCTACCTATTTCAGCCTATTCCCCCAGGATAAAGGTCGGGCTGGCGCCCTCGCCGGCGGAGTACTTGTCTCCGGGGAAAACTCTGGTCTCGGTCATACTGACCCTTTTGCCCATTACCGTTTCCATGGTTGTCTTCTCCGGGTCAACGCCGATTAAATTGCCCATTATCCAAGGGCCTTCATCAAGCTCAACCAGCAGAACGATATAGGGCACCTCGCTCTCACGTCCCTCGGCAGCGACGTTGCAGGTAGTAAAGGTCTGTATCCTGCCGGCGCCTTTCAGTTCCAGAACCTCCAGCTCCGGGCTGGCGCAACTGCGGCACACCATCTTCGGGGGCACGGTCACGGTGCCGCAACTTTTACACTTCAATCCCATCAGCTTGTTCTGTTTCAGCGCTTCGCTGTATTCTTTATAGGTCAGCTTATATTCCATCCTGGCCTCCAAGGGCAAAATAACTGTTTTACCAGCCCCGCTGGAGAATTATATTGACCAGCGTGCAGCCATCCCCACCCAGGGTATCGGTCATGCCGATTCTGGCTCCCTCTGCCTGCCGTTCCGGCTCCACTTCCTCTCTCAACTGCCTGGCTATCTCATAGACCTGGCCGGCACCGGTGGCGCCGATAGGATGCCCTTTTGACTTCAGGCCGCCGGAAGGATTGATGGCAACTTTACCGCCGATACCGGCCTCGCCCTTCATCCAGGCCTCGCCAGACGTCCCGAAATCGAAAAATCCGAGACTTTCCGCCGCAATGAGGCTGGCAATGCTGAAGCAGTCGTGCAGCTCGCAGATATCGATGTCATCAGGTTTTAATCCGGCCATGTCATAAGCCTGTTTCGCCGATAGCTCCCTCGCCCTGAGCCTGGGAAGGTACTCCTGCTGATTGGCCAGCGGCCCGTTGGAAGCCTGACCCACACCAGTAACGAACACCGGCTTGCTGGTCAGCTTTTTAGCCACCTCTTCCGAAGCCAGCACGAGGGCAGCCGCGCCATCGGAAAACGGGCAGCAGTCATGCAGTTGCAGTGGCGTGCTCACCATGAATGAGGTCAGTATCGCCTCCATGGTCACTTCCTTGTGCAGGTGTGCCTTGGGATTAAACATGCCATATTTATAAGACTGCAACGAAACGGTAGCCAATTGCTCCTTCAACCTGGGCAGCGGTATGCCATATTTCGAAGCATACAGGTGCGCCAGCATGGCAAAAACGGCTGGAAAAGTGATGCCGGAGGGATACTCATAGCGTGAATCACTGAACATGGCAAAGGTGCGCGTGGCCAGAGATGTCCCCATGATGGCGGCCCGCTCCACGCCACCGGTCAGCACCACATCATAGAAACCGGATGCCACCCACATCCAGGCATCCCGTACCGCCATGCTTGCCGAAGCGCAGGCGCCTTCATATCGATTGGCGGGAATATTGAAGCAGCCGATGTTCTCGGCGGCAAAAGCCTGCACCGAGCCCTGTCCCTCGGAAAAATCCCCCAGCACGTTGCCCAGGAAAAGGGCCTGAATGTCTTTCGGTTTCAGATTTGATTCCGCAAGCGCGTCCGCAGTCGCTTCCGCAAAGAGCTCAACACTCGTCTTCTCCTGCGGGCCGCTGAATTTCGTCTCTCCCACGCCAACTACCGCAACTTTGCGCATGTCTTCCCTCCTGCTCAGAATCTCAGTCTAAATATAAGTTACTATATTACCGATATACCGTCAAACGTCAGGATATCGCTTCCACCACCAGCTCAGCGATGTCCATGACTCTGACCGATTCCCCTGCCTCTTTGGTCTGTATCCCGTCCTCAAACATCTGCAGGCAGTAGGGGCAGGCCGTGGCAATGACCTCAGCCTTTGTTGCCAGCGCCTGCTCGGTACGCATTTCATTGATTCTCTCGCCTGCTTTCTGCTCCTCCAGCCAGAGATGCCCGCCACCAGCACCGCAGCAGAAGCCACACTCCAGATTGCGCTCCATCTCCACCAGCTTCACGCCACCGAGGCCATGCAAAATGTCTCGCGGTGCGTCGTAGATATTGTTGTACCGCCCCAGATAACACGAGTCATGGTAGGTAACCACGCCGTTAACGCCCTTTATGTTCCGCAGTTTCCCTTCCTTGATAAGATTGGCAATCATTTCGGTATGATGCCTAACCTCATAATTGCCACCGAACTGCGGATACTCATGTTTCAGTGTATTGTAGCAGTGGGGACAGCCGGTAATTATCTTTTTAATTCCGTAGTTATTCAGCAGTTCAATGTTCTGCTGCACCAGCATCTGGAAGAGGTATTCATTGCCCAGCCGTCGCGCCGGGTCGCCGCAGCACACCTCTTCATTGCCCAGTATGCCGAAATTAACTCCGGCCAGTTTCATTATCCGGGCAATCGCCGCCGCCACTCTGGCGCTTCTCGTCTCCAGCGCCTCGGTGCAGCCAACCCAGAACAGCGTATCAACGTCGCTCCCCTCGGCCAGCGTTTTAACCTCAAGTCCCTCTGCCCAGTCGGTTCGACTCATGGTCGTTCCGCGCCACGGATGCCCCCTGACTTCAAGACATTTCAGAGCGCCCTCACCGGTCTCGGGAATGGACGCCTGCTCCATCACCAGGTTTCGCCTCATCTCAATGAGCTTGGTGATTGGCTCAACATATACCGGACAGACCTCATGGCAGGCGTAACAGGTGGTGCAGTTCCATATTTCGTCCTCGCCCACCACCTCGCCAATCATCGCTCGGCCGTTATCGCCGGGGTTTGCTGCTTCAGCCTTTCGTTTCAGTAATGCCGGCGCCCGTTCCAGCAGATGTCCCTTTAAATCCTGGATTACCTTTTTCGGGCTCAGGGGCTTGCCGCTCAGGTAAGCGGGACAGCTGTCCTGGCAGCGTCCGCAGCGCGTGCAGGCATCGAGGTCAAGAAGGTGTTTCCAGCTGAAATTCTGGATACGGTCAACGCCGAAGGTCTCCGCCGCTTCTATATCAATCGGCACCAGAGCACCGCGCGGGTCAAGATTCCGTAAAAAGACATTGATTGGTGAAATAATGATGTGCCACAACCGGTTCCAGGCCAGCGAAACGTAAATAATGGCGCCGATTGCCAGTACGGAATGCAGCCACCAGATAACCTGATGCCATAGCAGCAATGTTGACTGGCCTATTCCCCTGAATCCCAGAGCCAGGAGATAACCTCCGGGCGACCATACCGCCCAGTCCGGACTGGTCTTCAACTCGGTGGCGGCAATGCGGAACCCTTCCACAATGAAGCCACTGACCGCCAGTATGAGAAGGAGCAGCAGAGCCATCAGGTCTTCCACACGGTTATCCAGCCGGTCCGGCTTCTGAAAGTAGCGACGGTACATGGCCATAATGACCCCGATAATGAGCAGCAGCCCAAAGATATCGAGGACCAGTGAAAAACCAAGATAGACCCCACCCTCAAGAAATTCATAAACGTAATGACTGGCCGCTACCAGTACCGTCCCGATGAACAGGACGATACAGCCGGAAAAAATGAGGAAGTGGATTATACCCGGGTACAGTTCTCGGAAACGCAGCCCCCCGGTCACGCCAAAGAACTTGCCGTGCAGCAAGAGGTGCACCACCGTGTAGGTCAGAAATGCCCGCGCTCTTCTTCCCAGGTTACTGAACCGGTCATCCGGTCGGCCAATCCGCCAGAGCCTTATCCGGCGGTAAAATGCGTAAATGAAAATGCCGACCGCCACCGCCGCCAGCACATCGATAATAACGCCAAGTTGTATGTTCCAGAATACTTCTCGGGTCGGCTCCATATTTATCCCTTTCCAGGGTAAAAATATATCATCGCAGGCGGGTAACGGCGATAAAAATACCGAGTGCTACCGATGCCAGAGCAAGGAGTATAGGGAACAGACCAAAAGGAAGACTGGAGAACAGAAGAATACTGACCAGGTAACTGATGGCTACACCTGCGCCGGCTACCGCCGCCAGTCCCCGACCACGTTTGCGGTTGACGGCCAGGCCAACCACTTCACCGATTGCATAGCCAACGCCGGCGCCGAGCAACAGGTTTAATAATAATAAGAAGAAGAATGGTAAAAATAGACTGATTCTTACCACTCCCCAGATTACGCCGCAGACAATTGCCATGCCCAGGGCCGTACCGGCAGCTCTGAGGTAATATGCAGAGGAGACGCGGTAAGTGGGCAGTTTATATAACCGGGCACACTCCGGGCACCGGGCACCCACCGGTGTCTGCACCATGCACTTGGGACATATCGGCTTACCGCATTTGCCGCATCTCAGGTTCGTTTCCACCCTGGGGTGAGCTGCACACTTCATCAGTCAATCCCGTCGCTTAATTCTTCTAAATCCTTGTCTTTGAAAGGGAATCGGGACATCCAGACTTTGCGGTCCATTATATCCCGGTCAAAAAGCAATCGGGCCAACAGCATTCTTTTTTTACTGACCAAAGTAGCCTCAACCGCTCTTGGTGCCACCAGGCGTTTTATCACTATTATTAACAAGATGGTCAAGAATCCCAGCGTTGTCGCTACTGGTTCATAAATGGCGCTGACGATGGGTAACAGAGCAACACTCACCATCACTGGCAGCGGCGAGCTTCGCAGTATGACAAAGCCAGCGACAAGGCAGACAAGACAGGTGATTATGGGCCATAGCGTCATTTCATTGATTAACGGGAGGATAAAGATAACCCCCATGGCGGTAGCGACACCCCGGCCGCCACCGAAGCGGAGAAACACGGACCAGTTATGCCCTGTGACCGCCACCGCACCCACCACCAGCTGCTGGGCCACGCTCAGCTCCAGGAGCTGTGCCACCCAGACCATCACCATCCCTTTGCCAACGTCAAAAACGACGACCGGCAAACCGAGTTTCCAGGAGGTCATCCGCCAGAGGTTGCCGCCACCCACCTGACCCGTGCCATACTGCCTGACGTCTATGCCACAGATTAACTTGGCCGCCAGGTACGCAACAGGGACTGAACCCAGAAGGTAAGCCGCCAGTATTAAGGCAAACCAGATTTCCATAGGCTCTCCTGACGGAAGGACTTACTTTAAATAGGCTAACTTTAACATTTTTGGCTCGGCATGCGCAATCAGCCTGCTTACTGCCTCCATAGGCACTTCCACCCCACCCATCAGGGTCTCATTGCTCTCATCCAGACCGTGATAATCACTGCCACCGGTAACAATCAGCCCGTGGTTTTTCGCCAGGGCAATGAGGGTGCCAATATCTTCATTGGTATAATTGCTATAATAGGCTTCAATGCCCGCCATCCCGGCAGCTTTCAGCTCCACAATCATGGCCTCAGGTTCCGGTACGAAAAACGGATGCGCCATCACGGCTATGCCACGGTTGCGCAGTATCAGCTGTACCACCGCCACCGGCGTCATCTTTTCCCGCTCCACATAGGCCGGCCCGTCGCGCGCGATATATTTATCAAACGCTTCCTTTATGGAACTGATATATCCCTTCTCCAGCATTGCCTGCGCGATATGGGGTCGGGCAACGGTACCGCTGCCGGCGATTTCCCTGACACGCTCCCAGCTTATGTGGATTCCAAGCTCCGCCAGCCTGGTTATCATTCCCTGCGCCCGTCCTTCCCGGGAATAGCGAAACCGGTCCAGCGCGGCGGCGAGTTCTTTACTGGTGTAGTCAATGAAGTAACCGAGGACATGAACCTCGCCACTGGGAACGTCCGTGCTTATTTCCACGGCGGGAATGAACTGAAGCTGGTTTAATCTTCGCGCTTCCTCAAGAGCCGGCGCTATTCCATCAACGGAGTCATGGTCGGCGAGGGCAATGACTTCCAGGCCAAGTCCCACCGCCTTGCGGACGATTTCCTGCGGGCTGTACCTTCCGTCCGAGGCAGTGGAATGAATGTGCAGGTCAACCTTGCTCACGGTCTCTCCAGCTGCCGGCAGATGCGTTCAATACTAATTGCCCGGCCGCTGTTCTCGTCAACTTCCACCAGGACGGCATTTAAAATCGGCTTTCCCTTCCCCACGGAAAGACGGTGGGGCACCCCGGTGAGAAAACGCTTTAAGACTGATTCCACGTCATCACCGATGATAGAATCTGCCGGTCCGGTCATGCCGATGTCAGTTACGTAAGCTGTGCCCTGGGGCAGTATCTGAGCGTCAATGGTGCCTACATGCGTATGGGTACCCAGGACAGCGCTGACTCTGCCGTCCAGATACCATCCCATGGCCATTTTTTCCGAGGTTGCTTCAGCGTGAAAATCAACAATGACCACCGGTGGCCTGTCCCGGACTTCTTCAAGGAGCTTATCCATTGCCCGGAACGGACAGTCGATATCATTCATAAAGGTCCGGCCCATCAGGTTGACCACCATCGTCTGACCGGTGATGAGGTAGCCCCTCCCCGGCACTCCCGGCGGATAGTTCAACGGGCGCAGAATCATCATATCGCCATCAAGATTGGGGATGATATCCTTCTGCGCCCAGATATGATTTCCTGACGTCAATACATGAACGCCGGTCTCAATAAGCTCCTGGGCAATGGCTGGGGTCAGTCCGAAACCGCCGGCGGCATTTTCAGCATTGACAATGACCATATCCAGCCTGTACTGCCGGCGCAGTTGCGGTAGAACCTCATGCACCGCTTTTCTGCCGGGCTGGCCAATTATATCACCGACTACCAGTACTAACATCTACGTCCTTTATTTCGCGAAATCAACGGCCCTGGTCTCCCTCAGCACCGTAACCTTTATCTGCCCCGGATACTCAAGGCCCTCTTCTATCCTCTTCACGATGTCCCGGACAAGCCGCATCGCGCCCAGGTCATCAATTTCCTCCGGCTTGACCAGGATACGGATTTCCCGCCCGGCCTGAATGGCGTAGGACTTGTCCACGCCTTTGAAGTCGTTGGCGATGTCTTCCAGCGCCTTCATTCGCTTCAGGTAGTTCTCCAACGACTCGCGCCGTGCGCCCGGTCTGGCGCTGCTTATGGCATCTGCCGCCGAGATGATAAACCCCCACATGCTGACGCTTTCCGTCTCCAGATGGTGCTCGGCAATGCCCTTCACCACCTCCGGCGACTTGTCCCACTGCTTCACCAGGTCGGCACCAATCTGAGCGTGTGTACCCTCTACCTCACGGTCAACCGCCTTGCCAAGGTCGTGCAGGAGCCCGGCCCTTTTGGCGATGCTCACATCAGCCCCCAGCTCGGAGGCAATCATTCCGGCTATATAGGCAGTTTCAATGCTGTGCTGCAGACTGTTCTGCCCATAGCTGGTGCGGTATTTCAGTCGACCCAGCAACCGGATAATTTCCGGTCGCAGTCCGTGCATGCCAACCTGATAGGCTGCCTGCTCTCCCACACTATTAATATCCGCCTCCACGTCTTCTTTTGCTTTGGCCACCACCTCCTCAATACGCGCCGGATGGATGCGCCCATCAAGGATTAGCTTGTGCAATGCGTTGCGGGCAATCTCCCGCCGTATCGGGTCAAAACTGGACACGGTAACCGCCTCAGGGGTATCGTCGATGATCAGGTCCACACCGGTCGCCTGCTCAAGAGCCCTGATATTGCGCCCTTCACGGCCGATCAATCTCCCCTTCATCTCATCACTGGGTAGCGGCACCACGGACACCGTATACTCGCTAACAATCTCCGAGGCACTGCGTTGAATCGCCTGTGAAAGGATTTCCTGTGCCTTCTCATTGGCTTCTTCTTTCAGCTTTATCTCCCACTCGCGGAGTCGCCTTGAAGTCTCCTGCTCCATCTCCACCTGCACCGCATCCAGCAACTGCTCACGCGCCTCGGCGCTGGACATGCCCGAAATCAGCTCGAGCTGCTTCAACTGCCTGTCCCTTAACTCGCCAAGCTGACCTCGGATCGACTCGATTTCCTTTTCCTTGCCGGCCATACCACGCTCCCGCTGCTCGACACTTTCCAGTTTCCGGTCCAGATTTTCTATCTTCTGGCCAAAGCGGTTTTCCTGGCGCTGCAATTCGGAACGCCGCTCACGATATTCGGCATCAACTGATGCTTTAGTCTTTCTCGCTTCCTCCTGGGCATCATTCAGCACTACTCTGGACTCGTCTCTGGCTTCGGCCATCATTTTGGCCGCTTTGCGCTCGGCAATGCGTATCTGCCGGTTGAACATCACCCGACGGAAAATAAATGCCGCCATACCGCCAAAGACAGCGCCAATGACAAAGGCAAAGAATATTGCCAGAATTACAACAATATCCAATCCCATTGTGTCACCCCCTTTTTCTTTAAATTTTTATCTACCTGGGGCAGCTTAAGATAGCCATATACCGGGTTTCACCAGTACATAAACTATCCCGAGCCATTCCCTCGTTCCTGCCATATTTTTTCCACGGTGTGGTTGATGACTTCATATTTAAAACCACGACGCCGGAGATAGTCACCCAGCCGGCGCCGCAACCTCTGATAGTCGGCCGGTGCCCAGCGGCGTGCCTTCTGCAGCGCCGCCCGATAGGCATTTTCCTCGTCATCCATGCCAACTACCACCTGCTCGATAACGTCGTTCATTACCCCCATCCTTTTCAATTCCAGCCTGGTGAGCCACTGACTTCGCGGGCCGAATGACTCCCGGTTCTCCTTCCAGAATTGAGCAAAGGCTTCGTCATCCAGCAGGTGCTGTTCCCTGAGCCGGACCACCGCCGCAGCTACGGTTTCCGCGGCAAAGCCGCGGCGCTGCATTCGCTCTCTGAGCTCAGACTCGCTGCGCGGACGATAGCCCAGGTAGCGGTAAGCCGCCGCCAGACAGCGTTGCAACTGATCACCACCGGTCAGTAATTCGATCTGGTTATCGGAAAGCTCCTGGCCTACCTGCAGGTTTTCTTTCGCCACGACCTCAGCCCCCAGGCTGAAGGCGAACCTTCCACCCAAATAAATGTTTATCCTTTTCTCTCTTCCTTTCCCTGTGCGGAGGTCGGTAATTCTGCTCACCTTACTCTCACCTTAAAAAACGCAAGGCTGAAACCTATGCCTCAGCCTTGCACTCTTTACGGTATTCTGTTTTCTATTATTCTAGTATGCCCTTATTCATTGGGCGCGGTAGAATGAGTGATACCGGCTGAGGACCTTATTTTCTGCTCTATTTCCTGGGCAAGCTCCTGATTTTGCGCCAGATATTGTCTGGCCGCTTCTCTGCCTTGCCCGAGGCGGACATCGCCGTAAGAGAGAAAGGCACCAGCCTTAGTTAGCAACTCCATTTCCAGACCGAGGTCAATAAGATTGCCCTCTTTGCTTATGCCGTGGCCAAACATGATATCAAATTCGGCATTTCGGAATGGAGGTGCAACCTTGTTTTTAACAACCTTGGCCCTGACGTGGTTTCCAATGGCTTCATTTCCCTGTTTGATGGTTTCAATGCGCCTGAGGTCGATCCGTACCGAGCTGTAAAACTTGAGTGCCCTACCGCCCGGTGTTACCTCGGGATTGCCGAAGACAATGCCGACCTTTTCCCGAAGCTGGTTGAGGAATATGACCGCCGTCCCGGAACGGCCAATTGCCGCCGCCAGCTTGCGCAGGGCTTGCGACATCAAGCGCGCCTGCAGACCCATCTGAGGATCCCCCATATCCCCCTCAATTTCAGCCCGGGGTACCAGAGCCGCCACGCTGTCAATCACGATGGCGTCAATGGCGCTGCTCCTTACCAGCGCCTCGCAGATTTCCAGCGCCTGCTCCCCGGTATCCGGCTGGGAGATAAGCAGTTCCTCAACATTTACACCGCAATTTGCCGCATAGGGTGGGTCTAACGCATGTTCAACATCAATATAGGCAGCCATACCGCCACGTTTCTGTGATTCCGCAATGATATGCTGGGCCAGGGTGGTCTTCCCGGATGCCTCCGGACCAAATATCTCCGTGACCCGACCTTTGGGAATACCGCCAATACCCAAAGCCAGGTCCAGAGCCAGCGAGCCACTGGGGATAGCTTCCACGGGAGTACTTCTTGCGGACTCCCCCAGCCTCATAATCGCGCCTTTCCCGAACTTTTTTTCAATCTGGCCGATCGCCAGCTCTAAAGCCTTCTCTCTTTCGGTAATCATCTGCCTTTTCAACATAATAGCAGACAATGGGGGGTAAAACAAGAGCATTTATAGGTAAATAATATTGACAAATAATTATATGGGGCTATAATGGCAATAATCCTGAATATTAGAGTGCCTGGCGGTTATCTTAATTGAATATGAGTCAAGGAGGAAGAGATGTGCGAATTCTGTCATAAGCACGGAGAAGGCAAAAAGTGGTATCTACAGGCCAAGAATTACTCGGAAGACTTGATGAGCGACCTGAGACGACGCAAGTTTATCGCCGATTTCTTCTCAAAACCGGGAGACCTTACTGAATCAATGGGGAAACTGGAAAAACTTAGCAGAGCACCGGCTTTCGTTAAAGGAGTGCTAGCACCTTATATATCAGGCAGGCAGAAAAAAATACACTTTGGTCAGGTTCTGCCAATGGAGGACATTGAGCGTATATTCGGTTTCGTCAGTAGCGTTATACGAACGGCATGTCTATGCCGTCAAGAAAATCTGGGCACGGAGCAGCGTTATTGCTACGGAATCAGCATGGCGCCACAGGGAGGAGAGATGCGGAAGATAATAGAGGAAATTGACGCCAGTTACCTGACAGGGCCGGACACGGCCGGCCTGGAAACGCTGACCAGAGAAGAGGCTCTGGACAGCTTTCGCCAGCATGAGAAAGAAGGCCTCTGCCATAGTGTCTGGACCTTCATGGCTCCATTCATCGGGGGCATCTGCAACTGTGACCGGTCGGATTGTTACGCCATGCGCGCCACGGTGACGTATGGCTTTCCCGTCATGTTCCGCGCCGAGTACGTGGCGGAAGTGAATCCTGAATTATGCAACGGTTGTCGTCAGTGTATGCGCGTCTGTCAGTTCGGCGCGATGGGGTACAGCGCCGCCAATAAAAAAGTGATGATTGACCCGCGGCGCTGTTACGGTTGCGGCATTTGCCGCGCCAGCTGTACTAAAGACGCCATCACGCTTAATGACCGTACCAGTGTACCCATAGCTGCCAGTATATGGTAGCTGGAAACGAGGATACAGAAAAGCAGCCTGAATCCGACTCTAAAACTCAGGTATCGGCGGCAGTGAGCGTTTGTGGGCGCTGCCGGCCATCATTTTTTCAATCTTTTTCCGCACCTCGTCCGACGCTTCACCGGTAAGGATAAAGCTATCAAGCGCCTCGTAGCTTATCCCCATCTCGGATTCATCGGTCTGCCCGTCCCACAGACCCGCCGAGGGCGGTTTATCAATAATCGGTTGGGGGATGCCGAGGAAGCGTGCCAGCTCTTTCACCTGTTCCTTGACCAGGTTGCCCAGCGGCATGATATCCACCCCGCCATCTCCGTACTTGGTAAAGTAGCCGATGGCCACTTCGCTCCGGTTGCCCGACCCGGCCACCATATATTTGAGCTGGTTGGCGACATAGTAAAGCGTCGCCATCCTCAATCTGGGTTTTAAATTGGCCTGGGCCAGGTGCCTGAGCGTGGTATCGGTGTTCAAATCGGGCAGCTTTTCCAGCAGGGTACCATATATCTCATCGAGAACCACCTCTACCGTGGGAATACCGAATTTTTCGGCCACCGCCCGGGCGTGCGCCTTGTCGTCGGGATTGCTGTGGCAGGGCATCATCACGCCCAGCGTATTCCTGGGGAAAGCGCGCTGGCACAGTATCGCCAGCACCGAGGAATCAATGCCGCCGCTCATCCCCAACACTGCTCCCAGGCTCCCTCTCGCCGTTATCTCATCTCTTATCCAGGAGGTTAATTTTTCGGCCAAAGCCTCGATATTCATCCATGCCTCCAGAGCGACTTCATGTTATCGCTAGTATACTACTGCGTTGCTGAGCGGTCAAAGTAGCGATATACTTATTAAGTCGATTATTATATACTCGGCACCGGAGGTGATGATATGCCTTTAAGTCACCGCGAAAGAGTTATCAGGGCACTGCGCCACCAGGAACCGGATAGGGTACCTCTTGACCTTGGCAGCACTATCTGTACCAGTGCCCACATCGCGACCTATCAAAAACTAAAAGCCCATTTCGGCATCGAGGCTGAAGATACCATAATTAATAAAATGATGCAGACCGTAGCCATCCACGAACCTATCCTCCAGGCGCTGGACATAGACTTGCGTGCCGCGCTTCCCGGGATACCTGATAGCAAGCCAGTCATCCAGGTCGGGGAAGACGGCTACCAGGATGAGTACGGGGTGGTGCGTCGCAAGCCAGCCAGTTCATTCTACTATGACCTGGTAAAGTGTCCCCTCGCCGGACCGATAACCATTCAGGATATCACCAGCTTTCCCTGGCCTGACCCCGCTGACCCCGGTTATACGCGGGGACTGCGTGAGCGTATCTTGTACTATCGGGAGAATACTGACTGTGCCATCGTGCTACGGCTCCCGGTGCCGTTCGTACATACGACCCAGTTCGTGCGTGGTTTTGAAGACTGGTTCATTGACCTCGCCGTGGATAAAAAACTGGCCGGGGCCTTATTTGATGCCGCTGTGGAACACAATACCGCCGTCGCCGCCGAAATCCTGAAGGCAGGTGGTGATTTGGTTGACGTGGTAGCTTTCAGCGAAGACCTGGGATTTCAGAACGGACTCATCGTTTCTCCGGAACTCTACCGGGAACTTTTCAAGCCCCGCCATAAAAAATATTTCGACATGGTAAAGAAGCACACTTCCGCCTTCATTCATCTCCATTCCTGTGGTTCAATCTATAAGCTTTTACCAGACCTGATTGAGCTTGGCGTCGATGCCCTTAACCCGGTACAGGTCGCCGCCAGAGATATGGACTCCGCCAAGCTGGCCGCCGAGTTTGGCGACAAGCTGAGCTTCTGGGGCGGCATCGATACCCAGACCGTGCTGCCCAAAGGCACCGTCGACGACGTAAAAGCGGAGGTCAGGCGGCGCATCAGCGACCTCGCTCCCGGCGGCGGCTATATTGTGGGAGCGGTACATAATATCCAGCCAGACGTGCCGGTGGAGAACATCCTCGCCATGTACGAAGCGGCCAGGGAGTACGGCCAATACCCCATTTCTCAGGACTGAATTGACCCATAGATGATAGAAGACGTAGAATTAATATGGGAGTATAAAAATGCCCATTTATGAATATACCTGCTCTGATTGTGATCTCACTTTTGAATTGATGAGGCCGTTCAGCGAGGCGGACCAGGATGCTTCCTGCCCTCGCTGCCATAATCAGGCCAGACGAATCATGTCGCCCTGTTTTGCCCTGTCCCGGGACAGCAGTGGATTAACGTCCCGTGTCTCCGGCAGCGGAAGCTCCTGCGCCAGCTGTGGTGCCAGCAGCTGCGTTACCTGTGGACATTAGCGAGAAGGCGGACACATTATGACCGTCCCCACCCGCACCGGCATCCCCTACCCGGTGGACCGCAAGACCTACGACCAGAGCATCGAGCTTCTCTCCAGGGCTATCAAGAAAGCCAGACTGGGATTGAGCGAGAAGAACGAGGCGCTGCGGCAGCTCAATCGTATACGTTAAGAACACTTTCTATAGCTTAACTGCATCCCGCACGCCCAGCCATATAGATTAGAACTAGGCTAGGCTATCCTCTCCAGCCCCTTGACCACATCATTGAGGTCATTGAAGGGTGTGCATTTAAGATTTTGCTCCCGGTAGTGATTGAGCAGGTCATCACGGGCGAACACATAATCGGCCAGGCCAGCCGGGATTATATCCGAATAACCATCGCCAATATAGGCCACCCGGTAGCCCTGGCTCAGGTGCGGTTCCACGTATAACCGTTTAAAATTGTCCAGCACCGGCTGACCATCAGGGCCGGTATAGGTAATCCTGAGCCCATCCGGGTTGAACTCGGTATGCGCGGCGAATACCTTGATACCCGTGACGCCAATATGTTTCAGGATAGCATCGATGTAAAATTTCAGCCCGTTGCTGGTAATGACAAACTCAAACCCTCGCCTTGAACAGTAGTCCAGCAGTTCCTTGAATCCGGGGCGGATCTTCACCCTGTTCCCGGTAAAGAGGTAATCGAGCATGGTCTTCTCATCGGCCTTTATCATGGCAAAAGTCCTCTGGCTGAACACGGCGACCGGTATCTTGTGCTCGCGGTATTCCTGCAAAATCTGCCGCCAGTCGCCATCGGCAAAGACATCGAGGAGCATAAAGCTCACGTCAAACTCGGCGATGGTGTTGTCAAAGTCACATTGAACCAGTGTTTTTTTTAGGGTGGAATTCATGCTTTCTCCTGCGGTTGGCGGTAGTTTACCGGTAAGAACTGCCCGTGAAACGGTCGGCAGCGTTCCCCTACAAGATACCATTAAAGCCGCGTGGAAGTCTATTCACCGAGGTGCTAGAATAAAATCGAGCGTTAGAAAGTATGACGATCAACTATCTAATTGGCACTTCCGGCTGGCACTACGAGCACTAAGGAGATAAGATTGACTGATAATGCCTACAGGCTTCTGGTGACTGATATTGACGGTACGCTGGTAAATCGATACGGCACAATTTCAGATAGGGACAGGGAAGCACTGTCCCGGGCCCGCGAAGCGGGCATACAGGTCGCCCTGTCCACAGGACGCGGCCTTCAGGCCACCGTGGGCATTATCAGGGAGCTTTCACTGGACAGCTACCACATTTCGTTCGACGGCGCGCTGGTCAGCCGCCTCGATTCCAGTGAAGAAATATACGCGAGCCCAATCAGCAAAGAGCTGGTGAGGCAGATGATTGATGCTGCGCACCGGTGTCGCGTCGACCTTGAATTGTTTACCGTGACGCACTATTTCGTGGAGCGCGAGACATGGTCGACCAACGCCCACCGCGATTTCTTTGGCATTTACCCGACCATGGTCGACTTCCATCAGGTCTGGGAGCGGGAGAGAGTCATCAAGGGTGGCCTGGTGAGTATCAGCCCCGAGGAATCAGTCAAAACTGCTGACTTCTGTCGGCGGCTTGAGCGCCATCTTGACTTCTCGCGGGCAAGAACGCCGGCCTACCCCGGGGTCGATTTCACCAATGTCCTCGCGCCCGGCGTCTCCAAGGGGAAAGCTCTGGAGAAGCTGGCCACCCACCTGGAAGTGCCTCTCAGCGAGGTTATCGCGGTAGGAGATGGCACCAATGACATCTCGCTGCTGACCACGGCCGGCCTCGCCATCGCCATGGGAAATGCCGAGGATGAGGTAAAGTCAATCGCCGATTACGTTACTCTGGATGTTGACCACAGCGGACTGGCGGCAGCCATCGAAGCAATTCTCTAGCCCAGAAATCGCACCAGCACGTCGGAAAACTCGCGAATTCTCTGCCGGTAGACGCTGTGCCCGGAATCCTGGAAAATGCGCACCTGACAGTTGGGAATCCGCTCGGCGGCAAGGTAGGCATGGCGAACCGGTACAATCGGGTCCTTGTCGCCCCAGACGAGCAGCGTTGGCATCAGTAACTCGGAAAGGCGGTGCACCAGGACAGTGGTCTGCCCCTTTGCGGTCATTATACCTTTCCCTATGCTCATCCTGAAGAGGGAGGGCGGAGTTAACTTTTCCAGCGGGCGATTTAACTTCCTGACCAGCCATCCTGTGGCTTTAAATACAGCGACTACGGTTTTCTTCGCGATTCGGTAAAAAATGGGCAGGGACAGAATTCTGGACCAGAGCGCGATTTCTCTTCCCAGGCAGAGGCTGCTGATTAATACCAGCCGCCTGGTTTTATGCGGGAATTCCAGGGCATAGTGCAGGGCGATGCCACCACCCAGCGAATGCCCGGCCAGGTGAAAGTGCTTCAGCCCCAGACTGCGGGAGAAGTCCTCCACGAATGTGACGTATGAAGACAGATCGAAGTCCACACCACTCCCCTTGCTGTGACCGAAACCGGGGAGGTCAGGCACGTAGACCTGATAATACCTGGAGAGCTCAGCCGCGTTTTTCAGCCAGGCACGGCCGCTGTCACCACCGCCGTGAATGACAATCAGGGGTTCGCCCTCCCCGCCGGTTAAATAGTGGATATCAAGATGCCCCACTTTAATACGTTCCGAGCGAAGATTTGTCTCTTCCAAATCGCCATTAACCGTTTCAGGAAACCTTTCTCTGCTCATCCCTGCCTCTTCCGTCTCCGTAATCGCCATCGATTATTTATTACCTCTTCCAGTATAGAACCAGAAGGTTAATAGCTTGTTAAAATACCAATGTTAATTCTTAATAAAAACTTAAAAAATTATTACAAATTTGCCCTGAGCAAACGGCAACAATGTCAAATTAGTATAGCTAGCTAGTTGCGAAACGGACATGCTGATTTTGCCGTACAGAATCTTCTAGCATGATATAATATTTGCGTGGATAGAACCCCTGGCATCACAACATACCTCGCATGGGTAGGAACAGTATTTGCAATTTTCGTAATATTGACAGTAATTCAGCGTGTACTACAGCTACCTTTGTGGATATGGCTCTTTTCCCTTCCCGCTGCAATAATTGGTGCAGCAGTGATTATTTTTATTACTGTCAAGAAGCGGAATAAGTAGATAAAATTTTAGCTCACGCAATTCCTTGGTGTATCAGGGAAAGACCAAAGCATTTCGCAACAAGCTAATAGCGAGTAAAAAGCAAACGTGTGGTATAATGAAGACGCTTGATGTTTCTCATACAACAGAAAGGCAGGCTTTTACCTGCCTTCTTATATATTTTAACCGAAAAGGTCGCCAAATTCAAATCGCAGCCTGTTATTAAAAATCCAGCGAATATTATATATAGGGGGTACATACATGGCCAAAGTTCAGATGGGTCCCAGAACCAGTATTTATCCGATGCCCGCACTCCTGGTCGGCGCCAATGTCGATGGCAGGCCAAACTTCATGACCGTGGCGTGGGGTAACATAGCCAATGCCGAACCGCCCATGGTAACCGTTGCCATACGGGGCAGCCGTCATACCCACAAAGGCATTGAGCAGAACCGGACTTTCTCCGTCAACATCCCTTCCGCCGACCTGGTAAAAGAAACCGACTACTGTGGCATTGCCTCCGGCGCCAAGGTAGACAAAGTTAAGGACTGCCAGTTCACCGTGTTTTACGGCAAGCTGGACACGGCGCCGATGATTGAACAGTGCCCGGTTAATATTGAATGCAGTGTGCTGCATTCCCTGGAACTGGGTAGCCATACGCTCTACGTCGGCCGGATTGAGGAGGTCCACGTTTCCAGCGACTGTCTCACCGACGGCAGGATTGACCTGGACAAAATAAAGCCCCTGGCCTATCTGGGAGACCCGTCCCGGCAGTATCACGGCATTGGTAAACTCCAGGGCAAAGGGTTCAGCATCGGCCTGGAAATAAAAGGCAAAAAATAGATGTAGCCATGGCCAAAAGCGCCCGTTCAGACTCCCAAAGCAGGGTGGTGACCACCAGCTGTGACTATGACTGCGGTGGCCGATGTCTGCTGAAAGTGCATGTTAAAGAAGGCGCCATTACCCGAATCGACACTGAAGAAGGGCCGATGCCCGGCCTGAAAGCCTGTCCCCGGGGTCTGGCCCAGAAGGAAATCGTATACGCGGAAAATCGCCTCAGGCAACCGCTGCAAAGGGCAGGGAAAAGGGGCAGCGGGGAATTTGAACCAATCTCATGGGAAGAAGCGCTCGATATCGTGGCGCGAGAGCTCCAGAGAGTTAAAGACCGGTACGGGAACAGCGCCATATTTCTCATGGACCATACCGGCTCGCAGGGTGCCCTGCATAACGTGCAGAAGGCCGGTCGCCGGTTTTTTTCTCTTTTCGGAGGTTACACTACCTGGCGGGGCAATACGTCTCTGGAAGCGGCTATTTTTTCCTCGCTGGTCACTTTTGGCACCACCTTCACCGGAACCAGCCGCGACAATTTTCTCCACGCCAGACTGCTCATTATGTGGGGCTGGAACCCGGTGGTCACCCGCTTCGGCCCCGACACCATCCACTACCTGTCCCGGGCAAAGAAAGCGGGAGTGAAAATTATCTGCGTTGACCCGAGATACACCGTTTCCGCAAAAGCGCTGGCCGAACAGTGGATACCCATAAAGCCCGGAACAGACACCGCGATGCTCCTGGCCATGGCCCATGTCATGATTGATGAGGTGATATATGACCAGCACTTCATCGAGACTTATACCATCGGCTTCGAGCAATTTAAGGATTATGTAATGGGCGAAGAAGACGGTGTGCCCAAAACACCCCGGTGGGCCGAGGATATTACCGGTGTGCCCGCCGACACCATAAAGCAGTTGGCCCGGGACTACGCTACCCTCAAACCGGCCGCCCTTTATGCCAGCTGGGCGCCGGGGCGGACGGCCTACGGCGAGCAATATCACCGTGCGGCAAGCACCCTGGCCGCCATGACCGGCAATATCGGGGTCTCGGGCGGTTATGCCGCCGGCGGCACCGGCCGCATCCCACTGGGTAACCTCGGCAAAACCCTGCCCGTACCGCAGAGCCCAACCAATTTCGTGCATGTCACCGATATTTATGATGCCCTGTTAAAAGGGAAACCTGGCGGCTACCCAGGTGATATTAAACTGCTATATATCGTTGGCTGCAATTTATTGAACCAGTTTCTGAATACCAATAAAGGCGTAGCGGCACTGCAAACACCGGAGTTCATCGTGGCGCACGAACTTTTTCTTACCCCCACCGCCCGCTTTGCCGATATTATCCTCCCGGTGACCACCGCCCTGGAGCGTATAGATATCGGTCAACCCTGGACCGGAGGGCCTTACTTCATCCACATGGACAAAGCCATAGAACCATTGCCCCAGACGAAATCAGACCTGACCATTTTCACCAAACTGGCCTCCCGACTGGGAATAACCGATTATAACGATAGGTCAGAAGAAGACTGGCTCAGGGAATTTGTCGCCGCCACTCCAGACCTCCCGGACTACGAGGTTTTCAAACGCGAAGGAGTTCACCCCATTCCCCTGGGCCAGCCCTGGGTCGCTTTCAGAGAGCAGGTTGAGGACCCGGCCCATCATCCTTTCCCCACCCCCTCTGGCAAGTTAGAGATATACAGCCAGCAGCGGGCGGAAAGGCAGGACCCACTTCTCCCCCCCATCCCCAAATATATTCCAGCCTGGGAAGGCCGGGATGACCCTATCGTCAGCAAGTATCCCCTGCAACTGTTGAGTCCCCACTCAAGGGCCAGGGTTAACTCGCAGTGGCACGGTATCCCTCGCCTGGATGCGCTGGCCGATGACGCGGTCTGGTTGAATCCCTACGACGCGCAGTCACGAGGTATCGCCGATGGCGACAGGGTGAAAATATACAATGACCGCGGGCAACTTCTCACCACCGCCAAAGTAACCGAGCATATTATGCCGGGGGTTGCCAGCCTGGACGCCGGTGCCTGGTTTGAGCCGGACAGCGACGGCGTCGACCACGGCGGCTGCGTCAACGTGCTCACCAGGGACCAGGCCTCTCCCGGGGGTGCCTTCGCCTGCAATAGCTGCCTGGTTGAAATAGAGAAAGTTGCCTGAGGGAAATTACTTGGTTGTCTCCAGCTGGTATTTCTTCTCCAGTTCCGGGTCATATTTTACCCGCCTGCCGATACAGTTCTCACGCGAACACATCTGACAGCTCTCAAAGCTGACCTCAGTGGGGAAGAGGATGCCGGATACCGATTTTATCGGCACCATCAGGAAAGTATCGGTAAGCCTCACGCCTATCAGTTCCTCCACCTTCTCCCTGCCCCCAAAAACGGAGAATAATTCCTTTTGTTGGGTTATTGGCCAGTCAATCTTCATGGCGGCGCCTGGAGCCATTCGGGATAGCTGCCCCAGGACATATCTCTTTTTTAAATATTTCTCAACCTGCTGCCGGGCCAGGACAACCGCCGTTTCCTTTATCTGGTCGAAATAATACCCTTTTATGAAATCATCGGGCGGGATATTTACCTCGTCCAGTTCCCGGCCACAGGTTACAATAAAAGGAAACACCCTCTCCACTTTATCCAGATTCACCCTGAGAACCCGGCTGGTGAATTTGACGCCACCGATTTCCAGTGAGTCCCCATTCTTATTCTCAATATAGGCAACCTCGTAAATTGCCTTGGGCTTGGCTACAGGGCGGGCCAGCTCTAACATTTCCCGCACGTTCCCCACGATATTTTCTCTTCTATTGCGGAGGCGCATGCGTTTCAAAACGGCTTCAAGGTCCAGCTTAATCGGGATATTATTCAGTACTTCCATTGTGCTCCTTTCAAAAAACATGAGATATGCTTGAATAAAAGGATTTCGGCGGATAAACAGGCGAAGGGCCGTCTCCGGGGCTAGCGCAGGCGTTCGCGGATGGCCTTGCGCACCGCTTCCTCTATCGATTCCCCAACCGGCCGGGTGCGCTCATATTCCAGTCTGGCCAGCTCTTCCTCGCAGAAACGCTCAAATAGCTGTTTTCCCTGTCTCCACCCCACAAGCCAGACCATGCCCAGCCCGAAAATGGCCACCGGCGCCACGATTTCAAGGGGAACTCCCTGAAAGAGCAGGATAATAACAATCATCAGAACGGCAAAGAGAAAAATGGCAATATTCAGATCCCATCTGCCCGTGCGAGCTCTATCTTTCGCCCTCTGGATGGCAATTCGCTCATTCTCTTTGTTTTTACCCTCGGACTTATCTGCCTCCAACGTATCACCTTCTCCTTTTACCACGGCCAATGGTTCAGGATTCCCGCGTGAGGACACCTTCCCAACTTTTATATAAGTTATTTTCCATCAATGTTCCGCCGCTGTCAAGCAGGCAGATGGCCCTGTTAAAGCACAACCCATTTCAGAGGCGATTATTCACCTTCCCCAGAAGGTAAATAATCGTTTCCACCAGGGGTTTTTAGCCTCCAACCCCTTGATAATAAAAATATGTTCGCACTTGCCACAACGCCAGGTCCTGAAGTGCTCATTGTAGTAGGTTTCCGAGCTGCCGCAGCGGGGACATGTGGTACGTATTCTGGCCTCAGTTTCCTTATCCAGGTTGCGCCAGTATCGGTCATACCAGCCGGGTCGCGCGGGCATATTTTTCTCCTGTTAATTATTTTCCTGGCTATACATGCAGCTCGATAATATCTCCATCCTGCAGGACGTGGTCGCGCTTTACCATGATGCCGTCGTGCTTGCCCGACCCCCACAATCGAGCGAATTTGAGCCTGGCACGGAAGTCCTTGTGCACCGCTTCCGCCGCATCGGCCAGCGTGCTTCCCTTTGGCAGAATGATTGGGTCATTCATATCCGGCTTCTGGCCTGGCGTTTTGGTGTACACGCGGATAATTCCAAGCAACTGAAAGACCTTCCGCTTCATCTCTTCCAGACCAAACCCGTCCCTGGCCGAGATATAAGCAATGGGAAGTTTTTCACCATACCCGGCCTGTAACGAACTAAAGCCAGCCTCGGTGCCGGCAATGTCCGCCTTGTTGCCCGCCACCAGAGTCCTCTGCCGGCTCAGGATTCCCTCATCGGTTTCGCCCGGGTCAAGGCTGATTCTCATCTCCCGTAACTGCTCTATTATCGATGCCATCTGCTCCAGGGGAACATCGTTCAGGTCAACCACAATGAGCAGGGCGTCTGCCCGCCGCAGAATGGGTGGCAGCCACCATTCCATCATCTGGGGCACCAGAGGAGGAGTATCAATCAACTGTATCTGTATGTTTTCAAAGGGCATCATGGCCGGGCTGGCAGCGTAAGTGGTAAACGGATAGTCGGCCACGGTCGGCGAGGCATTGGTCAGACTGGCCACAAGCTGTGATTTGCCGGCATTGGGTAGCCCGACCACGGCCACCTGGGCGGCGCCTTCCTTCTCAATCGCCATGGTCATCCGCTGGGCGCCACTCTTCTTGCCTGCCAGCTGCGTCAGCTTGGCGATTCTGCTTCTCAGCTCGGCACGGAGGTGGTCCGTACCCTTATGTTTGGGCATAATCGCCAGCATCTCTTCCAGCGCCGCGATTTTTTCAGCCGGGTCCTTTGCTGCCCGGAAATTTTTCTCAGCCCCGAAATACTGCGGTGGTAAATTGGCCGGCATTCTAAAGCGCCTCCTTTACCTTCATGGCCAGCTTTTCCGTCATGCCACTGGTTGCCGCCAGTTCTTCAAGCGATGCTTCCCGGATGGCCTGGACCGAGCCGAATTTCTTCAGCAGGGAACGCCTGCGCTTGGGCCCAATGCCTGGTACGCCATCAAACACCGAGATAAATGACTCCTTTTTATGCACTCTATGGTGGTAGCCGAGGGCAAAGCGATGCGCCTCATCACGAAGTCGCTGTAATAGTTTAAGTCCCGGAGAACTGCGCGGAAGCACAATCGGTTTTATCTTCTGCGGCACGTAAATCTCTTCGTTTTCCTTGGCCAGACTGGCAAGCGGCACCGATTTTATGCCCAGTTCGCCCATTGCCGATAGCGCCGCATTGAGCTGCCCCTTGCCCCCATCGATCAGGACGAGGTCGGGAACAATTGCCCAGGTATCAGGCGTTGAAGCTTCCCCATCCAGGTGTTTAAACCTCCGGTGGATAACCTCGTGGAGCATGGCATAATCATCAGCCCCGGCTACTGTTTTTATGCGGAAGCGCCGGTAATGGGCCGGCTTTGATTTTCCTTTCTCAAAGACCACCATGCTGCCCACCGCCGCCCTGCCCTGAATATCTGAAATGTCATAGGCTTCCATGCGCAGCGGCGGGTGGGTCAGGTTCAGTTCCTTTTCTATTTCGTCGATGGCTGCCTCCAGCTCTTTCGACGTGGCGAGCTGCCTGATTTTCAGCTGTTCCAACCCCTGTCTGGCGTTCTCGGCAACGATATCAACCAGCTGTTTCTTGCTGCCGCGGCGTGGTACCTGTATGTCCACCTTTCCTCCCCGCCTGCCCTGCAGCCAGTCCTTAAGCACCGCCGTGTCTTCAACCGGATACTGAAGAAGCAGCCTTGGCGGCAGATTCGGGCTGGAACTGTAAAACTGCTTGATGAAGCTGGTCATGATCTGTCGTGGTTTTTCATGCTGCGTGCCCTGCATCACAAAACTCTCCCGGCCGGTCAGCTGGTTGTTGCGGATGAAGAAGACCTGGACATACGCCTGGTCTCCATCCTGGGAAAAAGCGATGACGTCCTGCTCGCCGCTAACCGCGGTGGCGATTCTCTGCCCTTCCACAACTCTGTCTATTGCCTGCAACTGGTCACGATACAGCGCCGCCTTCTCAAAGTCCAGCGCTGCCGCCGCCCGGTTCATCTTGTCCTGAATTTGCCTGGCCACCCTGCCCTGCTTTCCTTCCAAGAACATGACGACCTGTTTGACAACCCCGGCGTACTCCTTTCGGCTCACCGCCCCGATGCAAGGTCCGAGACAGCGTCCCATGTGATATTCCAGGCACGCCCGCGAGTCGGCCCCGGTAATCTTTTTGGTACAGTAGCGGAAAGGAAAGACGCCCTTGACCACTTTCAGTGTCTGGCGCACGGACCTGGCGCTGGCAAACGGTCCAAAATAGCGCGAGCCGTCCTGCTCCAGTCTTCGGGTAATATGAACCCGGGGCCATTCTTCCTTGAGGTTTATCTTAAGATAAGGGAATGTCTTATCATCCTTGAGCCGGACATTGTAGCGGGGGTGGTGACGCTTGATGAGGTTGAGCTCCAGAATCAACGCCTCCTGCTCCGACGATGTCACGTAAAAGTCAATGTCAGCCACCCTGGATACCATTTTCAGCAGCTTGGGAGATAGCTTCTGGCCGGTGCCAAAATACGACCTGACGCGATGACGGAGATTTGCCGCCTTGCCGACGTAGAGGATTGTCCCTTCCACATCGCGCAACAGATACACGCCGGGGTTGTCCGGCAGTCGGTTCAATTGCTCCTCAATCAGTACGCTCGTCAAATCCACTGCTCCACTGAATATTTTAACACAGCCAGTATACAGGACAAAGAAAAACTGTTGACTTTAAAGGAACCTTATAGACTGTACAATCCAACGAATTGTGTGGCTATTGACAAAGGAACCACCCTGGACGACAATTTACTCAAATAGGAAGACCCTATTTTATACCTGTCAATACTAAAACGCTAACGATATGGCATTATTTTTAAAACAATACTGTGCGCTTGGTGTTCATATCTTGCGAAGGAGAATAGAACTCAAATGACTAATCCTTGGCTTCGAATTCCAGCTACAGATTATGAGCAGCATATGAGTAGCCCGGATGTCGACCAGCTATCATTTTTGGCGCATACATTCAAGGAATCACTGGAGAATCACGATGCCAGTGCCATCGCTTTGCTTGGGTGTGCGACAGGTAACGATCTTGAATACGTGAACCCAGGAAACACGAAACGAGTAACCGCTGTAGATATTAACCCGGAGTACTTGGAAATCCTTCGTCAACGTTATGAAAGATGTGTTCCAGGTTTGGAAATCGTTGCCGCTGACCTCGAGAGGTGTGAACTTGATAACAAAGCTTACTCTCTGGTATTCACTGGATTAATTTTCGAGTATCTTAATCCACGAATATTGATAATTAAAATCGCGAACTGGCTATGTTCGAGTGGTATTATGGTGACGGTTCTTCAACTTCCAGCAGAACATACAGGGAATGTGTCGAAAACACCCTACACGAGTCTCAAGCTTCTGGACCCGGTCATGAAACTCGTTTCTCCAGAAGAGCTGAAGTCGCAAGCAAAGGATGCTGGGTTACGAGAGATTGGTACCAGAACTGTTACTCTTAAATCTAACAAGTCCTTCTACATTGGAACATATAGGAAGGAATGACGCCTTCTTGAATAATCCCCAGTGGTTACTATTTAAAAGGAACGTTACTTTCCCATCCCTTTTATTTTACATATCATTGTTTTTATGCTAAAATACCTAACGTTATGTTAAAATATATCCGCTACACCTGTGCAGAGGAGGCGTGGTGAAAGAAGAAATCAACAGCTTTCTGAATTACCTGACCGTGGAGAAAGGGTTTTCCGTGAACACGCTGGATGCCTACCGGAATGATTTACAACAGCTGGCCAGCTTCGCCGGGGAAGAGGCGGCAAAGCAAGGGCTTATCTCGTCCTGGGAAAATTTCAGCCGCCAGGTAATGCTGAGCTACATGCTCAATCTCAAAGAGAGGAATTATGCCGCTACCACCATTGCCCGCAAGGTGGCGGCGACCAGGTCTTTCTTCGGCTTCCTGAAGTCCGAGGGCACCATCAAGACCGACCCGACCGAGAACATGAGCTCGCCAAGCGTGGGGAAGTCGCTGCCCAGGCCGATTACCATCAGCCAGGTACGTCAACTGCTGGAACAGCCGGCCAAATTGAACACGGTGGAAGCAAAGAGAGATAAAGCCATGCTGGAACTGCTCTATGCCTCCGGTATGCGGATAAGCGAGCTGGTCAATCTTAATCTGGGCGATGTCAACACCGACGAGGGATTTGTAAAGTGTTTTGGCAAGGGGCATAAAGAACGCATCGTGCCGATTTACGAGCAGGCTGCCCGGTCGGTCCAGGAGTACATTGCGGAAACGCGACCCAAACTGGCTCATAAAAAAGATGGGGTGGCCCTCTTTCTCAATCCCCGCGGTGACCGCCTGACCAGGCAGGGTTTCTGGCAGAAGTTGAAAGAGTATGCCAGAGCGGCGGGGCTGGGCACCCGGGTCAGCCCGCACACATTAAGGCACAGCTTTGCCACCCACATGCTGAGCGGCGGCGCCGATTTACGCGCCGTCCAGGAGTTGCTGGGGCACGCTAATATTTCTACCACGCAGGTTTACACCCATCTGACCAGCGAGCACGTCCGTCGCACCTATGAGAGGTCGCACCCGAGAGCAAAGTAGCTGAATAACTTAACCGGATAGAGGAGAATCTATATGCCAAAGAAACCAAGGCGTGGCAAAGTACTCCAGCCTAAAAAGAAGAAAAAGAGGCACCCGGCTGTTTATATGCCCGCGGCGTCGCCGGTGACGGCTCTTAAAGATACACCCGCTGTTTCAACCCCGGTATCCAGCACCTCAGTTACAAAAACGAAAGTTCCGGCCGTGAAATACCCGTATGTCACGGCTGAGCTGCGACGAATCGGTATTTTTGCCGGGGCAATACTGGTCATTCTTATTGTGCTGGCACTCGTTTTGTAATACTGTTGCCTGGCGGTAACGATGGACTTTGAGGCCGAAAGAGCCAGGTTAATTGAGCACCTTAGCAGGGAAATAAAGGACCGGCGGGTCCTCGACGTTATGGCCCGTATACCCCGGGAGCGATTCATGCCGGAGGAAAACCGCCACCTCGCTTACGAAGATATTCCGCTGCCCATCGGACTGGAACAGACCATCTCGCAGCCCTTTATTATCGCCCTTATGACTGGGGCTCTGGAACTGACCGGCACGGAAAAAGTGCTGGAAATCGGGACGGGCAGCGGCTATCAGGCAGCGATTCTCGCGGCACTGGCCCGCTATGTGGTTACCGTGGAGCGCTTACCCAAGCTGGCAAAGATGGCCAGCAAGGTACTGGATAGCCTGGGTTATCGCAATATTGTAATACACCATTCCGGGGAAACTCTTGGCTGGCCGGAAGCAGCCCCCTATGAGGCGATACTGGTTACCGCCGCCGCACCCAGGGTGCCACCGGAGCTGATCTCGCAGTTGGCCATTGGCGGACGTATGGTCATACCGGTTGGCTCACGCTATCTTCAGGAGCTGGTGAAAATAACCCGTCAAAAGAGGAAAAACAGAGTTGAAAATCTGTGCGGTTGCCGCTTCGTCTCACTTATCGGCAAAGGCGCCTGGGAAGACGAATAGAAATTATCGAGAAGGAGGCTAGATGGAAATCCTGGAAGCAATTCGCACCCGGAGAAGTATTCGCAAGTACAAATCTGACCCGGTGGATGAAAAAACGCTGGCGACAGTGCTGGAAGCCGCACGCCAGGCACCATCGTGGTCCAACACGCAGTGCTGGCGATTCGTCGTCGTGCGGGATGGTATAACCAAAAGCAAACTCTCCAATACGCTCAGTGAAACCAATCCCGCCAGAGATGCCGTATGCAATGCACCAATAGTCATAGTTGCCTGCGCCGAAATGGGCCGGGCCGGTTACAAGAGCGGTGAAGTGACCACGGACAAGGGCGACTGGTTCATGTTCGATGTTGCCCTGGCGATGCAGAACCTGGTACTGGCCGCCCACTCGCTCGGGCTGGGCACGGTTTATGTTGGGCTATTTGACGCCAAAAAAGCCGCCAGTATCCTGTCGGTACCCGAAGGATATTGCGCGGTGGCGATGACGCCCCTCGGCTACCCTGATGAAACCAGAGAGCCCAGACCAAGAAAAGAGCTTGACGAGATTGTCCATTACGATAAATGGGGGGCCTGAATAGGACACAGTTCCGATGAGCTACCGACGGTGGATTCTGGTTGCGGTGGGGTTGTTTGCCACCGGCATGACCTTCGGTCTGGCGATGCCCGATGACACCATCAATCTCTTTGCCGAGGACCTGGCAGTTATTGAGGAGCTGGCAAAATTACTGGTTCCATTTAAATTCTCCACGGCCGTTTTCATCTTTCTGAAAAATACCTCGGCGCTGCTTTTCAGCTTCATCTTCAGTCCGCTTCTCTGCCTGGTACCCGCACTCGCGTTAACGGTTAACGGCTGGCTTCTTTCGTTCGTTTCCGTTACGGTGATAAAGCAGGAATCAGTCGGCTTGCTTTTAGCGGCATTGCTGCCCCACGGCATATTCGAGATTCCGGCGCTGATTATCGGCGAGGCCGCCGCACTAAGCTTCGGCACGATGACGATCATCGCCCTCATTTCCAGGAAGCGAAGAAATCAGCTAATCCCCAACCTGAAACAGAATATAAAGTATATGGCGCTGGCCTTTGCCCTGCTGCTGCCGGCGGCCATAATTGAGACTTATATTACGCCACTCTTTCTTGGTTAAGGAGGTATGACAATGAACGAACTGGGGCTGGCAATTCCCTTCTGGATTCTGGCGCTCCTCTGGATGGCGAAGACCATCTGGCTGGTCATCATCTGCACACTGCTCGCCTGGCTTGGTATTCGTGCCTTTGACGCGCTTACCCCCCACATCCCGCATCGCCAGCGCATCGGCGAAAGCCCGGTGGCCACGGGACTGTTCATCGCTGGCTTTTTCATCCTTACCGGCCTGGTCATTCACGGGGCACTGACGGCGCCAACGGTAGTTGGCGGTCCGCTCCTCACCTACTTCTTCGATTTCAGGAGACTGGGGCTACTGGCATTGAGCTTTGTAGTGAGCCTGCTGGTAGGCGTTGCCCTGTTCTACACCGTGGACAAACTGACCCCGAAAATTCCCTTCGCCGGCATTGAACCCGAGCCGGTAGCCGTGGGCATCACCGTTTTTGGCTACCTGGTCTTCTTTGGCCTGATACTCCACGCTGCCCTGACGATGCCGCTATGAATAAAATGAAACTGTTACTCATCCTGGTTATGGTGCTGGTCTCCGGTCTGGCCGCCAGCAATTACGCCTGGGCCACCAGCTCCACCAGATTCCGCACCGTGGGCGATGACATCTTTGATGACTGGGACATTAGCCGCACCCGGGCCGCTGGCGCCGACGGTTTTTATCAGATATCCGAGAAGGGGTTCCGTCCGGTCATTGCCCTGGAAAGCCTGGGAGAAGAGGCCGATATAGCCTACGGCATGGGCGAACAGATGGCGGACAAATACCCCGACCGCGTACAGAGAGCCGAAAAGATATTTTACTACGTGCGTGATCGCGTCCGGTACACCCCGGATATAGACCAGTTCCAGCACGACGAGTTTGCCCAGAATGCCGACGAACTTGCCGACAGAATTGCGCAAAACGGCTTTGCGCACGGTGACTGCGAGGACAGCGCCGTACTGCTGGCAGTGATGTATCAGGGTGCCGGCTACCGTTCGGCGATTGCCGTTGCCCCCGGCCATACCGCCGCCATGGTTTACCTGCCGGAATACAAAAAGGGAAGCGCCTTCAAAATGAACGGTGAAGAAGGATGGGTCTGGGCGGAAGCGACCGGCGGTAAAAATCCGCTGGGCTGGGTAGCCAAAGAATTCATCAATGAAGAGCTTTATGCTTATGAAATAAAGGAGGAGCGCGTTACCCGCGCCGAACCTACCGAGGCACCGGCTACCATCATCACCGGCGGGGGCGGGGGCGGGGGCAGTGCCTCATTTCCCGTACCGTTCTTCAGCATTATCTTCTTTCTGTGGTTTATTTCCCGGCTTTTCCGGCGGCGCGCTCGTTAGCCACCTGCCAACTTGCCGTGAGCACACCACAACGGGTATAATATTTTCGAATGTTCTTTGAGAGGACAGGTGATTCCATGCAGCAGTTTGGACTGGAAAACATCAGGAATATTGCCTTGCTGTCGCACGCTGGCGCCGGCAAAACATCAGCCGCGGAAGCGATGCTCTTTACCGCCAAGGCAATCAATCGACTGGGCAAAGTTGATGACGGGTCGAGTACCTCGGACTATGACCCCGATGAGATAAAGCGCAAGATAAGCATCAACCTGAGCCTGCTTCCGTGCCCATGGCGGGATGCCAAAATCAACCTCATCGATACTCCCGGTTACAGCGACTTTATTGGCGAGGTGAAGACAGGAATCCGGATCAGTGAAGGTGCTGTCATCGTCATCTGTGCCACCTCAGGGGTGGAGGTGGGCACCACGCAGGTCTGGGAGTACTGCCAGGAAGCTAATCTGCCCCGACTCATTTTCGTGAACAAGATGGAGCGCGAGAATGCCGACTTCTTCAAGACGGTGAATGACATCCAGGCGAAGTTCGGACAGAAATGTCTGCCGATACAGATACCCATCGGTGCTCAGAGCGATTTCCAGGGCATCATCGACCTGCTGAACCTGAAAAGCTACACCGGCTCACCGCCGAAGGAGGGAGAGATTCCATCCTCGCTGGAAGGTCAGGTAAATACCTTCCGGGAGAAGTTAATCGAGGCGGCGGCGGAGACGGATGACGCGCTCATTGAGAAATATCTGGGTGGTGAGGAGTTTACTTCAGAGGAACTGAGAAACGGCCTGAGGAAAGCCGTGGTAAACAGCAGCATTTTCCCCATTCTGGCCGGCTCAGCGCTGCAGAACGTGGGCATTAACCCGCTTCTGGACGCGATGGTCGACTACCTGCCATCACCGGCGGAGCGCGAGGTGGCGGCGACGACCGATGCCAAGGAAGAAAAATTTGAGCCCCAAGCTGATGGGCCTGTGGCAGCGCTCGTGTTCAAGACCACCGCCGACCCGTATGTCGGCAAGCTCACCTACTTCAGGGTATACAGCGGCGCTATTGACAGCAACTCACAGGTCTGGAATGCTGCCAGAGGTAGCGCCGAGCGAATTGGCCAGCTCTTCCTGCTGCGTGGTAAGAATCAGGAGGCGGTAGCCAAAGTAAGCGCCGGGGACATCGGGGCGGTGGCCAAGCTGAATGTGACCAGCACCGGTGATACCCTGTCCAGCCAGAGTAAGCCGCTAAAGCTTGCCCCTATCGTTTTTCCGCAGCCTATCTTTGATGAGGCGGTTTCCCCGAAGACCAAAGCCGACCTCGATAAACTGGGGACAGCGCTATCCCGCATCACCGAGGAAGACCAGACCCTGCACGTACGCCGGGAACCTGACACCGGTGAGACCCTGCTTTCCGGCATGGGAGATACCCAGCTTGACGTGGCCGCGGAAAAGATGCAGCGCAAGTTCGGCGTCAGCGTGAACCTGGAGACGCCCAAGGTGCCCTACAAGGAGACCATTACCGCATCGGTACCGAACGCCGAATACAAGCACCGGAAGCAGTCCGGAGGCCACGGCCAGTACGGCCATGTCGTCATGGAGCTGGAGCCCCTGCCCCGCGGCACCGGCAATGAGTTCGCCTCGAGAGTTGTCGGCGGTACGGTACCCAAAAACTACATCCCGGCGGTGGAGAAAGGATTTCAGGAAGCCATTCAGGACGGTGTGCTGGCACATCATCCGGTGGTGGATGTCAAGGCCACGCTGTACGACGGCAGCTTCCATCCGGTGGATTCCTCGGAAATCTGCTTCAAGATTGCCGGCTCGCAGGCGATGAAGAAAGGGTTTTCCCAGGGTCAACCAATCCTCCTCGAGCCCATAGTGGATATCCAGATAACCGTCCCCAATGACCTCACCGGCGACATCATTGGCGACCTCAATACCAAGCGCGCCCGGGTACAGGGGATGAACCCGTCCAGCGATATTAATATAATCGAGGCTCAGGTACCGCTGGCTGAGGTGTTGCGCTATGCCATTGACCTCAAATCAATGACCCAGGGCAAAGGTACCTACACCATAAAATTCAGCCATTACGAAGAGGTGCCAGCGCAAATCTGCCAGAAGATCATCGCGGCCAAAGCCGAGGAAAAAGCCTAGGACGGTTTCTCTATCTTTTAATCGGTAAGCCCCACCTGACTGAACTCAGGCAAGCCACCCCAGTAGATTGCCCAGCCAATGAAGTTCGATTAATGTAGCACTTTATATTGTAAAAATCAATCAGCCCGAATTGGTATTGCCAAAGATTGTGGATATCTGCTGGTGATTTCAGAGCTAATGAGCCGCGGCATGACTCAGGTGAATCATCTGGTTTACGTGGCCCGTATTTCCTGCCGCATAAACAGAATATAGCTCGCGGCGAAGCACACGGCACTGAGGCTGATAAGGCTGGTAATATGTGGCCAGATCAGGAGAATGCTCTGGCCCAGGCTCAGGGGGTTGGGCACCATGTAGGCGGCCTGGCTCGCGCTCACCATTCCCAGACTGCGCACCAATGGTACCAGCAAAACGGTGGTCGCCTCCTGGAACAGTATATTCGGGGAAAACCGAGTTATCATCCGCTGCAATTCCACATTACGAATCAGTTCCGCTTGCGCGCCATCAGCGGTTGGGACCAGCACATTGGCAATTCCAGGCGCGATAAGCAGGATGAAGATGCTGAAAAACATCCAGAGCGCCAGCGAGAACAGCAACGAGGCCGCCACCCGACGAAAGATAATAGAAAAAAGTATCGCCAAGCCCATCCAGAACGCCCCGTAAACAATGGTCATGGCGAAATAGCCAAAGAGCCTGATGATTTCCTCTGGCGTTGGTGGCACTCCGATCATACTCAGCCCATAGCCAGCTACCAGCAGCAGCATCGTGCCTACCATTATGGAGAGGGCAACCACCCCGGCGAGAAATTTCCCATTGATAACGCTGTCGCGGAAGACGGGCTGGGCCAGAACCCGGCTCAGCGTACCACCAGCCCGCTCGCTGTTTATGGCATCAAAGCCCATGGCTATGCCGATAATGGGAACGAGCAGGGCGACAAGGTAAGTGAGTGAAGGGGTGACTGGCCCCGACGTGGTGAACAGGCCGAGGAAGACAATTCCTTCCGGCAGGTTCGCGGACCGGATACCCTGCGATGCAGCCACCAAGCCGGTAACACTAACTACGATTACCAATAGAAAAGAGGCAATAAATCGGATGCTGGTAACATAATCGGCCAACTCTTTGCGTACAATGGCAAACATGGATAGCTCTATTCCTCGCGAAAATACTTCATATAAATGTCATCCAGTGAAAATTCCTGGACCTTCATCTGAATCAGCGGGTAATTGTTCTGTACGATGGCTTTGGAGACCTCCCGTCGTAAATCGGCATCGGTACTGATAGCGAGCACATTCTCCCTGACCTCAACACTGACCACACCTTTGATGCCCTGGAGCACCTTAATTAGCTCCTCGCCTGGCTCCTCGGTTTCCACCTCAATCTGGAATCGGCCCCCGGCAAGCGCTTCCCGGCCCAGCTTATCAATGGCCCCATGGATTACCATCTTGCCTTTTGCCAGGATACCGATGTTGTGGCACACCCGCTGCACCTGATATAACTGGTGTGACGAAAGCACCACTGTTGTTCCCATCTTGGGCAGACCGTCTATGAGATCGAGGAGCTGGTTGATACCCTTTGGGTCCAGGCCGGCGGTCGGCTCATCAAAGAAAACCAGCTTCGGTCTTTTTATCAGCACTTCCGCAATGCCAAGCCGCTGCTTCATGCCACGGGAAAACTTGCCTACCGTCTTCTCTATCTCTCGGTTCGACCCTTTCTTTTCCATTATCTCGTCACTGGTAAGGCCTACCATTTCCAGCACTTCTTCCGAGCGCTGGTTTGCTTCGGGATAACTGATGCCGTTCAGGTCGGCGATGAACCTCAAGTTTTCGCGCGCGGTGAGATTTTCATAGAAGCCCACTCTTTCTGGCAGATAACCAACCTGACGCTTGACCTTGAGCGGCTCACGGGTGGGGTTGAAGCCAAGCACGCTGACTGAACCCGAGGCCGGCTCGGTCAAACCCAGCATCATGAGGATGGTCGTTGTTTTGCCGGCACCGTTGGGGCCGAGCAAGCCGAATACCTCGTTCTCCTTCACCTTCAGGTTGAGGTTATCAACTACGGTAACACCATCGTAGCGCTTGGTCAGTTCGTTTGTTTCTATGGCTAAAGTATCACTCATAGGCTATCGCCGACTAAACCGCATAAAGATAACCACCAGCCCCATAACGACAATGGCGATGATAGCCACGCCAACCCATCCCCAGACGGTGGGCGTCTCCACGGTAACCCTGATATTAATCTTCGGGGAGGTAGCCTGGACTCCAGAAGCTCGGAGGCTGATCATGTAATCGCCAGCAATTGTCTCCGGTGGCGGTTTGATATTTATTTCTACGGTCTGGGAACCCAGCGCTTCGACTGAATCCACCTGGTCTGGCGTGAGTTCAATTGACCACCCTTCCGGCTTATCGGAGGAAAAGCTTACTTTATCGATGGGCGCTGTGCCCAGATTCCCCACTTCCAGGGAAAAATAGTTATCACGACCAGCCTTAGCCTTGGTATCATAGCGCTCCCCGGATGGCATCAGAATGAGGTTATATACAGCGGTAATAACTGCCTTTAGCTCGACGGAGGCTTTCATATCTTCCGAGACCACATCCAGAACGATTGTGTAATCACCTGGCTCGGGCAGGGGCCAGAACGGTGCCCGGGCAACCATCCTTGTCTTATCGGTAAAAGAAACGCCGCCCGGTTTGAGGTCGATGGCCGAGATATGCTTTTCTTTCTCAAACTGGGGAGTAAAATAGACCTCCCAGCCCTGGGGCGCGGTAGTTTTAAGGTCAAAGGGCTTGGAGTCACCCAGCATTTCACCGGTGTACTTGAACTGTACCTCAAAAACGAAATCACTCCCGGCAATCGCTTCAACGGCTGGGTGTACGGCCCGCACCTCTACTGTTTCTACTCTCTCCAGCACCTTCACCATGACCCTGATTTCAACTTTCTCCGTAGAGACCTGATCACTTTCTGCCCAGAGAGTTACAAAGTAATCACCGGGCACCGTACCTTCCGGCGCTGTCACCGATGCATAAATCCGCTCGCTGTCAAAAGCCTCCAGAGTCGGCATTCGTGCCGGCTCATAGTTGATCGTCCATCCGTCTGGTAGTTCACTCTTGACCTCGACTTTGGTCACCGCCTCATCGCCAATGTTTTCCAGGTCTACCCGGATATCTTTTTCTCGGCCTGCCAACATGATGGTACTGTATACACCGTCAGCGGGCTTAAGGGTCAGGGCGTACTGCGGCTCCTCCTGGGCAAATACCGCACCGACCGGAGAAATCGCCATCAAACTCACCAGCACCAGGCAGATGATTCTCAGTTTTTGCATGCTTCTCCACCTCACTAAGTATATTGGGAATCTCAGGTATACTAATTATATATGATTTATATATGATACTACAAATACAATCGGGAATTCAATACCCAATCGCTCACGTGATTACCCGCTCATTAGTTCCCTGACCTTTTCGGTGAGGGCCGGCAGCACCTTCTTCCAGTCCCCCACTACGCCGAAACGTGCCTCCCGAAAGATATTGGCCTCGGGGTCTTTATTGATGGCCACGATGTTCTTGCAGCCGGAACAGCCCGCCATATGCTGGCTGGAGCCGGAGAGGGCAACGGCAATATAAAGGTCGGGAGCGACGATTTTGCCAGTGAGCCCTACCTGGCGTACATCGGGCACCCAGTTGTTATCACAGGGAGGCCGGCTGGCACCCACCGCCCCTTTCAGTAACCCCGCCAGTTCTTCCAGCTGCTTGAAGCCCTCGGCGCTGCCCATACCCCTCCCCCCGCTGACCACCACCTCGGCCGCCTCAAGGCTTATACCCTCGACCTCCTGCTTCACCTTCTCCAGGACTCTGGTTCTGACTGTTGAGGAGTTCATCCCCGCCTCAACGGTTACCACCTCTCCCTTTCTTGATGTATCCGGTTCCAGAGGCGTCATGACTTTGGTTCTCACCGTGGCTATCTGCGGGTCAAGCTCACTGGTGAAAACGGCCCGGGCATTGCCGCCGTAGACCGGTTTGGTGCGCAGCAGGCGCTTCGAGCCGGGGTCAATGGCCAGCTCTATACAGTCCATGGTAGCGGCTGTCTCCAGCCGGAAAGCCAGCCTCGGTGCCAGGTCACGGCCGATAGATGTCTGCCCGACAAGCAAAATACGGGGCATCGCCTGCCTGACCACCTTCTCCATCACCGGGACATAGGCATCAGTCTGGTAATCCTGCAATAAAACATCATCAACGATGTATACCTTATCGGCACCAAAGGCAAAAGCCTCCTGGGCTAAACTACTTACCCCGCTGCCAATGATGACCGCGCTTAATTCCTCGCCGAGGTTGTCCGCCAGTCCACGACCGCATCCCAGGAGCTCCGTGGCAATAGTCGCCAGTTTTCCTTCCGCAACCTCAGCATGAACCATAACGCCGCTGTATTCCGCCATAATTAATTACCTCCAGACATCACGATAGAAGCTATCCTTATAATAACTTGGCTTCCCGGAGTTTAAGCGCGAGGTTGACACCCGCTTCCTCCGGGCTTTCTCCTTCAATTATCTCGCACTTGCCCTCATGGACCGGCTGGTACAGTTTTTCCAGATTCATTTTACGACCCGCTGCCCCGGCCTGTGCCGGCTCAAGGCCAATATCGGCCGGCGTCCAGACGAGCGGCTCTATCTTTTTTGCCGCCATAATACCTTTTATAGTTGGATAGCGGGCTTCACCAAGTTCATTGCTGACCGTAATCAGTGCCGGCAGCGATACTTCAATGACCTCGTAGCCATCGGCCGTCACCCGCTCCACCACTGCTTTGCCATTGGCAACGTCTATTTTCCTGGCCAGAGTAACGCAGGGTAACTCCAGTATCTCAGCGATACCCGAGCCCACCTGACCATCATCCCAGTCGGCCGCCTGCCGCCCGCAGAAAATTAGGTCGTATTCACCGATTTTCTTGACGGCCATCGCCAGCGCGCGGGCGTTCGACCAGCTATCACCATCGGTAAAAGCCTCATCCTCAAGCAAAACAATCTCATCAGCACCCATGGAGAGCGGCTTTTTCACCACCTCGCGCAGCAGATTGACACCCATGCTGAGAACGGTGATTTTACCTCCCTGCGCATCCTTGACCCTCAATGCTGCCTCTACAGCGTTCTCATCAAACGGGCTGATTACGGGGGGCACTCCCGACGGCGGTACCACTTTTTTACCGGCTTCATCCACTTTGAAGCTCGAGGGCGGTGCCTCGGGGTCTATTACCTGCTTAACACAGACGATTATGTTCACGGTCACGTTCACCTCTTTTTTATGTGCAATATTACCGCCAGAATCCAAGAAACTAATTTAGCATCGGGCTAGCCTGGCGTCAAGCGCAGGCTGATGACACGTTCAATGCCCTGCAGGTCCGGTATTATCTCCAATGATGCCGATGGAAAATTTCGTCGCAGCAAGTTGGTCACCGCCTGGCCCTGCCCCCACCCGATTTCCAGCAGCATACCGCCCTGAGGGTTCAGCCTGTCCGCGGCCTGCTCGCCCAGCCGCCTTATCCCATCAAGCCCATCACTGCCACCATTCAGCGCAATGAGCGGCTCGAAACCGGCGAGCACAGACGTTGAGACTTCCTGTTCCGTTACGTAAGGTAGATTGGCCAGGATAAGGTCGACCGGTTCCGGCAGCGGTGCCAGCATATCGCCAGGCAGCAACTGTATGCGGCCAGCCACTCCGTGTTTTTCGCAGTTTATGCGGGCCACTTCCAGCGCGTCAGTGGCTACATCAGAGGCGTAAATTTTTATCCGGGGGAGATTCAAGGCCAGGCTGATAGCAATGGCGCCGCATCCGGTGCCTATGTCGGCAACGGTAGCCATGGCATGGGTCTGTGCCAGCCTGATAGCTTTTTCCACCAGCAGTTCCGTTTCCGGCCGAGGGATGAGGACGCGGCGGTCAACCAAAAAATCAAGGCCGTAGAACTCCCGGTGCCCGGCAATATAAGCGGCGGGTTCACCGCTTAGACGTCGCTGAACCAGATGCCAGAACTCGTTTTCCTGTTCGGCACTGAGCTCACTTTTGAGGTTTGCATACAGCCGTACCCGGTCTATACCGAGTGCCTGTCTGAGCAGGATTTCACCTTCCAGCGACGCATCTTCAATGCTGTTTGTCGCCAGAACGTCTCGTGCCCGGCCAAGAACCTGCTTCAGGGTCACGCTATCTGTTCCTCGAGTTTTCTTGCCTGGATACCGGTGGCCAGCGCATCAACCAGTTCGTCAAGCTCTCCCTCAAGAACCCGGGGCAGGTTGCGTACCGTGAGGTTGATGCGGTGGTCCGAAATACGGTCCTGGGGGAAATTGTAAGTCCGTATTTTTTCGGCACGGTCGCCCGTTCCCACCTGTGAGCGGCGCTCCGAGGTGATTTTCTCCTCCTGCTTGCGTCTCTCGATATCGAGGAGCCTGGAGCGCAGTACCGACATCGCTCGCAGCTTGTTCTGGAGCTGTGAGCGCTCGTCCTGACAGACAACGACCATGCCCGTGGGGAGATGGGTCATGCGGACAGCGGTGGCCACCTTGTTCACGTTCTGCCCGCCGGCACCGCCGCTGTGGAAAATATCTATCTTCAGGTCACCAGGGTCAACCTCTATATCCACCTCTTCCGCTTTGGGCAGAACCGCCACCGTCGCCGTCGAGGTGTGAATGCGTCCCGAGGACTCGGTGGTCGGAACACGCTGTACCCGGTGCACGCCGCTTTCATATTTCAACCGGCTGTAAGCTCCCCTTCCCTTCACCTCAAAGATGATTTCCCTGATACCCCCGATACCGCTTTCATTGACGCTGATGACATCTATTTTCCAGCCCTTCAACTGGGCGTAGCGACTGTACATGCGGAAAAGGTCGGCGGCAAAGAGCCCGGCTTCCTCGCCTCCTGCCCCGGCGCGTATTTCCACTATGATGTCTTTTTCATCGTTGGGGTCTTTGGGCAGAAGGGCTATCTTGAGCTCATCAAGCAGTCCTGCCTGCCGTGACTCAAGGCTGGCTACTTCCTGCTTGACCAGCCCGGCCATCTCCTTATCAAGCCCATCGTCAAGCATTGCCCTGGTTTCCGCCAGCGATTTTAAGGTCGCCTTGTACTCCCGATACTTGGCGACCACTTCCTCAAGACCGGCTCTTTCCTGCGCCAGTTCCTGCAACTGTTTCAGGTCGGAGGCGACCTCAGGTATGGACATCTGCCGTTCTATCTCCTGGTATCTCTGTTCTGTTCTATCCAGTCTATCCAGCATGGTACGAATGACCTCATTCGTATTATATCACAGCCCCTAATCACGCTCAAAGATAGCCGCCAACGGGCATTGGCCACCGGAATGGGCAGTTGACCTTCCGCTGCACTATAATGATGCCGTGCTGTAACCAGTCGGCTTTGACACTACCCGAATTACGCAGTAACATTAGACCATGCTGGCCAAAGTCAAGACTGCTGCCGTAGTCGGGCTGGACGGTCATCTGGTGGACGTGGAGGTGGACATTTCCAGTGGCCTGCCGGCTCTGACCATTGTCGGTCTGCCCGATGCCGCCGTCCAGGAGGCAAGAGAACGCGTCCGTGCCGCCATCCGTAATTCCGGATTCACCTTCCCAATGAAGCGCATCGTGGTAAACTTGGCACCGGCCGACCTGAAAAAAGCTGGCCCTTCTTATGACCTGCCGATCGCCATGGGCATTCTGCTCAGCTCGGAGCAGGTGAGCGCTGACGGTTCCCGGGCCATCTTTCTCGGTGAGTTATCCCTCGATGGCAGCCTGCGCCACACCCGCGGCATCCTGCCCATGGTCGCCCTGGCCGGAGAGGAAAACATCGACACCATCATCGTGCCTGAAGTCGATGCCAGAGAGGCTTCTATGATTGAGGGCGCGAAAATCATACCCGTTGCCTCGCTGGCGCAACTGGTCGGCTACCTTCAGGGTGAAATCACGATTCCGGAATACAGGACCGATGAAGCTGACTTCAACGTTTACCAGCCAATCATGCCCGTCACCGACCTGGCGGAAATCAAGGGACAGGAGCATGTTAAACGAGCTCTGGAGGTGGCCGCCGCCGGCGGTCACAACGTCATCATGAACGGCCCGCCGGGTAGCGGCAAGACGTTGTTGGCACGCGCCCTTCCCTCCATACTGCCCCCGATGACCGGTGAGGAAGCGCTGGAGGTCACCAAAATTTACAGCGTGAGCGGGCTGCTCCCAACGGATACTCCCATGATCCGGCAGAGGCCCTTCCGCTCCCCACACTACACCGTCTCCCATGCCGGCCTCGTTGGCGGTGGGCGCTGGCCCAGGCCGGGTGAAATCAGCCTCAGCCACCGCGGCGTGCTCTTTCTTGACGAGCTGCCCGAGTTTGGTCACTCCCTACTTGAAGTACTACGCCAGCCGCTCGAAGATAAGGTCGTGACCATCAGTCGGGCGCAGGGTACGGTAACCTTCCCGGCCAGTTTCATGCTGGTCGGTGCCATGAATGCCTGTCCCTGCGGTTACTACGGCGACCCGTTCCACAAGTGTACCTGCTCGCCGGGCCTGGTATCACGCTACCAGCGGCGTATCAGCGGCCCTTTCATAGACCGCGTGGACATTTTCATCGAGGTGCCGCACATTGACTACGAGAAGCTGACCGATGACCGCCTGGGGGAGCCATCAGCCAGCGTCCAGTCCCGGGTTAACGCTGCCCGTTCCCTTCAGCTCAAGCGGTTTCAGGGAACACGTCTCACCGGCAACGCCGATATGACGCCAGCCGAAATCCGGGGGTTCTGCCAGGTGGAAGAGGCCGCCCAGGGCTTGCTGAAGGCAGCCATGAAGCAGCTTTATCTCTCGGCACGGGCGTTTCACCGTGTCCTCAAGCTGGCCCGGACTATCGCTGACCTGGAAAATTCTGGTATAATTAAAGCCCACCATGTGGCGGAGGCCATTCAGTACCGGCCGAGAAGAACAGAAATATAAGTCGCTTAACCGGGAGGAGAAAATGAGGCGCTGGATTGGGAGACATTACATATCATTAATATTGATTATCATGCTTTCGGCTATGGCCTTAACTGCCCCCGGCTGTGCAGACTTCGGCACTCTTCCCACCCCAGAACCGCCGGCGGAAAAGCCGGTGTCGACTATCTACATCAACTCTGCAGACAGGGCTGTCCTCGCCGCCTACGAGCACCTGTTGAGCCTGGCGGAGAGCCATGAGGCAAAGGACTACCTTGCCGAGTTCTCCGCCGTCAGCGATAACTGGAGTGCCGAATCAGAGCTCTTCAAAGACGGCAGCAGCGTCTGGTACATCAAGGTGGATATGAGCGGGGTTGAGAACTGGCAGGAGAAGCCATACTGGCAGCAGGCAAGCTGGTTCGTCTATCAGGACGGTCGCGTGATACCGTCAAATCGGCTTCAGGCCAATGCGCTCAGAATTGAGTCTGACCTCCAGGAATTGAGTCTGCCGCCGCCCGTTGAGTAACACGCCAGAAGCAGGCGCTTTTCACGCTACAAGGCCAGAAGACAGAAGATTCCGCCCACGACCAGCAAAACTGCGCCCAGGGCTATGGCGATAACGCCGCCTATCTTAAGGGCGCCGGGCTGCTGGCGTGGCGGCCAGCGTTCCATGAATTCGCGGGTATCTCCGGGGCGCTTCGCCACTTCATTGTAATATCTTTCTTCCTCCCGCTTGCCCCAGACATATACCAGTATACCAATGATTAGAAACAGGCCACCAGCGCCAATCAGTATTAAACTATCCCCTACTAACATGCCCCACCACCCTCCGCAAACCGGAGTTTCATTAGTGGTTACTATAGGCTATTCTGGCCTCTTTTTCAACTGGGTGGGTGAGGCCGGGATTATTTGATATCCGCTTTTGCCCCGGCCGCTTCAAGTTTTTCCTTGACCGTCGCCGCCTCTTCCTTGTTTACGCCCTCTCGGACAGGCTTGGGCGCGCCCTCCACCAGGTCCTTGGATTCTTTCAGACCCAGTGTGGTCACCTCGCGCACTGCCTTGATGACGGCGATCTTGTTGGCGCCTATCTCGGTGAGAATGACGCTGAACTCGGTCTGCTCTTCAGCTGCCGCGCCGGCTTCGGCCGGTGCTCCCCCTGCGGCTGGTGCCGCCATTACGGGCGCCGCCGCCGTGACACCAAATTCGGCTTCCAGCGCTTTGACCATGTCTGCCAGCTCCATCACGGTCATTTTCTTGATTGAGTTCATTATCCCCTCAATGGCTGGAGATACCTTGACCTTCTCTTTGGCTGGTGGCGCCGGCGCTGCCGCAGCCTCTTCCTTTTTCGCCTTGGGCTTTTCCTCTGCTTTTACGGCGGGGGGTTCTTTCTTTTCCTCAGCCGCTTTTTCGGCTTTAGCTTCAGCTGCTTCCGCTTCTTTTTCCGCCGGAGCCTCGGCTGCTTCCGCAGTCGCCTCTGGTGCGGCCTCGGCTTCCTTTTCCGCAGCGGGCGGTTCTTTTACTTCCGCTTCAGCTTCGGTGGTTTCCGGTGTCGCTTTTGCCTCTTTCTCTTCTGCCATATTATCCTCCTTCCAGTTGTTTTGCTCTTGCTTGCAGTACCCCCATCAGTCCCCTCATGGGGCTTGCCAGGCTGCTGACCAAACGGTAAATAGGACTCTGTATCCCGGCCAAAATTTTAGCCAGCAGTATTTCAGTGGACGGCAACGCGGCCAGGTTTTCAATATCCACCAGCGTGAAAATCCTGTCGCCGGCAAAGCCTCCCTTAATGGTAAGTGTCGATTTCTGCGTGCGAATATAATCGGCTATAATCTTGGCCGGCGCCACGATGTCTCCATAGCCGAAGGCAATCGCTACCGGCCCATCGAAAAAGCTGACCAGCTCGCTTTTACCCGCCTTTTCCGCGGCAAACCTGGCCAGTGTGTTTTTCACCACGCGGTACCTGACCTCTGAGTTCCTGAGGTTACGGCGCAGGTCGGTCATTTCAGCCGTTGACAGTCCCCGATAGTCGGTCAGGATACCGATACTGCATTCCGAAAGTACCTGACTCAGTTCATCAACAACCTGTACTTTTTCTTCTCGCGGCATTTCTTATTACCTCCTGAGTATCCTGCCTGGCCATGAAAAAATCCCTGAGCTTGCTGCCCAGGGATATCAAAATCCAGTTTATCCGGATTCTTTTCTATCCTCGGCAGGCACTCTAATTAAGCCGTTTCCGGCACCCGCTGTCTCGGGATACGCTATTCAGTTGTCTCGTTTATTCTAGCCGGTTTCAGCGGAAAAGTAAACCATCGTTAACTGCTGGTGAGTTCTAAGGTCGGCTTGAGGTCGAGTTTTATTCCCGGTCCCATGGTCGTCGTCAGCACGGCTGTCCTGACGTATTGCCCCTTGGCACCACTGGGTTTGGCCTTCATCAACGCTTCGATGAGTGCCGTCAGATTGCCCACCAACTGCTCATTATCAAAGCTGGCTTTGCCCAGCGGCACGTGAATGATGGCGGTGCGGTCCAGCTTGAACTCCACGCGGCCTTTTCTGGAATCTTCGATAACGCGGGGCAGGTCCTCGGCGGGGACCACAGTTCCCGACTTTGGATTGGGCATCAGCCCTTTCCGTCCCAGAATCTTGCCCAGCTTGCCCACTTTGCTCATCATCTCCGGCGTGGCAATGGCGGTATCAAATTCCAGCCAGCCATCCTCAATTTTCTTGACCAGTTCATCACCACCGGCGTAGTCAGCCCCGGCGGTTTCAGCCGCTTTGACCGCTTCCCCCTGGGCAAAGACGAGGACCCTTACTTTTTTACCCAGCCCATAGGGCAGCAGCGCCACACCGCGAACCTGTTGTGTGGCATTGCGCGGGTCAACACCCATGCGAAGGTGCAGCTCTACGGTCTCATCAAAGTTGGCGTGTGCCGTCTTTTTCGCCAGCTCGACTGCCTCCTCGGGGGCATACGTTTTTGTCTTTTCGATTACCTGAACTGCTTCGTTGTATTTCTTACCGTGTTTAGCCATCTTACTGTTCTACCTTGATTCCCATACTTCTGGCGGTACCGGCAATAATTTTTTCCGCCTCTTCTATACTGTTGGCGCTCAGGTCTTTGCCTTTAACCTGGGCGATCTCGCGTAACTTGTCGCGGGAAAGCGTACCTACTTCCTCATGAGCAGTACTGCCGCTCCCCTTCTCCACACCGAGCGCTTTTTTAAGCAGGTCGGCGGCAGGGGGGGTCTTGGTGATAAAGGTGAATGACCTGTCCTCAAAGACGGTGATCTCCACCGGCACAATAGAGCCGGCCTGCGAGGCAGTGCGGTCATTGTATTCCTTGCAGAACGCCATGATATTGATCCCGTGCTGACCCAGTGCCGGACCGACCGGCGGCGCCGGGTTTGCCTGGCCGGCAGGAATCTGCAACTTGATTATCGCCTTGACCTTCTTTGCCATATTATCTCCTCAAGCTATCTAAAGTTTTTCCACCTGCAAAAAGTCGAGTTCCACCGGTGTTTCCTGGCCGAAAAGGGACAGCAGTACTTTGACCTTGCCCTTCTCGGTATTGATTTCATCCACCACGCCAACAAAATCGATGAACGGGCCATCGCTGACCCGGACACTCTGCCCGCGACGGAATCCAACCTTCACCTTGGGCGCCTCGGATTCCATCTGCTTTAAAATCTTGCCAACCTCATCCTCCTGTAGTGGCGTTGGCTTGCCCCCACTCCCCACAAAGCCGGTAACGCCGGGGGTATTCCGCACCACACTCCAGCTCTTATCGGTCATCCTCATCTGCACCAGGACGTATCCGGGCAGTATTTTTTTGGTCACGGTACGCCTCTGGCCATTCTTAACTTCGATTTCGTCCTCGGTAGGTATCACGATCTTCAGTATCTCCTCAACGGCATCCATCGAGTTGCGCCGCTGCTCCAAGTTCTTCTGCACCCGCTCTTCATAGCCCGAGTAGGTGTGGATGACATACCAGTTTGTTCCGTTATTCGCCACGAATTACCTCACCAGTCCTATTTGGCTTGCGTATGATGCGCTCTTCTCTGTGGTCATCGGCGTAAATGAGCGTTTAGCGGCCTACTAAAACGTTTTCGACGAGGGCGGAAAAACCGTAGTCAATTGCCCCCAGTATCAGCCCGGCAGTTAACGAAATGACCAGCACCAGAGTCGATAAATAAAGGACCTCTCGTCTGGAGAGCCAAACCACCTTTTTCAACTCGGTGATAATCTCGCCGATGAACCTAATTCGTGAACGTCTGGTCGTTGCCGAATGATGTGCCGCAGGCATCCTTACCTCTCCAGCATACCGTACTACTTGCCCTCTCGATGAAGTCGCACCGTACGGCAACGAGGGCAGTACTTGTTCAACTCCAGTCGCTGAGAGTCGTTCCTACGATTTTTAGTCGTCGTATATGTTCTCTCCCTGCACTCGGTACAGGCGAGGTGGATTATAACCCTTGCTTCACCTTTTTTCGCCATAAAACTACTCTATTATTTTACTGATGGTACCGGACCCTACCGTCTTGCCGCCTTCACGGATGGCAAAGCGCAGGCCCTGCTCCATCGCCACGGGATAAATGAGCTTTATCTTCATGGTGATATTGTCACCGGGCATCACCATCTCCACGCCCTCGGGGAGCTCGATGGACCCGGTAACATCGGTGGTCTGGAGGAAGAACTGCGGCTTATAGCCATTGAAGAATGGCGTATGCCTGCCGCCTTCCTCTTTCTTCAATACATAGACATTGGCTTCAGCATAGGTATGCGGTTTGATCGAACCGGGAGCCGCCAGTACCTGACCGCGCTCAATGTCTTCCCGCTCCACGCCCCGGAGCAAAATGCCTACCGCATCACCGGGCTCGGCATAGTCCAGCGTCTTGTGGAACATCTCCAGACTGGTCGCCACCACCTTTTTCGGCTCGTGGTGCAGACCCACGATTTCAACCTCATCTCCCCCCTTGATCACGCCGCGTTCCACCCTGCCGGTGGGCACCGTGCCGCGGCCTTTGATGCTGAAGACATCTTCCACAGCCATCAGGAACGGCTGGTCCTTGGGTCGGACCGGAATCGGGATATAATCATCAACGGCATCCATCAATTTCAGTATCTGTCCACACCACTGGCATTCCCGTTTGCCGCAGCCGCACTCCAGCGCCTTGAGAGCGCTTACCCGCACCACCGGTATCTCGTCTCCCGGAAACTCGTAGCTGCTGAGCAACTCCCTCACCTCCATCTCCACCAGCTCCAGAAGCTCCTCATCCTCCATGGCATCTACTTTATTTAAGGCTACGACAATTCGTGGCACCAACACCTGACGCGCCAGGAGAACGTGCTCTTTGGTTTGCGGCATCGGGCCGTCAGGAGCGCTGACCACCAGAATGGCACCGTCCATCTGAGCGGCACCGGTAATCATGTTCTTGATGTAGTCAGCATGACCCGGGCAGTCGATGTGCGCATAATGCCGCTTTTCCGTCTCATATTCAATGTGGGCGATGGCAATGGTCAGACCACGCGCCTTTTCCTCCGGAGCATTATCAATGGAATCAAAGGCACGGAAACTGGTGGTACCTATTGCCTTGGACAGCGTCAGTGTAATTGCTGATGTCAGCGTTGTTTTACCGTGGTCAACATGACCGATGGTCCCCACGTTTAAATGTGGCTTGGTTCTTTCGAATTTCTGTTTTGCCATTTCAACCTCCGTTTTCTACCGAGCCCACAACCAGATTCGAACTGGTGACCCCGTTCTTACCAAGAACGTGCTCTACCGAACTGAGCTATGTGGGCATAATTACAAAGCTAATTTTAA
>SDBU01000020.1_pt1 | contig 222086 bp, 258 predicted proteins | sample 2277071 | NCBI WGS metagenome assembly SDBU01 (sample SAMN10397929, study PRJNA504765) | marine sediment metagenome | isolation source: marine sediment core GS08_GC12, 126 cmbsf | place: Arctic Ocean: Gakkel Ridge, Loki's castle | collected 2008
AAAGATGGGAAGGTGAGCCTAAAATTATGGAGACTGATAAGTGTGATGATTTGGATTGGTTTGAAATTGACAATCTTCCCGAGAATATAATTCCTTATACAAGACAGGCAATTAATAATATCAAAGATAAAATATTTTATAGTGAACTTGGTTTTTAAATTTAATTCAACACAAAACAGGTTCTAACATCGTCCTGCCAGGGGAGTTAGCTTAAAAAATCGCCAAGAAGGCGGTTTTTTGGTAGAATAAAACAATGATGAGAAGTCAGATTGCAATCGTTTTAAGAGATAAATTAGGGAGAATTCTTTTACAGCTAAGAGACGAAAAGGCTCCGAGACATCCAAATTGTTGGGGTTTTTTCGGTGGTGGGATAGAAAAAGGGGAAACGCCAAAAGAAGCATTAAAAAGAGAAGCTAAAGAAGAATTAAGGATAGATATAGAAGATTATAATTATAGACTTTTTAAAAAATATGAATTTGAAGATGAGTTAGGGTCTATTGAGGAATATATTTTTGTCTTTCCTGTAGAAATTCCAATTCCAGAGTTAAAATTAGAATTAGGAGAAGGAAGAGGTTTAGCCTTTCTTTCGTGTGAAGAAATAAAAAATATAAAGTTCCCCGATTACGAAAGACCTATTTTAAAAGACCTGTGTAACTTAAACAGGTTCTAACAACGTTGCACCAGGGGAGCAACTTTTTTGCCCGAGAGTTTTTCTCGGGTTTCAGTATTGACAAAATATAATTTATGATATATAATATAAATACAGTAGTTCTTTTCAATTTAATATATGAAAGAAGTAAAATTCATGCTTCTCAGAAAGGAAGTCTAGATTGATTTCTTTCCTGAGAGGCATGATAGTAATACAAAATTAAATAGTTCTTTCATAAAAATTAAGGGGAAAGAAGGTTTGTATCACCCGAATTGTTCATCTAATTATTGGTTTATTGGTGGTTAGCTCGGGTGATGTAAAAAATGAGTGAATCAGAAATTTCTGTCTCCAAACAAGGAGAGTTCTATAACAAGACACTTAGAGTCACGGTAGAAATAAAACTTGAAATAATTTCAGGAGAAACAATTGGAAACCCGGAAGACGGCAGAAAAGTCATGGAAGAAGAGGCAACAAAAACACTTGAAGAGGTAGGGCGCCGACTCGGTTAACTCCACTTTCTTTCCTTATCTTTTTTCGAGCCCATAATCATTTGTGAGCTGGAAAAAGTTAAAAAATCGCCATAAAGGCGGTTTTTTGGTAGAGTAAAGTATATGAATTTTTATACGGTAATTTTAACTTTTCCAAAGAATATTGAAGGAGAATTAAAAAAGTTACGAAGGAAATATAATAAATATACAAGTTATTCTATTGACCCACATATAACCCTAAAACAACCCTTTAGACCAATAGTTGATTCCGCTATTATAGATAAAAAATTAAGAGCTGTTGCAGAAAGAACGAAACCCTTCAACCTAATACTTAATAGGATTGAATACTTTGAGGGAGCTAATAATGTAGCTTACGCTGCTATTGAAAATAAAAAATCAGTGATAAGTTTACATACCGATATTGTTCGCTCTCTAAAAGGGTTAGTTAAAGAAAAATATAAAGAAGAATTTGAGCTTGAAAAGTTTTTACCTCACGCAACTATTGGCGAAGAGATTCCAAATAAAGCATTTCCAGTTATTAAAAAAGAATTATCAAGTTATAAACTAAAACACAAGATTAAAATAGATTCCTTCAGTCTTTATTTTGAAGGAAAGAAAGAAATCTGGAAACCAGCAAGTGTATTTAAATTCTCTAAAAAAATAGGTTCTAACATCGTCTAGTCAGGGGAGCTGAGTTTTTTAAATTAAAAAGCCCACCAATCAAGTGGTTTTTTGATTTAATTCAATACAAAAAAGGTTCCAACATCGTACCATACCCCCAGGGGAGCTTGTATTTTTACCCGAGAGTTTTTCTCGGGTTTTTATTTGCCTAGAGCTTGACAAATTTAGAGTTAATATGGTATAATATAACTATATAAATTAGTTCTTTTTAATAAAAGAGAGAAGAAAGAAAAATTTGCATCGCCTGAATTGTCTAGCGAGTCTATTGATAAATAATTCTGGCGATACAAATGCAAATTGGAATGATTGTAAGAAATATCATAACCAAAAAGAAGGGAGTTGTTACGAATGATACATTTGGAGTCTGCTCTCCTGAACAAATCTTTGTGGTATACGATGGAACATATTCGAGCACATACACTCACCGTGAGAACTTAGAAATCATTGGTTCAGAAAATGACGTAGTGGTTCTCATAGAACGAGCATCAAGGCGCCCAAAATAGATGTATTCAGAGTATTAACTATAAACATCTTCTTAAAATTTTCTTCTCGTTTTTTTCAAGCCAATAACTAAGTTATTAGTTTGAAGAAGTTAAAAAATCGCTTAATAGGCGGTTTTTTGATTTAATTCAATACAAAAAAGGTTCCAACATCGTACCATACCCCCAGGGGAGCTGAGTTTTTTGCCCGAGAGTTATTCTCGGGTCTTTTATTGACAAAATAACATTTTTATGGAATACTATTTATAGTTAAGGAGACTAAAAAATGAATCAAGACGAATGGCATGATGGGCTTAAGAAATGGCTAGCCGAAAATGCAATTACCGATGACGAGGGTAAGACCTGGAGTTGCAAAGACTGTGGGGAAGCCTTGATGGGTAGAGAGAAAACCGCATCTCTGCACATAAAAGAAATGAGGCTTGCAGGGTCTGGAGAAACAGTTACGCTGAAAGAACCATATTGTCCTAAGTGCGGTAAATGTTACTCTGTTCCTCCCTTTCTGGATCACGGGGGGAAAAGAGATTATTTTTAGGGTTAGTAACTTTAATGCATTGCATTAATACCTACTCCCTTTTTTTATTTTCAAACAGGCTCTAACATTGTCCAGCCAGGGGAGCTCGTATTTTTGCCCGAGAATGTATCTCGGGTTTTGGTTGTTCAGGATTTGACAAATTTTTAAATAAAATACAAAATATAATTAGTGGAAAAGGAGGATGAAAACGTGAGCTACAATCAATCTTGGCACGCTGCAGCGGCAGCATATGCTGGACTAGGAGTAGTAGTTTGCATCGTAGTGCTGTTCGTACTGACAGTGTTTGTTATAAATTTAGTGGTTTTTTAATGTAATACTATGACCGAGCGCAAGCCAAAGAGTTAACGAAACCCATAAGTCGTACAGGAGTCATACAGAATGCAAGATCTAAGTGCGATGCATAAAACCAAATCCACCCCCAGGTTTCTTAAAAGAACCTGGTTTTTTATTTAGATTCTTCCTAAACAGGTTCTAACATCGTTCCGCCACCGGAGCTCGTATTTTTGCCCGAGAGTTTTTCTTGGGTTTTTGGTATAATAAGCCAATGAAAGAAAAGATTAAAGAAAAATTTATTTCTGTTCATTCTTATTTAGAAAAATCTTTTTATTTTTTTATAATAGGAATGTTTGACAGCGTTGGAATTATACTTGAAATTTTATCTTTTTCTTATCCAATAGTAGAAACATGGACAGACATAATAGACAAGCAATTTAATCTAATAAGCACTTTTGGCTATATTTTGATTGGTATTTTTTTCTTCTATGTCTCTTCAACTTTGAAGAAAATAACAAAAGATTCTTTAAAACAAAATTCAATCAAGCTTCCTTCGATTTTTCGGTTTTTTGATTAAAAAACTAAGCTCAATAACTCCATCTCTTCCTTAATCATATTCCAATCAATGGTTCTGAATGTGTCCTGTAGGGGGAGCTGAGTTTTAAAATCGCCAATCAGGTGGTTTTTTGGTAGAATAAAATAATAATTATATTAATATCTAAAAGATAAAAAAATGACAGACATACACGAATTAATAGATTTTGTAGTTTGTATATATATTGTACATAAAGATAAGGTTTTATTGGTTCATCATAAAAGACTGAATAAATGGTTACCAATTGGTGGACATATAGAATTAGATGAGGACCCAGAAGAAGCTCTTTTTAGAGAGGTTAAAGAAGAAAGCGGATTAGAAATAGAAGTTTTGAGCGAAAAGTCATCGGTTCAAACTCCAGGATTTAAAGCTTTATATAATCCAGCATTTTTAGATATTCACGATATATCAAATACTCACAAACATATTGGATTGGTTTATTTTGCAAAAGCCAACACAGATCAGATTGTTTTGGCTGAGAAAGAACATAATGAGATAAGATGGTTTACCAGAGAAGAATTAGGTGATTCGCAATTCAATCTTTTACAAAATATTCAATTTTATGCCGAACAAGCATTAGATATAACGTCTTAATATTTTACAAAACAGGTTCTAACATCGTCCCGCCAGGGGAGCAGCTATTTTGCCCGAGAGTTTATCTCGGGTTTTAACATTGACAAATCTATAATTATTATGGTATAATATAAATGTGAAATAAGATAGTTCTTTGATAAAATTATAATAAAAGAAAATGTAGTTTTGCCTCGCTTAGAGGAAGTTAGAAGTGATTTCTTCTAAGCGAGGCAAAAAAGATGGGATTGTATTATCTCAGAAATAAAGATGCGCAGGCACATGTTTCGAAAAAAGGCGGCCAAGTAATCAACTGGGTTCAGGATGGAAAACAAATTATATATCTTCAGCAGACTGTGGGGTCAAAGTTAAGAGGTGGCATACCGATTTGCTTCCCATTCTTTGGTCCTCCGAAGCCAAGATTTTCTGAAATCCGTCAACATGGCTGGTTGAGAGACGAAAATCTCGTTATGGAAAACGGATGCCACAATGGTCTCAAATTCAAAGGAATTAGTCAAAACAGAAAAGGCTACCCCTGGTCACTTGAATATAAAGTCAGTATTTCTTTGAAACAGGTTCGCGTTTTAGAACTGAAGCTCGAGATGAAGAGACTTAAAGATGGAATCGAAGAAGACGCACCGATTAATCCCGCTTACCATCCGTATTTCAGTAATCTCGGACTAAAGGCAGTAAAAATCGGCGAACACGAAAGAGAGATTTCCTTAGGCCAAGACGAAACAGTCTATCTTAAAGGAAATAAAGTGCTTATTATTGACCTCGGAGAAGAAAAAGTTCAAATGACTCTAGGGGGCGATTTTGATGAAGAATCATGCATCACCCTATGGACCGATAACAAGAAATATTTTTGTGTAGAGCCATCACTGACTCATCCTAACGATTTCAATACGCCAAAAGGAAAATATCTCAAGCAAGGAGAAGTTCTGACATTAATCTGTAGATTGCGTGTCTTGCCATAAAACTTCATTTTCTCTTTTTTTCAAGCCAATAACTAAGTTATTAGTTTGAAGAAGTTAAAAAGCCATCATTCAGGTGGTTTTTTGGTTTAATTCATACTAAAACAGGTTCTAACATCGTCCAGCCCTCGGAGCTAAATTGGACAGAATTGTATGTAATTGTATAGAAGAAAAATCGTCAAATAGGCGGTTTTTTGATAGAATAAAAATATGAATAATTTAATTATCTTTTTTTTAGTTGGTGTTTTAGAAGATTTTTTATTCACCTTGAATGTGCGATTCGTTGCAGAAGGAAAAGCTATTCCAGCTGCTATCTTTTCTTTTTTAACAACGGTGACAGGAATGTTGGTGTTATATAATATTTTTGTTCAGCTAGAGTCACAAAGAAGCATGTTAGCAATAATTACTTATGCTTTAGGCATCGGCGTTGGGGCAATGATAGGAGTTAAAGTTAAAACTGGCTCCAAGAATTAGTTTCTCTATAAAACAGGTTCTAACATCGTCCAGCCAGGGGAGCTAGATTGTATAAATTCGTATATATTTGGATGAAATTGAATAAAATCCGAGTTTTTCTTTGGGTTTTTGTTTATTCAAGACTTGACAAATTTATTATTGATGTGGTATAATAAAAACGCAAAATAAGATAGTTCCTTAATAAAAATATAAGAAAAGGTTCTGGACGAGCGAATTGTCTATCAGCAATATTTGCTGGATAATTCGCTCGCTCAGAGCAGGAATGATAGTCATGAGTTTAGAAGCAATAGTATTCGATGTTGATGGTGGAGTTAAAGATGTTACGCCAACAGCAGAGCATGTGGGAAAAAAAATATTACTAGAACAACTTCCTTTTCATCTACGTACTTTTTTAAAAGGTTACAAGGGTTCAAAGAGAGTTAGGGCGACTATGAAGGAATATGGAGAAGAAGGAGCTGCATATGGTTTGCAGAAATTTTTTGAAGTTATGGGTGAAACAATTGGTTTAGACCTCGAAACTTTATATAGATTAACAGAAAATGTTCTCCGAAATAAAGAGATTCCAGGATTTTCTGAATTTAATCTTTTACTCCAGAAAAAAGGAATTAGAGTATTCCTTGCAACAGTAGGCTATGACACCGTAGGCTACGTTGGGCTTAAAGTCTACAATATCAGTGGATTTGTTGCAAATCCTATCGTCTGGTCTATCACTGATGGTAGAAAAGTTCACGGGAAAACAGTTGTTTACAGAGATTTAGGCGACAGTATAGAAATGCCTCCTTTTGAAGTAAATACTAAAGTTAATGGGTGTTTGATACCCATTAAAAATTCCGCTGATAAGGAGACGCTGACGATAAGGTTATTAGATTGCCTAGATATTAATCCAGAAAATGTAGCCGTGGTCGGAAATGATTTTTTAGACCATGAATCTATGAAGACTCTTGGATTAGCCATAGCTAGCCCAGTGGCAGACAACCGCACCGTAGAACTTGCCAAGAATTTGGGTGGAATTCACATAAAAGACTATATGAATGCTCATCACGTGCTCCAAAAATATTTATAGAAAGAAAAATTGTAAAGAATAACTGGACACCACAATGAAATCTTTTCTACTCCCTTTTTTCACTAAGCCAATAACTCAAGTTGTTGGCCTTTTTTGTTCAATTCAATACAAAACAGGTTCCAATATCCTACCATACCCCCAGGGGAGCTGAGTTTAAAAATCGCTAAACAGGCGGTTTTTTGATAGAATAATTTTATGAACCAAAGAGAAGAGAAAATATTAGCGACAATTAAAGAATTTTCCAATAAATTACCGAAATTTCCAGATGGAAGAATTGATTATTCAAACTCTGATATCGCTCCAGTGATAACTGTTTTTGTGAAGCACAAAGATAAAATTCTTCTGCTAAAACGCAGTGATAAAGTCAGAGTTTATCAAGGAAAATGGAACACTGTTGCTGGCTACTTGGACGAGTTAAAACCTGTTCACGAGAAAGTGTTGGAGGAGATTCAAGAAGAGCTAGGTATTAGCGAAGACAACATTCTATCCCTTCATATTGGAGAACCTTACGAATTTACCGACACTGAAGTAAGTAAATCCTGGATTGTTCACCCTGTTTTAGTGGAATTAAAAAAGAAACCAGATGTAAAAATTGACTGGGAGCATACCGAATACAAATGGATTAAGCCAGAAGAATTGAAAGAGTTTGATGTAGTTTCTAATCTTGATAGGAGTTTAGAAAATGCATTTAAGTGAATTCAAGTGAGTTTTCTATATTAAATCCCCACAAAATAGGTTCTAACATCGTCCCGCCAGGGGAGCAAATTTTTGTCTTGTCACTCAGGTAGTTTTTTTGCTAAAATAAGATAATATGGAAAAAATTAAAACATTCATAGAGGAGGCAAATGGTTTAGCAATTTTTAGTTTTCTAATCGCAATTTTTGCTTTAGTATATGTATTTACTTCCAAAGAATGTGGTTCCAGTGTTAATAGTGTAACTGGATTAGGAGCTGTTTTTATGGGAATAATAGCTTTAATTTGGATGAGAATAAAAAAGCAAAAAGGGAAATGGTTTGCAATTTTAGGAATAATTATAGGATTATTAGCTGCCTCGATTGTGTCTATGTGTTAATGAACAATTCTTAAAGACTCACAAAACAGGTTCTAACATTGTCCCGCCAGGGGAGCTGAGTTTTTAAATTAAAGAGTCGCCAATTAGGCTGTTTTTTTGATAGAATACGTTAATATGAAAATTTCTTGGATTGCAAAACAAATATTTAGAAATAATGTCATTCTCTGGTTTATTATTTTTTTATTCCCCTTGTTTGCTCTCTGGTCATCCCACATAGACGATTGGGGAGATATTGTCATATATTTTGTAATACTTTTTGTTTTATTAACCCTATTTAAAAAATATTCTCGGAAATTAGATAACTTTTTTAGTGGAAGCAAGGGAGAATCGGATGTTGGGGACGTATTATTGAATGATTTGCCCAAAAGTTATATTAATTTGCCCGATATCAATTTAGAGAGAAAGGGCAATATAGATTATGTATTAGTTGGACCTACTGGAATTTGGATTATAGAAGTAAAGAGTCACGTTGGTAATATGACTTTTGATGGAACAGCACTAAGAAGAGGAGGAAAGTTATTAGAAAAAGACTTCCTTAAACAGTCTTGGGCGGAAGCATATTCTGTTAAAAATCTTCTCAAACAAAAAATTGGAAGAGATTTTTTTGTTCAGCCAGTTATTGTCTTTTCAAATTCAAGAGCAAAAATGAAGTTCGGATTTAATAAGGTAAGAGGTGTTTATATAATAAACTTAAACTGGCTAAGCAAACTAGTTCTAAGAGGTGAATACGCCTTAAAGACGGAGGACGTAGAAGCAATTACTGATATCATTGAGCAATCTAATATTAAAGATTAAGATATAAAACAGGTTCTAACATCGTCCCGCCAGGGGAGCTAGATTGTATAAATTCGTATATATTTGGATGAAATTGCATAGAGAAATCGCCAAAAAGGCGGTTTTTTGGTAGAATGGAATAATGAAAACTAAAATTCTAATTATTTTAATAATTTTAATCAGTTTAGGCGTGGGAGGGTTTTTTGCTTATAAAAATTTAGAGGAAAAGGAAAAAGTTATTCCTCAGGCTTACCAATTAAATGTTCCAAGAGTTTTTACTGGGGAAGTTCTAAAAGAAAAAGAAACTGAAGAGGGACCGGGTTTATGTTATCTTGGAGCTTTTGCGATGTTGGCTTTATTTGATGATCCAGATTTAGATTTCGCTGAAATCGTTGCCTATTCTGGGATTGGAGTAACAGCTAAAAATCTTGTTCCTGGAAGGGGCTTATCGAATGATTTCCAAGGAAATTCTATTATAACTGGAGCCGAAAATCTTGGTTATAATTTTGGACTAGGGCTTTTGTCTGGAGGCAAAGATTCAATCGGTCATTTGCCTCCGCCACCGCCTGGCACTCCGCCACCGCCTGGCTTTCCGCCACCACCTCCACCTCCGCCTCCACCTCCAGCTGGATCAGAACCTCTAACTCAATTTAATTTTAAGGAAAGCGCTAAAGAAGTTGAATATTTTAGCAATAAGGAAGAAGCTACCCGCTATTTAAAAAGTATAATCTCCTCTGACAAACCAGTTTTAGTTCATTTAGATCTTTATTATGTTACCGATGATTTTGCCAAAATTTCTCCTAGCTGGGCATGGGAAAAATTTCATGCCTCTCACTTTATGACCGTTACTGGTTATGACGAGAATTATGTTTATATTAATGATCCTACCGACTCTGATTTAGCCATAAAAAATATGCCAGCTTCGTACGAAAACTTTTTAGAAGCTTGGGAAAATGGTGCTAATCCTCAGATGGAGGGCCACAAGCTTGGTCCTTATTGGATGCTTTATCTTAAAGATAAAGCTAAAAGAAAATCAATAAAAGAGATAATAGCCTGGAACAGAGAGATATCCAAGAATACTGCCTTCGAAATAAGAGAAGCTCTGAATTACTATATAATCGGGGAAATGGCGGTAGGTCGTTTGGAATTTGCAAAATTTTTGGAAAGGAATGGCTATCAAAATGCTGCTAATCTCTATAGAGAAGCTGGTAATTTATATTTGAAAAAACCCACGATAAACGAACTATCTTTAATAGCTGGCAAAGAAGAAGAAGCTAGGAACTCTTTATGAAAAGCAAAATTTTAATTGGCAGCAGGTATTCTAATTAGCTGCAAACCAGGTAAATTCTCCCAGAACCAAGTTCTAATATTGTACCATCCCCGGAGCTGAGTTTTAAAATCGTCAAGAAGGCGGTTTTTTGATATAATTAGAAAAGTAGTCGATGATCAATTATTAAACAATTAAATTTATGAACATTATTAGCAAAGAGACATCTGACTTAATAATAAATATTGGAATAGTAATTTCCATAATAGGTTCAATTATTGTAATGAAAAGAGCTAAAGCAAAATTAACTCAAGAAGAGGTATCTCAAGAGCCATTAACGAATGATGAAAAAACTAAAGTTTGGATATTAGCTCTCTTAAATCCGATTTGGACTGATGTTATTCTATATTTTGGCTGGAAAAAAAGCTTACCTATTAAAGCGAGAAATGCAAATTTAACTTGCTTTATTTCACTTGGTGTTTGGCTTATATTAAGTCGACTTATTGGATTTCCAATGAGCCTCCGTTAGTAATTGAATATTACAAATTCAAGCAGTTTAATTGAAATAAAAAATATCTCAACAATGAATAATCAATTAAAGTGGAATATAACTGGTGCAGAAAAGCGTGAGCAGATTCAAAAATTAATTATCTTTATTGGACCTATTTCCTTTCTTTTGTTTCTTTCGACTTTGTTAAAACAGAAGAATCTTAATCTTGAACAAGTAATTTTTGTCCCCCTTAGTATAATATTGTGTTTTGTAGTGTTGCTGATAGTTAATAAATTTTTCCCCCATAAAGAAAAAACTTATGTTCTCGAAGAAGATAGTTTAACGATTTCTAAGGGCAAAAAAGTAAAAAGATATTTATGGAATGATTTTGAATGTTTTCACATTTATAGAGTGAGTATGTATGAACCAGATAAGATAGACAAAAGTTCTCGTTTTGAGACTTACCGTTCTGAAGTGGGTGGTGAAAGAAAAAAAATGCTTGAAACCCTGAAAACAATTCAGGGCAATATATTTTACCTAAAAAAGAAATCAAAACATATTTTTGCTAAGCTTTACAAGAGTTTTGTTGTGATATATTCAGAGGTTGATAATAGTAAAGCTGTATTGAATTTTCTAAACGCTCATCTATCCCAAAAGAAAATGAGTGTGAAAGATGAGTTGGGATTAGTATTCTACGAATTTAAATAAACAGTCCTCAATATCATTTAGTTAGGAGAATTAACTCCGAATTTCTATAAACCCTCTTAATTTCCAATAATTTTTCTTTAAGCATAGCTATATACTCTTGATTCTCAAATATTATAATAAGCTTTGAACTGGGGAGCAAACTTTTAACCCTTCTCGCTTGCCCCTCCTGCCCTCAGAGGTTGATTTTTTTTGTAGATTTTGGTAGTTTTATATTTAGCAGTTTTGTTTGGAGGGATTATATCTGAAACCACATGCATGTTTAAGTCTTTCTACAGAGGAACTAGCTCTTTTCCATAAAATAGATAAAATCTTACAGGAAATGCCAGAGATAGATTTGGAGAAAAATAAAAAGGGAGAAAAAGTTATTCTCTCTTGTCACATGATTACGAGAGCGCTAGCAAAATTTTTGCCTGTTGAATATAAAGATGGCTACTTTGGTAACTTTAATCAACATTCCTGGTTAGTGACAAAAGAGCGTCTTATTATCGATCCATACCCAGTGGCAGTAGTAGGAGGCCCTATACTTATAGACACAAGATTCATAACAGGTTGGAGTTCTTTATATCAAGAAGCCTCTTTTTCAAAACTTACTAATTCGCTTTTCCAGAAGAGTGTAGAAAAAGTTACGGAAGTAGTTTGTCAAACAATGGATAGGCTGAAGATAAAAGAGACCGCAAATCTATAACATTCACCGCCAATTCGTAACAAAATGGCGGTTTTTTTATTTAATTAAACATAAAACAGGTTCTAACATCGTCCCGCCAGGGGAGCTAAATTGGATAGAATTGTATGTAATTGTATAGAAGAAAAATCGCCAATCAGGCGGTTTTTTGGTAGAATAAGGTAATAAATATTAAAATCTTAATTTTAAAATATGTTGGTATTTAATATGACGAAGAATAAAAAATATATTTTAGGAATTTTAGTATTAACAATTATACTAGTAATTGTTGGAATTATTCTTTCTGGCGAACCTGTTTGGGAAGGAGGCTATTTCAGCGATAATTTTGATACAAATAAGAAAAATTGGAGTTTTTACTACAATGGCGAGTCAAAACCAGCCGTGGTAAATATAGAAATAGTGGACGACAACAAGGTTTTAAGAGCCGTGGGCTCTTATTTGGCAAAGATTAATAAAGAATGGGATGATTACAGCTTGAAATTCAGATTCAAGAGAGTAGAGGGTTCGATGATAGTTAATTTTAGAGAATATCGTTCAGAAACGGAGAACAGCCGATATTCTATTAGTTTAGGAGATGACAAAGGAACGGCAATAACTTTAAATAAAATGATCCATGCAGACTTTCAAGATATCGAAAGAGTTGAAGTCGATCATTATAGGGATTGGCATACGCTTGAAATAAGGGTTCGCGATAACATCATCAATATTTATTTGGATGATGATTTTTTAATAAAATATAAAGACACAGAAAATCCTACTCTCTCCGGTGGAGTTTCTTTTTCTGTTATTGCTAATTCGGAGTTTTTAATAGATGATGTTGAGATTAAACCTGTTTGGAAAAAAGATGTGGTTGAAGAAGCAGAATGTCCTTATGAATGTTGTGCCGATGAGTTTTATAAACCCAAACCCTGCTCTGCCGGCTATGTATGTTATGACGCTGCATGTAAGTCTAAGGATGAAGAAATAGAGCTTATCAAGGATACTAAATTTGAATGGGGATTTGGTGAATTTACAGAAAGCAATCTTCCTCGGGCCCAATGGTGTGAAATGCCTATTCAGGAAGAACCTGCCTGGGCAGTTTCAGAAATAGCTACTGAAACTCACTTTTGTCAAAATCTTCCTAATCCTAAATCAACAGAACCAACAATAATATTTGAATCAAAAGGGGGATACAAAAAGCTTACCTCCTACAAAGACGGTAGAATAAAGCTCCAGTTAGACACCAGCGTAGAAGAAAAAGAAGGTTGTGTTATTACTGATTATAAAAATCCGCCAGGCGGAAGCTGGCCCCTTTACGGCGTAAAGCAACAGATATCTATAGATTTTGCTGACTTTGAGGAGCTAAACTTTAGCTTAGACGTGAAGCTGAATAAGTTTGAACCAATCATTCACGAACAAAAATGTAAAGAATATGGTGCAATAATTGATAGATACGGTGAACTTGGAATTATCTTTTTATTAAAGCGTGAAGGAGAAGGTTATGGTCCAAGAAATTTGTACTGGCTACTAATAAATCCCTGTAGTAAGCATTGGTGGCCAGGATCATATGAGTATGGAGAATCCGGGAATAAAGAATGTGTATCAAATAAAGAAGAATATATAATGAGTGATGCTTTTGGAATTCCAATGTATCATTCAGCCATGGACAATAATATTACGTCTTCCGTTGATAACAAACACCCCATCCTAAAAGAAGGGCAGTGGGTAAGCTATAATGTTGATTTGAAAAAGTTTGCTGAAGACGGAATCAATTACTTCAATGCCGAATATGGTACAAAGCTTGATTTGGCTGATTACCAGTTAGCCCATATTGATGTTGACTGGGAAATAATAGGAGCCTTTGATACTGAAGTCGAATTGAGAAACTTTTCACTTAAAGGAAAATTTGCAGATCGGGCTAAAGATTAAAAAAGTCTTTAATACTTTTTTTTATTCAAATCTCTATAAAACAGGTTCTAACATCGTCCAGCCAGGGGAGTTAGTTTCAGAAAATCGCCTTTCAGGCGGTTTTTTGGTAGAATAGAAAAGTGAAAGCTAATCAATTCAAGGTCGTAAATTAAAGCTAAAAAATAAGAATATGAAAAACACAATTGAAAATTTAACAAAAGCATTTATTGGCGAAAGTCAGGCAAGAAATAGATATACTTTTTATGCCAAAGTAGCCAAAAAAGAAGGCTTTGAGCAGATCGCCGAGATATTTTTTATTACAGCAGAAAATGAAAAGGAACACGCTAAAAGACTTTTTGAACACATAAATGAGTTAAAGAAGAAGAGTAACGAGAATTTAGATGAGATAAAAGTTGAAGTAATAGCTCCAACAATACTTGGCAATACTGTTGATAACCTAAAAGCTGCCATTGCTGGTGAGAACTATGAACATATTCAAATGTATCCAGAATTTGCTGATGTTGCGGAAAAAGAAGGCTTTCCTGAAATTGCTAAAAGATTAAGAGCAATTGCGATAGTAGAAAAACATCACGAAGAGAGATACAAGAAGCTTTTAAAAGAAGTAATAGCGGGCACAGTATTCAAAAAAGAAAAAGAAGTTTGGTGGGTTTGCCGTGAATGTGGTTATGTTTACTTTGGAACAGAGCCACCAGGAAAGTGTCCTTCTTGCGACCACGCAAAAAGTTTCTACCAAATTAAATGCGAAGAATACTAAAATTAAGAAAGTAGTAGTATGACAGAACAAATGCAAATCTATAAATGTAATATTTGTGGAAATATAGTTGAGGTTTTACATGCAGGCGTCGGACAGCTTGTCTGTTGCGATCAACCAATGGAATTACTTAAAGAAAAAACTGAAGATGTTGGTCAAGAGAAACATGTGCCAGTGATTGAAAAAACAGAGACAGGGATAAGGGTGAAAGTTGGTTCAACTTCTCATCCAATGGAAAAAGAGCATTATATAGAGTGGATTGAGATAATTGCCGATGGTAGAGTTTATAGAAAGTTCTTGAAGCCAGGCTATAAACCAGAGGCACACTTTGAGATAAAAGCAGAGAAAATTGAAGCAAGGGAATACTGTAATCTCCATGGATTATGGAAAGTTAGTTAAAATTGTTAGTCCGATAGCTTTTAACATTGTTCAAGTCCCCATAGGAGCCAAATCAATCCCTAAAACAAGCTTTAATTCTTCCAATCTTTTCCTAATTCCTACCCAATCAATGGTTCTAACATCGTCCCGCCAGGGGAGCACCTATTTTGCCCGAGAGGTTTTCTCGGGTTTTTGGTATAATAAAATAAGGGTCAATACAATAAATTTATTAAGTAAAATCAAATATATTTTTTATGGAAGAAAATATTCTTAAAATTACCATAATAGCAACTGTTATTGCTTTATACTATATAGTTAGTGGAGGAGTTTTAGAAGAACTAAAAAGTGAGAACCAACAACAGATGAACGAGGCTACAGAGGAAAGAGATATACCACAACAGCAAATTGATGATTTAAACAGCCAACTTACTTATTTACAGCAACATGTAAACGAGGTTACAGAGGAAAGAGATATACTACAACAGCAACTTGATAGGCTTACCAAAGAGCCAGAACAACCAGAACGATATGTTAAAATTATTTCTCCGAACGGAGGAGAAAGTATTTGTCTTAATGATGAACTTGCTATTGAGTGGGAAAGCAAAGGACTGGACGTACTCGGTGTAAGAATATTGAAGCAGAGAGTTGATGGAACTAGTTACTATTACATAGGATTGAATGAAGTTCCTGCCACATATAATGAAGAGGGTATACAGGGGAAAGGGAGAACTGTATGGAAGGTAGAGAGTATTCCTGTAGGTTATAGTTATAAGTTGGAAATTAAAGGTGTTACACCTCATTCTAATATAAAAGATACCAGCGACGGTTTCTTTTCAATCTTGCTTTGCGAAGGATAATTTTATTCAAAATAGGTTCTAACGTCGTCCAGCCAGGGGAGCTGAGTTTTACCCGAGAGTTTTTCTCGGGTTTTTGGTATAATATATATATGAAATTAATTTTATTTGACCTTGACGAAACTTTAATTAAAGGTTTCGAGGGGCATAAAACAGCATTTTCTGAAGCATTCAGAAAAGTTTATGGCGTTGATACTAATGTTGATATTATCAATAATTCAGGAATGACGCAGAGGGGAATTATAATCGAAGTTTTAAAGAAAAATGGATTAACCGAAGAAGTAATAAAACCAAGAATAGAAGAATGTTTAAAAGTAATGGATGAATCTTTTGAAGAAATTATTAAATATGACGAGATTATTGTTTTAGAAGGTGTTAGAGAGTTACTAGAAGAACTTGAAAAAAATAACATATTAATGGGTTTAGTGACAGGAAACTCAGAATTTATTGCAAGAAGTAAGTTGAAAAAAGTAGGTCTAGATAAATATTTTAAAGTAGGTGGTTTTGGGAGCGAAGAGGTAGATAGAACCAAATTGGTTAAAATAGCTATTCAAAAGGCAGGAGAAGGTTTTGGCTTTAAGTTCAATGATGATGTTTTCATCTTTGGCGATACTCCTCGTGATGTTAAAGCGGGAAAAGAGGCAGGCGTAAAAACCGTTTGCGTTTGCACAGGAATTTATTCAGAAGGACAATTAGAGGAAACAGGAGCCGATTTTGTTCTTCCGGATTTAAGAGATAAACAAAAGATTTTAAAAATAATATTATAACTTCAAACAGGTTCTAACATCGTCCAGTCCTGGCAGTTAGTATTCACCGATGAGGTGATTTTTATTTATCAAATATTAATTTATTGACAGATTGTTTAAAAAGTAATAGTTTATTGATAGGGAACGATCTATGAGAGAAATGAATGAGAAAGAAAAAAAAGCAGCAATAGAGTTAACAGAACATGCACATTTGGCACTAGACAAGGTTCAAGAGTTAATAAAAAGCGGAAATGGCATGATTGTTTATGATAGAGAAGCGCTCAATCAAGAACCCATACAACTAAGCGAAGGGGTATTCTTGGAAAGTATCAAAATTAGAAAGTCCAGTATGTCATTAAGCTTTGTAATGGCGCCATAAAACAGAGCTACAGAAAAAACAAGTGACATTAAGGACTCTCCCCATTTTTTCAAGACAATAATTAAGTTTCCTCCCTATTTTTTTTCGAGCTAATAATCACACTATTATTAGTTGGAAAAAGGGGAGGAATTAAGAGAATTAAAAAGCCACTATTTAGGTGGTTTTTTGATTTAATTCAATACGAAAAAGGTTCCAACATCGTACCATACCCCCAGGGGAGCCCATTTTTTAAACCGCCTGTTCCCCTCCCATAGTGATCTTTTTTATCTTTAATTTCTTATTTTAATTAGTAGAGATGAAATTTTTAGGCATTAAAGTTGTATTACTTTATGAAAGGTCAAATTATTAAAAACTATTACAACTTTTTTATGGAACAAACTATGCAAAAAACTTCTGGTAAGAAAACAATAACAAATATTATCTTAGTGTTGATTTTTACTGGAATATTAATGTTGACCAGACAAGTATCTGCTCACGGCCCGAATAGCCCGCCCCAAGAGAATTTACAATTTAATAATGAAAGTACTTTCTGGCATCACTGTATTTAGTCCAAAACCAAGCAAGTAGAAATACCTGTTTGCTTGGTTTTGGAAAAAAAACAAAAGAAGTAGAAAATTAAATATGGTAAAATTAAAAAAAGAAGGAATTTACTTTTTGTTAAAATATAATATATATGCATAATCAAGACTTAACCGATGAAGAATTGGTAGTTTACGTTAAGCAAGAAGATAAGGAGGCCTATTCTTTTATTATTGATCGCTATCAAAGAAGAATTAGAGCCTATATTAACAGGCTGATTAATAATCAAGAGGAAGCCAATGATTTAGCTCAACAGACGCTTGTTAACGCTTATGTTAATCTTCATGGCTTTGACAGTAAAAGAAAATTTTCTTCCTGGCTTTATCGCATTGCCCATAATTTAGCTGTGAATTGGCTAAAACGTAAAAAAGCAACTATTTCTTTAGACGCTAACGAAGTCGTGGCCAGTCGCTTGTCTGCAGAAATTGACATTTCTAAAGAGATAATGAGCAATGATACTAAAAAAGCTCTAAGTGATGCTCTTGATAAATTGCCAGTTAAATTTAGAGAACCGTTTATTTTAAGATATCTAGAGGGTAAAACCTATGAAGAAATCAGTGATATTCTACGGAAAAACAAGAATACTATTGGTACTATCATTTTTCGGGCCAAAAAAATTCTTAAAAATGAATTGAAAAACATTTATGAACAAAAATATTAAAGAAAAAATTGTTTCTCAGATAAAAAAAGATGAGATTAAAATGAAATCTCGTTGGCTTTTTGTGGCTCAAAAAATAGGTCTTAAAAGTGGGCTGGCTTTAACCTTTATACTTTTGATTTTTCTTCTTAATGCTTTTTTCTATTACATTAAGAGTAATAATCTTTTAATGTGGCTGCATTTTGGACCTGCTACATGGCAGAAATTACTACATTCTTTGCCCTATGATTTAATTTTAATAATCTTGGCCTTTTCTTTGTTTTTAAATTATCTTTATAAAAAGTTTGATTTTTCCTATCAAAGGTCACTATCTTTAATTGTAGTCACTTTCTTTATTATTATTGTCTTGGGGGCTATTATTCTTTTTTCTACTAATTTCAATGTTTTTCTTAGTCATAGACTAGAAAGATATTCAATCGACGTTCCTTTCTTAACAGACTTTTATATTCACCGCTGTGGCGACTAGTCTTATGAATAATATGGAACACGAAAAACATAACAAATCCAATCATCACGAGATGATGGTTCAAGACTTTAAGAAAAGATTCTTTATTTCTTTGCTTTTAACATTACCCGTTCTTTTTCTTTCTCCTCTGGTTCAGAGTTTTTTTGATTTTACTTTTACTTTCAGCGGAGACAAATATTTACTTTTCGTTCTCTCAACAGCAGTTTTCTTTTATGGCGGTTGGCCATTTTTAAAGGGAGCATCAAAAGAATTAAAAAACAAACTTCCTGGAATGATGACTCTTATTGCTGTTGCCATTAGTGTTGCCTTCGCTTATAGCTCTGCTGTAGTTTTCGGACTTAAGGGAAAATTCTTTTTTTGGGAATTGGTTACCTTGATTGATGTCATGCTTTTGGGTCACTGGATAGAAATGCGTTCGGTAATGGGCGCTTCGAAAGCCCTAGAAGGTTTAGCCAGATTAATGCCCGCGATAGCTCATAAAGTGAATAAACAAGGCCAAATAGTAGATATTGCTGTTTCTGAACTAATGGTCTCAGATGTTATTTTAGTTAAGCCTGGAGAAAAAATCCCTTCAGACGGAGTGATTGTAGAAGGAACAAGTAATGTTAATGAGGCAATGCTTACAGGAGAATCAATGCCAGTTATTAAAAAATTGGATGATGAAGTTATTGGCGGCTCTCTTAATGGTGAAGGAGTTATTAAAATAAAAATTTCTCGTACAGGAGAAGATTCTTATCTTTCTCAGGTGATAAAGCTTGTTAAGGAGGCTCAAGCATCTAAATCAGAAACACAGGACCTTGCAAACAGAGCAGCCTTATGGCTTACTATCATTGCTATTTTGACAGGAATAATAACTTTATCGGTTTGGCTTTTATTAGGCAAAGATCTTTCTTTTTCATTAGAAAGAATGGTAACAGTTATGGTAATTGCCTGCCCCCACGCCTTAGGATTAGCAGTGCCTTTGGTTGTTGCAACCTCAACATCTCTTTCAGCAAAAAACGGTTTATTAATTAGAGATAGAGTTGCCTTTGAAAGAGCAAAAGAAATAGACGTGGTAGTTTTTGATAAAACAGGAACTCTTACCAAGGGTGAGTTTGGAATCACTGACGTGATTGCTGAAAATGATTACGAGCAAGATATGGTTTTGTCTTATGCTGCATCATTAGAATCAAATTCACAACATCCAATAGCTAGGGGTATTACTAAAGAAGCAGCAAAGAGAAATATTCCCATTGAATCAGTAACTAAATTTATCTCTCTTCCAGGAAAAGGAATAGAGGGCTTTATTGGAGATAAATTAATTAGAGCGGTGGGACAAAACTATTTAAAAGATAAGGGAATAAAAATTGAGAATGAAAAAATTGCTCATCTTAAAACTCAAGGAAAAACTCTTGTCTATATTTTGTATGAAGAAGAAATCATGGGAGTTATAGGTTTAGCAGATTTAATTAAAGAAGAATCAAAGATAACGATTGATAAGCTAAAATCAATGGGTATCAAAACAATGATGCTAACCGGTGATAACAAACAAGTCGCTCAATGGGTAGCAGCAGAATTAGGACTTGATGATTTTTTTGCTGAGGTTTTGCCACATGAAAAATCCGGAGTGATAAAAGACATTCAAGCTCAACAATATAAGGTAGCTATGGTGGGAGATGGTGTTAATGACGCTCCTGCTTTGGCTCAAGCTGATGTTGGTATTGCTATCGGAGCAGGCACAGATGTAGCCATAGAATCAGCAGATATTGTTTTGGTGAGAAGCAATCCTCAAGACGTTATATCTATTATTCATTTAGCTAAAGCAACATATAACAAGATGAAGCAAAATCTTATTTGGGCTACAGGATATAACATTATTGCTATTCCTCTGGCAGCGGGCGTTCTTTATAACTTTGGCATTCTTTTAAATCCTGCCTTAGGAGCCATGCTAATGTCATTAAGCACAGTTATTGTTGCTATTAACGCCAGGTTTTTATCAATATCAAAGTATTAAAGAGGTTCTCGAGTAAAAAAATTCGATAAAATAAACTTAATATCGCACTATATAGATTGTGCGTTTTAAAAAACTGTCTGACAACATAGATTATCTGACAATATGGATTGTACGTCTCAACTAAAAAGCCATTTAAATGGCTTTTTTTTGATTTAATTCAACACAAAACAGGTTCTAACGTCGTCCCGCCAGGGGAGCTAAGTTTTTGAATTAAAGAATCGCCATTCAGGCGGTTTTTTGGTAGGATAGAATATAGAAAAGTTAAATTAAATCTTAAAAATGAAAGCTGAAGTAAAAGAGAAAAAAGAAATAGCGAAAGGAACGCTTTTGATTAAGTTTGATGTTTCAGATAAAGAAATAAGTTTTAGGCCTGGTCAATTTTTCTTTATTACCTTACTTAATCCTCCCTATAATGATGAAAGGGGTAGTCAAAGACATTTTACTATTGTAAATTCGCCTAACGAGGAAGATACAATAACAATGACAACTCGTATCAGAGATTCAGCTTTTAAAAAGTCACTTTATCAAATTTCCATAGGAACCGAAGTTGAAATCGGAGATATTTCAGGTAGTTTTAGTTTACCAGATCAAAAATTTAAAAAACTCGTATTTATCGCAGGAGGGATTGGAATTACCCCTTTTATTAGTATGCTGCGATATATTATTGAAGAAAACCTAGACTACCAAGTCACTTTACTGTATTCAAATAGAAATAAGGAATCAACCGCTTTTTTAGAAGAATTAGAGGATATGGTAAAAAATAATAAAAATATAGAATTAGTTTTAACAATGACAGATGATTCAAATTGGTCAGGAGAAAACAGAATGATTGATCCTCAGTTTATAAAAGAATATATATCTAAACCCAATTCTTATTTTTATTTAATTTCTGGTCCACCAGCTATGGTGGAAGCAACATATAATGCTTTATTAAAGGTTGAAGTAAAAGACGAAAAGATTAAAACTGAGAATTTCTCAGGATATTAAAACAATTTTGACCGAAAAACATCATAAGACACCCCAAAACCATTAAATTTCTCCACCAGAGTTGACAAAAATCGCCTTAAAGGCGGTTTTTTGGTAGAATAAAATAATAATTATTAATTTTTAAAAAATATGATGGATTATAACATGATGGGCTGTGCGGGCGGAGGCAGTATGATGTTTTTTGCCTGGACAACCTATATCCTAATCACGACTTTACTCGTGCTTAGCGTTGTCGCCCTGTGGAAATATATTAATAAGAAATAGAGATATTTTATAAACTTGAGTTTTTTAATTTATCTCAAAGCTCAGCTAAACAGGTTCTAACATCGTCCAGCCAGGGGAGCAATAATTTTTCAAGCCTTAATTTTTTTAGGTTGACTAATTGTTTTTTAAATGTTAATTTTATTTACATAAGATAGTTTTCTAATGAAAACTTAGTCGAGTTTATTCAAAAAACTAAATTTTAGAATAAAATCTTAAAACATTAATTAAATTAATTTATATCTAACTATGGAAGGAGCAATTAAAACTCTTACAGAAAAAGGATTTGGATTTATTACCGTTGATGGCGAAGAGAAAGATTTATTTTTTCACGGTAATGAACTTAAGGATGTAAAATACGAAGAGTTAAAAGTAGGTGACAGGGTGTCTTTTGAGAAGGCTGATTCTGAAAAAGGACCCAATGCAACAAACGTAACTCGCATTTAAGAATTGATTCAATAAAATCAGATAGATGATCAAGTCCATTCTCGGGCTTGATTTTTTATAAAACAGGTTCTAACGTCGTCCAGCCAGGGGAGCCAAGTTTTTTGCCCGAGAGTTTTTCTCGGGTTTTTATTTGCCTAGAGCTTGACAAATTTAGAGTTAATATGGTATAATATAAACATAAAAGAAAATAGTTATTTAGGGGAATAAAAATATGGAATCTAAACTAAGAAAAAAGAATCTAGAACAAGTTAAGATGGTAATAGAAAAAATCTCAGACATTGAACCAAAAATTGAACCAAAAATCAGAGACTTAGTCATTGGTTTTCAAATATGGTCTTTTACTACAATAATGTCATGTGAAGGAGATCTCAATGGACTTCCTTATCCATGGCTAACAATACCATTCAAGTATGTTAAGGAAGCGGCCAGAATTCTGTGTGAATGGAATTATTGTCAAGGGCCAACAAATCCAATAAATCCAGTGATATGGATTATAGACCCTACTGCAGAACCAAGAATAAGGCCTTTAACTGAAAAACATTCATTAAAAGCTCTTCAAGACGATGCGATAAGATTTGGACGTTGGTTACAGAATTTACCCGAGGATTTTGACCGCTGGTCTAAAGATTAGATTGAAGAATAAAAAAATCTTAGAGATTCTTAATCCTTTCCCCCCTTTTTTCGAACTCATAATAAAATTGTGAGTTGGAAAAAGGAGAATGAATAACGCAAAAACTGTCTACACTTAGGCAGTTTTTGTATTTAGATACTTATTAAACAGGTTCTAACATCGTTCAGCTAGGGGAGCCAAATTTTTTAAAACAAAGGATCGCCAAGAGGGCGGTTTTTTGATAGGATAAAATAATGGAGAAAAAAAACAAACAAGTTAAGGTGGGAGTTTCGGGAATCCTTTTAAAAGAGGGTAAATTATTAATGTATAAGCGTAATAAGAGTTTAGGACGAGGATTATGGGAGTTGCCTGGTGGCAAGCTTGAATTTGGAGAAAACCTTAAAGATTGTATTGTACGAGAATTTAAAGAAGAAACAGGCTTAGATGTAAAAGTTGAGAAACTTGTATCAATAGCTCCTAGCAAAACGTATGGTAAACATTATATAATTTTTAGTTTTCTTGTTTCTCTTGTTAATTCAGAACAAAAGGCAGAGTTATTGGAGCCAGATACTCATCAAAAACTTGAATGGTTTAATATAGACAACATACCCGTGGATTTATTTATAGCCACAGAGAATGCATTGAGAGATTTCAAAAATGGCAAAGACTATCCATCTCTTTAATTATAAAACAGGTTCTAACAACGTTGCACCAGGGGAGCAAATTTTAATCGCCAAGAAGGCGGTTTTTTGATAAAATAATAAAATAGAAAAAATTGAGAACTGACATCATTTTCTATTAATGCCAAAATTTGCTAAAATTATAATCAGATAATTCTTCATAAGAATACTAAATTGATTTTAGTGGATTTTAAAAACAAGCTGGTAGTCGAGTAGCTTGTCAATTATTAATAAATAATCAATAACATGATTACCATAACCTCTATAATCACAGGAATAACTTCTTTATTCTTTTTATTGTCAGGTTTAAGCGTATATGTTTCTTGGCGTAAACAAAAGGATTTTCTCTTAAAGTTTTTTGCTATTTTCTTAATTTCTTTTGGTATCCAGCAAATGTTTTTTGCTTTAGGGACAGGACCATTCTCAGGAGATCCGTTAATTAGCAATTGGCTTTGGGCTATTGCTCATATATTTATGTTTATTGCTATCAGTTATTTTATTCGTTTTCCGACCAGAATAAGATTTCCCCATTTAGAAGAAACTATTTTTAAGTTAGCTATTTTCTTCTCTATAATAGGCATAATGATTATTTTTTACAGCATTCCACAAGTAGAACCGTATTTGTTAGAAAATGGAATATATAATTGGAAAGTGCCTCCTCTAGCTGGCGCTACTATAGGGATTTTTACCATTATCTGTTTATTATTTTCTTTTGGCATATTTGTAGCTGAAGGCAGAAAAGTACAAGATAAAACTCTTAAAATACGGTCTTGGCTTCTTGCTTTAGGTATTTTGGTCTTTTTAATCGGAGGTCCAATGCATAATTTTATTACAACTCCTTTTCTGAACTTTCTAGCTGATTTTTTACTTATAGCCGGTTCTCTATTGATGCTTATTGGAGTATCCTGGGGTTCTAAAAAGATATCCAGCAGACAATAAAATAATAAGTCTTAAAACTTTAAAACAAATTTGTGTTTAAAAAAAAAGTTCGGATACTTTTTTTAAATTTTGGAGTAGGAGCTTTATTAGGGATGATTTTTGGGATTGTAATTTTGATTACAATTTATTTTTTTAAAGGCGGTAATGAGGTTTTGGAACAGAGTTGGATTTCATATTATTTCATTGATTCTGTGTGGAAAGCGGAAACATTATTACTATTATTTGGTTCTGTTTTGTTGGGAATCTGTTATTCAAATGGAATAATTTTACAAAAAGAAATTAGTAAAAAAACTCTTGAAAATCAGAATTTGAAAAAGCTAAATCAAACTAAAACTGAATCTACTATTTTTGTTACTCATCAGTTAAGAACACCTTTAGCTGGTTTAAAATTTTCTCTAAAAATGTTTCTCAATGGAGATTTTGGCAAACTAAGCAAAGAGCAGGAGACAATAGTTAAAAAGGATTTAGAGGGGATTGAACATTTATTAACATTAGTACATAATCTCTTAGATATATCTAAGATAGGAATACAACAGATAGAAATAAATAAAACTTTTTTTGATTTAAGTAAATTTCTTAATTTGATAAAGGATTTTATTCAAGAATACATTCCTTTAGCTAAAGAGAAAAAAATTGTCTTTAGTTACAACTTTCCCCAAAAAGCTGTTACAGGATATCTAAAAATTGATTGGGGTAAGATTAAACAAACCTTAGAGATTTTATTAGAGAATGCATTAAATTATACATCCTCTGGTGGGAAGATATTTTTAAAGGTTTATCTAAAAGCAGGTTTTCTTGTTATATCTATTTCCGATACTGGAATTGGCATTCCTTTATCAGAACAAAAAGAGGTTTTTACTAAATTTTTTCGAGGAAGTAATGCTAAAAGAGTTAGAAGTAGAGGTACAGGATTCGGTTTATATTTAGCTAAATTTTTCGTTAAAAAGCATAAAGGAAAAATTTGGTTTAAATCAGAAGAAGAACGAGGGACTACTTTTTATTTTACTTTGCCATTTAAAGTAGAGTTTGAAGAATTTTTAAAGAAAATTTGAGTTTGTCAATAAAAATGATGTCACAACTTTGAAATTTTATAAAAAATCGCCAAGAAGGCAGTTTTTTGATTTAATTTAATATAAAACAGGTTCTAACATCGTCCCGCCAGGGGAGCTGAGTTGTGGAATTGTTACCCGAGAATTTTTCTCGAATCTTTGATATAATAAAATAATGAAAGAAAAAATTAAAAAAATCCTCAGCAAAAAAATATCTACGCCGATAGCCATGGGAGTTGTATTGATATTAATATTGGTAATCATAATCGATATCTTTGCTTGGTTAGAATATAGAAAATCATCCTCACGACCAGCATTTGACTACGATGATGTTATAAGAAATGATGTTATAAGAATGAGATAACCAAGTTATTAGTTTAGAGAAGTTAAAAAGCCACCACTTAGGTGGCTTTTTGATTAAAAGGCAAAGCTTAATGACTCCATCTCTTCTTTAATTATATTCCAATCAATGGTTCTGAACGCGTCCTGTAGGGGGAGCTCGTATTTTTACCCGAGAATATATCTCGGGTTTTTGTTATAAAAATTTTAGACTTGACAAGGTATCATTATGGGTATATATTCATAATAGATAGTTGATATCATTAAAAAGGTCGGACTATCAAGCAATAATTAATTTTTTAGAAATATGCCAAGATTTGATAAAACTGGTCCTTTAGGTTTTGGACCAAGAACTGGTTGGGGAATGGGTCCTTGTGGTACTGGAGTTGGCTTGGGAAGAGGTCGTGGCTTTGGATTGAGAAGGTTTTTAAGCAGAAAAGAAGAAGGGGATGTGTTGAAAGAAGAGGTTGAAGTTTTAGAGCAAGAATTAAAAGCCATCAAAGAACGCTTGTCTGAACTAAAGGGTCAAAAATAAAAGAAGGCCGAGAACTCAGCTCTTTCTTTGCAGAGAGAGCTGAAGAAGCCTTCTTTGCTCACAGAATAACATTAAATTAATTAAATTAAAAGAATTTGAATTATGGTTAGACCAAGACTTTATAGAAGAATTAGATTTAATCCAAGTGTAACTTATTTTAAGCCTCGTGGCGTGCCAATGAGGTCTTTAGGAGTTGTTGAGTTAACTGTAGAAGAAGTAGAAGCTTTAAGATTGAAAAATATGAAAAATTTAAGCCAAATTGAGTGTGCCAAGAAAATGAAAACTTCTCAAAGCACTTTTCAAAGAATTTTATCCTCTGCCTATCAAAAAACTACAGAAGCCCTAATAGAGGGTAAAGCTATTAAAATAATAAAAATGGATTAGTTTTCTCGGTTTAGTTATTTTTTTATACCAAAGAGCCTATTAAACAGGTTCTAACATCGTCCCGCCAGGGGAGCTGAGTTATGTAATTGTATCCCGAGAGTTTTTCTCGGGTTTTTGGTATAATAAAATTATGAAAACAAAAATTGTAATTATTTTAATGATTGTGATTGGGTTGGGCATAGGAGGATTTTTTGTTTGGAAAAACTTTCTTGCCACAGATGATTACCTTTTGGAATCCTCAGAAGGCAACTGTGATACCAGTAGTCAATGTGAATATGCGGGAGAAGGATGCGGTGGGGGTCATGGGATTTGTACAAACGAACCCAATAAGTATAAGGGATTTCTTACGACATGCGACTTCGTTGAACAACACCCCATAAATAATGGTTATAAATGTGAGTGTATTGAGGCTATTAATAAATGTGGCTGGAGCAAAATTGGATATATTGAAAATTTAGATTTATTGCCACCAGAAATAAAAAAAGACGAAACCGCCGATTGGAAAATTTACAGAGATAAGGAGATGAACATTGAATTTTCTTATCCTCAGCAACTTAATAAAAACTACATTAAACTTACACCACCACTCCCTAAAATTTCTCTTAAATCAATTGATTCTAATTTTGAGTGTGATGAGGAATTAATTTCTAAAAAAGGTTTATACTTCGGAAATGTAAGAGAAGCTATTGTGAACGAAAACAATTATTGCATAATAGAGGTAAGCGAAGGAGCTATGGGGCATATTTACAAAACTTATTATTATATAGTCGATAAGCATGATAAACAGATAACTCTACAATTTGTTTTATCTTATAGTAATTGCGGAGCCCTATATGGAATTGATAATAAAATGCAAGAATGTGAACAAGAACAAAGCGAATTTGATTCCTATTTACTGGGGGACCAAATATTTTCTACTTTTAAATTTTTAGAATAAAACAGGTTCCAACATCGTACCATACCCCCAGGGGAATCAGTTAGAGTTTATTATAATTTTTAAAAACCAATCACTAGGCAATCTATTTAGACACACAATTTATTCTCTCCAAGACTTGACATCCATGTTGAGAAAAAATGATATAATTCACCTATGGAAAACAAAAAATATAATATCGCATTTATAGATGGTCAAAATTTATACTTCGGAACCACTAAATGTGATGAATGTGCTTAAAAATTAGGTTTATCTCCAAAAAAGATTAAACTGGCTGACTGTACTTGTGGAAATGCCTGGGAGGTATCTTTATCAAAATTTCGTATTTATTTGAAAGAAAACTATAACGTTGGTGAGGCGTATTACTTTTTTGGCTACTATGATAAAAAAAATGACGGGATGTATGAAATAATTCAAAAGGCTGGATTCATTACAACATTTAAAGACCATAGCCCTGCTTTAATAACTAAAAAGAAAGGAAACGTAGATACAGATATAGTTTTGGCAATAATGATAAAACTAATTGACGAACCAAAGCTTGATAGAGTTATTTTGGTTTCTGGAGACGGAGATTATAAAAAATTGGTTGATTATTTGATTAAGAAAGGCAGATTCAAAAAAATACTTTTTCCAAATAAAAAATACTCATCTTCTTTGTATGATGAGCTCGGATCAGAGTGTTTTGATTATTTAGAAAATATAAAAACCCATATAGAGAAAAAATAAAAAGGGCTCCTAAAGCACTAACACTTTTTGGATCCCTTTTTGTATTGATAAATGAATTATACTATGTTCTCAACATGGATGTCAATTCTTGGAAAGAATAAATTGTGTGTCTAAATAGATTGCCTGACAACATAGATTGTCTGACAATGACAATATGAATTGTGCGTCTCAACTAAAAAGCCGTTTAAATGGCGGTTTTTTGATTTAACTCAAGACAAAACAGGTTCTAATATTGTTGCACAGGAGAACAGAATTATGTTTAGTTCAATAAGCGACCGAGAAACATCAAAAATCGCCAGAGAGGCGATTTTTAGTAGAATAAATATTCAGAAAAGAAATTAAAGATTTAATAAATTTTCAAAGCTTGTTAAACAAGATTTCAGGAAGTGAATATAATACTCTTTTCTCTTTTTTAGCTCTTTGGTAGAATACTCGGTTGGTTCAGAATAGTAACTTTGAAGGCCGATGAGAAAAGAATCTATTTGGAAAAGGGGAGGGAAAACACATTTTTTTTCTTCGGACAAAAAATTAAAATAGTAATTAATTATTTTTTTTCTTGTTTCTTTATCCTGCCAAAGGCGAGTAGTTAAAAAAGCAATATCAAAAGCAAAATTATTAATACAAGCTGATTCCAAATCAATAATTTTTAAATTATCGTTAAATATTAAAATATTGCCGATTCCAAAATCGCCGTGGCAAAAATATTTATGCTCTCTCTTAATTAAGTCACTATTTTTTTCAAGAAGATTTTTGAATTTTTCATATTCTTCTTTCGTAAAAACACCTTCATGAAAGAGATCTTCGCAGGTTTTTAGCATTTTAAAAAATCTTTCAATTTTGAATTTTTTCAGAAAAGAAAACTTCTTAACGGAAATTTCTCCCATTTTTACTGTTGCACTAGCAAGTTCTTTTATCTCCTTTTCTTTTAATTCTCTTTTTAATTTTTCTATCTTTATCTTATGTTCTATTACTGAGGAAGGAAAGAATTCTCTTATTAACCAGCTAAATTCTTTTTTAAATCCAACTTTAATATAAGTAGGGAAATAATCAAACAAATTTTCTTTTATAAAAAATTGAGCTAATTTTACCTCGGTCAACATTCGATTTTGCTCGTATTTGCTTTTATGAAGACCGGCATAAAAAAACACTTTTTTCCCTTTTTGGTCAATACAAATTGAAGAATAGCGATGCTTCCATCTTTTTGTTATTTTGATAAATTTTTCAGGCCATATCTCTGGTTTTAATTTGAGATTCTTTATGGTATAGGTTATTTTTTCAGCAATTCCTTTAATCAAAAGAGGATTTTCCATATTTTTATTTTTTCACAAGTTTATAGTATAACTTTTCGTAGTTGTCTATCATTTTTTTGATTGAAAAGTTTTCTTCTACCCATTTTCGGCAATCTCTTCGATCAATTTGGTCAATTTTTTTTATTGCCAAAATAAAGTCACGATAATTCGGTTTACCATTTTTATCGGTTGGTTTTATTACAAATCCAGTTTTTCCATTTTTTACTACTTCTGGCACAGAGCCCCTTTTAAAGGCAATAACTGGTGTTCCGCAAGCCATTGATTCTGTCATAGTAAGACCAAATGGTTCTTCCCACTGGAGAGGGTAAATAAACGCTTTGGCATTTTGATAATATTTTACAATAGTTTTTCGTGTAAATTCTCCTAAATATCTTATATTTTCTTTGTTTAGCTCTTTTTCAACATATTTTTTGAAAAATCTGTAATCATCTTTTTGGCGGGCAGGAGGTATTTTCCCTATTATAAGAAGTTTTATTTTTGCTTTTTTAGCTATTTGAATTACTTCTAAAATTCCTTTTCTGGGTGAAAGTTCACCAACCCAGATAAAATGATTTTTTGGTTTTGGATTAAAGGTAAAACTGTCAATATCTATCCCGTTATAAATTGTTGCCATATAGTTAAGTTTGGGAGCAGGCTTTCTTTGGTTATTAGAAATAGAAACTAATTTTGAGTTTAATTTATTATATGCCCAGATTCGGCTTTTTCCTTTAAATGGAACGTGAAGGGTGTGTATTATTGGGATATCAAGTCCGGTAAGAGGAAGAGATGCTGGACCTAAGTGATCATGAAGAATATCAAGTTTTAGTTCTCGAGCTTTTTGAGTAACAATAGCCATTTCCACATTGTAATAATGGTTTGAACTTTTCTGTTTTACTTCCCAAAGTCCTTTTTTGATAATCGGAATTATTTTACAATCTACTTTTGAATTACCTGTGCCAAAAAGAAAAACTTTGTGTCCTCTTTTATGGAGTTTCTGGCAAAGCCAGTAAATAATTTTTTCTGTTCCGCCATATTTTTTGGGTGGGATTGGAAGATTTATAGGAGATATTTGTCCAATTCTAAGTTTTTTCATATTTTTTTATTTTATTTTTTCTTTTAAAAGTTTTTTTATAATTTGGTAGGCTTTTGGTTCTCCTTTTTCAAGGATTAATTCTTGATTTTTTTTCATTCTTTGAATTGATTTTTTATTATAAAGCAAATTTTTAATTTCTTGACTTATTTTTTTTATAGAAGCACTTTTAGAAAACATTTTACAAACTCCAATTTTATCAAAAGGTTCTACTTCCCAAAAATGTAATTTTGGGACATTGTGAGAATATATTTTCAAAATATGAACATTACAAATTACAGGGATATTGGCTGAAATTGCTTGAGACAGAGTTACCATACCTTGATGTTGAAAGACCAAATCAGACGAAGATAATATTTCATAAAATTCGTCAGTTGAAAGCTTTTCTTTTTTTATCAACCAATTTCTGTTTAACATTTTGGGGTTAATATCACTTGTCGGTCCCACATAAAGAACTTTTATTTTTAGTCCCTTTTCAGTCAAGGAATCAACGCTTCGGATTAAATTGTTAAAAGCAAAAATTCTATGTCCTGCTTCAAAACCGCTGAAATAAGAAAAAATAAATTTCTCTCCTTTTTTTATATTATATTTTTTTCTTATTTTAAGAATTTTTTTAGAGGATATTTTTTTGTAGATTGGAATAAATCCTATTGGAAGAATTTTTTTGAGAATACTTTTGGGAATAATAAAATTGCCATTATTTTCCTTTAAACCTATTTTGAAGATTTTTTCTGGCAAATTGATGAGATATTTATCCATCCAAACATTGCTCTGAAAATAGGGAAAATATTTTTTATTATTAAAAAGCCAATTTGAATCAATTGAAATACAAATTTTTGGTTTTTTGAAAGGAGGTTTTTCAGCAAAACCCTTACTGGCCCACATTTTGGAATTAAAAAGGAGAAAAACATCGGGTTTTTCTCTCTCAACGAGGTTTATAAGATCTTTAACTTTTTCGGTTAAGAAAACTTTAAACTCTTTATCATTTTCAATAAAGTGAAGATTAGCTTTTTTTCTGACGGCAAAAAGAACAATTTCCCCTTTTTGGGCTACGTATTTTGCCATGGCTCGTGCTTGACTTGTTTCACCCGGTCCCATTCCTACAAAGAGGTATTTATTTTTTTTCTTCATTTGATCACTTTGCTATATATTTTTTCATAGCCATTTGCCATTTTTTCCGATGTAAACTTTTCTTCTACCCATTTTCGACAATCTCTTCGGTCAATTTGGTCAATTTTTTTTAGGGATTCTACAGCTTCATCAATATTTTTAACAATAAATCCCGTTTTTTTATCTTTTACTACTTCAGGAACAGAACCGCGTTTAAAAGCGATAACTGGCGTTCCGCAGGCCATGCTCTCGGTTAGAACCAAGCCAAACGGTTCTCTCCAATTTATAGGAACTAAAGTTGCTTTGGCGTTTTGTAAGAGTTGAACTTTTTTCTTATGCCCGACTTCTCCGATAAATTTAATCATTCGGTTGTCTATTAAAGGTTTAATTTTTTTTGAAAAATATTCTTTATCAACAATGTCAATTTTAGCAGCCATAACCAGTTTCATTTTCATTTTTTTAGCGATTTTTATTGCTTCCAACGGTCCTTTTTCTGGTGACATTCTGCCCAAAAAAGCCAAATAGTTTCCAGATTTTTCTTTAAAAGGAAATGATGTTATATCAATGCCATTATAAACATTTCCGACAAAATTTAATTTTGGCAAGGGCTCTCTTTGGTTTTTACTGATTGAAATATAGCAAGAATTTGGGAATTTTTGATAAATGAATCTCTGATAGCCAATATCAAGGGGGCCGTGGAGTGTAGTTACTACTTTTGTTTTTAAAATTTTTATAAAAGGGAGAAAACGCCAGCCAATATGGTTATGAATAATATCAAAATTCTCTTTTAGAAGAATTTCTATTACTTTTGCCAATCCAATAAGCTTATAAGCCTCTCTGGCTTTCAAGTTCTGTCCAATTTTTATTGAACGTAAAGCTCGGGGGAATATTGGCAGAAGCTTGGCTGATGTTTTTGAATCGCCTGTAGCAAACAAAACAACATTATGGCCATTTTGGACTAATTCTTCAGTAAGATGATAAACAATCCGTTCTGTCCCGCCGTATTTTTTAGGTGGAACAGGCTCCTCAAATGGCGCTATTTGGGCTATTTTCATTTTTGTTTTTTATTATTAATTATTATTAAATTTTCATAAATCACGTCAATTTTTTTAATCATTGATTTCCAGGAATAGTTTTTAACTTTTTCGTAAGCGTTTTCAATCAATTTTTGACGCAATTCTTGAGAATTATAAATTAATAAGATTTTTTCTTTTAAGCTTAAAGGATTGCGAGGTTCAAATAAAAATCCATCTTTTGCGTCTTCAATAATACTCATTAATCCTCCGACATTAGAAGCTACAACAGGCATTTTAGAAGCCATTCCTTCCAAAGCTACTAATCCAAACGGTTCATAATAAGAGGGGATAACCATGACATTAGAGGCTGAGCAAAAAAAATGCAATCTTCGGTTAGAGATATTACCTACAAATTTTGTGATATCTTCTACATTTTCTTCTTTTGCTTTTTTTAGGAGTCGTTTATATTCTTTATAATCTTCTGAATTTTTTTGTTTGCCGAAAATTTTACCACCGACAATTAAAATTTTAAGGTTAGGAATTTCTTTTTTTAATAAACGGCCAGCACTTAATAATGTTCCTATTCCTTTTCTCCACTCTAGTCGTCCGACGTAAAGAAGAATAAAACTTTTTTGGTCTAAATTTAATACCTCTCGAGACTTACTTTTTTCCACGCGATCCCATCTTTTTAAATCAACTCCACCTGGAACAACTTCACATTTTTCTTCAGGACAACCATAAAATTGTTGGAGTTGTTTTTTTTCAGTTTCGGCTAAGCTAATAATCACCGAAGAGTTTTTTGCAATCTCATTCTCAATATTTAATCTTTTCTTGAAATAGGAAGAGTCATTTTTATTCATCAGGTATTTTTCTTTTGTCTGCATTTTAATTAGTCCTAAAGAATGAAAATTTGTAACTAAGGGCTTGTGAAAATGAAGGTGGGCTTTTAATGCTATCCACCCACCATCCCAATAATGGCCGTGGAACAAACTGTAAGAATTTTTAAAATTGATAAAAGAAAGAAAATTATTGTAAATTTCCGGCAGGACGGTAATTAATTCTTCTTTGGATATATAGCCGATTTTTCCGCCTTTGAGCCGAATTACCCGCGATTTTTTATTGATTTGAACAATTTGTTTTTTGCGTTGGTTATCTAATCTGGTGAAAACATCAACTTCCCACCCAATTTTACTTAATTCTTCAGTTAACAACCTAACGTAAAGATTTTGTCCACCTGCTTGCTGACTTCCTAGGCGAGCCAAAGGATCAGAATGAATACTGAACATTGCTATACTTTTTTTATGATGGTTCTTATTATTGCTATTATTCATTTTTGTAAAAACCCGGTTTTTCCGGGATTTTATTTTCTGAAATTTAATTATACTATACATTAATTTTAGTTCCAATAACAAAGATTGTCAAACTTAAACAAACATAGTTTTATGTGATGCAAGTGCAAGAAGAGTATTAAATAATGGTGGAGGAAGAGATGATTTTTTGGTATAATAATAAAGTAGAAGAAATTCAGAGTTAACACATTTTTTATTATAAGTAATAAATTAAATACTATGCAAGAATTTATCATTAACATCATTAAACAAAACGCAGTAGATATTATCTGGATTATTATTTTGTTCTTTTTTAGTAAATTAATTTTGAAATTAATCGTAAAGCGGCTGGCGCGGATAGTTGACGACGGGGATGATGCGCATGTTTCTCAAAAAGAAAAGAGAGCGGAAACTCTGGGACATATTATTGCATCAATCGGAAATATCGCTATTTACGTCATAATTTTGTCTATGATTATAAATTTGTTCGGTGTTGATATAGGGCCGATTTTGGCGGGCGCTGGTGTTATTGGGTTGGCCATCGGTTTTGGCGCTCAATCATTAGTCAAGGATTTCGTTTCCGGACTTTTTATTTTAATTGAAAATCAATATGACATTGGCGATAAAGTAAAAATAGGCAATTCTGAAGGAAATGTTATTAGAATCACAATGCGTTCGACTGTATTGAGAGATGAAGAAGGAAAAACATATTATATATCCAATGGGTCAATTAAAAATGTAATTAATATGTCCCAGTACAAAAATTCCTTGTAAGTAAGTAGAATATGTATTTCATTCAGTATTTAGAGCTAGATTAAAAAATCGCCAATAGAGCGGTTTTTTGGTAGAATAAAAGAAGATTATTAATTATTAATAATTTATTAATATTATGAAAAAAATATCTTTACTAATAATTTCAGTATTTTTGTTTTCTCTCGGAGCAGGAGTTTTAGCTCAAGAAATAGAACTTCCAGACCCAGGACTAACTCCTGACAGCCCATTTTACTTTCTGGAGATGATTGCTGAAGAAATTGGCACTTTCTTTACTTTTGGTGATCTTAAAAAAGCTGAAAGACATGCTATTTTAGCTGCTGAAAGATTATCTGAAGCCCAAGCTATGGTAGAAAAAGGAAAGCCAGAGTTTGTAGAAAAAACCTTGGAAAGATATAGAATGCAATTACAAAATAGTATAGCCAGGGCGGAAAAAGCGCAAACTAAAGGCGAGAACGCTGAAAAAGTTATGACCATGGTCGGAAAAGCAACCGCTAAGCATTTGGAGGTTTTAGCTGAAGTTTATGAGAAAGTTCCAGAACAGGCAAAATCAGCCATTGAAAACGCAATGAAAGTTTCAATAAAAGGACATGAAAAAGCAGTTGAAGTTCTAAAAGCGAAAGATGCTTTGGGTGATGTTTCAGAAGAAATTACTTTACCAGTTCAGATTCCACAAGAAGTAAGAGAGAGAGTTGAAATGAGAGTTCAGCAGGAATTAGAAATAGAGAAAGCGCTTGAGAGCATTGACACGTCTAAATCACTTAAAGAAATCTGCACAGAACAGGGAGGAACACCAGAGATGTGTGAGCAATTTCCTCTTGAGAAGTTTGAATCATTTAAACAAATTGAAACCTGGTGTATAGAACAGGGAGCACCATCAGAGATATGTACAACGCTTGAAGATAAGTGTAGAGAATTTGGAGTGACCACACCAAATGAATGTTTTATTCTTCTTTCAGTTTCTACAATAAAAACTTATCAATCTGTTGAACTAAAGAGTGTCCCTCTACCTTCTTTGTCAGAAGAGGAAATGGAAGAGAGAAGAAGAATGGAAGAGGAAAATAGAACATTAAAGTTGCAGACACCTCAAGAAACTATAGAGATATCTATAGAAGGGTTAAAAGAAGGAGTTATAGAGATGCCTGTTGGGGAAGAAGGAAGATTTATAGAGATACATAGGGTAGAACCAGAAGGAAAAGAATAAACTTTGTTTTTTTTGATAGAATAAAAACATGAAGAAAGAAAGATTTAAATTAATTCCAACTTCCCATTTGATTTTAATAAAAAATGATAAGATTTTACTTCTTAGGCGCTTTAACACAGGGTATGAAGATGGGAATTATGGTCTTATTGCTGGTCATTTAGATGGAAATGAAACATTTATCCAAGCTATGATAAGGGAAGCAAAGGAAGAGGGTGGCATTAATATAAAGCCAGAAGACTTAGAAGTAATTCATGTAATACACAGAAAAGAACTGGATGAAGAAAGAATTGATTTTTTCATAATCGCAAAAAGATGGGAAAATAAACCTAAAATTATGGAACCCCACAAATGTGATGATTTAAGCTGGTTTGAGCTTAATAATCTTCCAGAGAACACAATTCCATATATAAAACAGGCAATTGATAATATTAAAGATAAAATATTTTACAGTGAGCTGGGTTTTTTAAATTAAAAAAAACTTACAAGTTTTTGGTATTGATTTTTTAAAATGTTTTTGGTAAAAGAGAGTATATATAAAATAATTTAACAATCACATGGGACAAAATAAAAGACAAAGAAGAAAAAATAGATTAAAAAAGAGAAAGTACAAGAACATCATTAAAAGAAAAAAATAAAAAAACCGTCAACTAATGGCGGTTTTTTTTATTAAAATAATAACTAAAAATTTATTTGTGTATAGAAAAAATAGATAGATTTGTTATACTTATTCAAAACAAATAAAAATAATTATGAAGAAAAACTTTTTAGTTAGCTTGATAATAATTGGGATTGTTTCAACAGTCATTTATTTTTTTATATTACCAATAGAAGTAATTAGTGTTACCCCTTCCCACAATGCTCAAGATGTTAATTTTAAGACTCCTTTGATAATAAAATTTGATAAGTCAGTTAGTAGAAAATTATTAGATCATTTTATTATTCCTGAAGCTTATGGCGAATGGAATTTTAAAGACCCCTTAATAAAAAACCATTTTTTTAGAACCTTAGTTTTTACTCCAGCCATTGATTTTGAAGAAAATACTCAATATCAAGTTAAAATAGAAAACATTATTTCTCCTATAGGAATTGGTCTATCAAATAATTTCTCTTTTAGTTTTAAAACACAAGAAATTTCTTCTGAGAAAATTTCTCAAAATAATAATCAAGCAGAAAAATCTCTGGAGCCACAATTGGAAACCCCTCTATTAACTCAAATAGAACCTAAAATAACTTTGTTAGATATTGCCTTAGACTGGCAAGATGATTCATTATCTTGTGAAGCAGCTTCTTTGAAAATGGCTTTAGCTGGGAAAGGTATTTATATTTCAGAGGATGATATTATGGAGAAAATTGGTTATGATCAAACTTCACATCAAAAAGATGTTTGGGGGAATCCTTATAAAGCTTTTGTTGGTAATATTGACGGAAAAATGTGCAACACCGGATATGGAGTTCATTGGGGCCCAGTAGCTAATGCAGCAAATAATTGGCGGGAAGCTGAAGCTTTTTCTAATTGGGATTTGAAAAATATAATAAAAGAGATTGAATTAGGCAATTCTGTTATTGTTTGGGGTACTCTTCCAGTTAAAACACTACACGATTGTTCTTGGTATACTCCAGAAGGAAAATATATTAAAACTTTTCAAGAAACTCACGTAAGATTAGTGGTTGGTTTTATTGGAGAAAGTCAAAATCCTTCAAAAATTATACTCAATGATCCTTTAGCGGGTAGACTTTATTGGTCTACTAATTATTTTTTAACAAACTGGAAAGTTTTTGATAATAGTGGAGTAACTATAAGATGAAGGTAAAATCAAAAATTGATAAATTTTTAGAAATAATAACCAGTTTAGTTTTAATTAGTTTAATTTTTGGAGGAATATATATATATTATTATTGGTCTATAGAAAATGAATTTAATAGAAATATAGAAATTGATGAAATTAGTTTGGTTAAGGAAAAGGATGTTATTGAAAAACCACTAATTGAAGAAAAGCTATTATTTCCTGAAGAGATAAATTTAGAAATTCCTTTTATTTCTCAAGCTCCATTTGGTGATTGGAGTTACCCTTTTAATCATACTTGTGAAGAGGCTGCAGTTTTAATGGCTCATTATTATCTTGAAGGAAAAACCGTTATTGACCCAGCTTTAGCAAAGAAAGAACTTTTAGATCTCGTTGAATATGAAAAGAAAAACTATGGTTTTCATGAAGACAGCTCAGCTGAACAGACTGCTCAGCTGATTAGAGATTATTATAATTATAAAGCAGAAATATTATATAATATTTCTTTAGAAGATATAAAAAAAGAATTAGTGCAGGGAAATCCAGTTATTGTTCCTACTGCTGGTAGATTGTTGGGTAATCTTTATTTCACACCTCCAGGTCCAATTTATCATATGTTAGTCCTTAAGGGTTATAATTTGAGTGGATTTATTGCAAATGATCCTGGAACAAAAAGAGGAGCTGATTATTTTTATCCATATCAAATTTTAATGAAATCAATTCATGATTGGAATAATGGTGATGTAGAAAATGGAAAAGTTGTTATAATTTCTATCCAGAAATAAATTTTTAGAATAAATATCTTAATTATTAGGAAAGATTAAAAAATCGCCAAAAGGGCTCGCCCATAGGGGGCTATGCCCGAGGGTGGTTTTTTGATAGAATCAATACAGTGGACATGAAGAAAAGTAAAACAATAAAAGTTAAAATTAAATAAATAAAAATTATAATTAATTTTATGAAAATAAAAAAACTTACACTTCTTATATTGCCTGAAAAATTAGGTATATGTCATTTAGACGAAAAAAGTTCTATTCCTTTGTGGGCAATAGAGAATAATAAATTCTCTTCTATTGCTAAAACAAGAAATGAACTTTCTATTATTTGTTCACAAGATAAAATTCCAGGTGGTATCTTAGTAGAAAAGGACTGGCGCGCATTTAAGGTTCAAGGACCGCTGGGGTTTGTTTTAACTGGTATTGTTGCTTCTTTATCAAAACCATTAGCTGAAGCTAAAATCAGTATTTTTTATATATCAACCTATGAGACAGATTATCTTTTAGTAAAAGAAGAGAATTTAGAGAAAGCTATAAAAATATTAGGCGCTTTTTGTAATATTGAGAGATAGTTTGTCATTTGATATAATATAATAAAGGTCAAAATTTTAAATAACTTAAAAATAAAACAATGTTTGGATTAATTATTTTAGTAGCAGGTTTGACCCTTTTGCTTAAAAATATGGGTATGATTTCTGCAGAGATTTGGGGCATTCTTTGGCCAGTTCTCATTATGGTTGTTGGTTTAAAGTGTATGATGAAGAAAGGGTGCTGTCATAAAAAGATGAATAAGGAATAAATTTTTAACTATCAAAAAATCGCCAAACAGGTCTCGCCCATAGGGCTATGACCGAGGGCGGTTTTTTGATTTAATTCAATACAAAATAGGTTCTAATAACGTTGCACCAGGAGAGCTAAGATGTGGAGATTAAATTGAAATATGGGAGTTAAGTTATGGATATACAGCTCGAGAGTTTTTCTCGGGTTTTTGTTTTTCTTGAAATCTTATAATAAACCCAAATATTTAGCATCAGTGACATTTTATTCTTGACAAAATTTTTTAAAGGATTATAGTTTAAATAGTTCTTTTTTCACAATTCTTTATTGCTCTTTAATACTTTTAATAAAAAGGGCGATCATTAACAAATAAACTCATCTACTAAGGCAAACTAACTAAATATCTTTTGAATTTGCTTGTTTTCAATGTTGTTGAGTTTTTTTTATTTAATTATTATTTCTATATTTTTTATAATAATTATTGAAATGTCCTATCAATGTCCTAGTAATGTCCTAGTAATGTCCTATTATGGTTATTAGAATAATTCAGTTATTATTAAGTGAACGCTAAAACTATGAACATTTTTTCTATTCACACTCTTAATTTAAAATTCTTAGATTATTCCAAAAAAGCTTTGATTTTAATGTCCGCTGTAATTTTAGCGGGTGCTTTTACGTTTTCAGGACTTATCTCAAAATCGCCGGTATTAGCATGTTTTGATAAACATTATTGTGGTGATAGCAACTTAGATCATAATGAAGAATGTGATGACGGAAACATAGTTGATGGTGATGGATGTTCTTCTACTTGTACAACTGAAGTTCCTGAACCTTATTGTGGTGATGGAAACTTAGATCAAGGTGAAGAGTGTGATGATGGGAATAATGAAGATGGAGATGGATGTTCTTCTACCTGTACAATAGAAGAATTTTGTGAGTCTTATTTAAAAATTGATATAAGTTATTTTGCTAATTATAATCCTCCTGAAGCTACCGAGAATTTAGCTGACATGAGTGATTATGTTTATGTTGGAAGTAACACCGATCCTTTTGGTCAAACTACTGTCATTATTCCTTTAACCACAAACAACAGAACAGTGGCAATCGTTGATCCTTCGGGAATTTCTACACAAGACGACATTCCTGGTTTACATGTTAAAAGAGGAGAGGACACTAATGGTCTTTTTGTAGAAATTAGTACTTATGGTTTTAATTATTCAAAAACCAGAGAATCAATTAAAGCCGCTATCGAGTTTATAGATGCTTTAACATCTCAGATTCAAAATGGTCCCGGTGGTGGTTATGAATCTCCTTCTAGTGACCAATGTGGTATTACAGAGGGAGATCCTAAAAATGATCAACCAGGGAACGATGAATACGAAATAACAGTAGGTGAAAATACAGGTACTCTTTGTAGTATAACCAATGTTCACCGTGACCGAATTAGAATTTATTATCAACCCGCTGAAGAATGTGGAATAGAATGTGGTAATAGCATCTTAGATCAAGGTGAAGAATGTGATGATGGGAATAATGAAGATGGAGACGGATGTTCTTCTACCTGTACAATTGAAGTTCCTGAACCTTATTGTGGTGATGGAAACTTAGATCAAGGTGAAGAATGTGATGATGGAAATATAGTTAATGGAGATGGATGTTCTTCTACTTGTACAACTGAAGTTCCTGAACCTTATTGTAGTGATAATAATTTAGATCCAGGTGAACAATGTGATGACGGAAACATAGTTGATGGTGATGGATGTTCTTCTACTTGTACCATAGAAGAAATTTGTGAATCTCATTTAGAAATTAATATAGATTATTTTGCTAATTATGATCCTCCAGAAGCTACTAGCAAGTTATCTGACATGAGCGATTATGTTTATGTTGGAAGCGACATTAGTCCTTTCGGTCAAACTACTGTCACTATTCCTTTGACTACAGCGAATAGGACAGTGACAATTATTGATCCTTCAGGAAGCTCTATGCAAGACGATGTTCCTGGTTTACATATTAAAAGAGGAGAGGATACTGGTGGCTCTTTTGTAGAAATTAGTGCTTATGGTTTTAATTATTCAAATTCTAGAGAATCAATTAAAGGTACTATTGAATTTATAAATGCCTTAACATCTCAAGTTGAAAACGGTTCTGGCGGTGGTTATGAATCTCCTTTTGGTAATCAATGCGGTATTACAGAGGGAGATCCTAAAAATGATCAGCCAGGTAATGATGAATACGAAATAATAGTAGATGGATATGCGGGTATTTTTTGTAGTATAACTAATGTTCATCGTGATCGAGTTAAAATTTATTATCAATCCGCCGAAGAATGTGGAGTAGAGTGTGGTGACAGCAACTTAGATCAAGGTGAAGAGTGTGATGACGGAAATACAACTAGCGGAGATGGATGTTCTGCTACTTGTACCATTGAAACTCCAGAACCTTTATGTGGTGACAATAATGTAGATCCAGGAGAACAATGTGATGACGGAAATACAACTAGCGGAGATGGATGTTCTGCTACTTGTACCATTGAAACTCCGGAACCTTTATGTGGTGACAATAATGTAGATCCAGGCGAACAATGTGATGACGGAAATACAACTAGCGGAGATGGATGTTCTGCTACTTGTACCATTGAAGGAGGTCCCCAACCTTATTGTGGTGACAGCATCTTAGATCAAGGTGAAGAATGTGATGATGGGAATAATGAAGATGGAGACGGATGTTCTACTAATTGTGTCATCGAAGTTCCTGAACCTTTCTGTGGCGACGGAAACGTAGACCCAGAAGAAGAATGTGATGGTGATATTGGTTTACCAAATGGTTATGTTTGTACAGAGAGTTGTACTTTAGTATGTGATGCAGATTTAGACGTTATGATGGTTATAGATGCGTCTGGTAGTATGGGAACTGAAAATCCAACTAGATTATTTCAAGCTCAAGCGGCAGCTAATAGTTTTATTGATAACTTAAGAGATAGTGATCAATCGGGATTAGTTTCATTTAGCTGGACAGCTAACTTAGACAAAGCTCTTTCAAACGGACATGCATTTACTCAATCTATTATTGATAGTTTAACTGCCTCAGGTGCTACTAATATTGGTGAGGCGATAGATACAGCTAATAACGAATTGATATCTCTTAACGCTAACCCTCAGGCTATTAAAATTGAGATACTTTTGACTGATGGTAGAGCTAATCAACCTAATGGTGATGGGAGTAATGAGAATTCAGCTGATGTAGCTTTGGCTTTAGCTAAATCTTTAGAAGCAGCTGATAACAATATTATAATTTTTACTATTGGATTAGGTAATGATATCAACACTAGTATGCTTCAAGGTATTGCGGACAATACAGGTGGTCAGTATTATTTTGCTCCTACCAGTAATGATTTAGATGAAATATTTAATCAGATAGCGTTTAGAGCATGTGAATATAGTTCAATCTCTGGATGTAAATATCGTGATTTAGATAATGATATTAATACTACAGATGATAGAGAACCAGTTTCCAGATGGGAAATAATTCTTAATTCTGCTGTTAACTTAACTCAATTTACTGATCAGCAAGGTTGTTTCTCTTTTAGTGGTCTTAATAGTGGAACATATTCTTTATATGAATCTGTTACCCAATTTTTACCATATACTCAACTTTCACCTATAAATCCAACTAATTACGAAATTGTTTTAGGTCATGGAGAAAATGCTAATGATTTTGATTTTGTTAATTATATGCCAGAGTGTGGTAATAATATTTTAGATGATGGTGAACAATGTGATGATGGGAATAATGAAGATGGAGACGGATGTTCTTCTACCTGTACAATTGAAGTTCCTGAACTTTATTGTGGTGATGGAAACCTAGATCAAGGTGAAGAATGTGATGATGGGAATATAGTTAATGGAGATGGATGTAGTTCTGTCTGCCTTTTTGAAAGAAGGCCAGGACCTTCATTTTACTGTGGTGATGGATATCTACAGGGTAATGAGGAGTGTGATGATGGAAATAGTAAGAGTGGTGATGGGTGTTCATTTAATTGTAAACTTGAACAAGGGCCCAATCCTTACTGTGGCGACGGCAATTTAGATCCTGGTGAAGAGTGCGATGGTGATATTGGTTTACTAATCGGATATACGTGTGCACAAAACTGTATTTTAGAAAAAAACGTATGCAACATGGATTTGGATGTTGTAATGGTTATAGATGTATCTGGCAGTATGGGACATGAAAGTCCAACGAGACTATTTCAAGCTCAAGCGGCAGCCAATAATTTTATTGATAATTTACGAGACAATGATCAATCAGGATTAGCTTCATTTAGCTGGACAGCTAATTTAGATAAAGCTCTTTCAAATGAACACACTCTTACTCAATCTATTATTAATAGTTTAATTGCGGAAGGAGCTACTAATATTGGTGATGCTATAGATACAGCCAACAATGAATTGGTATCGCCTAATACTAATCCCCAGGCGGTCAAAATTGAAATACTTCTAACTGATGGTCGAGCCAACCAACCTAATGGTAATGGTAATAATGAAAATTCAGCTGATGTGGCTTTAGCTTTAGCTAAATCTTTAGAAGCAGCTGAAAAAAACATCATAATTTTTACCATTGGATTAGGTAATGATATTAACGTTACCATGCTTCAAAACATTGCTGATAATACAGGTGGTGAGTATTATTTTGCCCCTACCAGTAATGATTTAGATGAAATATTTAATCAAATAGCATTTGAGACTTGCCAATATAGCCCTATTTCTTATGATAAACTTCCGATTAGAATATTTAATCAAAAAACAGAATCTATTTCAGATTCTATTGTTACTGTTTCTTGGCTTACTAATATTCCAGCCACTAGTAGAGTAGTTTATGGTGAACAACCAGTATTAAGTCCTGGTTCTCCACCTAATTATGGTTATACCCACTCTACTCTCGAAATAAACTCAATCGATAAGGTTATTTTTCATACCGTGACAATAAGCGATTTAGTTCTCGGTAATACTTATTATTGGAGAGCTATTTCTCATGCTTCTTTGCCAGAGATTATAGGTGATGAATTGATGTTTATTACCAGAGAAATACCACGTGAACCCGAATGTGGAAATGGCATCTTAGATGTTAATGAACAATGTGATGATGCTAATACTATTAGCGGAGATGGCTGTAGTTCAATATGTATAATAGAAGAACAACCCCTTCTTTCGCCTCCTGATGAACCTGAATGTGGTGATGGAAACTTAGATCAAGGTGAAGAATGTGATGATGGAAATATAATTGATAGAGATGGATGTAGTGCAATCTGCGAAAAAGAAGAATTTGTCCAAAGACCTTCTTATTTCGATCTTTTCATGGCTAACTTATCTGTTCTATCTGCTAATTTATTTACAAGTACTGGAGATACCTGTACGCCACCTTCAGAGAATCTTTATTCCTGCTTACAATGGTGGTTAATTCTAATTTTAGCTTTTTATCCTTTGTATAAACTTTTTATTGCTTGGCAAGAAAAAAAGGCGAATACTTGGACTTCATTATCCATAAAAACCAAAAATACAATAGAGATTATATCCTGGCTTGTTTTGTTCTTAGTTTTATTAACTTTAGCCATTTACTTTTTCTTTATTCCTTATTGTTGTATAGGGTGGTGGATAATTTTAATCTTAATCTTAATAACCTTTATTTTGTGGTATATTTTTTCGCAAAGAAAGAGATAGCAAGAAGTTTTCTTATCTTGATTTAAAAAATCGCCATTCAGGCGGTTTTTTGATATAATCAAAAAATAAAGGTCTTTTAATTATTAATAAATTTAATATTAGAAAATGAATACATATTTTAATACTAGTTTTATAAGAAGAACTGATTCCGTAAGCAGTACTAATTCAGTTCAGGTTTTTATTAGGTTATTTGTCTGGTTAATTTCTTTTGTAATTTTAGGGATTGTTTCAATAATGATTAGAAGAGAATCGATTCAGGGGATAGAGAGTTTTCAATCATTAGGACTCTTTTCTCTTCTGTTTAATGCTTGGTTAGCCAGTGTTATATCGGGCATGTTTTATATTCTTCCTGAATGGCAAAATATGGTTCTTTTAAGATTAGGAAAGTTTGATTGTGTGAGAAAAGCAGGATTCTTTATAATTCCACCTTTTATCTATTCAGTAGCATCTATTGTTGATATCAGGATTGAAACTCACCAGGTCGAAGCAACTAATACCCTTACTAAAGATAATGTTCCAACCAAAGTAACAGCAGCTGTTGAATTTAGAGTAGAAGATCCAAGAAAAGCTGTGATTGATGTTCAAAACTATAAACAATCAGTTATTTGGTTAGCTACAGAAGCTTTAAAGAATACAATCGGAAGTATGACCTTAAAAGATCTTCTTAGCGAACGAGAACAAATCGCTATTTCTTTGAAACAACATATTGATAAAGGAGCAATTGTTTATGGAATAGATGTTAGGGCAGTGAGAATTACTGATATTGATACGCCTAAATCACTTGTTGAAGAATTGGCTGTTATAGCCAGAGCCAGAAGGGGAGCTGAAGCTAAGCAAATACAAGCTAATGCTGAAGTTCAGGTGGCTTATAAGATTTCTGAGGCAAGCGAGATTCTAAAGAGAAGCCCAGGGGGCATGAGATTGAGAGAACTTCAGGTTCTAAATGAGATGAGTAAAGAAGAAAGTTCAATGGTTATTGTGTATCCTTATGGTGATAGGGTGGGTCAAGAAATAGCTAGCGCATCAGCTGGAATGAAAAAAAATCATGTCAAGAAAAAAGAAAATATAGTATCACCATAAAGGCGGTTTTTTGGTAGAATATAATATATAGTATAGTAAAAACAGTCGATAACTAAAGATTTAAAAACATATAAAAATATGAAGGGATACGTAGTTAATATTGAAAAAGCAACAGAAGAGAATAGCAACTTCCGTAAAGTTTTATACACTGCTAAAAATAGTCAATTAGTGGTGATGAGTTTAAAACCCAATGAAGACATAGGTGAGGAAGTTCATGATTTGGATCAGTTTATCAGGATTGAAGAAGGAGAAGGCAAAGCAATTTTAGACGGAGTAGAACATTTGATTAAGGATGGTTCGGCAGTAGTTATTCCAGCAGGCATGAATCACAATATTCTTAATACCTCAAATGAGGAAATGAAACTTTATAGTGTTTATTCTCCGCCAGAGCACAAAGATAAAGTAGTTCATTCAACTAAGGCTGAAGCAGAAGCTGACGATGAACATTTTGATGGTACTACTACCGAGTAAAAAATTAAAAAATCGCCAAGAAGGCGGTTTTTTGATAGAATAAATACATATGGAGAAAAGTAAAACAATAATTTTAGGAATAATTATACTGTCTTTTATTACTGGGGCTTATTTTTATGGTCAAATGCCGGACAGGATGGCTTCACATTGGAATATTCGGGGTGAGGTTGATGACTATATCTCAAAGTTTTGGGGCTTGTTTTTAATGCCAATTATTTCTATTGGATTATTGTTTCTTTTTATTTTGATTCCTAAAGTAGATCCCTTAAAAGAAAATATTGAGAAATTTAAAAAATACTTTGATGATTTTATGGTATTAATGATAGTATTTTTGTTTTATATTTATCTTTTAACAATAGCTTGGAATACTGGTCTGAGATTTGATATGGGTCAGGCAATTATACCTGCCATTGGATTACTTTTTTATTATATTGGAACTTTATTCGTAAACACTAAAAGAAATTGGTTTATTGGTATTAGAACTCCTTGGACTTTAAGTAACGACAAAGTATGGCAAGAAACTCATAGGGTTGGTGGAAAATTATTTAAATTAGCTGGCGTAATTGCTATTTTAGGATTGTTTTTCCCAAAGCAGTTATTATGGTTTGTTGTTGTTCCAGTGATTTTAGTTTCGGTTTTACCTTTTATTTATTCCTATTTTCTATATCAAAAAGAGTTAGAATAAAAAGAAAAAGATTTTTTTATAAAAGAAAAAATTTATAGGTATTGACAAAAAGATTGCCTTGGTATATGCTTTGAGCAATCATGTTTTAATAACATGGTCGTGCTCAAAAACTCTCTTTTAAGATGAGAAGAAGAGTAGGTCGCAAAAATAAGAAAGTATAAGATAAAATGAACAAAAAACTATACATAGGAGGTCTTTCTTACGAAACCAGTGAACAAGAACTTAAAGACTATTTTGCTCAAGCTGGAGCAGTAGATTCTGCCAATATTATTATAGACAGAATTTCTGGTCGTTCTAAGGGATTTGGTTTTGTAGAAATGTCTTCCGAAGAAGAAGCCAAAAAAGCAGTTGAAATGTTTAATGGCAAGGATTTTGGCGGAAGAAATCTTACGGTTGATGAAGCCAGACCAATGAAGAAAGATTTCTAAGACATCTTTCACCTTAAAGAGAGAAAGATTTTCAAAAGAAAAATTTCTAAGAGAGCTCTAATTAAGAGAGCTCTCTTTGTTTTATTTTTTCCTTGATGTTAAAATAAAAAACATGACAGCAAGGATTTTTCACTTACCGAGCTTCCGAAGGAAGCGAAGGTGAAGAAGAGGAAGAATTCTTCTTCGCCAATATTAAAATTTATTATTTTATGAAAAAAATTATTTCAATAATTATTATTTTATTGACTATTATTTTAAGCTTTTATTTATTAAACAAGATTCTTGAACAAAAAGAGGTGGAGCAAGCGGTTGAGGAAAATGAAGAGAAAGAAGTAGTAATTCAAGAAGAGTTAGTAATAGATATTTTAGAAGAGGGTACAGGACAAGAAGCTCAAAATGGCGATAGTTTAAAAGTGCATTATACTGGAACATTAGAAGATGGTACAAAGTTTGATTCAAGTTTAGACAAGGGAGAACCATTTGTTTTTACTTTAGGAGTAGAAGATGTGATTAAGGGTTGGGATTTAGGACTTTTAGGAGCTAAGGTTGGAGATAAAAGAAAATTGACTATTCCGGCAGATTTAGGTTATGGAGATTCTGGAGCAGCTGGTGGTAAGATTCCTCCTGGAGCTACTCTTATTTTTGAAATAGAGGTTTTGGAAATTAGTAAATAGATTGTATTGACTAAAATTAAAATTTCTGATAGTTTGGTTTTTTAGTTAAGAGGTGTGAATAATCTTTGACTACAAGCGCATTTCTGCTCATCGGCTGCGAGCTGGGGACAGAAAAAGAACTCCTTAAAGAGTTGAATAAGATAGGGGAGATCACAGAAGCACATATGATCTATGGAGCATATGACCTTATTGTTAAGGTTGAAGCTCAGACATTACCAGAACTAAAAGAGGTTATTGCTGAAAAAATTAGAAAACTGAACTCTATTCGATCAATTATTAACATGATAATTATTTAACAGGTATAACAAGACTATTCTTTGAAACCCCACCCTTTTCTTAATAAGTCCATCTTTGGACTTTTTTTTTGAATAAAAAAAGCTCATCAGTCTTTTGCTGTGAGCATTGGTAAGTTGGGAGAGAGATTATGAAAGCAACACCTGGACCATCTATGTTGTTGTTAACAGTAATGGTGCCTTTATGAGCTGTTACTATTTGCCTGCAGGAAATTAGTCCTTGTCCATGACCGTCTTCTTTTGTTGTATGTTGTGTCATAAAGATACTTTTTATCATTGATGCAGGAATACCTGGGCCCGTATCTGTAACCATGATAATGTTGTAACCTCCTTGTTTTATGGTTTTGATGAAAAGTTTACCACCATCTGGTGTCATGGCTTCAATCGCATTTTTAACTAGATTGTTGAGCACTCTTTTCATCTTGACAGAGTCAAAGAAAAATTGTTCGTGTTTGTTTTGAATTATTGTCTCTATGTTTTCTGGTACAATAGTTTTTTTCAATATTTCTTCAACAAACAAGCTGAACTGGATTTCTTTAGGACTTACAACGTTTAGCGGGTCTTCAAGTATTTCTATTGCTTGATTAACAGCATTCTGAATCATTTCAAGCATTGGGGTCGTTTTATCTGAATTAGTTTTGATCACAAAGGCTGCGCTCAGGATTGTTTGTAAGGGGGTGCGAAGGTCATGTCTTAGAGATTGCAATTCCTCACTCATCTTTTCTTTCTCCATTTTCTTTTCTGTTGTAAAGGTACTTGATTAACACGAAGATATTATATAATATATTTTCTTTTTTGTCAATGATTGCTTTGAGAGCATTTGTGTTATAATAATTTATTAGAAAGTGATAAAATAACAACATGGAGATTAAAAAAGAAAAAGTTTACGGATTTTTGGTAAGATTTGAACAGGATTTAAGAGAAGGTATAAGATATTTGAGTCATGATTTACAAAAAGAAGAAGCTAAAACTCTTTTTGATGCTGCTCGTTTAAGAGGTAGCGCAGAGTTTGAGGATGATGAAGATAGGGACTGGACTTTAACATACATTAGAGGAGATAATGTCTATATTTTAACTCTTCGTCAAAGAGAATAATAGTAATATTACGCTCAAGGAGCTAAAGCTCCGCTCAAAGAACTAAAGTTCTTTTCGACAGAGTTCTCTATATATATAAATAAAATAATAAATGTAAAACTCTGTGATAAATGAAGTTGGTTTATTTTTTATAATAGGAATTTTAACAATTGGTTTTTCTATTGTTTTGGGAGTAGAAACAAAAATTTTAGTTTTAGCTATTGGAATTATAATAGCTCTTTTTTATAGCTACATTGATTTAACCAAAACTGATTTATGATTTTGGGAACAGATAAATTATTGGAACTTATAAAGGAAAAAAAACTTATTCAGGGTTTAGACAAAGAAAATATTAATGTAGAGGGTTGTGGAATTGATTTAAGAATAGGTGAAATCTATCAAATGAAAAAAGGCAAAGGTTTTACTTATCAAGAAACCAGAGACACTCCCAAGTACGATTTAATTGCTAAGTTTGACAAAACTAAAAGTCAAAAAATTAAATTAGAACCAGAAAAATTTTATATTGCCAAAACAATAGAAATTATTAATGTTCCCAAAGATATTTTTGGGATTTTTATACCCCGTAGTACTTTTTTTGTCAGCGGGGTTTTAGTTTTAGGTTTTAGAGTAGATCCTGGTTATCAAGGAAATTTTAGATTTCATTTGTTTAATTTAGGAGGGAGTGAGTTTGAAATAGAAATGGGAGCTAGAATTGCTAATATGATTTTTCTTAAAGTAGAAGGAAAAACTAATCTATATCAAGGACAATGGCAGGGTGGTAGAGCTTTTATTGAGAAAGAGGAAGAACAAACTAAACAAGGATTTTAATATATGAATGAGAATCATTTTGATGTGATAGTTATTGGAGGTGGTCCGGCTGGAATGATGGCTGCAGGCAGAGCTGGAGAAATAGGGGCTAAAGTTGGGCTTTTAGAAAAAAATGAAAAATTAGGTAAAAAGCTTTTATTGACTGGAAAAGGAAGATGTAATATTACTCATGCAGAATTAAATATTAGAAAATTTGTAAAAGAATTTGGTAAAAAAGGAGATTTTTTATTTTCTCCTTTTTCTTTGTTTGGAGTAAAAGAGACCATTGAGTTTTTTGAGAAAAGGGGATTAAAGCTTAAAACAGAAAGGGGTCAGAGAATTTTTCCTAATAGTAATAAAGCCCAAGATGTTTTAAATGTTTTGATAAATTATTTAAAACAAAGCAATGTTAATTTAATGACTAATGCTAAGGTTATAAAGCTTCAAAAGAAAGATAATAAAATATTGAAAGTAATCTTAAAAAATAAAGAGATTATAGCTGATAAATATATTATAGCTACTGGTGGAAAGAGTTATCCTCAAACAGGTTCTACTGGCAATGGATTATTATGGGCGGAAAAATTAGGACACACTATTTCAGAATTAAGTCCTGCTTTAACTTCTTTGATTATCAAAGATAAATGGATAAAGCATGTCCAAGGTTTGAGTTTAAAGAATATTAGAATAACTGTTTTGCAAAGCAATAGGAAAAGAGAGACAAGATTAGGCGAAGCCCTGTTTACTCATTTTGGCTTATCGGGTCCGATTATTTTAGAAATGAGCAGTAAAATAGGGGATTTATTGAAAAAAGGTAAAGTGAAATTATCATTAGATTTAAAACCTGGTTTGGATTTTTCTAAATTAGACAATAGAATTCAAAGAGATTTTCAGAAATATAGTAATAAATTATTTAGAAACTCTTTAAACGATTTATTGCCTCAGAAAATGATTCCTCTCATAGTGAAATTATCTGAAATTAATCCTAATAAAAAAGTAAATGCTATTAATAAATCAGAAAGGCAAAAATTAGTGAAAATATTGAAAAATATTGAGATGGTAGTAGTAAAACTTTCTGGTTTTAAAAAAGCTATTGTTACTAAAGGTGGTATTTCTTTAAAAGAAATAGATTCTAAAACAATGAAATCTAAATTAATTGATAATTTATTTTTTGCAGGAGAAATTCTTGATTTAAATGGTCCTAGTGGGGGATATAATCTTCAGGTTTGTTGGACTACTGGATATTTAGCTGGACAGAATAGCGCATGATTTGACAACATTAATTTTTAAAGATATATTAAAGCCGACGATTATAGTCGGTTTTTATGAAATTCTCAACTAAATCTCAATATGGATTAAGAGCCATGGTTTATTTAGCCAAAGTCTTTGGCGATAATCAACCACATTCTATTAGGAAAATTTCTGAAAAAGAAAATATTTCTTTTGATTATTTGGAAAAAATTATTTCAAAATTAGAAAAAGAAAATCTTGTTAAATCTAAAAAGGGGATTAAGGGAGGGTACTTATTAGCTAAAACTCCTTGCAAAATAAAGATTGGAAAAATAATTAGAACCTTAGAGGGAAAAACATCTTTAGTAAAATGTATTGGTCAAAAAGGAAAATATGTTTGTCCAATGGAGAAAAAATGTTTAACCAAAAGCTTTTGGAAAAAAATACAAAAATCTTTAAATTCTGCTTTAGATTCAATGACTTTAGCAGATTTAATTAAATAATAATATGAGAAAAAAAACAAAAAAAATCTATTTAGATTATGCAGCCACTACGCCAGTTGATCCTCAGGTAATAAAAGCAATGAAACCTTACTTTTCAGAAGAGTTTGGAAATACGATGTCTTTGCATAGTTTTGGTCAGAGAGCTAAACAAGCTTTAGAAGATAGTAGGGAAATAGTATCTGACTTAATGGGAGCTAAACCAAACGAGATAATTTTTACTAGTTCAGCTACCGAAAGCAATAATTTAGCTATAAAAGGAATTGCTTTTGCTAATCGAAACAAGGGGTATCATATTATAATTTCCTCAATTGAACATCCATGTATTATTGAATCTTCTAAATGGTTAGAGAAACAAGGTTTTAAGATTACCAAATTAAAAGTTGATAAATATGGGCTGATTAACCCAGACCAAGTTAGAAAAGCAATTAAAAAAGATACGATTTTGGTTTCTATTATGCATGCTAATAATGAAATAGGAACTATTGAGCCAATTAAAGAAATTGGAAAAATTTGTAAGAAAAAAGGAGTATATTTTCATAGTGATGCTGTCCAAAGTTTTGGAAAAATACCTATTGATGTTAATAAAATGAATATAGATTTAATGACAGTTAGTTCTCATAAAATGTATGGGCCAAAAGGAGTAGCAGCTTTGTTTGTCAGAGAAGGAACTAAAATTGAACCGATTATCCATGGAGGGGGGCATGAAGCTGGTTTGCGTTCTTCTACAATTAATACGGTAGCAATCGTTGGTTTTGCCGAGGCGTGTAAGATTTATAAAAGACAAATGGAAAAAGAAAACAAAAAATTGACAAAATTAAGAGATAAATTAATTAAAGGAGTACTTCAAAAAATTGAACTTTCTTATTTAAATGGCCATCCTAAAAAGAGATTGTCTAATAATATCAACTTTTCATTTTCTTTTATTGAAGGAGAATCTCTTGTTATTCAACTTGACCTTTTAGGAATTGCTACTTCCACTGGCTCTGCCTGTTCTTCTGAAAAACTAGAACCAAGCCATGTGTTTTTGGCAATTGGACTAAATCCTCAAGAAGCTCATGGTTCTTTAAGATTGACTTTAGGAAGATGGACTACTGAGAAAGAAATAAACTATACTTTAAAAGCTTTAGTTCAAGTAATAAAGAAATTAAGAAAAATCTCACCTTTTAAAAAATAACTATGGCACTTTACTCAAAAGAAATCATAAAACATTTTAAAAAACCAAAGAATGTGGGGAAGATTAAAAATATTGATGGAGTGGGCGAGGCAGGAAATTTAATTTGTGGCGATGTAATGAAGCTTTATTTAAAGATTGGAAAGAATAGAAAAGGAGAAAAAATTATTAAGGATATTAAATTTGAGACATTGGGTTGTATTGTTGCTATAGCCAATACCAGTCTGCTTACTACTTTAGTGAAGGGTAAAAAAATAAAAGAGGTCTTAAAAATTAAAAAAAACTATTTAATAAAAAAGTTAGGACAACCCCTTCCACCAATTAAAATTCATTGTTCGGTTTTGGCTATTGATGCTCTTCGAGAAGCAATTTATGATTATTATTCAAAAAATAAAATAGAAATTTCTGAAGAATTAGAAAAATACCATCAAAATGTAATAAAAACTAACGAAAAGATAGAAAGGAAATATAAACAATTCAAAAAATTTGAAAAAGAAATTTTGGAAAAATAAAATATGAACAAAAAAGTTATTATAGCTATGTCAGGAGGAGTGGATTCTTCGGTTGCTGCAGCTCTTTTAAAAAGGGCTGGTTTTAATGTAATTGGGGTTTTTATGAAGTTTTGGGTAGTGCCTGAAAAGGATGGAATAGTCGGGGCTCGGAATAGATGTTGTTCTCCAGAAGCGGAAAAAAGGGCAAGGAAAGTAGCAAAAATTCTCAAAATTCCTTTTTACGTTTTTAACTTTGAAAAACAATTTAAAGAAAAAATTGTTGATTATTTTTTAGCTGAATATAAAAAAGGAATAACCCCAAACCCTTGTGTAGTTTGCAACAAAGAAATAAAGTTTGGACTTTTGTTAAAAAAAGCACTGACCTTAGATACTGATTATGTGGCCACTGGTCATTATTCTCGCCTTAGAAAAGAAAAAGATGAAATTCATTTACTCAAAGGAAAAGACAAAAAAAAAGATCAAAGTTATTTTTTGTGGCAACTTGACCAAAAACAACTAAAGCGAATTTTATTTCCGGTGGGAGATTATACAAAAGATGAAGTTAAGAAATTAGCAAAAAAATTTCAATTACCAGTTTTGAAAATTCCAGAATCAATGGAAATTTGTTTTATTGAGAATACAATTAATGATTTTCTTTTTCGTTATTTAAAAACAAAACCCGGAAAAATTATAGATGCTGAGGGAAAATTAATAGGAGAACACAAAGGTCTTCATTTTTACACAATTGGCCAAAGAAAGGGAATAAAACTTGTTGGAGGACCTTTTTATGTTTTTGACAAAGATTTAAAGAAAAATCTTTTAATGGTTACTAAAAACGAAAAGGATTTAGATAAAAAAGAATTACGAGCTAAAAATGTTAATTGGATTTCTGGTAAAGTTCCAAAACTTCCCTTAAAAATAAAAGCAAAAATCCGTTATGGTCATGAATTAGCTTCGGCGGTTATTACCCATAGTTTAAAATCTAAAGTTTATAATTTAAAGTTTAATAATTTCCAACGAGCAATTACTCCTGGTCAATCAGTAGTTTTTGTTAAAGGTCAAGAACTTTTAGGTGGAGGAATTATTTGTTAAAAATATGAAAATTTTACCCAAAAAAGGAATACTTATAGCTTTTGGAGAGCTTTTTTTGAAGTCAAAAGGAGTAAGTAAAATTTTTAAAAGGAAATTAATTCAAAACCTTTCTTTTTTCTTTAGGAAAAAAGGTTTGAGTTTTAATATCCATTTATTTAGAGAAAGAATTTTTATTGAAACCTTAGAAATTAGAAAAGCCCAAATTATTATAAAAAAGGTTTTTGGAATTGCTTGGTCAGCTGACTGTTTATTTTTCCCAAAAACTAATTTAAAAGAGTTTTCCGGCTTTGTGAGGAAAAATTATCCAAAATGGATTAAAAAGAATCAAACCTTTGCTATTAGATTAAAAAAAGGAGCAGAAATAAAAGAAAGTAGAGAAAAAATTATTAATGAAATTGCTAAACATATTAAAAGAAAGGTAGATCTTTCAAGACCAAAGAAAGAAATTTTTGTTGAAGTTAGAAAGTATGGATGGTTTTTGTATTTTAAAAAGAAAAAAGGAGCAGGAGGATTACCGGTAGGAACTGGAGGAAGAGTATTATCTTTGATTTCAGGAGGAATTGATTCTCCAGTAGCTATTTATTTAATTTCAAAAAGGGGAGTAAAAAATATTTGGTTACACTTTCATAGTTTTCCCTTAGTTTCTAAAGCGAGTATTGAAAAAGTAAAAGAATTAGCAAAAAAATTTTTAAATTATCAACCTCATCTCAAAATCTATTTTATTCCATTTCATAAAGTTCAGATGGAGATTAAAGCAAACAGCCAGCCAAAATATAGAATTTTACTTTATCGAAGAATAATGCTAAAAATAGCTCAAATTATTGCTGAAAAAGAAAATTGCCAAGCTTTAATTACTGGAGAAAGTTTAGGTCAGGTAAGTTCTCAAACCTTACCTAATATTGAGATTATTGAAGAAGGGATAAAAATTCCTATTTTCCGACCTTTAATTAGTCAAGATAAAGAAGAGATAATTAATTTGGCAAAAAAGATAAAAACCTTTCAAATTTCAATAAAACCTCAGGAAGATTGTTGTACTTTATTTGTTCCAAAGCATGCTACTGCAAAAGGCAAAATGAAAGAAATCCAAAAAATAGAAAAAGAATTAGATATTAAAAAAATAATTCAAGAAACAATTAAAGAAACTGAAATCGAAAAATATTAAGTAATGAAAACTTTAAGAATAGTCTTGCTTTTAAGAGGAAAATGTGTTAAAATAATATAATTATGAGAATGAGAAAAATTATTTTTAGCATTATTGTTTTAATTTTACTGTTGACCAGTTTTGATTTTGCTTTGGCTCAACCCATTAAGGCTGAGATTACATTTTTTTACAGTGAAACTTGTGCTTATTGTATAAAAGAGAAAAAATTTCTAAATCAATTGGAAAAAAAATATAATGATTTAGTAATTCATAAATATAATATTGCTGACAAAGAAAATGTTGAATTACTAAAAGATTTATACGAACAATATCAGGTTCCTGAAGAAGAATGGGGAATGATTCCAGTCACTTTTCTTAAGGATAAATATTTAATAGGTTATAGAGGAGATGAAACTACAGGAAAAGAGATTGAAAATTGCATAAAAGAATGTTTGGTTGAAACAGAAAAAAGTGAGACAGATTTGATGGAAGCTTCTTTAAGGCAAATCACTCTTCCAATTTTAGGCGAGATTGAAATTTCTAGTCTTTCACCTATACTTTTGTCAGTAGCTTTTGGAGTTTTAGATGGATTTAATGCCTGCGCCATGATAGCTTTGGGCTTTTTATTAAGCGTATTAATAGCTTCTTCTGGTACAAGAAAAAGACTTATTTTAATAGGAGGAACTTTTATCTTAGTTTCAGGCATAGTTTATTTTTTGTTTATTGCAACTTGGCTTAATCTATTTTTAGTAACCTTTAATATTAAGTTAATTACTAATATAGTTGCAGTAATAATTATTTTATCTGCTATTTTTATACTTAGAGATTATTTTACAGATGTAATTTGTAAGTTGTGTGAGGTTGATCCTGCTAAACAAAACATTTTTACTAAAATTCAGCAAAAGCTTTTTGCCAAAATGCAGCAATTTTCCTCAGCCGATATGCCTTTGCCAATAGCTTTATTGGGAATTGCTGTGGTAGCAGCTGGAGTTAATATGGTGGAGCTGGCTTGTTCTTTTGGATTACCCTTGGCTTTTACCAGGATTCTGACCAGCTGGAATTTACCTAAGGCCTCTTATTATTTCTATCTTTTGATTTATATTATATTTTATATGATAGATGACTTTGTTATTTTCTTAATTGCAGTATATACTTTAAAAATGACTCAAGCGTCTCAGAAATACCTAAAGTTAGTCACTTTAATTTCTGGGATAGTGCTTTTAATCTTAGGATTAATAATGTTAATTAGTCCTGAAATATTAATATTTAGTTAAATATATGGAAGATTTAAAAAACAAAGTAGTTGTTATTACTGGCGCTAGAAGAGGAATGGGTAAGGCAGACGCTTTACTTTTTGCTCAAAAAGGCGCTAAAGTTGTTGTTTCTGATATTTCTCAAGAAGATTGTCAAAAAGTAGTTGATGAGATTGAGAAAAAAGGAGGACAAGCAATCGCTGTTAAGTGTGATGTTTCTAAAAAAGAAGAGGTAGATAATTTATTCAAGAAAACGATTGAAAAGTTTGGCAGAGTTGATGTTTTAGTTAATAATGCTGGAATTTGCGAGTTCAAACCCTTTATTGATTTGACTGAGGAAGAGTGGGATAGAACATTAGATATCAATCTTAAAGGATATTTCCTTTGTGCCCAAGCTGCGGCTAAAGAAATGGCCAAGCAAAAATCTGGGGTAATTGTTAATATTGCTTCAGTAGCTATGGGACAAGTTGGAGTTGGTTTTCTAAACATTGTTCATTATTGTGCTTCAAAAGGCGGTATTGCAGCAATGACCGAAGCTTTGGCTCTAGAATTAGCTCCTTATAATATTAGGGTTAATGCAATTGCTCCGGGAATGATAGAAACCCCAATGCTTGATGCAATTAAACAAGACCCTAAATCAATGGAGGGAATATTAGCCAGGGTTCCTCTTGGCCGAATGGGAAAGCCAGAAGAAATAGCTGATTTGGTTGTATTTTTGGCTTCAGATAAAAGTTCTTATATTACTGGCTCAGTTATTGTTATTGATGGAGGTTGGTTAGCAGGGTAGATGAAAAAGGTAACGAAAAATACTACTTTAGCTAAGGTTTTAGAATATTCAGGGGCTGAGAAGATTTTAGCTAAACATAATGTTCCTTGTGTAACTTGTCCTTTTGTGAAAATGGAAATGGATAAATTGAAAATTGGCCAGATTTGTAAAATGTATAAAATTGACATTGATAAGTTATTGACGGAATTAAACACTTGACTTCACTTCTTGCTTAAACTAAGTTAAAGTAATCTAATCTAATCTAATCTAATATAATTCATTTTACCCAAAGGTCGGTTTTAAAAATTGATAAATTAATATTTTTATTATTATGGCAGAAAAAATTACAGGATATTGTGTAAGGTGCAAAAAGAAAAATACAGAAATGAAGAGTCCTAAATTGGTTAGCCTAAAAGCAAAAGGAGGAACAAGTAGAAAAGCTGTCACAGGAAATTGTGTTAACTGTGACACAAAGATGTTCAGGTTTGTGAAACAGGACTACAAGCTTTCTAAATAGTAATTAAAATTTACTATGAGTTCTATTTAAATAAAAATATTCTAGAATATTTTAGTTGAAAGCCACCTATGAGGTGGTTTTTGATTTTGAATATTTTAATAAAAAATAGGCGTCAGCTTTATAGCCGAACGCCATATTGGGAAAGAATGTCAGTGCTTTTTAGCACAATGGTATTTTGTAAATATTGAAAGATATTTCGTTATAGCTTCTATCCCAACGTATTTCGAGATAAGGTTCTCCTGACATGAAAAGACTTTCTGACTGAAGTGGTGCGTTTTTGCTACAGGGGAAAATTAGAATGCCGAAGGGGTAATTGTATTCATCGCTCTCATAACCCTTTCTTGCGAAGATTCTACTTCCTGTGGGCCATTCATGGGTAGGGATTTTTGATGAGCTTTGTTCTATCCACCTTTCGTCTTGTTCTATGTTTTCTAAAGAGAATTTAATGACTGCTGTGTATGGAAATTCTTTGAAGGTATATGTTATTTCTCCTCCAAGGATTTTACCGGCTTCCTGAAAGTCATTAGCTTGTACCACTATCAGGGGCAAAAGTCTTTTGTTTATTCTGCCTGTGAGAGGCTTTATTATTACAAAATTATATTTCAATTCTTTTCACTGATTTTATCTTAATACATTGTTATTTTTTTTCAACCCCCAGAAGTATTTCTGGGGAATTTTTGATATAGTTAAAAAATGCTGAAGATGAATAAAAAGCTCAAGATATATACTTTAATAGTTTTAACATATTTTAATATTTTGGCTTGGATTGTTGTTTTTGATTTAGTTCAAAATAATTTAAAAGTTATATTTTTTGACGTTGGGCAAGGAGATAGTATTTTTATTGAAACTCCTCAAAAACACCAGATTCTGATTGACGGAGGCCCATCCTCCGCAGTTTTAGAGAAGTTAGGAAATGAAATGCCTTTTTATGATAGAACAATAGATTTAATAATTTTAACTCATCCAGAGCATGATCATTTTGGAGGATTACTTGAGGTTTTAAAAAGATATAAAGTAGAAAATATTTTATGGACAGGAGTTTTAAGAGATACAGCTGAATTTGAAGAGTGGAAAAGATTATTGACTGAAGAAAAGAATGCAGTAATTAAAATTGCCCAAGCCGGCCAAAGAATCATTTTCTCTACAAGACCAGTTCTTGCAGTAATGGAGATTTTTAACCCCTTTGAGAATTTGGAAGGAAAAGAGGTTAAAAATACAAATAATAGTTCAATAATTAGCCAATTAGTTTTTGGAGAAAATAAATTTTTATTTGCTGGAGACGTTTATAAATCAGTTGAGAGAAAATTGATTAAACAAGATATTGATGTAGAATCTGATGTTTTAAAAGTAGGACATCATGGAAGTAAAACATCAACTTCAGAAGAATTTTTATTAAAAGTATTGCCAGAATTAGCCATTATCTCTGTTGGATCAGAAAATAGTTACGGACATCCAACTTCTGAAGTGCTTGAGATTTTGAAAAAATATGATATAAAAACTTTAAGAACTGACCAAATAGGGGATATCAAAATTATCTCTGATGGTCAAACAATTAAGGTAATTAATAATTAAAAAAAATGAAAGATATTCAATTTCCTGTTTTTAAAACTAAAATTAAAGGTTTAGATAAAAAGTTTGATTTAATAAATCCTAAATCAAGAAAGCAATATTTTGAAGCGAAAGCAGGTCCTGAAATTCAAAAGATTAAAGAATATTTAAAAACTAATTCTTTTATTGCTTATCTTTTAGGAAAGAAAAGCGCTGGTAAAGGCACTTATGCTAAAATGTTTGCTGAAGTTATTGGTTCAGATGCGGTTTCTCATCTTTCAGTCGGGGATATGATAAGAAATGTTGATAAGGAATTGGTTGATGAAAAATTAAGAAAACAATTAATTGCTTATTTAAAAACAAATTATAGAGGATGGGTATCATTTGATAAAATCTTAGCTTCTTTAGAAGATAGAAGTACTAAGACCTTATTGCCAAACGAACTTATTTTAACTTTGGTCAAAAGAGAAATAGAAAGATCAGAAAAAAAAGCCATTTTTCTTGATGGTTTTCCAAGGAATTTAGACCAGATTTCTTTTTCACTTTTCTTTAGAGAATTGGTTGGCTATAGAGATGACCCAGATGTTTTCATTTTATTTGATGTTCCAGAAAATGTAATTGATCAAAGGATAAAACTGCGTAGAGTTTGTCCTGTTTGTAATACTTCTCGTCATTTAAAAACTCTTCCCACAAGTAAAATTGGTTATGATAAAGATAAAAATGAGTTTTATTTAATCTGTGATAATCCAGAGTGTTTAGAATGTGGAAAAGCAAGATTAATTGGAAAAGAAGGAGATGAACTTGGAATAGAGAGAATCAGAGAAAGATTAAATATTGACGAAGAAATTATTAAAAGAGCTTTTTCTTTGTATGGAATACCCAAGATTCTTTTAAGGAATTCTATTCCGAAAGAAATTGCTTTTGAATCTTTTGATGATTATGAAATCACACCAGAGTATGCTTATACTTGGAATAAAGACAAAAATGAAGTTGAGATAGAAGAAAAGCCATGGGAAATTACTGATGACAATGGTGTTGTTTCTTTTAGTTTATTACCACCTCCAGTAGTTGTTTCATTGATAAAACAATTAGCAGACATTATTTGACAGATAAGTTTTGGTTTTAGTATAATTAAAATAGCCCTGTAAGTTTTTAGATGCATTTGGGAATATAACTTTAAAACGGGAGTCTGATATGATTTGCAGCCCGTGGGTTGCAACTTAGGACACCCACTTGAATTCTTTTTCCAATTGAGCTAAGAGCCACAGGGCTTTTGGTTTGTAAAATAAAAGCTGCCTCTTATGGCAGTTATTTATTTCGTGCTGTTAAGAATTAAGATTAAAAATTACTTGCGTTTAGCAAGTGTCTTAATACATTTAGTACAAGCTAAAATTCTTTTTCCAGCAAAATCTTTAAATTTTGGTTTTTTTATTCCAATTGGAATTCTGACCCACTGTAGATTGGGTTTTTGTTTTCTTTTAGGTGAAGGATTATATTTTCCTCTTAATTTGTTTAAGCGCCTGGCAAGATTTCTCTTTTTAGCGCAGATTTTACATTTCCTCATGTAGAGTTTTACATTTATATTTTATATACAGAGCTTTACAAAAAATTATTTAATATAAGAGCTCTGTCGAAAGGAACGAAGTTCCTTGAGTATAGAGAACTCTGCCGAAAAGAACTTTTCTAAAGTTCTTTGAGCGGTGAACCTATACTAACAAATGTTTTGTTTTCTTTCAAGGTAGACTCTGATATAATTAATTTTATTAAACAATATGCTTGTTTCAATTTTTACTTTAATCGTTTTAGTATTTTCTATTATTATCCATGAGGTGGCTCATGGCAGTGTTGCTTTATATTTGGGCGACCCCACAGCAAAATATCAAGGCCGCTTAAGTTTAAATCCTTTAAAGCATTTAGATCCAATAGGGTCTTTTCTTGTTCCTTTGTTTTTATTTATACTTACTGCAGGTAAAGGACCAATTGTTGGTTGGGCTAAACCAGTACCAATTAATCCTTATAATTTTAGAGACCAGAAATGGGGAAAATTAAAAGTATCTATAGCTGGGCCAACTGCTAATTTTTTAGTTGCTATTTTTTTTGGATTAATAATTCGTTTTCTTCCTTTGAGTGGCGCTTTTTCAAGCTTATTAAGTATTATTGTTTTTTATAATTTTTTATGGGGGTTATTTAATTTAGTTCCAATTCCACCCTTAGATGGCTCTCATATTCTTTTTTCCTTATTACCAGAAAGATTTTCAAGATTTAAGTCCATTGTTTACCAATACAAAACATTTCTTTTAATTTTCTTTATTATTTTTTATCTTGATTGGTTATTTGATGTTGCTATTAACCTTTACACCTTAATGGTTGGTTGATACAATTTATTGACAATGATTTTAATTTTTGCTAATTTCTTTAATTATGCCAACAATAAGACAATTAATTAGAAAAGGAAGGAAAAAGAATAAAAAACGAGCTAAAACACCAGCTCTTGATTTTAAGTTTAATGTATTGAAAAATCGTCGCCAGAAAGGTTCAACTCCATTTAAAAGAGGAGTTTGTATTAAAGTTTTTACCACAACACCTAAAAAACCACATTCAGGTTTAAGAAAAGTTGCAAAAGTGCGTCTTAGTAATGGAAAAGAAATTACTGCCTATATTCCAGGTGAAGGTCATAATTTACAAGAAAACTCAGTGGTTTTAGTTAGAGGAGGAAGAGTAAGAGATTTGCCTGGAGTGAGATATCATATTGTCCGAGGTAAGCTTGATTCAGCTGGAGTAGAAAATAGAAAAACAAGTCGTTCAAAATACGGAACTAAAAAGAATCAATAATTATGGGTAGAAAAAAAACAGAAAAACGTAAAATAGAACCAGATCTTATTTATAACAATATTTTAGTTGCTAAGTTTATTAATAAAGTTATGCAAAGAGGAAAGAAGTCAGTTGCCAGAAAAATTGTTTATCAAGCTTTTGATGAAATTAAAAATAAAACTAAAAAAGATCCTCTGGAAATTTTTGAAAAAGCAATTCAAAATACTTCTCCTTTAGTTGAAGTAAAATCAAAAAGGGTTGGAGGAGCTACTTATCAGGTTCCAAAAGAGGTAAAGGGAGATAGAAAGCAAGCTCTGGCTATTCGCTGGATACTTGATGCAGCTAAAAGTAAGAAAGGAAAACCAATGAGAGAGAAATTGGCTGAAGAGTTAATGGAAGCAGCTGATAATAAAGGAATTGCAATTAAAAAGAAAGAAAATACTCATCGAATGGCTGAGGCCAATAGAGCCTTTGCTCATTTTAGATTTTAAAAATATGGCAAGAACATATCCAATTGAACGTTATCGTGATATAGGTATTATTGCTCACATTGATGCTGGTAAAACCACAATGAGTGAGAGAGTTCTATTTTATACTGGAATTTCTCATAAAATTGGAGAAGTTCATCATGGAGAGGCTGTTATGGATTGGATGGAACAGGAAAGAGAAAGAGGAATTACCATTACAGCTGCAGCTACAACTTGTTTTTGGACTCTTCTTGATGCTGAAAAAAACAAGGAAAATAAATACAGGATTAATTTAATTGATACTCCAGGTCACATTGACTTTACGGCTGAAGTTCAAAGGTCTTTAAGGGTTTTAGACGGAGCTGTAGTAGTTTTTGATGGTGTAGCTGGGGTAGAACCTCAATCAGAAACAGTTTGGAGACAGGCTGATAAGTTTTTGGTTCCAAGAATTTGTTTTATTAATAAAATGGATAAAATTGGAGCTGATTTTGAAATGAGCTTAGGAACAATTTTGGAGAAATTATCTCCGAATGCAATAGCAGTTCAACTTCCTATAGGGAGTGAAGATAAGTTAAGCGGGGTAATTGATTTATTAACAATGAAAGCATTAAGATTTGAAGGAGAGCTTGGTGAAATTGTAAAAATCGAAGAAATTCCAGAAGAACTTAAAACAAAAGCTGAGGAATGGAGAGAGAAATTAGTAGAAAAAATTGTATCTGAAGATCATGTTTTGCTTGAAAAATTCTTGGAGAAAAAAGAAATTTCAGTTGAGGAATTAAGAAAAACTTTAAGAAAAGCTACTATTACTTATAAACTTATTCCAGTTTTCTGTGGTTCAGCTTTAAAAAACATTGGAGTTCAGGCTATGTTGGATGGAGTAATATATTATTTACCAAGTCCAATTGACCTTCCGTCAATCAAAGGAACTGATCCTAAAACTGGTCAAGAGATAGAAAGAAACCCTGATGATAAAGAACCATTTTCTGCTTTAGCTTTTAAGATTGCAACTGATCCTTATGTCGGAACTTTAACTTTTTTTAGAGTTTATTCTGGTCATTTAAAAAAAGGTTCTTATTTGTTAAATTCAACTACTGGAGAAAAAGAAAGAATTGGTCGTATTTTAAGAATGCATTCAAATCAAAGAGAGGAGGTGGACGAAATTTTTACTGGAGATATTGCAGCTACTGTTGGTTTAAAAAATACAAGTACTGGGCATACTCTTTGTGATGAGAATAATCCGATTGTTCTTGAAAAAATTAGTTTTCCAGAACCGGTTATTTCCATTAGAATTGAACCTAAGACCAAGGTTGACCAGGAAAAAATGTCTGTTGCCTTAAAAAAACTATCTGAAGAAGATCCTACTTTCAGAGTAAGAGGGGACCAGGAAACAGGAGAAACAATAATTTCTGGAATGGGAGAGCTTCATTTAGAAATTATTGTTGATAGAATGAAGCGCGAATTTAAAGTTGAAGGAAATATTGGTCGGCCTCAAGTAGCTTATAAAGAAACTATTAAAACTGAATCTGAAGCAGAAGGTAAATATGTTCGTCAGTCAGGAGGTAAAGGGCAATACGGACATGTAGTTTTAAAGATTGAACCAAAAGAAAGAGGTCAAGGATTTGAATTTGTTGATAAAATTAAGGGAGGAATAATTCCTAAAGAATTTATTCCAGCGGTTGAAAAAGGAATTAAAGAAGCAATGAGTAAAGGAGTGATAGCTGGATATCCAGTAGTAGACTTAGTTGCTACTCTTGAAGATGGTTCTTTTCATGAAGTTGATTCTTCAGAAATGGCTTTTAAAATTGCTGGTTCAATAGCTTTTCAAGAAGCTGCCAAGAAAGCCAAACCAGTATTGTTAGAGCCAATTATGAGATTAGAAGTAATTGTTCCTTCAAATTTTTTTGGCGATGCAATTTCTGATTTATCAGCTAGAAGAGGAAAAATTGAAGAAACTAAAGACAGAATGAATCTAAAGGTAATTGGAGCTAAGGTTCCATTAGCTGAAATGTTTGGTTATGCAACTTCGCTTCGTTCCTTGACAGAAGGAAGGGGAACTTTTACTATGGAATTTGACCATTACGGTCAAGTTCCAGATAATGTGGCTCAAGAGATTATTGAAGGGAAGAGAAAGTAAAATTTCACTACCTGGTTGACATTTTTTTATAAAACTATACAATAACTATTACAAATTAATAATTAAATAATAAGCTAATAAGCTAATAAACTAAAAAAATATGGCTGAAAAAGAAAAATTTGTGAGGGAAAAACCTCATGTAAATATTGGTACTATTGGTCACGTTGATCATGGAAAAACATCACTTTCAGCTGCTTTATTAAAAGTAGCGGCTCTTAAAGGACTTAGGTCTTCTGAGAAAAGTGTTGATGAAATTGATTCTGCTCCAGAAGAAAAAGCTAGAGGATTAACCATTAATGTTTCTCACCTTGAGTTTGAAACTGAAAAACGCCACTATGCTCATATTGATTGTCCTGGACACGCTGACTATATTAAAAACATGATTGTTGGAGCCGCCCAAATGGATGGTGCAGTTTTGGTTGTATCAGCTGCTGATGGGCCAATGCCTCAAACAAGAGAACATATTCTTTTGGCTAAACAGGTAGGATTACCTTCAGTGGTTGTTTTTTTAAACAAGACCGACATGGTTGATGATCCTGAAATTATTGATTTAGTTGAATCTGAGGTAAGAGAATTACTTAATAAATATGATTTTCCAGGAGACAAAATACCAATTATTAAGGGTTCAGCTACAAAAGCTTTAGAAGCTACCTCAATTGATGACGAGGCAGTTAAACCAATTTTAGAGTTAATGGATGCTATTGATGAACATATTCCAGAGCCAGTTAGAGAAACCGACAAACCATTTTTAATGGCTATTGAAGATGTTTTCAGTATTGCTGGACGAGGCACTGTTGCCACAGGAAGAATAGAAAGAGGAATAATAAAAGCCAATGAAGAAGTAGAATTAATTGGTTTGACAGATACAATAAAAACTACAGTGGTAAGCGTTGAGATGTTTAATAAAATTCTTGATGATGGAAGAGCTGGAGATAATGTTGGAGTGCTTTTAAGAGGTACTAAGAAAGAAGAAATTCAAAGAGGTCAGGTTTTAGCTAAACCAGGTTCAATCACTCCTCATACTGAATTTATTGGTGAGATTTATATTTTGACTAAAGAAGAAGGAGGAAGACACACGCCTTTCTTTAAAGGTTATAAACCACAATTTTTCTTTAGAACTACTGATGTAACTGGAGATGTTGTTTTGCCAGAAGGAACTGAAATGGTAATGCCAGGAGATACTGTTAATTTAACTGTAAAATTAATAGCCCCTATTGCTATGGAAGAAAAACAAAAATTTGCAATTAGAGAAGGAGGAAAAACTGTAGGTGCTGGGGTAGTTTCCAAAATAATTAAATAGATAATGAAAGAGGAAAAGACAACTATTCAAAGAATAAGAATTAAGCTTAAAGCTTATGATCATAAGATAATTGACAATAGCGCTCGTCAAATTGTTGAAGTAGCTGAGCGCTATGGAGCAGGGGTTTCAGGACCGGTTCCTATTCCAACTGAAATTAAGAAATATACTGTAAATAGATCTACTTTTGTTCATAAAGATTCCAGAGAGCAATTTGAAATGAGGATTCATAAAAGACTAATTGATATTTTAAGTCCTAATCCTAAAGTGATTGATTCTTTAATGAGTTTAACTTTACCGGCTGGAGTGGAAATAGAGATAAAAATGTAATGATGATGAGCGCACTGTCTAAAAGCTGGGCTAGTGCCCAGTTTTTCTTATAAATGATTATGCAGTACATATTAGGTCAAAAATTAGAAATGTCTCAGATGTTTGATGAAAAGGGGAATTTAATTCCTGTGACTTTGATTTTAGCTGGACCTTGTGAGATTACTCAAATTAAGACAGATAAGATTGATGGTTATAATGCTATTCAAATAGGTTTTAAAAAAATTGAGAAAAAATCAAAAATTAAAAAATCACAGGGTTTAAAAACTTTTAAATATTTGAGAGAGTTCAGGATTGGCGATGAAGCTAAAGTTTCATCTTCACCTTCACCCACTTTGGTGGGCTCGGTAATTAGTCTCTCTATTTTTAAAGAAGGAGATAAGGTTTCGGTTTCAGGTATTAGTAAAGGAAAGGGATTTCAAGGAGCGGTGAAGAGATGGGGATTTGCTGGTCAACCAGCTACTCGAGGAACTAAGCGTGAACACAGAACATTGGGTTCTACTGGTTCTCGGTATCCTCAAAGAGTAATTAAGGGTAAAAAAATGCCAGGTAGAATGGGAAGAGAAAGAATAACAGTAAAGAATTTAAAAGTGATGAAAATAGATAAAGAAAACAATTTATTAGCAATAGAAGGAGCAGTGCCTGGAAGAAGAGGAACATTGCTGGAAATTAAGAAATTATGAAATATCAGGTTTACAATCAAAAAGGAGAAAATACTGGAACGATTCTTTTACCTAAAGAAATTTTTGAGGTAGAAATAAATAATGATTTGGTTCATCAAGTAGTAGTTTCTCAAGCTTCTAATCGAAGAAGAGTTATAGCCCACACAAAAGATAGAAAACAGGTTTCAGGAGGAGGAAGAAAACCATGGCGTCAGAAAGGAACAGGAAGAGCTCGTCACGGTTCTATTCGTTCACCTATTTGGAGAGGTGGTGGTATCACTTTTGGTCCAACTAAAGAAAGAGTTTTTAAGAAAAAGATTCCTCAAAAAATGAAAAGAAAAGCTCTTTTTATGGCTTTAAGCGCTAAAGCTAAAAACAAACTATTATTTGTTTTAGATAAATTAGTTATAGAAAAACCTAAAACAAAACAAGCAATTGGTTTGATTAAAGGTTTAAAAGCAAATATTAAAGATTTTAAAGCAGGTACTATTTTAATAAGCATTCCTAATAATGATAAAAATATTGTTTTATCTGTTAGAAATATGGTTAAAGTTCAAGTTAAACAAACCAAGGATTTAAATGTATTTGATTTACTTTCTTCCAAATACTTAATAATGCCAAAAGAATCAGTAAAAGTAATTAAAGAAACATTTTTAAAATAAGTATGGGTTTATTTGATGTATTTAAAAAGAAAAAGGATAAGAAAAAAATAGTTAAGGAGGTAAAGAAAGTTCCTCAAGTTAAAATTGAACCAAAACCAAAAAAGAAGAAAGTAAAACCTAAAAAAAACGTAGAAATTATTTATAAAACTTTGAAAGAACCACATATTACTGAAAAAGCTACTGATTTAGCTCGTCAAAATCAATACACTTTTAAGGTTTTTCCAAGAAGCAATAAAATTGAGATTAAAAAAGCAATAGAATCCCTTTATGGAGTTGATGTTATTTCTGTAAATATTATTAATATTCCAAGAAAACAAAAAAGATTGGGAAGAATCAAGGGTTTTAAACCCGGCTTTAAAAAAGCTATAATTAAAATAAAGCAAGGACAGAAAATTGAAATATTACCTACCTAATTTTAAGAACAATGCTTAGAACAAGAATCATAAAAGAAATATTGATTAAAGCGAAACAAGGAAAGAAAGGATTAAGTAAAAAAAAGCCAGAGAAAAAATTGGTTTTCGGTTTGAAAAAAAGAGCTGGTCGCTCAAAGTCATCGGGTAGAGTGACTGTTCGTCATAGAGGTGGAGGAGTAAAGCGACTCTATAGAATTGTTGATTTTGGACAGAAAAAAATTGATATTCCAGCTAAAGTTCTTGCTTTAGAATATGATCCCAATAGAACTGCCTTTTTAATTTTATTAGAATATAAAGATGGAAAAAAAAGATACAGATTAGCTCCTCATGAAATAAAAGTAGGAGATAAAGTAATTTGTTCCGAGAAGGAAGAAATTAAAATAGGTAATAGAATGAAGCTTAAGAGTGTTCCATCAGGTACTCAAGTTTACAATGTTGAAATTATAGCTGGTAGGGGAGGGCAATTAATAAGAGGAGCAGGAACATCAGCCAAAGTTTTGGCTAAGGAAGGAAAATATTGTCATTTAGAAATGCCATCTAAAGAAACAAGAAAAGTTCCTTTGGAATGTTTTGCTTCAATTGGTCAGGTTTCTCATCCTGAGAAAAGATTTGAGAAAATTGGAAAAGCAGGAACACGAAGACGAAAAGGTTGGCGTCCCGTTAATCGGGGCACAGTAATGAATCCTAGGGACCATCCTCATGGAGGAGGCGAGGGGAAAGCTCCGATTGGTATGCCTCACCCTAAGACCAAATGGGGTAAGCCAGCTATGGGAGTGAAAACAAGAAAAAGAAGATGGACAGATAAATATATAATTAAAAGAAGACAAGAAGCAAAAAGATAAAACTATGGCAAGAAGTTTAAAAAAAGGTCCATATATAGACGAAAAATTATTGAAAAAAATAAAAAAGTTAGAGCCAAGATCAGTTGAAGTTATTAAAACTTGGTCAAGAGCTTGTACAATTACTCCAGAAATGGTTGGTTTTACTTTTGGTGTTCATAATGGTAAAGATTTTATACCAGTTAAAATAGCTGAAGATATGGTTGGTCATAAGCTTGGTGAGTTTTCTCCGACTACAAAATTTTCTAGACATGGAGGAAAGATGCAAAGACAATTGGAAACAAAAACAGTTAAAAAATAATCAAAGATAATATATGGAAGTTAAAGCTAAATTAAGTTATTTAAGAATAGCGCCCAGAAAAGTAAGATTAGTTACTGATTTAATCAGGGGTAAAAAAGTTGAGAAAGCTCAAAATATTTTAAATTTCACCACGAAAAAAGCAGCTCAACCAGTTTTAAAATTATTAAATTCAGCTTTGGCTTCAGCTATTAATAATTTTCAAATGCAAGAATCCAATATGTATATATCTAAAGTTTTAGTCAATGAAGGACCTAAACTTAAAAGATGGAGAGCAAGAGCAAGAGGAAGAGCCTTTCCTATTCAGAAAAAAACTTCTCATGTAATAATTGTCCTGCAAGAAACTGAAAAAGCTTTCCCAATGAAAAAAAAGAAAGTTAAGAAAGTTAAGAAAGTTATTACACCAATTAAAGAAACTAAAAAGAAAATCCAAGAAGAAAAACCTAAGTTTAAACCAGAATTAGAAATTAAAAAACCTAAAAGTCAAAGAGGAATTAGTAAATTCTTCAGAAGAAAATCATTTTAATATGACACACAAAGTTCATCAAAAAGTATTCAGAATAAAGAAAATTACTGATTGGGATTCTAGGGGATTTTATGGAAAGAAAACTCCTCAATATTTAGAGGAAGATTTTAAGATTAGAGAATTTTTAAATAAAAAATTAAAAAAAGTTGGAATAGAAAGAATTGAAATAGAGCGTTTTCCCAGTAAAATAAATATTATTATTTCTACCCTAAGACCTGGTTTTATTATTGGTAGGGGAGGAAAAGGAATAGAAGAATTAAAGAAAGAATTAGAGAAGAAAATTATAATTAATGATGACGAAAAAAAAGAATTAAGATTAGAGATAAGGGAAGTTAGAAATCCTTGGGCTTCAGCTACTTTGACAGCTCAATGGATGGCCCAACAGATTGAAAAGAGGACTCATTATAGAAGAGTTTTAAAACAGACCTTGAGTAAAGTTTCCGCTTCTAAAGAAGTAAAAGGGTGTAGAGTACAAGTAAAGGGTCGTTTAAATGGAATAGAAATTGCTCGTACAGAATGGCTTCAAGAAGGAAAATTACCACGTCAAAGTATTAGGGCTGATATTGATTATTCTTTTACAGAAGCATTTTGTACTTATGGAGTGGTTGGAGTAAAGGTCTGGATATATAAAGGAGAAAAATTTGAAGAAAAAAAAGAAGAATAAAACATGGCTATTTTAATGCCCAAAAAAGTTAAACATAGGAAATGGTTTAGAGGGAGATCAAAAGGTAAGGCCCAAAGAGGGAATCTTGTTGCTTTTGGTTCTTTTGGATTAAAAAGCATGGCTACTAAATGGATTACAGCTCGCCAAATTGAAGCTGCTAGGCGAGCAATTATGAGATATTTAAAAAAAGGAGGAAAACTTTGGGTTAGAATTTTTCCTGATAAACCAGTAACCGTAAAAGGAGGTGAGGTGGGAATGGGAGGAGGTAAAGGAAAGGTGGATCATTATGTTTATCCAATAAGACCAGGAAGAATTATTTTTGAATTAGATGGAATAAAAGAAGAAATAGCAAGAGAAGCTTTTAGAAAGGCCTCTGATAAATTACCGATAAAAACAAAATTTGTTAAAAGATAAAAACGCATGAAAACAGTTGAACTTAAGAAAAAAACGAATAAAGAATTAACTAAATTATTAACAAAGAACAAGGAACGCTTAAGATCCTTAAGATTTGATTTAGCTTCAGGTAGAGTGAAAAATGTGAGAGAAATCCGTCATCTTAAAAGAAATGTTGCGAGAATATTAACTTTGATTAAAAAACCCAATGCCTAAACGTCAATTAAAAGGAATAGTTACATCAGATAAAATGAAAAAAACAATTGTGGTTAGAGTGGAAAGAATAAAAGAGCATCCAAAATATAAGAGAAGATATAAAATTCACAAGAAATATAAGGTTCATGATGAGAAAGAAGAATATAAAATAGGGGATAGGGTTGTGATTAAAGAATGTAGACCAATAAGTAAAGATAAAGCATGGAGGGTGATAAAGAAAGTAGTTAAGAAAGTAGTTAAGAAAGCATGATTCAAGAAAGAACAATGTTAAAAGTTGCAGATAATAGCGGTGCAAAGATTGTCCAATGCATTCGAGTTTTAGGTGGTACTAGAAAAAGATATGCCAGAATTGGAGAATTGATTGTAGTTACTGTTAAAAAAGCTGAACCAAGAAGACCGGTTAAGAAACATGATGTTGTTAGAGCGGTTATTGTCAGACAAAAACAGAATTTTGGAAGAAAAGATGGATCTTATGTAAGATTTGATGAAAATGCTTGTGTAATTTTAGAAGGTAAGACCAAAGAACCAAAAGGAGGAAGAATTGTTGGTCCTATTGCTAGGGAATTAAAAGAAAAAGGTTTTGAAAAAATTGCTTCTTTAGCAAAAGATTTAGTTTAGAAAATAAAAAACTTGGTTGTCAACGAAAAATTTATTTTTCGTTTCCACCATCATTTTTCAGTAAAAAAATTCGGTATATGAAAATTAAAAAGAACGATACAGTATTAATTATTTCAGGGAAATATAGAGGAAGAAAAGGTAAGATTCTTAAATCCTTTCCTAAAATGGATAAGCTTTTGATTGAAGGAATTAATCTAAGAAAAAAACATCAAAAACCAAAAAAAACAGGTGATAAGGGTCAGATTATAGAAATTCCAGCTCCAATTCATATATCCAATGTAAAAATTATTTGTCCAAAATGTAAAAAAGCAACCAGAATAGGATATAGAATAGAAGGGGGAGAAAAATATAGGATTTGTAAAAAATGTGATAAAACCATATGATTAATTTAAGAAAAAAATATATAGAAAAAGTAATTCCTGAAATGATGAAAAAGTTTGGTTATAAGAATGTTATGGCTGTTCCTAAAATTGAAAAAGTGATAATTAATACTGGTTTTGGCAGAAGGATTTCTGGGAAAACATCAGATGAACAAAAGAAAATTCAAAAAAGCATTATCAATGATTTAGGTTTAATAACCGGACAAACCTGTATTTTGACCAAAGCAAAGAAATCAATTTCTGGATTTAAATTAAGAGAAGGAACCGCAGTTGGAGCTAAAGTTACTTTAAGAGGAAAAAGAATGTATGATTTTTTAGACAGAATAATTCACGTTGTATTTCCAAGGGGTCGTGATTTTCAAGGTATTTCAATCAAGTCAATTGATGAGAGCGGAAATCTTACTTTTGCTATTAAAGAACATATTACTTTTCCAGAGATAGAGCCAGAAAAAGCAAAAAATATTTTTGGATTAGAAGTAAGTGTTGTTACTGCTACTAAAAATAAAGAACAGGGTTTAGAATTATTAAGATTATTAGGATTTCCTATTAAAAAATAAATTGTATGGCTGTAAAAGGGCAAATAGCAAAATCAAAAAAGAAACCAAAATTCAAGACTAGAATTGTTAGGCGTTGTTTTAAATGTGGTAGAGCAAGAGGTTATATGAGAAAATTTGGACTTTGTCGAATTTGTTTTAGAGAAATGGCTAATAAGGGATTAATTCCCGGAGTTAAAAAAAGTAGTTGGTAAAAGACCATGACTGATCCAATAACAGATATGTTAAACAGAATAAGTAATGCTCAAGCTGTTGCTCATCCAACAGTTGATGTTCCTTTTTCAAAATTAAAGTATGAAATTGCTAAGTTGTTAAAGAGCAAAAGTTTTATTAAGAAAGTTGAAAAAAAGGGAAGAAAAATAAATAAGATTATTGAGATTACTTTAAAATATACTGATAAAATTCCCTTTATTGAAGGGTTTAAAAGAATTTCTAAGCCAGGTCAAAGAATATATGTTGCTTGGAATAAGATAAGAAGAGTTAGATCAGGTTTTGGTATGGCAGTACTTTCAACTTCACAAGGATTAATGAGCAATGAACAGGCCAGAAAACAAAAAATAGGTGGAGAGGTTTTATTTAAAATATGGTAACGCAAAAATACTTAATATTTAATTATGAGCAGAATAGGTAAAAAACCAATTTTAATACCACAAGGCGTAACAATTAAGATAGATGGACAAAAAATAATGGTTTCAGGACCAAAAGGAGAACTTGAGAGAAAAATTAGGCCTGAAATTAAGATTGAAGTAAAAGATAATCAAATTATGTTATCTCCCCAGATTGAAAGTAAGAAAACGCCTGCTTTTTGGGGATTATTTAGAAGCCTTATTTTTAATATGATTGAAGGTGTTGTTAATGGTTTTGAAAAAAAATTAGAAATGCATGGTTTAGGATATAGAGCTTCAAAAGAAGGAGAAGATCTTATATTGTTAGTTGGTTTTTCTCATCCCGTAAAAATAAATGTTCCTGATGGTATAAGTTTTACAGTTGAGAAAAATATTATTATTGTTTCTGGTATTGATAAAGAAAAGGTTACTCAGATAGCAGCAAAAATAAGAAAAGTTAGACCTCCTGAACCTTATAAAGGAAAAGGGATTAGGTATCAAGGAGAAAAAATTAGAAGAAAAGCAGGAAAAAGAGTAGTAACTGGCGCTGGAACATAGAAAAAATAAAAAATAAAATGATAAACCCAAAAATTAAACGTCAAAAAAAAGAGAGACGGCATAAAAGGATAAGAGCCAAGGTATCTGGGACTGCTGAAAGGCCTCGGCTTTGTGTTTTTTGTTCTAATAAACATACTTATGCTCAATTGATTGATGACGAAAAAGGAAAAACTATAGTTAGCGCAAAAGATACAGAACTCTCTGCTTCTCCTAAAGCTAAGGCGGGCAAGGAAAAAAAACAACTTACTGGAAAAATAGCTATAGCTTTTCAAGTTGGAAAATTGATTGCTGAAAAAACAATTAAAAATAAAATAAATAAAGTAGTTTTTGACAGAGGAGGTTATATATATCACGGAAGAGTTAAGGCCCTAGCTGAAGGAGCAAGAGAGGGCGGATTAATTTTCTAAATATGATACAACAAAGAAGACAATTTAAAAGAAGGTTTGTAAAGAAAAAAGATGATTTTGATTCAAAGCTTTTGGGTTTAGCTCGAGTTGTTAGAATGACGGCTGGTGGTCGTCGTCTTAAGTTTAGAGCAGTAATGATTGTTGGAGATAAAAAAGGTAAAGTAGGAGTAGGAGTATCAAAAGGTCTTGATGTTGCTCAAGCAGTAGAAAAAGCGAGCAGATTAGCTAAAAAGAATTTAATTACTGTTCCTATTGTAAATGATACTATTCCTCATGAGGTCTATTCTAAATTTGGAGCAGCTAAGATTCTTTTAAAACCACAAAGAAAAGGCAGGGGATTAATGGCTGGAGGAACAGTCAGGGTTATTTGCAGATTAGCTGGCATAAAAAATATTTCATCTAAAGTATTAGGAAGAACAAAGAATAAATTAAATAATGCTCGGGCAACCATTGCAGCTTTGAAAAAATTAAAAGTTAAAAAACATGCAGTTACACGAGCTTCGTCCGAAGCAGAAAAAAAAGAATAAAAAGAGAATTGGAAGAGGTGGCAAGAGAGGGACTTATTCCGGAAGAGGAATAAAAGGTCAAAAAGCGCGAGCTGGCGCTTCTTTTAAGCCTGCTATTAGAACTTTTATTAAGAGATATCATAAATTAAGAGGATATAGATTTAAAAGAACTGGAAGGAAACCAGAAATTTTAAATATTAGTACATTAGAAAGGAAATTTTCTGCCGAGGAAAAAATTAATCCTGAAATCTTGTTTGAAAGAAAATTAATTCGTAAGGTTAAAGGAAGAATACCTAAAGTAAAAATTCTTGGTAAAGGAGAAATAACTAAGAAGTTGACTATTGAAAATTGTGAAATGTCGAAAATAGCAAGGGAAAAGATAGAGAAAGTAGGAGGCACTATTAATTAGATATGTTCAATAATAAAGCATTCCAAATTTTTAGAGTTAGTGAATTAAGAAACAAAGTCTTATTTGTTTTAGGTGTTTTTGCTATTTTTAGATTAATGGCTAATATTCCTATTCCTGGAGTAAATCCTGAAAATCTAAAAGCTCTTTTTGAAGATCTTAGTATTTTTGGACTCTTAAATATTTTTACTGGTGGAGCTTTAGAAAGAGTTTCTATTGTAATGTTGGGTGTAGGTCCATATATTACAGCTAGTATTATTTTTCAACTATTAACAATGATTTTTCCTCAGCTTGAAGAGATGTATAGAGAAGAGGGAGAGGCAGGAAAGCAGAAATTTAATCAATATACAAGAATAGCCACTGTTCCTTTGGCTTCTCTTCAAGCATATACAATGTTAATGCTTTTAGAACGGAGAGAGGTAATTGGCATTCTTTCTCCGCAATTACTTTTAACTTCAATTTTAACCATCACTGCTGGTACAGTACTTCTAATATGGTTAGGAGAGTTGATTTCGGAAAAAGGGATTGGTGAAGGTATTTCTCTTTTGATTTTTGCTGGTATTGCAGCTGATCTTCCTAATAATATTTTTCAAATGTTAACAGGATGGAGACCCGGACAACTTCCTTCTTATCTTCTTTTCTTTGCTATGTCTTTATTGATTATTACTGGTGTTGTTATTGTTAATGAAGGAAAAAGAAATATTCCTGTTTCTTATGCTAAAAGAGTAAGAGGAGGCAAGATGTATGGAGGAGCTTCTACTTATTTACCAATGAATATTAATCCAGCTGGAGTAATGCCAATTATTTTTTCAATGTCTATTCTTCTTTTACCATCAATGATGGCCAGTTTTTTAGAAGGAAGAACAGGAAGTATAGTTGGAATATTACAAAAAGTAGTTAGTCTTTTGGGGGATCCTTTTATTTATGGAATGCTATATTTTGGTTTAGTATTTTTATTTACTTATTTTTATACCATGATTACTTTTGATCCAGAAACAATAGCTGATAATCTTAAAAAAATGGGTGGTTTTGTTCCAGGAATTAGACCAGGTAGTTCTACGGTTCGTTATCTTTCTTTTGTTTTAAACAGAGTTTTGCCTTTTGGAGCTTTATTTTTAGCCTCAATAGCTGTCATGCCATCAATTATTGGGCAAATAACAGGGATTGTAGGTTTTCAGTTTTTAATTGGAGGAACTTCTTTACTCATTGTAGTTAGTGTTATTTTAGAAACTATGCGTCAAATTAATGCTCAACTTCAAATGAGAGAATACGATACTTTTTAAAATTTTACAGGACGGATAATTTTCCGTTCTGTTTTAAATTAGATATAATTAACTATATTATTATTTAATAAAAGAAAAATCATGATTAATATAACTGATATTGACAGAGAAAAAGTGATTATAATTTTAGGGTCTCCTGGTGCTGGAAAAGGAACTCAGGCAGAATTATTGTCTGAAAAATTTAATCTATATTTTTGGGACACTAGTAGAGTTATTGGAAAGATAATAGAATCAGCTCCAAAAGGAGCCTATATTGAAGCAGATGAGAAAAAATATTATTTTAAAAAACAAAAAGAATTAAGACGATCAGGTAAGTTATGGCAACCAGAATTTTTGGTTTATTTTGCTAAAGAAAAAATTAAAGAATTGTCTGGAGATGGAGAAGGAATCGCCTTGGTTGGTTCTCCTAGAACTCTTTATGAGGCAAAACAAGTTATTCCTCTTTTAAAAGCATTGTATGAGATAGAAAATATTAAAGTAGTACTGATTGAAATTACAGAAAAGGAGGCAATTTGGAGAAATACTCACAGGCGCGAATGCAAATTAGCGCTGCACCCAGTGTTATATTCAGAAGAAACAGCTAAGTTAACAAGATGTATGTTAGATGGTTCTAAATTATTTAAACGAGCTGATGATACACCAAAAATTATTCGAGTAAGACTTAAAGAATACAAAAAAAGAACCCTTCCATTAATTGATTATTTTAAAAAAGAAGGATTAATAATAGTTAAGATTGATGGTTCTCCTACTCCTGATAAGGTTTTTAAAAATATTTTAAAAGGATTAGAAAAAGAATGGTTGGAATAAAATCAAAGAAAGAAATTCAAATAATGGCTGAGAATGGCAAGATTTTAGCTTCAATCATGGAGAAGTTAAAAAAAAGAGTAGAGCCAGGTATAAGTACTGAAGAATTAAACAGGGTTGCTGAAACCCTGATTTTAAATTCTGGAGGCAAACCATCTTTTAAAGGATACGATGGCTTTCCAGCAGCTCTGTGTACTTCTATTAATGAAGAGATTGTTCATAGCGCTCCTTCTAAAAGAAAATTAAAAAATGGTGATATTCTTTCTTTAGATATTGGAATGAAACGCAATGGTTTTCATGTTGATATGGCAATTACTATATGTATTGGAAAAGTTGATCCAGAAGTCAAGAGATTGGTTCGTATCACTAAAAAAGTCCTTAAAATAGGAATTAAGAAAACTAAGATAGGTAATACTATTAATGATATTGGCAATACAATTCAAAGATATGTTGAATCACAGGGTTTTAATGTGGTTAGAGATCTTTGTGGTCATGGAATTGGTAAAGAATTACATGAAAGTCCTAAAATTCTTAATTATGGAAAACGACATACTGGTCTTAAAATTAAACAGGGTATGGTTCTTTGTTTAGAGCCAATGGTAACAATAGGGGATTGGAAAATAAAAAAAACCAAAGATGGTTTTGGTTATCAAACAGTTGATGGTTCTTTATCAGCTCATTTTGAACACACCATTGTTGTAACTGAACATGGTTCTAAAGTATTAACAAAGTTGTAATAGGCCAGGCCTATCACAAGAGCTTCAGAGAACTGAACGCTCTTTTTTTGTTTCTAATTTTTTGTTAGAATACTTTAATATGAATCAAGAAATTAAATTGTCGGTTGTAATACCGGCTTATAAAGAAGAGAAGCGTTTGCCTAAAACCTTAAAAGAAATTGATAAATATCTCAGCAAACAAGATTATAATTATGAGATATTAGTGGTCAATGACGGCTCTCCAGATAAAACAGCTGAAGTGGCTCAATCTTTAGTTTCTGAGATTAAAAATCTTAAGCCAACTGGTTATACAAAAAACAGGGGAAAGGGTTATGCAGTTAGATTTGGCATGTTAGAAGCTAAAGGGAAATACAGACTATTTACTGACGCTGATAATTCAACTTCAATTGATCAGATTGAAAAAATGTGGCCTTATTTTGAAAAAGGATTTGATGTGGTTATTGGTTCTAGAGATGTTAAAGGAGCAGTTTTAGATCCACCTCAACCCTGGTTTAGAAATGTAATCACTGGAGAAAGTTTTAAATTGTTAAGAAAAATTTTAGTTGGTCTCTGGGAGATTGAAGATACTCAATGCGGGTTTAAGGGATTTAAAGCTGAAGTTGTAGAAAAAGTTTTTCCTAAATGTAAAATTGACAGGTTTGCTTTTGATCCTGAAATGTTGGTTCTTTGCAAAAGAGCAGGTTATAAAATTAAAGAAATACCAATTTATTGGAAAAATGATTTGGAAAGCAAGGTAAAATTTAAATCAATGGTTAAAATGGCTCTGGATTTAATTAAAATCAGATTCAATTTATTAAAAAAAGTATATAATGGTTAGAAAAAAGAAAAAATCTAAGTTTCCTTCTGAATTGCGACTTGATTTAATTAGTGGAGATTGGGTTGTAATTGCCACTGGCAGGGCAAAAAAGCCAAATGCTTTTAAAAGGAAAAGAATAACAAAAAAACTTTCTAAAAAAGACTGTCCTTTTTGTAAGATAGAAACTCAAAGAAAACCTGTTCTTATTTATTCCAATGGTAAGAAGCTTGAGATAAAAGATAAGATTCCTAAAAATTGGACTACAATTGTCATTCCTAATTTGTATCCAGCTGTTTTTTCGTCAGATAATTTAGATGAAAAAATTGAAGGAGGTTTATATAAAAAGATGAATGCCATTGGTTTTCACGAAATAATAGTTACTAAAGACCATAAAAAATCTTTGGCTCAACTTTCTCTGGTAAAAGTTAAAGAAGTTTTTGATGCTTATCAAAGCAGATATTTATCTTTAATGAAAGAAAAATTTGTTAATTATATTTCTATTTTTCATAATCATGGGATTAGGGCCGGTGCTTCCCAGCCTCATCCTCATTCTCAGCTTATAACTACACCATTAATTGATGTTGATTTAAGAAGAGCACTTATAAGTTCAGGAAAATATTATAAAAAACACAAGAAATGCGTTTATTGTGAAATGAGCAAATGGGAAAGAGAAACAAAGCAAAGAATTGTTTTTGAGAATAAAGATTTTTTGGTGATTTGTCCTTTTGCTTCTAAATCAGCGTTTCAGATGATTATCTCTCCTAAAAAGCATTCAGCCTATTTTGAAAGAATTACAGAAAAAGAAAAATGGACTCTAGTCGAGGCTTTTAAAGAATCACTCATAAGACTTTCTAAAGCTTTGGGGGATCCTGCTTATAATTTTTATTTACATACTGCTCCTTGTGATGGAAAGAATTATGATTATTATCATTGGCACTGGACAATCGTGCCAAAGACAGGCATCTGGGCTGGGTTTGAAATCGGCACTAGAATAGAGATTTCTAGTATTGAACCAGAAAAAGCAGCTCAATATTTAAGAAAACAATAATTTTAATATTATATTATAAAAACTTTAATCGTTGCTAATTGGAAAATGAATCCCCAGACTTTAGCTGAAGCTAAACGGCTTTTCAATTCAGTCAAAAAAGGAATAAAGAACATTAAAAATATTGAAGTAGTGATTTGTCCACCTTTTGTTTATTTATCAATATTAGGAGCTTCCGCCTCCGCCAAAGGCTACGGCGGACTCGCCATCGGCTCGCAAAATTGTTTCTGGGAAAAAGAAGGCGCTTTTACTGGAGAAATTTCTGCTTTTATGTTAAAAGATATTGGGTGTAAGTATGTTATTATTGGGCATTCAGAAAGAAGAAGATATTTTAAGGAAACATGCGCTATAGTCAACAAAAAGCTTAAAGCTGCTTTAACAAATAACTTGAAACCAATCTTATGTATTGATAGTATTAATCAGGTTAAAAGAGGTCTTAAGGGAATTTCAAAAAAAGAGATTAAAAAAATTATAATTGCTTATGAACCAATTTTTGCAATTGGTACTGGAAAGGCCTGTAGTATTAGTAAAGCCAAGAAAATGAATTTTTCTATTAGGAAAATTTTAGGAAAAAGCTCTATTATTTTATATGGTGGCAGTGTAAATCCTAAAAACGCTAAAGATTTTATTATGAAAGCAGGATTTCAAGGACTTTTAATAGGTGGAGCTTCCTTAAATCATAAAGAATTTATTGAAATAATTAAAAAAGTGAGTCAAAAATGAATAATAAAGTTTTACAAGGTTATTTTTATAATCCAACCATAGGAGATCTGAAATTAGAAGGAGTAGTAAATGAACTTTTCAATTATATGTCTCAAAAACCAGACAAGTTTTATGATATTATTGTTGGTTGTGATTCCTCTTCTGGGTTAGAACCCTGTTTTCCCTTAGTTATAGTTATATTAAGAAAAGGAGAAGGAGGAAGATTTTTCTTAAAAAGAATAAGATACACTGATAAGAAATTTCATAATCTTCATCAAAGAATTTTAGAAGAAGTATTATTGTCTTGTGAATTAGCTTTATCTTTGAGAGAGAATTTAAATAAACAATCTAATAAAGTTTCTGATTTACTCAATTATGAATTTCGTTATATTCATGCTGATATTGGGGAGAATGGAGCTACTAGAGATATGATAAAAGAAGTAACAGGATTAATTAGAGGTAATGGCTTTGAGCCCAAAATTAAACCAGAAGCATATGTGGCTTCAACAGTAGCTGATAGATACGCTTAATATGAAGAGGGGACAAAAAATAAATATTTATTTATGAACTCAAATAAACTAAGAGAGAGTTTTTTAAAGTTTTTTGAGAAAAATGGACACAAGATTGTGGCTTCTTCTTCACTTATTCCTGATGATCCAAGTGTTCTTTTGACTACGGCTGGAATGCAGCAATTTAAACAATACTTTTTAGGAGAAGATTCTCCCTATGGTAATAAGGTTGTTTCCTGTCAACAAAGTTTTAGAACCTCTGATATTGACAGTATTGGAGATAAAACTCATTTGACATTTTTTGAAATGCTGGGCAATTTTAGCTTTGGTGATTATTTTAAAGAAGAGGCGATTAAATTAGCTTTTTCTTTTTTGTTTGAAGAATTGAAGTTAGATAGAGGGCAGTGCTATTTTACTGTTTTTAAAGGAGATAAAGATACGCCTTTTGATAAAGAATCATTTTCAATTTTGAAAAAATTAGGAGTTCCAGAAAACAAGATTAAAAAAATGCCTAGAGAAGAGAATTTTTGGGGACCGACTGGTTTAGAAGGTCCTTGTGGACCAACAGTAGAAATTTACTATAAAGAACTTGAGATTTGGAATCTGGTATTTAATGAATATTTTAGAGATAAACATGGTAAATTAAGTCCTTTGAAACAAAAAGGAGTAGACACAGGACTTGGTTTGGAAAGATTGGCTAAAGTAATCCAAAATAAACCATCCATTTTTGAAACAGATTTATTTGAACCAATAATGAAAGAAATTTCAGGAGAGGACGAAAGGGCTAAAAGAATTATTTCTGACCACATTAAGGCTTGCACATTTTTAATTTCAGAAGGTGTTTTGCCCTCTAACAAAGATAGAGGATATATTTTACGTCGTTTAATAAGAAGAATAATTGGTTTAGAAAAAATACTTGGGTTGCCCAATAATTTTTTAATGAGTTTAGTTCCTAAGGTTGTTGAAATCTATAAAGATATTTATCCTGAAATTAAATCAAAAGAAGCAGAAATTATGACTGTTATTCAAAATGAAGGAGAGAAGTTTGAAAAAGCCCTTGCTAAAGGATTAAAACAATTTGAAAAAATTTCATTAAAAGGTGATATTTCAGGGATTGATGCTTTTCATCTTTATGATACTTATGGTTTTCCTTTGGAATTGACAACTGAATTGGCTGGGCAAAAAGATATTAAAATAGACAAACAAGGTTTTGAAAACGCTTTTAAGAAACATCAAGAGATTTCTCGGGCAGGAATAGAAAAAAAGTTTGGTGGAATTGGAAAAGAGGCTGGACATGAGTCAATAAAACTCCATACAGCAACTCATTTACTTCAACAGGCGTTAAGAATTGTTTTAAATAAAGATATTAAACAAATGGGTTCTGATATTACTGCTGAGCGATTAAGATTTGATTTTTCTTACTCTAAAAAAATGACTGAAGCAGAAATAAAGAAAGTTGAAACTTTGGTTAATCAAAAGATTAAACAAGATTTAAAAGTCAAAAAAGAAGAAATGATTTATGAAAAAGCAATAAAATCTGGAGCTTTAGTTTTAGAGAAAGGAGAGTATCCGGAGAAAATAACTGTTTACTCTATAGGTTCTTTTTCTAAAGAAATCTGTGGTGGACCACATGTTAAAAAAACATCAGAATTAGGTTTTTTTAGGATTATTAAAGAAGAATCTTCAGGAGCTGGTACTAGGAGGATTAGAGCTGTTTTAGAGTAAATAAATTTTGTGATATACTTAAAAAATGGCAAAGAAAATATTTGATATTCTACCACCAGATAAGATAAAAGAAGTAGAAGTTTTAGATAAAGAAGATTCAGAAAAGAAACAAAAATTTGAATTGTCTTTACCCGTGATAAATTTTCCTTCTTTGAAAGTAAAACCATTGGTTTCAATTTTTATTTTAATTTTAATTGGAACTTTTTGTTTTTTTTATCTTCCCAAAGTAACAATAGTAATTTATCCAGAGTCGGAAATTTTAAGTTTTGAAACAAATCTAATGATTGATAAAAATTTAAGTAATATTGATTATTCTTCTTTAGCTATTCCAGGAAAGCTTTATACAGCTGAAAAAATAATTTTTGAAGAGTTTCAAGCAACTGACACAACGTTTAAAGAAAGTAAAGCATTGGGCGTAATTCGTGTTTATAATACTTATTCAACTTCGCCCCAAATATTAATAGTTAATACTCGATTTGTGTCTACTGAGGGAAAATTATTTAGAACAACAAAAAGAATAACAGTCCCAGGCGGCCATTATGAGGGAGGAGAATTAGTGCCAGGGTTTTTAGATGTTCAAGTAAGGGCAGATCAACCAGGAGAAGACTTTAATATTGGACCATCTACTTTTTCTATTCCTGCGCTTGCTGGCACTGCTTACTACACATTTTTTTATGGAAAATCTTTCCAATCAATGTCAGGAGGATTTAAAAGAGAAATTTCTCAGGTTAGTCAAAAAGATTTAGATGAAGCAGAAAAGAGTTTAGAGAAAAAAGCGGTAGATGAGTGTTTAATTGAACTCAATGAAAAGATTTCATCTGAAGATGTTTTATTAGAACAAGCAATAGAAAGAAAAATTCCTGTGATTTTTTCTTCAGTTGCAGTTGGAGAAGAGGCAGATAAATTTATTTTTCGAATAAAAGCAGAATCCTCAGCATTAGTTTTTAGAGATGAAGATATAAAAGATTTTATTATTGATTTTATTTCATCTCAGATTCCAGCTGATAAAAAGATTTATCAAGAAAGTTTAGATTTAAATTATGATTTAATAGATGTAGATTTTGATTCAGGTCAGATTAGATTTAACCTAATAGCTAAAGCTAAAATTTATTCTGATATTAATGAAGTTAATTTAAAGCAAGATTTAAGAGGAAAATCTTTTGATGAAACAGAATTTTATTTAAAAAATTATTCTAAAATTGAAACTTCCTCAGTTCAATTTTGGCCTTTTTGGGTTAAAAATGTTCCCCAAAATGATGAAAAAATTAGTATTGAATTGAATCTTACCCAATGAGATAACTTCTTGACTTTAGAGAAGATATTTGTTAGATTTTATTTGAATGAAAAAAAATATTTTAAGGAAAGAAGGAACAGTTTTAGATTCATTGCCCAATACTCTTTTTAAGGTTAAATTGGATGAAGGAAAAGAAATTTTAGCTTATCTTGCAGGTAAGTTGAGAATTTATCGAATTAAAGTTTTGCCTGGAGATAGAGTTACAGTAGAAATGAGTTCTTATGATCAAGAAAGAGGAAGAATAGTTTATAGAGGTAAAAAGAGTCGATGAATAATGTTCTTTGACCTAACTTATCAATAAAAATTCTGTACTCAAAGAACTAAAGTTCTTTTCGACAGAATTCTCTATATTATAAAATTATAAATGTAAAATTCTGTACATGAAGGTAAGAGCATCTGTTAAAAAAATTTGTAAAAATTGTAAAATCGTCCGAAGAAAAGGACGAGTTTATGTAATTTGTCAAAATCCAAAACATAAACAAAGACAAGGATAAAAATGGCAAGAATTGCTGGGGTTAATATCCCTGATAACAAACGAATAGTAATTGCTTTAACCTATGTATTTGGAGTAGGTTTGTCTTTGAGTCAGGATGTTTTGACTGAGGCTAAAATTGATTATTCACGTCGAGCCTCTGATTTAAAACCAGACGAAGTTAATAAGCTAAAGGATATTCTTGAAAAAAAATACAAGATTGAAGGCATGTTAAAAAGAACAATTATGACTGATATTAAAAGATTAAAAGATATTGGAAGCCACAGAGGAATACGTCATATTAAGCGTTTACCAGTAAGGGGTCAGAAAACTAAAACTAATTCAAGAACTGTTCGAGGCAATGTTAGAAAAACTGTTGGTAGCGGAAGAAAACTTCCTCCAGCTCCAAAATAGAAATTATGGGAAAAAAACGTATTGTAGTTCAAAGCGAAAAAGAATTATTAAAAGAAAGAGATACAATAGAAGCAAAGCTTAGAAAAGAGATTAAAAAAACTTCTCAGAAAACCAAAGAAGCTAAGCTCTATATTTATTCTTCATATAATAATACTATTTTTACCTTAACTGACCTTAAAGGAGATGTTTTGCATTGGGTGACAGCAGGTAGTATTGGTTTTAAGGGTACCAAAAAGGGAACTCCTTTTGCTGCATCAAAAGCAGCTGAAGCAATGTGCGCGGCTGCCGAAAAAATGAATATTAAAAAAATAATAATTATTATTAAGGGAATTGGAGTTGGTAGAGAATCAGCTATTCGTTCAATTGCTAATCATAGTTTTGAGATTATTTCAATTACTGATGTAACTCCTGTTCCTCATAATGGTTGTCGACTTCGTAAATCACGTAGAGTATAAAATAATTTATGAAATATGATAAATGTAAAATTTGCCGTAGATTAGGAGAGAAACTTTTTTTAAAGGGTGAAAGATGCTTGTCGCAAAAATGCGCAATGATTAGAAAATCTTATGCACCAGGCCAAAAAAGAAAAAGAAGAGCTCGTCCTCTTTCTGAATATGGTAAGGAATTAAGAGAAAAACAGAAATTAAAAAATTGGTATAATTTAAAAGAGAAACAATTTCGTAATTACGTAAAAAAGATTTTACAAAAAAAGGGTGGATCAGAAGATGCTGGAGTGCGTTTAATTCAGGTTTTAGAAAGACGCTTAGATAATGTTGTTTTTAAATTAGGATTTGCTGATTCTCGAACTCAAGCAAGACAGTTTATTTCTCATCGTCACTTTTTGGTTAATAACAGAGTTGTTAATATTCCTACTTTTTCAGTAAAAAAAGGAGATAAAATCAAAATTAGACCATCCTCTCTTAAAAAAGGTATGTTTAAAGACCTTGTTTCTACTCTTAAAAGACGCTCAATTCCAAGCTGGATATCTTTGAACGTTAGTAAATTAGAAGGAACAATAAAGTCTTTACCAACATTTGAAGAAGCGGCACTACCAGTCGAGGTGTCAGCTATATTTGAATTTTATTCAAGATAATAATTACTGAAAAAATGATTTCTTATCCAAAAAAACCAAAAATTGTTGAAAAAAAGGGTAATTGGGCCCGGTTTGAAATAGAAGCTTTATATCCAGGTTATGGAGTTACTATTGGAAACAGCTTAAGAAGGGTTCTTCTTTCTTCTCTTTCTGGAGCAGCTGTAACACAGGTAACAATTAAAGGTGTGGCTCATGAATTTTCAACCATACCAGGAGTTTTAGAGGATGTAATTTTAATAATGCAAAATCTTAAACAAATGAGATTTAATCTTCATGGTGATGAATCTCAAAAAGCAAATCTGAAAATCAAAGGAGAAAAAAAGGTAAAAGGTTCTGATTTTAAGTTTCCCAGTCAAGTAGAATTAATTAATAAAGATTGTCCTATAGCTACTTTAACTCAGAAATCAGCTCAATTAGAAATGGAAATTAATATAAAGAAAGGAGTAGGTTATTTACCTCGTGGAGCAAGTAAACAGGAAAAATTAGAGATAGGAGCAATAATATTAGATGCTATTTTTACACCGGTTCAAAAAGTAAGCTTTAGGGTTGAAAGTATGAGAGTAGGTAAAAGAACTGATTTTGATAGACTATTTTTGGAAATTGAGACTGATGGAACCATGTCACCTGAAGATGCTTTTGGTCAAGCTTCTGAAATTTTGGTAAAACACTTTTCTTCAATCTCTGAAACTTTTCGTAAAGAAGAAGTCAAAAAAGAGGTTAAAAAAGCTAAGAAGGTTGTAAAAAAGACCGCTAAAACCAAGAAAGCTCCTGCTAAAAAATCCTCTGTCAAAAAAGATGAAAAAAAGAAAAAAAGGAAGAAAACTTAATAGAGAAAGAAATCAAAGAAAAGCTCTTTTGAAAAGCGTATCTCGCTCTCTTTTATTACATAAAAAAATTAAAACAACCGAAGCAAAAGCAAAAGAAGTTTCTGGTTTTACTGAAAAATTAATTACTAAAGCTAAAAAAGGAGACCTTGCTTCAAGAAGATTTCTTTTAAAGTTTTTTTCTAAAGATATAGTTAAAAAAATGATTGATGAAATTGCTCCTCAGTATAAAGATAGGAAAGGAGGGTACACAAGAATAATTAAATTAGGACCCAGAAAATCTGATGGAGCAAAAATGGCAATTATAGAATTAGTAGAATAATTTTATGCAAAGAGAAACACATACAATTGATGCTTCAGGTAGAATTTTGGGTAGGTTGGCAACCGAAATTGCAGTTTTATTGCGCGGCAAACATAGGCCGGATTTTATGCCTCATAAAGAAATGGGAGATATTGTGATTGTTAAAAATGCTTCCAAAATAAAGGTAACTGGCAAGAAAATGGATCAGAAAACATATTTCCGTCATTCAGGATATCTTGGTAGTGATAAAGAAATACCTTTAAAAGTGTTATTTAAAAAAGATCCTGGAAATGTTTTAAAAATAGCAGTTTATGGAATGCTGCCCAAGAATAAATTAAGACCAATTCAAATTAAAAGATTGAAGTTTGAGTAATATGGTAAAAGAAAAAATAGAAAAGAAAACTAAAAAAATAGTAAAGAAAAGAGTGGCTAAAAAGATCAAGAAGATTGTTAAGAAAAAGATTAAGAAAGAAACTAAAGCCGGTCCAGGAAAATATTTTGAAGCAGTTGGAAGAAGAAAAACAGCTGTGGCCAGGGTAAGGATTTTTACCCGTGGAGAAAAAGTTATTTTAGTTAATAATAAAGCTTTTGATGTCTATTTTCCTATGAGAAAACTTCAGGAAGTTGTTAAATCGCCGCTTGTTAAAATGGATTGTTTAGATAAGTTTAGGATTACAGTGATTTTAAAAGGCGGAGGTTTTAATGGTCAGGCAGAAGCTTTAAGACATGGTATAACAAGAGCTTTAGTTAAACTTAATCCTGATTTTAGACAAGAATTAAAGAAAGCAGGATATTTGACTCGTGATCCAAGAATGAGAGAAAGAAAGAAGTTTGGATTAAAACGAGCTCGTCGTGCTCCACAGTGGCAGAAAAGATAAGTTTTTAAAAAGAAGAATGAAATTCCTCTTTTTAGGAAAGAAATAGAATTATGGAATTAACAAATTTTTTAGTTGTTATTGGAGTATTTTTTGCCTGGGGTATAGCAGGTTTTTTGGCCAAGTTGTCTACTAATAGATTAGGAAGTCAGGGTATTTTTTGGGAAATGTTCGGATATATACCAGTAATTCTTGCTTATGGTTTAATAGTTTTTAAGTTTAAGAATCTTGTTCATAGCGATAAAACAGGTATTGGACTGGCAATTTTAGCAGGAGCGCTTGGTGCTTTTGGTGGAGCAGGATTATATCTTTTGTTAAGTAGAGCAGAAGTTTCAATAATTAGCCCTCTTACAGCACTTTATCCTGCCTTAACTGTTTTTCTGGGTATTCTCTTTCTTCAGGAAAGTATTACCTTAACAAAATTAATTGGAATTGTTCTGTCTTTAATAGCAATATATTTATTAAGTAAGTAGACGTTATTAATTGCTTAACTTAGTTCAGCAATAGTGCCCGAGAGTTTTCCTCTCGGGCTTTTCTATAAGTTAATTTAAAAATAAAAAGCGGACAATACTTTTAAGTCCGCTAAGGGAAGCGAAGCAGAATATCACTAGAAATCGACAGTCATTATCAGATGCGCCGATATAGGACAGTCAGTGAGGAGGAATGGGCATTTTTTCTGGTTGCATTCTTCATCAGGCCCGTATCCTATACCATTTTCGTCTCCTTTCCAATGTATTGGATCGCAGTCAATCTGTTTTAATATGAATTTCTTGTTTTCCTTATCAATTTCTGAGATAACGAACATTCCTTGTGGTTCTTCATCTGCTTGACTAATGAATTCTCCTTTTTTGAATAGTGCAGGGAATTCATTTTCAATTATTATTGGACGAAGCTTTTTTGGCTTCTTAACTACTGTTCCATCTAATAAATGATATTCTACTTTTATTTCAATCTCTTTTTCCGGCATTTTTCAAACCTCTTTCTTGCGTGTTCTAAATGATATTATCAAATTTCAATCTTTTGTCAAACGGCGAGTAGGACCTTCAAGAGGAGCGAAGCTCCTCTTTTGCTTTTTCTCTGGGGTTTGACTTTTTAGAGCAAAATATGTAATCTTTGCTTAGTAAGGAGAAAAATCCTTTGACAAAAGAAGTTGAAAGCAGATCAAAAAGAATCTTTGATGTACCACTTGAAGAAAGATTTGTTCAGATGACAAGATTTGAAACACAAGTTACTTGTATGGATGTAGGTAATGTTGGACTATTTATCTATCACGATGGTACACGAGAACTCAACCCAGAGTTCATAAGGTATTACCTTCGTGGAAGAAGAACAACTGATTGTTTGATAGAAGCGCACAGCGCAGAAGAGGCAATAAAGATTTTCTATGAACAATGGGAAGGTGCAAAGATTGGTGGAGAGGCCAGGATGAAAAAGGCGCTATGGATTAATACAAAAGTACCTATGATTGGTCTACCATTGTTACCATGTGAACTACTTCATAAGAACAAAGAAGGAAGATACATTTGCGGCGATGACACCGGGCTTCATGGTAATGGAGAGTTTGGCATGTGCATCTTGGATAAATGGGACCCACCCAATGAGTGTTCGCTCGATAAGTTCTATGAGGCATATTCTGAGAGACGAGGGGCAGAGACATTACCCATTAAAACAGTAAATATTGATGGCGTTGATTATCCCTACGTTTTGGCAGAAGATCTCTAGCTTAAAAAGAATCGTATGAGGCAAAATTTAATTGCCTCTTTTTTATTTGGATAAGCTTAGCTTATCCAAAAATGGAGTTGATGGATTAGGCGAGAAAAGTTATGATTAGTTAATAACAGAGCTTTAGCTCTTTGACTAAATACATTACTGTTTATAAATTACAAAACATGCTTAGAGAACGCATCGACCAATATTACTTAGACCAACATAAAGATAGAGAACAGCATCACTTTTATATTAGTGATGCTGGTAAGTGTTCTCGCGCAATATTCTTTAAGTTTAAAAATGTTCCTAAAAAAGATTTAGAAGCAAGGATTTTAAGATTGTTTGAACACGGAAATTATATTCATCAATTGATTATGAGACCTTTATTAAGTATGAGAGATATTCATGTTGTTGCTTCTGAAGTAAAGATTCCTCCTCAAGAATTAATTTCAGGCAGAGCTGATGTAATTATTAGTGATGGTAAAGATCTATATATTGTTGATATTAAAAGTATGAATAGTATGATTTTTAGAGGATTAGAAGAGCCCAAAGAAGAACATATTAATCAACTTCAACTTTACATGCATTTTTTGGATCCTAAGAAAGGAATATTAATTTATGTTAGTAAAGATAATCAAGAATTAAAAGAATTTCAATTAGATTATGAACCTAAAAGAGTTAAAAAGCTTTTGGCTAAATTAAAAAAGCTTAAAGTTAAAATTGACGCTAATATTATTCCGGAGAGATTAGTTGATTGGCCTAAAAATTGGCAGTGTAAATATTGCGCTTTTAAAGAAGTTTGTAGAATGACTGGCGAGGGAGAAATTGGATGGAAAGATTTTCAGAAAAAAATCACAGCTCATAATGAAAGATACGGAAAAGTTATTTCTTAAGGAAGTAAATTTTGAGATTGATACCAAATTTCATTGCTTAAAACATATAATTTTTTATCTTTTTCGTTGAAAAATATTTCTGGATTTTCATATTCAACTAAATCAATCATATTTATTTTGTCGCGCTCATCAATTTCACTTATTTTAATTTTATTTTCAGTACTAAAGACTAAATAGTAAGAGTTAATCCAAAGAACATCTTTAATTTTTTCTGATAGTCGCATTAAGAAAAGTTTTTCACCAGCTTTTTTAAGAGGCTGGTTTTGTTTTTCTTTTAAGAAAAGAATCCAGATTTCATGGTCTGAAAAATAAACTAATTTTTTAGAATCAGGAGAAAGTTTGAAACCATTCATTTGTTCTAATAGTTGATCAGTGTTTTCATCAAGTAAAGCAACTTCTTGGTTATTATTGAACAAAGTCAAGAACTGACTTATTTCTTCTTCGGTTAAAGGTTTGAATTCAGGATTTTGAGGAAAGAGAAAAATATTATCAATGGCTGTAACTTCTTTTTCTTTTATTTCTAATTCCTTTTGCCAAGAATGATAACCTTGTTTTTTAACTAAAACTTTATATTTTTTAGGTATCAGATTTTCAATTAAAACAGAATTAAAGAAAAAATCAGTTGTTTCTTTGAGTTTTGAATCTAAAAAAATCTCTGCTTGTCTTGGCAAAACTCTTAAAAATAAACCTCCAGTTTGAGTAATTTTTATTCTGCCTTCTGAAAGATTTAAATCTATACGATATCCTTGAGAAGAAAGAATTATTATGGGAGCAATAATCAAGAATAAAGAAAAGCAAATAAAGAATAAAGTTCCACGAAAATTTTTGTTCATAATATTTAAATTATATACTTGATAAAGTTTACAATTTTAGTTAAAATTAAACAAGTTCAAAGCTAAAAATATATGTTTATTACAAAAATTGGAATTGATCTTGGAACCTGTAATTCTTTAGTTTTTTTGCCTGGAAAAGGAGTGGTTTTACGAGAACCATCAGTCGTTGCAGTTGATTTACAAGATAATAAGATTTTGGCAGTGGGGCAGAGGGCTAAAGATATGCTGGGAAGAACTCCAGATACAATTAGAGTTTATAGACCATTAAAAGATGGAGTGATTGCAGATTATAGGGTAACTCAGGCAATGCTGAGATATTTTATAGATAAAGTTTCAGGTCCTTTTCGGATAATTAGACCTGAATTATTAATTGGTGTTCCAGCTTGTTCTACCTCTACTGAAAAAAGAGCAGTAATTGAAGCTGGAGTTGCAGCTGGAGCCAAAGCAGTTTATTTGGCTAAAGAGCCAATTTTAGCTGCCATTGGAGCTGATATTCCAATTAATTCTTGTTCAGGAAATATGGTTGTTGATATTGGTGGCGGAACAGCTGAGGTTGCTGTAATTTCTTTAGGTGGAATAGTAACTTCTCGTTCTGTAAGAACGGCTGGAGATAAAATAGACATGGCTATTTCTGACTATATTAAAAGAAAGCACAATTTAGCAATAGGGGAGAGAACAGCTGAAATGATTAAGATAGAAATTGGTTCAGCTATTCCTGAAAAAGAGGAAAGGCAAATGGAAATCAAAGGAAGAGACCTTATTTTAGGATTACCTCGCACAGTTCGTATTTCTTCTAACGAAATTTGTGAAGCAATTTCAGATACTTTAGAAGAAATTATTCAAGTGGTTAAGTCGGTTTTAAGAGAAACTCCTCCTGAACTATCTGCTGATATAATGGACAAAGGTATGGTTCTTACTGGAGGAGGTTCTTTGTTAAGAAATCTTCCTGAACTTATTGCCCAATCTACTGGAGTTCCATGTATTTTATCTGAAGAAGCTTTATATTGTGTAGCAAAAGGCACGGGAGTTATTTTAGAAAACTTGGATTTATATAAGAAAAGCATAATGAGTAAAAAATAATGAAGATAATTGGTCATGAAAAACAAATAGAATTTCTAAAACAAACCGCGAAACTAAATAAATTATCTCATGCTTACTTATTTTCTGGCCAAGACAAATTAGGTAAAAAAACAATTGCTTTTGAATGGGCTTGTTTAATTACTGGTCAGCCATTTAAAAAACAAAACCCTGGTTTTATTTTGATTGAACCTAAAAACAAAACTATTCAAATCTCTCAGATAAGAGATTTAATCTGGAAGCTGTCTTTAAAATCTTCTTTTATATCTCCGAAAATAGCTATTATAGATAAAGCTCATTTAATGGGAATTGATGCTCAACATGCTTTATTAAAAACTTTAGAAGAACCAAAAGGAGATTCAATTCTGATTTTAATTACCCAAAAACCCGAGCTTTTGTTTGACACTATTCGCTCAAGATGTGAAATAATAAAGTTTTATCCAATTAAAAAAGATAAGATTAAAAAATATTTAAAGAAACAAGAATTTTCCGAGAAGGAAATTAAAGAAATTATTGAGTTTAGCCGAGGAAGACCAGGACAAGCTATTGAATTTATTCTGAATCCAGAAAAACTGAAAAAACAAAGAAAAATTGTAGAAGAACTTAAAATAATTCTAACTTCTTCTTTGGTTGAACGATTTGAACTGGCAAAAGAATTATCTCAACAAGATAACCTAAAAGAAAAACTGGATATTTGGCTTAATTTTTTAAGGAACTTTTTAATAAAACAAATTAAATCAGAAAATAATTTACAATCTGTTGATAAAACAAAAAGTAACCTTAATCTTTTACAAAAAATAAATTTTTTAATTTCAACAACCAATATTAATACTAAATTAGCATTAGAAACATTATTAATAAACATTTGAATGTATCAAGAAATTATTGATAAAATTAAACCCGAACTTGATAAGACCATTAATTTTTTAGAAAAGGAATTAGCCAAAATCAGAGCTAATCGAGCTTCTATTTCTTTAGTAGAAGATATTGAAGTAGAGTGTTTTGATCAGAAATTTAAATTAAAAGAATTGGCTGCCATTTCAATTCCTAAACCTAGAGAAATTGTCATTCAGCCTTGGGATAAGTCTTATCTTGAATATATTGAAAAAGCTATTGCCAGAACATCCTCTGGTATAAGTCCAGTTATAGATGGTGAATTAATTCGGATTTCTTTACCACCATTAAGTGGTGAATATAGAGAGAGTTTATTAAGAATAGTTTCTGAGAAAAAAGAAGAAACAAAACAAACAATAAGAAAATGGAGAGGTGAAGCTTGGAACGAGATTCAGAAATTAACCCGAGAAGGAAAGATTAGAGAAGATGATAAGTTTCGGGCTAAAGATAAGTTGCAGGAATTAATTGATGATTATAATGAAAAAATTGAGAAACTAGCTGAGAATAAAAAGAAAGAAGTATCAATATGATTTCCATCCTGATTATATTCTTTACCTTAATCGCATTAGCCATAATCCATGAATTTGGACATTTTATCATTGCTAAGAAGTTTGGCGTTCCGGTTGAGGAATTTGGTATAGGTTATCCTCCTCGGATTTTTGGAAAAAAGATTGGACAGACCCTTTATTCATTAAATCTTTTACCTTTTGGAGCTTTTGTTAAAATTTATGGAGAAAAAGAAGGTTTAGAAGATTCAAATAGTTTTCAATCAAAATCTATTGAAAAAAGAGCATTAATTACTTTAGGAGGAGTATTATCTTTTTGGATTGTCGGGATTATTTTATTAAGTATTATTTTTGCAATAGGAGCGCCAACAGTTATTTCAGACACAGTTAAAGCTGAAGATGCTCGGATTCAAGTTGTTTTTGTGGCTGATGGTTCTCCAGCTAAAACTGCAGGAATAAAAATAGGGGATACTATAAGAAATGTCAAAGTTCAAAGCTCAAATCTCAAAATTGATAAAATAAAACAGATACAAGAATTTGTAGAAAACTATAAAGGGGAGGAAATTAATTTAACGATTGAAAGGGGAAAAGAAAACTTTGAAATTGATATTATTCCTAGAGTTGATATTCCAGAAGGAGAAGGCGCAATGGGTGTTGTTTTAGTTAGAACAATTACCAAGGCATACCCACTTTATTTAGCTCCCTTTAAAGGTATTAAAGCTTCTATTGATTTAACTTCTCAAATTGTGGATAGTTTAATTCGTATTTTTGGAAATTTATTTCAAGGAAAAGGATTACCACCTGGAGTAGAATTAGTTGGTCCAGTAGGGGTTGGTTCTTTAATGAACCAAGCAATTGAAACCGGACCCATTTATTATATTCAGTTTGTAGCTATTATTGCTATTCATTTGGCAGTTTTTAATCTTTTGCCAATTCCAGCTGTAGATGGTGGAAAATTATTATTTTTAGGTATTGAAAAAATTAAAGGTTCTCCAATCAATACCAAAACAGAAGAGAGAGTTAATGCTTTTTTCTTTGTTTTATTAATAATTATAATGTTTTTTGTAACCATTAGAGATATACTTAGAATTTTTTAACTATGAAACAATCTAAACTTTTTTCCAAAACCAAAAAAGAAATATCAAAAGATATTCAAGCTATTTCTCATAAATTTTTAATAAAAGCTGATTTTATCTCTCAGGTTTCTTCTGGTATTTATAATTTTTTGCCATTAGGTTGGAGAGTTTATAAAAAAATTGAAAATATTATTAGAGAAGAAATGCAAAACATAGGTGGGGAAGAAATATTGATGTGTTCTTTAATACCTCAAAGATTATGGGTTGAGACTAAAAGATGGAATGAAATTGACCCTCCTTTGTTTAAGGTAGAAGATCGTCATAAAAAAATGTTTGGTTTGGGCCCTACTCATGAGGAAATAATTACTGATTTAATAAGAAAAAGAGTTAAATCTTATAAAGATTTGCCTTTTTCTCTTTTTCAAATTCAAAACAAATTTCGTAATGAAATGAGACCTACTGGCGGACTTTTAAGGACCAGAGAATTTATTATGAAAGATCTTTATAGTTTTCATTCTTCAGAAAAAGATCTTAAAAACTTTTATGAAAAAGTTAAAAAAGCATATTTTAGAATATTTAAGAGATGTGGTTTAAAATCAATTTGTGTTGAAGCTGATCCAGGAACTATTGGAGGCAAGTCTTCTCACGAATTTATGGTTGTTTCTAAAGATGGAGAAGATAAGATTGTCATTTGTCCAAAATGTAATTTTGGTTCTAATCTTGAAAAAATAGGAAAAGTTAAAAAATGCCCTGAGTGCAAAACAATTTTAAAAATTCAAAAAGCAATTGAAATTGGCCATATTTTTGCTTTAGGAACAAAATACAGTGAGAGTATGGGAGCTAATTTTACAAATAAATCAGGTTCTTCTCATCCAATAATTATGGGTTGTTATGGAATCGGTCTTCCAAGATTGCTTTCAGTCATAGTTGAAGTCAATCATGATCAAGAAGGAATTATTTGGCCTAAAAGTGTAGCTCCTTTTAATGTTCATCTTGTTGCTTTAAAAAACAGTAATCAAGTTAAAAAGGTCTCAGAAAAGATATACAAAGATTTACAAAAGAACAATATTGAAGTATTGTATGATGATAGGGAGGAAAAAACAGCTGGTCAAAAACTTATTGATACTGATTTAATTGGAATTCCTTGGAGAATAGTAGTTTCAGAAAGAAGTTTAAGTAAAGATTGTGTAGAAGTTAAAAAAAGGGATAAGAAAAAAGTAAGTTTAATTTGTCCCTCTAAAATAAAAAATCTTAATGTTTAACGAAATTTTAGAAAAAATTAGAAATATGTTTTTTCATGATATTGCGATTGATTTAGGAACTACTAATTCCTTGGTTTATGTTCGAGGTAGAGGTATTGTTTTACAAGAACCATCAGTAGTAGCAGTTAATCAAAAAACAGGTCAGATTTTAGCAATTGGAGAAGAAGCTAAAAAAATGGTTGGTAAAACGCCATCTCATATTGTAGCCACCAGACCTTTAATCTCTGGCGTAATTTCTGATTTTGACGTTACAGAACAAATGCTTCGTTATTTTATTAAAAAGGCCCGGAAAAAACAATTTATTTTAAATCCAAGACCAAGAGTGGTTGTTGGAATTCCATCTGGTGTAACTGAAGTAGAAAAAAAGGCAGTTTCTGATGCAACTAAAAATGCTGGAGCTAGAGAAGTTTTCTTAATTGAAGAGCCAATGGCCTCAGCAATTGGAGCTCGACTTCCAGTTCAAGAAGCAGGAGGAATTTTTATAGTTGATATTGGAGGAGGTACGACAGAGGTGGCTGTTATTTCTTTAGGAGGATTAGTTTTATCAAAAAGTTTGAGAGTGGCTGGAGACAGATTAGATCAAGATATAATTCAGTTTGCTGAACAAGAATATAAATTATTAATTGGGTCACGTACAGCTGAATCAATTAAAATTGGAATTGGTTCTGCCTTTCCCTTAAAGGAAAAAAGAGAAATGCCAATGCGAGGCAGAAACTTAGTAACAGGTCTTCCGGAAGAAATTTTAGTTTCTGATGAAGAAATCAGAAAAGCTTTAGAAAAATCAGTAAAGCAAATTATTTCTGAAATAAGAAGTGCTATTGAAGAAACACCACCAGAATTATTAGCCGATATAATGGGTTCTGGTATTTATTTAGCTGGAGGAGGTTCTCTTTTGCGTGGATTAGATATTTTAATTCAAAAAGAAACTAAAATTCCAACTAAAAGAGTTGAAGACCCAATGACTGCTGTGGTCAGAGGCGCAGGTATGGTTTTAGAAGAACTTGATGAATTACGGGATGTTCTGGTTGAAACAGAATATTTGGAACCACCTAGATAATCAAGTATCAAGTATTAAGTATTAAGATTGATGATAAACAAAGAGGAAGTAAAACGTATTGCCAAACTTGCAAGGCTTGGTTTGTCAGAAAAAGAAATGAAAAAAATGGAGAAAGAGCTTTCTTCAATTTTAGAATATTTTGAAAAATTAAAAGAAGTAAATGTTTTTGAGGTAGAACCAACTTTTCATTCAGTTCCAATTGAAAATGTGATGAGAGAAGACAAAATAAATAAAGAGCGCAAAATAGAAAGAACAAAATTATTATATTTAGCGCCAGATACTAAAAATGGTTATTTAAAAGTTAAATCAATTTTTAAAGATGCGACTAAATGAATTAACAATTAGTCAGGTTCATAAAGGTTTGTTAAAAAAAGAATTTTCCGCTTTAGACCTTTGTAAAGCATATTTAGACAGAATAAAAAACAGGGATAAAGAAATTTTTGCCTATTTAACAGTAAGTGAAAAGTTGGCTTTGTCTCAGGCTCAAAAAGTAGATGAAATGATTGCCAAAGGAGTGGAGATTCCATTGCTTGCTGGAATTCCAGTGGCTATTAAAGATCTTTTAATGGTTAAAAATCTTAAATGTACTGCTGGTTCTAAGATATTAGAGAATTATATTGCTGTTTATGATGCTACAGTTATTAAAAAACTTAAAGCTCAAGGAGCAGTTATTTTGGGAAAGACCAATATGGATGAATTTGCTATGGGAGCTTCAGGAGAAAATTCTGCTTTTGGTGTTACTAAAAACCCCCATGATTTAACAATGGTTCCTGGCGGATCTTCATCTGGATCAGCTGCAGCGGTTGCTGACAATATGGCTTGTTATGCGCTTGGCACTGATACAGGAGGTTCTATTCGCCAACCTTCTTCTTTTTGTGGGACAGTTGGTATTAAACCAACCTATGGAGCAGTATCTCGTTATGGACTTATGGCAATGTGTTGTTCTTTAGATCATGTTGGGGCTATAACCAAGACAGTTAAAGATGCCAAGATTGTTTTTGATGCTATTAAAGGGAAAGACCCAATGGATTCAACTAGTGTTGAGTCAATATCAAATGCCAAAACTCAAATGCTAAAAATTAATGAGTTAAAAATTGGGATTCCTAAAGAATATTTTATTAAAGGAATTGATCCTGAAGTGGAAAGGTTAGTAAAACAAGCTGTTAAAAAGTATGAAGAAATGGGAGCTAAAGTTCAAGAAATAAGTTTGCCACATACAGAATATGCAATAGCAACTTATTATATTATTGTACCGAGCGAGATTTCAGCTAACATGGCAAGATATGATGGCATAAAATATGGATACTCAACAGTTAAAAGTACCAAGCACAAGTCACAAGATTTATTGGATGTTTATTCAAATAGTAGAGCAGAAGGTTTTGGTGAAGAAGTAAGAAGAAGAATAATTATCGGAACATATGCTTTATCATCAGGTTATTATGATGCCTATTATTTAAAAGCTCAAAAAGTACGTACTTTAATTAAAAAAGATTTTGAAAAAGCTTTTGAAAAAGTTGATATAATTTTAACTCCTACCACCCCAACACCAGCTTTTAAAATAGGACAAAATGTTTCTGATCCTTTAACAATGTATCTTTGCGATGTTTTTACTGCTCCATTAGATTTGGCTGGATTACCAGGCATTTCTATTCCTTGTGGTAAAATTAATAATCTGCCTGTTGGGCTTCAGGTTATTGGAAATTATTTTGAAGAAGACAAAATATTTCAAGTAGCTCAAATTTTTGAAGAAAATAAATAATTTTTAATCATATGAGTATTTCTGATATTATTTTATATTTAGTCTCACCATCTCTTCAGGAAAAACTCTTGCCAGTCAGGATTATATTTTTATTTTTTGGCGCAGTTTTTTTAATTGCTGCTATTTGGTTTTTCTTTTTTACCAACTGGTTTAAAGAGATGTTTTGGCAGGATTTTATGGAAATTTTAACTTATAAACCATATTGGATTAAAAAATCTGAAGGTAAATGGCATAAAATTGCTCAAAGATTAAAAAAGGGACAGGAAAATGAATATAAATTAGCCTTTATTCAAGCAGATGAAATGCTTGATAATAATTTAGAGAAAATGGGTTATCAAGGCGCTAGTTTGGGACAAAGATTAGAACAAATTAAAGCCGAAACTATTTCTAATATTGAAGATGTTTGGAAAGCTCATAAAATCAAGAATAATATTATTCATGATCCTAATTATAAATTGACTTTAGATCAAGCACAAAAAGCCTTGAATATTTATAAAAAAGCTTTGCATGAATTAGAAGTGCTTTAATTACTCAGTTGACTTTTATCGAAAAATTAAATAAAATATTAGGTACGATGCGGGGTAGTGTAGTAGTAGCATGGAAGGCTCATAACCTTTCGGCCCTGGCGCAAATCCAGGCCCCGCGACATATTTGGCGGTGTAGCTCAGTGGTAGAGCAGTGGCATCATAAGCCATGGGTCGGGGGTTCAATTCCCTTCACCGCTACATTGGGCTCGTAGTGTAGTTCGGTCAACACGTCTCCCTGTCACGGAGAAGATCGCCGGTTCAAATCCGGTCGGGCCCGCATTGTATAAAATTACATATATTTGAATGAAATTGTATAGAAAAATCGCCAAGAGGGCGGTTTTTTGATAGAATAAAGGCATGAGCGTAAAGATTCACAAAAATTTTTTTGATATAGTAATACTACCACCAAAGGAAATAAGAAATTATTCTATTGATTTGAGTCAAAAATCATATAAGTATAATGCAAAGTGGGTTTTAAGTAAAAAAAGTTTTTTACCACACATATCTCTTTATCATATTCCTATAGAAGAAAAGAAATTTGATAGATTTATTGCTGAAATAGAGAAAACAGTAAAAGGATTTAAAACAGGAGAGCTAAAGACCACTGAGCTTAAACAGTATATAAGCAAACCTATTTTTGCCAATTCTCTAATGATAAATAAACCAAAGTGGTTAAGAGAATTTTATTTAAAAATAATTAAAAAAACCATGCCTTACTTTGACTGGAATTATGGTTTAGAAAAACTGTGGAAATCTGCTGGATGGTCAAAAAATATGCAAAAGAACTTTCAAAAGTATGGAACACCATTCGTTGGTAAACATTTTACACCCCATATAACTTTAAATATGTTTAAAAACAAAAATGATACGATTAAGGCTTTAAATACATTAAAGTTTAAACAATTTTATTTTAGACCCAAAACCATTTATGTTTGTAAGCTTGGCGAAGGATTCTCTTGTCAAAAGATAGTGAAAGAGATTTTCTTTTAAATAATTCCTTTTACTAAAAACAGGTTCTAACATCGCCCAGTCAAGGGATTCAAACTTCGGATAAACCGAGTTTATCCGATGGAAAGTTCTTCCAAAACTCAGTTCTAACTATGTCCAACTATCCCAACTTGTATATTTTGTCCGAGAGTTTTTCTCAAATTTTGTTTTAATGTTTGATAAAAAACTCATCTTTGATAAAATAGAAATATAGAATTAAGATCACTAAAAATCATAACTTAAAAAACATGAAACTTCAAAACAAAAAAATAGCAATTCTTATTGAAAAACTTTATCAAGAGTTAGAAGCTTGGTATCCATATTATCGGCTTAAAGAAGAAGGGGCAGAGGTTGTATTTGTGGGTCCAGAAAGAGAAAAAGAATACAACAGTAAACTCGGATATCCAGTAAAGGCAGAACTTGGGATACAAGAAGCAAATGTTGAGGACTTTGATGCAGTAATAATTCCTGGTGGATATGCGCCAGATTATATGCGTAGGATTCCCGAAATGGTTAATTTTGTGAAAGGCATGAACAAAGCAAAGAAGGTGGTAGCTGCGATTTGCCATGCTGGGTGGGTGTTGGTATCTGCTAATATTCTTCGAGGAAAGAGAGTCACAAGTTTTTCTGCTATTCAAGACGACATGAAAAATGCAGGAGCTGAATATGTGAATGAAGAAGTAGTGAGAGATGGAAACATTATTACTTCCCGTCAACCAGACGACCTTCCTGCGTTTTGTAAAACTATTATTGAGGCGCTTGCTGAATAAACAGGTTCTAACATCCCTCCAGCAAAACTTATTGCTGAACTAAGTTAAATAATAGAAGATTTTACCCGAGAGTTTTTCTCGGGTTTTTGGTATAATAGAATACATGGAGCAACAAATAATTTCAAAAGTATTTTAAAATGTCTTTAGATTGGCAAAACTTAATTAAAATTGCATATTCCGAAGCAAAAAAAAGCACTAATCCATCTACTCAAAATGGGGCTGTTTTAATTGATGATAAGGGAAATATCATTCTTTCTGCAATGAATAGTTTTCCAGATGGAATAGTGGAAACCAAAGAACGACAAATCAAACCTCTACGTAGTAAATTTAGCGTACATGCGGAACGAAATGTACTCTATCAAGCTGCACGACTTGGCATAAAAACAAAAGGACTTACTATGGTGTGTCCCTGGGCAACATGTATTGATTGCGCTCGAGGCATAATTCAAGCAGGTATTAAACGTTTAGTAGTTCATAAGCAAGCTCTTGAAAAATCTGGCAGATGGAAAGAGGATATAGAATTTGCTTTTGCAATGCTTCGCGAAGCTAATGTTGAGATTATTATTTTTTGATGGGAAAATAGGAGTAGGTAGGATTTTACGAAGCGGAAAATTTTGGGAGCCGTAAGAAATAGGTTCTAACATCCTTCCTACGTTAAAACTACGGATGGGCAAAGCATCTAGCCAGGGGAGCTACACTCGAGAGTTATTGTTTCAAGTTTTCATCATGGTAGAATAAATGAAGGTTTAATATATAATTAAAAATAATATTTATTTTTTATATGATTTGTCCTAATTGTAAAAAAGAAACTTTAGAAAAAATTAACTTTCATAAAGTTCAAATAGACAGATGTACTCAATGTCACGGTATTTGGTTTGACCAAGATGAATTAAGGAAATCAAAGGATGAGAAAGATCAATATTTAAAATGGTTAGACATTGATCTTTGGAAAGAAGGTAAAAAATTTCAAGTTTCCCGTTCTGAAAAAATATGTCCTTTGTGCCAAAATACCCTTTATCAAGTTAGATATGGAGAATCTAATATCAAAGTAGACGTTTGTCATGAATGTAAAGGTATCTGGCTTGATCAGGGAGAATTTAAAAAAATCATAGCTTATTTAAAAAATATAGTAAGTACTGAAACTTTAACCAAATATTTTAAACATACATTTAAGGAAGCAAAAGAAATTTTTACAGGACCAGAAAAGTTATCTTCAGAGATAGAGGATTTTCTTTTAGTAATAAAATTACTTCAATACAGATTTTTCAGTCAATATCCAATAATTGTAAGCATGATAATTAACCTTCCGTTTACTAAATAAAATTAAGTTGGAAAACTTACTTAAGCTGGTTTTTCATCCTCTTTATATCAATCAGGTTCCAACATCGTCCAGCCAGGGGAGCTCGTAAAAAAATCGCCAAGAGGGCGCCTGCCTACCGACAGGCAGGGTTTTTTGATAGAATAAAATAAAGGTCTATAAATTAAGCTTTATAAAAATATGAAAAAAATAGTTTTAATTACAATATTATCGTTTTTATTACTCTCTTCTGGAATACAGGTTTCAGCTCAGGAAGCTGATTTGCCGTCTCCATGGCTTTTGCCTGATAGTCCATTTTATTTTCTGAAGACAATTGCAGAAGAGATTGTTACTTTTTTTACCTTTGGAGATCTTAAAAAAGCTGAAAGATATGCTACCTTAGCTGCTGAAAGACTGGCTGAGGTTCAAGCTGTAGTAGAAAAAGGCAAACCAGAATTTGCAGAAAAAACCCTTGCAAGATATGAGAATCAGTTAAATAATAGTATAGCTCGGGCAAAAAAAGCACAAGCTAAAGGCGAGAATACTGAAAAAGTTATGGAAGTTTTAGCTAGAGTCGGCCAGGCAACCGCTAAGCATTTGGAGGTTTTAGCTGAAGTTTATGAGAAAGTTCCAGAACAGGCAAAACCAGCTATTGAAAACGCAATGAAGGTTTCAGTAAAAGGACATGAAAAAGCAGTTGAAGTATTAAAAGAGAAAAATGCTTTGGGTGAAGTTCCTGAAGAAGCCACTTTACCAGCTCAGGTTCCACAAGAAGTAAGAGAGAGAGTTCAAATGAGGGCTCAACAGGAATTAGAAGTAGAGAAAGCTGAGCGGGCAAAAGAGAATGATCTTCAGAGTTTTGAATCGTTTAAAGCTTTGTGTATAGAACAGGGAGCACCACCAGAGATGTGTACATCATTTGTGAATGATCTTCAGAATCTTGGATTGTTTGGAACTTTCTGTGCAGAACCGGGAAGATTTCCACCAGAGATGTGTGAGAAAATGCCTCCCGAGGGCTTTAAATCATTTGAACAGATTGAAGCTTTCTGTATAGAAGCGGGAGGAACACCAGAACTATGCTCATCGGTTGAGGCTAAATGTAGGGAGGCGGGAGCAACAACACCAGACGAGTGTTTTCTTGTTCTTATGACTGCTACAACAAACGTTTCCGCTGAACCTTCTTTATCAGAATAAGAAAAGAAGGAGAGGAGGCAAAGAAAGTAGGAGAGGAGAACATTAAAGTTCCAAAAATGGTTTTTGGTACGTAAATATTTCTGGATGAGTTTACCTCCTCTTTGACTCCTCTTTAGGGACAGACCTGGCCTGTCCCCAATTTTTAAAAGAAAATCGCCAAGAAGGCTCGCCCGTAGGGCTATGCCCGAGAGTTTCTCGGGTTTGACTTTTTAATATTAATATATAAACTAATCATTAGGTGAAGAAAAATATCAGGAAAAAACTTTTACATAGCTACGTCAATTAGAGGAGGGACAACAGAAGAAGCTAACGAAATTCTAAAACACATGTTTGGAGCGTTACGGGGCATGGGAAACGTGCTCAATCACGAAATGATTACAAGAATTCTTCGTGGAGAAGGAGAAGAGGACTGTAGCGATAAAGAGATCTATGAAAGAGATATGCTCATGATTTCAAAGGCAGATATCATAGTGGCTATCTACGGCCATAGTTGGGGACAAGGATATGAGATTGCCTATCATATAGCTAACAATGGAGAAGTTATCTGTCTAATTAGTGAAAAGCAAACTTCTTCCGCCATGTTAAATGGAAACCCTTTCATTGAACGAATTATATATAATTCTGCTCATAAGAATTATATTCACAAGACTGAGGTTCTCCTCAAACAAGCTGTACTAGGGATGGGATCATAAAATCTTATCCTTTTTTTTATGCACAGAAATTGGTTGATTTTAGCTTAATTTTAAGGTAAAATAACTATAGATAATTACATGTTAAAAGAGATAAATAGTATCAAAAATCAGGCAGAAAAACAGATTGAAAAAGCTAAAGATTTAAAGGATTTAGATAGGGTTTTTAAAAAATATTTAGGTAAAAAAGGCCAAATTACCAAGGTTTTAAGGTCTTTAAAAGATCTATCAAAAACAAAAAGAGCAAAAACAGGCAAAATAGCCAATGAGCTTAAACATTTTTTAAAAACAGAGATTGATCAAAAAACTCAGAACATTAAAAGTAAAACCAAAAAGAAAGCTAAAAAAGAAAAATGGATTGATATTACTCTTCCTGGTAAAAGAATAGACATTGGTCATCTTCATCCATTGACTCAAGCTCGAAGAGAGGTTGAAAATATTTTTCAATTGTTAGGTTTTTCAGTTATTGATGGTCCAGAGATTGAAACTGAGTGGTATAATTTTGATGCTCTTAATATTCCTAAAGACCATCCAGCCAGAGATCTTTGGGATACTCTTTATTTGAAAAACGGAAAACTGCTTCGGACTCATACTTCTCCCAACCAAGTTAGATTTATGGAAAAAAATCAACCGCCTTTAAGAATTATTGTACCTGGCAGAACTTTTAGATATGAAGCCACTGATGCCAGCCATGAAGTTAATTTTTATCAGGTTGAAGGACTTATGGTAGACAAAAAAGGAAAAGTAACCATAGCTAATTATAAGGCGATTATTAAAGAATTTTTAGAAAGATTTTTTGGCAAACCAACTAAGATTCGTTTAAGACCAAGTTATTTTCCCTTTACTGTTATTTCTTTTGAAATAGATGTTTCTTGTCCTATTTGTGATGAAAAAGGATGTTCTACTTGTGGAAATTCTGGCTGGATAGAGCTAATGGGAGCAGGTATGGTTCATCCTAATGTTTTTAAATATTCGGGTCTAAATTCTCAAAAATGGCAAGGATTTGCTTTTGGAATGGGTTTGGAAAGATTAACCATGATAAAACAAAGAATTAAAGATATCAGATTTTTTTATAACAATGATATTAGATTTTTAAAACAGTTTTGAATTGATATGTTATTTTCATATAATTGGCTTCAAAGTTTAATAAAAGAGAAATTACCTGAACCAAAAAAATTAGCTGAGCTTTTAACCATGCATTCTTTTGAAGTAGAAGAGGTTAAAAAAAATGGAAATGATTTTACTCTTGATATTAATGTACTTCCCAATAGAGCCTCTGATTGTTTTTCTTTTATTGGTGTAGCTAGAGAATGTGCTACTCTTTTGGGTATTCAATATAACGATATTAGTGTTAAATTGGCTGAACATAAGAAAGTCAAAGCTAAAAACCTTGTTTCAATACAAGTTAAGAACAAAAATGATTGTCTTAGATACAGTGCCGCAGTAATGATTGATATTAAGGTTGGGCCTTCTCCAAAATGGATGAAGCAAAGATTAAGCGTTTGCGGTTTGCGTCCGATTAATAATATTGTAGATATTGCTAATTATGTCATGTTAGAAACAGGTCAACCTTTACATGCTTTTGATTTGGATAAGATTGCTGAGCAGAAAATAATTGTTAGAAAAGCAAAAAAAGGAGAAAAAATTCTTACTTTAGATGATGAAAAATACGATTTAGACAAAGATATTTTATTAATTGTTGATAAAAAAGGACCTTTAGCAATTGCTGGTATTAAGGGAGGTAAAAGAGCTGAAATTGATAAAAAAACCAAAAGAATAGTTTTAGAATCTGCTAATTTCAATCCAAAAACTATTCGTTTAAGCTCTAAAAAGATTAAATTAAAAACAGATGCTTCTTCGCGTTTTGAGCATGGGATTGATCCTAATTTAACTGAAACAGCAATTAATAGGACTTTAGAGCTAATTCAAGAAATTGCTGGAGGTCAAATAGCTCAAGGTTTGGTTGATTATTATCCTAAAAAAGTTTCTGCTAAAACAATAAAATTAGATTTGGCAGATGTTGAAGGCATGCTTGGGGTTAAGATTCCTGATAATGTAATCAAGAACATATTAAATAAATTAGGGTTTGAAATTTCTCAAATAAAAGCTGGAAAAATTAAAGTTAAAATACCAACCAGAAGATTAGATATTTTAATAGCAGGAGATTTGATTGAAGAAATAGGCAGGGTATTTGGTTTAGAAAAAATCCCTTCTATTATGCCTCAAGTTTCCTTAACTTCTCCCAAAAGAAATCTTGATATTTTCTGGATAAATTTCATTAAAAATATTTTAAAAGAAGTGGGATTTTTTGAAGTTTATAATCGTTCTTTTATTAATCAAAAAGATGCTGATATTTTTAAATATAAACCATCTAAACTAATAGAACTAAAAAACCCACCCAGCGCTGATTATCAGTATTTGAGGCCAAATTTAATTATTAATCTTTTAAAAAACGTAAAAGAAAATCAAAAGTTTTCTAAAGGAATTAAAATTTTTGAGTTGGGCAAGATATTTAAAAAGAAAAAATCTCATAAAGAAAAAAGAATGCTTGTTGGATTGTTAGAAGTAGGGGATTTCTATGAAATTAAAGGTATGGTTGATTTACTTTTTAATAAATTAGGAATTAGTAATATTTGGTATGATAGTTATCAGGTTTCGCCCGAAGATTCAAAAATTTCTATTTGGAATTCCAAGGTTTGCGCTGAGATTAAAGTAGATAATCAAGAAATTGGATTTTTGGGAGAAATTTCTGATAATCTTCTTAAGAAATTAAAAATAAAAAATAAATTAGTAGGTTTTGAGCTTGATTTTGAAAAATTAAAAGAAATTGCCTCTCAAGAAAGTGCTTATTCTCCTGTTTCTATTTATCCAGCTGCCATTAGAGATTTAGCAGTTTTAGTTCCAAAAGAAACTAAAGTCATAGAAGTTTTAAATATCATTAATAGCTCGGGGGGTAAGTTGATAAGAGATATTGATATTTTTGACATTTACCAAGGAGAAGAAATTCCAGATAATAAAAAGAATTTTGCTTTTCATCTGATTTATCAGGCAGAAGATAGAACCTTAAAAGCTAACGAAATAAATAAAATTCATAAAAAAATAATTGGGACTTTGGAGAAAAATCCAGAGTGGCAAGTACGAAAATAAAATGGTTAAGAAAAAAACAAAAACTAAAAAAATAGTGAAACAGACCAAAAGGACGAGGAAGAAAAAGAAGATTTCTGATTACACATCTAAGGACATTTTTGTCTTAAAAGGACTGGAACCAGTCCGCAAAAGACCAGCAATGTATATTGGTACAACTGGTCTTGAAGGACTTCATCATTTGATATATGAAATAGTAGATAATAGTATTGATGAGGCAATGGCTGGTTATTGTGATGAAATAACAGTTACTCTTTTGCCTAATAATCAGGTTAAAGTAGTTGATAATGGCAGGGGAATTCCAGTTGATACTCATTCTCAAACCAAGAAATCAACCTTAGAGACAATCATGACTACTTTGCATGCTGGAGCTAAGTTTGGAGGCAAAGTTTATCAGGTTTCTGGTGGTTTACATGGAGTAGGAATATCTGTTGTTTGCGCTTTGTCTAAATATATGAGAGCTGAAATTTGTCGGGAGGGTAAAAGATATGCTCAAGAGTATACTAGGGGCAAAGTTAAAACCAAAGTTCAAAAAGTTGGCAATTGTAGAGGAAATGGTACTACTATTATTTTTGAACCTGATAAGCAAATCTTTAAAGAAATCAATTTTAGTCTTAAAAAGATATTAGATCATTTACGTCAACAAGCTTATTTAACTAAAGGAGTGAAAATTGTTGTTCAAGATTGGAGAGAAAAAGAGAAAAAAGAACACACATTTTATTTTGAAGGAGGAATTGTTTCTTATGTAAAATATTTAACCCGAGGAAGAACTCTTCGTCATCCTCATATTTTTTATGGCGCAGGCCCTAAAAATGAAGTTCTTGTTGAGGTGGCTCTTTGTTATACCAAAGAATTTGAATTTTATGAAGAATCTTTTGCTAATAATATTCATACTAAAGAAGGGGGGAGTCATTTAACGGGTTTTAGAACAGCATTAACAAGAACCTTAAACGATTATGCTCGGAAAAATAATTTATTAAAAGAAGCTGATACTAATTTATCAGGTCAAGATGTGAGAGAAGGATTAACAGCTATTATTTCGGTTAAAATAAAAGAACCGCAGTTTGAAGGACAAACTAAAACAAAATTAGGTAATACAGAAGCCCGATTAGCGGTTGATTCTTTGGTTTCAGAAACATTGATGGACTTTTTAGAAAGAAACCCTCAGGATGCTAAGGCAATTATTGAAAATTGTGTTTTATCTCAAAAAGCTAGAAATGCAGCTAGAGCAGCTAGAGAAACAGTTCTGAGAAAGGGAGTCTTAGATGGTTTATCTCTTCCTGGAAAATTAGCAGATTGTTCTTCAAAAGATCCTGAAAAATCAGAACTTTATATTGTTGAGGGAGAATCAGCCGGAGGGTCAGGAAAGCAGGCCAGAAATAGGAGATTTCAAGCCATCTTACCTTTAAGAGGCAAGATACTAAATATTGAAAGAGCGCGTTTAGATAAAATTTTAACATCAAAAGAAATTAAATCTTTAGTTATTGCTTTAGGAACATCAATTGGTGAAGATTTTAATTTAGAAAAAGTAAGATATCATAAAATTATTATTATGACTGATAGTGATGTTGATGGACGTCATATTACTACTTTACTCTTGACATTATTCTATCGTTACTTTAAACCAATAATTGATGCTGGTTTTCTCTATATTGCTCAGCCTCCGCTTTATCAAATCCGGGCTGGAAAACAAGTGGAATATGTTTATACTGAAGATGGTAAGAATAAATTGATAAAAGAAATTAATAAAAAGAAAGTATCTAAAATTAATATTCAAAGATACAAGGGTTTGGGAGAAATGAATCCAGAACAGCTTTGGGAAACAACTATGAATCCAGAAAATAGAACTTTATTACAAGTAAAGATTGAATCAGCTCATAGGGCAGATAGAATTTTTGATATTTTAATGGGCAAAGAAGTTGCCCCACGTAAGAAATTCATCCAAACACACGCCAAGAAAGTTAAAAACTTAGACATTTAAAATATGAAAACTAAAAAAATTAAAGGATTTTTTAAAGAGGCCTGGATAGAATTAAAAAAAGTGAATTGGCCTAGCCGTAAAGAAACTATAAAATATACCTTAATTGTGATTATTGTTTTAACAATAGTTGCATTATATTTAGGAGGGATTGACTTTTTCTTTACGAGATTGTTAAATAAGTTGATATAATAATTCATATGCCAAAACAACAAACTTCTCAAGAAAAAAATTGGTATGTACTCCATACATATTCTGGTTATGAAGAAGCAGTAGCTAAAAATCTTAAACAAAGGATTGAAAGTTTGGGTATGGAAGATAAAATTTTTGATGTTTTGGTACCAAAAGAGAAAAAGATTAAAATAAAAAACAGTAAGAGAAAAGTAGTTGAAGAAAAAATTTATCCTGGTTATGTTTTAGTGGAAATGATTGTGACTGATGATTCTTGGTATGTAGTCAGAAATACTCCCAATGTAACTGGATTTGTAGGAGCAGGCACTGTTCCGATTCCAGTTTCTAAAGCAGAAATTGATAACTTAAAGAAAAGAATAGGCGTTGAAACTCCTAAGTATAAGATTGAAGTTAAGGCAGGGGATCCAATTAAGATTATTGATGGTCCCTTTAAAGATTTTGATGGCAAGGTTTCAGAGATTGATGAAGAAAAAGGAAAAGTAAAAGTATTAATTAATATGTTTGGAAGAGATACTCCAGTTGAACTGGACTCTCTCCAAATAAAAAAACTATAAAATGGCTAAAGGAATAATTGCTAATATTAAAATTCAAATTCCAGCTGGTAAAGCGACTCCAGCTCCTCCAGTAGGACCTGCATTGGCTCCGCACGGTATAAATATTGCTGAATTTTGTCAGCAGTTTAATGATGCAACTCAAGATGAATCAGGGGCAATCATACCAGCAGAAATTACTATTTATGAAGACAGAAGTTTTGATTTGAAAATAAAGAAACCTTTGACTTCTCATCTTATTAAAAACATGCTTGGGATTGAAAAAGGTTCTGGTTTTCAGAAAAAAACAAAAGTTGGTAAAATGACTAAAGCTCAGCTTAGAGAAATTGCTCAAAAGAAAATGTCTGATTTTAATACCACTGATATTGAAGCAGCCATGAAGATTGTTGCAGGAACAGCAAAATCAATGGGCGTTGAAGTCGATGAAGCTAAAGATTCATCTCCATCTTCACTTCCCCAAGAGGAAGCTCGATAATTGAAAAGTAAATAATTTTAATTAAAAATGGACAACAAAAGGCCATCAAAAAATGAATATTATTTAGGGATTGCTAAACAAGTTTCTGAGAGAGCAGCTTGTTTTCGAGCGAAAGGAGGAGCAATCATTGTCAAAGATGATCAAATTATTGCTACAGGGTATATTGGAGCCCCTCGTAAAACTAAAGATTGTTTAGAAAGAGGTTTTTGTTTACGCGACAAATTAAGCATTCCTCATGGTAGGCAATATGAAATCTGTCGTTCTGTTCATTCAGAGCAGAACGCTATTATCAACGCTGCTCGAGCTGGTGTTCCTCTTTTGGGTGGTGATATGTTTATTTATGGTGAGAGACCAAAAACAGGGGAGCGTTTTGATGCTTTTCCTTGCTTTATTTGTAAGAAAATAATAATTAATGCTGGTTTAAAAAGAGTTATTTCTTCTACAGCTGATGGTGGCTATAAGATTTTTAATATTGAGGACTGGACTAAGGATTGGCAAGAAAAAGATATTTTAGATGATAAACAGCAATATGGCAAAGATTTAAATAAAAAAGATGATTTAAAAGATAATCTTTCGTGAAAAAAATTATTGGATTAACTGGAGAAATGGGGGCAGGCAAGGATACTTTTTGTAACCACATAGCAAAAGTATCTCAAGAGCCTGTTTTTTGTTTTAAATTTTCCGACCCCCTCTCTGAAGTTTTAAAAGTTTTTTTTAATGAAGTTAGTAGGGAAGATCAACAATGGTTAGCAATAACATTAAGAAAAAGATTTGGAAAAGATATTTTAGCCAAAGCTATTAAAAAGAAAATTAATAATATTCAAGAAGGATTAATAATTCTAAATGGTATAAGATATCGTGAAGAATTTAATATGATTAAGAAGATAGGGGGTAAAATTATTTATATTACAGCTGATGCCAAAATACGGTGGCAGAGATTACAGAATAGGGGAGAAAAAAAGGATGATAGTGCTCCTTATGAAAAATTCCTGGAATTAGAAAAAGCAGAGACCGAATCTTTGATTCAGAAAATGGGTAAAGAAGCTGATTATAAAATTGAGAATAATGGTTCGTTTGAAGAGTTTTATAGTAAAACAGATAAATTAATGAAGGATTTAAATGCAGGTTAAGGTTAAAAGAATTGATAAGAATTTGCCTTTGCCTGTCTATGAAACAGATGGTTCTGTCGGCTTAGATTTATTGGCCAGAGAAAATACTTTAATTAAATCCAAAGAAATCGGCTTAATTCCTTGTAATATTATAGTAGAAGTTCCTAAAGGGTATGTATTTTTGATTGCTTCTAGATCTAGTACTCCTAAGAAAAAAGGATTATTAATGCCTCATGGTTTAGGTTTTATTGACCAAGACTATTGTGGTTCTAAGGATGAGGTTTTGGCTCAATTCTATAATTTTTCTGATCAAGATGTAATGGTTAAAAGAGGAGAAAAAGTAGCTCAAGGAATATTATTACCAATAGACATTATTGAATGGCAAGAAATTTCTAAAATTAAAAAAGAAAGTAGAGGAGGTATTGGTAGCACTGACTCGTTCTGAAAGATAAAATTTTTATAAAATTTAGTTTTATAAAAACTCTATAATTCATAGGGTTTTTTTATTTAAAGAGTTTTAGTAAGAGATAAAAAAATAATGGGAAATTTAAATCTTATGATATAATAACAATAATTATTAAAATAAAAATCAAATGAAAAAAACTCTATCATTAGTTCAAGAACATAACAATTGGAGAAAAAACTGTATTAATTTAATTGCTTCTGAAAATACAATGTCAGCTTTAGCTGATAAGGTTTATTTTTCTGATTTGATGCACAGATATGCTGAAGGAATGCCTTACAAAAGATATTATCAAGGATTAAAGTATTTTGATCCTATAGAAGACAGGACAATTAAAGCTTTTCAAGAACATTTTAAAGTAAATTTTGTTGATGTTCGTCCTATTTCAGGAACTTGCGCTAATTTTGCTACTTTTGCTGCTTTGACTGAAAGAGGAGACAGCGTTATGACTCTTGGAATTCAAGGAGGTTCTCATGTTTCTCATGAAAAACCAGGAGCAGTCGGTATTTTGGGTTTAAATATTTCTCATTTAGATTTTAATAAGCAAGACTTTGGTATTGATTTAGAAAAAGCCAGACAAAAGATTTTAGAAATTAGACCTAAACTTTTAATTATTGGTTGTTCAGCTATTATTTTTCCTCTGCCAGTTAAAGAATTAAAAGAGATTTGTCAGGAAACAGAAACTAAGATAGTTTATGACGCAGCCCATGTTTTTGGTTTGATTACAGCTGGTTTTTTCCAAAATCCCTTTGAAGAAGGAGCAGATTTAATAACTTCTTCTACTCATAAAACCTTTCCTGGACCTCAAGGTGGCATAATTTTAGGTAATATTGATGAAGAAACACAGAAAAAGATTAGAAAAAAAGTTTTTCCAGGCGTTTTATCTAATCATCATTTGCACAGAATACCAGCTTTATATATTACTCTTATGGAGATGAAAGAATTTGGCAAAGAATATGCTGGACAAATTATTAATAATGCTCAAGCTTTGGCGCAAGAATTAGATAATTTAGGTTTTGGTGTTTTGGCTAAAAACAAAGGATTTACTAAAAGCCATCAAGTATTGGTTGATGTCAGTAAAAATGGAGGAGGAGATACTGTAGCTAAAAAACTTGAAAGGGCTAATATTATTTTGAATAAAAACGTTCTTCCTGGCGCTGAAGAGATAAATGTTAAAGCTCCTAAAGGTATTAGGATTGGGGTCCAGGAAATGACTCGTTATGGAATGAAAGAATCAGAAATGAGGCAAATTGCTTTGTTTATCAAAGAAGTAATTATGGATGAAAAAAATCCAGAAGATATTGGTCAAAAAGTGGTTGATTTTAGGAAAAATTTTCAAGAAGTTCAGTATTGTTTTAAATAAATGATAAAAGAAGTAAAAGTTATAAAACCTAAAATATGGAATTTTGAGGTGATTAAAGGAGAAGATGCTTGGAAAGAAGTGGTTTATTCAGCTAGGGTAAGCGGTGTTCCTTTAGATATAGCAGATAGAGATGTTTTTGCTATGATAGTTAAGAATGATTATGGTTCTGCTTTAGAACATATTATTATTAAGTTTGATATAAAGATTTCTAAAGGCAATGCTCCAGAATTTCTAGAGCACAGAATGGTTAGTCATACTGGATATTCAACCAGATATATTAAAGTTCATAAGCGGATTGGTAAAGAACCTTCGGCTTATGAGTTTATTGTACCTATTCATTTACTTAAAGATAATAGTTCAGTTAAGGAGTTAATTTTAAAAAAGATAAAAGAGGCAATTAATGTTTATGATAATTTAATATCTCAAAAAATACCAAAAGAAGTATCTAGGTATGTATTACCTTTTAGTCAAGCAGTTGGGATTTATCATGTTACCATTAATCTAAGATCTCTTTTGAATTTTTTTTCCTTGAGATTATGTGTGAGGTCTTCTCCTGAAATGCGTTGCGTGGCTAGCCAACTTTATTTTGAATTAATTAATCAATTACCAATAATGAGAGGATTAATGGGATGCAGAGCTTTTATGAGGGGAGCTTGTCCTGAGAGTGGAACTACAGGAGTAAGAGTTGGTAAACCTCACCGTCTTTATCCAATCTGTCCTTTTAAAAATATTAATTCATCAATCTATATTGCAACCAAAGAAGAGCTTAGAAAAGGAGTAAAAACAAATGAATTTGATATTGAAAAAGCAATTTTAGCTCAAGAAAGTGTTTATGGTCAATGGATTAAATGGGAACAATGAATAAAGAAAATAGTTTAGGAAAATTTACCCCGCACCTTTCTCAAAAGTGGAAATAAACATTTTTAGAAGATACTAATGAAAATTAATAAAACACAATTTCGAAAAGGACACAATCCTTGGAATAAAGGCAAAAAGTGGTCTCAAGAAATTAAAGAGAAGATAAGTAAAAGTGTGAAAATATTATGGCAAAATCCAGAATATAAAAGACACATGAGTGAAATTCACAAAGGACAAGTTTCTTCAATGAAAGGAAAACATCATTCCAAAGAGACTAAAGAAAGAATTAGTAAGCAATTAATAGGTAGACGTTTATCAGAAGCAACAAAAAAGAAGATAGGCGAGGTAGAAAGAGGAGAAAGGCATTGGAATTGGAAAGGGGGCATTACTCCTATAAATATAAAAATTAGGACTGGTCCTGAAACTAAAAAATGGAGAAACAGCGTATTTGCTCGCGATGATTGGACTTGTCAAAAATGTGGAAAAAGAGGAATAGAACTACGGGCACACCATATTTTAATCTTTTCTCAACACCCAGAATTAAAATTTACAATTAATAATGGCATAACTCTCTGCAAAAGTTGTCATAACAAATTTCATAAAATTTATGGTAGAAAAGCTAATACAAAAAAGGAATTAAAAGAATTTTTAAAAATTAAAAAATAATATGAAAAAGAATATTTACGAAGGTAAGTTTGTAGTATTCGAGGGGATTGATGGTTCTGGCAAATCTACTCAAGCTAAACTTTTACTTAATAATTTTAAAAAAGCAGGATTTAAGACTGCTTTTATTCATTTTCCTCAATATGGTACTAAAGCTGGTGGATTGGTTGAAGAATATTTGAGTGGAAAATACGGCAAGGCTTCAGAGGTAGATCCTTATCAGGCCTCAATTTTTTATTCTTGTGATCGTTTTGATGCAAGTTTTAAAATAAGAAAATGGCTTGAACAGGGAAAGATAATTATTTGTGACAGATATATTGGTTCTAATATTGGGCATCAAGGAGGTAAGTTTAAAAATAAAGAACAAAGGAAAAAATACTTAGATTGGCTTAATAATCTTGAATATAATATATTGAAAATTCCTAAACCAGATATTACTTTTATTTTAAAAATGCCGGCTGTTGTTGGACAATCATTAAAAATTAATCATTCAAAGGGTAAATTATTAGATATTCATGAAAAAGACATAAAACATTTAAGCGATACAGAAAAGTCTTATTTAGAATGGGCAGAAGAATTTCCTAAAGACCTTAAAGTAATTGAATGTGTTAAGAATCAGAAATTATTATCACCAAAAATAATTAGTCAAAAAATTTGGCAAATAATTGAAAAAGCTTTAAACTAAAAAATATGTATAAGCCAGCTATTGGATTAGAAATTCATGTTGAACTTAAAACCAAAACAAAGATGTTTTGTGATTCTTTGAATGATCCAGATGAAAAAACCCCCAATACTAATATTTGTCCTATTTGTATGGGACACCCTGGCACCATGCCAGTTATTAATAGAGAAGCAGTTAGAAAAGTAATTAAAACTGGTTTAGCCATGAATTGCCAAATTCCTTATTTTTCAAAATTTGATAGAAAAAGCTATTTTTATCCTGATTTACCAAAAGGATATCAGATTTCTCAGTATGATAAACCATTCTGCCAAAATGGCGAATTGGAGATTATGGGAAAAAAGATTAGAATTACCAGGGTCCATTTAGAAGAAGATACCGGGCGTCTTATCCATCCAGAAAAAGCAGATTATTCCTTAGTAGATTTTAATAGAGCAGGAATTCCTTTAATGGAGTTAGTGACTGAGCCTGATTTGAAATCAGCTCAAGAAGCTAAGAAGTTTGCCGAGGAATTAAAATTGATTTTGAAATATCTTGATGCTTCTGATGTTAATATGGAAAAAGGACAAATGAGGGTTGAAGTTAATATTTCTTTATCTAAAAATCCAAAGAAATTAGGAACAAAAGTTGAAATTAAAAACTTAAACTCTTTTAAAGCAGTTGAAAAATCAATTGAGTACGAAATTAAAAGACAGACCCAGATATTAAAATCAGGAAAAAAAGTTGTTCAAGAAACCAGAGGATGGGATTCTATAAAAGGAATAACTAAAAGTCAAAGGAAAAAGGAATCAGCTCATGATTATAGATATTTTCCTGAACCAGATTTACCTCCGATTAAATGGAAACAAAAAGATATTGATCAAATGAAGGCTGAGTTGCCTGAATTGCCTGAGCAAAGAAGAGAGCGTTTTAAAAAAGAATATGAGATTTTAAACAAAACAGTAGAAGTTCTTGTTTCTAATAAAGATTTAGGAGAATATTTTGAAAAAGTAATAAGCGAATTAGAATCTAATATTAACCATCAAGAGCTTTTGAAATTAATTAAATTAACTACTAATTATCTGATTACTGATTTGCAGGGATTATTAGGTAGTTTATCAGTAAAAGATAAAAAATTTTTGATTAATCCAGAGAATTTTGCTGAACTTATTACCTTAATTCATAAGAATACTATCTCAAGTAAGATTGCTAAAACCATTCTTCCTGAAATGTTCAAAACAGGAACTGATCCCTCTCATATTATTGAAGAAAAAGGATTAACCCAGATGACTGATGAGTCTGATGTTAAAAAAGCTGTTGAACAGGTAATTGCTCAAAATCAAAAAGCAGTCTCAGATCTTAAAAATGGCAAACAAGGGGCTCTTCAGTTTTTAATTGGTCAAGTAATGGTTCAAACAAAAGGTAAGGCAAATCCAGAAATTGTTGCTAAGATATTAAAGAAATTATTATCTTAAGAAACCTTTTATCAATTTGTCAGCTTGTTTTGGTTTATTTATCCAATGAATTCTCTTGTCTCTTTTAAACCAGGTCATTTGTCTTTTTGCATATTGCTCTGATTCTGTTTGTATTCTTTCTATCATTTTTTCTTTAGATATTTTATTTTGCAAATATTGAGCTACTAACTTATATTCCAAACCAAATTCTTCTAATCTTTTCCAGGAAAGACCTTGTTTTTTTAATCTTTTAACTTCAATTATCATTCCTTGTTTTAATCGTTTAGATAGTCGTTTCTCAATAAGCTTTTTTAAATCTTGTTGAGATTTTTTTATTCCTATTATTAAGAAATCAAATTCAGCCTTGTTTTTTTTAAAAACAGGTATTGGTTGTTTTGTCTTCTCTATAATTTCTAAAGCCCTGATTAATCTTCTGCGGTTTTTTGAGTCAATTGTTTTAGCTCTTCTTTTATCTTTTTTCTTTAATAGCTTAAAAAGTTTTTGAGTGGTTAGTTTTTCCAATTCAGCTCTTAGTTTCCAATCAGGTTTTACTTGAGGAATTACTATATTATCAGTTATTGTTTGAATATAAAGACCAGTTCCGCCTACTAAAAAAGGAGTATTATTCTTAATAATTTGTTTTAGGGCTCTATTGGCTAATTTCTTATATCTAGCAGCTGTAAACTTGATTCTAGGGCTTGCTACGTCTAAAAGATGATGTGGGATACCTTTCATTTGTTTTTTAGTAATTTTTCCAGTCCCTATGTCCATTGCTTTGTACACTTGCCTAGAATCAGCTGAAACAATTTCTCCTTTGAATTTTTTAGCTAATTTAATAGATAAAGTAGTTTTACCAGATGCTGTGGGTCCTAAAATTACAACTAATTTTGGTAATGATTTTTTCATTTTCTTACACCATTTAACCGAAAAGAATCAATTTTAGTAATTTTTACTTTAACAAACTGGCCAATCAGTTTTTTGGGTCCAGTAAATTTAATGGTTTTGTAATTATTGGTTTTTCCAATTAACAACTTATTTTTTGTGTTGCTTACTAAAACATCTAAGGTTGTACCAATTAGCTTTTTATTGTTTTCTAGAGCTGTTTTTTTAACAATCTGATTTAAGACTTTGTGTCTCCTTTGTTTTTCCTGATAGGGGATAGTGTTTTTGAGTTTAGAAGCAGTTGTTTGAGCTCTTGGAGAAAAAATAGAAATATAAGCCATATCATATTTTATATCTTTAAATAGTTTAACTGTATTTTGAAATTGTTTTTTGGTTTCTCCAGGAAAGCCAACAATTACATCAGTAGATAAACAAATGTTTGGAATTTTCTTTCTGATTCTCTTTACCAATCTTTTATATTTTTCAACAGTATAAGGACGATTCATTTTTTTTAAAATCTTATTGTCTCCTGATTGAACTGGCAAATTAAGATATGGGGTCACTTTCTTACAACCTACCATAGTATCAATTAGTTCTTTAGAAAAGTTTTTGGGATGGGGAGAAGTAAAACGAATCCAGAAACGACCTGGAATATTATTAACCATTTTTAAAAGCTTTGAAAAGTTAATCGTTGAAGAATCAGTGGAAGATGTATAATCATTAACATTTTGGCCTAAAAGCCATATTTCTTTAAATCCTTTTTTAATAAAACCACGTATTTCTTTTAAAATTTCCTGATGAGATCTGCAGATTAAAGGTCCTCTAACATATGGCACAACACAATAAGCGCAAAAATTATTACACCCAGAAGAAATTGGAACTTGTATTGAAAAATTATTTATGGGTTTGGTTTGAACAAAGAAATAATTAGTAGAGAACTCTTTATTGAATTGATTTTCTCTGGGATTGGGACAATAAAAATAAGTTTCCTTATTAAGAATTGCAGGCCATTTTTTTAAAGTTTTAATTGGAAGAATAAAATCGAATTGTTGTTTAAACTTTTTTAAATCTTTTTTTAAAATACAACCTGTGAGTAATGTTTTAACGTTTGGATTTTTAGCTTTAAGCTTAATAAAATTTTGTATTTTACCATAAACCCTATCAACGGCTGATTGTCTGATAGAACACATATTAATCACCACTAAGTCAGCCCCGCTCATTGTCGGGGCTGATTGATATCCTGCAGTTTCTAATGCTGAAGTAATTCTTTCGCTATCAGATTGATTTAATTGACAGCCGAACGTGATTACAAAATATTTCATTTACTTTGTTCAAGACCTGTTGATTGTCTGACTCTTTCTTTTTACTTTTTTAATTCTTGCTCTATTTTAACTTTTTCTAAGAATTTAGACAATTTTACTGTACCCAAATCTCCTTTACCTCTTTTTCTGACTGAAACGGATTTAGATTTTATTTCTTTATCTCCAACAACTAAAAGATACGGGATTTTCTGAATCTCTCCATCTCTAATTTTTTTAGAAACAGTTTCAGTCTCATCTTTTATCATTACTCTGAAACTTTGTTCCTTTAAACTTTTGGCAACCTTTTTTGCAAAGCTTATATGCTTTGAGCTCACTGGAATAATAATGAATTGAATAGGCGATAACCATAAAGGAAAAGCTCCTTCATAATGTTCAATCAGTACTCCAATAAATCTTTCTAAAGAACCTAATAGTGCTCGGTGAAGCATGATTGGTCTTTTCTTCTTCCCTTTTTTATCAATATAATTAAGATCAAATTTTTCTGGAAAATTAAAATCTACCTGAATAGTTGTTAATTGCCATTTTCTACCAATAGCATCTGAAACTAAAAAATCAATTTTAGGTCCATAAAATACTGCTTCTCCTATATAGCGAACATAAGAAAGCTTTTTGGTTTTTAAGGCACTTTCTAGAGCTTGTTCAGCTAATTTCCAGGACTTATCATCTCCCAAATACTTTTTTTTCTCTTTTATATCGCGAACAGAAAGCGAAATTTCAAATTTTTTGAAACCAAAACTTCTTAAAATATATAAGGTTAAATCAATCATTTCTAAAAGTTCTGAATGTAATTGTTCTGGAGTACAGAAAATATGAGCATCATCTTGAGTAAATCCTCTTACTCTGGTCAAACCATGTAAAGTTCCTGATCTTTCATACCGATAAACAGTTCCCATCTCAGTAAATCTTAATGGTAAATTTTTGTATGACCTTATTTTTGAATCATAGATTTTAACATGAGCAAGGCAATTCATTGGTTTAATCATGTAAAACTCTTTTTCTACTTTCATTGGAGAATACATGCTTTCTCGATAAAAATCCCAATGACCAGATCTTTTCCATAATTCCAAGTTTGCAATATGAGGAGTAGCAACCAATTGATATCCTCTGTTTAAATAGGTGTTTAAAGCAAAATCCATCACAATTTTTCTGAGAGTTGCTCCTTTAGGAAGCCATAAAGGCAAACCCTGCCCAAACTCTTCATCAATCATAAAAAGTTCCAATCTTTTGCCTAATTTTCGATGGTCTCTTTTTTCTGCTTCTTTTTCTTGTTTAAGAAAATCATCCAATTCTTTCTTAGAATTAAAGGCAAAAACATAAACTCTTTGAAGCATTGGGTTTTTTTCGCTTCCTTTCCAATAAGCGCCTGCTATCTTATTTAATTTAAAAGATTTAGGATCAATTTCTTTACTTGATTTAATATGCGGTCCTTTACATAAATCAACGAAATCGCCTGATTCATAAACTGATACGGTTTTTTCTTTTAATTCTTTAATGAGTTCTAGTTTATATGGTTGATTTTTAAAAAGTTTTCTAGCTTGAGCTTTAGAAAGTTTTTTCTTTTTGAATTTAATATCTTTTCTAATGATTTCTTTCATTCTTTTCTGTATTTTAGGCAAATCTTCAGAACTTAAACTTTGAGAAAGACCAAAGTCATAGTAAAAACCATTTTCAATTGATGGTCCAATTCCAAACTTAACTTTTGGAAAAAGTTCCTGGACCGCAGCTGCCATAATATGAGATAGAGAGTGTCTAATAGTTTCTATTTTAGCCATAAAGTTTTATTTTTTATATTAATAATAAATAAAAACCTCTTTTTGAAGAGGCCAGCTGAAAATTAAAGAATATTCTCAGTTGACCTAAAAAGAAGTTGTTGTGGTTGTTATATTTAATTTTCTTAAATGATTTAACATGTATTTTTATTTTAGAGTATCATGAATATTTGTCAACCCTCTGTAATTTTCTCAATTACCCGAGCGAAGCAAAGCTGAGCGAAGAGTGGGAGAGGAAATTTTATGACTCTTCTGAAATTTCTTCGATACTATTACAGATTAGTTTTCTTTCTCCGCCTCGGTCGTCTAATTTACCTTGAATTAAAACAATCTTATTTTCTCGGAAAGCAGCTGGATTTTCTTCCATAACTCTTGGGAAAACAACAACCTCAATTTTATCTGTCAAATCTTCTAATTTAATAAAAAGCATTGACTTTCCATTTTTAGTGATAATTTTTTTGATTTTAGAAATAATTCCTCCTATTCTAACTTGATTATAATGAAAAGATGGAGTCAATTCAGAAATTCTAACTGCATTTTTTGCCAAAATAGCTTGGAATCCTTCTAAAGGATGGCTTGTTACAAAAAGTCCTAATAATTCTTTTTCCCAATTTAATTTTTCGCTTTTTTTGGCTGGACGAGTGGATTCAAGATAAAGCTCTGAGTTAAAAGTTTTTTTAGAAAAAAGAGTTTTTTGTCCTGAAATTTTATGCTTTTTATTTTCTCGAGCATAGTTTAATAATCTTTCAGTATTGTGTAAAAGTTGATTTCTTTCTTCAAATTTATCAAAAACCCCAGTTTTAGCTAAACTTTCTAAAGATTTCTTATTAATAACTTTAGGATCAACTCTGGAAACAAAATCTGTTATTGATTTATATGGTCCACCAATCTTTCTTTGAGAAATAATTGAATTAACAATATTTTCACCAACATTTTTAATGGCAAATAAACCAAACCTTATTTTATTGGTTTTAGGAACAACCGAAAAGTTTCTAAAACTTTCATTTATATCTGGACCCAATACCTCAATTTTCATTTTTTTACATTCATCAATTAGAAAACCGATTCTTTCAGTATCTGATTTTTCAGAAGTAAGAACAGCTGACATAAATTCTACTGGATAGTGCGCTTTTAAATAAGCTGTTTGATAAGCAATAGTTGCATAAGCTGCGCTATGAGCTCGGTTAAAACCGTATTTGGCAAAAGGTAAAATCCAATTCCAGACCTTAGAAGCAACTTCTCTTTTAACCTCATTTTTTATTGAGCCATCAATAAATTTTTCTTTTTGGGCTATGAGTAAACTTTGTATTTTTTTACCAACTGCTTTTCTTAATATATCAGCGTCAGCAAGAGAAAAACCAGCCAATTTTTGGGCAATTTGCATAAGTTGCTCTTGAAAAATCATTATGCCATAGGTTGGTTTTAAAATGCTTTCTAAGCTTGGATGAATATATTCAACTTTTATCTTTCCCTCTTTTCTTTTAATATAATCTGGAATAAGAGACATTGGGCCAGGCCTGTAAAGAGCTATCATAACAATAATATCTTCAAATTTATTGGGTTTTAATTGTTTTAAATATCTTCGCATTCCTTCTGATTCTAGTTGAAATACACCTATTGTTTCAGCTTTTTGTAATAAATGATATGTTTTTCTGTCTTCTAAAGCAAGTTTTTCAATATCAATACTTTTTTTTCTAATTGCATATATTCTAGCTAAAGTATCTTCAATAATAGTTAGATTTTTTAATCCCAAAAGATCTATTTTTAAAAGACCAAGATCTTCAATAGAATGCATTTCGTATTGAGTAACAATAGATGTATCATTTTGAGTTGGGTGTTGAGTAGGAACAATATTATCTAATGATTCATTTGAAATTACAATACCACAAGCATGAGTTGATGCGTGGCGAACCGTTCCTTCTAACTTAAGAGAAAAATCTATAAGTGTTTTGGCCTGTTCTTCTGTGTTATAGATTTGACGAAATTCAGTAATTTTTTCCATAGTATCTTTTAACTTAAAACCAAAGGGAATAAGTTTAGCTATTCTATCACAATAACTATATGGATATTTTAGGGCTCTACCCACGTCTCTGATAGCAGCTCGAGCAGCCATTGTTCCAAAAGTGATAATTTGAGCCACTCTATCTTTTCCATATTTTTGAGTTATATAATCAATAACCTCATCTCTTCTTCTATCAGTAAAATCTAAATCAATATCAGGCATTGAAATACGTGAAGGATTTAGAAATCTTTCAAAAATAAGATTATGTTTTAAAGGATCAATAGTAGTGATGTTTAAAGCATAAGAAGTGATTGAACCGGCCACGCTTCCTCTGCCAGGACCAACAACAATTCTGTTTTCTTTTGCCCAATTAACAAAATCTTGAACAATTAAAAAATAAGAGGCAAATCCCATTTTTTTGATTATTGAAAGTTCGTATTTCAATCTTTCCATTGGTTTTTTTTGTTTGATAATCGGATATCTTTTTTTAATGCCAATTAAACATAATTCTTTTAAATATTCATCTGGTGTTTTTCCGTTGGGAACTTTAAAATTAGGAAGTTTTGTTTTGCCCAAACTAAATTCAAAATTACATTGCTCAACAATTTTTTGAGTATTTTCAATTGCTTGAGGTACATCTTTGAAGTCTTTAATCATTTGTTGAGGAACTGTTAAAGAAAAATCATCTGCTTTAAGAGTTAATCTATCAGGATCATTAGGATCGCTTCCAGTATTAATAAGCATTAAAATGTCTTGAGCTTCAGCGTCTTCTGATTTTAAGTAATGACTATCATTAGTAGCTACCAAAGGAATATTTAATTTTTTAGATATTTTAATTAATTCTTGATTTACAATTCCTTGTTCTCTAATATTAGGATGGTTTTGGAGTTCTAAGTAAAAATTACCTTTTCCAAACATTTTTTGATATGTTAAAGCTAATTTTTCTGCTTGTTCTATTTTCTTAGATAGGATTAGTTTGGGGATTTTTCCTTGAAGACAAGCTGATAAAGCAATTAATCCTTCTGAATGTTGAGCTAACAGCTCTTCATCAATTCTTGGCCTATAATAAAAGCCCTCTAAATGGGCTTTGGTTATTAGTTTTACTAAATTTTTGTAACCCTGTTCATTTTTAACTAATAAAATTAAATGATATCTCTTCTGGTCAATATTTGGTCTCTTTTCAGACATTTTTTCATAAGATAAATAAATCTCACATCCAATTATTGGTTTAATTCCTTTTGCTTTTGCTTTTTTATAGAATTCTACTGCTCCATAAATATTTCCATGGTCTGTAATGGCTACTGAGTCCATACCTAATTCTTTAACATAATCTAAAAGGTCATCAATCTTAGACAAACCATCAAGTAAAGAATAGTGGCTATGAACATGGAGGTGGGTAAATTTCATAGAATAAAAAATATTACCTTATTTTAATTCCTTCGCAACAACAAGTCAATAAAAATAAAATCCCCGTTAGATAATAAATATCTAGGGGACATTGGTTTTTATGTTTTTCTCTTGGTGATATATTTCATGAGTGCATACAGCTTATCTTTTGCTGTAGATTCTGGTAAGAATCCTTCTAGTGTACTCCAGGCCTCTGAGACAAGTTGTTCGGCTTTTTTTTCTGCACGTTCTTTACTTTCATACTTATCAATGATTTGTAGAGCTTCTTTTATTTCTTCTATATCATCGGTATGTTTGTTCAAGATTCGTATCAGTCTTCGTTGTTCTTCCGGAGTAGCCTTTTCTAAGGTGTAAATTATTATCAAGCTCATTTTCCCTTCTTTGATGTCATGGTCAAAGACATCATCTTGTTGTTTGTTTTGTTTACCTTGTTTTTGAGTGAAAGTAAGTCCCAAGATATCATCTTGAATCTGATAAGCTGTGCCCATAGCTTCAGTGAATTTAGAAATTACTCTAAGCAAATCTTTGCTTCCTCCAGAAAGTACTACTGCCATCTTAGCTGCCATTGTTAGCATAAAGCTAGTTTTCGTGCACAATTCTAGATACTCTTTTTCGTTAGAGCTCTTTTGATTTGTGTCGATGCTTTGAGCTAACAATGCATTCGTCATTTCTTGAATGCAAATTTGATAGGCGTCAAGCAGGACTTGTGGTTCGAACTCACCTCGCTTTTTATCAAGGATTGATAGAGGCCAAAAATATAGGAAGTTTCCAACATTTATAGCGTTGTCAACACCAATTTTTTTGTGTAGGCATGGCTTTCCCCTTCTGAATTCTCCTTTATCTTGAATGTCGTCAATGATTAAGGTTCCAGTATGTACAAACTCAAAAATGGGTGAAAAATATTTCAATTTTTCAATGTCACCACCAATAGCTTTAACCACCCAGAGGAAAAAAGTTGGTCTTATTCTTTTTCCTCCTCTATCGACAAGATCCCAAACATGTTTAGTTAAAATTTCTTCAACTAGTTTTGGATTGCAGTCAGAAAGAGGTCCTGTAAAGGTTTGACTTACCCATTCTTTGTTTATCTCCCGAGGAAGAAGGCTCTCAATAATCTGATCACTTTGTTTTTTTCCTTTCAGTAATTCTTTTTTCAATTCCATTTGTTTTACCTTCGGTTGATGTAGTTGTTTACGATCTGAATTAACTATACTATATATTATAGGATTTGTCAATGATTCTTGTTGATTTATATGTTTTTGATTATTATTAAATAATGAACTTAAGAAAAGAAAAATCTTTTTGGAAAAAAGGATATAAATATGTAGTTGGTTTAGATGAGGTTGGTCGCGGACCATTAGCTGGGCCAGTTATGGCTGTGGCAGTGATGATTAAAAATCGAAAAATTAAAATCAAAGGACTATTAAAAGAAATAAAGGATTCAAAAAAACTTAGTCCAAAAAAAAGAGAAACGCTTTATAAACTTTTAGTAAAAGAACCAAATATAGAATGGGGGATAGGCAGGGTTTCAGAAAAGGTGATTGATAGAATCAATATTTTAGAGGCAACTAAGTTAGCTATGAAAAGAGCAGTTTCAAATTTAGAAAATAAGTTAAGACAAAAAACAGAATTTCTTTTAATTGATGGAAATTTTAAAATTAATTTAGATATTTGTCAGAAATCAATTGTAAAAGGGGATAATAAAGTTTTTTCAATAGCAGTTGCTTCTATAATTGCTAAAGTAACAAGAGATAGAATTATGAAAACATATCATAAAAAATATCCTGAATATGGATTTGATAAACACAAGGGATATGCCACTAAACTGCATCGTAAGATGATTAAAAGACATAGCATTTGTAAAATTCATCGTACTACCTTCAAACTTCTAAAAATGAGCTAAGCTCATCTTTTTTCCCCTTGTAAAATTAAGTAGTTTCTGTTATATTAACGACATTATGGCTGTTCCAAGAGGAAAACATACAAAAGGAAAGAGAAACGATATAAGAAGAAATATCTTTATTAAAGAGCCAAATTTGGTTTCTTGTTCTAAATGTGGCAAACCAAAAAAGTCACACATTGTTTGTCCAAGTTGTGGATATTACAAAAACAAAGAAGTAATTAATCTTTTAGAAAGATTAACTAAAAAAGAAAAAAAGATTAAAGAAAAGGAAATAGCTATTAAAGAAAAAGGGGATCAAAAAGAAAAAGGAAACAAGTCAATGAGTTTGAAAGAATTATCCCGCAAACCATAATTACCATTTACTATTTATAATTTACAATTTATTAACCTTATGTCTTCTAGGCATTTATCAAGATCAATAGCAATGCAGAGTTTATATGAATGGGATTTTTTTGACCAAAAAGAAGATTTAAAAAAAATAGTTGAGAGAAATATTAAAGAATTTGGACCGGGATTAGAAAATAATGATGGATTTATTTGGCAATTAGTAACTGGTGTCATTCAATATCTCAAGGAAATTAATAATATTATTGAAAAAGCTGCTCCTCAGTGGCCAATAAATCAGATTAATATAGTTGACAGAAATATTTTGAGGATTGGACTTTATGAATTATTATTCGGAGATAAAGAAGCTGTTCCTCCAAAGGTAGCTATTAATGAGGCAATTGAATTAGCTAAAGGTTTTGGAGGAGAAAGTTCAGGAAGATTTATTAATGGTGTTTTAGGAACAGTTTTTAAAGAAATAGAGAAATAATGGAAAAAGATTTTTCACCACTTGAAAAGAAAACAGGATTAAAATTTAAAAATAAAGATTTATTGGTGCAAGCCTTTTGTCACCGTTCTTTTTTAAATGAAAATCCGGATTTTGATTTAAATCATAACGAAAGATTAGAATTTTTAGGAGATGCTGTTTTAGAATTAGTGGTAACTGAATATTTATTTAAACAATATTCAGACGAGTCAGAAGGAGAATTAACTAATTGGAGAGCTTCTTTAGTCAATGCTAAGCAACTTTCTAAAATAGCTGGAGAATTAAATTTTAATGATTTTTTATTGTTATCAAAAGGGGAAACAAAAGAAACAGGAAAAGCTAGACAGTATATTTTAGCAAATGCTCTTGAATCTTTTATAGGAGCAGCTTATCTTGACTTGGGATATAAAAAATGTAAAGAATTTATTGGAAAACATTTAATAAAAGATTTGCCACATATAATTGAAGCTGAACTATATAAAGATTCTAAGTCTGTTTTTCAAGAAGAGTCACAGGAAAAAGTTGGAATTACTCCTACTTACAAAGTTTCAAAAGAATGGGGACCAGACCATGTTAAACATTTTATTATCGGAGTTTACTTAGAAAAAGAATTAGTAGCTGAAGGTGAAGGGTCTTCAAAGCAAGAAGCAGAAGAAAGTGCTGCTAAAAAGGCGCTAGAAATAAAAGGATGGTCAAATAATAATACTTAATATTTAATACTTATTCATATGTTAGTTATTCGTTTATTGAGAACTGGTAAAAAAAATCAACCCTTTTTTAGAATTGTTGTTACTGATAAAAAAAATCCACCCAAAGGTGGTCGATTTGTAGAAAAAATTGGTTTTTGGAATCCCCTGACAAAAGAAAGAAAAATTAATGGAGAAAGAGTTAAATATTGGATTTCAAAAGGAGCTCAGACATCAGATACTATTCATAATTTTTTAATTGATGAAAAAATCATTGAAGGAAAGAAAATTGCTAAACACAAAAAAGCTAAGAAGAAATCCGAAGAAGCAGTAAAATCAGAAGAGGGAGTAAAGGTAGAAAAGGGAGCAAAGGCAGAAGAGACAGTAAAATTAGAAAAGACAGTAGATCCAGAAAAGAAATCAGAAAAGAAAGTAGAAATTAAACCGGAAGAAAAGCTCAAAGAAAATAAGAAAGAAGAGAAACCTGAAGAAGATAAGAAAGAAGAAGTGAAAGAAGAGAAGAAGGTCAAAGAAGAGGTGAAAGCCAAAAAAGAAGTGAAGTCAGATCCTCAAAAAGAGAAAAAAGAGTAAAGCTTTGCAGTCAAAGAACTTTTCTAAAGTTCTTTTCCACAGAACCTTTGCATTAAAAATTCTTTTTGTAAGGTTTTGTTCTTGACAAAATTAGAAAGAATAATATAATCAAAAATAGTAGAATTGAAAGGTCGATTTATGAATAAACGAATAAACTAGAAAAGACTATGGCAAAAGAGTTTAGTGATAAAGATTTTCTTGAATTCATTGTAAAAGCTTTAGTTGATAATCCAGATGATGTTACAGTTGATCGTAAGGTTGACGAAATGGGAGTTTTACTTTCATTAAGAGTACATCCCGAAGACATGGGTCAGATTATTGGCAAAGCAGGAAGCACTGCTCGTTCTATCAGAAGCTTGGTTCGTATTGTTGGTCTTAAAAATCACGCTAGAGTGAATTTAAAGATTGAAGAACCAGAAGGCGGTAGAGCAACTCCAGCTGCAGCTTCAGCTCCAGCAAAGGAAGAAGCCCCTGCTAAAGAAGATTTAGAAGATCTAAAATTATAATCTGTGTTAAATTAACAAAAACTGCGCTACTTAGGTAGCCAGTTTTTGTTTTCTGTGCTATTATTTTAACATGATTTACTTTGATATTATTACAATTTTCCCTCAAATCTTTGATTCTTATTTTAAAGAATCTCTGATTAAAAAGGCTCAAAAAGAGAAAAAAATCAAAATAAGAGTTCATAATTTAAGAAATTGGGCCAAAGATAAGCATCAAACTATTGATGATCGTCCTTTTGGTGGAGGATTAGGTATGGTTTTTAAAATTGAACCAATTTATCAAGCAGTAAGAAAGATTAAAAAATCAAAGGCAAAATCAAAAATCATTCTTTTCACACCAAGAGGCAAGCAATTTAATCAAAAAATAGCTTATGAGCTTTCTAAATTAAATCAAATAATAATGATTTGTGGCAGATATGAGGGAGTAGACGAAAGAGTAGCCAAGAAAATAGCTGATATTGAATTATCAGTTGGTCCTTATGATTTGATGGGAGGAGAAGTGCCAGCCATGATAGTAGTTGAAACAATATCTAGATTAATTCCTGGTGTTTTGGGGAAAAAACAATTATTAAAACAAAGAATTACTAAAGAAAAAGGCTTTATTGAATATCCTCAATATACTAGACCAGAGGTTTTTGAACCAGTTAAGGGTAAAAAATGGAAAGTCCCTAAAGTTTTACTATCTGGTCATCATAAAAAAATTAAAGAATGGAGAAAAAAACATCAGAAAATTATTGAGGAACGAGATGAATCAAAGATTCATCGAAGGTCGAAATGAACCAAAGGTTCATTGAGCAATAATTGATTTTATGATAGGATAAGCATTGCTCGGGGTAGGTGGCGGAGTAGTCAAACGCATCAGTCTGTAAAACTGACGGCCTATGGCCTACGGGGGTGCAAATCCCTCCCTGCCCACATTTGTTGCCGAGATAGCTCAGTTGGTAGAGCACTCCCATGGTAAGGGAAAGGTCAAGAGTTCAAGTCTCTTTCTCGGCTCAAAATTAATATTTAAAATAATTATGGCAAAAAGAAAAAATCCATTTGTTAAACTTCAGTGTCAAGAATGTAAGCGAGTAAATTATTTTACTCATAAATCTAAAATGCTCAACAAAAAAGAAAAATTAGAGTTGAAGAAGTTTTGTAAATGGTGTAGAAAACATACTTTGCATAAAGAGGTCAAATAACTGAGGATGGGGATGTGGTGAAACGGTATCATGAGAATCTCCAAAATTCTTGTTCCAGGTTCGAATCCTGGCATCCCCGCTAATCTTATGAGCAAAAAACAAATTCTCATCTTAATTATTATTTTTACTTTAGCTTTATTATCTCGTAACTTTTTTAGAGATGAAGAAGCGTCTTTTGTTTTGACTGAAGTTTATATAGGAACTATTTCCCAAGAAGTTTCAGAAACAGGTCAGGTTAAAAAAGGAGATAAAATAAATCTGAGTTTCAAAAGCGCGGGTCAAATTGAAAGTATTTATATTGAAGTTGGTCAAGAAGTAAACACTGGACAGATTCTGGCAAAATTAGAAACCAGTAAACTTGAAATTCAACTTAAGGAAGCTAAATCAGCATTAATTATTGCTCAAGCTAAGTTGGATAAACTGTTAACTGGCTCTTCTATCCAAGAAATTAAGGTTGCTCAGACCAAAGTTGATAATGAAGAGACTGATTTGAAGATAGCTGAGCAAAATCTAGATGATGCTTATCAGGACGCTTTGAATGTTCTGCAAGATTCTTTTTTGAAAACTTATAATGCTCAAAATTCAGTCGATACAGTTCAGAGAAACTACTTTACTGAGAATAATCAAGAGGGGATTGTTGTTAGGGAAGAAGAGGAGAAAATTAGAGCAGCTGTTTTTCAAATTAAATCTTCTCTTGATACAATCAAGGAAACAGGATTGGATCAAGATATTGAAACAGCTTTATCTCAGGTAAAAGACGAGTTAGCTGATATTTCAGATGGTTTAAAGGTTATTCGTGAAATCTGTGAAATGGTTGCTTATCGTGATTTAGTTTCCTCTGTTGATAAAACTTCTCTTAATACTGAGCGGGACAATATTAATGATGTGCTGACTGATATTGTTAATGCCCAACAGACGATTATTGCTAAAAAATTGGCTGTTATTACAGCTCAAGGTGAACTTCAAAAAGCTAAAGATGATTTATCTTTATTAACAGCTCCAGCTAGACAAGAAGATATCACTCTTTATGAGGCTCAATTAGATCAAGTTCAAGCTCAGGTTGACATTCTGGAAAATCAAATAGAAGATACTAATTTACGTAGTCCTGTTAAAGGACAGATAGCAAAAATAGAAAAAAGAACAGGAGAAATAACTCAATCACAAAATACAATCATTACTCTTTTACCAGCTGATCCCTTTAAGATAGAAGTAGATATTTATGAAGAAGATATTGTTATGGTTAAGATTAATAATCCAGTAGATATTTTCTTGATTGCTTTTCCAGATGCTACTTTTCCTGGCAGAATAATATCAATTGACCCAGCTGAGAAATTAATTGAAGGAGTTGTATATTATAAGGTAATTATTATTTTTGAAGAAACACCAGAAGGAGTCAGACCTGGTATGACAGCTGATTTAATAATTAAGGTTAATTGGAAGGAAAATGTTTTGATTATTCCAGAAGATGCTATTGAAGAAAAAAATGATCAGCAGATTGTTAAAATCTTTGAGAATGAGGTTATTGAAGAAAAAGAAATAAAAACAGGTCTCTTGGGAAGTGATGATATGATTGAAGTCATTTCTGGATTAGAAGAAGGTCAGCAAGTCATCTTATTGGATGAATAAAATGCCAAGTCCTATTATCAAATTGGAAAATGTCTGGAAAACTTATCAATTAGGTAAGACAGAAGTACATGCTCTCAGAGGATTAAGCCTGGAAATTTTTCCAGGTTCTTTTGTAACAATAATGGGTTCTTCAGGTTCTGGTAAATCTACTCTTTTAAACATGATTGGTTGTTTGGATTTTCCAACTAAGGGAAAAGTTTATTTGAAAGGAAAAAATATTTCAGAAATGCCAGAAAGCCAATTGTCTCAATTTAGAGGAAAAATATTAGGTTTTGTTTTTCAGGATTTTAATTTGTTACCCAATTTAACTGCCGTGGAAAACGTAATGCTTCCCATGTTTTTTCAAGGAATACCTTTAATTAAAAGAAAGAAAAAAGCAGAAAATCTTTTGGAAAGAGTTGGTCTAAAAAAAAGAATATCCCACCAACCCTCAGAACTTTCAGGAGGAGAAAGACAAAGAGTGGCTTTAGCCAGAGCTTTTGCTAATGATCCAGAAGTAATTGTTGCCGATGAACCAACCGGTAATTTAGACTCTATTACAGGCCAGATGATCATGGAAAACTTAAAAGATTTTCATAAAAAACAAGGAAAAACAATGATTATAGTAACCCATGATCCTAAGATTGCAGAATATGCTGAAGAAATAATAAATATTAAAGACGGTCAAATAGTAAAAAATCATTCAAAAGCTAAAGATTATTTATGGAAGAAATAAGAGAATACTTTAATATTGCTTTAAGGAATATTAGAACTAGACTTTTGAGAAGCTGGTTAACCATTTTAGGTATTGTTATTGGTGTTTTCTTGATAATTTCCTTACTTTCTCTTAGTGAAGGAATGAAAACAACCATTAATCAGCAATTACAGACCTTAGGTGGTGAAATGATTATGGTTGTGCCAGGAGAAAATATTTTCTCAAGTATGATGTTTGGCGGTGATAAATTACAAAAAGAGGATATTGAGGCAATTAAAAAAGCAAAAGGAGTGGATAGTGTTTTAGGTTTTTCTTATACTGGAATCATTGGTAGGCATGAAAATGAATCAAAGCAGATTGTTATAGCTGGTTATGATCCTTGGAAAGAAGCTATAGATATTTTAAGTGTTTTCCAGGGCTGGAGTTTGACTGAGGGTAGGTGGCCAAGTAAAGGAAATCAAGTTCTAATTGGACAGCAGGTAACTTATAGGATTTTTTCAAAAAAAGTAAAAATAGGATCAGAAATCACAATAAAAGGAAAAAAGTTTGAAGTGGTTGGCATATTAAATTCTTTGGGCAATCGACAAGACGATAGTATGGTTTATATGGATATGAAAGTTTATCAGGATTTAACTGGAGAAAAACGAGGGACAGTCGCTTATGCTATGGCTAAACTTGAAGAAGGAGCGGATGAAAATGTGGTGGCAGAAGAGATTAAAGAAGCGCTTAAAAAGACAAGAAAAAGAAGGTTTGGAACAGATGAGGCTGATTTTTCTGTTATTACTTCAGAAAAAATGAGCGAGATGACTGGTACGATTTTGGGAATAATTGAAGTTGTTATTGTTGGTTTTGCCAGTATCGCTATTCTGGTTGGTGGTATTGGAATTATGAATAGTATGTTTACCTCGGTTAAAGAAAGAACCAAGGAGATTGGCATTATGAAGGCAATAGGAGCAACTAATTCAGCCATTCTTTCCATTTTCTTGATTGAGGCAGGTATCATAGGTATTTTAGGAGGTTTTGGAGGTTTATTGTTAGGCAGTCTTTTAGCCAAAGGAATAGATTACTACGCCTCTATTAATCCATCTTTTTATTTTACTACAACTATTGCTCCTTGGATGATTATTTTTTCTTTAGTTTTTTCTTTTTCTATGGGATGTCTAGCTGGATTTTTCCCAGCCAGGCAGGCAGCTAAACTTAAACCAGTTGATGCTTTACGTCATTAACATTAAATAAAAACTTTTAACTTTTAAAATGACTTTAGTTGATAATTTGATTGAAAAAGGGTGGTTAAAAACCCCAAGAATAATTAAAGCTTTTCAAAAAATCAAAAGGCAGGATTTTTTACCAGAAGACATGAAAGATTTAGCTGATTTAGATCAAGCTTTACCAATTGGTTTTAGTCAGACAATATCTCAACCATTAGTAGTAGCTTTTATGTTAGAACAGCTTGATCCTCAACCAGGACATAAGATTTTAGATGTTGGCTCTGGTTCTGGTTGGACAAGCGCTTTATTGGCTAAAATCGTTGGTTCTAATGGTAAGGTTATAGCAATTGAAATTATACCTGAATTAAAAGAATTTGGAGAAGCAAATACAAGTAAATATAATTTTGTAAAGAAAGGAGTTGTTGAGTTTATTTGCACTGATGGATCTAAAGGATATTCTCAAGAAGCTCCTTTTGATAGGATTTTAGCTTCAGCTTCAGGTAGAGAATTGTCTCTTGATTGGAAAAAGCAATTAAAGATTAAAGGAAGAATTGTTGCTCCAATTCAAACATCTATTTGGACATTTATTAAAACATCAAAGCAACAATTTAAACAAGTCGAGCATCCAGGTTTTGCTTTTGTACCTTTAATAACAAAAGATTAAATGGGGAGGAAAATTTTAATTACAATTTTATTCTTTTCTTTACTTGGCTTTATATTAGTTCAAGGATTTTATTTTTCTAAAAATCCACAAGGTCAAGAAGAATTTTTTTTAATCAAAAAAGGAGAAAGTGTTTTTGAAATTGGAGCAAATTTAGAAAAACAAGGACTAATTCAAAACAGATTCTTTTTTAATTTCTATATTTTAATTTCAGGTTCTCAGAAAAAATTAAAGGCAGGAGATTATATTTTGAAATCCTCAATGCCAATTTCTAAAATTGCTCAAAAAATAATTTCAGGAGATATTGAAAAACAAGAGATTACAATTATTGAAGGTTGGAATTTAAGAGATATTGGTTGGTATTTTGAAAATAAAGGAATGTTTCAAGCGGAAGAATTATATGAAATGACAGAATTAGAAGGATATCTTTTTCCTGATACTTATCAAATCAATCGGGAAGCAAATTTGGAAGAAATTATTAAAAAAATGACTGATAATTTTAACAAAAAACTCACTCCTGAATTGAGAGAAGATATTCAAAAGCAAGGAAAAACAGTTTCTGAAATTGTCATAATTGCCTCTTTATTAGAAAAAGAAGTTCAAACTTTAGAAGACAAGAAAATAGTGGCTGGGATTCTATTGAACAGATTGCAAATTGAAATGCCTTTACAAATTGATGCAACAATTACCTATATTACTAAAAAACAAACTATTAACATTTCTAAAAAAGACACTCAAATAGATTCTCCGTATAATACATACAAATATAAGGGCTTGCCATTAGGTCCAATTTGTAATCCTGGAATAGAAAGCATTAAAGCTGCAATATATCCTCATCTTAATTCATATTGGTATTATCTTTCTACTCCAGAAGGTGAAACCATTTTTAGTAAAACCTTAGAAGAGCATAATATTGCTAAGGCAAAATACCTAAAATAATCTTGACAAAAGATTAATAATAATATAAATTGAAGGTGCTGTAGACAAGAGGCGTTTACCCTTGTGGGCGTAGTAAGACCTCTCGAAGCAAGAATTTAGAAATCTATTTTTTGCCTGTCTACATGACAGGTTTTCAACTTATTAAAATGGCTAAAACAAAAGAACAAAAAAATAAAATCTTGCAAGAATTAAAAGAAAAAATTGCTAAGCAAAAAGCAATAATTTTTGTTGATTTCACTGGTTTAAAAGTTAAAGATTTATTTAGATTAAGAAATCAATTAAAAGAAAAAAACTCTCAATTTCTTGTTAGTAAAAAAACTTTAATAAAAAAAGCTCTTCAAGAAAATAAAATTGAAGCTAATACTGAAGAAATGAACGGACAAATAGCTTTAGTTTTTGGATTTGAAGATGAATTAGCTCCAATAAAAACAATATATGATTTCACTAAAGAAAACGATAATTTAAAGATTTTAGGAGGTTATATTGAAAGCCAGAAACAAGAATTTCTGAATTCTGAAGCAATTATTACTTTAGGACAATTACCAGGTAAGCAAGAACTTCTGTCACGGCTTGTTGGCAGTATTTCAGCGCCAATTTCCAATTTTAACTATGTTTTACAAGCAAATATTAAAGGTCTAATGTATGTTTTGGCTAAAGTCAAAACTTAAATAAAATTATTAAAAAATATGGCAGAAGAAATTAAAAAAGAAGAAATCAAACAAGAGGAAGTAAAGAAGGAAGTTCAGTCAGTTAAGGAAGAAAAGGTTCAAACAGAAGAAAAACCAGAGGAAAAGAAAGAAGAAGTTAAACCCAAACCTAAACCAGAACCAAAACCTGAACCAAAAGAGGAATCTAAACCAGAACCAAAACCTGAACCTAAAAAGCCTGTTAAAGTTCCTGCAAAGTTTAAAAAACTGGTTGAAGAAATAGGAGATATGAGTGTTTTAGATTTAGCAGAATTAGTCAAAATTCTAGAAGACAAGTTTGGGGTATCAGCTGCAGCTCCTGTTGTAGCAGCTCCTGCTGGAACTCCTGCTGGCGCGCCAGCTCAAGCAAAAAGTAAATTCAATATTGAATTAATCGCAATTGGAGAGAAGAAAATAGATGTTATTAAGATTGTAAGAGATATTACTCAAAAAGGATTAAAAGATTCAAAAGATTTAGTTGATGCTATTGCTTCTGGTGCTCAAATGGTGAAAGAAAACGTAAAGAAAGAAGAAGCCGAAGAGATAAAAAAGAAATTTGAAGCTGTTGGAGCAAAAGTTGAGTTGAAATAAAGTTTTACTAAAACTTAAAAGAAGGCTCTTGAGAGCCTTCTTTTTGATTGTTTAATCTAATTTTTTCAAATAAAAAAAGAGGAAATTTAGGCATTTTTTTTGTGGTAATTAATTGTTTCTTCTTTCCATCTAGCCCAGTTGAAGTTGGGATAGAATTTGATTGCCGATTCTGCCAAGAAAACAAGTGTTTCTAGAGCTATTGCGGAAGGAGGTATGTCCGGGGATGTCAGAGACCCATTAAGTATGAATCTTCCCTTCCCGTTTTCTGCTCTGAAATAATACCATTCTGGTATACCATCAATAGCTCCAGACCTCCTGAGATCTGTCTCAGGGATTCGTCTTTTTTGAACAAGCTGTTCTTCAAGACGAATTATTGACACCAAGGACTCAATGATTTTGTCATCCCAGATAAACTTATTATTAAAGTATATCTGAGTAGCGCCGTTTTCCTGGCGCTGGATGATCAGAGACATTCCTTTTTTTCTCGCTGCCGTGTTGAACTTGGTGTTGTCTGTCATTTTTCCAATAACATAATGTCCTTTGACATGTTTGACAATAGATCCTTTAAAAAGATCTTCTTGTGCTTTCAGATATAACAGACTGTCGTCATGTATAATCTTCAAGAGAAGATTAGTGAATTCTTTTGCTTGTTCTTTTCCACTTAGGTCTTCTTTACCCAAGATTATTTCAACTATATCCAAATAGCGATTAAATCCTGGATTTTTCAGATTGTTCAGATAGTTGACAAACTTTTCAGGTACCTTTTTTCCAGAGAGAAATTCTTTTAGAAGAGAACTAACATAGTCATTATTTCTCTCTAATTTCTTTCTTTTAAAGTGGACTGCTGCAGATATTGTTTCTATTCCAATCTTTACCTTTTCCTCATCAGTCACTTGTTTGTTTCTTTGCAGACATTTTAAAGTGTCTGCAAGATCAAATGACTGAGAAATGCCTTGCAGGTCATTTCTTCTCACTAGTCCCAAAAGCTTTTCCACACAAGAATCTATTTCTAGTTCTTCTGCTATCAGATCAGCGCTTGTTTTATCAGTCACAGACTTTCTGTGGTGATCAAACTTGCCAAGGCCTCTGTCAATCATAAATGAGTTCATGAAGGATGTCATTTCGACATTTTGTCCTTTTACAAACCATAGGCCTATGTTTTCAAGCTTTAACCCGTGGTATTCTATCAATAGCCAAATGGCCATCAAAACGTCTGGGTCAGGAGAAGTATGAGTCGAGATTAGTCGTTTTTTTCCCAATCAGGACACCTAAACTGTTTACTAAAAAAGTATAAACAATTTAGGTGGCCCGATTTTTTTTCCTCTATTATATTTTATTAAAATGTTAAGAACTACTTTATTGTAGTTCAATTATAACACTTTATTTTAAATTCGTCAAGTACAGAGTTTTACATTTATAATTTTATAATTGAATTTTATAAACTTTTAGACCATTTAAGAGGTAAATGGTTTTTCCGTTAGTTGATACAGAAAAATCCAAAAGATTATTAAATTGTTCGCTTTGGAATTGTTTTATAACTTCATCTAATTTATTAATAATAATTATTCTGTTCTGAGTTGGTTCTAAAATATAAAGATAGGGGAGAGTAGTATTAGTAAAAACTTTAGATAGGTTTTCAGCATAAGGAAAAAAGTTTGAACCTAAGGTTTCTCGAAATATCCCTGTTGAATATTTACTAATGGAATCTTTGTTTAAGGTCCAAATTGAACCATCAATAGACAAAGAATCAGACTGGGTGGGTTTTTGCGTTTGATTATTTAACCACAACTCTGGAGAACCCCATTTTAAATCTTGAAGATAAGGATATTTTACTATTTGACCTGCTTTTTTATCTAAAAAGTAAAGATTAGATTTGAAAATAGCAAAGTCATTAAAATCAAAATTTGGATATGGGGTTTCAAGAGAAAAAACTTGGTTAAACTGGTCATTTTTGAAATTAATTATTTTATTTGGTCTTGAAAAAAATAAAATTGAATCTTCTAAAAGATTAACTGAATTAAATTCTTGAGTAGATTGTATAATTTGTCCTTGATTATTCTCATCCAATTTAAAAATATTTTTAGTATAAGAACTAAAGAAATAAATATTTTTCTGATAAACTATCATTTTTTGAGGAACAAATTCTCCTGTTTTAAACTCAAATAAAATCTCAGGTTGTTTAATTTCTTCTAATTTACTGAATTGATAAAGTTCTTTTAGTATTTTTTCTTTTAAAGAAACAACCTGATTATCAAAGCTTTCAGGTAGAGTAGGAGCAATTTTAACTATAGGACTAATTTCCTCCCAACTTTCTCTTAAAAGAAATTGGGCCTGTTTTAAAGATTGAGGAGATTCTAAAATTAATAAGCTTTGAGCTAAATCAATTTTTTCTTCAATATCAGATATTTGGGCTTGATATTGTTTTAATTGTTCTTCTGCTTGTTTTTGAAAAATCAAAGAACCTAAAAACAAAACTAAAATTAAACTTAAAATTAAGATTGTATTTTTGTGCTTAACAAAAATTTTAATTTTTTTAATATCAAAAGAAATTTTTGGTTTGGGAAAAGATATTTTAGGAATAGTTAATTTTGGTAATTTTTTTGTTCTTTTTGGTAATTTTATTTTAGGTAAATTAATTTTAGGAATCTTGGGAATACGGATTTTTTTAAAAGCATTCAAAACGGAATTCAATAGGGGAGTAAGTACTTTTTTAAAAGAAAATTCTCTGATTTTTTCTTGTTTTACAATAGTTGTTTTTCTGCGTTCTTGTGTTTTTTCTCTGGAAAGAATTAATAAACAAATACCAGAAAGTTCTTCAGCTTTTTTTATCTTGCCATTTAAAAGTTCTATTAATTTTTTTTCTTTTAAAAAAGGTTCTTTAGCAATTTCATTTAAAATACCTTGTTTTTCAAAAAACTCAGCAATTTCTTCACTTAAAATTAAAAATATATCATCTTCAATCAGTTTGCCAGAAACAATATTTAAAAATACTTTAAGAGGGTATGGTTCAATATCTTGAAACTTTACTTTTTTATCAATATCAACTATTTTTCCATTCCTGATTAAAAATATCTTTAAATTACCTACTTTTGAAAAATTAAACCCTGATTGTTTAATTGAAAGAGTAATAAAACTTAAGTTTCCTAACCAACCAGTATTTCCTTTTTGAATTAAATCTTCCAAAAAATGATTGGCGCTTTTTAAACTTTCTTTAAGTGATTTTTCAGGAGAACGAACTCTTGGAGTATAATATCTGTCTTTGATTCTTTTTGATAATTTGTCTAAAAAACCAACATCATGAGGCAGAATGTTTTTTAAAAATCCAACCATATACAAGCTTCCTACTCTTCTTTCATAAATATTTTCTGGTTCATAACAAAAGCTCTGAAAAATCACATCAGATTTTGCCTTAGGGTTAAAATAGAATTCAAAAATTTTCATAGTATTATTTTAATTCTAAGATTTTTAGTCTTAAAAGACAAATTTTTTATTGACATTTAAGAGTTTTCATTATAAACTTTCATAGTTTGAGGTAAAGTTAATGGTTGAAAAAGAAGTTCTTTCTCAAAAAATGGCTTGGCCACCAAATATAGACAAAAAAACATTCAAATGGCGATGGATAACTATCACCCTTGGACCTTTACTGTTCTTTATTGCATTTCGGCAGGGAGAGTTTTTAAGCGCTTGCTTGTCATGTGCAATTGGAATCATAGGCGGATTTCTAATAGATTTGATTGTAGTACAGAAACTAGGCTTTTACAGTTATCCAAAACAAGAGTTTTTGACAAAAGACTATTTCAGAATAGTCTTACCTGCCTGGGGAGTTTTCGGAATGACGATCAATCTACCGTGGAACTGGCTTGTGGGAACAGGAATTCAATTCTATTCTTGTATAATGCTCACCGTTGCCTTGATAGTATTTTACGAGCTACTTAACTTTAAAAGTGTAAGCTGGAAATACTATGTTCCCAAATGGATAGTTATTCTAGGATGGATGCCCATGATTATAGCTTTTAGAACAACATTCCTATTGCTCTCTTAACCCAATCTAAATGTGTTAAATAAACACATTTTTTATTTTCTCAAGGAACTAAAGTTCCACTCAAAGAACTAAAGTTCTTTTCGGCAGAGTACTGCACTCAAAGAGATAAATCTCCTTTCCACAGAGTTCTTACATAAAAGAATCTTTTGTAAGGCTCTGTTATTGACGAGAAAAAATTGTTAAACTGAAATAATAAAGCAAAAGGACGGTTAGCTCAGTGGCAGAGCATTGCATTCACATTGCAGGGGTCACAGGTTCAAATCCTGTACCGTCCACTGAGGAATTGAAGAAAACATGGGAAAAACTTTTGACGAACAATTATACAAAAGAGTGTCAATTAATAATTTGATTCTTTTTGTTATTTATTTGGTAGCTGTTAATAATAAAAAATGTAGTTTTGAGGTATTGGTTAAAAAATGTTTTAACTTTTTTCCAAAAACCTTTGCCTTATCTGGTAATTCTAAATGGCCTGATACTCGTAAATTAGATAGACCATTAAGAACCCTTAGAGATAAAAAATTGATTTCAGGAGATCCTCAAACTAGATTTTCTTTAACTAAAAAAGGTAAGAAAATAGCTTTAGGTATTGCTAAAATCTTTAGGCAAAGAAGGTTATTATGAACTAAATTAAATATGTCTAAATATTATAATCCAAAAAGAACCAGAAATTTATTTGACCCAAACTCAAAAGAATCATTTAAAGTAAGTAGATCTAAAATTGATTTGTTTTTACAATGTCCTCGTTGTTTTTATCTTGATAGACGCTTAGGAACAAGTCGTCCACCTGGATTTCCTTTTAATCTTAACAAAGCTGTAGATGCTTTATTAAAAAAAGAATTTGATGCCCATAGAGTTGCTAAATCTCGTCATCCTTTAATGGAAGAGTATGGTATTGATGCTGTGCCTTTTCAACATGAAAAAATTGATGAATGGAGAAACACTTTTAAAGGCATTCAATATTTCCATAAACCAACTAATCTGCTTATTATGGGCGCTATTGATGATATCTGGATTAATTCTCAAGAAGAATTAATTGTGGTGGACTATAAAGCAACTTCTAAAAATGGTGAAGTTTCAATTGATGCTGATTGGCAAATTGTTTACAAACGTCAAATGGAAATCTATCAATGGTTATTCAGAAAAAATGACTTTAAAGTTTCTAAGATAGGATATTTTGTTTACTGTAATGGCAGAACTGATAGAAGAGCTTTTGATAAAAAAATTGAGTTTGATATTAAAATCATTCCTTATAAAGGTGATGATTCCTGGATAGAAAAAGCTTTGTTTGATATTAAGGAGTGTTTAATGTCTAATCAAATTCCAAATTCAGGAGAAGATTGTGATTATTGTAAATATAGAGAGGCAGTCAAAGATTTAGAAAATGGAGGATCTATTTGAACAACAATTTAAAAAGAATTTGAAAGAGAAAGCGCCTTTAGCTGATAAAATAAGGCCTCAAGATTTTGATGGGTTTTTTGGACAAGATGAGCTCATAGGAAAGGGTAGTCCCTTACGTCGTGCTATTCAGGATGACAATTTAAGTTCTTTAATTTTATGGGGACCTCCTGGATCAGGCAAAACTACTTTAGCTCGGATAATTGCTGAAAAAACCAAAGCTCATTTTGTAAAGTTTTCAGCTGTTAATGCTAGTGTTCAAGATGTTAGAAAAGCAGTTAAAGACGCTAAAGAACGTCTCAAGCTTTATAATAAAGAAACAATTCTTTTTATAGATGAAATTCATAGATTCAATAAAGCGCAGCAAGATACTTTTTTACCTTTTGTTGAAGATGGAACAATTATCTTAATTGGAGCGACTACGGAAAACCCTTCTTTTCAGGTAATTTCTCCTCTTTTGTCTCGTTCAGCAGTTTATGTTTTAAGACCGCTTGATGAAAAAGCAATGGGATCAATTTTATTAAACGCCTTAACTGATAAAGAAAATGGATTGGGTAAATCAAAAATGAAAATTACCAAAAAAGCATTGCAAAGATTAATTAATTTTGCTGATGGAGATGCTCGGGCTGGTTTAAATGGTTTAGAGTTTATTGTTAATTTTTTGAAAACAAAAAATGAGAACAAAATTAATGAAAAGCATGTTTCAGAAATTTTGAAAGAACATGCTTTACGATATGATAAAAAAGGTGAAGAGCATTATAATGTAATTTCCGCCTTTATTAAAAGTATGAGAGATTCAGATCCTGATGGAGCTCTTTATTGGTTGGCTCGAATGGTGGAATCTGGTGAAGATCCAAGATTTATTGTTAGAAGAATGATTATTTTTGCTTCTGAAGATATTGGTAATGCTGATTCTAATGCTTTAAGAGTAGCTCTTTCAGTGGCTCAAGCAATAGAACATGTTGGTATGCCTGAAGCTCAGATTAATTTAGCTCATGGTGTTACTTATTTATCTTCGGCTCCTAAAAGTAATGCCTCTTATGTTGCCTTATTAAAAGCTAAAGAAGATGCTAAAAAAGGATCTTTTGGAGTGCCTTTACATTTAAGAAATGCTGTTACTAAATTGATGAAAGGATTGGGTTATGGTAAAGATTATAAATATGTTCATGATTTTCCTGATGCTAAAACTGGACAAACTCATTTTCCTAAAGAAATAGGAGAACAGAAATATTATTATCCTGAAAAAGATAAAAAATAGTAAACTAATTTAAAGATGTCAATTAAAAAAAGAAAAGCAGAACACATAGAGATTTGTCTAAATGAAAAAGTTGATTCTAAACATAATTATTGGGATGATGTACGCCTTATCCATAATGCTTTGCCCGAGATTAATAAAAATGAAATTGATACTAAAATTGATTTCTTGGGAAAACAATTAGAATATCCAATCTTTATTGGAGCAATGAGTGGGGGATATGAAAAAGGCAAAATTCTAAATGATAATTGTGCTAAAGCTGCTTCAGAATTAAAAATTGGTTTTTGTATTGGCAGTCAAAGAGCTGCTTTAGAAAATCCAGAATTGGCAGATTCATATTCTATTGTTAAACAATATGATATTCCTTTTGTTGTAGCCAATATTGGAGGTGTTCAATTAATCCAACAAAATAACAAATCTTCCTTAACTCTTGATCAAATAGAAAAAATTATTAATATGATTGGAGCTGATGCTGTGGCTATTCATTTAAATCTGGCTCATGAAATAGCCCAACCAGAAGGTGATCAAAACGCTAAAGGTATTCTAAAAGCGATTACTCAAGTGGCTCAAAGATTTCCAGTAATTGTTAAAGAAGTTGGTTCTGGTATTTCTAAAGAAGTTGCTTTGTTATTAAAAGATGCTGGAGTAAAAGCAATAGAAGCTAGTGGTGTTAGTGGAACTAGTTGGATTGCAGTAGAATATTATAGAGCTAAAGCGCAAAATAATAAAGACAAAGAAAGAATTGGTAAATTATTTTGGAATTGGGGTATTCCTTCACCAATTAGTATTTTAGAATCTAAACAAGCTGATTTGCCTGTAATTGGATCAGGTGGAATTAGAAATGGCTTGGATGTTGCTAAAAGCATTGCTTTAGGAGCTGATTCTGCTGCTCTGGCTAAAGGATTATTAGTAAACGCGCTTAAAGGTTCTGAAGAAGTAAAACAACAAATTAAAGAAATAGGACAAGAATTAAAAATAGCTATGTTTTTAACTGGTTGTAAAAATATAAAGGAATTACAAAAAACAAAATATATCCTAACTCGTAAATTAAAAAGTTGGAGCTAAAACTCTTTTCCACAAAAGCTTTACATACTCAAGGAGATAAATCTCCTTTCCACAAGGTTTCTGTTCTCAAAGAGCTAAAGCTCTTTTCGACAAAGCTCTTTCAAATAAAATTTATTTTTGTAGAGCTTTGTACTTGACAAATTTTTTGATTTTGCTAATATTTTTATTATCGTCCTTTAACAAGGAGGTGGAATGAAATCAAAAAAGGAGAATTGGTTGGGAAAGTTATTAATTATTATTCCGATCTAGGAGTAGCAATGGTTCAACTGCTTAGCATTAGCACTTTAAAAATAGGTGATACCATCAGAATTGTGGGTGGCAATCATGATAGTACTAACTTTATACAAAAGGTTGGGTCAATGAGACTTAATGACAAACCAATAAACACGACTAATCCTGGCGACCTGATCGGGCTTAAGATTAAGGTCGAGGAAAGAGCTCGAAAGAACTACAGGGTTTACAAAATAACATAGAACTCCCTTTTCTTTTATAGACACGAAAATGTGTCTTTTTATTTTACTCAAGGAACTTCGTTCTTTTCTACAAGGTTTTTATTAAAAAACCTTGTCCTTGACAAGTTTTTTAGTTTTGTTAAGATAATAGGCGCAGAGAGAGAAAGACCAGTATGGTCTAAAAAGACTGGATACTCTGCTATATCTCAGGTAGTAATCTACTAGTACTTCCTATTTCTCTTGAGAAGCAAATCAGGAAGGCCGCTCAATGTAGTGTTGATGTCGTGATGGGCTGAGGCTCATTGGAATAAACTCTACTGACTGAGTGAGATAAAGGTTCAGTACAATATCGTTTTTAGCGAAAGAAAGAAGTGCTTTAGAAAAAAAGAGGCATCACCTCCTAAATAAAAAGCTTTTCTTACGTTAGAAATGAAATTGTAGAGAATTAACTTGTAGAGGCAACTTTGCAGTGAAACTCTATACCACATATCATCGGGGACGATCTTACAGGTATAAGCCTCCAAAGATCCTCCCCACTTTCCATTTTTAAATGAATCGCCAAAGAGGCGGTTTTTTGATACAATAATAATTGGATAAGCTAAGTTTATCCTTAATAAATGATGAAATACGATGTCATTATCATAGGTGGTGGGCCCGGTGGTTTATTTGCTAGTTATAAACTTCCCCAGGAACTAAAAGTTGCTATTTTTGAATTAGGGAAAGATATTGAAAAAAGAATATGTCCTAGCGAATTAAATGGTGGATATTGTTTAAAATGTTCTCCTTGCAACATAAGAGCTGGTGTTGGAGGAGCAGGCGGTTTATCAGACGGAAAGTTAATTTTTACAAATCCCGAATATTCATCAAGTTATACTGTTGGAGGTAATTTTGGTTTTTTAGATAAAAATTATTTAATAGAAAAAATGAAAGAGGTGGACAAAATATTTTTAGAACATGGGAAACCAAGTAGATTATATGGAGAAGATAAAGATAAAATCAGTCAACTAATTAAAAAAGCAAATAAAGTTGGTATAGAGTTTGTACCATTAAAACAAAGACATTTAGGAAGTGATAATTTGCCAACAGTTATAAAAAGTATTGACAATTGTTTAAGAAAAAAAAATGTTGATATTTTCACTGGAAAAACTGTCTTGGATATAAATCCAAATAAGAAAAAAATAACAACCAAGGACGGAAAAGAATATGAATATAATTTCTTGATTATTGCTGTTGGAAGAGGAGGGGCACAATTTCTCGAAAAATGGACAAAAGAATATAATTTTGCATTAAATGGTGGACTGAAAGCTATTGATGTTGGAGTCAGAGTAGAAGTGCCAGCTTCAATTATGGAGGAAATAACTTCTATAATGTATGATCCCAAGCTTAGGATGGTTACTAAAAAATATGATGATTATTTAAGAACATTTTGCACTTGTCCTCAAGGATGGGTTATTAGAGAAGATTATGATGATTTCTGTTTAATAAATGGCCATAGTAAAGCCAAGGAAAAAACAAATAATACCAATTTTGCCTTATTAGGGAATTATAAATTTACTGAACCTTTCAAATATCCCAATGAATGGGGAAGAGATTTGGCCAGATTAACAACAAAGCTTGGTGGAGGGAGTCCAATTGTTCAAAGACTTAAAGACCTCAGGTTAGGCAGAAGAAGCACTCAAAGCAGAATTAAAAGTAATAGATTGGTTCAGCCAACTTTGAAAAAAGCTGTTCCAGGAGACATAAGCTTAGCTTATCCAGGAAGATTAATGGACAATATTTTAGATTCTTTAGAACAGCTTAATAAACTTTTACCAGGCATAGCTGAAGGCTCAACCCTACTTTATGCTCCTGAGATAAAGTTTTATTCATTAAAAATAAAAGTTGGTCAAAATATGAGAACAAGCATACCTTTTATTTATGCTATTGGAGATGGAGCAGGAATAAGTAGAGGAATAGTTGGGGCAGCAGTAACTGGATTAATTGCAGGAGAAGATATAATTAAAACTTCTAAAGTTTAAACGTGGACCATATAGCTATAATGAAAAAATCCTGGGGATTAATTCCCAAGATTCTTAACAAAACAAAAATAGCCGAATCCAGGTGGTATAAGGTGAAAATTGTTCCCTGGAATAGAATTCAAAAAGGAGATAACCTTTATTTTAAAAATTCGGGAGAACCAATAACTGTTAAAGTAAAAGTGACTAAAGTAATACAATATGAGGTATCAAATAATAAAAGAGCCCTGGAAATAATGAAAAAACATGCTGAAAAAGATTTAGGCATTAAAGAAATTCCTTTTGAAATTCTAAATTACATTAAAGATAAAAAATACGCTATTATAGTATTTTTTAATAAAGTAAAAGAAATTAAACCTTTTAATATTGATAAAATTGGATTTGGAGCCATGGTCGCATGGATAACTATTAATAATATTAATAAAATTAAAATATGATTAGTTTTGAAGAGTTTAAAAAAGTAGATTTAAGAGTTGCTAAAGTAATAACAGCTGAAAAAGTGCAGAAATCTGAAAATATTGTCAAACTAGAAATTGATTTAGGTACAGAATTAGGAAAAAGACAAATTTTAGCTGGAATTCAAAAATATTATACTCCAGAAGAATTAGTTGGAAGGCAGATAATAGTGGTAATTAATTTAGAACCAAAAAAAATAATGGGAATGGAAAGTCAAGGTATGCTCTTGGCTGCAGGTGAAATAGAACCAATACTTTTAATGCCTGATAAACAAGTGCCCCCTGGTTCTAAAATTCATTAATAATGGAAATAGAAAAACTTAAAAAAATATTAGAAGATAAAGGATATCCTAATTATAGATTTTCTCAGATATATCAAGCCGTATTCTGCGACTTGATTTTTGATTTTGATAAAATTACAACTATTTCAAAAGATTTAAGAAATATTCTTAAAAAAGAAGTTAAATTATTTTCTTTAAAAGAAGAAAAAATCCAAACTAATAAAGAGGTAGAAAAAGTTTTATTTAAATTACACGATAATCATTTTATAGAAACTGTTTTAATGAAACATGATTATAAAAGAAAAACTGTTTGTGTTTCTTCTCAAGTCGGTTGTCCTTTAGATTGTAAGTTTTGCGCAACAGGGAAAATGGGATTTATTAGGAATTTAGACTGGCAAGAAATTACAGATCAGGTTTTATTTTTTGCTCAAAGAGAAAAGGAAAAGAATTTAAATGTTGTTTTTATGGGAATGGGTGAACCATTTTTAAATTATGATAATGTTCTTAGAGCAATTAGAGTTTTAAACGATAAAAATGGATTTAATTTAGCTGCTCGTTCTATATCTGTTTCAACTGCTGGTATTATTCCTGGAATTAAGAAATTAGAGAAAGAAAACTTACAAATTAATTTAGCCATATCTCTTAATAGTCCAGACAACAAACAGAGGTCTGAAATCATGCCTGTTAATATAAATTATCCCTTAAAAGATCTAATAGCTGCAGCTAAAGAATATATTGTAAAAACAAATAGAAAAGTGTTCTTAGAATATGTTATGTTAAAAGGGATTAATGACAATCAAGAATCTATTGATAAATTAATCAAACTCTTAAAAGATGAATCTCTGTTTCACTTGAACCTAATAAGATACAATGATATTAATGGTGAATTTATGAGCTCTGATAAAAAAACAGTCGAACAGTTTAAAAATCAATTAGAGAAAAATAATATTAATACTACAATAAGGCACAATTTTGGACATAAGATTGATGCTGCTTGTGGTCAATTAAGTACAAAATATGTTAACACTAAATGAAGTTAAAAAGAATCCTCAGGTTTTAGAATTTATTAAGCAAACAGAAAAAAGCTTAAAAGCTTCAGGTTATACTGAACATGGATTAGATCATTCAACTTTAGTTGCTAAACGAGCCAGAAAAATTGCTAAAGAAATTGGTCTCTCAGAAAAAGAACAAGAATTGTCAGCTATTGCTGGTTTTTGTCATGATATGGCTTCTTTTGTGAGTAGAAGTAAGCATCATTATTTTGGAGCTTTGCTTTTTCATCAGGTTTTTCAAAATGATTTCTCTTCCCAAGAAATATCTAAGATTATGAGAGCTATTAGTATGCATGACCGAGATGAAATGGAATTATCAAATCCTATTTCAGCCGCTCTAATCTTAGCTGATAAATCAGATGTTCATAGAAGCAGAGTGCTTGTTAAGAAAATGGGTAAGATAAAAACTGATATACATGACCGAGTTAATTTTGCAACAACAATGTCTAAATTATTAGTTGATAAAAAGAAAAAAAGAATCATTCTTACGTTAAAGATTGATACTAATTTTGTACCAGTAATAGAGTATTTTGAAATCTTTACCCAACGTATGGTTTATTGTAGACAAGCAGCTCAATATTTAGGTTATCAATTTGGTTTAGTTATCAATCATTTCAAGCTTCTTTAAAATGCTGATTAAGGTTAGGGCTTTTCCCAAAGCTAAAAAAAACAAGGTTGTTAAAAAAAACAAAGATAGTTTTAATGTTTTTGTTAAAGAAAAACCAATTAAAGGTTTAGCTAACATTGCTATTAGACAAATTTTAGCTGATTACTTTAAGATTTCAGAATCTAAATTAAGATTAGTTAGAGGTTTTAAACAAAATAATAAAATTTTTGAAATTAAATGAAAAAGATTGATTTTTCGAAAATTTATTCTTATTCTAAACTTAATCTTTTTGAAAAATGTCCTAAACAATACTATTTTAATTATCTTGATCCAGAAATTGCTCCTATTAAAAAACAGTTTTTAAAACCACGAGATTATAAAACTAAAGGTCAGGCAGTTCATGGAGCAATTACTCTTTTTTATCATTTACCTCAACCAGAACGAAATTTTGAAAATTTAAAGAAATGTTTATCAAAAGCATGGTTTTCAGAACTTGATTCCTCTCAAGATATGCCTTTAGGTAAATTAGGTGGTTTTCGTGATTTGCTTCATGAAAGAACTTCTTATGCTCAATGCCTGTTAATGCTTAAAAAATTCTTTGATGTAGAAGAACCAAATCCTGCTTTGTTCTATATACCAACCAAGCAAATTAAAAATTCTTTTTGTGATTATGAAGAAATGATTAAACCATTAAACGATAATTTTTCTATTTCAGGTAAGTTTGATAGAATTGATAAATTAGAAAACAACACTTTAAGGATTATTGATTTTAAAACTAATAAAAATGAAGCTAATAAGTTTCAACTTATCTTTTATAAGTTTTTAGCTGAATTAAATTTTCAAAAACCAGTAAGTATTGTCAGTTTTTATTATCTTAATAGGGCAGAAATAGTAGATTTTGATGTTTCAAAGATGAATCAATCTCAAATTAAAGATAAAGTTTTGAAAAAAATTGATAAAATTCAGAAAACCAAAGATTTTCTTCCTCAAAAAAATAAATATTGTTATTATTGTGATTTTCTTGAAATATGCAAAACACAACAAAAAATTACGTCATAAACTTACAAGGGAAAAAAGAACCCTTTTCTTTTCAAAAGGTTTATCGTTCTGCAAGACGTGTAGGGGCTTCTAAAAAGGTAGCTAGAAAAATTGCTGATAGTATTAAAAAAGATTTACGTTTTGATGGAATAAAAACCAGTGAAATTTTTAAGAAAGTTAAAAAAGAACTTAGGCGGCAAGAACCCCAAGCTGCTATAAGATTTAATTTAAAGCAAGGAATGAGAAGATTAGGGCCAACTGGTTTTCCTTTTGAAAAATATATTGGAGAAATTTTCAACAGAAATGGTTTTCAAGTTCAATTAAATCAATATATTCCTGGTTTTTGTACTTCTTATGAAATAGACTTCTTAGCCAAAAAAGGCAATCTATTGTACGTTGGTGAATGTAAATATCGAAATGATCCTGGCGGAAGAACACACTTAGATACTGCTTTGGCTAATTATGCTCGTTTTTTGGATATTAAAAAAGGAAAGTTTTTTCAAAAAACATTTAAAAATCTGAGGATTAAAAGCTTACTTGTGACTAATACTAAATTAACTAGTCAAGCTATTCGTTATTCAGAATGTGTAGGAGTTGAATGTTTAGCTTGGAAATATCCTAAAAATCAAGGATTAGAACATATCATAGATACCAAAGAATTATATCCAATTACTATTTTGCCATCTTTAAAAAGTTATCTATCTAAAATCTTTGCTGATCAAAATATGATGATGGTAGATGATGTTTTAGGTTTAGATATTAAACGATTTGCCAAAAGATTTAAAGTTCCTATAAAACATTTAAAACCATTAGTTAGAGAAGCACAAATTTTATTGGAAAAAAATTTGAGAAAAAGTTAAAATATATTAAGTAAATAAAATTAATAAAATGCAAGTAGATGAAGCTATAAAAAATAGAAGAAGTGTCAGAGCTTACAAATCAGACCCGATTCCAGAGCAAAGCTTAAGAAAAGTTTTAGAAGCTGCCAGATTAGCTCCTTCAGCCCATAATGATCAGGACTGGAAATTTATAGTTGTTAAAGATTTAAAGAAAAGAAAACAATTGGCTCAAGCAGCTAATTCTCAAAGTTTTATTGCCGAAGCTCCAGTTATCATGGTGGCTGTAGCTTTAAATCCAGAAAGAGTTATGAGTTGTGAGGTTCCAGCTTATGCAGTCAATCTAACTATTGCTGTAGATCATATGACATTACAAGCTTGTGAACAAGGACTGGGAACTTGCTGGATAGGCGCTTTTTCCCAAGAAGAGGTAAAAAAGGTTTTAAACATTCCAGATCAATATAAAGTTGTGGCTCTATTGCCCCTTGGTTTCCCATCTGATTCTCCCAGGCCAAAAACAAGAAAAAGTCTTGAAGAAATTATTTGTTATGAAAACTTTAATGAATAAAATATGTCTCAATTAAAAGCAATATTGTCTAATAAGCCATTGACAATTGCCATTACGGCTTGGTTTATTGCCCAATTTTTTAAATTTACCATAACTGCTGTTAAAAAAAGAAAGTTTGATTTTACTTTACTTGTATCTACAGGCGGTTTTCCAAGTTCGCACACTGCAATTGTTAGCGCTTTAGCTACAAGTATGGGGCTTAATTTTGGGTTTAGCTCTTCTTTTTTTGCTATTTCAGCAGTCATGGCTTCAGTTGTAATATCTGATGCTCGAGGCATCAGAAGAGCGGCTGGAAAACAAGCCCAGATTTTAAATAAAATTATTGATGATTTATATCAAAAAAGAGAATTAAAATTAGACCGATTAAAAGAACTTTTAGGACATACTCCTTTTGAAGTATTTTCTGGAGCTCTCTTAGGAATTTTAATTGCTCTTTTATTAAATTAATATTAATTAAATAATAATATGAATCAAGAAAATCAAAAATGGGCAAAACATCATAAAAAACGCTGCTTCTTTATTTTGCTTAACATTTTAATAGCTATTGTTATTTTTTCTGTTTCAGTTGATATTTATAATAAAATTAAAGTTGATTCTGAAAACAGAATTACTGTTTCAGGAACAGGCAAGGTTTATGTAAAGCCAGATTTAGCTTTAACAAGTTTTTCAGTTATTACAGAAGCTAAAACAGTAGCAGAAGCGCTCAATCAAAATACTGAGCAAATGAATCAAATAATAAGCTCTGCTAAAGAGCAAGGCGTAGAAGATAAAGATTTGAAAACTACTGATTTTAACATTTACCCTCGCTATGAATGGGGAGAACAATCTAAAATTCCTATTTATCCTATAGGCAAGAGAACATTGGTTGGCTATGAAGTACGTCAATCTCTTCAAGTTAAAATAAGAGAATTAACAAAAATAGGAGAGATTATTCAAGCAGCAACAGATTCTGGAGCTAATCAAGTAGGAAATTTACAGTTTACTGTTGATGATCAAGATGAATTAAAAAATCAAGCTAGAGAAAAAGCGATTGAACAGGCAAAAGAAAAAGCTAAAGAATTAGCTTCTCAATTAGGAATAAAATTAGTAAGAATCACTAACTTTAATGAAAGCGGTATGGTTCCTCGTGTTTATATGTTAGAAGATTCAGAAGCTGCCATGGGAGGAGGAACGCCTGAAATAGAAATAGGGGAAAGCAAAATAGAAGTAACAGTAACTCTTACCTACGAAATCAGATAATATGTATCTTAAATTGCCTAAAGATGAAAAGAATATTCTTTGGACAAGTCATGTTAAGAGAAAGATGCAATATTATGGATTATCAGAAAAGAGATTAAAACGAGTTTTGAGAAATCCTATTAGAATTGAGAAAGGTATTGCTCCCAACACACTTGCTATTATGCAGTCTACTGGTACTAAAAAGCATCCTACTGAGATTTGGTTAATGTATCAAACAATAAGTAAAAATCAAAAAATGAAAAACGGAAAGTTAAGAAAAATTAGGATGATTAGCGCTTGGAGATATCCTGGAATAAGTCCTAAAAGAGAACCGCCTCCAATACCAAAAGATATCTTAGAAGAACTTAAAAGTATAATTATAAAATGACAGAAATTGTTCAAAAGCAAAATATTATTATCCAATTCCTTTTTTGGTATTTTATTGAAATGCCTAAAAATATTTTACAGAGCTGGAAAGATATTTTTAGATTTTACCTTAATTATTTTTCTATACCATTGCTTTTAAAAACTCTTTTTGCTCCCTGGAGACATAATCTTTTGTCATATTCAAAAGGATTTGATCTTGGCGAGTATTTTGAAATTTTTATTTCTAACCTTATATCTCGAACCATAGGAGCTATTTTGAGATTTTGCTTGATATTAATAGGTTTTTTTGTTGAAATCTTTATAATTTTAGCAGGAGTAATAATGTTTTTAACTTGGTTGATGCTTCCATTTTGTTTAATTTTTGGATTTGGTTTTAGTTTTAAAATTTTCTTTTGAATTATGAAAAACAAAAAAGCATTTACCCTTATTGAACTTTTAGTGGTCATTGCTATAGTTGGGCTAATTTCTAGTATCGTTTTAGTAAATTTGAAAGGAACCAGAGAAAAAGCTAGAATTGCCAAAGCTTTAGATTTTAGTCATACTATTCAACATACTCTTGGTGCTTATGCGGTAGGGATTTGGAGGTTTGAGGAAATAGGCGATACTGCTTTAGATTCTTCAGGTTATGGAAATCATGGAACTATTACTGGGGCTACTCATACAAATGGAATTTTAGGTTCTGCTTTAAGTTTTGATGGAAATGACTGGGTTCAAAATAAATGGAGACGTAGGATTAAACGGGGCTATGACTATTGAGTTTTGGTTTAATACTCCTAATAAAAATGCTAATCAGTATTTTCTTGATAATAGAAGTCCTGGTACCTGGTGGTTTATTAAAAATTATACTGGGGGAACGTGTGGAATTATTTCAGGAAATATTTGTTTTGAGAATCGTGTGATGGCTAAAGATTCGGATTGGAGCATTAATCAATGGAATCATATTGTTGTAACCGATAATACCTCTATAATAAAAATGTATATAAATGGAAAATTAGTTGATACAGGTTCTGGACAGTCTACTACTATTAGTACTAATCTCCGTATTGGTACTAGATATACTAACTCTGGATATTTCCAAGGTAAAATCGATGAAGTCAGTATTTACAATCAGATGTTGACGGCCGCTCAAATTCAAGAACGTTATTTAGCTGGATTAAAAAGACATCTTACTTATTCTAAATAAAAATGTTTAACTTTAACTTAGAAAAAACAGCTATTTTTCAAGCAGTTCAGTGGCAAAGAACTCTAATTTTCAGATTTATTAAATTTTTTAAAAAATGCTTCAGCGTTTTATTTATTATTAGTTCTCTAATATTCTTATATGGATTTTTACCTCAGAACTTTACTTTAGAGTTGAATAAAAAAATGCTTGGTTTCTCTTTGTTTTTTGGAACCTTAGCCATAATATGTTGGTTAAAAGAATCTTTTTTCAATTGGAAGCTAAAGAAACCTAAGATAAATATTGAATTAAAAGAAGTTATTAAAAATCCTGAAAAATACAATTTAGCTGAATTTTTAAGTTTTGAAGTGGCTAAAACTATTTATAATTCAAAACAATTCGCCAAAAAGAAAAAACTTCCTTGGGTTGATTCTTCTGTTTTGTTTTATTTTCTTTTAAAAAACAATCCCGAATTAAATTTTATCTTTTCCAGAGTTCTTTTAAGTACAAAAGAAATAAAGAAAATATTAGAGCTACATTTTAAAATTTCTGAAAACCGTTCAACTAAAGAGATTTTATATTCTAAACATTTTGAACAAACAATCCTTGAATCTTTTAAAATAGCTCAAAAAAGAAATGGACAAAGAATTGAAACAGGAGATATTTTAATTGCTCTTGCTAATTATAATTTAGTTTTTAAAAAGATTCTTATTGATACTTCATTAAAAAAACAAGATATAGAAAATTTGGTTTGGTGGTTAGAGTCTTTAAAAGAAAAAATAGGGAAAAGGAAAAGATGGTGGGAATATGAAAACTTGCTTAAAAAAGGAACTTTGGCCAAAGAATGGACAACTGGCTTTACTGTTGTTTTAGATAAGTTTTCAATAGATTGGTCAGAAAAAGTTACAAATATGGGTTTTCCAGAAGTAGTTGGCCATGAAAAAGAATTAAAACAAATAGAAAGGATTTTAGCTGGAATACAAGAAGATAATAATGTTCTATTAATTGGACAATCAGGAACTGGTCGAAAATCTGTTTTACAGGCATTAGCCACTAAGAGTATTTTAGGTCAAAGTTTGCCTGAAATTAATTATAAAAGAATAAAAGAGTTAAATTTACCATTCCTACTTGCCCAATTAGAAAACAAAGAAGAAATAGAATATGTTTTAGATAAAATTTTTCAAGAAGTGCTTAGGGCTGGCAATATTATTTTATTTATTGATGAATTTCATAATTTTGTTGGAGGTAAAGAAAAACCAGGAACAATTGATATTTCAGGAATTTTGTCTTCTTATTTAAAATTTCCTCAATTCCAAGTTTTTGCTATTACTAATTTTGTTGGTCTTCATAAAAATATTGAACAAAATCCTTCTCTTTTATCTCTTTTCAATAAAGTTGAGGTTGCTGAGATTTCAAAAAGAGAAACCTTGATACTTTTGGAAAAAGTAGCTTTAGGTTTGGAGTTTAAGTATAAAAAATTCATTAGTTATTCCGTTCTTCGTGACATTATAACTTATACTGATCGTTATTTTCCCAATCTTCCATTTCCAGAAAAAGCATTGGATATTTTAAATGAAACAGTGGTTTATGTAACAAGTATAAAAGAAAAAATAGTTTTGCCTTCTCATGTTTCTAAAATTGTTTCTGAAAAAATCCAGATTCCGGTTGGAAAAATAGAAGAAAAAGAAAAAAAGATTTTACTCAACTTAGAGAAACTGATTCATAAAAGAATCATTAATCAAGATAAAGCGGTTAATGAAATATCAGCTTCTCTGCGCAGAGCAAGAGCTCAAGTAACTATTAGAAAAGGGCCTTTGGGTTGTTTTCTTTTCTTGGGACCGACTGGAGTTGGTAAAACAGAAACAGCTAAAGTTTTGACAGAAGTTTATTTTGGTTCAGAAACTAAAATGATCAGATTGGATATGTCAGAATTTCAAACATTACAAGATATTCCCCGTTTGATTGGTTCTGTTAAAGAACAGGGTTTGCTCACCACTCAAGTCAGAGAAAATCCTTTTTCTCTAATTCTACTTGATGAAATTGAAAAAGCTCATCCCAATATTTTAAATTTATTTTTACAGGTTTTAGACGAAGGTTTTTTAACTGATGGTCTTGGAAGAAAAATTCATTTCAAAGATTCAATTATTATTGCCACATCTAATGCTGGTTATAAAATAATATTACAAGCTCTAAAAGAGAAAGAGAATTGGCAGAATGTTAAACAAAAATTATTAGACTATGTTTTTGAAAAAAGTATTTTTAGACCAGAGTTTATTAATAGATTTGATGATATTGTTGTTTTTACACCCTTAACCAAAGACAATCTTTTAGATATTTCTCAATTAATGTTTAAAAAGCTACAAAAAAATCTTAAAGAAAAAGATATTGATTTTATAATAACAAAAGAACTTAAAGAGAAAATCGCAGAATTAGGATATAGTCCTGTTTTTGGCGCTAGACAAATGAGAAGGGTAATTCAAGATAAGGTAGAAAATGTTTTAGCCAAAGCAATATTAAGTAATCAATTAAAAAGAGGGGATAAGGTAAAAGTTTTACCTGATAGTTTTGAATTAGAAATTAATTAGCATCAAGTAATTAATATCAAGTATTAAATATTAAACAAAACTGCTCTAATCAGCAGTTTTTTCTTTGGATAGGCCTGGCCTATTTTATAATTTATCCAAAATGGGTTGTGGATTCTTTGTGGAAAAGTATTGAATTTTATCGGGATTTTATTAGTGGAGAATAGGGGTTGACTAAGTGCTATTAAGTGGGATATAAAGAATATGAGGTGGATGGTTGTGGATAACTATGGTAAAACCCCTAAACCTTGTGTATAACTATGCTTATTGGAGAATACAGACATACAATTGATACTAAGAAAAGATTAGCTCTTCCAGTTAAATTCAGGACTGAATTAGGAAAAACAGTAATTATTACTCGCGGTTTTGAAAATTGTTTGATTGTTTATCCCAAAAAAGAATGGAAAATAATGTCTGATAAGTTAGGGAAGTTACCTGTTAGTCAGGCTGATGCTAGAGGATTCTCAAGAATTATGTTAGCAGGAGCAATGGAAGTTGCTCTGGATAAATTGGGCAGAATCCTTATTCCAGAATATTTAAAAAAATATGCTGGTTTGAAAAAAAATGCAGTAGTTTGCGGACTTTCTAATAGATTAGAGATTTGGGATGCTAAAAAATGGGCAATTTATAGAACAAAAATGGAAAAAGATCTAGGAAGTTTAGCTGCTAATCTTAAAGAGCTTGGAATTTAAATGATTCACATACCTGTTCTTAAAAAAGAGGTTCTAAATTTTCTTAAACCAGAACCTAATGAAAATTTTATTGATGCCACGATTGGACAAGGAAGTCATGCATTAGCAATTCTTGAGAAAAATGGTCCTAATGGTAAAGTATTGGGCATAGACCAAGATTTAAGACAAATTGAAAATTGTAAATTAAATCTTAAAACAAGATTTAAGGAAAGAATAATTCTTGTTTGTGATAATTTTACAAACCTAAAGAATATTGTTAAACAACAAAAGTTTGGGCCAGTTTCAGGAATATTACTTGATATAGGAATGTCTAGCTGGCATTTAGAAAAATCAGAGAGAGGATTTTCTTTTCAAAAACAAGAAAGTCTGGACATGAGATATAAAACTCAAAACGATTTAACTGCTAATAAAATTCTAAATGAATATTCTCAAAAAGAAATAGAGCAAATTTTAAAAGAATACGGAGAAGAAAAATTTGCCAAACAAATATCACAAGAGATTGTTAAAACAAGAAAAATAATATTGATAAAAAAAACCTCTGAATTAGTCCAAATTATAAAGAAAGTAGTTCCAACCTGGTATCAACATCGCAGAATTCATTTTGCCACCAAAACCTTTCAGGCCTTAAGAATTGCTGTAAATGATGAATTGAATAATTTGATTAAAGTTTTACCAGAAGCAATTGAAATCTTAAAACCAGGAGGCAGAATAGTTGTAATCTCTTTTCATTCACTTGAAGACAGAATTGTTAAAAATTTCCTAAGAGAACAGGCGCAAAAACAAGTTTTACAAATTAATACTAAGAAACCAATTAGACCGAGCCAAGAGGAAATTAAAATTAATACCAGGTCGCGTAGCGCTAAATTAAGGGCAGGAGTAAAAAAATAAAAAATAAAACTATGCAATATACTCTAACTCATTCAAAAACTTTCTGGACTTTATCTTTTATTTCTTTACTTTTCCTTTTATTCTCTCTTATTTTACAAGTCAATTATTTTGCCCGAGACGTTTTCACTATTAGTGATTATCAAAAGAAATTAAGTCAACTTTCAGACAGTAGAGAAAGTTTAGAAATTAATTTGGCTCGCTCAACTTCTCTTAAAAATATTGAAAATTATCTTGAAAATAAAAATTTTGAAAAAGCAAATAAAGTAAAATACATACAGATTTTAGAACCATCAGTTGTTAAAACAAATGAAGCGTTTTAAACTTACTTTGGTTTTTTTAATACTTGTTCTTTTCTCAGCGGCTTTAATTAGCCGCTTAATTGATATTCAAATAAGGAAAGGAGATTTATATAAAGCTTTGTCTCAAGGACTTCATGTTCTTCCTGAAAGTGATCAATTTGAAAGAGGAGAAATTTTTTTTAGCAATAATGAATCTTTAGCTATCAATAAAAATTGGCCTTTGGCATGGGCTCTTCCTAAAGAGATTGAGAACTTTAAAGAAACTGCTGAAGAGTTAAGTCAAATCCTTGATTTATCAGAAAATTCTATTTTAGAAAAATTGGAAACAAATAAATCATACATAATTATAAAAGACAAACTTAACCAAGAAGAAGCAGAACTCTTAAGCGCTTCTAATTTAGATGGTATTTATTTAGATATTGAAAAAGGTAGGTATTATCCTCAAGAATTTTTAGCTTCTCAATTAGTTGGATTTTTAGGTGGAGCAGATAGCGGGCAATATGGATTAGAAGAAAATTATAATGAGATATTAAAAGGCAAGATTGAATCCAAGGGGACTGATCTTATTTTAACCTTAGATTATAAAATTCAGTTTATGGCTGAAGAATTATTAGCTCAAGCTAAAAATAGTTTAGGAATTGAATCAGGCCAGATTATAGTTATTGAACCTAATTCTGGAAAAATTTTAGCTTTAGCAAATTTTCCTAATTTTAATCCTAATCAATACAAAGAATTTGCTCTTATGGGTGACTTAGATATTTTCCAAAACAGCGTTACTCAAAAGATTTTTGAGCCAGGTTCTGTTCTTAAAGCAATCACATTTGCTATTGCGCTTAATGAGGAAAAAATAACTCCTGAAATGACTTACACTGATACTGGTGTAGTTAATATCAAAGGTTGGTCTATTTATAATTATGATCAAAGAGTTTATGGAGAAACACCAATGACCGAAGTTTTGGAAAAATCAATTAATACTGGCGCTGTTTTTGCTCAAAGACAAATTGGCAATGAACTTTTTTTAGAATATCTTGATAAATTTGGTTTTTTTGAACCAACAGGAATTGATTTAAGAGAGGTTTACTCTATGAATGAAGAATTAAAAAAAGGATATGAAGTAAATTTTGCTACAGCTTCTTTTGGTCAGGGAATTGAAATGACACCAATTCAATTAGTTAGAGCTTATTGTGTTCTTGCTAATGGTGGAAAATTGATTCAACCATATTTGGTAGATGAAGTTTGGCAAAATGGAAAAATGATTGAAAAAAAAGAAACAGAAATTGTATCAGATTCAATAATAATTTCTCAAAAAACAGCCCGTCAAATAACAGCTATGCTGGTTAATGTCATTGAAAAAGGATTTGCCAAACAAGCTCAAATTTCTGGCTATTATATTGCTGGTAAAACTGGAACGGCCATGATTCCTTATCAAGAAAAAAAGGGCTATTCAGAAGAAACCAAACAAAGCTTTATTGGTTGGCTTCCTGCTTTTGATCCCAAGGTCTTGATTTTAGTCAAGCTTGATAAGCCACAAACTAAAACTGCTGAATATTCAGCCTTGCCAGTTTTTAAAAAAATGGCAGAATATATTGTTAATTACCAACAAATTCCTCCTGATTATGAATAATTTGGTTGAAAAAAAATATTAATCGAAGAAATTTTAGAAGAGTCATAAAATTTTCTCTCTACCCTTCGCTCAGCTTTGCTTCGCTTCGGGTATCTGATAGTATTTAAAAAGGGCCCCATCGTCTAGTGGCCCAGGACATCAGCTTCTCAAGCTGGGAACACGGGTTCGATTCCCGTTGGGGCCACACTCAAAGAACTTCAAGAGAAGTTCTTTTTCGTGTATAATGCATAAATGGCAGGAATTTTTTGGCACAACTTATCAACCAAAGAGGTAGTTAAAATCCTAAAAACAAATCTCAAAAAAGGACTAAATCAAGAACAAGTCGAGATACATCAGAAAGAATTCGGCAAGAATTCACTTCCTAAGGAAAAAACTCTCTCTAGAATTAAAATTTTTTTAAGGCAATTTAAAAGCCCTTTAATTTATATTCTTTTAATCGCTGGATTTGTTACTTTATTTTTAAAAGAATATGGGGACTCAATTATTATTTTTGGAGCAACTATTGTTAATGTTTTTGTTGGTTTTTTTCAAGAAAATAAAGCATCACAAGCTCTAAGAGAACTTAAAAAAATAGCTCAATCTTTTGCGCAGGTTTTAAGAGATGGAAATTTTAAAATCATTGATTCTCAAGAATTAACGCCAGGGGATATAATTATTTTGCATCCTGGAGATAAAGTTCCAGCTGACGGCAGAATTATTGAATCATATAATCTTAAAATTAATGAAATGACCTTAACTGGAGAATGGCTGCCAGCCAATAAAACTGTAGCCACTCTTTCAGAAAAAACATCATTAGCTGATAGAGATAATATGGTTTATATGGGAACAGTAGTTGAAGACGGAAAAGCAAAAATCGTTATTACTGAAATAGGAGTTCAAACAGAAATCGGAAAAATTACCCAAATGGTAAAAGAAACGAAAGAAAAACAAACTCCGTATCAAGAAAAAGTAACTCATTTATCAAAAGTCATTAGTATAATGATTGTTTTTACCTGTCTTTTTATTTTTATTGAAGGGATTATTAATGGTAGAGGTTTTAACGAAATGTTTATTACCTCTATAGCAGTGGCTGTAGCGGCTATTCCTGAAGGATTACCTATTGCTATAACAGTTGTTTTAGCTTTGGGTATGCAAAAAATCTTAAAAAAACAAGGTTTAGTTAGAAAATTATCTTCAGCTGAAACTTTGGGAAGCACATCTATAATTGCTACAGATAAAACAGGTACTTTAACTGAAGGCAAAATGAAAGTAGCTCAAGTTTTAAGCGGAGGTCATATAGTAGAAAATGAAAAAAACAATCCTTTATCAGTTTTTAAAATAATTGCTTTGTGTAACGAAGCTTTTATTGAAAATCCTAAAGAACCTAAAAAAGATTGGGTTGTACGAGGAGATCCAACCAGTAAGGCGTTGCTTTTAGGCGCAATTGACTTTGGTCTGAACATAAAAAAAGAACAGCAGGGGTTTGAAAAAATTGAAGAAATGCCCTTTAATTCTATTGATAAATATCTGGCTTATTTATATAAAATTAATGAAAAGCAAGGAATTTTATTTGTTTGCGGAGCACCAGAAAAAATATTAGAACTTTCAAAATACATAGAAGTTAATAAAGATAAAGGAAATTTAACTGAATTAAGAGACAAAAAAATAAAAGAAAAATTAAATGAACTTACTGGCAAAGGGCAAAGAGTTGTTGCTATGGCTTATAAAGAAATTAGTAATCTTTCTGAATTCTTGGGAGATAAAAAAATAATAGAAAAAACATGTCAAGATTTAATCTTCTCTGGTTTAATTGGATTGAAAGATCCTTTAAGAAAAGGGGTTAAAAAATCAATTAGAATATGTAAACGCGCGGGTATTAAAATAATTATTGTTACTGGAGACCACAAATTAACAGCCAAAGCAGTAGCTAAAGAAATTGGTTTGCCTGTAAAAAAAGAAAATATTATAGAAGGAAAAGATTTGGACAATCTTTCAGATGAACAGTTCCAGAAGATAATTAAGAATATTTTCATTTATGCTAGAGTAGAACCAAAACATAAAATGAGAATAGTAGAAAATTGGCAAAAAAGAGGAGCTGTGGTAGCCATGACAGGCGACGGTGTCAATGATGCTCCTGCTTTAAAAAAAGCAGATATTGGAATGGTTTTGGGCTCGGGAACTGATGTTGCTAAAGAAATTGCTGATTTAGTCCTTTTAAATGATGATTTTTCTATTATTGTTAGCGCTATAGAAGAAGGAAGAAAAATATTAGATAACATCCGTAAAATTATTACTTATCTGCTGGCTGATTCTTTTACTGAAACTATTTTAATTGGTGTAGGTATTATGATGGGATGGCCTTTGCCAGTTAGCGCGGCTCAGATTTTGTGGGTTAATTTGATTGAAGACGGGTTACCAGACATTGCTTTGGCTTTTGAACCAAAAGAGCAAGACATTATGCTAAAATCTCCAGTAAAACGCAATGAGCCGTTATTAACCCAGGAAATGAAAACAATTATTTTCATTATTGGCATTATTACTGATTTAATGCTTTTGGGTTTATTCTGGTGGTTCTGGCAAAAAACTCAAGATATTATATATGTAAGAACTATCATCTTTGCCACCCTGGCTATAGATTCTCTTTTATTTGTTTTTGCTTGCAAAAGCTTAAGAAAAAATATTTGGCAAATGAACCCTTTTTCAAATAAATTTTTAAACATATCTGTTCTTATTGGGATATTAATGCTTGTTTCTGCAATCTATTTACCACCCTTTCAAACTTTATTAAAAACTGTTCCTATTGGAGCTTATGAGTGGTCTATTATTATTGGTCTGGGCTTAATAGATCTTGCTTTAATAGAAATTACCAAACATCATTTTATTATTAAAAAACAAGCTATATGATTTTACATATCTTAATCTTTCTTATCTCTTGTCTTGCTCTTTTTTGGGCTGGGAAATTATTAATTTCTAGTTTAACTAAAATAGCTAAATTCTTGGGCTGGCGCGAGTTTGTGGTCGCTTTTTTTGTCATGGCTTTTGCTGGTTCTATTCCTAATCTTTTTATGGGTTTTTCTTCAATCTTGCATGGAATTCCTGAACTTTCTTTTGCTGATGTTATTGGAGGCAATATAGTAGATTTAACCTTAGCTGTATCTTTAGTCACTTTTTTAGGCAAAAAACTTCCAGCTAAAAGTAAAATGGTTCAATCAAGCTCTCTTTTCACTGTTGGCGCAGCTCTCTTGCCATTATTATTAATTTCAGATGGGGTTTTAGGCAGGCAAGATGGAGTCTTGCTCATAGGAATCTTTATTCTTTATGTTATCTGGCTTTTTTCAAAAAAAGAAAGATTTACTAAAGTTTATGACGGTAACAAAGTTTCAGCCATTAAGGGTTTTAAAGTTTTTATCAAAGATTTGGCAAAAGTGATTTTGGGGTTAATACTTCTTTTGTTAGCGGCTGAAGGAATAATTCGTACAGCTATTTTTCTAGCTGAAGAATTAAACCTGTCTTTAGGATTAATCGGTATTTTAGTTGTTGCTTTAGGAAATTCTTTGCCAGAGATATACTTTGCTATTACTTGTGCTCGATCAGATCAAAATTGGATGGTTTTAGGCGATTTAATGGGTGCTATCATCATACCATCTACTTTGGTCTTAGGAATAATAGCCTTAATTTATCCGATCCAAATAACTAATTTTGCGCCATTTAATATCGCTCGGGTTTTCCTTATAATTTCATCTTTATTCTTTCTTTATTTTATTAAAACTGAGCGTGAGATTACTAAAAAAGAAGGGTCTTTTTTGTTTCTAATCTATATTCTTTTTGTTGCGTGTCAACTACTGGCTTGAAAACTTTGACTAAATAAATTAATTTTGTTAAGATTCTTGATATAAAATGGAAGATTTTACTTTAATTTTAATAGTACTTTTCATTGTAATAACTGGAGTTGGGATTGTAATTTATTTTATTAGAAAAGAAAAGAAAAAGGATGGACAAAATTTAATATGGAATATGATCAATCAAGATTTAAAAGAAATCAGGGGTGAGATAAAAGATTCACGAGAAAAAAATATAAATTTTCTGGAAAAGCAAATGATAGAAAGCGGTAAACTTATTAAAGATGTAACTTCTGAATTAGAAAAGATTCATTCTGATCATCAACGCGTTGTAGAGCTTAAGACTGAAGTAAGCAAATTAACAAATGTTTTAGCTAATCCTAAACAACGAGGAATTTTAGGAGAGTATTTTTTAGAAACCTTATTAAAAAATATATTTCAACCATCTCAATATCAATGTCAATATAAATTCAAAGATGGATTAATTGCTGACGCAGTCATTTTTGTTAAAGAAAAAATTATTCCAGTTGATGCTAAGTTTTCTCTAGAAAACTATAATAAGATTATAGAAGAAAAAGATCCAGAGAAAAAAGAAAAATTAGAAAAGCTTTTTAAGAAAGATTTAAAAAACAGGATTGAGGAAACCTCAAAATATATCAAACCAGAGGAGGGAACAATGGATTTTGCCTTTATGTTTATTCCCTCAGAAGGCATTTATTATGATTTATTAATCAATCAAGTCGGAGGAATTAAAAGCACTACCTATGATTTAATTGAATATGCTTTTAAGGAAAAACATGTAATTATTGTTTCACCAACTTCTTTTTACGCTTATCTTCAAACAGTGCTTCAAGGATTAAAAGCTTTACGAATTGAAAAGTCTACTGAGAAAATCATTAAAAGAGTAGAAATCTTACAAAAACATTTAATAAATTATGATACTTTTTTAAAAAAACTGGGTAATCATTTAAGTACAACTATAAATACTTATAATCAGGCTTATAAAGAGTTCGGTAAAATAGACAAAGATATAACCAGATTAACTGAAAAAAAGAAAACAATTAAACCATTACAATTAGAAAAACCAAATCATTTAGAATAATATGTTAGCTGTAATAAAAACAGGAGGAAAACAATATATTGTATCCCCAGGAGACAAAATTAAGATTGAAAAACTTAATATTGAAGAAGGTAAAGAAGTTACCTTTGTTCAAGTTTTGCTTTTAGAAAAAAACAGAAAAATAGAGATTGGAAATCCTTTAGTTAAAAATGTAAAAGTAATTGGAAAGGTATTAAAACAAGACAGAGCTAAAAAAGTAATTGTTTTTAGATACAAATCAAAAACTCGTCATAAAACTAAAAAAAGCCACCGTCAGGCATTTACTGAAGTTGAAATTTTAAAAATAGTATCTAGCGAAAAATGAGCTAAGCTCATCTAAAGGTTATTTTCTCCTATCCAAGGCGTTTTTCAAGGTTTGTTCATCAGCATATTCTAACTCTCCTCCCATAGGTAAACCCCGACCAAGTCGGGTGATTTTTTTATTAAAAGGTTTTAAGATTCTTTCTAAATATAAAGCAGTCGCTTCACCATCAAGAGTAGGATTAATAGCAAGAATAATTTCTTTAATTTCAGAATGGTCTTTAATCCTTCCTTCTAATTCTTTGATTCTTAATTTCTTAATATCTTGTTTTCTTAAAGTTGAAACTGTGCCTCCTAAAATAAAATAAAGGCCTTTATATTGTTTTGTTTTTTCAATAGAAGCTAAATCAGTTTCGTTTTCAACAATACATAATATGCTTTGGTCCCGTCCCTGATTTTGACAAATCTGACAAAGTTCACCTTTACTTTCAAAAGGATTAAAACACCAAAAACATGTTTTTACTTCTTTTTTAATATTTTGAATTGCTTCTATTAATTCTTTTATCTCTTCAATATCTCTTTTCATTAAATAAAAAACAAATCGAGCTGAAGTTCTTGGCCCGACTGTTGGAAATTTAGAAAATAATCTAATAAGTTTTTGAATACTCTTTGTGTACATTATTCAGCGAGCGTCAGCGAAGATAATAATGACCGCTCGGTCATTATTCTTCAATTCTTTTTTCTAAATTGCGAAATGTTACCCTGCTATCATCAAAATATAATTCAACTTTTCCCACAGGACCATTCCTGTGTTTGGCTATAATAATATCAGCAATATTTTTTCTATTAGTTTCTGGCTGATACCTATCTTCTCTATAAATAAACAAAACCACATCCGCATCTTGTTCCAAACTTCCTGATTCTCTTAAATCAGATAATCTTGGAATTTGAGGAGATCTTTGTTCAACTGCTCGAGACAATTGAGAAATAGCTAAAACAGGAATATTAAGTTCTCTAGCTAAAATCTTAAGAGAGCGAGAAATCTCAGTTACCTGTCTAACAGCTGAATCACTAGCATTTCTTGGTTGCATTAATTGTAAATAATCAACAATGATAAGTCCTAAATCCTTTTGAGCCTGTAATCTTCTGGCCATGGCTCTCATCTGTAAAATATTTAAAGAAGGAGTGTCATCAACATAGATTGGAGCTTTGTCTAATACATCCAAAGACTGACGAATTCTGGAAAAATCATCATCTTCTCCTTCTGCAGATAATTTACCAGTTCTTAATCTCCATAAATCAACATTTGCTTGAGTAGCAATTAATCTGTCTACTACCTGATCTCTAGACATTTCCAAAGAAAATATTCCTACTGGGATATTTTTTGAAATTGCTATATGAGAGGCAATGTTCAAAGCTAAACTACTTTTTCCCATTGAAGGTCTTGAAGCCAAAATTATCAAGTCAGATTTTTGGAACCCGCCTAATATATTGTCTAATCCAATAAAACCAGTTGATAATCCTCTGAGTTCTCCCTTGTGTTTAGACAATCTATCAATTCTTTCAAAGGCCTCTTCTAAAGACGCTTTGACTGGTAAGAAATTCTGAGAGAGATTTCTTTGAGCAATATTAAAAATTGTGTTTTCAGCTTTATCTAAAACAACATCTATGTCTTCAGACTCATTGTAGCCCAAAACTCCAATATCATGAGAAGCTGAAATTAAATCTCTTAAAATCCTTTTTCTTTGAATTATATTGGAATAATTTAAAACATGACTAGCAGTAGGAACTGAATTAACCAGTTCTGTTAAATAACTGTTACCGCCAATCGCATCAAAGTTTTCTTTTTCTCGAAGCCGATTAGATAGAGATAAAAGGTCTATTGGTTCTGCCTTATCAAATAAATCCAAACATGCCTGATAAATTTGTTCGTGCGATTTACGATAAAAATCTACTGGTTTTAAAAAATCAACTATTTTGAAAATAGCTTTTCTATCAATCATTAAACACCCCAATAAGCTCTGTTCTGCTTTAATGCTTTGTGGAGGCACTTTGTCTGGTAAATCCTTAACCATATATGTTAATTTAACATTAAAAAAAATCATTTGGCAAGGTTTTTAGTTTTTGGTAAACTAACATCATGAAGATAGGTTTAGTTTCACATCATGCTTTTTATGAAGAAGGAGGAGTAAAAACCCATATTTTAAATTTGCAAAAAGAATATAAAAATAAAGGGGTTGAATGCAAGATTATCGCGCCTAGAAGAAAAAAAACAGAAAATTATGGTCCAGACACTATTCTTTTAGGAACCTCTTTCCCAGTAACGTTTATTGGAACTCAAGCAGATTTTTGTGTTAGTTTTTGGCCACGCTCTATCAACAAAGTCCTAAAAAGAGAAAAATTTGATGTTTTACATTTTCACAACTTAGGATTGCCTTTTTCTTGGCAAATTCTGAGAAAATCTAATGCTCTAAATATTTTAACTTTTCATGCCAATCTTGATGGTAGTAAAATCATTAAAAAGTTCCCCAAAATACTTTATCCAATTCAAAAGATAGTTCAAAAACATATCTATGGAATTATTGGAGTAGCTCCAATGGTATTAGAATATTTTCCTAATTTTAAAAAACCAAAAATAATTATTCCTAATGGAATTAATTTAACAAGATTTAATCCAAAACTATTGAAAATTAAGAAGTTTCAAGATGGAAAAATTAATATTTTATTTTTAGGAAGAATTGAAGAAAGGAAGGGATTAATCTATTTATTAAAAGCTTTTAAGATATTAAATCAAAAATTTTCTAATCTAAGGTTAATCATAGTTGGACATGGGGTATTAAAAGAAAAATGTAAAAAATACGTAAAAGAAAACAATCTAAAAGAAGTTTGTTTTGAGGGAAGAAAAAAAGTAGAAGAAGTTCCTCCTTATTACGTTAGTTCAGATATTTTTGTTGGGCCGTCTATTTTTGGAGAAAGCTTTGGTATTGTTTTATTGGAAGCCATGGCATCAAAAGTACCAGTCATAGCTTTTGCTAATCATGGTTATAAAGGATTATTAAAAAATAAAAAAGGAGGCATTTTAGTACCTCCTAAAGATTATAAGGGTTTAGCTAAACAATTAGAGATTTTGATTAAAGATGAGAGTTTAAGAAAAAGAATGGGAGAGATGGGCCTAAAAGAAACTCAAGAATATTCTTGGGATCAAATAGCTAACAGAGTTTTAGATTTTTATCAATTGTGCGCTAAAAAGAAAAAAGGTTAAACTTTTTATAGTTTTTTAATCTTTGATCTTTTTTCCGTATCTTCAACCAAATAACCTAATTTTTTAATTTGTTTTCTTATTTCGTCTGATTTTTTCCAATCTTTATTTTTTCTATATATTTTTCTTTGTTTAACTAATTCCTTAACTTTTTGAGGAATTTTTATTTCTTTTATTTTCTTTAAACCCAAACCAAAAATTCTATCAAAATCAATCAGGATATGATATTTTTCATTATTCTCAATTGCTTGATCCTTAATTAATGTCCACATGACCACCAACGCCTTAGGCATATCTAAATCATTATTAATTGCTTTCAAAAATTTATTTTGATAAGTCTTTGCTTTTCTACTGAACTTTGTTGGTTTCTTAGATGTTGTTTTAATTTCTAAAACCTTATGATGAAGGTTCTCTAAGCTATTTTGAGCACCACTTACTGCTTCTAAGCTAAAAGTTAGTTTTGAACGATAGTGAGCGTTAAGAGTTAAATATCTATAAGCTAAAGTATTAAAATCCTTTTCAATAAGTTTGTCTAAAGTAATAATATTTCCTTTTGATTTTCCCATTCTTGCTTTTTTTAAAACCAAAAATTCTCCATGTAGCCAATAATTAGCCAATTTTTTATTATAAGCAGCCTCTGCCTGAGCAATTTCATTAGGATGATGAATTGATATATGATCAATACCCCCACAATGAATATCCATGGGAATTCCTAACTCTTTTATCCCCATTACTACGCACTCTGTATGCCAGCCGGGAAAACCTTTTCCCCAAGGAGAATCCCATTCCATCTGTCTTTTCTCTCCAGTAGAAGTAAATTTCCAAAGAGCAAAATCTGTTGGATTTTTCTTACCAGCAACCATTTTCACTCTAGCTCCTGCTTTTAATTTCTTTTCTTTTCCTCCTAATAATCTTCCATAACTTTTCAGTTTTAAGCTATTAAAATAAACACCATCTAAAATCTTGTAAGTAAATCCTTTTTTTTCTAATTTCTCAATTAAAGCAATTTGTTCCTTAATTGTATCACTGGCCTTAATCCAGATATTAGGTTCCTTAATATTCAAACGTTTTAGATCTTTTTTAAAAGCTTTAGTGTAAAAATCAGCAATTTGCCAAACTGTTTTCTTTTCTTTTTTAGCTCCTTTTTCCATTTTATCTTCACCCGTGTCTGCATCTGATGTTAAATGACCCACATCAGTAATATTCATTACGTGTTTAACATTATATTTGTTGTATTCTAAAACTCTTTTGAGAATATCTTCAAAAAGAAAAGTTCTCATATTACCAACATGAGCAAAAAAATACACGGTTGGACCACAAGTGTAAAGTCCTACTTTATTCTTTTTAATAGGTTTAAAAACTTGTTTTTTCCGAGATAACGTATTGTATAGTTTTAACATAGTTTTATTAGTTTAATTATACTAAATTTTTTATATTTTCTAAAATAAAAGACCCCAGGAAAGGGGATAGTTTATATTAGTATCAAGTATCAAGTAGTAAATATTAAAGTAAAACCAACCCCATTGCCAGAGAGATACAGTAATTACAACAGATTAAAGCTCGGTTAGTTTTCATATATTTCTATTGTACCAATCATGATAAATGATTGTCAATAATTGACAAAACATCATTTTTGTTTTAGAAAGATAATATAATGATCATTGAAAACTTAAAAGGAAAGGAGGTGAAATTCGATTGAGTAGACAAAGAATTAAACAAGGAGAATGCTCTGAATGTGGTAATAAAGTTCTTGTTCGTGATTCAAAAACTGGTGAGATTGTGTGTGATTTTTGCGGTCTTGTTATAAAAAAAGAAAAGATAAGTCGTAAGCAAGAATGGACAGCTTTTACTCCACAAGAGTATTATAAAAGAACTCGTACTGCAATTCTATACCCAGAAACAGCAACTCTAATAGGATCTTATGACGGTCAAGTGGTATCTTATGAAGTAAAACGTTTGAGAAAATATCAAAGACAATCAAGTTCACGATCTACTAAAGAACGTAATTGGACAAATGCAGGACGGGAATTAGAAAGAATCATTGATAGACTTCATCTTCCATCGAATGTTAAAGAATTGGCCACAGTCATCTATAAGATGGCTTTAAATCAAGATTTAATTCGAGGAAGAACTATTAATGGTTTTGTGACAGCTTCAATTCATTTTGCCTGCCGGCTTCTCAAAGTCTCAAGATCTCTGGAAGAATTAGAACAAATAACCACATTCTCTAAAAAAGAAATTGCCCGCATTTACCGTTTCTTACACAGAGAATTAGCAAATAAACTCAATAAAAAGTTGGGTATCAAATTAAAAATTCCCAACTATTTACAAACAACTGAGAAAATTTCAAAAAAGTTAGACCTCTCAATTGAAACTGAACAATTAGCTATCAAGATTGTTAGGATAGCTAAAAAAAACAAAATAACACAAGGCAGAAGTCCAGAAGGAATAGCTGCAGCTGCTCTCTACATTGCTTGTAGACTGTGTGGAGAAAAAAGGATCCAAAAAGAAATAGCTGATAAAGCAGAAACAACAGAGGTGACTTTAAGAAATAGATATAAAGAATTGATAGAAAAACTAGTGTTTGAAACCTCCTTATAATAGCATCAATTCAGAGAGTGAAATATCTCTCTTTTTTTATTCTTGCCAAGGCAATTCTGCTTTGTTAAAATTAGGTAATTAATTATTATTAATCATTATTTTTTTATGAAAAAAAGAGACATTATATCAGCCCTTGTTATCGGAGAAATCTGTGCCATAATTCTAATTCTTGTGGCTGGTTCTTTAGACATTCCTTCAAATATAAGGGACTTTATCAAGTTCTTACCATTAATACTACCAACTCTTTCAGCTTTGGGAATCTGGTTTGTTTCTTTGTTTGAAAATAAAATGCCTGTTCTTTTCCAGGCTGCTAAATCTTTTTTAGTAGGAATTTTGAACACTTTTATTGATCTTGGAATATTGACTGTTTTAATGGAAACTTTTCAAATATTTGAAGGATTGAGTTATCTTACTTTTGTAGGAATTTCTTTTTCAGCTGCTACTTTGAATTCTTATTTTTGGAATAAACTATGGACTTTTGAGAAAAAAGAAGCTGAAGTAGATTTAAAACAAACATCTAAATTCTATTTAATTACCATTGGTGGCCTTTTAATACATCTGGCAATTACTTCTTTCATGGTAAATATGTTAGGGCCTCAATTTGGAATTTCAAAAGAAATTTGGGCTTATGTTGGAAAGATAGCCGCTGTATTTTTTGGCTTTATTTGGAACTTTACCGGCTATAAATTCATTGTTTTTAAGAAGTGAAATGGCAAATTTAGTTTTATATCGAAAATATAGACCTCAAACCTTTTCTGAGATTGTTGGTCAGGAACATATTGTTAAAACTCTTACTAATGCTGTTTTGTCTGATATGATATCTCATGCTTATTTGTTTTCTGGACCTAGAGGAACTGGAAAAACCACAATAGCTCGTCTTTTGGCAAAGGCTGTTAACTGTAAAAACTTAAAGGAATTTGAACCATGCAATAAATGTTCTTCATGTTTAGAAATTATTAATAGAAATTCAATGGATTTAATGGAAATTGACGCTGCTTCTCATAGAGGAATTGATGATATAAGAGAACTCATAGATGGAATAAGATTTGCCCCAAATAAATTAAAATATAAAGTGTTTATTATTGATGAAGCGCACCAATTAACTAAAGAAGCGGCTAATGCTCTATTAAAAACCTTAGAAGAACCACCAGCTCATGCTATTTTTATTTTAGCCACCACTGAAATTCATAAAATAATTCCAACCATTTTATCTCGATGTCAAAGATTTGATTTTAGAAAATTGACAGTTGAAGAAATTATTAAAAGGTTAGAAAGTATTTGTAAAGCAGAAAAAGTCAAAATTCAAAAAGCGGCTTTAGAACTTATTGCTCTTTATTCTGGTGGTTCAATCAGGGATGCAGAAAGTTTATTAGATCAAGCCCTTACTTTTAGTGGTTATTCTAAAAAAGAAATTCAAGCTGAAGATATTAAAAATTTACTGGGATTAATTGAAGTAAAATTAGTAAGCCAATTTATTGATTTAATTTTTCAAAAAAAAGCTACTGAGGCAATTATTTTTTTAAACGAAACCTTAGAAAAGGGGATTGATGTTCAAGAAATGGCTAAAGCAATAATTAATTATTTAAGACAGGGCTTGATTTTAAAGATAAGTGATGTTAAAGAGAATACGAATCCGATTATTTCTGGTTTGACCAAAGAAGAATTTGAAACATTAAAAAAACAAGTGACTGGTCTTGAAGAGCAAAAATTACAAGAGATTTTAAATCTATTTTTAGAAGGAGCAGGTAAAATTAGATATTCTCCAATTCCTCAACTTCCTTTAGAATTAGCAATAATTGAGTCAATCCAATCTTTGGATTAATATATAACGTTTACTGCGGGATCGTCTAATGGTAGGACAGTGGCCTTTGAAGCCATCAATCTTGGTTCGAGTCCAAGTCCCGCAACATATTCTTGTAATTCAGTTTTTCAAAAACAATAATCCTTGACAAGAATCTTAGAGAGCGTAATATTAATTCAGAAATCATGAATTTTCAAATTAACCAAATTTGTTGTCGCTACAATCTCCTTTTAGGGAAAAAGGGCTAGTTTGGTGTTTCGCAATCTTTCAATCAATTAAACATCTAAAAAATTATCTCTTTTCCTAAAAAGGAGATTTTTTATTTTAAACAACAATACTATGAAAACAATATGGTTAAATGAATTAAGTTGGAAAAAAGTAGAAAAGTATCTAAAAACTAAGGATATTATTCTTTTACCTATAGGGAGTACAGAGCAACACGGACCAGGAGCACCTTTAGGTTTAGATACATACGTAGCCATCGCTTTGGTGGAAGATGTGGCTAAAAGAACAGGAGTAATTTCTACTCCACCGATTTGGTTTGGAGATTCCAGCCACCATTTAGAATTCCCAGGAACAATATCAATTAAAACAGAAACACTAACAGAATACGTTAAAGACGTTATAAGAAGCTTAGCTAAACATGGATTTAAAAAAATAATCATTGTTAATGGCCACAAAATTACCAATTTGACAGCTTTACATTCGGCGGTAAGAAATGTTAAGGAATTTGAATTTCCAGATTTATTCTTGGCTATTATTGACCCAATTAAAATAGGGATAGAAGCGGCCAAAATTAGAGAAAGTAAAGAACATCATGCTGGAGAATTAGAAATTTCCCATTTAATGTATAAATTTCCCCACCTTATTGAAAAAGATAAGCTTCCCAAAGAAGAAGTTGATTTTGAGAAGCTATTTTCAAAATATCAAAAATCAGATCTTTTCAAAGGCGGAGTAAGTATAGATATTCCTTGGTCAAGCAAAGAACAAAAAGAATTTACTAAAAGTGGCGCCATGTCTGATGCAACAAAAGCATCAAAAGAAAAGGGAGAAAAATATCATAATGCGATGGTTGAAGAAATTGTAGAGTTTATAGAGTGGTTAAAAAAGAAAAAATTATAATTTGAGTTTTTATTCATGATGGGATGGTAGGTAAACCCTTTCTCCCGTCTTTAACAAAGACCTTTTACAATATAAAAGGAGTGAGAAAATGATACGGAATGAAGCTAAAAAGCTAGAAATCCAAGCGAAGTACTTGGTGATTAAAGGAAACGAAATCCAAAGAGATGTTTCGATTGATGAACTTATAAAAACAGTTTTTGAAATTGAAAACAATTCTCTGGCGATGGGTTATGATGCTCATCTCGGGTTCAATTTTCCTGATAACACCAATTTAAGAAAGCTTTTGGAACGGTCTGGAAAAACTATATTCGTTGAAACTAGATTTATTGATGAAAGAGAACAATCGGGTAAACATCCCTTTTCTCCGACTCAAGTTTATGTTGAGATAAACGGAAGGCCAACAAGACAAAGAGTGGTTAATGGTAGTTCAACTTATGTGTCTCAGCAACCTCTAAACTTGGAGAAAATCATAGAAGCTTACAAAGAATTAGGGTTTGAGAAAGAAATCAAATCTCTGTTTGAAAAAATAATGGAGAAAGCCCCCAAAAACTTAGGAGAGTTTTTAGTTCTAACACATCACTTATTGCTTAACCAACAATTGTCTGGTTTAAAAAACGTTTCGGTTTCCAGCCCAAAATTCGATAAGTATAATCCGAAAACAAAAAGCACAGGACACGAAGTAACAGCTCACAGCAATCATCATCTTCTTTGGATAGGACTACATGGTTGTCGAGAAAGAAGTTTGGGGTACTTGGTAAAGAAATTTGAAGAGGGAAGAAAAAGAGGCCTCATAAATGAAAACCCAAGATACATTATCATACCTCAAAATCCAACAACCCACTTTAGAAGAATCCTGGTTGATGCAAGATAGTTCCTTTTGGGGCCAATGAGAAATCTTTGGCCCATTTTTTTTTGCGTTTCCTTCTCTATTTTATCTAAATTTCTTTTTATTTAAATCAGCATAAAACAGATTCTAATATCATTAAGCTGGGGGACGTCCGACGTCCCTCAATTTTAGAACTTGATGGGTGCGACCCATCAATCTTGGTTCGAGTCCAAGTCCCGCAACATCTTAATATAACTCCAACTTGTGATAGGCCTAGCCTATCCCCATATGGTTTTAGTATTGACAAATAAAACTATTGTATTATATTAAAAAAGAGTGTAAAAACTTGATGACATATCATACTAAAAATTGGATTATTGGTGTTTCAGCGCCAAAAACTTCAAACGTAGAAAAAGGAGAGCTTATTCGTGTAAAAGCAACACCCAGAGAAATAACTTCGGAACTGGAAGAGAGGATTGGTTTAGGTAATATTCTGGATCTAAACTCTGGCCACGTAGTTCTTTGCAACAGTAGACTCCCGGAAGACAAACAACTTGTCCTTCTCATTCAAGAGCAAATTATTAAATAATATTTTACTCTTTTTTTTTATTCAAAAAACGACTCAGTAAATGAGTCGTTTCAATTTATATTAAACCCTTTTCACATACTCTCCTGTATCAGTATTAATTTCCAATATATCATTCTCTTTGATAAAAAGAGGCGCGCTTATTTTAGCTCCGCTTTCTAAAATTACTATTTTTGTACCAGCCTCAGCTCGGTTGCCTTTTTCTGCAGGAGGAGCTTCAATCACTTTTAAATTAATTTTGATTGGCAAACCAAAATTAATGATTTCATCTTTAAAAATTATCAGTTCAACTATTTGATTCAAACTTAAGAATTTACTTTTTTCTCCAACCTGCTCTTTTGTTAATTCAAATCTTTTAGAAGAATCATCTTTTTCAGAAAAAATATATTTATCTCTATGAACATATATAAATTTTGCTTGTTTTCTTGAAACTTCAGCTTCTTCAAAACTATCTGAGGGATGAAAGGTTTTAGAAATTAGATTACCTGTTTTGAGATTCTTAAGTTTTGTTTGTAAAACAGAATGCCCCCTTGCTTTAAAAGAGCGGGCTGTTTCAATTATCTCGTAAGGTTGTCCGTCTAAAATAATTTTAATACCTTTTTCTAATTGAGAATAAGAAATCATCTTATTTTGTAATTTTCCATTCTATTTCAGATTCTTTATCTGCAAACTCTAACCAAGTACCATATCTATCAATTACATACCATTTCTTTTTAGTTTGTGACCAAACCATTGGATTCTTCCTATAGTATGGTTTTTTAAAAATTTCTTTTGGTTTTAATTTGCCTAATTCTAACCATTTTTTAAAAACAGTTTCAATAGAATAATCCAGGTTTCTTGATTTGGCCCACTCGGCCACTTTAGTAATGGCTGATTTAGCTTTTCTGGTTGAGCCGGCTAATTCTAATAATTGTTTAGCTGGCCTGGTAAATCTGGAATAAACAATCTTTTTCTTTTTGGCATCTTTTTTAATTTTATCTAAACTTAAACCTTTACTATAAAAATAATGATTAACAATCTTCTGAATCTTGGTTTCTTCTTGTTTTTTCTTCCTGCTTTTTATCTTTTTTTTAGTTTTTGTCTTTTTTACCATTACTTTAATTGTTTTAAAATATCTTTGTAAAATTGTTTAGCTAATTCTAATTGTTTTTTTCCTTTTTGAGTTATTGTATATATCCTTCTTCTTTGTTCGCTTTTACTTTTTACAAACCCTTCGCTTTCTAATCTATACAAGACTCTGTAGCCAGTAATTAACCCTGGTTTAAAACCAAACTTTTTTTCAATCAAAGATTGAATTTTCCAGGCATGCAACTTTTGTTTCTTTAACAAAAACAGGATATATATCCAAAGATTACCTTTTGTATTATGTTTTTGAAGTCGTTCTAATGGTTTCATTTGCTTAGCCCGGTAGTAGAAATTTGACCAATTATTATTTATTCGTTGCTTCGCAACAGTCAAATTTTCACTACCGAGTTGACAATCTATTTTACCACTGTAAAATAGTAATAATAATATAATATTTAATAATATACTATGAAAAAAGATATTCGTATTGCTATTGTTGGCGTGGGTAATTGCGCCTCAGCTTTAATTCAGGGCATTTATTTTTATAAAGACGTAAATACTGATGACGAAATAGTTCCTGGTTTAATGCACAATATAGTGGGGGATTACAAACCATTTGATATTAAGCTTGTAGCTGCTTTTGATATTGATAAAAGAAAGGTTGGAAAAGATTTTTCAAAAGCAATGTTTGCTCAACCCAATTGTACTACGGTCTTTTATTCTAAAATACCAAATTTAGGGGTAAAAGTAAAAATGGGTCCTATCTTAGATGGAGTGGCTCCACACTTTAAAAATTATCCTGAAGAAAAAGGGTTTGTTATCTCAAAAGAAAAATCAATTGATGTTGTTAAAGAACTCAAAAAAACAGAGACTCAAATCTTAATTAACCTACTGCCGGTTGGCTCTGAAAAAGCAGCTAAATTCTATGCTCAGGCAGCTTTAAAAGCCAACTGTGCCTTTATTAATTGTATGCCTGTTTTTATAGCTACTAATAAAAAGTGGGCAGAAAAATTTAAAAAGAAAAACTTACCAATTATTGGAGACGATATTAAATCACAGATTGGCGCAACTATTGTTCATCGCGTTTTAAGCCATATCTGTTCTAAAAGGGGAGTTAAAATAGAAAGATCATATCAATTAAATGTTGGAGGCAATACAGATTTTCTAAATATGCTTTCACGAAAAAGATTAAAATCCAAAAAAATATCTAAAACAGAAAGTGTTGAATCTCAATTAGCTAAAAGATTAAGCTATGATAATCTCCATATTGGACCTTCCGACTATATTCCATTTTTAAAAGACAAAAAAATTGCTTTTATTAGAATTGAAGGAAAGCAATTTGGAGATATTCCAATGGAAATAGAGCTTCGTCTAAGTGTTGAGGACTCTCCTAATTCAGCTGGTTGTGTTATTGATGCTATTAGAATGGCTAAGCTTGCTTTGGACAGGGGAATAGGCGGACCATTGATTTCCGCTTCAGCTTACTTTATGAAATCTCCTCCTCAACAGTTTAATGATGAAAAAGCCAGAGAAATAGTTGAAGAATTCATTTTAGGAAAAAGAAAAAGATAAAAAAGAGCTTAGCTCTTTTTTTATTCAAGAATTTGACTAATTCTTTCTGCCTCTATTTTAATAGCTTTACTCTCGTAGTCAGCTCCATGGTCTGAAGCTTTTTCATATACGGGTTTTTTTTGATCTAAATGTAAATTAAAAATTAATTCTTTAGTTTTTAAACGAACTCTTAAATAAATATGAAATCTTGGGTAGTCATTTATGCCTATTGGATTGACAAAACTTAATTCTTGATTTTCCCTATATTGGCCAACCAAAAAATAACCAGCTTTTCTTAAAAACATTACAATGTTGTTTCCTGAAAAATTTTCTAAGACAAATCTCATTTTGTTTGTTTAATTTTATCATTTTTTCAAAAAAAGAAGAAAGATTTTAGATTCTTTCTTTTTGGAACTTTTTTAGAGTTTTTTCTCTCCAGTCCTCATACTGCCCAAGAGTAAGCTCTTGCCTTTTTTGGTCTATTTGTTCTTGTAGATTGCTTTGGAAACCAGTTATCATTGCCTGTGCCATTAAAAATATGGCTCCAGCTCCACTACCATATGCACCCACACCAATCTGTTCACCTTTTTTCATTTGCTCTAAAGTCGCGATCAAACAAACCAAGATTGAGACAGTATAGGAATTACCAATGTAAGGATTGTATTTCAGCCCTGGTTCAACTTTTTTCTCAAAGAAATCTTGGAATTCAGTGTCTTGTTTCCTGGTTTCATCAATTCCTTTTTTGTATTCATTGAACAATTGCGGATTTTTCACACAATCCTCAATGGTAATGTGCTTTTCTTCTCCATACTTTTCGTGACGCCAGAACATTGCCATTTGCCACAGCACCATCTTAGGAAAAGGAGTGTGGACTATAAAGTAGTCTAATCCGTCTATGATTGATCCAAATTGAGGATTTTGTGTTTTCCAGTCCTTCAGTGCCATTTTCAAACAGTTTAGAAAAGCGGGTTTTGTTAGCGGCCCATCAACCTCAGGGAAAGGAGCAGTTCTTTGAGGAATCCTGAAGTCATCTATATCCTCACCATATTGCCCATGATTGAGGTAGCCTAAAGCCAATAGTTTTGGATTTAGCTCTATTCTTAGAGCTATAGCTGCGCATCCTTGAGTCACCTCTGCCCTGGGATCATCTTTTTGGTAAATAGAACGATCTACTGCTATAACAATAGCAGGTTTACCATGAGCTACGACACACTCACAAGCCAAGATTAGGGCCTGGACTCCTGCTAAACAAGCAAACTTTAACTGAGCCGGAACAATACTAAGTCCTAGTTTTCCTAAAGCTTTTACTGCCATTGGCTTAGACATGTCTGAATCTGACTCAGTCGCAAAGAAAATCCTCTTTACTCCTGAATAGTCTATTTGTTTAAGAGCCTCAATCACAAGATCTTCGAGCGAGATATCGTATGGGATTCTGGCCTCTAGTGTTCCTAATCCTTTTGTGGGGTATCCTGGATCTAGTCCTCTCAACCTTGCTATTTCTTCAACTGAGATAAAGTGCTCAGGAATTGCTATTCCTATCTGACTTATTCCAACTTGAACTTCTGTAATTTTTGTCATTTTTATCACAAAGTGCTACTTTTTAATCTATCATAATTAAAAATTCTTGACAAGATGCTTTTTTAATGGTGTTCTGTTTTTATTAAGTCAAACTGGTATGATAGAATAAATCATATGAAACATCGAATTTTTATTGCTGTTAATTTACCCAAAGAAGTTATAAAACAGCTTGTTAATTATCAGTCAAAATGGCCAGAATTACCTATTAAATGGACTAGGCCAGAAAATCTCCACATTACTTTAATTTTTTTAGGAGATGTTAATGACTCAGAACTTGTGGAAATCTGTAATACTAGCAAAGAAATTGTTGAACAACATTATTCTTTTGGAATAAATTTGAATGAGATTTGTTATGGACCTCCTAAAAAAATGCCACCTAGGATGGTTTGGGTTAAGGGAGAAAAATCTCAGCAATTGTCTGATTTAAAAAAAGATTTAGAAGAAAGATTATTAGAAAAAGTTAATTTTCATCAAGAAAATAGGGCTTTTTCTCCACATATTACTTTAGGCAGAATTAGAACTTGGGATTGGAAAAAAATTGAACCCGAAGAAAGACCAGAAGTAAATGAAATAATAGATTTGGGTTTTGAAGTGGGCTCTATTGATGTTATGGAAAGCGAATTAAAAAGAGATGGACCAAGATATACTATGTTAGAACCCATTCCCTTAAAAGATGAGCTTAGCTCATTTTAGATAAATATTATGAAAATACATTTTATTGGTATTGGAGGAATAGGTGTTTCGGCATTAGCAAGATATTATTTGGGAAAAGGCCACGAAATTAGTGGTTCTGATTTAGTTTCTTCTGAAATTACGGCTTCTTTAAAGAAAAAAGGAGTCAAACTCTTTATTGGAAAACATAAAGCTAAAAATCTCTCTACGAGGACGGGCCTCGTAATTTATAGTCCAGCTGTACCCGAAAATAATCCAGAAATTAAAAAAGCGAAAAAATTAAAAATAAAGTATCAAAACTATCCACAAGCTCTTGGAGAATTAACTAAACAACATTTTACTATTGCTGTTTCTGGGACTCATGGTAAAAGCACAACTACATCAATGATTGGGCTTTTGTTAGAAAAAGCAGGTTTTGATCCAACTGTTATTGTTGGCACCAAGCTTAAAGAGTGGAAAAACTCCAACTGTAGAATAGGCAAGAGCAAATATTTAGTTATTGAAGCAGACGAATGGCAAGCTTCTTTTTTAAATTACTGGCCTAAAATTGTTGTTCTAACCAATATTGAAGAAGAGCATATGGATTTTTTTAAAGACATGAATCACATTTTTGAAGTTTATACAAAATATTTAAATAATTTATCAAAAGATGGAATATTAGTAGCTAATAAAGATAATCAAAATGTAAGAAAAATGGCTGAAAAGATTTCTGGTTCAAAATATTATTCTATAAAACAAAAAGAATCTGAAAAACTTAGAAATATTCTACAAATTCCTGGAGAACATAATGTTTCCAATGCTTTAGCCGCATTGTCAGTCGCTCAAATCTTAAAAATTCCTAATAAGGTTAGTTTTGAATCTTTGAGAGAATATAAAGGTTCCTGGCGTAGGTTTGAAATAAAACAATCAATAATTAACCAGAAACAAATAACAATAATCTCTGATTATGCCCATCATCCTACTGAAATCAAGGTAACTCTAAAAGCTACGCGAGAAAAATATCCTGATAAAAAGATTTGGTGTATTTTTCAACCTCACCAATACCAAAGAACACATTATCTGTGGAATGATTTTATAAAAGTATTTAGAAATTCTCTAATTGATAAACTGATTATCACTGATATTTATGATGTTGCTGGTAGAGAGGATAAAGAAATCAAAAGAAAAACAAGTTCAGAGAAATTAATAAAACAAATAGATCAATCCAGGGCTCTTTATCTTCCTAAAAATCAAATTATGTCCTACCTAAAACAAAATCTGGAATCAGGAGATATATTAATGATTATGGGAGCAGGGGATATCTATAAAATAATTTCTTGACACATAAGCAAAAAAGAAAGAGAATAAATTAAGAAATTCAATTTTCAAGGTCGGCATTTTAATTAAGCAATTTAATTATTTACTATTATGATGCTTACAATAATAATTATTCTAGTTGTGATCATTGGAGTAGCAATTTATTTCTATATGAATCAAAAGAAAGAATCACCGTCTCAGTCACAAGCACCAGAACCTATTTCTCCTCCACCACCTCCACCAACACCAGAAACTGAACCAAAACCTGAAACTCCTATGCCTGAACCAGAAGTTCCTGTTGCTATACCAGAAACTCCTGAAATGCCAGAAACAGCTCCTGAAACACCAGAAATGGCTCCAGAAAGTCCAGAACCATCACCAGAAGAACCAGAAACACCTGAAAAAAGCTCAGAACAAGACTCAGGAGGACTTCCAATGGTTTAATTTTAACTCAAAGCTCCGCTCAAAAGCGGAGTTTTTGGTTGTCTTTTTCTTTTTATTTAAAATTGTATAGGGTATAATTAAAAAATAAAAGAAAATATGGAAGTTGAGAATATTTCAAAGAAAAATTTAAATTACGTATTAAACAAATACACGCAAATAGTGGATGAGCTTAACTTAAGATATAATTTACCAGAGAACGTAAAAAATGGTTTTAAGTGGATGTTGAAAAAATGGGAAACGGGAAAAAAGATATCAAGATCCTCATATATTATTCCAGTAGGCTATAAAATCCAAGCTAAATATAAGCAATCTAAAGAAAAAAATATTCAAGAAATAGAAAATATAATAATTTCTCTAGATACAGTAATTAGCACCTTAGATGATACGGTAGATATTTTGATAGAAGATAAAAAAGAAAAATGGGAAAGAGAAGTGACTAAAATTATTAATTTTCTGTATATAATGTCAGAGCTAAATAGGGTTTTTCCAGATCTCCACTATCAAAAATTACTAATCGACACCATTTTAAATTTTATTGTTTCTTTAACTCAAATACCTTGGTTAGAGAAAGAATATTCAGATAAAATTACCCAAGCAAGCACTCAAGAAGAAGAAGAAAAATTTGCTATTGAATGTCTTAAAAAAAGAGCAGAAGATATAGATATATTCATAGAATTGCTTATTCTTTATTTAAATATTGATAAAGAATATTCTCTAACGCTTATGAAGAATATTAAAAACTACAGAGCCTTAGAGTTATTCTCGAAAGATTATTTTGATATTAGTATTGATATTGAAAATAAAAGTAACACGCCTACCGTAGCTTTATTTAAAAAATATCAAGATCGAAAAGAAATTTTTAATACAATTATAAAAAACATTTCAGATAAACTTTATCTCGAAATTAAAAATATTACTCCTAAAGATAAAGAAGATGAAGTTGTTATTTTTTTAGAAAAATTGGGAAAAGAAAAATACGATAAAATATTACAACATTCAAAATAAAATAGTTAAAAAGATTAAATTTTTATGTCTCTGGACTTCTTACTAATAATAGATACTATTGTGTTTTTAATTAATGCTTTTGGTATTTGGCTAATCCTTTGGGTTTATTTTGGTGCTCAAGATAAAGAATTAAAAAAATGGTTTGTTGCTCTGGTACTTTCTTCTCTTCTCTGGACAAACTTTGCTTATCTTGCAAGGGTAACTGCTAATTGGAATTTAGATTGGAGTCTTATTTGTACAAAAATAACTTTTTCAGCTGTGCCGCTTTTTTTTATTACTTTTTATTTTTTTATTCATCATCTTATAAAGTTGAAAAGTAATAAATTTTTAGAGTATTTTACTCTGATAATGGGTCTTTTCATTTGGTTTTTTATTATTTTCACTGATTTTATTGTAAAAGGAGTAGGTTTCGAAAATAGTTCTTATTTTTATATTTTAGGCGGAGGAAAACTACTTTTTTATCTTGCAGTGCTCTTTTATATGGGTTTAGGATTATTTTTACTTTTAAGAAATTATTTTAAAACTTCTAAAGAGAAAAGGCTACAAATTCAATATCTCTTAGTGGGAGTATTTTTTCTTTATGTAATGAATTCTATTTTTAATGTCTTTTTCCCTATTTTTAAAGGAACAATTGAATATTATCGTCTAGGAGATTATTCAAATTTTGTTTTTCTTGCCTTTACCGCTTACGCTATTGTCAAAAGAGAGCTTTTTGGAATAAGACTTGTTTTGACTACTTTATTAATAGCATTGATTGCAATTTTGCTTTTATTAGATGCCATTGTTTTTACTCCTCAACTGTGGCTTCAAATTCTTAAAGGTTTCATTTTTGTAATCTTTCTCTATTTTGGCTACTTGCTCATCCAAAGCGTTATGCGCGAAATTCACTATAGGGAGCGACTTCAAAAAGCAAATAAAGAGCTAAAAAAATTAGATAGAGCAAAATCAGAATTTATCTCAATTGCTTCTCACCAATTAAGAACCCCTTTAAGTATTGTCAAAGGATATGTTTCCATGCTTTCTGAGGGCACTTATGGAAATTTGCCCCCTAGGAGTCAAAAACCAATTAAAAATGTTTACAAAGCAAATCAAAGGTTAATTAAATTAGTTAATGACCTTCTTAGTTTATCCAGAATTGAATCTGGAAAAATAGAAATTAAATTAGAAAAAGCTTCTTTACAAAAAATCACTTCTAATCTTGTTGAAGGTTTAAAAACTCAAGCTCATGATAAAAATATTTATCTAAGATTTGATAAACTAAAAACCTCTTTACCTAATATTTTAATAGATGAAGCTAAAATCAAAGAAATTATTTCTAATCTTATTGATAATGCGATAAAATACACAACCGAGGGTGGTATAACTGTTACTCTTAAAAGACAAAAATTTGGCAAACAAGAAAAAGCCGTAATAGAAATAAAAGATACTGGCTTAGGTATGACAAAAAAAGAAATATCAAAAATATTTGAAAGTTTTTCCAGGGGAAAAGCCGGCCTAAAACTATATGCTGGAGGAGCTGGATTGGGCTTGTATATAGCCAAAAAATTTGCCAATATGCATGGAGGAGATGTTAAAGCAACAAGTCAAGGAAAAAGCAAAGGGTCAACTTTTTACATAGAATTACCAATAAAATAATATAATAATATATGGAAAGAATTTTTAATACAAATACTGCCAAACATATTGGCAAAAAAATAAAAGTTGCAGGATGGGTAAACACCAGAAGAACTCATGGTAAGATTCTTTTTATTGATCTTCGAGATAAAACAGGAGTTCTTCAAGTAGTTTTTACAGAAAAAGATAAAAAAAATTACAAGCTTGCTCAGGAATTACGGCCAGAGTGGGTGATTGGAATTGTTGGAAAAATCAATAAAAGACCAAAAGGAATGATAAATCCAAATATTGAAACTGGAAAAATAGAACTTCAACCAGAAAGTCTTGAGATTTTTTCTCAAGCCAAAACTTTGCCATTTTCTATTGATGGTCCAGGTTATGAAATATCAGAAGAAAAAAGATTAAAATACCGTTATTTAGATTTAAGAAGAAAAAGATTGTTAACAAACTTAAAAATACGACACAAAGTTATTCAATTTATTAGAGATTTTTTAACAAAACAAAACTTTGTTGAAGTAGAAACACCAATGTTGACAAAGTCCACTCCAGAAGGAGCAAGAGACTTTTTAGTTCCTTCTAGAATCTATCCGGGAAAGTTTTATGCCTTACCTCAAAGTCCTCAACAATATAAACAGCTTTTAATGGTGGCTGGACTTGAGAGATATTTTCAAATTGCCAGATGTATAAGAGATGAAGATCCCAGAGCTGATCGCCAGGCAGAATTTACTCAACTTGATATTGAAATGTCTTTTGTTGACCGAGAACATATTTTACAACTTACTGAAAATCTTTATACTGCTATAGTTGAAAAGCTATTTCCAGAAAAGAAATTTACTCAGAAACCATTTATCAGAATGACTCATACTCAAGCAATGAAAAAGTATAAGAGTGACAGACCTGATTTGCGTAAAAATAAAAAAGACCCAAATGAATTAGCTTTTGCTTTTATTACTGATTTTCCAATGTTTGAATGGCATGAAAAAGACAAAAGATGGGGAGCAGCTCACCATCCTTTTACCCAACCGCAAACTACAGATATTAAGAAAATTAAAAAACATCCAGAAAAAATCTTAGCTTATCAATATGATTTTGTTCTTAATGGTCAGGAAATTGGGGGAGGAAGTATTAGAACCACTGATCTTGATGTTCTAACCGCTGTTTTTGAGGTTTTAGGACACACTAAAGAAGAAACTAAAAAACAATTCAAGAATTATTTTGAAGCTTTTAGCTATGGAGTGCCTCCTCATGGAGGAATTGCTCCTGGTATTGATAGATTTTTAGCAATTATACTTAATGAACCAAATATCAGAGAGGTAATAGCTTTTCCAAAAACAGGAGATAATCGTGGTTTAATGATGGATACTCCATCTGATGTTTCTGAAAAACAACTCAAAGAACTACATATTAAAATTAGAAAAGATAAAAAATGAATCGCAATTTAAAGCATTTTTTAGTTGGATTTTTTTTCAGTTTACCTTTTTGGTGGATAGTAAACATTTTCCAAAATAATCTGGAAAATGTTTTTTATGCTAATATTTCTCAACCATTTGAAAATATGTCTTTTGTTGAAATGCCAGTAAAAGAAGAAAGACTAAAATTAGAACTTGAAGTAAAATCAGCATTATCTTTAAAGATTAATAGGTTTGGCAGAGAAAAGATTTTTTTCAGAAAAAAAACTGAAGATATTCTACCTATTGCTTCTTTGACTAAATTAATGACAGCTTTAATAGCAATTGAAGATTCTGAAAACTATACTTTTTCTAAAAGAGTTATTATTTCCCAAAAGGCAGCTAATCAAGAAAATGTTCCTGTTTATGGAAACTTTGAAGAGGGAAATAGTTTTACAACAGAAAATCTTTTATCATCAATGCTTATTTATTCCAGCAATGATGCAGCTTGGGCTTTATCTGAAGTTATTGGAAATGATAATTTTGTTGAAAAAATGAATCAAAAAGCCCAAGATTTAGGATTAAAGAATACTTATTTTGTTAATCCTACTGGTTTAGAGCCAGAAGACTTAAATTATAATTCATTTACTGTTAATGATCTTAATCATTCAACTACTCAAGATTTATTAAACCTTGCCAAATATATTTTAGAAAATTATCCCTTGATTTTCTCAATTTCTTTGGAACAGGAACCTTATGCAATTCAAAACGGTCTTTCAAGTTTGTCATTACCTAATAATGTTAAAACTTTAGGAGGAAAAACAGGATATACTGATGAAGCTGGAGGATGCATTATTTTGATTCTGATTGACCAAAAAGAAAGTGTTTTTATTGACATTATTTTAGCAGCTCCTTCTTCTGAACAACGCATTGTTGAAATCCAAAAATTAATCAACTGGCAATACAGATGAGTCTTTTTACTTTTAATATAATTAAAATTTTATTTTTATCGTTTTCTTCAGCTTTAATTTCTTTAATCTTAGCTCCATGTTTGATTAATTTTTTGTATAAATATAAGTTTTGGAAAAAACAAGCTAGGGAAAAAACTATTACTGGAGAAAAAGCAGAGATTTTTAATAAACTGCATAAAAAAAGAGAGACTACTGTGCCAAGAGGAGGAGGAATTTTAATTTGGGCTACGGTTTTAATTATTATTTTCTTGTTTTTTATTCTTTCTAAATTTTCTAATATTTGGTGGCTTGAGAAATTAAATTTTCTATCTAGAGGAGAAACTTGGCTGCCATTATTCACTTTAGTGACTGGTTCTTTAGTTGGACTTTCTGATGATATTTTAACTGTTTTTAATAAAGGAAAATATATAGGAGGGGGCATGGGGTTTAAAAAAAGATTATTAATACTTATTTTAATTGGTTTGATTGGAGGATTATGGTTTTATTACAAATTAGAGCGAAGCTCAATTCACATTCCTTTAATTTATAATTTTCCCGAGGGTATTAATCTTAATATTGGATTTTGGTATATTCCTTTCTTTATCTTAGTAATGGTAGCTTCCTGGGCAGGAGGAATAATTGATGGATTAGATGGATTAGCTGGTGGTATTTTTGCTTCAATTTTTGGAGCTCTTGCTATTATTGCTTTTTCTCAAGGAAAAACTGATTTAGCTGCTTTTTGCACTGTTATTCTTGGAACTTTAACTACTTTTTTATGGTTTAATATTCCGCCGGCTCGGTTTTATATGGGTGAAACTGGAATTTTAGGATTAACTTCAACAATGGCTGTTGCTGCTTTCTTGACTGATTCAGTAATGATTTTACCTATTATTGCTGCGCCAATTGTCATTACAGTCAGTTCAGTAATCTTGCAGCTTTTGTCAAAGAAAATAAGAAACAAAAAAATCTGGTTATCTACTCCTATTCATCATCACTTTGAAGCTAAGGGTTGGCCTTCTTATAAAGTAACAATGAGGTTCTGGATAATGGGAATCATTTTTGCAATTTTAGGTGTAGCTGTCCAACTTTTAGCTCAAAATGGAATTTAAAAAATTAAGAAAAAAATATCCTCAGTTTATTTTTGAAAAATATTCATATACTATTTCAAAAGACTTGAAAATTTCTTTTGTTTTTAAGATCGATCCTGGGATTCAGTTTAATCCAAAAATAATTATTAAAAATATTAATCAAAAAAGAATTAAAAAATTATCTAAAAAAGTTTTGGATAATTTGGTTTTTCATCTTGGTTTAATTGAGCTTTTAAGCTATTGGAAAGCAACCTGTTCTCCAGAAATAATTATTAAAGCTGGATATTTAAACAAACAACAAATTAAATGGTGGAAAAACCTGATTATTAATGGAATGGGACAATTCTTTTACGAAAATAAAATTAACTTTCGTCAACCCAACTTCCTTAAAATCCTTCCAGAAAAAACAGAGACCCGACCCCTGCGAACTTTTTCAGAAAAATTAAAAGATAGAGTTTTAGTTCCAATTGGTGGCGGAAAAGATTCAATAGTAACCTGGGAAATTCTTAGAGGAACTAAGCTCCTCCGAGAGATTAATTCTTTTTCTTTAAACCCAACTTCTGCTGCCCAAAGAGTAATCAAAATAGGAGGGTCTAAAAATCCAATTATTGTAAAACGCAAAATTGATAAAAAGCTTTTAAAACTAAATCAAAAAGGATTTTTAAATGGACATACACCATTTTCAGCTTATTTAGCTTTTTTAAGTATTCTTATAGGAGTTATTTTTGATTACAAATACATTGCTTTTTCTAATGAAAGAAGTTCAAACCAAGGTAATGTAAAATACTTGGGAAAAATGATTAATCATCAATATTCAAAAAGCTTTGATTTTGAGAAAAAGTTTAGAAATTATTCCAAAAAACATTTAGTCAAAAACATTGAATATTTCAGCTTTTTAAGACCATTATATGAAATTCAAATATCTGAATTATTTTCTTATCTTACAGAATATTTTCCTATTTTTTTAAGCTGTAATCAGGCACATAAAACTGATTCTGGTAAGAAAAAACCAATTAGAAAATGGTGTAATAATTGTCCAAAATGCTTATTTGTTTTCATCTCTCTTTATCCTTTTATTGAAACTAAAAAATTGATTAGGATTTTTGGAAAAAATTTGTTTGAAGACAAAAAGCTTTTATCTATTATGCAAGAACTAATTGGAGAAAAGCGCTTTAAACCTTTTGAGTGCGTGGGTACTCAAAAAGAAAGCTTGTCTGTTCTCTATCTCAGCTTTAAAAAAGATAGAGGTCGGGCCTCTATCAAATTGCCATATCTTTTAAAGTATTTTGAAAAAAATATACTCCCTAAATATAAAAATCTTGAACAAGATTCTCAAAGAATAATGAATTCTTGGAACAAACAACATAATATTCCAAGCTTATTGACAAAAAAAGTTTAATAGATTATAATAATAATCGGAGACAATAGAGTGCTTCAGGAGCGTGTATTAATAACAGGTTTCTAAATCAAAGAAGAGAAAGTGTGTTTATTGAATTCTAACTTTATACCTTGCAGGTAAAAAACACAGAGGACCTCTAAAATAGTTGTTCTCAATCCAAATTCGCCGGCCCAAATTCGTCGGATCTGTATGGGTTTTTTCTCTTCTGGCTTTTATTTTTTTTACGGGAACTCACCCGTTTTTTGTTTTTAAAAAGAGATTTTTCGTGTTATTTTAAAGACAGGCGAAGAGAACTTTATTCTCTTCTTTAACCTTCACTTCGCTTGGTTAAATGAAACTGAAAAAATTATCTGATAAAAAAATATTGATTTTAGGGTTTGGAAAAGAGGGAATAGATACTCTAAAATTTTTAAAAAAGATTTTCCCTGGAAAGTCTTTTGGAATTGCAGATCAAAAAAAAATCTCTCACTCTGTTTTAAATTCTAAAAGAATTAAAAAACATTTTGGTAAAAACTATTTAAAATCTCTTAAAAATTATGAGGTGATTATTAAAACTCCTGGCATTTCTCATAAAATTATTAAACCTTTTATTAAAAAACAAATTCTAACTTCTCAAACTGAGATTTTTTTTGATAATTATTTAGGAAAAATTATTGGTATTACTGGAACTAAGGGAAAAAGCACTACTACTTCTTTAATTTACAAGATTTTAAAAGATAAAGGTTTAAAAGTTCATTTAGTTGGTAATATTGGAAAACCAGTTTTAAATCTTCTATTAAAAACTACACCTAAAGATATTTATGTTTATGAACTCTCAAGCCATCAATTATTTAATCTTAAAAAATCTCCTCATATTGCTGTGTTTTTGAACATTTTTCCTGAACATTTAGATTATTACAAGAATTTCAAAGAATACATAAAAGCCAAGGCAAATATTACAAAATATCAAACTGAAAAAGACTTTTTAGTTTATAATTCTGACAATAAATTAGTTAAAAATATTGCTAAAAAATCTAAAGCTAAAAAAATTCCAATAAAAGGCGAATATTATCAATTAAACAGAACAGCTGCTAAACAGGTTGGAAAAATATTTAATATTTCAGAAGAAAAAATTACTAAATCTATTAAAAGCTTTAAATCTTTAGCTCATCGCTTAGAATTAGTAGGAACTTTCAAAGGAATTACTTTTTACAATGATGCTTTATCAACAATACCAGAAGCAACAATCTATGCTTTTAATTATTTGGGAAATAATGTTCAAACAATTATGTTAGGCGGATTTGATAGGGGATTGGATTTCAAAGAATTAGGCAAAACAATATCTAAAACCAAGATTAAAACTGTAATTTTGTTTCCAACCACTGGTCAGAAAATTTGGAAACAAATCTCTAAATATCAACCAGACCTGGCCTCGTTAAAACATTTTTTTGTAGATAATATGCCAGAAGCAGTGAAAATCGCTTATAAATACACTCAAAAAGGAAAAATCTGCTTGCTTTCTACTGCTTCTCCAAGTTTTAGCATTTTCAAAGATTATAAAGAAAAAGGTAATTTGTTTAAAAAGCAAGTTTTGGCGCAAGCCAAAACGCAGATGAAGATGAAGCGTTAGCTTCATCGACTAATACGTTAAAAAATATGCCTCCTAAAACAAAAATTCGTCAAAAGCCAGATTATATTTTGTTAGGTACTTGTGTCATTTTAATAATTCTTGGAATTTTAATTTTAGCTAGCGCTTCAGCTGCTGTTGGAGTAAAAAAATTTGGCTCAACTTTCTATCTCTTGAATCATCAATTATTACTTGGACTGTTTCCTGGAATAATTTTGGGTTTTTTGGCTTTTAAAAAAGATTTAACTTGGTTTAAGAAAAATGCTATTTGGTTATTTTTTTCAAACTTAATTCTTTTATTAATAGTTGTTTTTCCTAAAATCATAGGCACTAATCATACAACATTAAGATGGCTTGGTTGGGGACCAGTTAGTTTTCAACCAGCTGAACTTTTAAAATTAACATTAATTCTTTATTGGGCTAGCTGGTGGAGCTCTTTTAAAGATAAAGATATTAAAAGTAAGAATTTTAGTTTACTCTCTTTTTTTACAGTTATATCTGTTATTGTTGTCCTATTATATCTACAACCAGATATTGGCACTCTTGCCGTACTTCTCTTTTTAGCAGCTCTTATTTATTTTTTATCTGATGCTCCTTTCTGGCACAACATACTTATTGTTTCTGTCGGAATAATTAGCTTTCTATTGTTAATGAAATCAGGTTATAGGAGCAATCGTTTTGCTGTTTTTTTAAATCCTAATATTGATCCCATGGGAATTGGTTATCAACTCAAACAATCTTTAATTACAGTTGGCTCTGGTGGATTTTCGGGTGTTGGCTTTGGTTTTTCTACTCAAAAATTTGGTGTTTTTCTGCCAGAATTAATCTCAGATTCAATTTTTGCTATCTTTGCTGAAGAAACTGGCTTTATTGGAAGTTTTATTTTAATTTCTCTTTTTTTAATTTTTTTATGGCGCGGATTTAGAATTGCTTATTACTCTAAAAATAAGTTTGAGCAACTCTTAGCTGCTTCTATTAGTTCTTGGATAACTATCCAAGCTTTTATCAATATTGGAGCAATGATAGGTATAGTTCCTTTAACCGGCATTCCTCTACCATTTATTAGTTATGGTGGCTCAGCTCTAATTAGCGAATTAGTTGGAATTGGGATATTATTAAATATATCAAAAAAAATAAGTTGAAATGAAATTAGTTTTTACAGGAGGAGGTACAGGCGGTCATATTTTTCCTATTATTGCTGTTGTTAGAGAAATAAGAAAAATTGATCAGGGTAAAAATGTTCAATTTTTTTACATTGGACCAAAAGATGAATTTTCTTTAATCTTGCTTTCTCAAGAAGGCATTAAAGTTAAAACTGTTTTGAGTGGAAAAATAAGAAGATATCTGGGAATAAAAAGTTTATTTCAAAACTTTATTGATGTTTTTATTAAAATTCCAATAGGTTTTTTCCAAGCATTTTTTCATTTATTCTTTTTGGCTCCTGATTTAATTGTAAGTAAAGGTGGTTTTGGTTCAGTCCCTGGAGTAATGGCTGGTAAACTTCTTCAGATTCAAATATTCTTACATGAATCAGATATTGCTCCTGGTTTAGCTAATCGATTCTTAGCTCGATTTTCCTTAAAAATCTTTGTTTCTTTTCCAAAAACTGAATACTTTAAACCATCTAAAATGATTTTAATTGGTAATCCAATTAGAAAGGAAATACTTGAAGAATCAAAAATAGAAGCTCAGGAAATCTTTAAGTTGACTAAAGAAAAACCAGTTATTCTTGTCTTGGGTGGTTCTCAAGGTGCTCAAAGAGTTAATGATAGAATTCTTGAAGTTTTATCTGATCTTTTACAAAACTTTGAAGTTATCCATCAAACAGGCAGAGCTAATTTTAAACAAGTAAAAGCTGAAGCTAAAGTAGTAATTTCTAAAGATTTAGAAAAATATTATCATCCTTTTTCTTTTTTTAAAGAACAAGAAATTGAAAAAGCATATCGTTTAGCTGATTTGATTGTTTCTCGAGCTGGCTCTGGTTCTATTTTTGAAATAGCTGCTTTTGGAAAACCATCTATTTTAATTCCTTTACCTGAATCGGCTCAAAATCACCAAGTAAAAAATGCTTATTCTTATTCTCAAAATGGAGCTTGTCAGATTTTAGAAGAACCTAATTTTACGGCTCATTTCTTTTTAGAAAGGTTAAAATATCTTTTTTCTCATCCTCAAGAATTAGAAAAAATGAAAAAAGCTGCTAAAGAGTTTGCTAAACCAGAATCAGCTGCTAATCTAGCTAAATATATTGTTCAGTATTTAAATTCTTAATTCAATAATAGAAAAAATAAAAGCCCTAAGAATGGGATTTTTTGTTTTGACAGTATTATATATCTGTTTTAGAATAAAGTTGATGAATACAGAAGAATTTAAGTTAAAAACACCAGGCAAAGTAAGAGTAAGAATTGCTCCTTCTCCAACCGGATTCTTACATATTGGCACAGCCCGAGCTGCCCTGTTTAATTATCTTTTTGCTAAAAAACATGAAGGTGTTTTTATCATAAGAATTGAAGATACTGATAGAAAGAGATCAAAACCAGAGTTTGAAAAAGACATTTTGGATAGCTTAAAATGGTTGAATATTGAACACGCAGAAGGCCCTGATATTGGAGGAGAACATGGTCCTTATCGCCAAAGCGAAAAATTAGATGTTTATGCTAAATATTTACAAAAATTACTTGATAAAGATAAAGCATATTATTGCTTTTGTTCAAAAGAAGAGTTAGAAGCTCAGAAACAATATCAAATGTCAATTGGACAAGCGCCTCATTATACTGGAAAATGCTCTGCTTTATCAAAAGAAGAAGTTAAGCAAAAGATAAATAAAGGAGAAAAATCAGTTATTAGATTTAGAATTACGCCTAAAAAAGTGAAGTTTAATGATATGATCAGAGGAAAAATAGAGTTTGATGCTGGCTTAATGGGAGATATTGTCATTGCTAAGAGTCTAAAAGAACCATTATATAATTTTGCTGTAGTAATAGATGATTTTGAAATGAAAATATCTCATGTCATTAGAGGAGAGGATCATGTTTCAAATACGCCAAAACAAATTTTGATTGCTGAAGCTCTTGATTTGCCTCAACCAGAATTTGGTCATTTGCCTTTAATTCTAGGTAGAGATAGGTCTAAATTAAGCAAAAGACATGGAGCAATTTCTATTAAGCAATATAGAGAAGAGGGATATTTACCTGAAGCAATGGTTAATTTTATGGTATTTTTGGGCTGGAATCCGGGAACTGAAAGAGAAATCTACACTATACCTTCTTTAATCAAAGATTTTTCTATAGATAGAGTTCAAAAAGGAGGAGCTATTTTTAATCATCAAAGATTAGAGTTTTTAAATGCTTTTTATATCAGACAAAAATCTATTGAAAAATTAACTGAACTATGTCTTCCTTATTTTCTTAAAGCAGGAATGATTGAAAAATTAGTAAATAATCCTCATCCTCCTGACCCAGAAACATTTAAACTATTTAGAGATGGAGAAAAGCCTGAATTTAGAATTAAACAAACACAAGAAGTTATCTCTCTTGAAACCTTAAAAAAGATTGTTTTTCTTTATCAAAAAAGATTAAAGAAACTATCAGATATTTTAGAATTGACCAGCTTTTTCTTTAAAGATAAAATAAATTATGAGAAAGACCTGTTGAAATGGAAAGAAATGACAGACAAAGAAATAGTAATGTCTATTGATAATTTAAATAAAGTTTTGTCTAAAATAAAACCCGAAGATTGGAATAAGGAAAACTTAGAAGAACTTTTAACACCAATTGCTGAAAGATTTGGACAAAAAATTAAAGGAGTGGGGGATAGAGGATATATTCTATGGCCATTAAGAATAGCTTTAACAGGTAAACAAGCTTCAGCTGGACCGTTTGAAATTGCTGAAGTTTTGGGTAAAGAAAAAACCTTAGAAAGATTACATAACGCTAAAGACCTTTTGAAATAAAAAAGAGGGTGTGATTTAAAATCATTGACCCTTTAAGATTAGTTTGTGGGTGTGGATAGTGTAAAAGTAACAGTACCAAGATTTGTTGAACCAGAGATAATGATCTCTCCACTCTTTATAAGATTAGTCAGTGCTTTTCCAACATTCCCTGCGTAAGACTTGATAATTTCATTTGGTGTTCCTTTCAGCTTATCTTCTGGAATAGACCTAAGTATGTGTTCTAAGTCTAGACCAAGACTTTTAGGAAATGGTCCATACTCTTCTACAAATTCCCGAAGACAATCTATGATAAGAGCTTTCCATTCTTCAACTTTTAAAACAGTCATTTTTTTCACTCCTATGTTTAAACTAAAACAAATATATAATTTAATAATAATTTTGTCAATAATGATTTTGGCTTTTCCTAATTTTAGTTTGGCTCAAGAAACAATAAAAAAAGCTCCAGAAACACTTGAACAAGTTCAAGAGTTTGGAGAAGAAGTGTTTGAAAAAAGCAAAGAACAACTCCCAGGTATTTTAGAAAAATCCTGGAAAGAAGAGGTTCTACCTATTTGGAGAAAAATGAGACAAATATGGTCTAACTGGTGGGACAATACTATTCAACCCTGGCTAATTAGTATTGTTGATAAAATAAAGGTTCTTTTGGGCCAAGAAATAGAAAAAAGAAAACCATATATTGAACAAGAGCTTAAAAAGGAAACAGGAGAATTGATTGAAGATATTGGGAAAGAAATACCAAGGGCAAAATCTCTTTGGGAAAGATTTAAAGAATTACTTCAATAGTGAATTAGTTTTAGGACAGGATTGGCCTGTCTAAAAGAAAAAATCGCCTAAGAGGCGGTTTTTTGATAAACAAACTTGACTTAGAATCATTAATATTGTATTATGATAATGTGGTAGTGGTTTATTATACCTAAAAATCTGAACCATGATTTGTGTATCATGTCTATGGTAAAGAAACGAGATCTACTCCCAATTGGTCTCAATTAGGGTAAAACCACACTCCACACTTTGTAAATTAGTTATTTTACATTGTTCATAGTTCATTGTTGGGATATATTTAATATCCCAAATAAAAAAAACGTATATCATAATGATGTACGTTTCACTTGTATATTAAAGTTTTTCTCGGGCTTTACTTTTTTGTTTTGTCTGGTAAAGTTAATTCTACAAAAGGAGGACTAAGTTTAAATGCTTAAATTTCGAATACCTAAAGATTTGGAAAAACTACTAGAACAACAATCAATTGAAGTTTGGGATAAGGATGAATTGGTGGGGTGTATTTATACTACAGAACGAGGAATAAGGGTCACTACAAGTAAAGGTTCCACAAATGATCTACCAGGAAGAGTCGTGATTGAAGAATCTGCAATAGGAATACGCCTGAAATAAGCATCAAAAAGCGGTTAAAACAAGAGACTATTAGTACTCTATATATAACCGCTCTTTTTTTATTGTCAAAAATTACCAAAATTGAATTGATGAAAACCCAAAAATAAGTTAGATTGAAAGAAGATGATCCAGGAAAAATATAAAATAAAGGATTTGCCAAAAGTCAAATGACTAAGAGAAAAATTAATCACCAATGACCCGCAAAACCTGGCAAAATTAAAGTAGGTTTATATGAGAATCTTATCTAATATATATTCGTTAATTTTATCCATAATTTCAAAATTGTTCTGGCTTTTTGAGTTATTTTTATTTTTAAGGTTGTTGCTTAAATTTTTAGGAGCCAATTCAGAAACTCTTGTTGTTAATCTTATTTACAAATATAGCGATATCGTAATTTCGCCTTTTAGTTTTATTTTCCGCAATATTTACTGGGGAGGCCATTTGATTGAGACATCCGTTATCTCTGCAGTTATTGGTTATGCAATTGCGATGTTTGTCGTTTTTCAAATCATTGGGGCATTCTCAAGGAATTAATAAAAAGAAACTATGGCAAAAATAAAAGATTTACCAAAACTGCTCCGTCCCCGCGAAAAACTCATCGCCAAAGGCCCGCAAAATCTTTATAGCTAACACCGTGCCCTAACGGTGTTTTTTATTTATGATTCGGACAATCTATGTTATGCGATATTCATACAAAAAAATCGCCATTTAGACGGTTTTTTGGTAAAATGAAAGTATGAAAAAGACAATTTATATAATTTTATTCACATTTTTGGGTATTCTGCTTCAGTTTTTAATCCATATCTTAGTTGAAACTTGGTATATTGATCTTTTAATCACTGATTTTCCAAAATATGGCTTTGGTCTCTTATGGTATCAATGGTTTATAATCCATCACATAGGAACTGTTATTCTTTTTGTTGCTGGGACTTTATTTGGTTTTTGGCAGGGAAAATTTTGGTGGCAAAGAATTTACGAGAAAAAATAACACAAAACAGAAAAAATGTTTTCATTTTTTACTAAAAAAATAAGGGTGAGTTGGTCGATGATGATTTTGATTTCCCTTCTTTTCGGCGCTTTAATCATTTTATTAGAAATTCTATTAATCTAAAATAAATCTATGAAAGAAAAAATTAAGAAATGCATATAAACATTCCTGAGGAGCTAAGCTTCTCTTGGGGATAGGCCAGGCCTATTCCAGAATTTTTAAAAGAAAATCGCCAGGAAGGCGGTTTTTTGATAGAATTGAATAATGGAAACTAAAACTCTAGTTATTGTAATAATTTTGATTGGTTTGTGTGTGGGAGGGTTTTTTGTGTGGAAAAATATTTTTCAGTCAGAGACGGACAAAAAGTTTAGCGAAACTCCATCAGCCGAAATTCAAGAAGAAGTTTCTCCAGTACCAGTAGTTGAAGAAAAAATTACAGAGACAGAGGAAAAAGAGACTACATCGACACCAACTCCTGTGCTTAAATCTACCAAAATAACTGATATGTCCTGGGACTCTAAACAACAAATTATTGAAATAACTCTTGATCAGTTTCCATCTAGTTGGGAAGATTGGAAAATGTATGTTGACGGTAAAGAGATACTTATGGGAGGTGGGCCTGGAAATCCAGTCGTTCGCCCAAATGCGCCCTTAGACAAGCATCCAACCGGCCTTATTATTGGAACCCTTCCTTGGGCTAGCCCTCTGGACAAGGCTGATTTTCCTTGCTGTGGAACCATTCAGTTCTACATTCCGGGAGAAAAGCTTACCAATGAGTATAAATTCAATTTGGTTGACTTTGATTGTAAAACCGCTTCTAAAAAAGAATGTTCGTCCGATTGGGTAAAACATGACGGAGATTTGATAATAGAAGGTACAGAAACTAAGGTCATAGAGAATGTAAAATACTTCCAAGAGGGCAATATATATATTAATGACCAGGCTAAGCTTATAATTAGGAATTCTCAGTTGATGATGGGACGGGGTGATGTGCCTACAATACATGTTTATATATTTGTTTCTCCTAAGGCCTCGCTTGAAATAGAGAATTCCCGTATTTTCCCACGGGATGGACTAGTATGTGTAATCAACCGGGGAAAGACAAATATTACAGATTCTCCTACTTCAATTCATTATTTTGATATGTCTAAGGGAGCTCAATTAACCATGAAAAATTCTGAAATAGTATTCGAGATAGGTGGTCTTTTGCAGGTAACTGGGGGAGACATAACACTCATTAATTCTACAATTGGTGCACTTGCATTAAGTGTTCCAGCAAACGCGCATCTGGATATAAGCGGATTAAAATCAGGAGTTTGTTTTGAATCATGGGACATTCACGATCTGATCCCAGAAGCCGATTATAATCTTGTTATGGAAAATTCTTGTGTTCTGGAAGATGATTTCGTGGATGAACTTAAACACGGGCCTTACGAAAGGGGTTGGTTATTTTTTCTTGATCCCGATGCTCATGTCAAGATATCTGACTCGGAATTAAGAAAAGTGTTTATTGATCTGATAAATGAGGATGTAATATTTGAAAATTTAAGAATAGGAGTCCCATCCAGCCTTAAGTATCGAGATATTGAGTTAAAAGATATTACTATGATGGGTCAGTGGCCGTTTCATATAATAGACTCGAATGTAACTATAAAGAATTCTGATTATCTTTTTCTGCAGCCAAGCGGGCAATCAACCATTACTTTAATTAATTCGCATATGTGTGAATTTATTCCAAGAGATTTCTTCGGAACAATAATCTTTGAAAACGGACTATGGACCATTGCGGGAGAAATAATAGGAGGTTTGCCATACCACTCCATGGAGAACGATTTCACCATCAAAGGAAGTTTAAAGATTGATGAGAAGCTTAGAACAAATTTGCAGTGGAAAGACGCTCAGGTTACAAGAGAATATGATGTAATAATTAAGGACAAAAACGATAATCTAATTGAAGGAGTTTTAGTTAAAATTAACGGAAAAACCTTCGTATCAGATAATGCTGGTAAAGTACAATTCAGTCTAATTTTAAATGAATTCAACTACGATAAACCAAAAAAGTTAGAAGTATTTGAAGGAAACAATCTCGTTGCCCAAAAGGAAATAGATTTTTTTACTGAAACTCCTATTATGATAATTAAATAAGCAAAAGTGGCGCACAATCTATCTTGTAGGACTCGAAAACAAAAAACCGCCCGAGAAAGGCGGCTTTTTATCCATTTAATTTTTCTTCTTTTTTACTACTTTCTTCTTTTTTACTACTTTCTTCGCTGATTTTTTATCCTTAACTGTCTGCGTCTTTTTTATTGCTTTCTTCTCTATAGTTTTAGTATTTGCCATAGCCTCTATCACCTTAATAAGTTGATCCATTTTTCCATTCAAGATTACTAACTGTTTCTTTAACTCATCATTATTTCCTTTGCTTCCAAAATCAGTTTTTTGACCACTAAATTTATTTTTAGAAAATCTATCACCTGCTCCATGAGTTTTTCTTTTACCTTCAAAACAACTACTGCAATATACCGGCTTATCGCCAGTTGGACGAAAGGGTACTTCGCAGGTCTTTCCGCACTGATCACAAACTGTCTGATGCATAACACGATCTCTACTGTCTGATCTGAAATTTGACCTGCCTCCGTCTCTCCTACCAAAACCGCCCTCACGACTATCATTAAAACGCTTTCCATCTCCTCGTTTAAAATTTCCCATATGTTTATTATTAGTTTTTACAATATAAATTATACATTATTTTTAGAAAAAAATCAATTGGGAAATAAGATAAAAAAGTCCTCTGGTCCGGTTTTTTGATTTAGGCCTTTTTCGAATTTGACTTTTTATCTCAATTTTTGTATAATATTTTAGAGTTCTTTGTAAATAACATATGGAATTGATTAAAAATGACGGACAAAAAGATTGAAACGACCGTAGTGATTATCAAACCAGATGGAATTGAAAAGAGATTAGTTGGAAAAGTGATTACTAGAATAGAAGAATTGGGCTTAACAATCAAAGATATCCAGAGAAAGAAATTGAATCCAGAACAATGCCAAAAGCTTTATCCTAAAACTAGAAACAATCTACCAGAAATCTATGCCTCAGTCGAAAAGCACATGACAGAAAACTTCAGTATTATTTTAATGGTTGAAGGTGAAAATGCAATTCAAAAAGTTCAGGTAATAAGAGGTCCGACAAATCTTCTTCAAGCTCCAAAGGGAACTGTAAGAAGAGACCTTATTACTGATCAGGAACGAGAGCTATTCAAACAGGGAAAAAATGTCCAAAATGTGATGCATGCCTCAGATAATCCAAAAGAAGCAGAGCTAGAAATAGAATTGTTCTTTGGGAAAAAGGAGGACTGACTATGGAAACAGGATATTTCTACTCTAAATCAACTGGACTATATGTAGCTCGGGAACCACTAAAAATCGACTCTAGAATTATAAAGGCTGCCTTAGATTGTGGAATTGAACTAAATTGGGATGACGAAGGAAGAATAAACTATATATCTTTCTACGAAGGATTATTTCTACTACAGAAATTGGGCTCTACTATGCTAACTGAGAAAGACTACTGGCTAGTTTTCAAAGATGCCAAAGAAGCAAATGATAAAGACATGCTTGAACAATTACAGTCAGATAAACATACTGAGTGGCTCAACACTATTTTTGAAAAAAAGGAGTATGTAATTGAGAATCTTGTCATTACTAAACAACAAGGAAGCTATAAATACCAAGGGACAAAAAGAAAAATTGAGATGCCCTTTGGTCACCCTGGTTGGTTTAATATTGAAGACATAGATTACAAAACAGGCTTGCCTAGTAAAGTTGAATTGAACAGAGAAAAATATTCTACTAGTTGGAAATATTGGTCATTCTGTGACTATCCTTACGTAGCTGCTGCTACCAGGGGATGGGTAACTTCAGTAGGAAAACCTTCTCTTGATTTCGGTATCCCAGCTGATGCTGTCTATCCTGTTCTAATGCTAAGAGAGTGTCGAAGAGAATTACTTCAATCTCCAGTAGATCCCAAGATTTTAGAAGAGATAGAAAAATTCATCTTTGATTACAAATCCTTGACGCAGAAAGAAAAACATGAGGAATTTTATCGGAAACGAAAGAATCTTTTACAATTTCTCACCAAACACGGAAAACAATTTCAGAAATCTCAAGAGATTAGAATCTACAAGATAAGGGAAAAAATCACAGAAATGCTTGGAATTCTACGAATCATTGCTAAAACAAAAAATGATGTTCTAGCTCTAAAACAAGTTGACAAGATTGCTATAAAACTATCGAAATTACAAAAGAAAGATATTGGCTTTGAAAACTTTACTTCATTTGTTCAAACTAGTCGAGAAAGATTGAAAAAAGCAACCTCTGCTTACAAATCTATTGTATTTGTAATGGGACACAAGAACCCTGATTCTGACGCAGTAGTTAGTGCTTTAACTGAAGCATACCGCAATCATTTACTCGACCAAGAAAAAGCTTATATCCCGGTGGTTCAAGGAAAAAGAATGCCTGACGAAGTTCGAAAACTATTAGGGGAAAAATTGTCTGATTCTGTCTTGCTTTCTGAGGAACCTATTTATAAGGAATCCTCATGCTTAGGTCAAACACGCTGGATCATGGTTGATCACAACAAAAACAATGATATCCAAAAATTCGCAATTTCAATCATAGATCACCATGTGGTCTCTGAAATTGCTCAGAAGCAGAACATAAGCAAAACACTTCAAATAGTCGGTTCAACAACAGCTTTAGTTGCACAGAAAATCAATGGACTAGGAATTGATATCTCAAAAGAGTTGGCCTATATTCTTTATGGTGCTACTTTAATGGATACTGAGAATCGTTCCGAACTAAAAATGACCTCTAAAGATAGACTAATCATGGATGACCTTAAAAAAACAGCAGAAGTTCAAAGCGATAACGAATTCTATCAAGATTTAATGGGTTTTCTCTTAAATACCGATGATACTGAACACTTGTTTGAAAGAGACTACAAAGAGGACTGGTCTTTCTTCGGCTTTGCAGTAGCAAAAATGAAAAGGACTTTTGATAGTAAAGGAAATGTCTTGAAAAAATCCTTATTACAGAAACTCGTTGAACTAGCAAAACAGAACAATCTAAGAAAGAACCTTCCTTTGACACTAGTAAAAGTAGTTGACTATAAAGAAGACAATGAAACAATTAATCGGGAAAGAATATATTTCATTTTTAATGAAGGATATTCTCCTGAGTTCAGAGAAACAATGTTTGACTTTATTTCGACTATCATTAACTACAACTTTAAAGGAAAAATATCTACGACAAAAACCAATGATTTCATTGAATTCTGGGGAACAGGAAAACAGCTTTCTCGAAAAAAGACAGCTCCTATCTTAGAACCAGCTGCGATTGCTTTTAATGAATACTTTTATTCACCATCTACAGAACTTTATATCAAAAGAGATTTCTTGATGGCAACTGAACAAGTTAAGCAAGCAGCAAAGAATTGCGGGATTCAACTTTCGTGGGATGAGAAAAAAAGGATAAATAACATTACCTACGGTGAAGCTATAAAACTATTAGACTATCTAGGATTTACTGCAATGAGTCTTAAAGAATATTGGCAAGTTTTAAAAGATGCCAAAGAAATAAAAGACCAACAAATGATAAATAACCTTCAATCTAGTGGATTCGTTGAATTTCTTCATACTATCATTGAACAAGGAGAATTTTTGGTAGAAAAACCTAAGATTATCCAAACTCAAAGCAAATTCAAATATGAAGGAATTGACTTTACAATCGATTACAATTATGAGGGCAAGAAAAAAACAGTTGAAATACCAGATGGCAAACCCGGCTTGATTCATCCAAAAGAAATTGATTTAACAACAGGACTACCCAAAATAGTTCATTCCCCGAATATCTACAAAGATCCTGATCTTTGGAGATATTGGTCACCAGATAGTGAAAAAAATGTAGCGACGCGCGGTCATATTTTCTTACTTGGAAAACCAGCGTTAGACTTAAAGGTCCATCTTTCCGAAGCATTTTCTTGTTTAGGAATACGACCTTGTTGTAAAAAAGTAAAACTACCAGGGGTAACGATCGTAGAAAACAATGATAATAATGGAATCTCTGTAACAATAGAAAAAGAAGGCGAGACTTTAGACATTCAATTTTTATTCTAACAATCACGATTAAAAAACAATCATCTTTTCAAAGGGTCACTGATAAAACATACCCTCTTTTTTTTATTCAAATCGCCAATCAAGCGGTTTTTTTTTTTGATTTAGACGCATAATCTATGTTGTGGATCAGTTAATTGGTTTTTTGATTGACAAATTTCTAATTTTGACATATACTATAAACATACTGAATCTCGTAGTTTTTATTTAAAAAAATTGGAGACTAATTGGTCGCCTTTTTTATTTTATTAAACAAAACAATGTACAAAAGAAATTTCAGAAATAATAAATCAAAATCTTCCTTCTCTTCTCGTTTCAAGAGAAGAGGTCGTCCTGGTTCCTTTAATAGGGGATCAAAGAGAGGAGGTTTTAGAGGTAAAAAAATAGATCCAGCCAGATTCGTCAATAAAGCTATTATGTCCAAAGGAATTGATGTCATTAAAATTGAACATGAATTTGAAGATTTTAAGCTTGACCCAAGATTAAAAAAAATTATTAAAGATAAAGGATATGAAACACCAACCCCTATTCAAGATAGACTTATTCCTGAAGCTATTAATGGATCTGATATTGTGGGTGTGGCCAATACCGGAACTGGGAAAACAGCTGCTTTTCTTTTACCTTTAATCAATAAAATCATACTTAACCCCAGAGAAAGAGTTTTAATTATTACTCCAACCAGAGAATTAGCTTTACAAATAAACGAAGAATTTAAATTATTTACAAAAAACATAAGAATGTCTTCTATTTGTTGCGTAGGAGGATTAAACATAAAAAGACAGATTTCAAATCTTCGTCGATTCAAACACAATGCTATTATCGGCACTCCCGGAAGGTTGAGAGATTTAATAGGGAGAAGGGTGATTAATTTATCTGGATTTAATAATATTGTACTCGATGAAGCAGATAGAATGCTAGATATGGGATTTATTCATGATACTAGATTTATAATGAATTTATTGCCTAAAGAACGCCAAGTTCTTTTCTTCTCAGCTACCATGTCTTCTGATGTAGATGGATTAATTAAAGAATTTCTTAGAAATCCTGTTAAAGTTTCAGTTAAAACTAGAGATACTGCGCAAAATATTGAACAAGATATTGTTAAAATAGGGCGTAGTCAAACTAAACTGAATGTTCTTAAAAAACTTTTACGTAAAGAAGAATTCACTAAAGTACTTGTCTTTGGAAGAACTAAATATGGAGTAGAGAAATTATCAAGAATTCTTAATCAAGATGGCTTTAAATCTCAATCTATACATGGAAATAAAAGTAATGCTCAACGCCAAAAAGCTTTACGTTTATTTAAAGACAATAATTCTCAAATATTAGTAGCGACTGATGTTGCAGCTCGTGGATTAGATATTAATAACATTAGCCATGTTATTAACTATGATATACCAGCAACCTATACCGACTATGTTCACCGTATCGGTCGTACTGGAAGAGTGGATAAGAAAGGAATGGCTTTAACATTTATAGAAAGTAGATAAAGTTAATGTAATTTGAAAAAGTTAGAAAATCCCGTAATTGGGATTTTTTAATTTGTCGTATAATACATGTTGTGGATCAGTCACCTAGTCTTTTCTATTGACAAAAACTAATATTTTAGTATTATAATAAAGTGATTAGTTTTGAGAACACAGATAATAGAAGTCGACATCAACAGGGACTACATCAGAAAGGACATCGTGCGAATTATTGCAGATTATCTTCTGGTCAAGAGAGCATCAGCTGAACAAATAGAAAGACTTGAGCAGAATCTGAGGCAAATTGGTTGGACTCGCTATCGGGAAGGAAATCTGCTGATTTCATTGTTTAGGTGGGAATATCCTAATGATCTCATTCGACACCTTGTACCAGTTATGACTAACAAGCGATATGAGTCTCAGGGATGTGATTTCCCAAGTGCAGAAATCTTTGAGGACATTGCCTACGTAATATTAGGCATGCGTCGTCCAGAGAAGAAATTAAAACAAGTTCTTGTAGCAAAAGAAATCGTGGATTTCATCCACAACCAAGCATCCTACTAAGAACCAACCTCTTTTTCTTCAAGCCAATAATTAAATTATTGGCCTTTTTTGTTAAAAAAACACTTATTACCAATAGAGCAGTTTTTTGATTGACAATTTTTAAAAAGATTCATAGTATTGATTTAGAGGAAAGCTCTTTGTCGCAAGCAAAAATAGAACTTATAGGAATTTCTCACGACGAACTTCAAGAACCAACCGACAAATACTGCATCAAACGAATGCTCGAAAAAACAATAGATTATGGTTTTTGCCCAAACTGTAAAGTGCCTCTAATGTATAAAGACGATACACATAAGGTGCTGATTTGTCCTAATGATTGCGGTTTCGAAAAATCAAGCGAAATACCCGAAGATTTTCATAAACTCGAACCAATGGAAGATTGGGTCGTAAGAAAGAAAAAGGAGCAAGCGAAGCGTTCTTAAAACTGAACGCTTCTTTTTTATTTTATCAGCAATCAAGCGATTTTTTGATTTAGACGTACAATCTATGTTGTGCAATGTAAGCTTTTTTATTGATAAAAAATAGACTCGCTTTTTAGGGCGAGTTTTTTTGATGCTTGCATGATTTGGTGTAACAGATTAATGCCGAGTTGTGTTATATAATATCTATCTTCTCCAGTAGAAGCTATCATCTTAATCTCGATAAGGTCAGTAATAGCTAATCTTATATCCTGATCAGAGGATTTTGTTTGATGTTGTTGTTTAACAAGAGTTACGATTTGATTCACGGAAATTAGTTTTGGCGTTTTGTAGTCTTTGTTACATAATGCATCTAGTGTCTCTAAGCATGTTAGATTGGAAAAGATCTGACAGATTTTTATTGCTCCATCAAGGAGGTTTTGATTTAGAGGGCTTTGGTCTTGTGATTTTATCAAGGAGAATTACCTCTTTTGTAAGAATATGTTGCCATAAAAAGTTTAAGAAGTCAATAATTAGGTTTTTAAAATATTCTGATGTTTAACAATGAGGCAAAAAATATTATTGTTTTCTGTGCCTTCTTTTTTTTATTCAAATCGTCATTTAGACGATTTTTTGATTTTGATGCACAATCTATGTTGTGCAATGTTAAGTTTATTTTTATTGAATTTTTTATTTCGAAAGCTTTTTAGATTTGACTCCTTTGCAAAGAAAAGATAAGATTTATTTTAGTTTTCGAACAATTAAAGAAGGAAATAACAGTGAGAGAAAGTAGTTTCAAAAGAGCATTAAACGTTAGATCAATAATGCAGCAATGCACAGCCTCAGTGCTTTTGATAAACAAAACTTGGCTTAACGATTACTTTAACGAAGATCCAGAAATAGTCGCACAAGTCACAGTGTCCAAGGAACTAAATCAGCCACTCATTTTAATGATTGACCAAAATCTTACTCAGGCTGAAAGAAAATCTATGGAACAGATACTTCAAAAACATACTGTGATTACTAAAATAACGTTTGATCCATATAACTTCAACAAATTCAAGTCTGAACTAGATAAAGCTGTGGAGCTATATAGCAAAAAATATGCCAAGTCAAGAACTAGGAAATAAATCCAGTTCTTTTTTTTTATTCAAATCGCCAATCAAACGGTTTTTTGATTTAGACGCACAATGTATATAGTGCGACACTTACTTATTAAAATTTAATTAGAATTTGAAAATAATTCATATTCTGTTAAACTGTAATAACAACTGAATATTTAGTTTATCAAGAGTGGCGTTAGAGAATTGGCTCTGTGACCGCCCAGCAACCCTTTAAATAACTTTAAAGAAGGTGCTAAGTCCAACCCTAAAAGGGGAGAGATGAAGATTTGTTTTTATGAATCATTAGACTCTTCCTTCACGGGAAGAGTTTTTAAATTATTAATTAAAAAAAATAAATAAAATGAAAACAGCAGAATATGTTAGAAAAGGGCATCCAGATAGAGTGTGTGATATTATGTCAGACGCAATAGTAGATGCTTATCTAGAACAAGATCCGGAATCAAGAGTAGCAGTAGATGTTTTTGGATGTCATAACATTATTACTGTGGGAGGAGAAGTAACCAGTAATGCAAAAATAGACATACCCACAATTATTAAAAATGTTTATAAAGAAGTTGGATATAAAGATGCAATTGGTATAAATATAAACATTGCTCAACAATCACCAGAAATTAGTATTTTAGCTGATTATGGAGCAGGGGATTCGGGCATTATGATTGGCTATGCAACAAGGGAAACTCCAGAAATGATTCCACTAGAAACAGCTTTAGCAAAAAGAATATCAGATAAATTGGATGAAATGGAATGCTTGTTGCCAGACGGCAAGGTTCAAGTCACATTAGAGGGAAATTATATTAAAAAACTAGTAATTGCTTTCCAGGCGAAAAAAGAAACAGAGAGTGATTCCATGAATGCTGTTAAAAAGAAAATTGAAAAACTAATACAGAGTAATTTAAATGAAAACACACAGTGGATTTTAATTGCTTTTAATATTGGAGGGTTTGATGCAGATAGTGGACTAACAGGTAGAAAAAATGTTTTATGGTATGGTCCAAGAATAGCAACTGGAGGAGGAGCTTTTGCGGGAAAAGATGCAACAAAAGTAGACAGATCAGGAGCATATTTTGCAAGATGGTTAGCTATAGATCATTTAAAAAAGTTTCCTGATTGTAAAGAAGCAACTGTAAGTATCGCCTTTGTTATAGGGCAAGACAAACCAGTTATGTTGAAAATAAATAATTCAGAATACTTAGATAAAATGGGAGATATAACGGTTAAAAGTATAATAGAAAGGCTTGATTTGAAAAAACCAATATTCAAAGAAACAAGCTTGAGAGGACATTTTGGAACTAATATATTTAGCTGGGATAAATGATAAAGCCTCGCTAATCAAACAGTTTTTTAATATAATAAATCTATGAAAGAGAAAATTATCTTAAAATCATGAATAAACGTCCAAAAGTTTCCATAAAAATTTTGTTAAGATATAAAAACCAAGTTTTGATGCTCAAACACGAAAATGGAGAATATGGTTTTCCGGGTGGTACAATGGAATGGAGAGAATCAATACTCGGTACGCTAAAAAGAGAATTAATAGAAGAACTAGATTACTCTTTAACAGAAGAACCAGTCCTTTTTAGCGTTTGGAATTTTATTTCAAAAGATAAACAGCGCCACATAGTTTTAATTCATTACATATGTTTCTTAGACAAAAAACCAAAACTTGTTTCTCAAGAAAACGCCGAAATATTATGGCTCACAAAAAAAGACATGGAATCATTGGGTATTATTAAAGAGAAAAAATTCCGAGATAAGATTTTTAAACAAAAATGATCATACAAAAAAATAATTTATGAAAATTACAACCGTCACTAATCCGAAACAAACTATTTTGCTTACTTGTCGAGCTGAGGGCAAAGACAATATAATCACCCTAGATTGGCACACCATTTTATCTTTTGAACCAATGATGTATGCAGTTTCAATTGGTAAAACTCGCTTTTCTTTCAATCTAATCAAGTCTTCAAAGGTTTTTGTAGTTAATTTTATGTCCAAAGATTTTAAAAAGGAAGTACTTTTTTGTGGTCAAAATTCAGGTAAAACTCTAGACAAATTTAAAGAGACTGGCTTGGAGAAAGAAGAAGCAGAAACAATAGACTGTCCAAAGATAAAACAAGCCTTGGGATATTTAGAATGTAAAGTAGAAAAAGAAATTGAGGTCGGAGATCATGTTCTTTTTATTGCCAAAGTTTCAAAGGCTGAAATTAAAGAAAATGGAAAACGTCTTTTTCACCTTTTAGGCGATAAATTTACTACGACAATAGATTAATATACAAGTCGACAGAATAAGTCTATCGACAAATTATTAGAAATCGCCAATTAGGTGGTTTTTTGATTTGAAATCTTTGACTTCTTATTACAATTCTGATATTCAATAAAATAGTGAGGTAGCACCTAAAATGAACACTTTTCTGTTCTTATATCCAATTGAACTGTATTTTAGTAATCTCAAAAATATGTACGATTTGATATTACATAAGATAGAGTACGACACTAACAGGATCAACGAAATTATTGATGCAAGATACAGACAAAGAAATTATAGAGTAGTTTGGCTAACATTCTGTTCTGAAGACAATACAGGAGAACCTGATCTATCGATCATGTCTAAAGATATTAAAATCTTTGAACAAGATGTTATCATAGCCAATGACATATCTCTTAATCCTTTTCATGACCTAGTGAAAAGTAAATATCCTGATTCAGCTTCTATTTTGAAACAAATCCCTGATACTACTAATCTCGTATTGGGTGGTTTCCATCAATGGGACTGCATAGACGATTTAGCCAAATACGCTCACAATCAAGACATTCATGTTATTGTAGATGAAGATACTACAGAAACATTTTTCTTAAGAGCAACTAAGTATGGCCCCATACCACTAATTAGAAAAACCCCCTTTCAAATAGAAGACAGAATATGTGCAGATATGATTAACATAGGACTATCAAGTAGACCATGGTTCCTTCCAATATAAAAAGATTTTCCTGTTTTTTTCTTCAAGCCAATAATTTAATTATTGGCCTTTTTTGTTTAAAAAAGAATTATTGCCAATTAGGTGGTTTTTGATTGACAAGTGGAAAAATGAATGTAGGATAAAAACATGAAATATTTGTCTGGAGAAGACGAAAAAAAAGCGAGAAAATACCTCAATAAAGCTCGCGAAATGGCTCTAGATTCTTCTTGTTTACGCGCCAAATGCGGATCGGTAATTGTTAAAAACGACAAAATTATAGGTGCTGGTTTTAATTCTCCGCCAGCAAACAAAGAATCCCAAAGAAGATGTTTGTCTAAAAATAAATATCACGAGAAGATAACCGATAAAACTTGCTGCATTCATGCAGAGCAAAGAGCACTAATTGATGCTCTAAAGAAGAATCCTGATAAAATTGTCGGGTCAAGACTATATTTTACCCGACTAAATGAAAAGGATAAACAAATAAGAGCCGGTAAACCATATTGCACTATCTGTAGCAAAATGGCTTTAGACATTGGGGTTGCAGAGTTTGTTTTGTGGCACGAAGAAGGAATTTGCGTTTATAATACAGACGAATACAATGAACTCTCTTTTCAATACAAAACAAATACTCTTCTTGGGTAGCATTCGACATGAAGTTTTGTCAAACAGCTAGAAGCCTGGTACACATAGTACATTAATAAAAAAGAGAAAGCCCCAAGGACACTCATAATATATTGTGTCCATCTTTTTTTTAAAAAAATTATAGAATAATCGATAGGCTCGATCTATCGACCAATTATTAAAAATCGCCAATCAGGTGGTTTTTTGATTTTGGCGCATAATACATGAATGACGACTTAAGTTTCAAGATTTTCTCAAGAACTTATATTTGGTTTTTGATATAATAAACACATGGTTAATATTCCAAAAAAAATAATAGAACGCGTAAGAGCGATTATCATAAATGATAACAAAATACTATTAATTAATCGTATAAAGAAAGATGAATCGTACTGGGTTATACCTGGTGGGCAAGTTGAGTTAGGCGAAAACCAAGAACAAGCTATTAAGCGAGAATGTGAAGAAGAATTAGGCGTTACAGTCCGTATAAAGGAATTGTTTATTCAAAGAACCTCTGATAAACCTGAAACCAGATGTCATCACGAATTTTTTTATTTATGCGATATAGTTCATGGCAAGGTCGGCTCTGGAAAGGGGCCCGAATTTAGACCAAACACAAACTATGAAGGCAAGCATAAAATTGTTTGGGTTGATTTGAAAAAATTATCCAATATGAATTTGAAACCAGAAGAAATCAAAGATAAAATTATTAAAAAATATTGTGCGAGATTTAATAAATAACAAAATCACTAGGGTAGAGGACTAGTGGTTTTTTGATTTTTGGGTTGGTTTTTAAAAAGAAAAATGAGAGATCAAGAGACCTCTCAGTTTTGGAATTTATTCCTCTTTGCAGAATGAACACTCTTCAGAATCAGAAGGGATATTGGCTCCGCATATTACGCATAATTCTTTACCTTCTATTCCACCCTCTGGTTCAAATTTGTCTCCTAGTCTTTGTAGTTCTCCTGAGCTTAATTTGTTTAATGACTTAGAACTTCTAATACATATCTCGCACATCAGAGAACGTTTGTGTATGCATTCTTCTAAGATCATTGAGCATTTTTTAGCCTTATTTAGAGAAATTCTCTGAGTTATTGCCTCTTTCAACGGAGGGAATTTTTCAGGAGAAATTCTGCCTTCTTCGAATACTCTTGATGCCATGTAAGCTTCTCTGAGATAGATTGTGAGAGCAATAAAGAGTATGGATGATTGCTCATAGTAGTCTACGTTGTGTTCATAGTATCCATTGTCAGAAGGTATAATACTACACGCATTACCGTCTGTCTTAAGGGCTAGGCCGTTTGAACTCCAAGACATTGTTAGGAAAGATTGTAAGACGAAAACGTTTCTGGAGAGAACGTTCTGAATTTTTTCTTTCACTAAGTCTCGGAATTTTTGATTAGCAACAACGTGAGCTACCCATTTGGTGTAGAGCGTTGGTAGTCGATGAATGCCTATCGTCCATCCTGATCTATGTTCTTGATATTCTATAATGGGGAGGAAATAGCCCATATCAAGAGCCTCTTTAATTATTTCTTTAGACATGTTTAGTCAGCCAGAAGTACTACGTTAATATAAGAACATTATTGTCTTTTAGTCAAATATATACAGGGATTTTTTGATTTTGGCGCATAATGCATGAACGACGAACCAAAACCCTATTCTTGTCGCAATAATCAACGTATGACGAACAATCTACGGATGTGGAAGCAATATTAAATAATCTCTCAATTTTCAAGTTCTATCCGAGAACTTGATTTTTTTATGAATTATTGTAAACTATTTTTAGCATGATTACAAAAAAGGAGGGTAAAAATGAATAGAAAAACGGAAAAAAATTTCGGTCCTACCAAGGAACAACTTTTAGGAGATAGTTGGTTTATAAAAGTGAGAGAAGATTACCACGCGTTTTATCTACAAGCTCCACCTTCTGAAATTCCAGGCGAAAGACGCAGTAGAAGAAAAACCATCGGGCATGCGATTTCAAAGGACTTGACTAATTGGAACGAGTTGCCGGTTGCCTTAGGTCCTGGTAGAGATGACGATTGGGACAATCTTTCTCCGTGGACAGGAAGTATAATTGAAAAAGACGGGACATATTTTATGCCTTACACCGGAGTGAATAGCGATCCAGATAAAATATGGATCCAGAAAATTGGCATAGCGACTTCCGATGACCTCATAACTTGGAAAAAATATGAAAATAATCCGATCCTAGAAGCAAAAGATCCCTATTATATCGATAATGAGAAAAATATTTTGGGGGTTGTTGGAGCCTGGAGAGATCCTTTTATTTTTAAGGATCCTGATTCTGATAATTATTACATGACCATTTCGGCAAGATTGAAAGGCAAACAGAGAGAGTATAATGGCTGTGTGGCAATTGTAAAATCTCAAAAAGATCTCTTTCATTGGAAAATATTACCGCCAATTTTGGCTCCTGGCTTTTACGACGAAATGGAAACAACTCAAGTAATTTTCCATGCAGGAAAAGTTTATCTTTTCTTTTCCACCCATGCTCGAAATTATAAGCCTGATTTCGCCCGTTATTCCGGCGGAGCATTCGGAGGTCTACATTGCTATTTTTCAAGCAACCTTTTTGGACAATACAAGCCCGTAAATGGCAATGGCGTTGTTCTGGCTAACGAAGATGAAATGTATGATGTGAGGTTAATATTAAGCAAAGACAATGATTTTTTCGGAATAGGTTGGCTGAAAACAAAAGAAGGCCGTTATATTGGAAAGATGTCTGCGCCTTTGAAATTAAGGATAGATAGGGACAGGATTTTCAAGGTAGATTGAATCAGAAAAGAAGCATGGGCTAAGATATTACCCGAAACAATCACACTTGCGCCCGAAACCGATCTAAAATAAAACATATCCCATTTTTTTCCGAGTTAATAATTTGAATTATTAATTGGGATAAGGGGATATGTTTTTGTTTATTTTAATTTTGGCGCATAATGCATGTTATGCGTCATTTTGCTTTTTTTTGCTTGAGTTTTTTGAAAAATACAGATATAAATATTTCGGATAAACCGAGTTTATTTTCTGATAAACCGAGTTTATCCGATTTTATCCGATTTAAAACTACTAGGGTAGAGGAGTAGTGGTTTTTTGATTTTGGCGCATAATACATGAATGACGTCCTCCTCTCTTTTCCTATTGACAAATACATAATTTATATGGTATAATAAAGTTGGAAGAATGAAAGAAAAATTTCTTCCAAACAGCACCTTGAAAACTAAATGATAGGTGTAAAAGAAAAAAGGAAATGAATATCTTGGACGAAAAAAGAAAAGGTGAAATTGCCTACAAAGTTCTTCTGTACAAGGCCAAAAAAGAGGGAGTTACAATTGGCCAGACTACTAAAAGAGCACTTGGTAACGTAGCCAAAGCTTTGGGTATTCCTATAGAAGAGCTCATGGAGTTCGCTAGAGAAGCTATGGAAGAGCTTACTAGCATGACACTGCCATAATTAGAGGAATATCTACAAAAAAATAGAAAACAAGGTTGAGACATATCTGTCTCCTGAAAAGGGTAATTATACCTCCTCCAATTCCATTTACTGGTTGACGGAGCAAGGATAGAACAAGAACCTTACCTCTTTTCTATTTAACCCCCCCTTTTTTCATCAAGCCAATAACTAAGTTGTTGGTCTTTTTTGTTAAAAAAAACATTTATCGCCAATTAGGCGGTTTTTTGATTTAGGCCGCACAATCTATGTAGTACAACATTCACACACAAAAATCGCCAAATAGGCGGTTTTTTGATAGAATAAAAATATGAAACTTATACTCTACATTTAGTTCCTTTTATTTTATTCAAAATTCTAACTTATTTGACCATCCGGTCTTTTTTAATTTAACAAATCGTGTTACTATGCACACATTATGAATCATGGAAAAACAATTTTGAAGTTTAATAACGTATCTTTTGCTTACGGAAATAATAAACCCATAATAGATGGTGTTGATTTTTCTATGAAACAAGGATCAAAAATAACTTTAATGGGACAAAATGGTGCTGGCAAAAGCACTCTTCTTCAATTGATTACAGGAACTCTTAAATCAGATTCTGGAAGTATTAATATTGATAACGGAATTACTGTAGCCATGGCAGATCAAGTCATTTCTAGAGACTTATTCCATTTAACAGTAAGAGAATTTTTTGAAAGATGCTTTAAAGAGAAAATATATAACATTGATCCAAAAATAGACGAAGTACTTAAGATCGTTAATCTTGCTGCTGATAAAGATAAAATCATTAAGTTCTTTTCAGGAGGGCAGCAGGCAAGACTTCTTTTAGCTTCGGCTATTATTCAAAATCCTGATTTATTGCTTTTAGATGAGCCTACTAATAATCTTGATAAAGATGGAATAACTTGTCTTACTGAATTTCTTATTAATTATAAAAAAACATGTATTGTTATTTCTCACGATGCTGATTTTTTAAATGCATTTACTCAAGGTGTTTTATATTTAGATATGTTTACTAGTAAGGTTGAACAATACGTTGGTAATTACTTTGATTTATTAGTTGAGATTTCAGCTAGAATAGAAAGAGAAAATAGAAAAAATGCTCAATTAGTTAAAAGAATTAAAGAAAATAAAGAAAGATCAAACTTCTTTGCTAATAAAGGAGGAAAGATGAGATTAGTAGCTAAAAAAATGCGTCAAAAAGCTGATGAGATGGAAAAAGCAAAGGTTACTGTTAGAAAAGAGGATAAACCAATTAGATCTTTTGTTATTCCTTGTCAAGAGGGAATTGGTGGAGAAATTTTAAATATTTCTTCTTTTTCAGTTATGAGAAATAATAAAGTAGTAGAACGTAAGGCTAATATTTCTTTAAGAAAAAGGGAGAGGTTACTTCTTATTGGACATAATGGTAGTGGCAAAACTCAATTACTTGAATCTTTAGCTTCAGGAAGGGTTAAAGGTTCTGAGATTGCTCCAGGAGTCGAGATTGGATATTATCGCCAAGACTTTTCCACTCTTAATTTTAACGATACTGTTTATGAATCTCTTTGTTCTGTTGCTAATGACTTATTGGAGAAAGATCTTCGTTCTTTAACTTCGGGATTCTTAATAACTAACAACTTATTGCGTTCTAAAATAGGCAACTTGTCTGAGGGACAAAAAGGTTTAGTATCTTTTGCTAGATTAGTATTACAAAAGCCTGGACTCCTTATTTTAGACGAACCTACTAATCATATTAATTTCCGTCATTTACCGGTTATAGCTTCTGCTTTAAATAAGTATGAGGGAGCAATGATACTAGTAAGTCACGTTCCAGAATTTGTTCAACAAATCCGTATTAATCAAACTATTGATTTGAGTGAATAAACAATATTGGTCGCTTAGATAAGCTAATCTTATCTCAAAAATCAATAAACCGAGTTTATTTTTCTAATCGCCAAGAGGGCGGTTTTTTGATTTGTCGCATAATGCATGTTATACGTCATTTTGCTTTTTTTACTTCAAATTTTGATATAATAAATCTATAAAAGAAAAAATTATTAAAATTTTAAAATTATGGAAAATGAAGCTATAAAAAATATTCTTACTAGGTATAGCGTGCGAAAATTCACAGGAGATAAGGTTAAAAAAGAAGATTTATTGAAAATATTAAAATCAGGAATGTCAGCACCATCAGCTGTTAACCGACAACCTTGGTCTTTTGTCGTTGTGACCAAACGAGAAATTTTAGACGAACTTTGTGAAAAATTGCCTTTCGCCAAAATGCTTTCAGGGGCTGATGCAGCCATTGTTGTTTGCGGTTTGCCCGACAAATCAAAGCTTATTAATCTTGTGCTTAAAATAGTGATTAATTCTTCACTTAAAGATTTTTGGGTACAGGATTGCTCAGCCGCCACAGAAAATATTCTATTAGCCGCACATGCCTTAGGTTATGGAGCAGTTTGGACTGCAGTTTTTCCAAAAGAGACATTAGTCAAAAATGTTCAAGAAATTTTAGAAATCCCTGAACATGTTATTCCTTTAAATGTTATTCCTATCGGTGTACCAGTTGAAAAAAATAAAGCACCAAAAGATAAGTTTAAAGAAAGTAATATCCATTGGGAAAAATGGTAAACTCATGGAATAAAATATTGTGCGAGATTTAATAAATAACAAAACCGCTAGGGTAGAGGACTAGTGGTTTTTTGATTGACAAAATTAAGAAATAATTTAGAATCGAATATAGGTAATCAATTTGTCAGAATCTACATTAGTAAAGGCGAAAGAACTCTTGGCAAAGGATGAACAAGACCTAGAATATAAAGAAGGAATACTAGAACACGCGAAAAAAACGGTGGAGACTGCTAAAAAATTAGTAGTTGATGGCAGAAAGAATGTGCTCAAGCTCGAAAAAGAGATTTCTTCCCGGCAAGAATCCTGACGATCTGGATTGCTTAAAACATCCAGGTTCAGAGTTCATAGCAGAATCCATTGATGATCACTTCCTCAGCTCAGTTCTATATACTTGTAAGGAGTGCTTGTCCTCACAAGAAGAAACTGCAACAACAGCTTATGAGTGCCATAATTGCAATGCAATAATCATAGGAAGCCCTAAAAACGGCCGATGTGAGATATGCAACTATATCCTTCGTGGAACAAAAATGTCATCCCAAAAAAATCCCAATTAGTTTTTTAAAAACTATCTAACCCTTTTTTCTTCAAACCAATAACTTAATTATTGGTCTTTTTTGTTAAAAAAAAGGTTTATCGCTAAAAAGGCGGTTTTTTGATTTTGACGCATAATGCATGTTGTGGGACATTTTGCTTTTTTTGCTTGAGTTTTTTGAAAAATGTAGATATAAACATTCCGGAGGAACTTAGCTTCTCTTGGGGATAGGCCAGGCCTATCCCAGAATTTTTAAAAGAAAATCACCAAGTAGGTGGTTTTTTGATTTGTCGCATAATACATGAATGACGACTTAAGCTCCTATTTGCTTAGAGTTTTAGTATTGACAAAAGAAAGTAAAAATATATAATATAATTAGTGAAATATATGCTGTCGTATATATTTATTGAGAAAGATGATCTACCAACTGTAGAAATGTTAAGGACTCTAGTTACTAAGGCCGAGGACATCAACAACAACGCGATCTATTTTAGAAGCCCGAATCCTAAAATTCTGAAAATACAAATGGAACTAACCGTTGTAGAAAAACTGATAGAGGCCATCGAATCTGATGAACCAGATGTAAAATTCCCAGTAGTTTGGTCAGAAAGCTAGACGGACAAAATTTCTCCCTTTTTTCCACCAAGCCAATAACTAAGTTGTTGGTCTTTTTTTTTCTTAAAAAAACACTTATCGCTATTTAGGTGGTTTTTTGATTTTGACGCATAATGCATGTTGTGAGACGTTTTGCTTTTTTTGTTTGAGTTTTTGGTATAATAGAATATATAAAAAGAAAACAATCCCAAAACATTTTTAAATGTCTCTAGATTGGCAAAACTTAATTAAAGTTGCATATTCTGAAGCAAAGAAAAGTACTAATCCATCTACCCAGAATGGAGCTATTTTAGTTGACAACAAAGGAAATGTTGTTCTTGCCGCAACAAATAGTTTTCCAGATGGCATAGCGGAAACTCAAAAAAGACAAGTAAAATCATTGCGTCTTAGATTTAGTGTGCACGCAGAAAGAAATGTAATTTACAAAGCTGCACGACTTGGTATAAAAACAAAAAAGCTTACCATGGTATGTCCCTGGGCTACATGCAGTGATTGTGGTCAAGCTATAATTCAAGCAGGTATTAAACGCTTAGTAGTTCATAAGCAAGCTCTTGAAAAATCTGGTAGATGGAAAGAGGATATAGAATTTGCTTTTGCAATGCTTCGTGAAGCTAATGTTCAGATTGTTATTTTTGATGGAAAAATAGGAGTAGGTAAGATTTTACGAAGTGGAGAATTTTGGGAGCCGTAAAAAACAGGTTCTAATATCGTCCAGCCAGGGGAGCTCGTATTTTTGCCCGAGAGTTTTTCTCGGGTTTTTGGTATAATAAACCTATTAATAAATAAAGGTCGGTTTATTAATAATAATTTTTTGAACAATATGCCCACTACAGATGTTAATTTATTTATTAATTTTTTTGGAGTTATTAACTATCAAACTACTGGAAAGCTTGCCCAATACTTACAAGCTTATTCACGACCGCTTCAGAAGCGGGGAGTAGGATTAATACAAGTAAAGAAAATCTATCTTTTAATAAATTCTCAAGGCGGTATTTTGCAATTAGGAAATTCTATTTACGAAATTGTTAAGACTTCTTTTAATGATATTCCCATCATTACCTACAATTTAGGCATAGTTGATTCTTCTGCGGTAGCTATTTTTTGTATGGGGCAAGAAAGATATGCTTTGCCTAATAGTCGTTTCATAATTCACGAAGCCGTAGCGGAAGTAAAAGGAGAATTGAAAAGAGTTAAAGAGGCTGTAGAAAGTACCGATGATGCTACAAAAAAATTAATTTCTATTCTTTCGGAAACTTGTCAAAAACCTTCAAGAACAATCAAGAGAGACATAAGTCGTCATAAATATCTTTCTGCGGAAAAAGCCAAAGAATATGGGTTAATTGACGAGATTAAAGATAAATTACCAAGACCAGCACAAAATGATGAAGTAGTTTTGGTTGTTTGATAATCAATATTTTTCCATTAAACCGTAGGTTTGAGACTGACAAATGGATTTAATCCTAAATTTCTATAAAACTTCTTAATTTCCAGCAATTTTTCCTTCATTCCCGCTATATAATCCCTGTTCTCTAAAATTATAATAAGCTTTGAACTGGGGAGCTCGTAAAAAAAATCGCTTAATGAGCAGTTTTTTGGTAGAATAAATTAATATGAATCCAATAATATTCGCAATTTTAGCAGCAATAAGTTTTGGTTTATGGACAATATTGCATCAATTAGCATCTCCATACGTCAATCAGGTTTTTGGAGCAATTATTGTTTCTCTTACAGCTGTTATCTTTGGATCCGTTGTTTTATTTGCGAAATTTAAGAAAATTGAACTTTTTACTGATACGAAAGGTATTTATCTTTTAATTCTAGCTGGTATATCAGCTTTCTTTATAGATTTTTTAGCTTTACAGGCCTATTCAAATGGTTTGTCTATTAGCGTTGGAGGCCCTATTATAATTGGTGGTAGTATCGCTATAGCAGTAATTGCTGGTTTTTTTCTTGGCGATACAATTACTGCCCTAAAAATATTGGGTTTAGGATTAATTATTGCTGGTACGATAATTTTAGGTGTTATTAATTAAATATAAAACAGGTTCTAACGTCGTCCCGCCAGGGGAGCTAGATTGGATAGAATTGTATGTAATTGTATAGAAGAAAAATCGCCAATCAGGCGGTTTTTTGATAACATAGAAATATGAACAAAGAAAGATTCAAATTAATCCCAACTTCTCATTTAATTTTGAGAAAAGAGAATAAGATTTTACTTCTAAGACGCTTTAATACGGGATATGAAGATGGTAATTATAGTGTTGTTGCTGGTCATTTA